>BNJU01003364.1_pt1 | contig 489834 bp, 536 predicted proteins | sample 8539281 | NCBI WGS metagenome assembly BNJU01 (sample SAMD00202456, study PRJDB9452) | human saliva metagenome | isolation source: human saliva | place: Japan
TATAATATTCTTCGAAGGATGTACGTCGTCTAAAGTTAGTAAGAAAGAATATTTTCAAAATCAGATTTGCCGAATTTGGGATCATCTAAAATAACTATTTGGGAGGTCAATGTCTACGGAATTTGGGACAAGAGATACTTATGAGGCGGCATAATTCGTGCACACAATTTGCAAGGAACGGAAAAAGAATTTCTAACTTGGTATGCACTCATTGTGAAAAGAGGAGCCGGAGAAAATCAAATATTTTATTCTAGCATTGAATCGGAAAAATTGAAAAAGAGATGTCAGAAAAAAATTAATCACACAGATCAGAGACCACCAGAACTTTATATGGGAGGAACAATATATAAGACATGGATCTTGTAAGAGGTGGAATAGGGGATCAGATTAACAACACTTACCTATTAAACAGTATGGGTATGTTTTCTAAACATAATACCATCATGTAAATAGTGATTATGTGAAGTTTCGATTGCTAGTACACGCTGTATTTGTCCTGGTGAAAAATGGAACTGTGAATAAAATCTATTTCCGTCCCAGAAGAGCAATGCAATGAGAGAATGGTTTAATGATTTTAATTCATTGGTTTTACTTGAAAGACGGATGTGTGGAACATGCCACCAGAATGAAGCAACTGGAGGAGAAAAACTTGAATTCGATCTTTTAATGATTTCAGCTTCGGTGGGGTTTGAAACTCGTCAAAAACTAAAGTCTCTGGGAGAAACGATGAAACTACTGACAAATAACTCTTGCGACAAACGAGCCATCAAACGCCGTGGTAAAAGGCTGCGACATGACAAACCCGGTTGAAGAACTTTACTAATACAAGATATGAAAATCTTTGTTGTGTATAGATGAGATATATTTGCCAATGAAACTTAATGTATGATATGAGCGGGGCCGACTACTGAATCATTTTCTTGCTTTTGTATGAGACCTTGATTGGTCCAATTGCTTGTCAAGTCTGTCCACTTTCGGTATGATAAAGAACGGTTAAAATTTTGAAAATTTGGCTTTCGAAAAGGTTTTATGTAATGAAGGTGCTTTGAAAACTTGTAAACGTGTCGCCGGTGTGGGCAGCTGAGACCATGCTGAGGTGGTCAGAGCAAACACAATACCAGAGAACTTGGAACCAAATCACTGTTCTCAGGGACATGCTCAAGTTGTCCAAGGTAATCAGAAGGAAGGTGAGGAGCTGGCGGGCTTACATCTTTGAAGCTGGTCAGGACGATCACTGCCCAGCTAAAAGAAAGCTGGCATCGGGTCAAGCCTTGTGAATGATTTGGAGTGGTGTTGGGTTTTACTGATAAGCCTGAAGTTGTTCCCTAAGAAAGCCGGCAGCAATCCGAAAAGTGCACCAGAGGGTTTGAAACCATGCAGATGGTCCATTGAGTTAGACATAGATCGCTGGTCTTAGCCATAATGCTCTTCTATGCAGGAGAAGCTTTAGTAACTGTAAATCAGAATAGGCTAACTGGAATCCTACATGCTTTGTTGTCCCGAGCTTGGAAGATTTTGGATCTGCCGGTGGGGACACGATATCAACTCAAACTGATCTGACTCCAGACTTATGATTTGATCGTTTCCTCGTTGTTCTGATGTTCCTGCAGGCAGAGCAGTTGAATGTATCTGCCAGCCATGCAGGCACAGCGCTTGGTGGTTACAATCTCATCGTCTGCTATGGATACGGAAAGTTTTCGTAACCTATGCTTTCCATTTACTTTTAAGGAGGTGGCGCGGAATGATATAAGACGAAATTCAAGTTAAGGTACAATGAAAATCCTGGAACTTATCCATCGCCGTGATGAAAACGACAATCAGTTCAACTGCGCTTTGCGACGATGTTGTTGGCTTCAAAAAGTAGATAAATTCTTTGAGCTCAAGTCTAGCTTTACCAAGATCGCTATATTATTTTCACTAGCTAAGGACTATAAAGATTTTATAGTATACTGTTTATTTATAAGACGTAACCAGATAACGCTTCATCTAGAATAGATAGAATTATTTTTAGTTATCTGCTCTGATTTGAGAAAAGTAGAAATAGATTAGAGAAAAAAAATATACTTTGAATTTTGTTGTAAGCCTTTATAAAAAATTAGAAAGAAGGTATATAAATAGGAATATTGGGTATTACGGTTTATGTTGTTTGGAGCTGAGGTTGATTCCAGCCCGCAAGATGGTCAAAGGAGATAGACTATGGAAGAAAATACTGCTCAGACTAATGTTCTTACAATGTTGGTGTCTTTTACCTGTTCATGTAACTGAAAGCGTGTTCTACTTTTATTGTCAGTGGTGACAGCAGATGGCTCTGCTCTATTTGGTCGGACGGAGGACTACCCATATCACCCTGACAGTCAGTCGGCTGAAAATCAAAACTATGGTTGTGCCAGCTAAGACCTAAGATGGCGATAAGATAGAGGAGATGAGTCAAAGTAAAGCACCACTATCCGCGTTGGCAAAATGAAATGAAATACACAGCAATACCTTTCTAGTCCATGACAACGGAAGTAGCAAACTTCTTTGCGCATATTTTAATAGACTTGGTGTAGCTATGAGCGACCGTTTCAACAACACCAAATGACAAAGTGAAGATCACACTTGTGGATGGTCTTCCCAGAAGCATCATTGGTTGACTGCCTTTTGCCTCAGTGCAAAAAAAACTTAACACGTGATTATTGAGACAGTTGCGAAAGTTCTGAATGAAAAAGGGTCGGCAGGAAAAGAATATCATCGTTGCAGCCAGGTCAAAATGAGCTGGTGGCAAATCCTGTCTGGTCTCACCAATGCGTAGCCATCAGAATTCCCAACGAGCCAAGTATGCTGTCTTTGCGAACACGCTATCGCGTCACGTTGACGAACGATGAGAAGAAATATCATTGCTTCACAAAATGGAAGAAATGGCAAAAAGCAGACAACATAGACTGACAAAGATGGCAACTTTTGATTCTTAAGTCTTATGGACGATAAATATGGAACGTAACCGTTCTCGGACCTACCGCAGATATCAAGTAGGGATGGATCCACAACAAAATAATTATGACGATGACTTTTAGGTCTTGCATAATTCAGCAGTCAAATAAAATACACCAGTTCATGATGATCGCTGAACAATCGTTTTGAACGCGCGATAAAACGAATTGACTTGGTTGAAGTCGGTAAAGATCGATAATGTCTAAATAATAGCAGGTATGACACAATAATTGACGCCCACGTTTGTCAAATCGACCAAACTACCAAATACGCTGGCGGTGTTGTAATGGCTGGGTCGAAAACGGTATGACACCGTATGTACAGATTCTATGGTAATGTAAGAAGGAATATAATTTTCAGAACAGATTTCACTACTAAATATGACAGGAAAATCTTGGTATTGGACTGTTTTAGCATGTTGACAAATGGTTCTGTAAATATCCAGAAATCTTTGGTAGCTGGCATCCAAGAAAAATGGAAAAAGAAAAAAGAAGCTGAATGGGATAAAGAACAGAGCCGGACGACATAAATATGCAAACTACACAGATGAACAAGCCAAAGCAGCTGGACCAGAAGTGACGAAGGAAACTATACAAACGCTCAGAAAAAAATCTTTGAGAAATCAAAGCAGTTGAAGCAGAGATGGAAGAAAAGATTAAGGAAAAAGGTAAAATGCAGATAACGTACTGTACGAGGCTATATTAAAAGCAAGCCTCCTGGCTGAAGCAGAAGGAAAATCAGCGGACCGACTAGCGATACACGAAGAAGAATAGCTCAGAATCAAACTAGCAGTTGTCATCGGTGTATTGGTTTGTTCTAGTTGTACAAGGATTATTCGGATGCGACAATTTAATAAAAAGAAGGAAAGAATAAATTTTGTGACACAAGTTTAAGACACAGCTTTTTCCTCTTCTAAAGACAATAAAGCCTACTGTCTAAAATGCTCCAAATAGGGGATGAGGATAGAAGATTAAATTGATAAAAAAATAGACCATCTTAACAGCAGTGAAATTGCTATAAATATGGAGTAGGGTTAAACATCATGCACATGTGCAAATAGGAGAAAGAGTAACAAAAAATTAAAACGATCCCAAATTCTTTCACCAGCTGGTACGTTAAAGAAAGAGATAAAAGTAACTGTTCACTTATGAGACGAATGCTGTTTTATTGATGGTCCAAAACCTATGGTTTGCTGCAACCGTGCGAACTTCGCACAGGCGGCCAGAAGGGTGTCCGGTGCGGCTGAAACATGATGCCAAGGTCTGTAGCAGCCAACATGAATTAATACAGAAGGCTGACTTGGTGCTGGAGAATGGTTCCGTGTTTGCGAGTTATTGGACTGCGCGGCGGTTGTTGTTCCTGACAACGCGGTTGCGATGCGGCTTCACGGGCACCTGGTCACCGGAGATTTCACTTGTCAACGCAGGCTGGAGTGCAACCAACTATATGAAGCAACGAATTTTGGAAAAATCTTTGGTTTGACCCGGGTTGTTTTGACGCGTGAGGTTTTCCCATGGCCGAAACAGCGCTGAGATTCGTAACGTACTGATGTAAAATCGAAGCTTTCGTTCTGAGCGATGTGTATTTCTTACTCAACCGTTGTACTTGCTTACCAATCATATGGTATCGCGTGACGCCAACCGTGAAACTGTTTGCAATCTTGTCGTTAAATGATTTATACGAACCTTCTGCTTTCAGACAAGAACGCAAGGATTTGAAGATTGAAATTCCAGAAGATTTCTCTGTCAGCTGTTGATATGTGTGATTGTGCGTTCTGATATGATTGAAACGGTGTTGTCTCGATGGTTTGAAAATCGAAAAGGTCGGGCGAGGTCCATTTACAGTTTCTACGGTGACAAGCTGCTACAAAGCAGCTGTGGACGCCTATTTGGAAAACTTAAAAATTTGAAACTGATAAAGCAAGGTCTAGTAAGATGAAATGTGAAAGTGTCAACGTGTGGGCACAACGACTGGTTTTACTACCATATATTGAGAATGAACTGACTTTGGAGCCAAATCGTAAAATTCTGAGAATACAAATTTGTATGAGAAGTGATTTCGCTTCAGTGAGGCTACACCAAACCCGACAATGCATGTCAGCGATGGTATCCCATGAGGCGATCAGTTAGATCTATGGACCTGGTTTCCGCCATTTGAAACCTGTACCTGACCTCCATGATGAAGGAATAAAGACGATCGTGCGCCAAACCAATGGAATGTGACAGTGCAGTTCCGCAGCCGGTCCAACCTGGTGATATGGTTCGTTAACCCCGCAAGAGTTTAATCAATTTATTGTAAAGAGGTAGCATGAGTAGTGACTGTTCCCTAGGAGCAATCAGGCGCGGATTGGAGGTAATAACATCAAGTGAATATTGCCATGGTGGATACGAATGAATGGCGGAAGTCATATTCTAAAAGTGCTGCTTTGTGCTTTAAAAAATAAAATCTTCGTCGCTTTGATTTGAAGAGTTGGCCACATGACTTGCGACTTTCGAGCCGAATATCTTTCTCTGCCAGGCTTCACTGGATGTTAGTTGGGAACCAGACTGATGCGATGGATAATCGAACACACGGATGATGGTCGTCATGCTGAAAGTGCTTGCACAATCCAGCCTGGCGGTGCATGGTCATATGTTGATAAACATCTCCAGTAAAAGTGCTTATCCAGAAAATAACATGGACATTCAGATTTTTCGTTGAGCCAAGTCAATCGTATGTAGGATATGACTCTTGTCGTCCTCTTCTGATCTGTCTTTTTACGTTAATGGAGCTCATTGCGTCTTTGTAAAATCATTTAAAGAGAGATATCATAGCTAAAAGTCCATAACTGTTACGCAATATATTATAATAATAAAATAAGTAAAAAGTGAAAATCTTACGAATAATGAGATAGAAAGTGAGAAAGAGGTGAAAGTATGGCAGGTTGCAAATTTGGAAAATCGAGGAAAAAGTGCTCGTTTGTCGGATGAAAATGAGTAAGGTTGGACCAAGGAGCTCAACCGTGTGAGTTTTAGCTGTGCATCGGCCAAGCGCGATATCCGAACCTGGGAGTCCTGACCCACAGCCAAGAATGGGCGGGGCATCACCCTTTCCAATGAAGAATTTCGATTCTTTTTAGATGCACTGAAAACGGGTGGTCTCAGTCCATCCGTTTTTATTGTCTGAAAATGGGATGAAAAGGGCTAGACTAAAGGAAATGAAAATGCTGGGATTGAGCGTGATGGCTACATGTTTTAAAAAGATTCTGGAAGGAATGAATGGTGTGTGACACCAACAGCAATGGCTTTAGAAAAATTCACATATTAGCTAGAAAATGAAGTCCGATAACTCCACCGACGAAGACGCATGTATCTCGAGCAGATTAGCCAAAAGGATCGTGTAAGAAGCTTGCTAATCGCTGGCTTGGTCCGAACTGGAAGTAATCAGCGCAAAAGAGACGAGATAGGGCCCAAAAAGATAGCTCATATGCTTGGACCAAAGAGAGCCTGAAAATCCATCACGCTTCCTCCTGGCAAATACCGTGCGGTGCGCAATAGCTCCCAGCGGCAGCAGATGCAAACGAATACGAACAAGACAGCTTTCAAGCGTTTTAAAAATGGTTTGCATCGAAACCGACAGCAAAGGTCTGTAGCGTAATGGGAATGGTCCCAATAGAGAAACTAAGCTGGGAGAAGTACAGCTGAGGAAAGCAGCGCCATTAGCTGGGAGTGCAAGAAGAAATGCTTTGTACCCTTGTTCGTTATGAATAGTAAACCTTTTTAAATTACGGTAACTATTCTAAATCAGTATTAGTCAGCTTTTACATCGACTAGACAGTTGTTCGTTTATTTCCGCTTTTACGACTCTGTAAGGGAGGAGGAAGATAAAGGCGATGAGCCATAGCAATGAGAAAATAATTCCCAGAGCCGTGTGGTACTGCGTGTACTCATTTTCCAGCTCTGCTCCTACTGGCTATTTCTTGTCGTATCAAAAATACTCTCTCTGAAGATAGCAGAAAGGGTAAAAAGATGGTTGGGAAGTCATGAATATTTTCAAGAAAATAAGACTATCTTCAAAATTACAACTTTATAGTTTGTCCAGAAAGAAGTGAGCCAATCCAATAAATAGAGGAAGATTCTTTACATAAATCTTCTCTCAATTTTAGAAACACTTTAGAACATTTCTTGAATGGTAATTGAATTTTGTGCTTTTAAAATAGAAAGAAGTCAAAAGAATTAAAGCCAGAATAGTAGTGTTTAGCTCTGTCCCAAATGGCGCTCGAGACTGCTTTGTCTCACCATCAACGTAAGATATCCCAAAATGAAAGGATAAGTTATGGTTGCTCTTTATTCTTTTATTTTATGATGATAATGAGCTTTTAGAAAGAGCAAACGAGAAGAAAGCTTTTTAGCGCATGGCAGACAAATTCTTCGAGCAGTTGAGTCTGGATCACTTGGTGGTCAAAAGCGTCGGTTTTGGTAACTCATCTCTATCCAATAGCAACAGCGAAGCCATCGAGATCATCTCATCTACGCGGCATAGCAATGCCGTGGAGGCGCTGACACTTTTCACCGACGCGCATGATGATAAGCTTAAAACTTGGCTTGCTGGCGGTGTTGGGTGAGCCGAGTACACAGGGGTAAAGCTAGAGGTGTGAGACATGAAACTTGCTCAGCGCCATAATCTCGAATAGCTTCTTCTCCGTCAGCCGCGCTGTGCCAATAGCAGGATGGGAGAAGACGACAGTCGGAATAGTGAGAATGTCCATCTTGGCATCTGTCTCTGCCGTTAAAGAGTCGTTCGAAGACGCCGCGTCCAGCGTACCAGTGCTACTGGTGTCAGCTCTTTTTCACCCGTCACATCGCCTATGCATAGATGCCAGGTACGAGCGGTATTTTGGTATTCATCCCACAGCGATGAAGCCGCGGTGCCATTTGAGGGTAACCTCCCGCAGCATCAAGTCGAGCTCTTGGCATGGCGTGCGTCATTAGCCCAAATAATCCGCTCAGCAATATGGCTACCACGTGCGAAGTAGAGTTGTGTACCATCGGGAAGTCCACCTCGTTCGCGTGTCTGTGAGCATGAAGGCTAGGGACGATTTCTTTCCATTCTCAGCCACCATCCGTCAATCAGATTGGCTATCGAGTGTGCGAGGACGGTCGCGAACGGACAAAGAGATCCGTCTTGACACCTGGGGGTATGGAGGGGACCGGCGGCTCCGCTCGTGACATAGCCTGCTCCGACGGCGGCAACAGACTGGGAAAGCCTTCGAGCAGAGACATCATCAGAAGTCTCACCGTATCTCGGCACTAGAATCTGAGTGAATGGCACGCATGTGCACCTGTTGCGACCAACGATGCTGTGGCGCGAGTCACTGCTCCATTGACTTCGACTGCATGTCTGTCAACGAAATGTAGAGCGCGGCCTTTCGATCCGCGTTCAACGCTGTTGCGTTTGAAGCGCCGCCATCGCAGGATGAGCGAGCGCGGTCAATGTGTAGGCTATCGATTTTTCGCAGGTAGCAAAGTCAAAGTGCTGATTTTCTGAAGCAAAGCTTGGTCTGGTCCATGGTGTCGGGCTGACCTCGGCGATCTGAGCACCAATGCACCATGATGTAGGACACAACTGACGGTGACACTGAGGTTCCCCTAATTTCTTTTCTTCAATGACAGCTGCTTTAGCACAACATGTCACCAGCACGTATCATGGCGGTAGCACTACCTTCGCTACGCCGCCAATTGCAATAATATCGAGATGCTACATAGTTTAAGATAGAAGCTCAACTTTTGAATCAACATGGCACTTGTGCCTATAAATGAATGCAAAATCTCGAAGTACGATTTAGAGATCCTGCAAGGTTTTTAGAGGAAAAATAGTCTTTGAGGATTTTGTCCCTTTCCTGTCACAACCATGTTAGCAAACTTGTGATATAATGTGGTAGTATAAAAGATGGTGATCAAGAGGAGGAAAGATGAAGAAAAAGCTGAGAAAATGGCAGCTATCTAGTATTATCGGGAGTTGTTTCCAGTGTTAGTTGTATTGAGATTTCTCTGCAGCGGGTCACTGAGGCAGTCTGGTCACAACAGAACTCAAGGAGAGTGCATGGTGCGATCAGCAACAGGGCTAAAAGTGAAAGGTAGCATAGCCTCATCTGTTCTGTTGACAGGGGCCGCAACGGCTAACCCAGAGCAATATGTTTATTATGATGTTACGCAAGGGCAGGCTTGGAGTCGGTCCTGGTCACTGTTGAGTGACCAAGTAGCTGCGGACAAGCACTTGTTCAATATAAGAGCACAGAAGCTCAAGCGGAAATTATGATGCAGCGGTTCGTTGCTGTCAATAAGGGCCGGACCGTCAGATTATTGTCTCCACCAGGCTAATGGGGCGACGGTGAGACTGGTTACGATGAGACGGATAGTAAGTCACTGCTGTAGCTCGGCGTACAGTCGATTCTCCAGCTGGCTGATTTTGCGCCGATGCGTTCAGGATGCTGTGGATAATAAGGAACAGAGCGCAAAGCTTTTGTTGAATGCGCAGCGACCGGTGCAAGTACTGCTGGGGGACGGTAGTGGGGTAAAGCCGCGATGTGTCCAAACTGGTCAGCATAGGACTAACCAAACCTTGGTGGCTATGGCCAACGGCAACGGCAGCCTTCAAATCAAGGGAGAACTTCTGAATACACTCAGCTATTTGTCAGCTGGATGCAAAGTAACATTACTTCTAAAGTATATCCTGACAAAAATGGACAGGTAGAAGTTAGCTATGTTTACCAACTATCCTGAGGATGGACTGCAAGCTCTCATCAACTAATCATGCGCAGTTGGCATGTTTGCTCTTACTAAAATATCCATTTACAGTTGATATTACAAGTGAAGCGTGATTTGAAGCAAGGTTTCTGTGTCAGCGTTGAAGTGAAAAACAATACCAAAAGGGATTCTTGCAGCCCGCCAAGCAAGCAGCTCATCTCAGACGGAGATCAGAGACTACGTTTTGGACTGTCGGAAAAGGTAGGAAGAAAGTGGAAGCAACTTAGCGAGCTGAGTGCTGAAAACTCAAGAAATCTCATCTGGTTTGACAAAAGATGGTAGTTACTCACCAATCACCAGAGGGCTTGAAAGATGGTCAAGAGGTGAAAAGCGGATGTAAAAACGTTGATCTACGAAAGTATTAATAAAACCTATCGGAATGGTGATCAAAGAACTTAAAAGTCTTCGTATCAATTTGACGGTGAAGAGCGAGTTTGTGGCCATTATAGGGCCGTCCAGGTTCGAAAGAATCCACCCTGATATTGTCAGATATGATGGATCAAGTCGCTCCTTTCTACTGGTGAGTATAGAAAATGAAGATGTTGCAAACTTCGCGGGTGATAAGAAGATAGCCAAGGGTTCGAAATAATCAAATCGGCTTTCGCTCAAAGCAATTTTCCTTCCTCTTGTCTAAATTAAACGCACTTCAAAATGTGGAACTCCTGCTGATTTATGCAGGAGACGTCACAGGAAGTCGATCTAGCCTAAGCAGTATTTGAGTTAGATTTGGGTACTGCATTATGACCCACGTGCCGTCAAGGAGTTGTCTGGGACGGTGAAGCGGCACGTGCTGCCATTGCGCGTGCCTGCTGGCAAATCATGCTTCGATTGTTCTTGCCGACAGCGAGCCTACGGGAGCCCTCGATGATACCAAAAACACTGAGCAGTACGGAACTCCTCGACGTTGGAACGCTGAGGGAAAACGGTTATCGCGTTGCCACTCACCGAACCCTGAGAAATTGCTGTCACTAGTGCTGGCGATCGTGTCATTCGTTGATGGAGTCATCTCTCTTCGAGATGGCGCTGAGAAGGAGGAACGTGATTGATCGTACTCAAATTTGCCATTGGTTCCGTCTTGGGCATGAGATGCGGGCTCCTGACCATGATCGGGATTATCATCAGGTTGCGTCGGCTGGTCGATCATCTTGGCACTGGGAAATGGAGATGCAACAGGAGTTACCAAGAGGCATCACATGAGAACAGAGTATGTCGCTGCTTTATGCCTCCCACTAAAAATAATTATACGATGGGGAGTCACTTTGATGAGGTCAATGGTGGTCCAGTGCAGACATGGTCGAGATGCCCTAGAGAGGAACCCACCTTGTTGTCCAAGAGTCTTGGGTCAGGAACTACTCAAAAGTGACGAGTCAAGGGCTGTATGTGACCAGCGGTTCGACAGCTGACTTTTCTTATCAGGGCAAGAGAGTGCTGATAGGTCAACATTACGGGTGTAATGTGCTGTCATCTCTAAAAATTAGAAAACATGAGATTTGACTGGACGGACTCTCTTGCCTAGTGTGACTATCAAAGTTTTTCTAATATTGATGATGATTGATGAAACAGTGGCAACCAGCCTGTTTGAAATGCAGCTGGAAGCATGAATATAGTTTCGGTCGGTGATAGTAACTATCTGGGTTGCTGGGATTTATAAGGATCCCAATGCTGGTCGAAATAGCCAGTATGAGTTCATAGGTCAGCGCCTAGCGATGGCGAATACGCCAGGTGGCATCTGAATTTCATATACAGATGGAAGTGCTGACTGTCTATATCTATGTGCCAGAAGGGATCGATATGCGAGCTGAAGTTGGCGCAGAAGCTTGACGCATTGGTGCCTTCTGCGGGAGCTCGTCAAGGAGAACATCAAATCCTGAATATGGATACCTTGCTGAGCGGTACAAATCAAATCACCAGAACTATGACCAGTGTTATCGCGGAGCTATTGCAGGAGTTTCCCTCTTTGTTGGTGCGTAGTCGGTGTGGATGAATATCATGCTGGTATCCAGAACCCACAAGAGCGGACACGAAAGTGGTCGGCGAAAAAGCTCTTGGGCAACGCGTGGTAAATGTTCTCACAATAAAGTTCTTGATTGAATCCATGGTAGCCAGCCCACTTATTAGCGGCCTGCTGGTCTTAGCTCTGCCTATGGAATCCCGTAATGCTCTGCTTGCTGCTATGATCGTGCCCTGAAAACGTATTTGAGAGGCACCAGTTGCCTACGTCACTGCACAGCAGTTGGAGCCTTGTGCTTCTCAGCTGTAAAGGTTGAGCCAGCCCAGCCTTTGGTATCCTACCAGCCAATAAAAGCATCTAAAATTAGATCCGATTGAAGCGGCTGAGATATGATTATCATGTTAGCAAGTCTGGGAAACCAGACTTTTTGTCATAGGAAAATCCACTGGAATTCCAGGCGGATTTGCTAAACTTGCGTAGTTTGGTACTTCACTGTTGGGAAGAGCACAGCCTGTCGCGAATGGTAGTCACGTCTGAGGAGCAGCAGTACGAGACGGTCGATACCGATCCCTGAAGCGCTCCAGTTGGTGGTCTGCCTGCATGTTCAAGGAGCTTCCAACGTAATCATGGTCGATGCCAGTTGCTTCGTCATCACTGCCCAGTTCTTGCAGCTTTGCCTGTGCTTCAAAACGGGCATACTGATCGATTGGATCGTTCAACCACCAGTGTTGGCGTTGGCATGGTATTCTGGTCATGACGAGAAATACTCGAAGCTTGTCCGTGAAGCGATGGATCTTCTGGGTTTTTCTTAGCCGAGAGGATGACACTTGCTACTGTCGTGCAAAGCAAAGGCTGGCTGATCAGTTTCTTCGACAAATTCTTCAAAGAAAGCATTGGATTGATGTGTCCAGCTTCGGTATAATAGTTTTTCAACTGGTACTTCTTTCTGTTTGCTAAGGCAGCAGCTCGTTTGAAGGTCATATCTGCCAAGAAGTCTTCGTGCCAGTGATTTTCCTTGATGGCGCATTCACACTATGTGAACACGTTTTGAGATGGCTCGTTGATCTTGATCTCAGGTGCCTTTGGTGATTGACTGGACCATCACCCTGCTACGCTCTGGCAGCATGTTGAATGATGCCTTCTGTCAAAGTCCATGATATCTTTGGAAGTCCGCATAGGGCTTGGTGCAAACTCATGATTGATGTAACCCAGGAGTTGTGAGTGGCGTCCATACACTGCAGGTTACGGAGAAGATACGGGCCAATTTCGTCGACGCGCGTTCCATCACCAACTGTGATAAGCAGGCGTTTCAAGAGTGAGCTCCAGTCGCGATACGAAGCACCATGTCAATGTTTTGGGCGTGTGGTGAGTGATAATGGACGAGCAGCCGCGCGCCTGCTTCGTTGTCGGAGAGCAGGTGTTTTCAGCTTCAAAAGGAAGCTCGTCATCCAAGTAATCGGCGATTTCACCGCGATTTTGAGCGAGTGACAAAGCGCTCAAAGCTTTCACTTAGTGGAAATCAGTCCAACACCGCTGCAGTGAATGCTCAACGTCAGTGAAACACGTGGAGCCTATGGAAGGGGACGCGGAAAGCTTTCCGAAAGGGTGAGTAATATGCGTTGCTGATAGAGAGTTCTCCCATATCTGTGCGCATCACCATCACCTTCAATCTCCAAGAAAGTCACCCAAGTCAGCCTTTTGCGAAAATCTCTTAGTTTTTCACTCAACTGTCCCTACGAACGTAAAATCTGGACGGCCTTCGCGCCGGTCTTGGATATGGTGCGAAGCCGACCTTGCTCTTTCCACGTTTAGTCATCAAACGACCAGCAATAGTTGCTTTTTCGTTTAGTTCATGTAATTCTTCTTTGGATTTGTCCGCTGTATTTTTCTTTAAGTTGAGCAGAGCGCAGCCCCGTTCAGCGTTTTCCGAAGCGATCAATTTCACCAGCTCAGTCGCTGCCATCTCACGGCTTGAATAATCTGCTGGTCATTTAGTTCTTCGAAAATATGTTCAGTAGTGCATTTTCTTCCTGCTAAAAGCTTTTCCTTCTGTCTATCACCAAAACTAAAAGGAAACGTCAGCAATAATTAGATATAAAATAGACTGCGATGTCTGAAAGATTCGCAGTTTCATCTGTTCGCATGTAATCTAGGTGATGTTCCAAGCCAAAGTAACTTGAAAGAGTCAAAACCGTCTGTTTCCAAAATAAGGTGACGCTTAGCGTTAACAAAGCCTCCGTCTTGTACAGGAGCAAAAGATGTTTCACGCTAAACTCGAGCATACGAGGCGACGAATAGCGGCAGGTGGGTTAGCTCCACATGTCCGACAATCAGGAACATTTTGAAAATCTCCCTTTGAGAGACTTCTACGAAAGGCACTGTCCGTTAATTGGTGGTTTGAGCGATTCGGATTCTGCATCAAATAGTTGGTGATCCAAACTGGCTAGATCGTGTGCAAAAGCCCACGTCTGCTGGAGGATAAGTGGCTTTCTACAGTGTGGTACATTTTGGTTCTTCCAGTTTTTCCAAGCGCCCACTCTCTCAGTTCAGGAGTCAAAACAATGTCGGTTTGATAATGTTTCACTGGATAATTTCGTGCAGAACAGTAGCACGACGTCAAACTCGCGAGAGTAGATTTTATCGTGAACGTTTGATGCAAATGCTCTTTGCTTACGCGCGGGAGCTCATTAGTAAGGATGTCATAGCCAGCAGTGAGAGATCTCCGCTGCTCGCCCAGGCTGCATTTCTGAATTCCATTCGGTTTTTCCATGTCGGACAAAAGCCACAGTTTCATATCAAATTCCTCCTTTTGAGCTAGATAACAGCCTAGTCCTCTCAAGTCTGCGAACTGTGCTTGGTGGCAGTCAGCCAAAGTCCTGAGGCCTCGACGATGCTGCGGCCGACTTCACCAACGTAGAAACAATGATGCTTTCGCGACTCAGAGCCGTTTGGTCCCGTGAAAATGAAAGGAGTGTTTTTGGCGAGTGCTCGACAGGATTAGTGGCGCCATGGATGTAACCAGTTGTTTTTCTAATCTTTCAGCGGAATCATGCTGACTATGTGCCTGAAATTTTTGCTAATTTCTTTTCCGACAGATGTTCGTGATGGGAGGAAAGTACCAGCATGACTGTTCCTGGTACATCATCTGTAAAAGCCAGTGTTTTATAAATGAGTGAGCGGGTCCAGAATTCCTCTGTCAGGGCTGTCATCCCAAAGCGTTAATCTGCGCTGAGCCTTGATGCTCGATTTTGCCTTGTTTAAGTGCTCGACCAGTGTGTGTTTAGAGCTCTGTAGCCATTATTTATATTTCTCTTCTGTGTGGGACATCCAAATTCCCAGCCAGACACTCAATCCAAGAAAAGTGCGCAAGAACAGTGTGAAAATGGATACGCCTGCGCATAGCTCCACGCTCTCACTGTTGCCACTTTGAGGGAGAACAATGGGCAAGGTGCTGGATAGTACAATGCCAATGATAAACATAAGCGGCGGGAATGATGGTGCTTCAAAATGTAATCCATGGCTCTGAAAGAGGAGTCAGAGCCAGAGCGCCACCGATACCGATTAGCAGGAAGGTTGCCAACAAATCGTCAGGCGTTTAAACTCCTGTCAGCATGCATCAGAGCCTCTAAAATCAATAGCGAGATTTGAAGGGATCTGAGTCCGGAATCAAGATTCCTATGGGCGATAAGAACGCCCGCTAAAACAAAGGACAGGAGGTTAGCTGGCAGTGTCCTGCATTTCCATTCAGCGAGTAAAAGAAAGATCCTGATAAGATGAGTCCATGCCAGAAGGTAATAACAGCATTGCGCTCGATCTCTGTCGGATTCCTTGACGGACTCTTCGATCGGGCTGGGAATGTATATGGTTGCATGATGGCTCCAGCAGCCCCAGAGAGCGATAACCTTGTGTTATCGAGTAAGAGTTATTTGACGGATGAGAAGGCTGCAACCTTAAAACCGTCGCCTAATAGCTACAGGAGCAGCGTAGAACACTCTCGACATTTTCTTTGATGTTGCTACAAAAGCGAGATGTCATCTGCTCAACAAATCTCAAAATAGCTAGCCATTACTGCCTGCTAGACACACCAGGCAGGAGAATGAAAGCCGCGCGATAATCATTCAGCGCAAAACTCTGGCAATCCATGAAATCACATAATATCTCCCTACGAGTCATTAGATTATTGTACCTTACAGCTGTTACATACCTTTCTGGAAAGCAAGAGAAAAATATCTTAGTAGAGAGAGATGCAAGATTTCTAACAATTATCTTGGCATCTTTACTTTTGATCATTGAAAAATAATTTCTTGTAGTGTCTATCCTGTACAGGAGAGAGAGCTGATTGAGTCACAAGCTGTGTTGGAAAGCTCCCAATTCTGCCTTCTGAGGTATGTGAGTGTGGGTCATGGGGCTGTTCGGTATTTGGAACAGCGTTATAGTAGCCGTCATTATAGCTTACATAGTTGGAATCCAAACACGGCAGTAAATTTCCTCGTTGAGATACTAATGCTCTTCCAGCGAAATAGGTGCCACTAGCAGATACCAATATTTTTGAGCTCCAAGACTTTCAAGTTTGGCACTGAAAAGCCTCGATTCCTGCGTTCATGTCGTGCCCATAGTCTTTAACTTCAACATCAAGCCAGCAAAAGGTGAGGTTTATATTTCGCAGGGCCGTGTAGAAAGCTTTCAGCTAGCACCATTTTCTCGATTTTCGCTACGCTGCTATATACAGCATACAGTACAAGTCCCCACTTGAAACTCTTGGATGTGGAGTAGCAAATGAGTTCAGTCAAGTCCATTTAAAATGAGTGGCAACATTTTCTTTGTTTCTTGGAGCTCCACTATGCGCGTGGAATGATGGCACCAGAAATATTTGATGACAAGGTATCCTTAGGTCTCATTTCAGCTGGGCAGTGCCAACCAGCAAAAGGTCAGCGATAAGGTTTATTAAAGCAATTCTTCCTCAGGTTCGCCTGAGCGAGCTTCCTCCTTTTCTTGGTTGTCACCGACGGTGAGTTTTGAGTGCTTGGAAGCTTTGTTTAATTTTGCACATCAAAGATGGTGCTTGCTTATGACGGAGAATATGTAGAGATAAAGCAATGCAAAGAATAGCAAGAGTGCAAGCGTTTCTAACTCCTCCTCGCTACTGTTTCGACAGCAACGTAAAATAAATAAGAAAAGCCAAAAGTGTTGTCTCTCTTTCCAGCGAAATACGAGAAAATGAATCTGATTGCGTATAGAAGACAAAACAGTTTGAAATAATTGGTTTTGAGCGATAACAAGTAGGCCAATATCTTTGAAGCCATCTAATGCTTTCGAATCTAAAAGTGAGTATAATGAAGCTTTGGAATAGAAGAATGACCTGGTGAAATAATGAAAATCGACAAAAAGCACTGATACTCACGAACTTTGATTCCGTACATGGTAACGTTATTCAGCATTGGCTTGATTGTCGTTTATTCTGACGTGACGAGCCCCATTCTATGTCGCCAAAATGAGCACTGTTTTCGAGTCGGTCGCCACTCAAAGCGGGTTTTCACTGGCTCTTCAGCTTGGTGATGATTGGGATTATTTACCGAATGAAGCTGGATTTTGCTGAAGAGGCCAGGAGTGATTACGTTTTGTTGTCATGGCTGGAAAGTGCCCTGCTTTACCACGTCGTATCACAGGAACGATCAATCGCACACGGTTGGCGCTCATCGGGTCCAGTTGCTGCTCAGCCGGCAGAATATCTGAAGATGTTTATTGGTCTGCATGTGTCCTCAGTTTTCTAAGACATGCCAACAAATAGAAGTATATGACTGCCAAAGCAATCACCCTTTAATCAGTCAGTCCGACGTGCTGTTACCTGGATGGCAAGGGTTATTGTTGCTTTCCTTGATAGTGCACTGGTGGTTACTGGCGTACCCGACTTGTAGGAAATAGCGACCATTTTGCCTCTGACTGGTTTTGATTGTGCTCCACCAGCGAGTGCTGCAGATGGTTCTCGGACCCATGCTTGGTGCTGTTGTGGGAGGGTCGTACAGCGTTTTAGCGAGTAGCTGGTTGATAGGTGTCCAGCGTGTTGAGCAGGTTCTGTGCTTTGGACATGTCGTAAAACGTTTAGTGCCTTTTTCTCTAGCTCATTTGACGTGATCGTCTGGCTCTGAGGCCACCAGCTGTGCAATCTTACATGCGATGAGTAACGGTGGTTGGTTTGTGCAGGTTGGAGAGCCACTGATCAGCGAGGTTACCACGAGAGGCTCTACGAACTGTTTTCGATCGGTAGCTGAGGATCGTTTGGACTGTAGGAGCCACTTTCTAATTTTAGCCCTGCTCTCTCTTTGATTTTACGGATTATTCTCGTAGGTACAAGGGCCAAGGATCCATTTAATTCTATGATAGCTTTGGAAGTGTGGCGGTATGATTTCTGATGCAAACCTTTGTCAATATTGGTGGTATTGTTCGGGCTTGATCCCTTCAACCGTTGTAACCTTCCACTCACTTATCTCTGTGAAAGCAGTTTTCGTGGTTCTATCTCGGTTGCCCGTGCTTACTGTTTTAAATACTGACGCCAACGAGCGACGAAACGCCATGTTATCTGGGAACTAGCAGTAAGTCAATCCCCAAAGATCTTCAACGTATGTTAGCTTTCTTCAACAATAGAAAGAGGTGTAAATAATGTCATGAGTACAAAATTAGAAAATTATAGCACAAAGAAATGATTCGAGGAAGAAGTTTCTATTTTAACGGACTTGGTGGTGGATATTACCCGATATTTCAGTCCTGTCTGGACTGTGCTGTAAAATCTCCATGATTGAAAGAACTAGCGTGTTCAATCTAAATACCAAGGCAGCTGAAAGCAGTGGCTGAGAAGGCAATTATCTACGGATGATAAGGGTGTCATTCTGCACGCTTATTTTGCTATTTCTCTTTACCCTGCTCGTCAATATATTTCTTGAAGAGTGCTGACTTCGCTTGTGAGATCAATCATCAAAATAATGTCGACCAAGACCACCTTGGTAGCTTTCAAACGACGACTGATTTGGTTTCCAACATGGCGGAAATGCACAAGAAATCCTGGAAAATCTCAAATGTTGTTCCTGTTTGACTGCTCTCATCCGACTCGGAGGTTCAGCGCAGAGACCATGTTGGATTTGACTAATCATATTCACACACCGTTGCGCCAGCATCGTGATGCTAGCCGGTCTGGCGGAACGAAAAGAAATGGTTAGCTGTCTCCGCCGCTATATCGAGCTGTGATGCTGGGCTGATATGATTCGGGAAAAAGAAAACTTAAGGTTACCACGAAAGTCACTTCAACGGTCCATGGAATACTATAACAGTTCTTTTCTTCAGGCAATCACGAACCTGATGCTTACAGAGTATAAACGCTTTAGCAGAAGAAAAGGAATCCACGTGAAAATCCTGACGCATCACCATGGGATATGGATTGCGTGGTGACCGGGATGGGAATCCATTTTGTAAATCGCTGTACATTTGAAAATTGTCCGGCGACAGTGCACAGAGCGAGTTGTTACACGAGATTACCACATTGACAAGGTTTCGCCACATACTGCCCATCGTAAGCTTCCTCCTGTCCTACTAATCTTTCAAAACCGAAGATGAAGCGGCAGCCAAGATGGCAGGGCTCTGTCCAAGCCGACAAGTCACGTTTATCAGAAAATGAGTACCTCATCGCCGTGCTTTTCATTATATTCGGTCCAAGTTGATTCAGGACCTTGCTTATCTGGAAAGTAAAGGTAATTCTCCGGTGAAAGAATGTTTCATTGATAAAGCTGAAGCAGTCCTGCATGCAAATGCTGGAAGTACTCGGTCAGCCATAATGGTAGGAAATTATTCCAAATTATATCCAGTCTAAACTTAGTAGAAGTTATAGATGACACCATGAAAAGAACAAACCTCCGTCTTATAAAATGCACAAGAGTTTAAGAAAGATTCTTCTGTTATTCGTGATTTTTGTTGAGCACAATGGACAAGCTCTGGTGGACTGAACTTACTGAATTGCTACAAGTAGCTGACATTTTGGTTTTTTCTTGCCAGCATTGATATGCGTCAGGATTCCAGTGTCCATGAGGCTTGTGTGGCGGATTTCCGGTTTGCTAATATTGTGAAAGATTATAGTGCTTGTCAGAGGGTAGCTAAGAAAATGCTAAGTCCTTCTCAAGTAGCTTTGGAGGATCCACGGATCCTGTCAGCCACTCATGCACCTAAGAATCTTGAGACTTGCAAAAGTGAATTGAGAGATTTTCAGACGGCTCATCAGCTTAAGGATGCGATGGCATGAAAGACGTTATCAAGCAAAATGTTATTTCCCACTCGACTCAGTGTATCAGATCTGCTAGAGCTGGCAGTATGCTCAGAGAAGTCCGGCTTGAGTCGATGAAGAAAGTGCGCGTGTGCAGTGTTCCGCACGCCTGAAACGATTGAGACCTGATGAATTCCTGCGATGCTGTGGAGAACATCTATGTCTGCCAGTTGCTCAAAAATGGATGGCTTCAAAAAGCAACTATCAAGAAACCATAGCCAGGCTGCCAGACGGTAACAAAGACGGTGGCTACTTATCAATCTTGCTGGACGCTTTGCATGCTGCTCAGTCAAACAACTGACCAGCTGTGGTGACAAGTTTGGCAGTCAAGATTACCTTCTTCCATGGTCGATGGAGGGCTTGTCGGTCGGTGGCGGTGGCCCAACCTATGAGGCAATCATCGCTTCGCCAAACCATTGCACGAAGTATCAGTGATCGTATCCGCCTGACAGAGCGGGTGAGGTCATCGTGCAACATGCTGGTAATATAAAGGACGCTGCTTACCTGCAATCTGGAAATGCTTTGTACGTCGGCGGCTATTAGTCGCATGCCGATAAGCTATGTTAGCAGTGAATAGCAATGACGACCAATGAACGAGCGAGAGAGTATGACTGGAGTCGGTGATCGAAGCGCCGCTATCGCGACCTGGGGTCTTTGGCGACGAACGTTTCTGCGACGTGCTGAGCTCTAGTCCTATTAAGGCCGCTTTCTGCTCCATATCGGTCTTTCGTCCAGCGGGTGCCTGCAATGACCATCACTGAAAATCCGGCGGTCTGAGAGCTATTCGCTTTGGGTCTTCATGGATGCAAGAGTCGGGTGGTGTTCCTGGTTGGTAGGCGGCGTTGGCTCTAGCTGAGATTTATCGATGAAGATCCTGAAAAGAAATCCATGGCTTCCTTCAATTTATGTATCAGAGATGGCCATTCTTCCAGTCCTCTCTTGTCCAAAATGTTGATAATGTGCTGTCCAAATCTAATATGAATATCAAGCTTTTGAATATGCTGCAACTTTGGCGAAGACCAAAATGTACGCCGATATTTTCAATACAATCCTAGACGAATGGCGAGCTGACAAGGGATGTTATGCATCGATACTGAAGGCCGCCAGACGAGGCTCTTGGCAGAAAATGCCTATCTCCAAGGATACACGTTTAAACTATCGGATGCCTTGTTCAACTACATGTTTTGAACCATGTTCGGCTTGAGGCTGATCAACGTCAGCGCCGGAGTAAAGCTTTCGCAGAACGAGAACGTTTGATCCACGTACCATCAATGGAGATTGCGACAGGGTTACGAAATTCTGCTGACGATGTTGCGGCACGGCTTTTAGTCGATATGTCAATAAAATCGGCTTTTGAGCCCGATTTGTCTGGTAATTGCGTTTAACCACCTGAATGGCAACAACTCATTTCCTGCGGTTGGTGTAAATAAAACAAATGAAAAAGTTTTACATGTCTGTGCACAAAATGCTGAAGTGTTTGGCAATTGGTGATACAATGATAAGTGTAGAAAATGAAAAGCGATATTTTTCAACAAAACGAAAGGCATCATGTGAAGACAGACGACAGTAACCATTTAGTGATGTCGCCCAGTGAAGCGGGAGGTTCTAAATGGCGACAGTCTGCCGAAGTTAGCAAATGGTGCTACAAGAATGTAAAAGAAAATGTACACGAGTACTGAAGGCGAACTGAAACGTCTCTGTGACTATCGTCCCAATGCGAGTTTGCCCGATGCTTTGGCAATAGCAAAAGATCGACCACTGGTGGTGGTGATAATTCCTAATACTCGATGAATAGTTAGTTGCTTACTCTAGCTGTGGGATTGATGATATTGTACAAAATGTGCGGCTCAATATCGTCACCAGCAAACAGCGATGAAGATGATGACAAGGAAGTTTCGGTTTGTTGGAATGCCCTATTCTGCTGAAACTTAGTGAATGGCATTATATGGGTTAATGCCCTCTGACAGAGAAAATTCGTTGGAAACTTTTTCACGTCTGGCTGATCACCAGTGGTTCTAGCGGGCTCTTTGCGGATGTAGAGCATCGGTTACCAGCGTCCCAGCCTTGATCCCGCAAACAGGCAGCCGTTGATTAGCTGTGGAACCGCTACTAAAGCGCAACGAGAGTGCTTTTGTCAGCGGTCGCTTGGTAGATGATATCAATGGCGAAAATCCGTTTTGTCTGGCTGCAGCAGCTCTGAAGAGCGAGAAATTTACATAAGCGAAGTCTTGGTCTTTGAGTTCTAGTATAAGCTATGATGATGGCTATCATCTAGCTCGAACGTCTGATTGCTTCAGCGCGAAGACAGCGGCACTTTGTGACCCGGAGAGATATGAAGTTGGCAGCAGGTTTGTCAGTGGTCATGGCTGATCGAGGTGTTCATATTCTACGACTTTGAAATCATTACCAGCAAGATGATTCATAAATTTTCGCTTTACTCGTCCTAATCTGTGTCTACTATTGGGCAAACCTTTGTCGACATTGAGATGCTACTCAGTATGCGGATTCTTCAACGAAAAGTATGCATAAAGAGGAGTGGAAGAGCGTAAGCTCTCCTAGCCTTATAAGCCATCAGTGGGCGTAGGTCAACCTCGTAAATAAAAAGACGGATAAAGGAATGAGGCAGGCCTAAAGTGTTAAAGCTACAGGTCTGCTTTCACCTGCCTTTAGCTATACTTGCAGTCATCGAACACAAGAGAATCTGGGGTTCCTTCTTTCGCAGGCTCTAGGTATAATAGAAGTAGGAATGTTGAAAATCGTTGCTTGTCCAATCTGCTTAACTGATAGGAAATGAAGAGGTCAGAGTTAGCCAAGATTACGGCATAGTTTGGGATCAAAATGTAAAATAAAGAAGATGGAAACGCATTTTCTGTCTTTGCTACTAGTAGGCATCATTTATCGTAGCTGTGCCAAGGAGGTATTTCTAGCGATTACACTAGCCTAGATACCAAGACTGTTTATAGTTTTATGGATAGTTTCAGGTCTCTGTCAAGAAAATATGTCCAACGGGCCATGGACTTGCTACAAAGTCTGGGCACATGATGGATGTGGACAGTACTTTTATGGGGCTTATCATTTTCTAGAGGAGGCCAAGAAACAGCAGGACTCTCTCAGCCTCAGGGTGCTGGAAATGGAAATCTGTAAAGATGGAGAAATCCTCTCAATCTGAGACGCTGGCACGTGATGGTCCGAGCTATCGCGTGATGATGAAGATTTTCGACTCTAAAATGATGAATCGTCCAAAATTGGGAAGACTTTCAATATCTTTTAAAGGGCTGATTCTGAGTTGTGCGCAAATCTGTTGCAGTGTGGACTGAAGCCAGTTTGGGCTTGGACTTTTGTGTTGGGTCTTTCCAGATACGTCAGCGCAGTGCCCATTGACTAGACCAGTCCTGCTCCTGCATACGGCTCGCACTTTGAGCAGGGAGATTTAGAAACTCTTTGCCAAATGCTGAGGGCGACTCCGGGACCAACATTAGCTGCGGGAGGTCGGTCATCTGTCGAGCCGCGGACCCTTTTATTAGCGCAGCAGCTCTTTGAGTGGAAGCTTTTCGCTGAAAAGCTTTTCCAGAAGCTTGGACAACTTAGAGAAATTGGATGCCGATGTCCACTATGAAATCAATCTTCGAGTTGAAGCTTCCGCGCTCAATCCCTGAGCGTCCTGCTGTGGAGGAACTGCGAGGGAAGTTAGCTGAGGCGGGATTGACTCAAGCGGGCTTTGCAGGAAGCCTCATCCCAGCCGAGACTGGATCAGGAGCTGGATGTTATTCGTCAGATGGGCTGTACGATCCTTTCCTTATTGTCTCGACGGCTTGCTGCGCTGTGCAGTCAAGGAGGTTAGCCATGAAGGATGGGACGTGGCTCTGCAGCTGGCAGTTTAGTAGCCTAATAGCACTTTGGAAATTACAGGCATTGGATCCTGTAGAGAAGAATCTGCCGCATTTTGGACGTTTCCTAAATCTATGAGCGCCGCCACTATGTGCATGATATTGATGTTGATATTCCTGATGTGTATCGACCGTTTAGCGCATCCGCTACGTCCGGGATCGTTATGGTAGTGCATGCATGCAGCCCAGATTGTGACCTACTCAACAACGCTGCAGGGCTACACGAGCCATCCGAGATAGTGTTTAAAGCGCGCTGGTTTGCCAGTGTAGCACGAGCTGCCCGGTAATATGACTTCTCATTGGCTTTCGAGAGACAATCTCTAACCACCGCTTTATGAGCGACATAGCCTTTCGTCAGATTATCAGTAATGGCTTCTAGCGTAAGAATATCAGAAGGCGCTTGAGTGCCAAGAAAAATCAGAAAGGAACCACGTCAGACCACTCAATCCATGCTGCTGAATGAGTTGCCGCGAGGCGACGATGATTTGACATTAATCATTCTTAAATACAGAGGAGGATATGTATCTCACCGGTAGACGATGCCCACGGTGTCGAAAAGCAATGGACTCACTTAAGATGAGGACTTTCTGGGTCTGCGCACGTTTGACCTTTGTTCAGCGGATGGCAGGAAGCATCTGAGACAAATACGAGTTGATATTGATATTGCTCGCATTGATCTTGAGGACGAGGAAAACCTCACGCTTTCTTTGCAGCAGGTCAAGGTATGCCAAAGTGCTGCAGTTTGAACACCGCAGGTGCTGTATCGGTCTTTTTGAAAAGAGTCCAACCGTCCAGTTTTGGAAGAAGCGATGGCTACCACCTACTCAATCGTCCTGGAGCTGGTGACATATTGATAACTTTGGTCAGCGGCACGTAGTCGCGAGCGCGTGGAGATGATTGATCCGAAGCTTGGGAGGATATCTGGCACCAACTCATGGCATCGCTGTCTTTGCAAGAGCGAGGTCATGCCAGGTCGCCCAGTTTACGGTGGTTTTGGTCTGGGGACCCGATATTTTACGACGGGCGATGGGCAAGAAAAATGCTGCTGGTACGCATAAAATGGAGGAAGAATTCCCGTCGCTAGTCGGGTTGGGGCACTCGAGAGACCAAGGCCATGGAGGTCTTTGCGGGTCATGGAGAAATTTGCCGGCTGTATGGCTTCAACCATATGCCTATGCTTACTCGGCTCCTGGCTTTTTCAGCTGGCTTCATTTCTGAGTACTCAGCCCATTCGAGACATCTTCTATTTGATGTTATGCTACTCTGAGGCTCGGAGTACGTCACGGATGCACTTGGTGGCTTTGGGCATGCTACCTTGACCATCCATAACTGTTCTCTAAAGATAAGTTTCAGGAGTCGGATAAAATCATGTCTTGAGGTTTGAAAATATTGAGCTTCGCTACGAGTTTTGCTTTCTGGGATCATAGAAGAGAGGTCAAAAGCATCCCTTTAGCAGTGTGGAAGCATCATTTTACGCCTGTACCAGGACTATCATCAAATTGCCACTTTTAAGCTCCTTACGTTGCAATTGCCTCTTGATGTGAGCAATCGTGGCAGAAGATCTTTTGCACAATCTACGAGATGCTGTTTGTCTTGCAGATTGAGTTGTGGTTTGTTGCTGAGTGCCCAGCTATTCATGCGACGGATGCCAGAGGATTTTGCTGCTGCAGAAAGTTTCGAGCAGGAGCAAAGCCTCACAATTGGAGTTGGTGCTTAGTGACCATCCCGCTCATTAGCCTAGGGCCAAGCAAAGCCCACCATCCTTTTGTCTGGATTGAAGAGTTGGCTGATAATGGCGAGCGACTATTCTGAAGTTGAAGTCGAGTCTATCAAAGTTACGTGCACAAAAACGGTGAAACTTTACATGGCCTTTATGCAAGTGACAGATACGAAGAAAAGTGTTGGATGTCCTACTTACTTTCAGAGGTTTCCCACCGCATGCTGCGGTTTCAGCTAATCGAGAGAGAGCTACTACCATCTGACTGGAAAAATCTCGGAGAGGATGCGCACTGAGATGGTTCGCAGAGAGGTGTGGAGAAAGCCAAGCTCAGAGCGCTTTTGGGATCCAGTGGCTGACTCTAGTCGACGAAGCCGGTGGGAGATCCTGGCAGCGATGCCAGGGGATATTCTACGTGTGCTACTGCCATGCGAACATGACATGGTTTCCTGCATCAGTGCTCAGAAGTTCAAAAATCAGACCAACTTCAAGCTTGAACTGAGAAATTACAGCAGATAAACGAGTTTTTCGGTATCAGGGAGAAAACAAGAGAGTCTATTCTGATTGTTGACGCAGTAATCTATAAGAATGTTAAAAGATAGCATAGGGCACATTGAAATGAAACGTATTTGCTGCTTTTGACCAGTGTGAGTAGGAGATGCAGTCTGAAGATAGCTGCTATTCGTGCGGTTGATTTCGTAAAGCAATTTCCGAAGGAATGGAAGTTTATGGGAGTGCGGCGGCTACGCTGGAATGAGGTTGCTGGTGGTGTTATCCACGCGATGCGACTTCAGTTGAGAGACATTTGGTCTCGTGGAGTGAACCTCGCTTCATTCAGCGGGCTCACCCTGCAAGTTTGCAAAACTTGAAAGAGCACGAGTCGGGAATCGGGTCAAACTGAAGACGACATTGAAGGTGTGAAGTTGTTATCCGGTGGTATACTGTTCTTACTATGGTGCGATGCGCTTAACAGAGCAATGGCCTCAGCTGTTGCGTACGCTAGAACGTGACAATGACGTGTCAAAGTGAACGGACTTTCACTATTGGTTTTTGATACCGCTGTCTTACCGTAATACGGACGCGACGAGCACAGATCCGTGACACATCATCCAACAGTCTGCGTCGTGCTTTCGCTGTTGGAAGCACGACATGTAACGCTGGTGATACGCACCGTGTCGTATGATGCTAGGCTGCAGATGAACATTATGGTTCGCTGAAAGAAGAAAGCTTCGAGATTGAAGATATCGTTGCCGTTGCATCAAACGTGGCTATGAAACTGGTACAGTCATACATATCATTGTTCTGCGAGAGGTGTTATGTCAGCAGATGAGCTTTGGTAAAAGCATGAAAAGAAAGCTACGTGATACTTGAAGCGATCTGCGTGTGACTGAACGATGTCGCACTCCAACGTGGTGGTTCACGCAACTGTCCGCGACCGTATCTGGCTTCTAGCTCGTATGCGGAGGCACGTGCCGTTAACCACCACTGAAAGAAAGGTGTCGGTGGTGTTGCCGTGGTATCCGTAATGTAATAAATGGTGGAAAAGCAATCTTGGAACTGCTGAAGAAGGCGCCTCTTTGGCACCGAGCTGCAGACGGCAAAATCTGCTGTCAGTCAATCCCACATAAAGCTGGTATCGACTTAGCAGGCTCACTCGCGGCATTAATGTTGAATTGAGTCAGTCAGTTGAAATCAAAGTAGTCAGAAGGAGTTTCTTAATATCATGAACAAACGCGGCGTAAAATCGTTGCAACATCCTGGGTCCCTGCGGCGTGAAATCCGTGGCGTGTACAAAACATTCGGTGAGGAACAGGATACTGAGTGACTGGACGTTGAAGCCTCGTCAAAAATATTGCAGTGATTGGAAGCAGGGGCAAGAAGCATCTTTCCGTTTCAACTGCTCACACGGTGACCACTGCTAAGAACAGGTGGGCGTGGCGGCGCCTGTTAAACGATGCGGAAGAAAATCGCTGGTAAAAGTTGAGTTTCCTTCTGACTCTAAAAGATTAAATCCAGAACCACAGAACTGTTTCGAAGCGTGACGTCAAAGAGTACCTCACACTGAAAACTGAACGACTCGCGTTTAGGGATGGAAAAGCAAGGAATCAGTCAACTCGTGATGTGATTGCTTTGAACGTTGCTGGTGGACTTGATATCTACGGACGATGTTAAAGAGTTGGTCGCCGATTGGTTGACGATGGTAACCTGGTCTTCGGGTGTGCAGAAAAGACGATGCAAGCCGTGAGTAGGAAGTTGAAGTTGAAAATGATTGTGTTATCGCTAAACAAAAGGTGCAACATCCCTAACACGAAGTTCCTTTCGGCTCTTGCTGAGCGTGATAACGATGACATCCGCTTTGGTTTGGAAACAAAGTATCAACTTCATCGCGATTTCATTCGTACGTACTGCAAAGACGTCAACGAAGTTCCGTGCAATCTGTGAAGAAAACTGTAATGGACACGTTCAATTGTTTGCAAAAATCGAAACCAAACAAGGTATCGACAACTTGGATGAAAATCAGTGAAAGCTGCTGACGGTATCATGATTGCTCGTGGTGATATGGGTATCGAAGTACCATTCGAAATGGTTCCAGTTTTACCAAAAATGATCATCACAGGTCAATGTAGCTGGTAAGCAGCATCACAGCAACAAACATGCTTTGAAACAATGACTGAAAAACCACGTGCAACTCGTTCAGAAGTATCAGACGTATTAACGCTGTTATCGATGGAACTGACGCTACAATGCTTTCAGGTGAGTCTGCAAACGTGTCACTCCACTGAGTCAGTAACTACAATGGCTGCAATCGACAAGAACGCTCAAACTCCTTCAACGAATACGGACGTTTGAACTCAGATACTGAACGCAACCTAAGACAGAAGTTATGGCTCAGCTGTTAAAGATGCTACTAACTCAATGAATATCAAATTGTTGTTACTTTGACTAAAAACTGGTCACACTGCTCGTTTGATCTCTAAATACCGTCCAAATGCTGAAGATATCTTGGCATTGACATTCGATGAATTGGACAGAACGTGCTTTGATGTTGAACTGGGGTGTTATCCCAATGTTGACAGAGCTAACCTTCATCAACTGATGACATGTTTGAAATTGCTGAACGTGAAAAGCGGTTGAAGCAGGTCTGTGTTGAGTCTGGTGACGATATCGTTATCGTTGCAGGTGTACCACTGGCGAAGCTGTTCGTACAAACACAATGCGCATCCGTACAGTACGTTAATTTATTTATAGATGCAAAACCGATAGATCCATTCTATCGGTTCTGTTCTGTTGAAACGGTTTTCGTAATTGTCGTAAAACTCCAAAAATAAGAATAGTAATATTTATATCAGGGAAGAACCTTATAGATCTTCCTCCAGATTTTTCGACTTTTCAATCGACCACAGTTAATAAGGAGTCAAAGAACCAATAGTGTAACGATGATAATTATGTATTATCGTTATATTATTGGTTAATAATGAATACTCTCTATATCACTTTTTCTTTTCTAGATTCTAATGCCAAACTGATGAGTCCAGCAGCAGACGAGGCGAGATAATTTTTCAATCCAGCCCAGTGAGGTTGGTTTGAGTTCTGCCTTTTCTCAGATAGCCTAGCAGATGATTGGTGCCAAAAGCCAGTCCACCCAGAATCAGGTGCTAGCAGGGTCATACGCAGATGAGCCAATCATACTTTATGTTGGCGGCAATGACTAAAGGCAGAATAGTCAGATTCCAGAAACCCATTTCCCGCCGCCAGTAGGGAGCTGGGCGTAGATGGACTCATTGCCCAATAGCTGGGGCTGAAAATCTGGATCATAGCTGCAGCCCAGCATAGCTAAGATCAGTAAAATGAAAGTCACTCGTAAGATTTATTCATACCTTTTCTCCTTTGTAGATTATAATGTTTTTAGAAAATGATTTTCGGTGTTTCATTTTTACAAAAGAATCTCTAATAAAATATTTTACAGCCAAGTTCTATCTTTTTAGGTACTTTTGTGGTATACTAGATTAGTTGAAGAAATACAGTTTTTCTATTCAGTGGGAACTAGCGACCGAGTCGGCGCTTTTTTAGTGCCTAGACTTGAGAGACCATATTTATGAAGAGAAGAGCGAATACTCTCAGAAAATCGGGGTTTAGCAAGAGAAAAGCACTTGCTATGTTTCGATAGTTGAGTGTCAAAAAGCCTTATATAGGTGGCTTCGCACCGCCTTTAGAAAGAAGAAGAACATTGAATATATGAATTACATTTATCTGCTGATTACTAGCAGAGATTGAAAAAGCTGGCTTTGTAGAAGCAAGCCCTATTCAAGAGCAGACAATTCCACTTGCTATGGCAGGTAAGGATGTCATTGGTCAGGCCCAGACAGGGACAGGAAAGACGGCAGCCTTTGGCTTCCCAACTCTGGAGAAGATCGATACAGATAATCCTGCTGTGCAGGCTTTGGTTATCACTCCAACCCGTGAATTGGCTGTGCAGAGTCAGGAAGAGCTTTTCCGTTTTGGCCGCAGCAGGGGTGTCAAGGTGCGTTCTGTCATACGGTGGTCTCAGCATCGAGCAAAGTCAAGGCCCCTCAAATCTGCGTGCTCATGTCGTCGCAGGGAACACCTGGTCGTCTCTTCAGATTTGATCAAACGCAAGGCGCTTAAGCTGAATCAGATTGAGAAACCTTAATCTCTGGACGGAAGCGGATGAAATGTTAACATGGGCTTTTTGGAAGACATGGGGTCTATCATTTTCCCGTGTGCCGAAGAGCGTCAGACCTTGCTCTTTTCAGCGACCATGCCGGATGCTATCAAGCGTATCGGTGTCAAGTTTATGAAGGAGCCTGAGCATGTCAAGATTGCTGCTAAAGAGCTGACGACGGAGCTGGTAGATCAGTATTATATCCGTGTCAAGGAAAATGAAAAATTTGATACCATGACCCGCCTGATGGATGTGGGAGCAGCCTGAGCTGTCAATCGTCTTGGCCGGACCAAGCGCCGGGTGGATGAGCTGACTCGTGGCCCGAAAACCGCGGTTTCCGAGCAGAGGGTATGGTCATGGTGATTTGGACCAAGGCAAGCGCCTCCGCGTTCTACGCGACTTTAAAAACGGCAATCTGGATGTCTTGGTGGCGACAGATGTGGCCGCGCGTGGATTGGACATTTCTGGTGTGACCCACGTCTACAACTACGATATTCCGCAGGATCCAGAAAGCTATGTTCACCGGATTGGTCGGACTGGTCGTGCTGGTAAGTCAGGTCGTCTATCACGTTCGTAGCGCCAAATGAAATGGGCTATCTGCAGATTATCGAAAATCTGACCAAGAAGGCGTATGAAAGGCCTCAAGCCCAGCGACTGCAGAGGAAGCTTTCAAGCTAAGAAAGAGTTGCCCTTAAGAAGATTGAACGCGATTTTTGCGGGATGAAAGCATCCGTTCTAACTTTGAGAAATTTAGCAAGGATGCCCGCAAGCTGGCAGCAGAATTCAGCCCAGAAGAGCTGGCTATGTATATCCTCAGCTTGACGGTACAGGATCCAGATACCCTTCCTGAAGTAGAAATTGCCCGTGAAAAACCATTGCCATTTAAAGCATCTGGTGGCGGTTTTGGTGGAAAAAGGTAAAAGTGGTCGTGGCAACGGTCGTCGAGGGCGACCAGGCCGTGATCGCCGTGGCGGACGTGAAGACCGAGAGGTGGCCGCCGTGACTTTAAAACGCCAGTCAAACAAGAACAGTCGTGACTTCGAAAGCAGAGAGAAATAAACGCTCACCGCACTTCCAGCGAAAAGAGAAAACCGGCTTTGTTATCCGTAATAAAGGCGATAAATAAACAGAAAAATCCGATGTCAGCTGACATCGGTTTTTCTATTGATAATTTGAATATCTTTCAAGATTTGTTTGAAAATAGCTATAATGAAAACGCATAAACAAACAATAATCTATGAAAAAGTATATATTTTTGTTTATATGAAAAATTGATAGTATAATGATATAAGCAATGGTGCATGGACATTAGAAAGTGATTTGAGGTGTCCAGGAACCTAAGAAATCAAAGGAAACTCTGATGAGGCGTCTCTAGACATCAACAACAAGGAGGATTAGTACATGAAGGAAAGTCGTCATAAAAGTGATCTTACAAGAGCTGGACCAGACGGGAGTTGTGTCTAGTAAAGAACCTGAAGGAATTGCTGGAATGTAACAGATATGACCATTCGGCGAGGATTTGATTGATCTTGAGAAGCAAGGGCTTTTGATTCTAGGTGCATGGTGGGGCTCATAAAAAGGTGAAAGATAGCTTGAATGAAGCTTCGCATTCTGAAAACGATGTTTAAATATCGAAGAAAAGAAGCTGATTGACTAAGAAAATAGTTGATTTGATTGCTGGAAGGAGATACAGTTTTATCGGATCAAGTACTACAACGGATTTTATAGGCGATTATTTAGAGGGAAAAATATCAGTATTGCAACCAATTCCTCCCCTATTTTCGAGAAAAAGTTGAAGGATTACCTAATTTTTGATTTGATTTTTGATTGAGGACGCTATCGGTCAAGACCAGACTTTTTGTGGGGCAGTTTGCTAATAACTTCTACGAGAAATCAAGGTATCCAAGGCCTTTATTGAGTGAACGGAATCGGCACAGTCACAATGTGACGACTGCCAATGAAGAAGAGGGAATGGGAATGCTATTGATTCTCAACAATGCAATTGAAAAATACATTGTTGCAGATACTAGCAAATTTGATAGCTATTCTTTCTATAGTTTTTACCGTTTGGACAATATTGACAGATTGTAACGGATGACCATATCTCGAAAGTGAGAGCAAAATATGGTTCTACACCAAGGTTCTTCTGATTTGATCGCGTTGTCATGAATATTAGTTTGAGATTCTGAAAGCTGCGAATTTCGTAGCTTTATTTCTTATTGCAGATGAATCACTGCATTTAACAGCGGATGAAAAAGTTCCAGTATATCAACTTAGACTCTGCTAAGGATATTTTTATGACTCGATGTTGTTCTTCAGCCATGCAGAATGACGAAATGTCCCATCTTCATATGAACATTAAAATTTAGGGTTATTAGACAAATAAACAAAAATAACAAAACAAACTATTGACAGCGCTATCACATAATGATATAATTAATTAAACGAACAAAAGAAACAAAAGGAGAGATGATAAAATGGCGCTTGCCCAATTATTTGATGAAAATCTAGTGTTTTGTTTACATAGAGAAAATCAAGAAGATCTTTTTCATCAAGTAGCTGATTTGTTAGAAGAAAGAGAAGTTGTAACTTTTCTTATCGAAACGCTTTTACTTGAAAGAGAAAAGGCGTTTCCAACTGGATTAGATATGGAATTTTTAGGCAAGGACTTTGCCGAATGTTGCCATACCTCATACGGATAGTGTGCATACTTGACTGAAAATGTGGTAGTTGTTAAGCTCAGATCAGCCTGCAACCTTCCACAATATGATTTCTCCCTACATAAAACCGTTGAAGTGTCTCTCTGTTCTTTATTATCAAACAACCTAGCTCAAGCCAGACCAATATCTCAGCATAGTTAATGGATTTCTTCACTAGCGAAGGAAATCTAGCTGGTTTAGCTTCTTTGAACTCAAAAAGAAGAGTTGTTCCAATATATTTCAAAAGTTATTAAATAAATAAATCGGAGGATTTTATTATGATTGATTTAGCATACTGCGGAGCAGGGTAAACTCAAGTCACCAAATTAAGAGTGTCACTGAGGAAGAGTTGTCAAACCGCAGTTATGATGTGCGTGATGATGCCGTGATGGTTAAGGATGTCAACTGAAGATCTAATGCAAGGGCACATGAATATCTTCACACCAATCGCTGCAACAGATCTTGGTTTTGAACCAGAATCTCAGTTATCGAAGCTGGACCAATCTTGTTCCCGTATTCTGCAATGAGCGACTCCAGTCTTTTGGACAATATTGAAGCAGTATTAAAGAGCACGGACTAAGCTAATCTTCTTTATCTTGCTAACATTCATATAACAAAAAGAAGGAGGAATTATTATGGATGTCATTATTGACCCTAGCCAACTGAGATTTTTCAAGCCAGTCTTGAAATGGGTGGTCCCCGATCATCATGCTGATCATCTTGACAGTATTGCCTTTCACTATTTGGAGTGAAAATTCTCCAAAGCGCTTTGAAGGTGGTATCAAACCTTGCCATCGCTCTCACTGGTATCGGTGCCATCATCGGTATGCTCAACGGAGGCTTTCTCAGCATCACTTGCTAAATTCGTTGAAAACACTGGTATCCAGTTGAATATCACTGACGTTGGTTGGCTGCGCTTGGCAACCATCACTTGGGAGTCTCCATGGACCCTGTGCTTCTTGACTCATCATGCTCATTGTCAATGTTGTGATGTTAGCTATAAAGAAAAACAGATACATTGGATGTGGATATCTTTTGATATTTGGCGCTTGTCAATTACTGGCTTTGCGTTATCAAATGGTATGCAGATAAGAGCCATAGTAGAGTCCTGTTGTGTCACTCTTGATTGCAACTCTAGCAGTTGTCTTGCTGGTGTCTCTAGAAGTTATCAACTCTGACTTGATGAAACCAACTTTGATGATTTGTTGAATGCACTAAAGTTCATCTCCAATGACTCTCAACTCATATGAACTACATGATGAACCCTGTTATCATGGTTTTGGATAAGATTTTTGATAAGTTCTTCCCTGGGTTGGACAAATATGACTTTGATGCTGCCGCTTTGAACAAGAAAATCGGTTTCTGGGGATCTAAGTTCTTCATCGGTTTCTTCTTCGGTATAGTTATCGGTATCATGGGAACTCGCACTAGTAGCAGGTGTAGAAGATGGCAACATACGGCAATGGTTATTAAAGGATGGTTGTCTCTTGGTTTGACTGCCGGTGTCTCCTTGGAGCTCTTCTCACCTATCGGATCATGGTTTATCGCAGCCGTGGAACCACTTTCACAGGTATACTAACGTAGCAACAGAGCGTCTACAAGGACGTAAATTCAACATCGGTCTTGACTGGCCATTTATCGCTGGTCGTGCAGAAATCTGGGCCTGCGCTAACGTGCTTGCACCAATCATGTTGATTGAAGCAGTTCTGCTTTCTAATGTAGGGAACGGTATCTTGCCATTGGCTGGTATCATCGCCATAGGTGTGACACCTGCCCTTCTAGTATGTTACTCGTGGTAAATTGCTTTACATGATTGTCTTTTGGAACACTCTTGTTACCACTCTTCCTTCTTTCAGGTACCTGATTGCATGGTTTGCAACAGAACTTTGCCCATAAAGGCGTGGTGCCTTCCTGAGAGGAGTCAGTAAACTCAGTTGATTACCCACCAACACTTGAAGGACCAATCGAAAAACTTTTTGGGCTGGACTATTGGTAATACTACTACAGGTGATATTAAGCTATCATTGGTACTATTGTCTTCCTTGGTGCTTATATTGGAATCTTTGCTTGGTAGCAGAAAGCAAAATGATCAAACGGAATGCAGAATACGCAGCAAAAGCAAAATAATATCCGTTAACTATTGTTAAACTATTGTAAGACTAGGGAGGCTGGGTGTCCATTTCCAAATGGAATGTTGATAATACTACTTTTCCTAGTGTGATGAATACTAAGCAGAGAGAAGTCGAAGCCTGCCTTTTTCTCTCAAGTAGAGAGGAGACTTTGGATGGTGATCGCTAGAAAATGATGAATTGACAGTGCAGTTTGAGAAATTGGGAGGGCACTTTTCTCTCAATCAAGGATGAAAGGATGGTGTAGAATACCTCTGGCAGGGAGATGCGACCTATTGGGTGGTCAAGCTCCAGTTCTTTTCCCCATTTGTGGGAGTTTGGCAATGACACCGCTCACTATGTATTAAAAGATGGTCAAGAAGCGAGTGGAGTCATTCCTCAGCATGGGCTCGTTCGCAAGAAAGAATTTGAATTGGTTGAACTCAAACGGATACGAGGTGACTTTTTAGCTATTGAGGATACAGAGGAGATGTTTCGAGACTATCCCTATCATTTCACTTATCGATTCGCTATAGCTTAACTCAGGTAAGAAGCTTCGTACCCAGTATATCGTAGAAAATCGTGGAGATAGTGGCGCATGTCGTACTTATCAGAGGTCATCCAGGATTTAACTGTCCTTACTTGATGATGAAAAGTGAAAGTTTACTGTTGAGTTTGAACAGGAAGAAACCTTGCTAGTGTCCCTTCTTATCCTGAAACTGGATGTTGAACTTTCTGGAGACGCACAAGCCCTAGACCATCAAAAAGAGACTAAATTTGAGCTATGCTATCTTTGCTAAAGATGCGGTGACTCTTGATGAGCTAAAATCCTGGACTGTTGCCTTCGTTCTCAGAAACATGATAAGGGGTTACGTTTGGATTTTTCAAGAATTTCAAAATCTAATTATCTGGTCAACTATCAACAAAGGACCATTTATAGCTGTGAACCTTGGTCAGGGTTTGTCGACCCTCGTTAGAAGAGGGTGATTATTTAGAAAGCAAGAAAAATGTCCGTCTACTCCCAGCAGGAGAAAAAGAAGAAATCGGATTTGATATTACTGATTTTTAAAGAAAAATTTTCAAAAATGTTTGGAAAATCAAACATATAATCGTTGACAGTGAACATAAAATGTTGTATTATAAACTTATGAATCAAATAACGTTTAATGTTTTAAATACATTTTAGTTCATTATATAGAAAATTAAAGGAGGACTTAATATGTCTATTATCATTGGTGCAGATGCTGCAGGTTTGAGATTGAAAGAAGTTGTGAAAGACTTCTTTGAAAAAGAAAATTTCCACGTAGTGGATGTTACGGCTGAAGGTCGAGACTTTGTCGATGTGACTCTTGCTGCTAACGGCAGAAGTAAACAAAGAAGAACAAAACCTTTAGTATCGTGATTGATGCCTATGGTGCTGGCTCGTTCATGGTTGCAACTAAGATTAAAGCGAATGGTTGCCGCAGAAGTATCTGATGAACGTTCAGCTTATACTGACTCGTGGCCTACAACAATTCACGTATGATCACTATGGGTGCAGAAGTCGTTGGTGATGAATTGGCGAAAAATATTGCTAAAGGTTTTGTTAATGGTAAATACGACGGTGGTCGTCACCAGATTCGGGTCGATATGTTGAACAAAATGTGCTATCACTCTTCAAAAATCAAGATAATCTGTCGTCAGTCTTTAGCTAACTCAGTTATGCTCGCAGCTTGCTTCCTAAAGCTAATCTTGACTTTTTCTGAGTAAGGATAAATGATGTAGATTTATACCAATTAATCGGAGGAATAACTAATGAGAATTGCAATTGGATGTGACCACATCATAACAAATGAAAAATGGCGGTTTTCGAATTCTTGAAATCAAAAGGACATGAAGTCATTGATTTTGGTGCTTACGACCATGCATCGTACTCACTACCCAATCTTTGCGTAGTCGGTGAAGCTGTAACTAGCGGACAAGCTGATCTTGGTGTTTGTATCTAGTGGTACGCGGTGTTTGTATCAACAACGCTGCCAATAAAGTTCCTGGTGTTCGTTCTGCCTTGGTTCGTGATATGACAACAGCTCTTTCATGCTAAAGAGCAATTGAATGCCAACGTTATTGGTTTTGGTGGAAAAATCACTGTGAATTGCTCATGTGCGATATTATTGAAAGCTTTTCATCAATGCTGAATACAAACCATCAGAAGAAAATAAAAATTGATTGCGAAAATTGAGCACGTTGAAAGTCACAATGCTCATCAAAGCAGATGCAAACTTCTACAGAATTCCTTGAAAAATGGGATCGTGGTGAATACCACGACTAAGAGGTGACGCATGATTTTAACAGTCACAATGAGACCCATCCATTGATATTTCCTATCCTTTGGATGAATTGAAATTGACACTGTCCAACCGTGTGGTGGACGTGACCAAAAACAGCTGGTGAAAAAGGTCTCAATGTTACGAGTTCTTCAGAATTTGGCGATTCTGTTGTTGCACCGGTCTGGTCGGTGGTAAAACTTCGTGAGTTTTATGGAGACATATCGATGATAAAGTAACAAAACGTTTCTTCTCCATTCAAGGAGAGACTGTAACTGTGCATCGTTATTCTGCACGGAGACAACAAACAGAAATCCTTGAAAAAGGGCCTGAAGTTTTGGAACAAGAGGGCAAGATTTCTTGGTTCATTTCGAGAATCTTCTTGACACTGTGGAAGTAGTTGCTATTTTGCAGTCTGCCAGCAGGCCTTCCAGTTGATTACTATGCGAGCTTGGTAGAGCTTGCTAATCAAAACAGAAACCAGTTGTTCTTGGATTGCTCAGGTGCAGCTCTTCAGGCGCAGTTCTTGAATTACCACATAAACCAACAGTAATCAAACCAAATAACGAAGAATTGTCTCAGCTTCTTGGCAGAGAAATTTCTAAAGACTTGGATGAATTAAAAAGAAGTCCTTCAAGAGTCTTATTTGCGGGGATTGAGTGGATTATCGTTTCACTTGGTGCCAATGAGTGCCTTTTGCCAAACATGGTGATACTTTCTACAAGGTAGATATTCCAAGAAATTCAGGTAGTCAATCCTGTTGGATCTGGAGATTCTACTGTTGCAGGGATTTCATCAGGACTTCTTCATAAGGAATCAGATGCAGAACTTCTCATCAAGGCAAATGTCCTTGGTATGCTCAATGCTCAAGAAAAATGACAGGTCATGATCATATGGCCAGACTATCAAGCTCATATGATCAATTAATAGTAAAAAGAGGGTATAAATAGCTTTTAACAGAACAGCTGCAAATATTTGGAAAAACTCTCCGACGAGAACAGCATCATCTCAGCTCTTGCCTTGACCAACGTGGTGCTTTTGAGACGCCTCATGGCTCAATACCAAACAGAAGAACCAACAGTTGCTCAAATGGAAGAACTCAAAGTCTTGAGTAGCAGATGAATTGACTCAAATACGCATCCTCTATGCTTCTTGACCCTGAGTACGGACTTCGCAGCCTACGAAAAGACTTGCTCCAAAATGCTGGTCTTCTCCTTGCTTGCATGAAAACTGGCTACGACACTAACAAGCACCAAACGCTTGCCAGACTGCTTGGATGTTTGGTCTGGCAAAACGCATTAAAGAGCAAGGTGCAGATGCTGTCAAATTCTTGCTTTGACTATGACGTAGACAGCTCTGACGAACTCAACCAACAAAAACAAGCGTTCATCGAAACGCATCGCTCTGAGGTGTAGCAGAAAGACATTCATTCTTCCCTGAAATCTTGGCTTACGATGAAAAATCGCTGATGCTGGCTCTGCAGAATACGCCAAAGTGAAAAACCACACAAGGTTATCAGTGCATGAAGGTCTTCTCAGACCGCACTGCTTTCAACATCGATGTCTTGAAAGTGAAGTTCCAGTCAACGTTAAATAAATGTTGAAGGTTTTGACGATGGTGAAATTGATCACACACGCGATGAAGCAGCAGCTTCTTCAAAAGCACAAGATGAAGCAACTAACCTGCCATACATCTACTTCTGAGTGCGGTGTCAAGCTAAACTCTGCAAGAAACACTTGTATTTGCCCATGAATCAGGCGCAAACTTCAATGGTGTTCTTTGTGGACGTGCAACGGGCTGGATCAGCTGAAGCCACATCAAAGACGGTGAGGCGGCAGTCGTGAATGCTTCGCACAACTGGATTTGAGAACATTGGATGAACTCAACAAGGTTCTTCAAATCATAGCGACTTCATGGAAAGAACGCATCTAATTTAATCTTGGATGTAAAGGTCAAAAACGTAGTAAGTTTCGGGACTTACACGTTTTTCTTCTATGCTAGCTGTTTTCAGCTCGTTTCTTCTTTTGAAGAGGGTCAGACGACATGGCTTGCAGTTGTCGGATGTTCCTCTTGATAGATGAGTGACGCGGGCAATCGGGCACGGGTGTGCTTCGATCTTTTCCAGAACTGATGTGTTTTTAGACGGCTTCTGCATTGGTGGTATAGCTCTGTATAGAGGGTGCCATCCCATTCAAGGACGTACATATAGGCTTTATTTTTCCATAGTAAATCTCTTGACTTCTGGTGTATAGCTGCCGTCTTGCTCCGTGGATAAAAGAGGGGCGGGAGGATTTTCAGGCCGTCTGGTGAACCATCTGATAGCCTCGATTAAGAGCATATTTGCTTCTCTCCCCTGCTTGGGATAGACAAACTGGATGCGCTTGGGCGCTAGATTATGGTTTTTCATAGTTTCTAAAATATCCAAAAATCGGTCAGGACGGTGAACCATTGCTGAGCGACCATCGGACCTGAGAACTCGCTGGCAATCGTGCAAATTTCTTCTAAATTCGTAGCAGCTTCGTGACGCGCCAACAACTAATGTTCACTGCCGTTGAGATTGAATGTACATCAACCTTGAAATAGGAGGATTGCAGAGAATGATGTCAACCTTACGCAGATATATGGGCGCCTAGATTTTTCAAGTCGTCATGGCTGACCTGCATCTGTTGAGTAAGGTGATTTAATTCAATGGAACGCTGGGCCATATCTGCCAAACGCTCCTGAATTTCCACCGCTAGAATCTGGGCCTGAGTCCGTGTGCTAGCAAAGAGACCAACAGCCCCGTTTCCAGCGCAGAGATCAACGATGAGCCCTCTTTTGGGTAATTTTGGAAAGCGAGAAAGCAGGACACTATCGACTGAATAGCTAAAAGACTTCGCTATTTTTGAATGATTTTTATATCAGTGGAAAGAGTTGTTGACTCTTTTCCCGTCTTTTAATTTTGCTTCTGTCATACCAACGTATAGCATGATTATGCCATTCCAAAGAAGAAAGAGAAATTATAGGGAAAAACACCATGACAGAAACAGTCAGGTGCGAATTTTCAAAGTTGAATTCATATTTTTGCTTGATAGTGCAAGCAATGAAAATTCCGATAAAGAAAACCATGAGAATCAGATAGACTGGCAAGGTTGCGGCTGTCATAAGCGTGCAATTTCAAAAGGTGTTGTAGAACAAAAGGCGGATAGATAGAAGCCTGCGACTGATGATCAGAAGAGCGCGCCAGAGGTTGAGTGGTAGTGCAGGCCCGGATGACGGACAGAAGCTGATGCTCACCTAGTCAAAAGTGTAGGTCAGAGTGGCCATTTTTCAATGTCGCTCCAGCCATGCGCTGCCCCAGATCCGGGTACTAATAACACACCTGAAGATAATCATGAGGGAACTAGCAGAGCTAGCTGCAGGGAGCGTTTGAGGAAGTCTTTTCAACCGGCTTAATATTGCTGCCTCAAAGGTGAGGACAAAGGGTGGGAAACCTTTCAGAGCAAACTGGTCAATCAAGGTGATCTGAATTGGGATGAATGGGAAAATCAAGAGGTATTCCCAGGTTTTCCGAGCAGGATACTGGCGATACAGATGATAGCTAGGATAAAGGAATAGATGGATCTTGATGAAGAAAATCAGAGCAATCAGCTGATATTGTTAACGACTCAGCGACCTTCAAAAAGAATCTCAGGACATCGTTAAAGTCGGAGTTAAGAAGGACCAAGTTGGCAATTTGCTGAGTTGCGGGTCGCCCTCGGCCAGTGACGATGGAGCAGTCTGCTTCACGCAAGGCCAAGATATCATTAACCCATCTCGGTCATGGCTGTTGTCCGACCAGCGCCTTAAGAGTCTGGATGAGCAGCTTCTTTTGATGGGGAGAAACACGGCCGAAGATAGCTGTTTCTTCGGCCTGCTCAACCAGTTCTTGGTCGCTGATTTTTAGAGCAGTCGATGTAGCTGTCGTAGTTGGCAAATCCAGCCTGGCTTGCGATACAAGAAACGGTCATCAGGATTGTCACCAGAGATGATTTTTCAGATCAACATCCTGAGAGCGCAGGTAGTCCAGTGTCTCAGCCGCTCCCTCACCGAATAGGGTCGGTGATTTCCAGAACAGCTAAAGCGATCATATCTTCAGAGCAGACGGATGCTGTGTTTGTCTCAGCACTTGGTCGCTGTGAGCCAGCATCCAAAACCCGCGATCCGCGTTTTTGAGCCTCTCCAACCGCTGCAGGATTGCTGTCCAGCAGTATTTTCGGGAGCCCCCAGAAAGATAGTTCCAACACTGGATCAAATGCATTGCGCCCCATTTTTCGGTCACTAGAAAATGGAATAACATTGTCACTAGTATAGGTGTGCTCTAAATGGCCGTATCCCTTTGCGGATAGCCTGCGCTGTTGGGTTATTATCCTCGCTGGTTTGGATGTGAGCTGCTAAGATTTGACCGACGGTCTCATCAGAAAAACTTATCTGACAGGCTGTGCAAGGCTTCAACAGTCATCTTACCTTGTGGTGATGACCGGTCTTGTCCAGGCAGAGAGTATCTACCGAGCCAGCGTCTCAACAGAATACATTTTCCTGAACAAGGACCTTGCGCATGCTCAGCTGATGACAGCTGTCAGGAGTGACGTGACTGTTAGCAGGGCGATTCCCTTAGGCAGCATACCCAAAAAGAGCTGTCGAGCTGGTAATGACAGAGTTCTTGACAGGGCAGGCCCTTTATCATCAGGGCTTCGAAGAAGAGAGCCATTCCGAAAGGAATGATGATTTTTCCAGTAAAGCGAGAAATTTTTCGCAAGATTGTATAGAATGCGCGAGTTGATAGGCTTTGAGGGTTTTAGCCTCAGTCATGAGCTTGTTGGCATGGTTGTCTGCGCCGACATGGTGTACCTCAGCATAGATCTGCCCACTCAGCCAGAAAGCTACCAGACAGCAGCTCAGCGCCTCCTTCCTTGAGAACCAAGTCACTCTCACCCTGTCAGCATGGCTTCATTGGCCTCGGCAACACCCTCTACTACACGGGCATCACTGGAATTTGCTCGCTGGCTGACAGCTTGATCAGGTCACCCAGTACAATTTCTTCTGGCTGAATCTTGATTTTCCTGGCCGTCGCGGATGACTGTGACCAGTTCTCGGCTGACCAGATTGAGCTTGTCAATCATGTGCTTGGCTCGCAGCTCTGTAATAATACCAGTGACGGCGTTAAAGCTGATTACTGCAGAAGACCGATTGCCCAGGCTTGGACAGAGACCAAGCTAGAGCAATAACAAAGTTATGGCATTAGAGGGTGAAAAACATTCCGCTTAACGATTTGCCAGTTACTGGTGCTGGTGTCACTTGTAAAATCGTTGATTCAGCCCTGCGAAATCTTTTTCATCTACTTGGGTTTGGTTTAAACCGATTAATTCTTTCTTATTCATGAGATTAATGATACCATTTTTGTATGAAATGGCTATCAGAATCAGCTGTTACAGCCAAAAGTTTTGGAAAAATATTGCAGACTATAATGGATAGGGTATAATAGAAAGGATGTAACAAATTTCAAGTACAATCACAGTTTGAAATAAAGGAGAGTTTATGTTTTATACTTATTTGCGAGGTCTAGTGATTTTTATTCTCTGGGCTTTTGAATGGCAATGCCCATTACCATAATAAAGAGAAGATTCCTTCACAGATGAAAACTACATCTTGGTGGCTCCTCACAGAACATGGTGGGATCCAGTTTACATGGCTTTTACGACCAAGCCCAAGCAGTTTATTTTTCATGGCTAAGAAACAGCTCTTTGAAAAATCGCGTGTTCTGGCTGGTGGATTCGCATGTGTGGTGCCTTTCCTATTGACCGGGAAAATCCTGGTCCGTCAGCGATCAAATACCCTGTCAATATGCTGAAAAAAAGAGCAATCGTTCTCTGATTATGTTCCCGAGCGGCAGCCGTCATTCTACGGATGTCAAGGGAGGAGTGGCAGTGATTGCTAAGATGGCTAAGGTTCTGGATCATGCCGGTTGTCTATGCTGGTCCCATGAGCCTCAAAAGGCTTGGCAGCTGGGGAGCGTGGACATGAACTCGGCAATCCAATTGATATTTCTGATATCAAAAGATGAATGATGAGGGAGTTGAGGAAGTGGCTCGTCGGATTCAGGCAGAGTTTGACCGCTTGGATGCAGAAGTAGTGCCCTACCAGACAGGTAAAAACCAAATATCTTCTGGCGGATTTTACGAGCAATTGCCTTTTATTCCAGCAGCTTTGATTGGTATTTTGACCTTCATTTTTAGTTTCCTTGCAAAGCTTTTGTCTGGGATCCAGATAAGCTATAGAAAATAATGCTAACAGCTTTTAGATTTTTATCTAAAGGCTGTTTTAGTTTTTTCTTATTTATATTTGGAACTTTGTTTCAGATTTTTATATTTTTCCTTTTCTTTACGAATAAAAAGACAAAGGAGAAAAATATGCTTGAAGAAATCATTGAAAAATTAAAGGAATACAAGATTTTTGTTGGACTTTCTTTGATAGGAGTCGTCTTGGCTGGCTTTTCTTGCTGAAGGGCAACGCTCAGCCACAGAATCAGGTCAGCGCACTGGCTCAGGAAGTGGTGACATCAGCTTCATCTGAAACCAATGCAGAAAAAAGAAGTGCGAATCAAGAAAAAATCGATTCAGAAAAAGATATGGATTCAGAAGAATCTGAGAAAGAAGTAACAGTTGATGTCAAAGGAGCTGTCAAAAATCCAGGAGTTTATCAGTTGCAGGCAGGAGCGCGTGCACGATGCTCTACAAAAGCAGGTGGCCTATTGCCAGATGCCGAGTCAAAATCTATCAACCAAGCACAAAAATTAACAGATGAGGCAGTTGTCTATGTAGCTAAAGTCGGTGAGGAAGGGGCAGATGTGACGCAAGCTAGTCAGACGCCCGCTGGAAATGGAGAAACGGCAAAAGGGAAGTCTGGCTTGGTCAATCTCAATACGGCGACCGAAGCTGAACTTCAGACAGTTTCAGGCATCGGTCAAAAGAAAGCGCAAGATATCATCGCTTATCGGGAAGCCAATGGCAAGTTTAAGTCAGTAGATGAGCTGAAAAATGTTTCAGGAATCGGTGCAAAAACCTTAGAAAAATTAAAAGACTATGTCACAGTGGATAAATAAATTTCCTATCAAACCCATCTATTTTTGTCTTTTGCTGGTGCTGGCCTACTTTGCGATTTATACTAGTAGTCTGCCAGCTTATCTAGGTTTGGCAGTCCTCCTTGTTCGGCTCTTTTGGCTTTATCCGATGAAGAATAGTCTACTTGTTTTGGTGTTCTTGAGTCTCTTTACAGGATTTTTCCTATTTAGGAGAGAAATGGCTAATCAAGCCTTTCAAGATGAACCGAAAATCATTTCTACCATTGTGATCAAGCCAGATACAATCAAAGTCAATGGCGACTCGCTTTCTTTTCGTGGCTATTCCAATGGTCGCACCTATCAGGCTTTTTATAAAATCCAGTCAGAAAAGGAAAAACAAGCTTTTCAAAAGCTGAACGATCAACTCCTTTTGAAGATTGATGGAGAACTCAGTTTAGCAGAAGACCAACGCAATTTTTCAGGCTTTGACTATCGGGCTTATCTAAAAACGCAAGGGATTTACAGGATTTTGAAAATCAATCACATCAAGTCCAGTCAGCATTTTAGCAGTCTTAATCCTTGGGACTGGCTGTCGGTTTGGCGGAGAAAAGCCTTAGTTTACATCAAAGAAAACTTTCCTAGTCCCATGAACCATTATATGACTGGACTCTTGTTTGGCGATTTGGACACAGATTTTGCTGAGATGAATGAACTTTATTCCAGTCTGGGGATTATCCACCTCTTTGCCTTATCTGGCATGCAGGTCGGCTATTTCATGGATGGTTTTCGCAGGATTCTCCTCAAATCTGGTTTAAAAAGAGAAACTGTCGATTGGATACAGCTCCCTTTTTCCTTTATCTATGCAGGTTTGACGGGCTTTTCAGTATCGGTTGTGAGGAGTTTAGTACAAAAGCTGCTCTCGCAGTTTGGTGTGACTAAGCTGGACAACTTTGCTTTGACAATCATGCTCTTAGCCATGTTCATGCCAAATTTTTCTCTTGACGACGGGTGGCGTTCTTTTCCTGTTCCTATGCTTTTGTCATTTCGGTCATGGATTTTTGAGTATTTACCTCCTGTGCGAAAAGGTGCTGGCAGAAAAGTCTGACCATTTCACTGGGAATTTTGCCGATTCTGATTTTTCTATTTTTTTCTGAATTTCAGCCTTGGTCTATTCTGCTGACTTTTTCTATTCTCAGTCGTTTTTGATCTTTTTTATGCTTCCAGCCCTGACCTTTATTTTTGTCCTATCACCTCTTTTGAAAATCACTCAGGTCAATGTCTTATTTGAACTGCTGGAAGGGCTAATCCGTTGGACAGCCTCTATTTCTTCTCGACCAGTGATTTTCGGTCAGCCATCTATCTGGATGATGCTAGGCCTGCTTATCACTCTTGGCTTGCTCTATGATTTTCGCAGACAGAAGAAAGTTGTGACCTTACTTAGCTTGGTTCTTGCTCTGCTATTTTTTCTCACAAAGCATCCTCTACAAAATGAAATTACAGTTATTGATATTGGGCAGGGAGATAGCATTTTCTTGCGCGATTGGCGGGGGAAATCTGTTCTGATTGATGTGGGTGGTCGAGTGGAGATTGGCAAGAAAGAAGCATGGCAGAAGCGGGTTTCTTCGACAAATGCAGAAAAGACCTTGATTCCCTATCTGAAAAGTCGGGGAGTGAGTCGCTTGGATGTACTGGTTTTGACCCACACTGATGCCGATCACATGGGTGATATGTTGGAGGTGGCCAAGCATTTTTCTATAAAGGAAATTTACGTATCTAAGGGAAGTTTGACCCAGTCGGATTTTGTGGAGAAATTGGAGCGGATGCAGACGGGAGTTCATGCGGTAGAAGTAGGAGATAGCCTTCGATTTTTTTGATGGAGCTTTTGCAAGTTCTCTATCCTGAGGAGACGGGCGACGCAGTAATGACGACTCTGTCGTCTTGTATGGGCAATTTTTTTGGAACCAGTTTTTTGTTTACGGGAGACTTAGAAGAAAATGGCGAAGCTACCTTGATGCGGCGTTTTCCGCAACTCAAGGTAGATGTTTTAAAAGCAGGACACCACGGTTCTAAGGGCTCCTCCAGCCCAGAATTTTTACATCAGCTTCAGCCCAAAATTGCCCTCATTTCTGCTGGTAAGAATAACTGCTACAAGCATCCTCATCAGGAAACTCTGGACAGATTTTGAGAATATTCAGACACAGATTTTTCGGACAGATGAACAAGGAGCTATTCGCTTCAGCGGCTGGGATTCATGGCAGATTGAGACGGTAAAGTAACTCCCTGTTTCCTTGCTCTGAGAGCAAGCTAGAATTGACTTACCTTGATTTTCGAGCTAAAAATTATGATACAATGAATTCTGTTAATAAAAATTTAGAGGAGATTTCTATGTTTTCTGCTTATAAAAAATTTTGGACTCGTTATGCAGACTTTAGTGGTCGTTCAAGCCGTTCAGATTACTGGTGGGTTGTCCTATGTAATTTTTTGATTACTCTACCATTTTCGTTGATTGCCTTTTTCGGCTTCCTCATTCCACTTTTTAGTGAAATTTATTATGCGGGATTGTACGATTATGAACCTGATTTATCTGGAGCTATGGCTGGCGCTGGTTTAGCTGTGTTCATCATGTTCTTGCTTACCATCTATTGGCTTGCAACGATCGTTCCCTATCTTGCTATCACAGTTCGTCGTCTTCGCGACGCTGGCTTCCACTGGTCATTTATTTTTCTGGGAGTAGGACCAACAATAGCTTCTTTCATTCCAGTTTTGAATATTTTAGCTGCTTTGGTTTCTCTGCCATGTGGTATTGCTCTGATTGTCTTGCTTTGCCAAGCTAGCAAACCAGCTCAGCAAGTTAAAGGGGCTCCTTATGGTCAACAAGGATTCCAAGGTCAGCAATTTGGTCAAGCTCAACAACCAGTTCAAAACCAACAGTTTGTTCAGCCTGTATTCCAAGGACAACAACAGCCGACACAAAACCAACAATTTGGTCAAGTTCAACAGCCAGCTCAAAATCAACAGTTTAGTCAGCCTGTTAACCAAGAGCAACCATTTGCTCAGCAACAAGCACCCGTTCAAAATCAAGAATTTGGTCAGCCTCAGCAACCTTTTGGTCAAAATCAAGTGAACCAGCCAACTCAACCGTTTGCTGCTAGCCAAGCCCAAACTCAAGAATCAACTCAATCAGCATTCTCAGCCTCAGTTTCAGAACCAGCTGAATCAGTTCATTCAGTAGAAGCTCATCAGTCTCAGGCTGAAACTGCAGAACAGGCTCTGGGAACTGCTTCTGAACAAATCAATAACTCAGAGTCAATCTCTCAGTAAAATCTATAAGATATCGACCCTAGATAGTTTCAATCTATCTGGGGTTTCTTTGTCGCCTTTTAAACTTTTGTAACCAAAATAACTTTTTTTATTCGTTATACTAGTAGAAAGGGGAAGAATAGAAAAGTATTGAATAGAGAAAAGCAGTTTCAAATGAAAAGTAGCAGCTGCGAGCTTTGGATTAGAAAGGCTTTTTTGTTATTCTTTTTAAAGAAGTGCAAATAATGAGAGATGTTAGGAGAAGTTGTGGGGAGGTGAGATTATCAAACTGGATGAATACGAAAACATCTTGATTGGCTTTGCCCGAGAGATTGTTTTCTACTTGCAAAAGTCAGGAGCTTCTAAGGCCGAGGCAGAAGATGTGGTGCAGGATGTTTTTGTCAAAATGTTAGAGACTGATCTGGTCATCCCAGCAGAGAAGATGCGAGCTTGGATGTATCGGGTTTCCATCCGCCGCTATATCGATCGCTATAGGCGCGATCAGCATTATCTAGAAATTTTGCAAAAGGAATTTTTCAAACAAGATGTGATTCAACCATTTGAAAACGACCATTATGAGCTGTTGAGGTCGACGATAGAAGAGCTCCCAACTAAGGAAGCAATGCTTTTAGATCTTTATTATTTCCAAAATTTTACAGTAAAGGAAATCGCTCAAATTATGTCGTATTCTGTAAGTAAAGTGAAAGTACAACTCATGCGTAGCCGAATTAAGCTCCGCCATAAATTGGAAAAGAAAGGATATAAAAATGGAAACATTTGAAATTTTAGCGAAGAAAAGTAAAAGAAAACGACTTTGGAAGACAGTTGCCATCAGTAGTCTTGTCTCCTTAGCTTTATTGCTTTTACTAGGAAAGGGATTGATAGAATTAGCCTCTAGTAATGGTCGAAATTTGCAGAAAGAGTACGAAGTTATGTCGGAAATCGCCTACCCTAATGTTGACTATGACAGTCTTTACTACACTCAAAATTCTTTGTTTTCAGGAACCTTACATTCTGATCGTTTCAAAGATTTAGATGGAGTGAAGGTGGCTTATCCTTCCTATGAGGGGAACTATTCACTCATAGGTGCTTTTAGAGATCCGACTGCGGAAGGGACTTATTTGTCTCTCTCAGGAACCTATACGCGAACCCTGCGTCAAAAATATCCGGTCTTCTACAATATTAATGCTAAAGGAACAATAGATACAAAGCGAATCCCTCAAGAACTTGCTTCTGTCAAAGAAATGCCGAATCAATTGGTGGAAGTAGCTTTGACTTTTGATAAAGCTTATACCTATAAGGAAATCCAGCAGATGATACCGAACAATCTCAAAATCAACTGGTACTGGATTGGCAGTCAGTCAGAAGATGTTGACAATACTGGGGCATTGCGCACTGATCCTAAGACGACTTACGGAGCTAACGCTGGTCTTCTCTTTACTTATGATTCAGATGTTAGAAAGAAGGCAAAAGAGGCTAAGAAAGAGCAGCAGACTTTCTTGGATTATCTGAAAAAGGCAGATAAATCTTTTCCCAAGTGTTAGTGGGTACAACACGTACAATGATGTGGAGTCCTATCTCAAGAAATTTGGTCAGCTAGATATTCGTGAAGCAGAAAATCGGGATCAATTAACTTTCTCTGGCGTCATCTTGACAGGAAAAGCTGAAAATTTCGCTCAATTAGAAGGAAAAGAGTGGATTTATGCTTCGAGTATCGGTGCTTCCGTTCCCAATCAGCCTTACTACAAGTTAGATAAGGAATAATTGACAAAAAATGTGTAAAAGGCTTGCATTTTCAGTAAAATTTGATAAAATAGTAAGGAAAGTTAGACTGTATTGCCTACTGTCTATCTATAAAATATATTTTATTGGAGGCTTTTACTCAAATGGCAAAAGAAAAATACGATCGTAGTAAACCACACGTTAACATTGGTACTATCGGACACGTTGACCACGGTAAAACTACTTTGACAGCAGCTATCACAACTGTATTGGCACGTCGCTTGCCTTCATCAGTTAACCAACCAAAAGACTATGCGTCTATCGATGCTGCTCCAGAAGAACGCGAACGCGGTATCACTATCAACACTGCGCACGTTGAGTACGAAACTGAAAAACGTCACTACGCTCACATCGACGCTCCAGGACACGCGGACTACGTTAAAAACATGATCACTGGTGCCGCTCAAATGGACGGAGCTATCCTTGTAGTAGCTTCAACTGACGGACCAATGCCACAAACTCGTGAGCACATCCTTCTTTCACGTCAGGTTGGTGTTAAACACCTTATCGTCTTCATGAACAAGATCGACTTGGTTGATGATGAAGAATTGCTTGAATTGGTTGAAATGGAAATCCGTGACCTCTTGTCAGAATACGACTTCCCAGGTGACGATCTTCCAGTTATCCAAGGTTCAGCTCTTAAAGCTCTTGAAGGTGATACTAAGTACGAAGACATCATCATGGAATTGATGAACACTGTTGATGAGTACATCCCAGAACCAGAACGTGATACTGACAAACCTCTTCTTCTTCCAGTCGAAGACGTATTCTCAATCACTGGTCGTGGTACAGTTGCTTCAGGACGTATCGACCGTGGTACTGTTCGTGTCAACGATGAAATCGAAATCGTTGGTATCAAAGAAGAAATCCAAAAAGCAGTTGTTACTGGTGTTGAAATGTTCCGTAAACAACTTGACGAAGGTCTTGCAGGGGACAACGTAGGTGTGCTTCTTCGTGGTATCCAACGTGATGAAATCGAACGTGGTCAAGTTATCGCTAAACCAGGTTCAATCAACCCACACACTAAATTCAAGGGTGAAGTTTACATCCTTACTAAAGAAGAAGGTGGACGTCATACTCCATTCTTCAACAACTACCGTCCACAGTTCTACTTCCGTACAACTGACGTTACAGGTTCAATCGAACTTCCAGCAGGTACTGAAATGGTAATGCCTGGTGATAACGTAACTATCGACGTTGAGTTGATCCACCCAATCGCCGTTGAACAAGGTACTACTTTCTCTATCCGTGAAGGTGGACGTACTGTTGGTTCAGGTATGGTTACTGAAATCGAAGCTTAATTCGATTTTCGTTCCCCAGATAACAATTATAAAAATCAGACACGAAAAAGTCTCGCTTCGGCGGGGCTTTTTCTTTTAGACGAAAGCCTTTTTCTCGCAAACATGATATAATAATTCTATAATTTTGTTGTTGAAAAGAGACGGTATGAAATTACTTTATACGGACATCCGCAGTCCTTTGACGGCGCATTTGGCTAAGCAAGCTCAGGACTTAGCAGCGGATGGCAAGCGGGTCTTTTATATAGCTCCCAACTCGCTTTCTTTTGAAAAGGAGAGAGCAGTTTTGGAGGCATTAGAAAATCACGCTTCTTTTGCTATTACGGTGACACGTTTTGCTCAGATGGCTCGCTATTTTTGTCCTTAATAATGTTCAAGATGGACAGCCCTTGGACGACATTGGTCTAGGTATGCTATTTTATCGGATTTTATCGGAAATGGATGACCGAGAACTAAAGGTTTATGGGCGGATCAAGAAGGATGCACAATTTATCCAGCAACTGCTAGACCTTTATCATGAGCTTCAGACAGCCCAGATGACTTTTACGGATTTGAACTATCTAGAAGAGCCAGAGAAGCGCGAGGATTTACTCAAGATTTTTCACGGCCTTTTTCTGCTGCTCTTCAGGCAGGAAATTATGATGCGACCTCTAAACTCACGATTTTTTGCCCAGCATATTCTAGCTGGAGATTTGGATGGGGAATTGGCTAATCTCGCGCTGGTTATCGATGGCTTTTACACGCTTCTCAGCAGAGGAGGAATATCTAGTAGATTTGCTGCATCGCAAGGGAGTGGAGATTGTCATTGGCGTTTATGCTAGTCAAAAAAAGCCTACCGGACATCCTTTCGTGAGGGCAATCTTTATCAGGCCAGCGTGGACTTTTTGCTCAAGCTGGCTCAAACCCTATGAGGTCAAGCCAGTGTATCTAGCGGGAGATTCGATTCAGTCGGATGATGCCTTTGGCAAGATTTCCAAGATTTTAGAGAGTCGCTATGATTTTTCTGAAACCCATGTGGAATTGACTGCGGAGGATCGCTTTCACGTAGAGATTTGGTCGGTGCGCAATCAAAAAGAAGAACTGGAATATGTGGCCAAGTCCATCCGTCAGCGGCTCCATGATGGCGCCCGCTACAAGGATATCCGGCTGCTTTTGGGTGATGTGGAGGCCTACCAGCTCCAGCTGAAGACCATTTTTGCCCAGTATCAAATTCCATTTTATTTAGGGCGGTCTGAGCCCATGTCCCAGCATCCCTTGGTCCAGTTTTTAGAGTCACTGGAACGGTTGAAACGCTATAATTTTCAGACAGAAGATTTACTCAATCTCCTAAAAACTGGCCTTTATGGTAGCTTGCGTCAGGAGGGGCTGGATAGTTTTGAACAGTACCTTCGCTTTGCGGAAATTAAAGGAGCAGCCAAGCTGGGGAGAGATTTCACCATCAACCGTCAGGAGAAATTTGACCTAAAGCGGCTCAATGTCATGCGTCGCAGTCTTATCACGCCTCTGTTGGATTTTTTCAAATCTCGCAGTCAGACTGTGGCTGGTCTCTTGGATAAATTTACCAGCTTTATCAAAGAAGTTCGCTTGGATGACAATCTGATGGGGCTGCTGGAAGGTGCAAGCCAGCAGGAAGTGGAACGGCAGGAGGAGGTCTGGAAGACTTTTGCCATGTCTTGGAGCAGCTTGCTCAGGTGTTTGATGGTAGCAAGCTCAAGATCGATGATTTTCTGGCTCTGATTCTGTCTGGTATGCTTCTGGTTAAATACCGAGTTGTACCAGCGACAGTGGATGTGGTGACGGTTCAGTCCTATGATTTGATTGAGCCCATGGCTGCGCCTTATGTCTATGCCATCGGGCTGACGCAGGAGCGCTTGCCCAAGTTAGCTCAAAATAAAAGTCTGCTCAGTGACGAAGAACGTCAGAAATTAAACCAAGCAACTGGGGACGAGTCAGAGTTGCAGGTAGCTAGCAGTGAAAATCTCAAGAAAAATCGCTTTGCAGCGCTATCCTTGCTTAATTCAGCGACAGAAGATTTGGTCTTGTCTGCTCCTGTCTTGACCAATGAAGTAGAGGATGCTATGTCTTCCTATTTGACGGAGCTGGAAATAGCGCCTATTTCCCTACCCATCATCAGCAAGCAACCACAGGCTAGTAGCGACGATATTGGGACTTATCGGGCTTTGTTGGCGCGGGTGATTGACCTTTATCAAGAAGATATTGACCGTGAATGGACGCCGAAGGAACAGACTTTCTGGGCAGTGGCGGTTCGAGTCTTACGCAAGAAGTTGGCAGCTGAGGGAATTTCCATTCCCCAGATCAGCAAGGAGTTTAAGACGGAGACTCTCAAGTCGGACACCCTCCAAGCACTTTATCCTTCAGAGCAGCCTTTGAAACTGTCAGCTTCTGCCCTCAATGAATACTTTAAAAACCAGTATGCCTATTTTCTTAAGTATGTCTTGCGGTTGCAGGAGGAGTGGACGATTCAGCCGGATGCGCGCAGTCACGGGATTTTCCTCCACCGAATCTTTGAAAGTTATGAAGGAGCACTTGGATCAGGACTTCGACACTCGCTTGCAGAGGGCTATGGAGGAGACTAGCTGGGAGGCTGAGTTTGAAGCGATCTATGGAGAAAATGGTGAGACTCAGTTTGCCCGTCGTTTACTATTGGACACAGCTCGAGCTACTGGTCGTATCTTGGCTCAGTCGGATGGTCTGGAGATCATTGGTGAGGAGACTGACTTTGGTCAGGATGATCGGCCTTTCTTACTTTTGGACAATGGCAGAGCTCTTCAAGTGAGCGGCAAGGTGGACCGAATTGATCGTCTGACGGAGACGGGGAGTCTGGGAGTTGTGGATTACAAGTCTGGCGATACCAAATTCAGCTTTGAGAAGTTCTTTAATGGGCTTAACTCTCAGTTGCCGACTTACCTAGCGGCTATCCGAGAAATGCCAGAATACCTAGAAGACAAGGGAACTTTCGGAGCCATGTACCTACAGATGACGGAGCCCCTAGCCAGCCTCAAGGAGACCAAGGTACTGGACGAGGCTGTCAAACAGGTCATGAAAAATCAGGTTTACAAAGGCCTCTTTCTGGCTGACCAGGCCAAGGACTTGGGCGCTAACTACGAGAAAAGCAAGGTCAATCTGCTAACTAAGGAAGAATTGGAAGTGATTTTGGCTTATAATACCTATCTCTATCAGCAAGCAGCAGAAGGCATTTTAGCTGGTCGCTTTGCTATCAATCCTTATACAGAAAATGGACGCAGCATTGCCCCTTACGTGGACCAGTTTAAGGCCATTACAGGCTTTGAAGCCAATCTCCATCTGGGGCAGGCTAGACAGCTGACCAAGTTAAATCTGGACCAGTACGATAAACGGCCGACAGGCGAGAAGCTGCGTCAAGCCTGGCTAGAAAAATCAAGGAGGAGTTGGACAAATGAGACGGATTCCCTTTTTAAGCGAGCAGGATATCCTAGTCAAGCAGGTTGAGGAAGCTGCCTCTGACAAGCCACAAAAGCGCACACCAGATCAGATTCAGGCCATCTACTCCTCTGGTCAGAATATTCTCGTCTCAGCTTCGGCTGGATCTGGTAAGACCTATGTTATGGTTCAGCGGATTATTGACCAGATTCTCAGAGGTGTGGAGGTCAGTCAACTCTTCATCTCCACCTTTACTGTCAAGGCGGCAGGTGAGCTCAAGGAACGGCTGGAGAAGGAGCTGAGTCTAGTACTCAAGGAGACTTCAGATCAGGAACTCCGCCAGCATCTGGCTCAGCAGTTGGCTGAGATTGCCAATGCGGATATTGGCACCATGGACGCTTTTACCCAGAAAGTAGTCAATAAGTACGGCTATTTGCTGGGGCTGGCACCGCATTTTCGGATTTTACAGTCGGCTAGTGAGCAGCTCATTCTGCAAAATGAAGTCTTTGACCAGCTTTTCGATACCTACTATGAGAGTGATCAGCAGGAATTATTCAGCCGCTTGGTCAAAAATTTCACTGGTAAGCGCAAGAACATTGCTGGTTTCCGCCAGCAGATTTATAGTATTTATAGTTTTCTCCAGTCTACTAGCAATCCGCGGAAATGGTTGGAGGAGACCTTTCTTCTAGGCTATGAAACTAGTGATTTTGGAGCAGAGCGGGAGCGAATGCTGGCTGGAGCTAGGCAGTCTCTGCTGGATTTAGAAGACTTTTTCCAGAGCCATCTAGCTCATGAAGGCCAAGCCTTTACTGGGGCTAAGTATCAGGAAAATATTCAGGCGGCCTTGGATATCTTGGCTGAGCTGACAGAGCAGACCGAATCGGAGCAGTTGCTAGACCTAATTCAGCGCTTTTTAGAATTAGCCAAGACCTCTAACCATCAGGCTTTTACTGCCCGAGTCGGCAAGAATGCGGACGAACTTAAAAAAGAGCTGGCTCAGACCTATAATGAGGCCCGCAAGCCTTTGATAGAGCGAATTAAAGAGCTGGATGTCCGTCTCTATCATCTGAACTTTATGGAGCAGCATCAGGCGGAAGCTCTTCCCCTACTGGATTTGTTACGCGATTTTGTCCGAGATTTCTCGCAAGCTTATTTGGAACGAAAAGTAGAAGAAAATGCCTTTGAATTTGGGGATATCAGCCATTTTGCTATTGAGGTTTTAGAAAATTATCCAGAGGTGCGGCATTTTTTTATCAGGATAAGTACCATGAGGTCATGGTCGATGAGTACCAAGACACCAACCATACTCAGGAGCGAATGCTGGAATTGCTGGCTCGAGGAAATAATCGTTTTATGGTCGGCGACATTAAGCAGTCCATCTATCGATTCCGTCAGGCCGATCCGCAGATTTTTAACGATAAATTTAAACTCTATCAGGCCGATCCTAGTCAGGGCAAGCTGATCATTCTCAAGGAAAATTTCCGTAGTCACATCGAGGTGCTGGAAGCGACCAATGATGTCTTTAAACGACTCATGGACGAGGAAGTCGGCGAGATTGACTACAATGAGACCCACTATTTGGTGGCAGGAAATCCAGCCAAACGGGAGCCTAACCCAGCCAATCAGGCAGAATTTCTGCTTTATGACGGTAGTGCTGATAGCGAAGAAGAGGATTCTGACCAAGGTTTGCCCAGCATTTCAGCTGGTGAAGTAGCTTTGGTAATCAAGGAAATCATCCGCCTTCATAATCAAGAAGGAGTGGATTTCAAGGACATGACCTTGCTGACAGCTTCGCGGACCCGCAATGATCTGATTTTGGCAGAGTTTGACCGGCATCATATTCCGATTGTGCCTGATGATGGCGAGACCAATTACCTCCAGTCGGTAGAGGTTATGGTGATGCTGGATACCTTGCGGACCATTAACAATCCTCTCAATGATTATGCCCTGACCGCTCTCTTAAAGTCACCAATGTTTGACTTTGATGAGGACGAATTGGCTCGGCTAGCCTTGCAAGCCTCCAGTACCAAGTCTATGGAAAATCTCTACGAAAGCTGAGGAATGCTCTGGCTGATCAAGGTCTGGAACCTCAGCTCATCCATGGTGAATTGCGTAAGAAACTGCAGCATTTCCAGACAACGCTGGATGACTGGCGCAACTATTCCAAGACCCATTCCCTCTATGATTTAATCTGGAAGATTTATCAAGATCGTTTTTACTACGATATGGTCGGGGCTCTGCCTAATGGCGAACAGCGTCAAGCCAATCTCTATGCCCTGTCCTTGCGGGCCAACGACTATGAAAAGTCAAGTTTCAAGGGGCTATCCCGCTTTATCAGCATGATTGACCGAATTTTGAAAAATGAGCATGATTTGGCTAGTGTCCCCCTGGCTGCTCCGAAAAATGCTGTCCAGCTAATGACCATCCATAAGAGTAAGGGGCTGGAGTTTAAGTATGTCTTTCTGCTCAATATGGACAAGGCCTTCAATCGTCAGGATAGCAGCTCTGCCATTATCCTCAGCCGACAAAAAGGCATCGGAATCAAATATGTGGCTGATGTGGATGTTGAGGCTCAGGATCCTCATGCGCCCAAGCAGATCCGTATTTCCATGGAAACCCTACCCTATCAGCAGAATGCTGAAGAACTCAAGCTGGCTAGCTTATCTGAGCAGATGCGTCTGCTCTATGTAGCCATGACGCGGGCTGAAACCAAGCTCTATCTGGTCGGCAAGGGAAAGCAAGCTAAGCTCCAAGAGCGCAAGTGGGGGACTAGCCAAAATGGTCGCTTATCTAGCAGTCTCCGAAGCCAGCTGACCAATTTTCAGGATTGGCTCTATGCTATTCAGTCAGTGTTTGAAAAGGAAAATCTAGCTTATCAAACCCGCTTTGTAGCTGATCAGGAGCTGACAGACGAGCAGATTGGAGTAGTGGAGCAGGCTGATCCTATTCCAGTAGATGATTTGACGGGCAACCGTCAGTCAGAGGATATACGCCGAGCTCTGGATATCTTGGAGAATGTAGATCGACTCAACAGCCTCTATCAAGCGGCTATTGAATTGCCTAGTGTCCGTACACCCAGTCAAATCAAGAAGTTCTATGAGCCGGTTATGGACTCAGAAGGGCTGGACATTATGGATGCGCCTCGAAGTTATCAGCCCCAGCTGTCTTTTGAACTGCCTGATTTTGGAAAGAAGAAGCAAGTCACAGGAGCCCAAATCGGTTCTGCTGTCCATGAGCTCATGCAAAGGATTCCGCTGGATCGTCCTATTACAAAGACTAGCATTCGTCAAGCCTTGGCTCAGGTTCAGGCAGATGCGGCAGTCAAGAAAGAGATTGACTTAGCGAAGATTGAAGCCTTTTTCGCTACAGAACTAGGTCAGCTAATCCAGCAGCAGGTCAATCATCTCCATCGTGAAGCCCCTTTTGCCATGCTCAAGCAGGATCCGGCTAGCGGTCAAGACTTTGTCGTTCGGGGAATCTTAGACGGCTACTTGCTCTTTGATGATCGTATTGTCCTCTTTGACTATAAGACTGACCGCTATCATAAGCCGACAGAGTTGGTGGAGCGTTACCGAGCTCAGCTGGACCTCTATGCCGAAGCCCTCAGCCGTTCCTATGGTTTAGCCAAGTAGACAAGTATTTGATTCTACTGGGAGGAGCTGAGCTGCAGGTAGTTAAGGTAGACTAGTCTGCTTGGAAAATAATTAGAGTTCTAGCAAGAAAGGATATTACTAAGGGAAATGCTTAGTGGAAGGATAGGTACATGAATTAAGTACTAATCTTCCCTTGGCGTTTCCTTTTTTTGCTTCTTTTGGGTATAATAGAAGATATGAAAGTATTACTATATCTAGAAGGAAAGTCTGTTTTAGAAAAATCAGGCATTGGCCGTGCCTTGCAGCATCAAATGCATGCACTGGACCTAGCAGGAATTCCTTATACAACAGATGTTTTAGGAGATTATGATGTCGTGCATATCAACACTTACGGACCTCGTAGTTTGCTTCTTCTTCATGCAGCTAAGCGGAGAGGCAAAAAAGTGATCATGCACGGACATTCGACCAAAGAAGACTTTGAAAACTCTTTTATTGGTTCTAATCTTTTTGCGCCCTTATTTGGCAAATATCTAGCGCACATGTATAAAATGGCGGACTTCATCATTACTCCGTCTGAGTATTCAAAAAAATTGATTGAGTCCTACGGTGTGACGACGCCCATTATGGCTGTCTCAAACGGCATTGACCTTTCGAAATACAAGAAAGATGAACGCAAGGAAGAAGTCTTTAAAAAACATTTTCAGATTGCAGATGGGCAGAAAGTCGTAATCTGTGCTGGTCTTTATTTCAGACGAAAAGGAATCGAAGACTTTGTCGAAGTAGCTCGCAGAATGCCAGATGTCCGCTTTATCTGGCTGGGCTCTATCAATCTCTGGCTTATTCCGCGCAAAATTCGAGATCTTGTCCTCTATAATCATCCAGAAAATGTGGAATTTCCAGGTTATTTCAAAGGCGCAGTTTTTCAAGGAGCCATGTCAGGCAGCGATGCCTTCTTTTTCCCGTCTTATGAAGAGACTGAAGGGATTGTGGTCCTAGAAGCGCTGGCCAGTGGCCAACACGTAGTTCTGCGTGATATTCCTGTTTATAATGGCTGGATTGATGAGGAGTCGGCGGAGCTTTGTCATAATGTAGATGAGTTTGTCGAATCGCTTCGTAAGGTTCTTGACGGAAAAGTTGATAAACGTGAAGCAGGCTATCGTGTTGCGGAGAGTCGCTCTATCGATGATGTAGCACTGCAGTTGGTCAAGGCTTACCAAACAGTTTTGGAGATGTGATATGCGGATTGGTCTTTTTACAGATACCTATTTTCCTCAGGTTTCCGGGGTGGCGACGAGCATTCGTACCCTCAAGACCGAGCTAGAGAAACTAGGTCATAAAGTCTTTATTTTTACTACGACGGACAAGGATGTCAACCGCTATGAAGATTGGCAGATTATCCGTATTCCTAGCGTGCCTTTCTTCGCTTTTAAGGACCGGCGCGTGGCTTATCGTGGCTTTTCCAATGCCTTAGAAATTGCTCGCCAGTACCAGCTGGATATTATCCATACTCAGACAGAGTTTTCGCTGGGCCTTTTGGGCATCTGGATTGCCAAGGAACTGCGGATTCCAGTGGTTCACACCTACCATACCCAATATGAGGATTATGTGCATTATCTTGCAAAGGGCATGGTGATTCGTCCGAGTATGGTCAAGTACATCGTGCGTGGTTTTATGAGCGATTTGGATGGAGTTATTTGTCCTTCTGAGATTGTCTATGATCTATTGGTCGGCTACAAAATCAAGGCGGAAAAACGAGTCATTCCAACAGGAATCGACTTGGCCAAATTTGACCGCCCAGAACTCTCACGGGAAGACATTAAGAAACTGCGCTTTAAGCTGGGAATAGCAGAAGACGAAGTCATGCTGCTCAGTCTATCCAGAATATCCTACGAGAAAAATATCCAGGCGATTGTTGAAGCTCTGCCGATGGTTTTGGAAGAAAATGCCAAGGTGAAGTTGGTCATTGTCGGAGATGGACCGTATGCTGAGGACTTAAAAGCCTTGGTAGCCCAGCTTCATATTAAGGATTCAGTCATTTTTACAGGGATGATTGCGCCAAGCGATACGGCCCTCTACTATAAGGCGGCAGATTTCTTTATCTCAGCCTCAACCAGTGAGACGCAGGGGCTGACTTATCTGGAAAGTCTAGCCAGCGGTACACCCATCATCGCCCATGGCAATCCTTATCTGGATAATGTAATCAGCGATAAAACCTTTGGCACTCTTTATTATGAGAGCCGGGATTTGGCGGGAGCTATTTTGGAGGCCATTTTGGCAACACCAGATATGGACGAGAAAAAGCTAGCCGATAAATTATACGAGATTTCCGCCGAGAATTTTGGTCGTCGAATCTATGAATTCTATTTGGATTTGACCATTAGTAAGGATTTTCATAATGATCTCAATCCAGAAGAAACGATGGCCAAACGCTTGGCCAAGACCATTGTCTATTTACCAGGAAAAATCATGTCACTGCCGGTCAACAGCTCAACTAGGATGATAAAAGCATCTAAGAAGCAGATTAAGAATATTCGGAAATATTGGGAATAAACTTTCTCATAAGGCCTAATGAACGGAGGTGCTCTTATGAAAGTCTATAAAAAAGAAATTTTCTTTTTGCTCCCCCTTTTCTTTTTCTATTTTGTCTTTTACATACTGTTACGGTATGTTCCAATGGATTCCATATTAAGTAAGGGGCTAGTAGTTGGAAATGTTCTCATCTACTCTCCTCTGGCGACCCTGTTGGTGTCCTTGCTCTATGCAGCTTTATATGGATTTTCTTTGCGCTTTTCTTTCTTGGTTGCCCTCTTATTTTTCCTGACTATTTTCACCTTTGGGGAGTGGATTCCTCTTTATCATGCCACCTATTTCCTATGCTCACTAGCTGGAAATGGCTTGGGGCATGTGATTTATCGATTTACTAGGAAAAATAACAGAGCTGAAAACCAATAAAAGTTCTTGCAAATTTTTTCAATCGTGCTATAATAATTTTTAGAGACATATCACCTGCAGGAAATCTTTTAGAGAGCGCGTGGAGCTGGAAATCGCGCAGAGGATGTAGTTGGGACTACTCTACTGACTTTTATGAAAACATAAAACGGTGGCTACGTTAGAGCCAATCAGAGGTGTAGGTCTTTTTGACTTGCATAAATGAAGGTGGAACCACGTTGCGACGTCCTTTCGAGGATGTCGTTTTTTGTATGGAGAATAGTTACGACAAAGTTAAAATGAAATTTAGCTAAGAGCTGAATGAGGTGATAGATTTGAAGAAATATTTATCTTGGATGATGACTTGTACCTTCCTATTAGTCTATGTTTGGCTAATGAAACTCTTAGCCTATGGGGAACGGAAAATATTATCGTCTTTTCATTTTTTCTACTCATTCCTCTCTTGCCATTTCTTGCCCCCTTTCTTGGTATCTTAATGTTTTTCAACAACAAGAAACTCATTATAACAGGATATCTTTTAAGTTTGACAGCTGCTATCTATTTGGTCAATGCAATCAAAAGTTATCCGATAAGAATATACATGAGAGGTGAGATGACTCAGGAGGAATATTTGTCTCTCATTCTTTCTTTGGTAGGCTATCTATTTATTTCTACGCTTTTCTTTATTTTTAGAATGAAAAAGCTAAAATGAAATTGATTGTTATCATTCTTTGTTGATAGCTGGTTTCCCAGTTCTTCAAAACTCAGTTATAAAAATATGATAAAATTTTAAGGAGAAAACCATGATTAAGATTACTTTCCCAGATGGCGCTGTTCGTGAATTCGAAGCTGGCGTGACTACTTTTGAAATTGCCCAATCTATCAGCAATTCCCTAGCTAAAAAAGCTCTCGCTGGTAAATTCAACGGCAAACTCATCGACACGACTCGTGCTATCACTGAAGATGGAAGCATCGAAATCGTGACACCTGATCACGAAGATGCCCTTCCGATTTTGCGCCACTCAGCGGCTCACTTGTTTGCCCAAGCAGCTCGTCGCCTCTTCCCAGACATTCACTTGGGAGTTGGTCCAGCTATCGAAGATGGCTTCTACTACGATACGGACAATCAAGCTGGTCAAATCTCCAACGAAGACCTTCCTCGTATCGAAGAAGAAATGAAAAAAATCGTTAAAGAAAACTTCCCATCTATTCGCGAGGAAGTGACCAAGGACGAAGCACGTGAAATCTTCAAGAACGACCCTTACAAGTTGGAATTGATTGAAGAACACTCTGAGGACGAAGGCGGTTTGACTATCTATCGTCAGGGTGAATACGTAGACCTTTGCCGTGGACCTCACGTTCCTTCAACTGGTCGCATCCAAATCTTCCACCTGCTCCATGTAGCTGGTGCTTACTGGCGTGGAAATAGCGATAACGCTATGATGCAACGGATCTACGGTACAGCTTGGTTTGACAAGAAAGACTTGAAGAACTACCTTCAAATGCGCGAAGAAGCCAAAGAACGTGACCACCGCAAACTTGGTAAAGAGCTTGACCTCTTTATGATTTCTCAAGAGGTTGGTCAAGGTTTGCCATTCTGGTTGCCAAATGGTGCGACTATCCGTCGTGAATTGGAACGCTATATCGTGGATAAGGAGTTAGCTTCTGGCTACCAACACGTCTACACTCCACCACTTGCTTCTGTAGAGCTTTACAAGACTTCTGGTCACTGGGATCATTACCAAGAAGACATGTTCCCAACCATGGACATGGGTGACGGGGAAGAATTTGTCCTTCGTCCAATGAACTGCCCACACCACATCCAGGTCTACAAACACCATGTTCACTCATACCGTGAATTACCAATTCGTATCGCTGAAATCGGGATGATGCACCGTTACGAAAAATCTGGTGCCCTAACTGGTCTTCAACGTGTTCGTGAAATGTCTCTCAACGACGGCCACCTCTTTGTAACTCCAGAACAAATCCAAGAAGAATTCCAACGTGCCCTTCAGTTGATTATCGATGTTTATGAAGACTTCAACTTGACTGAATACCGCTTCCGTCTCTCTCTTCGTGACCCTCAAGATACTCACAAGTACTTTGACAACGATGAGATGTGGGAAAATGCCCAAACTATGCTTCGTGCAGCGCTTGACGAAATGGGCGTGGACTACTTTGAAGCTGAAGGTGAAGCAGCCTTCTACGGACCAAAATTGGATATCCAGGTTAAGACAGCCCTTGGAAAAGAAGAAACCCTTTCGACTATCCAGCTTGACTTCTTGCTTCCAGAACGCTTCGACCTTAAATACATTGGGGCTGACGGGGAAGAACACCGTCCAGTCATGATCCACCGTGGGGTTATTTCAACCATGGAGCGCTTCACAGCTATCTTGATTGAGAACTACAAGGGTGCCTTCCCAACATGGCTTGCACCACATCAAGTGACCCTCATCCCAGTATCTAACGAAAAACACGTGGACTATGCATGGGAAGTGGCTAAGAAACTCCGTGACCGTGGTGTCCGTGCTGATGTGGATGAGCGCAATGAAAAAATGCAGTTCAAGATTCGCGCTTCACAAACCAGCAAGATTCCTTACCAATTGATCGTTGGGGACAAGGAAATGGAAGACGGAACTGTCAACGTTCGTCGCTACGGCCAAAAAGAAACACAAACTGTCTCAGTCGATGATTTTGTTCAAGCTATCCTAGCTGATATCGCCAACAAATCACGTGTGGCTAAAGAAGATTAAAATAAAAAGGCAAATTCGATTGAGGGAGCTCCTCAATAGGCTTTGCCTTTTCATTTTTTACAATTTTGTTAAACGTAATCCTCTCTCATCTCAGTGTTTTGTCTAATCCCATGAAAAATGATATAATAGAATAAAAGGACAGGGGAGAGAGATGTTAAAGAGAGATTTACTGAGAAATATTATCATTGTGACGGTATTTATTGCCATTCTGGTGGGGCTACGCTTGTTTGTCTATACACCTTATCGTATCACCAAGCAAGATGCCAATTCTTTCTTAGCGGAAAATGATTTGGTCTTGGCGGATAAGACAGCCAAGCTTGCTCGTGGGGAATTTGCTCTCTATGAGGTCGATGGAAAAGAATATGTCGGCCGTGTCATTGCTATGGAAAATGACAAGGTGACCTATATGGATAACTTGCTGTATCTGAACGATCAGGTGCAATCAGAGCAATATATCGAAAAGATGCGAGAGAAATATCTGGCTTCAGCTGCCAGTACGGGCTATTATACCCACGATTTTTCTATTGTTGACTTAAAAGGAGCGACTTCTGATACCATCCCTAAAAATTCTTTTTTAATCTTAAATGATCGACGAGAAAACACGAAAGATAGCCGTGAGTTTGGGCTGATTAAAAAGGAGCAGATTAAGGGAAGTGTAGAATTTCGCGTGTCTCCCTTAAATAAATTTGGTTTTATTGAAACGAAGTAGCAAAAAACTAGGCTGGAAATACCAACCTAGTTTTCTTTTTGAGATGTTTTAAGACTTTCTTTGGTTTTCTTAAGCTCTTTTTTCAGCGAGAAGTTTTTAGACATGCTGATGAGAAAGGTTGTAATAGAGCCTAGGAGGACAGAGACCAAAATCAATATGATCAAGGGAAGTTTAAAGCTGAAGAGGATAAAGCTAACATTGACGCTCTGCATATTTGCTAAGGAAATGCTGGCAACCAATAGGATGGTAATCAATAGCAGGATATAGTGTAATTTTTCTTTCATAATGATCTCCTAATTATTCAAATTCAGCCTTGCTCTTGATATCGCCATATTCTTCTTGAGTTTCTTGGGCTAGGATGTCCTCATAGGCTGCTAATTCAATGTTAGAGCCATACTTGTTTCAGAGCAGTGGTCACGAGACGATAAGCTAAGTTTGCGTTGCGGGACAAGATAGGGCCATGGAAGTAGGAGCCAAAGACATTTTTATAATGAACGCCTTCATTGCCGTCTTCTTGGTTGTTGCCATTTCCATAGACGACCTTGCCCAGAGGTTTCTCATCGTCAGAGAGGAAGGTTCGTCCTTGGTGGTTTTCAAAGCCGTAGTAGGTCTCGTTAAATTCTTCGTTATGAATCTTGATGTCACCAATATAGCGATTCTTGACTTGGTTGAGAGTATAATGTCCCATGATGCCCAGACCTTCGATTCGACGACCAGAAGCCTCAATATAGTATTGGCCAAGAAGTTGGAAACCGCCGCAGATAGCTAGCACAACGCCGTTGTCATTGATGAAATTTTCCAAAGCTTCCTTTTTAGCTGGCAAGTCACGAGCCACGATCGTTTGTTCATAGTCTTGACCTCCGCCAAAGAAGACGATGTCATAGCTATCCTTATCAAAGTCATCCTCTAGGGAGACAATATCAACCTCAACCCTAGCGCCTAGCTTTTCAGCTACATACTTGAGCATGAGGACATTACCGTTGTCGCCATAGGTATTCATAAGGTCGCCGTAGAGATGAGCGATTTTTAAGTCATAGTGATAGTCATGGTTTTCAGGAGAAACGAGGGATCTATAAACCATTAGTTCATCTCCTTTCTGATTACTTGTCGTTCTGCCAGCAACTCACGGAATTCCAGCATGGCAGTATAAGTAGCTAGGATATAGGCGTGTTTGGTTTCTTGCTCCTCAATCAACTTAAAGACTGCTTCCAAATCTTTGACTTCGGTAATCTGATCTGCTGGATAGTCCGTCACGCGCAGTCGACGTGCAATCTCTGAGTGGCGCACACCGCCTGCAATGACCTGAGGAATATTCATTTCTAGAATTTTCTCAAAATCTGCATCCCAGATCCAGCTAGTATCAATACCGTCCGCATAGTTGGCATTAAGCAGGACAGATAGACTAAAGTCAAAAGGTGCCAGCTCAATCATTTCCAAGGCTTGGGTGGCTCCGACCGGATTTTTGATCAAGACCAAGGTACATTCCTTATCGCCGATTTTGAAAGTTTCCTGACGGCCAAAGACAGCTCGGCTCTTGTCAAAGCCAGCCTTGATAGTAGACGGCTCAACTCCGAAGAACTGAGCAACTGACACAGCGGCCAAGGCATTGTAGATATTGTAGAGACCACCGATATTGATCTGATAGTCTTGTCCATCAATGGTAAAGGCAGAGCGATTGTGCTCAAGTGCTTTGAGAGCGGTCAGGCTGTAGTCTAGCTTAGGGCGCTTGAAGCCACAGTCCTCACAGATGTAAGCTCCGAGATTTGCATAAGTATTGAGCTCGTACTTGAGGATATGCTCGCACTTAGGACAGAGGATACCCTCGGTATTGTAGTGTGCTAGCTTAGGTTGGCTTTTCTCCGTATCAAATCCATAGTAGCGGACAGGATTTTTCAGGCTGACCGATTTAAAGAGGGGGCTGTCACCATTCATCAGCACAGTTGCTTCAGGAACTTTAGCTGCAGCATCTAAAATCATTTGGTAGGTCGTGTAGATCTCCCCATAGCGGTCCATCTGGTCGCGGAAAATGTTGGTAAAGACGAAGAGGCTGGGCTTGATATAATCACAAATCCGAGATAGACTGGCTTCATCGATTTCCAGCACAGCGATATGTTTGCCAGATTTCCCTTTTTTAGCTGTCAGGAAGGTTGTGGTAATCCCGGTAATCATATTGGCGCCGCTGGGATTGGTCACCACTTCTCCGAAAGCTTCCTTGAGAATGCCCACTGTCAGAGCTGTAGTCAGGGTTTTACCATTGGTTCCGGTAATAACTACAACTTCGTAGTTCTTGGCCAAGTTTTGCAGAATGTTTTTGTCAAATGTGAGGGCAACTTTTCCTGGCAGAGTCGATCCGCGTCCCATTCTGCTGAGAACAAAGTGGGAGGACTTGCCTGCCAAGAGGCCCAATGCTGTATTTATCTTCATAAGAAATATTTTATCATAAAAAAGTAAAGAAGGTTACAGAAAAATATCCTTAAAAGTGATATAATGGTTGAGAACTGTTTGTTTTTGACTGGGAGGGCCACTATGCAATGAACTTTCAACAATTAACCAATCTCCAATACTGGGCTAATGTATTCAGTAATCCTTGGAATATTTTAATCAACATTATTGATATTGCTTTAGTTACCTGGATTTTATATCATTTTACTAAAGCAATTGCCGGAACCAAAATTATGATTCTGGTTCGGGGAGTGCTCTTCTTTATCTTGGCACAGTTTTTAGCGAATATCATTGGTTTGACGACCATTTCATGGTTGATCAATCAGGTTATTACCTACGGGGTCATTGCGGCGGTGGTGATTTTCTCGCCTGAGATTCGGACTGGTCTAGAAAAGTTGGGTAGAGCAACTGAGATTTTTTCAGCCACGCCAGTCAGCAGTGAGGAGAAATTGATTCAAGCCTTTGTTAAGGCAGTAGCTTACATGAGTCCGCGTAAGATCGGTGCCTTGGTGGCTATTCAGGGCGCTCGAACGTTGCAAGAATACATTGCAACGGGAATCCCTCTGGATGCGGATATATCTGGGGAACTGTTGATCAATATTTTCATTCCTAATACGCCTCTGCACGATGGGGCAGTTATTATCAAAGATAATAAGATCGCTGCCTCTTGTGCCTATTTGCCGCTTACAGAAAGTACAGGTATTTCCAAGGAATTTGGGACTCGGCACCGGGCTGCGATTGGTCTTTCAGAAGTTTCAGATGCCTTTACTTTTGTCGTGTCTGAGGAGACAGGCGGTATTTCTACGACACATAATGGAGTCTTCAAGCATGACTTGAGTTTGAGCGAGTTCGAATCACAACTGCGGGAAGTTCTCTTATCAGACAAGCATGAGAAAATGAGCCTAAAGAATCGTATTCTAGGAGGATGGAAGAATGAAACAAAGTAAAAAAATTCTCTATATTATCTCCTCCTTATTTTTTGCTTTGGTTTTGTTTATTTATGCGACGTCTAGTAGTTTTCAAAATAGTATCAGCATTCGCCAAGTGACCTCGGAAACTTACAGCAATACGGTTTCTAATGTCCCGATTGATATCAAGTATGATAGTGAACGGTACTTCATTAGCGGCTTTACTTCCGAGGCTAGTGTTGTTTTGACGGGTTCTAATAGGGTGGCTTAAGTAGCGAAATGCAGGAGAGTACACGGAAGTTCCATGTGGTAGCGGATTTATCCAATGCATCAGAAGGAACAGTCGAAGTGCAGCTGAAAGTCGAAAATCTACCTAGCGGCCTGTCTGCTACGGTCAATCCGCAAAAAATTTCAGTCAAGATAGGTAAAAAAGCAAGCAAGAAAGTGCCAGTGAAGTATCTCATCACAGGCAGTCAGGTTGCAGAAGATATCTCTATCACAAATGTGAGCTTGGAGCACGAAGAAGTTACAGTGACAAGCGATGAAGAAACTTTGGAAAAAGTTAATCATGTCGCAGCAGTTTTACCAAGCAATGTCACTATTTCAGGAAATTATAGTGGGGCAGCCTCCTTGCAGGCCATGGATGCCAATGGGAATGTTTTGCCAAGTGTTGTGACACCGTTTGAAACAACGATGAAAGTTACGACCAAAACCACACATTCGAATTCGTCAAGCTCCAAATCGAGCTCAAGTTCGAATTCATCTAGTAAATAAATGCAAGATTTGAAAGGAAAATTTTAAAAATGGGTAAATATTTTGGAACCGATGGTGTTCGTGGAGAAGCGAATGTGGAATTAACGCCGGAATTGGCCTTTAAACTGGGGCGTTTTGGTGGATATGTTCTGAGCCAACACGAAAGTGAAGTTCCTCGAGTGTTTGTTGGCCGTGATACACGTATTTCGGGAGAAATGCTGGAGAGTGCCTTGATTGCAGGTCTGCTTTCTGTGGGGATTCACGTCTACAAACTTGGTGTGATTGCTACTCCAGGTGTTGCTTATTTGGTCAAATCCGAAAGCTAGCGCGGGTGTCATGATTTCGGCTAGCCACAATCCTGCTCTTGATAACGGCATCAAATTCTTTGGTGGCGATGGTTATAAACTGGATGATGAGCGCGAACTTGAAATCGAAGCTTTGCTAGACGCAGCAGAAGATACCCTTCCACGTCCAAGTGCAGAGGGCTTAGGAAAAGTCATGGATTATCCAGAAGGCCTGCGTAAGTACCAACAATATCTTGTTTCAACAGGTTTAGATCTTGAAGGAATGCACGTTGCCCTTGATACAGCAAATGGCGCTGCTTCAACTAGCGCCCGTCAAATTTTTGCTGATTTGGGTGCCCAGCTGACTGTTATCGGAGAAAATCCAGATGGTCTCAACATTAACTTAAATGTAGGCTCAACTCATCCAGAAGGCTTACAGGAAACAGTCCGTGAATCAGGTGCAGCGATTGGTCTCGCTTTTGATGGTGATAGTGACCGTTTGATTGCTGTTGATGAAAATGGCGATATTGTAGATGGTGACAAGATTATGTACATCATCGGCAAGTATCTTTCTGAAAAAGGCCAATTGGCTCAAAATACAATTGTGACCACCGTTATGTCCAACCTTGGTTTCCACAAAGCCTTGGAGCGCGAAGGCATCAATAAAGTAGTGACTGCTGTTGGGGATCGCTATGTGGTAGAAGAAATGCGCAAGAACGGTTATAATCTAGGCGGTGAGCAATCTGGACATGTCATTATCATGGATTATAATACCACTGGTGATGGTCAATTGTCAGCGGTACAATTAACCAAAGTGATGAAAGAAACTGGCAAGAGCTTGTCTGAACTTGCGGCAGAAGTGACCATTTACCCACAAAAATTGGTTAATATTCGTGTCGAAAATGCCATGAAAGATAAGGCAATGGAAGTACCAGCCATCAGAGCCATTATTGAAAAAATGGAAATTGAAATGGCAGGAAACGGCCGTATCCTTGTCCGCCCAAGTGGGACAGAACCGCTTCTGCGTGTCATGGCTGAAGCGCCAACTCACGAAGAAGTGGACTATTATGTGGACACGATTGCGGATGTTGTCCGTGCTGAAATTGGTATCGAATAAAAGTCAAAAGATTGGAGAAGCCTCCTATTTGGAGTGAGTTCTTCAATCTTTTTAAATTATTCTCATAAATATCTTTTAGGATTTTTTGGATAATGGAGTAAAACCTCTCTTTTTCTTTTTCATCTCGTAAATATTTGAAAAAGTATGCTAATCGTGTTAAAATATAGGGAGTAATCTAGGAATTGAGGTAATAAAGTGGCTTTTGGAGATAACGGACAACGTAAAAAAACTGGATTTGAAAAATTGACAATGCTGGTCGTGGTAATCATGTTACTTGTAACGATTGGTGCAATTTTTGCACAAGCTATCGGCGTAATCTTCTAATCCTAAACGCTGCAAGGCGTTTTTTTAGAGTAAAAAAGAAGCGAGAATTTATATGAGTATGTTTTTAGATACAGCCAAGATTCAGGTCAAGGCTGGCAAGGGCGGCGATGGCATGGTGGCTTTTCGCCGAGAAAAATATGTACCCAATGGCGGACCTTGGGGCGGCGATGGCGGTCGTGGCGGCGATGTGATTTTTGTCGTGGACGAAGGACTGCGTACCTTGATGGATTTCCGTTACAACCGTCATTTCAAGGCTCAATCAGGCGAAAAAGGAATGACTAAGGGAATGCATGGTCGAGGAGCGGAGGATTTGATTGTCCGTGTACCACAGGGGACGACCGTGCGTGATGCTGAAACTGGCAAGGTCATTACGGATTTGATTGAACACGGTCAACGATTCATCGTGGCGCATGGTGGTCGTGGCGGTCGTGGCAATATTCGCTTTGCTACACCTAAAAATCCTGCTCCGGAAATTTCTGAAAATGGGGAGCCCGGTCAGGAAAGAGAATTACTGCTGGAACTAAAAGTGCTGGCTGATGTTGGTTTGGTTGGTTTTCCTTCAGTTGGTAAGTCAACCCTTCTAAGTGTGATTACATCAGCTAAGCCGAAAATCGGAGCCTATCACTTTACCACGATTGTTCCTAATCTGGGCATGGTTCGGACTCAGTCTGGGGAATCTTTTGCCGTAGCTGATCTGCCAGGGTTGATCGAAGGAGCCAGTCAGGGAATAGGTCTAGGTACCCAGTTTCTTCGACATATTGAGCGGACACGGGTCATTTTGCACGTTATTGATATGTCTGCCAGTGAGGGTCGCGATCCTTATGAAGATTACCTTGCGATCAATAAAGAGCTAGAATCCTATAATTTGCGCTTGATGGAACGGCCGCAGATCATTGTAGCCAACAAGATGGATATGCCTGATAGCGCAGAAAACTTGGAAGAATTCAAGAAAAAACTGGCTGCCAATTATGACGAATTTGAAGAGTTGCCGCAGATTTTCCCTATTTCTAGTCTGACCAAGCAGGGGCTTGCCACGCTCTTGGATGCGACGGCTGAGTTGCTGGATAAGACACCTGAGTTTCTACTTTATGAAGAATCCGATATGGAAGACGAAGCTTATTATGGCTTTGATGAAGAAGCGCCAGCCTTCGAAATCTCCCGTGATGATGATGCTACATGGGTACTTTCAGGTGATAAACTAGAAAAACTCTTTACAATGACTAACTTTGACCGTGATGAGTCCATCATGAAATTCTCTCGTCAGTTGCGTGGTATGGGCGTTGACGAGGCGCTTCGTGCGCGTGGTGCTAAGGACGGAGATTTGGTGCGCATCGGTAAGTTTGAGTTTGAATTTGTTGACTAAGGAGATATGTAATGGGTGATAAACCAATATCTTTCCGAGACGAAAATGGCAACTTTGTCTCAGCAGCAGATGTTTGGAATGCAAAAAAGCTGGAAGAACTCTTCAACCGCCTGAATCCAAATCGCAAACTTCGCCTTGAGCGAGAAAAATTGAAAGAAGATCAATAGTTGAAACCAATCCTTTGAGATGAAGGAATGAGTGACAGTAGTCATGCTGCCTCATTCTACATTTCAAAGGATTTTCTATTTGAAAAATAAAAAAAACCAAATCCGATTTCTCGGAAATGGCTTTGTATCAACATTCTTTTTAATGTCAATACGGTTCTTATTTGAGACCGTATTTTTTGTTGAAACGATCCACACGTCCATCTGCTTGAGTGAACTTTTGACGTCCAGTGTAGAATGGGTGTGAGTCTGATGAAATTTCGACACGGATCAATGGGTAAGTTTCACCTTCGAATTCAACAGTTTCGTTTGAACGTTTAGTTGAACCGCTAAGGAACTTGTAGCCAGTAGTAGTGTCCATAAATACAACTTGACGGTATTCTGGATGAATGTCTTTTCTCATTTTAAAAAATCCTTTCTGCCATGGACTCTTTGCGAGCCATAGATTAGTTACTTTGATAGTTTATCAAATTATAAATGATTTGACAAGTCTTTTGGATGATTTTCTTACTTTTTTGCTCTTTCTTTTAATTTTTGATAAATCAAGTCAACCTCATCTTTGGAATAAGCATTGGCACCGCTGGCAAGTGGATGACCGCCGCCATTGTGTTGCTTGGCAATTTCATTGATTGGAATAAATTTACTGCGCATGCGAACACGATAATGGCCGTCAGGCTGTTCGACAAAGATGGCCCACATCTGGACATCTTCAATTCGTCCGGGTGCAGCTACAATGGCTGAAGTATCAGCGTCAGTCAATCGATTTTCTTTTAATAATTGCTGCGATAGGATGACGCGCGCAGCACCATTTTCATCCACTTCCAGATTATCGTACACATAACCTTGGAGTTTGGCAACTTGATGGGTGATGGAGTCCATTTTTCGAGAAAGCTCTGAAAAATTAAAAGCATATTGGCGAAGTTTTCCAGCAACCTCAAATGTACGTGCAGTAGTCGCTGGATAGAGGAAACGACCTGTATCTCCAACAATACCAGCATAGAGGAGTTTGGCGATAGAGTCATTTACTTCTAAGCGATTTTCGAAGGCAAAAAGAGCAATAAGCTCGCTGGTACTGCTAGCATCTGTATCAACCAGCAGCAAATCTCCGTAGGCATCATCATTGGGATGATGGTCGATTTTAATCAAAAAGTTGCCCATGCTGTAGCGCTGATCATCAATGCGGGGAGTGTTGGCTGTATCGCACACGATTACCAAGGCCTGCTCATAGTCCGCATCTGTCACCTCATCCATCTTTGCTAGCCAAGTAAGACTAGGCTCGTCGTAACCTGTTACTTTGATGGATTTTTCAGGAAAGTTGAGTTGGAGAAGTTTTTGTAAGCCGACTTGACTGCCAATTGCATCTGGGTCAGGGCGCATATGGCGGTGGATGATAATTTTGTCGTATTCTTTCATTTTTTTCAGAATTTTACTATAGATACTCATTGTAAACCTCTTAAACTTTCTCTAGTTATTGTAGCACAAGAATTTTTATTTTTAAAATAAAAAAGATGTGTTATAATGAATGAAGATTATAATTTGGAGGGAACTATGACCTTAGCGAAAATTGTATTTGCCAGTATGACTGGAAACACCGAAGAAATTGCCGATATTGTGGCGGATAAGCTAAGAGAACTAGATGTAGAAGTTGAAGTGGACGAGTGTACCACTGTCGATGCAGAAGATTTCTTGGAAGCGGATATTACGATTGTAGCGACCTATACTTACGGTGACGGTGAGCTACCTGATGAAATGATGGACTTCTACGAAGACTTATCTGGTTTGGATTTGTCTGGCAAGGTCTATGGAGTGGTCGGTTCAGGCGATACTTTTTATGATGAATTCTGCAAGGCTGTTGATGATTTTGATGCTGTTTTTGCAGGAACGGGTGCTGAAAAAGGTGCGGAAAGTGTCAAAGTGGATCTTTCTGCAGAAGAAGATGATATTGAGCGATTGGAAGCATTTGCGGAAGAGTTGGTAAGTAAAGTTTAAAATAACAATATGGAAAGCGGCTGTGGCCGTTTTTCTTTTCTTAAAGTATTATTTTCTGACAATTCTCATGATTAGGAGTATAATATAGGTAAGCGTTATCCCTTAGATAAAGGAGGAGTTCCTATGAAAGAACGCGACTATGCCTTTGGCTTCCATGATGATGTCAAGCCACTCTTTTCAACTGGTAAGGGTCTGACTGAAGAAGTTGTTCGAGAAATCTCAGAAATAAAAATGAGCCCCAGTGGATGTTGGATTATCGCCTCCGCTCCTTGGAACTTTTTCATAAGTTACCCATGCCCGACTTTGGACCAGATTTATCCGGTATTCGCTTTGATGATATTATCTACTACCAGAAACTAAGCGGAGATCGGGCTCGCAGTTGGGATGAAGTCCCAGAGGAGATTAAGAAAACCTTTGATCGCTTGGGAATTCCAGAAGCTGAGAAGCAGTTTCTGTCTGGAGCTGTGGCCCAGTACGAATCGGAAGTGGTTTATCATAATATGAAGGAAGAGTTTGCCAAGTTGGGGATTATCTTTACTGATACGGATACGGCTGTGCAGGAATATCCGGACTTGGTCAAGCAGTATTTTGGTACTGTGATTTCAAATGCTGAGCATAAATTTTCAGCTCTTAATAGTGCGGTTTGGTCCGGCGGAACTTTTATCTATGTGCCCAAGAATGTGCAGTGCCAAGTTCCTGTTCAGACTTATTTCCGTATCAATGGCGAAAATGCCGGCCAGTTTGAGCGCTCCTTGATGATTATCGAGGAGGGCGGTTCTATCCAGTATATCGAGGGCTGTACAGCACCGACTTACACAAGCAATAGTCTTCATGCGGCAAATGTCGAAATCATTGTCAAAAAGGATGCCTTTTTCCGTTACACAACCATTCAAAATTGGTCGGACAATGTCTATAACCTCGTAACGGAGCGGGGGATTGTTGAGGAAGGAGGCACCTTAGAGTGGATTGATGGGAACTTAGGCAGTAAGGTCAATATGAAATATCCCTGCAGCATTCTTAATGGCCGCAACGCAAGAACTTCTGTCCTCTCCATGTCCTTTGCCAACTATGGCCAGCATTTGGATGCGGGTTGTAAGGTATTTCATAATGCGCCCAAGACTTCCAGTACCTTAATTTCTAAATCAGTGGCTAAGGATGGCGGCAAGACCGACTATCGTGGTCAGGTTCGCTTTGGCAAGAATAGCGCAGGTTCCAAATCTCATATTGAGTGTGATACCATCCTCATGGATGGCGAGTCCAGTTCCGACACCATTCCTTTTAATGAAATCCATAATTCCAATGTCGCGCTAGAGCATGAAGCAAAGGTTTCCAAAGTGTCTGAGGATCAGCTCTACTACCTGATGAGCCGAGGCATCAGCGAAGAAGAAGCCACAGCTATGATTATCAACGGATTTATGGAACCCATTACCAAAGAACTACCAATGGAATACGCCGTCGAACTCAACCAACTCATCAACATGAGTATGGAAGGCTCAGTTGGTTAAAAAGGTCCAGCGGACCTTTTTAATCTGCGGATAAAAACTCGCTTTTGCGAGTTCTCCTTAATCTAAGGTCCAGGGGACTGTTTTAGGTTGCAGATAAAAACTCGCTTTTGCGAGTTTTCTTTTAATTTAAGGTCCAGTGGCCCTTTTTTATTTAGGATAAAACTAGAACATTTTACTATTTTTTGATATGATAGATAGAATATGAGGAGGAAGTAGATGAGGTTAGAAGAAATCAGACAGGAAATTGACCAAGTGGATGATGCGCTCGTTGCCTTACTAGAGAAACGCATGAATCTGGTCGGCCAAGTTGTGGCTGTTAAAAAATCAACTGGGAAGGCCGTCGCAGATCCTAAACGAGAAGAAAGGATTTTTGCTAAAGTTGCGAGTAAGATCGAAAATAAGGATTATCAAGAGCCGATACTTGCGACCTTTGCGGATATCCTAAAGCATTCACGCGCTTTTCAGGAGAAGCAAATAAGATGAGTGAAGTAAAAAATTCTTTAGCAATCTTCTTGGGAGCTATGCTAGGCGGTTTACTTCGTTATCAATGTTCATTCTTTTTCACATTTACGGGACATTTTCCGCTAGCTACACTTTTGGTCAACTATTTGGGAACTTTCTTGTTAGTCTATTTGGTTAAAGACTATCTCAGTCGCAAGCAAGTTTCCAAGCGTTTGTTATTGGCTTTGTCGACGGGATTTTGTGGCGGCTTGACAACTTTTTCAGGTCTTCTATTAGATTCGCTCAAATTGCTGGATTTAGGCCGTTATCCAGAATTGATCGTATATCTTGCCTTGAGTATCGGCGGCAGCCTTTGCATTGCTTATGGGCTGGAAGGAAGGTGACCGCATGATTTGGTTTTTACTCATTGCTTGCGGTCTAGGAGCTCTTGTTCGTTACCTTTTTTCTAAGGTCAATAGCAGGGCTGCTCTGCCAGTAGGCACCTTGGTGGCTAATCTACTGGGAGCCTTTTTGATTGGATATTTTTACAATCATATCCAAGATAAACAGTTGTATAGCATTTTGGCAACGGGTTTCTGTGGCGGTTTAACAACTCTTTCCACCTTTAATGCGGAATTAGCAGAGCTGTTCTCAGATAAGAAGAAGTTTAGCTTCTATCTGATGCTGACTTACTTTTTAGGATTTTTAGCGATTCTTTTAGGAATTTTTATCTAAAAATCTTTACTTTTAATAGAATTTTGATATAATATACTTTGTGCATAAATGGATGCACTAAAAAAACGGCTAATCCGCTGTTGTCTAGAACTACAAGATTAGCAAGATAGGAGAAAAAATGAATCCATTAATTCAAAGCTTGACTGAAGGTCAACTTCGCTCAGATATCCCTGCATTCCGTCCTGGTGACACTGTCCGCGTTCACGCGAAAGTTGTCGAAGGAACTCGCGAACGTATCCAGATCTTTGAAGGTGTCGTTATCGCTCGTAAAGGTGCTGGAATCTCAGAAAACTACACAGTTCGTAAAATCTCTAACGGTGTAGGTGTTGAACGTACTTTCCCAATCCACACTCCACGTGTTGACAAGATTGAAGTCGTTCGTTACGGTAAAGTTCGTCGTGCTAAATTGTACTACCTTCGTGCATTGCAAGGTAAGGCAGCGCGTATCAAAGAAATCCGTCGTTAATATCAGAAATGACTCTGTCACTTGGCAGAGTTTTTCTCTAGTCCCCTTAGTTCAATGGATATAACAACTCCCTCCTAAGGAGTAGTTGCTGGTTCGATTCCGGCAGGGGACATTAAACAATACTTAAAACCCTTGATTAACAAGGGTTTTTGTTATATTTTGCCTAACTCCGCCCCAAAAGTTTCGAAAATCTTTCTTTTTTGATTTCGATTTTCTTGCTATAATTTTTTTGCAATATCTGCTTGTATTTTCCTGAGATTCTGTTATAATGGTAAAATATTTATTTAGGAGGAAGAGAATGAACTATATTTTGGAAATTTTACCCAGTCTTCTAAGTGGAGCGGCAACTACCTTGCAGGTGTTTGCTTTGGTCTTGGTTTTTTCGATTCCTTTGGGAATTATGCTGGCTTTTTTCAATGCAAATTCGCTTGAAGCCCCTGCAATGGCTGCTTCATATTTACATTTGGATTATGCGTGGGACGCCGCTATTATTGCAGTTAATCTTTATTTACTATGTTTTTGCCAAGTATCGGCATTCGGCTGGATCGGATTCCTGCAGCGATTATTGCCTTTACACTAAACTACGCGGCTTATTTTGCGGAGATCTTTCGTGGCGGTATTTCTTCCATTCCGACTGGACAGTACGAAGCTGCGAAGGTTTTGAAGTTTACTCCAGTTCAGACGATTCGGCTGATTATTTTGCCGCAGGTCGTAAAAATTGTGCTACCAAGCGTATTTAATGAAGTCATGACTTTGGTGAAAGACACCTCTTTGGTATATGCTTTAGGAATTTCAGACTTGATTTTGGCTAGTCGTACAGCGGCCAATCGAGATGCAAGCCTGGCACCGATGTTTGTTGCAGGTTTGATTTATTTACTCTTAATCGGTCTGGCTACGCTGATTGCCAAGCAGGTCGAAAAGAAATTTAGTTATTATAAGTAGGTGCTATTATGTTAGAATTACGAAATATTAGTAAAAAATTTGGTGATAAGCAGATTCTAAAGGATTTTAATTTGATTGTGCCTGAAAAGCAAGTGTTGGCCATTGTTGGACCTTCGGGCGGAGGGAAGACGACTCTTCTACGTATGCTGGCAGGCTTGGAGACAATTGATTCGGGACAAGTGATTTATAATGGAGAGACTTTGGATGTCACTGAACTTGAAAAGCGCAATCTTCTAGGCTTCGTCTTTCAAGATTTTCAGCTCTTTCCCCATTTGTCTGTCTTGGAAAACTTGACCTTATCACCAATACATACAATGAATGTTTCCAAAGAAGAAGCTGAAGAGAAGGCGAAGGGCTTATTGGCTCGCTTAGGCTTGTCCGAGCATGCCAAGGCCTATCCTTATTCGCTGTCAGGCGGGCAAAAACAGCGGGTCGCTTTGGCTCGTGCTATGATGATCAACCCAGAAATTATCGGATATGATGAGCCGACTTCTGCTTTGGACCCTGCCTTACGCTTGGAAGTAGAAAAACTCATCCTCCAAAATCGGGAAATGGGGATGACACAAATTGTGGTCACACATGATTTGCAGTTTGCGGAAAACATTGCGGATTCTATTCTCAAAGTCACACCAAAATAAGGGAGGCCCAGATGAAACTAAAGAATATTCTTTTGGCCTGTTTGACTTTGATCCTAACTTTTCTGCTCGGTGGTTGTAGTTCCAATGTCAGTGACCCCAGCTTGGATAACTGGAGTAAGTATGAGGAGAAAAAACAGATTACAATCGGCTTTGATAATACCTTTGTCCCCATGGGATTTGAGCAAAAAGATGGCACTTATGCAGGATTTGACATTGATTTGGCCAACGCTGTTTTTGAGGAATATGGAATTAAGGTGAAATGGCAGCCGATTGATTGGGATATGAAAGAAACAGAGTTGACCAACGGTACGATTGACCTTATCTGGAATGGCTACTCCGCGACGGATGAGAGAAGAGAAAAGGTAGAATTTACCATTCCTTATATGAAAAATGAGCAGGTTTTGGTTAGCAAAAAGTCCTCTCATATCTCACAGGCTAGTGATATGGCAGGAAAAGTATTGGGGGCACAAGCAGGATCTTCTGGATATGTAGCTTTTGAAAGTAATCCTGAAATTTTGAAAACCATTGTCAAAAATCATACAGCGACTCAGTATCAAAGCTTCAACGAGGCGTTGATTGACTTGCAAAATGACCGGATTGATGGTCTCTTGATTGACCGTGTTTATGCCAATTATTATCTGACGGAAGAAGGAATTTTAGATCAATATTCAGTCTTTTCCGTTGGATTTGAGAGCGAGGACTTTGCGGTCGGGGCTAGAAAGGCGGACCGTACTTTAGTGGAAAAAGTAAATGCTGCTTTCGGAAAATTATACCAAGAGGGAGAATTCCAGAAAATCGCTGAAAAGTGGTTTGGAGAAGATATTGCGACAGACCAAGTGAAAGCATATAAAAACAACTAGTTTTCTGCTAGTTGTTTTTTCGTGTTTCTTGGTGAAAGATATTTTGCCAGACTTCGTGGCGGCGCCAGAGGCTAGTATGGATGACATCCCCGATTTGATAGCGAATCAGCTTGGTCTTTTGGCTGACAGATGTAATTTCTAAATTTTTGATAGGAGAAGTTTGGGCTCTCTCTAGTTGAAATTCCTCTTTGTTTAGCTGGCGACCATCTTGGGAAATGTAGACAAAATCAGAGGAAAGAAGTGCCTCCAATTGACTGCCTTGGTCGACTAATTGCTCACGCATCAGGAGCTTTTGATAGACATTATCCAGAATCTCATCTTCAGGAATAGGTGCTGGCTCAATATGAATATCAATGTCGAAGACGCCAAAGTTCTCCTTGAGCATATCCTCCACCTGATCAGCGATTTCGTGACTTTCAAAGACGGAGAGGTCGGGATTCATTTCCAGTATAATATCCAAATAGATATTGCTGCCATAGGTCCGACCACGCTGGGATTTGACGCGTGTGATTTTAGGAATTTCCAGAATGGCACGCTTATAGTCGTCTAAAAGGTCCTGATCAAAGCCGTCTGATAGGCTGAAGGAGGACTCCATGAAAAATATCATAGGCTGTTTTTCAGAATGAAAAAAAGTAATAATGATGGCTGCTAGCCTATCAACGATGGGAAACTTCAGGGAGCTGGCAATAATAGCAACCGATGTGCCCAGAGAAGTGATGGCGTCCGAGAGATTGTCCTTGGCAGCCGCATCCAGAGCTTTGGATTTTACCCTTTTGGCTAGGTTTTTATTGTAAAGATAAACGCCAAACATGATGATGGCCGATACAATCCCGACGATGGCTCCCACAGGATCAATCAAGGTTTCTTCCTTGTTAATGATTTTTTGAGCCGTATCAATGAGGACATTGAAACCGACAAAAAACATGATGAAAGAAGTAATTAGGCTGGCCAGATCTTCAATCTTCCAATGGCCGAAGCGGTGGTCCTTATCCGCTGGTTTTCTTGCCATGCGCAAACCGATTAAGACTGCTATATTGGCAACGATATCGGATACGTTGTTGAAACCATCCGCCGTCAAACTGGAGGATGTCAGTGCCGTACCTGCAATGATCTTTGTAACGGATAAGCCAATGTAGGTGGCAATTGCTAGGAGGGCGCCTCGTTCGGCAAGTTTGAGATTGTCACTTGGATGATTGTTCATGGCTGCTCCTTTCTAGACTACTATTATAGCTTTTTCACACTTGAATTTCAATTGAGGACAGTTGCCTTTTCGATAACAAATTCACTCGAATTTTGATATAATGGAAGCATTGATTTTCAGTTTGATGTTATATTGAAAGGATAGAAGATGAATCCCTTATTAAACGGTATGAATGACCGTCAGGCCGAAGCGGTCCAGACGACAGAAGGCCCCTTGTTGATTATGGCGGGAGCTGGTTCAGGAAAGACTCGAGTCCTGACCCACCGCATCGCCTATTTGATTGACGAGAAGATGGTCAATCCTTGGAATATCCTAGCCATTACCTTTACCAATAAGGCAGCGCGGGAGATGAGAGAAAGGGCTGAAAAACTTAAAACGGAAGCTCAAGATTGCTTAATCGCTACCTTCCACTCCATGTGTGTACGCATTCTGCGGCGAGAAGCAGATCATATTGGCTACAACCGCAACTTTACTATCGTTGATCCAGGTGAGCAGCGGACTCTGATGAAACGGATTCTCAAAAATCTCAATCTGGATCCTAAAAAGTGGAACGAGCGCGCAATTCTAGGGACCATTTCCAATGCAAAGAATGACCTGATTGACGAGGTGGCCTATGCAAATATGGCTGGTGATATGTACACAGAGATTGTAGCCAAGTGCTACACGGCCTATCAAAAGGAGTTGCGCCAGTCTGAGGCCATGGATTTTGACGACTTGATCATGCTGACCCTGCGGCTTTTTGATCAAAATCCTGACGTCCTAACCTACTACCAACAACGTTACCAGTACATCCATGTGGACGAGTATCAAGATACCAACCACGCCCAGTACCAGCTGGTCAAGCTCTTGGCTTCTCGCTTTAAGAATATCTGTGTAGTCGGAGATGCTGACCAGTCTATCTATGGCTGGCGGGGAGCCGATATGCAGAATATCTTGGACTTTGAAAAGGACTATCCAGAAGCTAAAGTTGTTTTGCTTGAAGAAAACTATCGCTCGACTAAGACCATCCTTCAGGCGGCTAATGAGGTCATCCGAAACAATCGCAATCGCCGTCCGAAAAATCTCTGGACTCAAATGAAGACGGTGAGGAAATTGTCTACTATCGGGCTAATGACGAGCAGGACGAGGCTCTTTTTGTCGCTCGAACTATTGATCAGCTGAGCCGAGAAGGCTACAGTCACAGGGATTTTGCAGTTTTGTACCGGACAAATGCCCAGTCACGGACGGTGGAGGAAGCCCTGCTCAAGGCCAATATTCCCTACACCATGGTCGGTGGTACCAAGTTCTACAGCCGTAAAGAAATCCGCGATGTTATTTCTTACCTCAATCTCATTGCTAATCCTAGCGACAATATCAGCTATGAGCGCGTGGTCAATGAGCCCAAACGTGGTGTCGGACCGGGAACGGTGGAGAAAATTCGGGATTTTGCGTCCAGTCAGGAAATCTCTTTGCTGGAGGCGTCAGCTAATATCATGCTGTCACCAGTCAAGGGCAAGGCAGCTCAGGCAGTTTATGAGTTTGCCAATCTGATACTAGATTTGCGGGATCGTTTGGATGACTATAGCGTGACTGAACTCGTCGAGCTTGTTCTGAAAAAAACAGGTTACTCAGCAGCTTTGGCAGCTCAGGCAACCTTGGAAAGCCAAGCTCGGATTGAAAATATCGAAGAATTCCTGTCTGTGACCAAGAATTTTGACGAAAATCCAGATAATCCTGCTGATGAGACAGGTCTGGACAAGCTTAGCCGTTTTCTCAATGACTTAGCCTTGATCGCAGACACAGACGACGGAGATCAGGAGAGTTCTGAAGTAACTCTGATGACCCTACACGCAGCCAAGGGACTAGAGTTTCCAGTTGTCTTTCTAGTCGGTATGGAGGAAAATGTCTTCCCTCTGAGCCGAGCTTCTGAAGATGAGGATGAGCTGGAAGAGGAGCGGCGTCTGGCCTATGTCGGCATCACCAGAGCAGAGAAGATTCTCTATCTGACCAATGCCAACTCCCGCCTGCTCTATGGTCGGACTAACTACAATCAGCCGACCCGTTTCTTGAGAGAAATCAGTTCAGACTTGCTAAACTATCAGGGACTGGCTCGACCGGCAAACAGCTCCTTTAAGGTTAGTTATACCAACAGCGATACTAGTAAATTTGGTCAGGGTATGAGTCTAGCCCAGGCTCTACAAGAGCGGAAGCGTCAGGCGGCACCTAGTTCGATTTCTACAAACAGCCTGCCTTTTGGAAAGAGCGGTCAGAACCAGCTATCTAAGCCGGAAGTTGTTTGGGCTATCGGAGATATTGCCCACCACAAGAAATGGGGCGATGGGACTGTTCTGGCAGTCTCTGGCAGCGGAAATAGTCAAGAACTTAAGATCAATTTCCCAGAAGTCGGTCTGAAGAAAGTGCTGGCCAGCATAGCGCCGATTGAGAAAAATCATGATGAGGCGGTCGATTGAAGCCTGGATCTACCATCCAGAGGAACGAGAAATCTTGCTCTTGAAAGTTGAGGATGAGACAGTTTCCTTTTGGCAGCCCATTACTGGTGGGATTGAGAGTGGCGAGAGTCCAGAAGAGGCCTGCCTTCGTGAAATAAAGGAAGAGACTGGCTTGCTCTTACCTTGTTCAAATCTGACTAGTCTTGGAGATTTTACGGTAAAGATTGATGAAAATCTTTCCATCTACAAAAATCTCTTTCTAGTTCTGACAGAGCAGAAGGAAATCCAGATTTCTGATGAGCATGTGGGAGCCCAGTGGGTAGCTTTAGACAAAGTTTCGTCGCAGTTGTATTGGCCCAGCAATCAAGCGACTTTTGAGATGATATCTGAGAAGCTATAAGATATAGCTTCTCTTTATTTCTTTTTGATAAGGAAATTCTATTAGTCAAGCGGGGCGTTTAGTGGTAGACTTATCACATAACTATAGTGAGGTGACCTTATGACACGTGAATTCAAATTTGAAACTCTGCAGCTTCATGCCGGACAGACAGTTGACCCGACTACTAAGTCGCGGGCTCTGCCTATTTACCAGACAACTTCCTATGTGTTTGATGATACTCAGGAGGGAGAAGATCTCTTTGCCCTGCGCAAACCGGGCAATATCTACACTCGGATTACCAATCCGACCCTGTCTGCTTTTGAGGAGCGGATTGCGGCTTTGGAGGGTGGGGTTGGAGCCCTAGCAACAGCTTCTGGTATGGCAGCTGTTACCTACACCATTCTAGCCTTGGCCCATGCTGGCGACCACGTAGTAGCAGCCTCTACCATCTACGGTGGTACCTTTAATCTGCTCAAAGAAACCCTGCCTCGCTATGGCATTACCACGACTTTTGTTGATATTGAAAATCTGGCTGAAGTAGAAGCGGCCATTCAGGACAATACCAAGTTGGTTCTGATTGAAAGCTTGGGCAATCCGCTGATTAATATCCCTGACTTTGATGCTTTGGCAGAGCTAGTTCATGCTCATAAAATTCCGCTGATTTCCGACAATACCTTTGCCACTCCTTATCTGATTAATGTCTTTTCTCATGGAGTGGACATTGCGGTACATTCTGCGACTAAGTTTATCGGTGGTCACGGAACCAGCATCGGTGGTGTGATTGTGGACAGCGGTCGTTTTGACTGGGAAGCTTCTGGCAAGTTTCCACAGTTTGTTGACCCGGACCCGAGCTATCATGATATCAGTTATACGCGCGATGTCGGAGCAGCAGCCTTTGTTACTGCTGTGCGGACGCAGCTCTTGCGCGATACGGGCGCAGCTATGTCACCCTTCAATGCCTTTCTCTTCTTGCAGGGGTTGGAAACTCTCTCTTTGCGTGTAGAGCGTCATGTGTCCAATGCAGAGAAGATCGTAGATTTCCTAGCAGGACATCCTAAGGTTGAGCAGGTCAATTATCCCAAACTTGCTGACAGTCCTTATCATGCTTTGGCAGAAAAATATTTCCCTAAAGGCGTAGGCTCTATCTTTACCTTTAATGTCAAAGGTGGAGAGAAAGAGGCTCGTAAGGTTATTGACAGCCTAGAGATTTTCTCTGACTTGGCCAATGTAGCCGATGCTAAGTCTCTGGTCGTCCATCCAGCTACGACGACTCATGGTCAGATGTCGCCAGAGGCTCAACTGGCAGCAGGCATCATACCAAATCAAATCCGACTCTCTATCGGCTTAGAAAATGTAGATGACTTGATAGAGGATTTGAGAATAGCCTTGGAATCTATTTAACAAATAATAGCTATAATTTAGAATATTTAGAAATTGACTTTTTAAATATTCTAATTTTTTTTTGAACATAATGAATTTTTGTGAGATAATGTCAGTATATTTTAATTAGTGAAGGTTGATTTAAATGAGGCATAAAATTTTAGTTACAGGTGGGGCAGGTTTTATAGGTACTCATACTGTTATTGAACTAGTTAATGCTGGTCATGAAGTAGTGGTCGTTGATAATTTAATCAATAGCAACAAAAAAAGCATTGAAATTGTTGAAAAAATTGTTGGGAAAAACATTCCATTTTATATAGCAGATGTCTGTGATGAGGAAAAGCTGCTCGAAATTTTTACGAAAGAAAGACCTACAGGAGTTATTCATTTTGCTGCATTAAAGGCGGTGGGAGAGTCTACGGAAAAACCTCTTACATATTATAAGAATAATATTACAGGTGTTTTAACGCTTTTAAAAGTGATGGAAGAGGTTAATTGTAAAAATATTATTTTTAGCTCTTCAGCAACGGTGTATGGAGATCCTCACACAGTTCCAATTTTAGAAGATTTTCCACTTTCAGTTACGAATCCATATGGCCGAACAAAATTAATGACGGAAGAAATTTTGACAGATATTTATAAAGCCGATATGAGTTGGAATGTGGTGATTCTTCGTTATTTTAACCCTATTGGTGCACATGAAAGTGGAGATTTAGGGGAGAATCCGAATGGAATCCCAAATAATCTTCTTCCTTATGTAACTCAAGTTGCAGTAGGGAAATTGCCATCAGTACGAGTATTCGGTAACGACTACCCTACAGTTGATGGGACAGGAGTTAGAGATTATATTCATGTTGTAGATTTGGCAAGAGGGCATGTTGCTGCGCTTCAGAAGCTAGAGGGAAAGGCTGGACTAAATATTTATAATCTCGGGACAGGAAAAGGCTATTCTGTTCTAGAAATTATAAAAAATATGGAAAAAGCAGTCGGAAAGAAGATTCCGTTTGAAATTACAGAACGGCGTGCAGGAGATATAGCTTCTTGCTATGCAGATTCCAAAAAAGCTAAAGATGAACTGGGTTGGGAAGCCAAGTTTGATATTGAGCGAATGTGCCAAGACGCTTGGCGTTGGCAGAGTAAGCATCCGAATGGTTTTGATGACTAGGGTGTTTCAAGTGAAAATCTAGTTTCTTCTATATTGATAGATAAATGCGAACAAATTCTCGAAATTAGTAAATACTAATCTGAGTTTGTTCGTATTTTTGTCTTATTTTTGACTTATAAAGTTAGATATAAAGAAATCTCAGTCTCTGAATATTCTACATTGCTTTTTTGAGCCTACTATAATCGTTTACACAGTAGAAAATGAGGCATATATATTGTATAATAGGTGTAAACTATTTTAAGGAGAGATCAAATCAGTGAAATCTTCAGATTTGTTAATTATTATTCCGGCTTATAATGAAGAAGCATCAATTGTCAGTGTTGTAGATAATATTATTCAAAAATTATTCTCAGTATGACTATGTTATTATTAATGATGGATCAAAAGATCAAACATCAGCAATTTCTCATGCAAAAGCCTATAATATTGTTGATTTACCAGTAAATTTGGGGTTGGCAGGAGCTTTTCAGACGGGGCTTCGATATGCTTATGAAAAGGGATATAAGAAAGCAGTGCAGTTTGATGCAGATGGTCAACATTTACCTGAATATATATCTATTTTAGAAGAAATGATTGATTCGGGATATGAAATGGTGATTGGTTCTCGTTTTGTTACAGAAAAACGAGAAAATTCTCTCAGAATGTTAGGGAATACATTGATTAGTGGAGCAATTAAATTAACAACAGGCAAAACGATTAATGATCCTACATCAGGGATGCGGATGTTTTCTGAGAATTTGATTAAAGAATTTGCACTTAATATCAATTATGGACCAGAACCAGATACAGTTTCCTACTTAATTCGTCATGGGGTAAAGGTCGCAGAAGCTCAGGTACGGATGGAAGAACGTCAAGCAGGTGAAAGTTATCTGACGCTTTCGCGTTCTATTCAGTATATGACACATATGTTTGCATCTATTTTGATTATCCAAAACTTTAGAAAGAGAGGCTAAAATAATGACGATTTGGTTTCAAGTTGTATTAACTATTGTATCTATTTTGACATGTAGTTTCATTTTGCGTAGTATCAGAAAATCACAAGTTCAAATTAATGATGCCTTATTTTGGATATTTTTTTCTCAATAGTCTTATTAGTTTTCAGTATTTTTCCAAAATTAGCAGAAAAAATTGCGAATGCTTTTAGGAATAGTTTCAGCTGTTAACTTTATCTTTTTTTATTCATTATTTTTTTACTATTGATTAATCAGTTTCAACTAACTTTTAAAGTTATCAAAATTAGATACAAAAATTTAAAAAAATCTAGTACAGATAATTGCATTGAGGAACAAAGATGAAGATACGAACTAATCCCTCGGATAAAGAAATATATTTTTGGAATTTGTTGGGAAATTTAGCAGCATCTGGGGTATCTGTATTATATCTTTTAATTATCACAAGATTGAGTTCTGCTAAAGTAGCAGATCAATTTAGCTTGGCTAATTCCATCGGAACACTGTGGATAGTTATCGGTTTATTTCAAGTTCGGAATTATCAAGGAACGGATGTAAAGCAGCGGCATAGTTTTATAGGTTATTTTCAGACGCGTATCCTCACAATTACGATAATGATACTTACCTTGTTTCCATATTTATATATAATTGGTGAAGGCCGTTATTCATTAGAAACTCAACTATTGACGTTTCTTATGATTCTTTATCGTATGTGGGATGCAGTATCAGATCTATTTCAAGGATTGTTTCAGCAAAGAGAGCGTATGGACATTGCTGGAAAAACAATGTTTATTCGATATTCTACAAGTGTTTTAGTATTACTAATAACATTGCTACTATCTGAGTCTGTTCTGCTTGCTTTGCTTTCTTTAGTTATGTGGAATGGGCTACTCATTTTTTTCTACGAGATGCGTTTTGTAGCTTATTTCGAAAAAATTCAAGTCCGAGAATTGTTGTCTACTCGCTATAAAAAAGATATAAAGGATATATTGTTAGCTTGTTGGCCGCTATTTGTAAATGGATTTATTTTGTTATATATTTTAAATGAGCCTAAAATAATCATTGAAAAAGGTCTTAATCAGGGCTTTTTACAAACTGGCATGCAACGTGATTTTAATATTCTGTTTATGCCTGTGTTCTTTATGAGTCTTATTATTTTAATTGTTAGACCCCTGATTACAAAATTAGCCATTTTATGGAATAAAAAAAGAATATAAAGAATTCTCGTTAATTATAAAAAGATTATTAGGATTTCTATCTTTAGGCGGTTTGTTCGTCACATTTATAGCCTATTTATTTGGTGTGCCTGTACTTAGTCTAATATTTGGAGTGGATTTAAACAAATATGTACTTCCTTTTACTATTCTGATATTCTCAGGAGTTTTTATATGCTTTTAGCAATTGTTTTTTTGAGAATATTTTTAACGATTATACGGAAACAGCATCTTTTAGTTGGCTTATATATTATTCTTTTTGATACTTACTAAATTGATCACAGAACCATTTATTTATCAAAAAGGTATGCTTGGTTCCGCAATTAGTTTTTTTATTGTTATGTTAGTTTATTTATTTGGAATTGCAAGTATTTATTTTTTTAGCAAGTAGAGATAAAGGAAGTAAAAATGAAATATGATTTAACGGTGATTATTCCTGTTTATAACACTGAAAAAAATATTTGAGAAGGTGTTTAGATAGTATTGTCCATCAGGAGGAAATAGAAAAGTGTTCATTGCGAGTACTCTGTATCAATGATGGCAGTACCGATAATTCAGAAAATATTATTAGAGAATATGTTGAAAAAAATATCCATTTATTGAATTGTTTTTCAAAAAGAGAACGGGGGGTATCAGATGCTAGAAACTATGGTCTTGAACAGACCAAGTCTAGTGACTACATAACATTTATTGATCCAGATGATAGTATCTATAAAAACTATTTAAAGGAGTTTATGTTTGCCAAAGGAAAGGATGTTATTTATTTTTGATATTGATCTGTTTGATAACACTGAAAAAAACACTAAAAACATTTAAAAGTTAATCCTTTCTATAATTCTAATGCTACTATCAATAATATTCATGTTTTTATGCTTACAAAGCATGCATCGTGGACTAGAATCTACAAAAGCTCACTTATAGAGTCGTATCGTTTTCCAAAGGGAAAGATTTATGAAGACATCGCTCTTATGCCTTTTTGTTACTTCAAAATGTTCGGATGTTTCATATATACAAAAAAATATTTATATAAATATACAGTTAATACTTCTAATTCCATCATGAATTCAAGTAAGTCTAATATTTTTGATATTTATGATGCTTTAGAATATCTTTTCTCTTTATTTGGTGATGAATTTGAAATGTATAGAGAAGAATTACAATATCTAGCCTTGGAGCATTTATGTGTAGGGCATACTTATCGGTTATTAAAATACCCTAAGGCAACGAAACAAGATTTTAAAGACATCATTTTTATTTATGGAAAAAAATATTTTTGGAAAAAAAATTGGGAAAGAAATAAATACATTAAACAAGGAATTCAAAAAAAGTAAATATAAATTCTGCATTAGCATATGTGGTTCCATTATTTTTTTGAAAATTTTTGAAATATAGATGTTTCAGTTTATTACTGGTTATGAAACATAAAGTCAGTTAAATATAAAAGGATGAGTGGATATATGTTTGATGGATATTTTTAAACACTTCCTTCATTTTGCACAACAATATTGCTTAGCAATAACTGTTAATGTAAAAAAAAGATGGAAATATTTGTTGCTATTATGGCTCATGGTTTTAGCTATATATGTTTATCTAGGTGGCTCGATTATTTTTATACCTAAAACATTATTAACCATAACGGGGCTAATTGGCAGTTTAGCTGTTTGTGTAGATGGGAAAATACATAATAAAGTATGTACAATGATTATCTTGATGGGAAGCATCTTTGCTTTCATAACTCCAGTTTTGGACGCTCCAGATGAGAATGCTCACTATTCGCGGGCTTTGTACATATCTGAAGGACATCTTTATTTACCTAGTAAACCAAAGGAATTTCAGGTTTCTAAGGATGTGGTTATAGCGGATAAAGTTATGAAAACACCTCTAATAAAATCGGGATTAGATAAGGTACGAACATCATCAGATAAAGCCTATTATCCGCAATTTGTTGCAACGAATGCTTCCTCTTTTGTTCCATACTTACCTCAAGTAGTAGGTATTTTAATAGCAAAAATTCTGGGACTAAGTGTATTTGCATCTATACTCTTGGGAAGACTCTCTAACTTAATTGTGTATTCATTATTGGTGAGATTGGCTATAAAAAAATCTAAAGGAAAAGAATTATTATTCTCTACAATTGCCATGATACCGATGGCGGTTTATTTAGCTTCGTCTTTTAGTACTGATGGAATGGCGAATGGTTTAACTTTCTTACTGTTGGGAACATTTTGTAGTTTGGTAGGTCAGAATAAAGTGGATATGAAAGATATTTGTATTTTTGCATCTCTATGTTTATTAATGGCAACTATAAAACTTCCTTATGTCTTGCTTGTTGGCTTATTATTATTCATTCCTAAAAATAAATTTAAAAGCCGTCATATATACTTGTATATAATTACTGCAATTGTTTTTTTGTTGCAATAATTAGTTTCCTATGGTTACGTTTATCTAGTGGAATTAATATAACTCAGGTAAATGATGTTGCGAATCCAGTTGAAAAAAATTAAAAGTACACTTTCGCCCACTTAAAAAAACATTTTCGCTATTTTTCTTTTTAAAGAGATAATTAATTTAATTCCAAATTTACTCCCGTCCCTATTTACATTTGGTTGGTTAAGCTATGGTTTAGGAAATCTTATGTGGTTTTATCTTCCTTTTATTGCTTGTATCATATTTATGATTCCGCAATATAATCCATTACCTACTTTTAGTAAGTTTGGAACATTGTTAGTAGGTTTCGGTATAACATTGGGAATTTTGATGACAGCCTATCTGATGTGGGGAAAAGTAACGGAAATGAGTTTTAATGGGATTCAAGGACGATATTTTATTGGAGTCATACTTTCAATGGGATTAGCATTAAATGTTTCGCACTTCTATGTTCCTACACCTGTCGTCTTGACTAATGAGGAAGAAGAGAGGAGGGATAGTCTCGTATTATTCATTGCGTTGTTATTTATTGTTATGTCAATAGTATTGACAATTTTAGAATATTATGGTGTCAAAGCCTAGTTAAGGAGTTATAAATGAAGAAAGTTTATATTTTTATTGCTGTATTGCTATCTATGGTGTTTATAAACGTTTTGTCAGTAAGTGCAAACGATGGTGGAGTAGAAATGTATAGAATGTATAATCCAAATAGTGGAGAACATTTTTATACAGCAAGTTGGAATGAAAAAGAGATGTTGGTAGGTGTAGGGTGGTACTACGAGGGAATCGGTTGGATTGCTCCTCTGGAAGGTCAAGATGTTTACAGAATGTACAATCCAAATGCGGGTGATCATCACTATACTCTGAATGCAAATGAACGAGATTTCTTAATACGAGCTGGTTGGAGATATGAAGGAGTTTCATGGAAATCTTCAGGCCAGCATCCGTTGTATAGATTATATAATCCTAATGCAAAAGCTGGTAGTCATCATTATACTTTATCTGAAGGAGAGAAGGACTATTTGGTTCAAGTAGGATGGCGTTATGAAGGGATAAGTTGGAATGCTATCGGGCTGGGCAAACCAGTTTCTCATTCATCTAATAACTCTTCTGTAGAAAATCACTCAGGTACAATATCAGAAAGTGGAATTTATCCTAATTGTGAAGCTGCTAGGAGAGCAGGAGTTACCCCTATTTATCGTGGGCAACCGGGTTATAGTAGCAAGTTAGATAAAGATGGAGATGGAGTAGCGTGCGAAAAATGAGATAATCTATTGTCTATGTGTGTAGGAAAGGAATAATATGACAATTTCAGTGATTGTTCCGTGCTTCAATGAAGAAGAGTCTATTCCTTTGTTTCATGAAGCTATGGAAGCGGTGAAATATCAAATCCGTGACCAGTTTGAATATATTTTTGTCAATGACGGATCGACTGATCGGACCTTGACTGTTTTACGTGAGCTCAGTAGTCGCTGTCCAGATGTGCACTATCTGTCCTTTTCTCGTAATTTCGGAAAAGAAGCAGCCCTCTATGCTGGTTTGCAAGAGGCAAGTGGGGAATTTGTGACGGTCATGGATGTGGATTTGCAGGATCCGCCCGAGCTCCTGATTGAGATGAAGGCCATGCTGGACTCGAATCCTGAGCTGGACTGTGTGGGTACCCGTCGCACTACTCGCGAGGGAGAGCCGCCAATCAGAAGCGTTTTTGCTAATTTGTTCTACAAGCTGATTAACAAGATTAGTCAGGTTGAGATGGTAGATGGTGCGCGTGACTTCCGACTGATGCGCCGTCAGATGGTAGAAGCCATTCTGGAGGTTTCAGAGTACAATCGCTTCTCCAAGGGAATTTTTGCCTGGGTTGGCTTCAATACTGAGTACTTGGAATACAAAAATGTTGAACGAGTGGCTGGCAAGACCTCTTGGAATTTCTGGTCTCTTTTCAACTATTCTTTGGAAGGCATCGTCAATTTCTCTGATGCGCCGCTCAACATCGCCTTTTTAGGAGGTATCCTGTCTTGGATTTTAGCCTTTATCCTGATGGCGGTAATTATTATCCGTACCTTGGTTTTTGGTGATCCTACATCTGGCTGGCCGTCCCTTATGACCGTCATTCTCCTTATCGGTGGCTTCCAGCTGCTGACTATCGGTATCCTGGGTAAATACATTGGCAAAATCTTCATGGAAACAAAGAAACGCCCTGTTTATGTGATTAAGGAGAAGAGTAATGCAAAAAGATAACCATAAATATAAATACATGTTTATTTTTATATTAGTGACTGTATTTTTTTCTGGTGTTCCTGTTAAATCGTTTTTACCCTCTATACATCAGATGATTTTACTTATCATTTTTTTGTACAGACAACCTTTTTCCTGATGGACACGAGCAACCAATTAGAAATATTTTTTTGATTTATTGTTGTCTCAAATAAATCATTGGAGAGTGTGGAATGGTCGATTTACAGGACATACGATTGTTCAAGTTTTTATGCAATTTGACAAAATTGTATTTGATGTTATTAACTCCGTAGTATTTGTAACTTTATGTTTATTGCTAGATCATCTTAGCTCTAGATTTTCTACTGGTTCAAAAATAAGATACAAGTCGTTTTATCTCATTGTAATTTTTCTACTTCTATGGTGGTTCTTGCCAGAGATAGGAAAGACAGTCTTGTGGGTATCGGGTTCGGGAAATTACTTGTGGACTGCTGTCTTAGATTTGGTTTGGCTGTCCTTGATATTTAAGCAGAAACGATTCCCTTATTTGCTACTTTTAACGATTCCTTTGGCATTTTTTGTCGGGGCAGGAAATGAGAATACCTCCCCAGCAATTATTATGTTGGTTGGTTTATTTTCCCTTTATGATTGGTTTATAGAAAATAGATTTCCAATTGAGAGAGTTTTAGAAATTGTATTTGCTAGTGGTGGTTTTTTCTTAATGTTATTATCACCAGGTTCTCGGAAAAGAGCAGGGGCAATTTCAGTTTTTGATGGGCTCTATGACAAACTTCATAACCTTTTTCAACTAAGCTGGGGGCGTTACGGGGTTCTATATATCATCCTGTTGTTACTCGTTGTCTATGCTCTGTTTAGACAGTATCTAAGAAAAGAGCAAATACTTGCTATTAGCTTTATTTTAATGGCTCATTTGGCTTGTATCTATTCATTGGTTGTGAGCAATGAATTGCCAGAACGGATTTTCTTTGGGGCAAGTGTACTTCTTATCTTAGCTCTTCTAATCCCCCTCAAAGTAATTTTTGTTGAAGAGAAAAAGTGGGTGAGGGGGATTGCGGTGTATGCTCTTTTGCCTGTTGTTATTAAATTTGGGATGTCTTACAGTAACGCTCTTAGTGATGTTCACGATACTTACTTAGTTGTTAAGGAGCAGTACGAGGAAGTACGCTTGGCAAAAGAAAAAGGTCAAGAGTTTGTCACCTTGAGGCGTTATACAGAACCAAGAACCCTTTTCAATGCTTATAAAGGTACAGCGAATTTAGGTCCATCTAAAGATGATTGGTTTAACCAGTGGATGGCAGCTTATTTCGAAATTGAAGGGATTGAAAGTACTGATTAATTTTGGTTTAAAGCAGATTTTTTCTGCTTTTTTTGGTATAATAAATTCATCGAATTTTTATGATCTGAAAGGAAAGGCAAATGATTTTAATTACAGGTGCGAATGGACAGTTGGGAACAGAGCTCCGCTATCTTTTGGATGAGCGCAATGAGGAGTATGTGGCTGTTGATGTGGCAGAAATGGATATTACCAATGCCCAAATGGTGGACAAGGTCTTTGCTGAAGTCAAGCCAAGCTTGGTCTATCACTGTGCAGCCTATACAGCTGTTGATGCGGCTGAAGACGAAGGTAAAGAGCTGGACTATGCCATCAATGTGACCGGAACCGAAAATGTTGCAAAAGCAGCAGAAGCACATGGAGCAACCTTGGTCTACATCTCAACAGACTATGTCTTTGACGGCCAAAAGCCTGTCGGTGAGGAGTGGGAAGTAGATGATCGGCCAGATCCGCAGACGGAGTATGGCCGTACCAAGCGCATGGGTGAAGAGCTGGTTGAAAAATATTCTAGCCGTTTCTACATTATCCGTACTGCTTGGGTCTTTGGTAACTACGGCAAAAACTTTGTCTTTACCATGCAAAATCTTGCTAAGACACATAAAACTCTGACAGTAGTTAATGACCAACATGGCCGTCCAACTTGGACTCGTACGCTGGCTGAGTTTATGACTCATCTGGCTGAAAATCAAAAGGAATTTGGTTATTACCATCTATCTAATGATGCGGCAGAGGATACAACTTGGTATGACTTTGCAGTGGAAATTCTCAAAGATACGGATGTGGAAGTCCAGCCAGTTGATTCCAGCAAATTCCCAGCTAAGGCTAAGCGACCTTTCAACTCAACTATGAGTTTGGCCAAGGCCAAGGCTACAGGCTTTGTCATTCCAACTTGGCAGGATGCTTTGAAGAGTTTTACAAGCAGGAAGTAAGGAAATAAAGCGTTGATAGACTAGTTCACTATGAACTAGTCTATTTTATGGGTTAAACAACTTAATGAACCTTGTTGAAAGTTCCACAAATCACCAAGAAAATGATATAATAGACTAGATTGTAAATCTTTGAATAGAGGAAAAGCATGAGACATGTCTTCATCATCGGGAGTCGCGGACTTCCTGCTAAATATGGCGGATTTGAAACCTTTGTTGAAAAATTAGTAGAAAATAAGGTTTCTTCCCAAATCCAGTATCATGTAGCTTGTTTGTCGGATGATGAAGCTTTTCATCATTTTGATTATAAGGGAGTGGATTGCTTCACCATTAAGGCTCCTAAGTTGGGGCCAGCTCGGGTGATTGCCTATGATATGATGGCCATCAATTATTCTTTAAAGCTAGTGCAAGAGCAGCAGATTGAGCGTCCAATTTTTTATATTTTAGGCAATACGATTGGGGCATTCGTGGCACCTTTTGCTCATAAAATTCATAAAGCAGGCGGGACTTTCTTTATCAATCCGGATGGTCTGGAATGGAAGAGAGCTAAGTGGCCTAAGCCGGTTCAAGCCTATCTTAAATATTCTGAGAAGCTTATGACCAAGCATGCTGATCTGGTCATTGCGGACAATCAAGGAATTGAAAGTTATATAAAACAATCCTATCCTTGGTCTAAGACGGCTTTCATTGCTTATGGGACAGACCTCCAGCTATCTTCTCTTGACTTTCAGGATGCTCGTGCGCGTGATTTTTTTGAGAAATGGCAGAGCAGAGAAAAGGAATATTATTTGATTGTTGGACGTTTTGTGCCAGAAAACAACTACGAGACCATCATTCGGGAATTTATAAAGTCCAAAACCCAACGTGACTTGCTGATTATTTGCAATCATGAGGGAAATCCTTATTATGAAGAGCTTAAGCAAAAACGGGTTTTGATAAGGATTCTCGGATTAAGTTTGTCGGGACTGTTTATGATCAGGAACTGCTCAAATATATCCGCAATCAAGCTTTTGCCTACTTGCATGGACACGAAGTCGGTGGAACTAATCCCGGGCTTCTGGAAGCTCTGGCTCAGACTGATGCCAATTTAGTTTTGGATGTGGACTTCAACCATCAAGTAGCCCAAGAAACAGCTTTGTATTGGCAAAAAGAAGAGGGGCAGTTGGCCCAGCTGATTGACCGAGTAGATGCTCAAACAGCCTTTTCTGAGCTAGGTCAGGCGGCCAAAGAAAATATGAAAGAAAACTACACCTGGGAAAAAATTGTAGGTGAATACGAGGAGCTATTTTTATCATGAAAGTGACTATTCTTCTGTCTACCTATAATGGTGAGCAGTTTTTGGCAGAGCAGATTGAAAGTATTCAAGCCCAAACTTATAGGGATTGGCAGCTCTTGATTCGAGATGATGGCTCTAGTGATGGGACGCGAGCGATTATTGAGGATTTTTGCCAACAGGACGACCGGATCTTCTTTATCAACCCAGAAGCCGCTCAAAATTTGGGTGTCATTAAGAGTTTTCATAGCTTGCTGAAGTATCAGGATTCGGATGTTTACTTTTTTAGTGATCAGGATGATGTCTGGTTGCCGGATAAGTTGGCGATTCAGTTGGCGGCAGCAGAAAACTATGATGCTTCCGTACCTTTGTTGGTTTATATGGATTTAAAAGTGGTGGATCAGGAGCTAAATGTTGTTCACGAAAGTATGATTCGGACGCAGTCTGACCATGCCAATACAGAATTGATTCAAGAATTGACGGAAAATACGGTGACAGGTGGCGTTTCGATGATCAACCGCGCTCTGGCTGATTTGTGGACAGGGCAGGAGGAGCATGAACTGCTTATGCATGATTGGTATCTGGGCTTGTTGGCTTCGGCCTTTGGGCAACTCGTTTATCTAGATCAGCCAGGTGAGCTCTACCGCCAACATTCCAATAATGTATTGGGAGCACGAACCTTACGCAAGCGGATGAAGAACTGGATTCATCCTAGCCGTCTATTTGCTAAATATTGGAAATTGATAAAAGACAGTCAGACTCAGGCTCGCAACCTTCTCAGCCAGCCTCTGACAACTGAAAATAGAGAAATTATTGAACATTTTGTGACAATCATGGAAGTCCCTTTTGCAGAGCGGCTGCGACGGATTCGAAAGTATGGCTACAGAAAAAATCGTGCCTTTCATACTTTGGTTTTCACGACGCTCATTCTCACAAAATTTGCTTATAAGGAGTAATATACATGCTAGATTATTTTAGCCAAAAAAACTGGATTCTCTTGAGAGAGATGATTAAAACAGATTTTAAATTACGTTATCAAGGCTCTCTTATTGGCCACTTATGGTCTATTTGAAACCTCTACTACTATTTACGGTCATGTATTTAGTTTTTGTACGTTTTTTACGTTTCGATGATGGTACCCCTCATTACGCAGTATCGCTTCTCTTAGGAATGGTGACGTGGAACTTTTTCTCAGAAGCAACCAATATGGGCATGATGTCTATTGTGTCTAGAGGGGACTTGTTACGAAAGTTGAATTTCTCTAAGTCGATTATTGTCTATTCTGCTATTGCAGGTGCGGCAATAAACTATGCAATTAATCTATTGGTGGTTTTTGTTTTTGCGTTGATTAATGGTGTCTCATTTAGTTTTGGATGGTTAGTCATCATTCCTTTGTTTTTAGAGCTGGTTTTAATGTCGGCTGGTTTTGCCTTTATGCTCTCTACTCTCTTTGTAAAATATCGCGATATTGGTCCAATTTGGGAAGTAGTGCTGCAGGCAGGCTTATATGCGACACCAATCATTTATTCACTGACTTTTATTCTTCAGAGAGGACAAGTTACTTTTGCAAAATTAATGATGCTAAATCCAATTGCACAAATTATTCAAGATTTACGCCACTTTGCAATTTATTCAGGGAGCATGCGAGGATGGGATTTGATTGAAAATCCATGGATTGCTCTGATTCCTTATTTATTGCCAGTAGTGATATTTGGACTTGGATATTATATCTTTAATAAAAATGCTAAGAGATTTGCGGAGATTCTATAATGTCAAATAATATTGCAGTAAAAGTTGACCATGTCAGTAAGTTTTTTAAACTGCCAACAGAGTCAACACAAAGTTTAAGAACAAGCCTAGTTAACCGCTTTCGAGGAATCAAAGGCTACAAAGAACAGCATGTCCTAAAGGATATTTCCTTTGAAGTGGAAAAGGGGAGATTTTTTTGGAATTGTCGGCCGTAATGGTTCAGGAAAATCAACCCTTTTGAAAATCATTTCAGAGATTTATATTCCCGAAAAGGGAACAGTGACCATTGATGGCAAGTTGGTTTCCTTTATCGAGCTAGGTGTCGGCTTCAATCCAGAGCTGACCGGCCGCGAAAATGTCTATATGAATGGTGCCATGCTGGGCTTCTCAACTGAAGAAGTAGATGCCATGTATGACGACATTGTTGAATTTGCTGAGCTGGGTGAGTTTATGAATCAAAAACTCAAAAATTATTCTAGCGGGATGCAGGTTCGCTTGGCCTTTTCAGTTGCAATCAAGGCTCAAGGGGACATTCTGATTTTGGATGAGGTTCTGGCTGTGGGGGACGAAGCCTTTCAGCGCAAGTGTAATGATTATTTCTTAGAAAGAAAGAATTCTGGGAAAACAACTATTCTGGTTACCCATGATATGGGAGCTGTCAAGAAATATTGTAATAAGGCTATTTTAATTGAAGATGGTTACATTAAAGCCAAAGGTGAGCCTAGAGATGTTGCCAATCAATATAGCTTTGACAATACAGAACAAGTAATCACTTCAGATCAACCGGGAATTGAAAGAAGTGGTTCAGTTGTTGAAAATTTGAAGTTATCACTATTGTCTTCTAAAAGAGCTGCACCAAATGAACCAATTTCATTTGATTTGACGTATACCTTGCTAGAAGCTGTGCCGACTTATATTGCTATCTCATTTACAGATATTGATCGTAATATTTGGATTTATAATGATAATACGATGGATAATTTAACAAGTGGCAAGGGTGATGTTAAGGTAAACTATCAGTGTTCACTAGCAGGACTAAATGATATTAAGTTAAAACTTGAAATTACTGTGAGGGATGAGAATAATCAAGTTTTAGCCTTTCTTCCGACTGATGAGATTCCAGTTATTGTTCTAAATAGGGACGATATTGATGAAGATGATGAGTCAGCTAAAGATTCTGCAACTGGTATTATTCAAAGAAATGGGAAGTGGAGTTTCTTAAGAGAAAAAGGGAAGTTTGAATGAAAGTATCGATTATTTGTACCAATTATAATAAGGGGGATTGGGTACGAGAGGCTATAGATAGCTTTCTCAATCAGAAAACAAATTTTGATTTCGAGATTATTATCATTGATGATGCTTCAACAGATCATTCGTATGAGATTATTCAAGAATATCAAAATAAGTTTCCTGAAAAAGTTAGAACTTTTCGTAATGAAGTGAACCTTGGCATTACTAAAACTTGGAAAAAAATTTGCCGAGAAGCTAAAGGTCAATATATCGCAAGATGTGATAGTGATGATTTTTGGATTGACCCATTAAAACTTCAAAAGCAAGTTGATTTGTTGGATGCTTCAATTGATTCACTTTGGTCAAATACTGAATTTGATATGGTAGACTTAGACGGGAATCTTATCCAAAAAAATGCCTTTGCTAATAAGGCGCTTCCTTTGATTGATTCCTATGAAGAGATGCTTGTTATGAAAGGTATGACGATGGCTTCAACCTGGTTGGTTGATACCGCACTTATGCAAGATGTATCTGCTCAAATTAGCGATACAGCCGCAGACGATACATTTGAGTTACAACTTGAATTATTCAAACGCACTAAAATTTCTTTTTTGAGTGATTCCACCACTGTGTATCGTATGAATTTAGGGTCCGATTCAAAACCTATGACATTGGAGACTGCTGAAAAGCGGTTCACAGGTATCTTGGATTCTCAAATTAAATATCTCAACAAGTATCCAGATCAGGATATTCAAAGAATCTCACACTTAGCGCTTGTTAAGGATCGTGATTTGGATGTCTTAGTTTTTAAAAAAGATCGTCAGATAGAAGACTTAGATTTAAGACTGAATCAGGTGTCGCGAATTTCTCATGACCAAAATGAGTATATTGAAGTTTTGAAGAAAGAGAGTCAAGAGTTTCAAAATAAGTTCAATCGTTTACAGATTTTATATGATGACTTACAAAACCAATATAACAGTGTTGTTACTTCGAGAAGATGGACAATACCAACTAAAATTATTAATTTCTTTAGGAGAAGTAAATGAAACGTCTATTGCTTTATGTTCATTTTAATAAATATGATCATATTAGTCGGCATGTATTTTATCAACTTGAACATATGAGACCATTGTTTGATAAATTAGTTTTTTTATTTCAAATAGTCGTCTTAGTGAAAGTGAAGTACAAAAAAACTTCGTGATAAACACCTGATTGATGATTTTTATCCAACGTGAGAATAAAGGTTACGATTTTTGCTGCTTGGCATGATGGTATGAAATTTGTTGGATTTGATAACTTGAAACAGTATGATTCTGTCACTGTTATGAATGACACTTGTTTTGGTCCACTCTGGGACATGACACCGATCTATGATAACTATGAATCAAACCCAAATGTAGATTTTTGGGGTATGACTAATCATCAAGGAATTAAAGCCGGTGATATTTATATTCATGAACATTTGCAATCTTACTTTATTTCATTTAAAAAACGCTTAGTTGAATCTAGTGTTTTCCAAAAGTTCTGGAAATCAGTTGAGAGTTTCGAAGATGTTCAAAAGGTAATTGATAATTATGAAACTCTTTATACCAAGAAATTCATGGATGCTGGATTTAACTATGAATCTATTCTCAATACGATTCCATTAAATGACAAGTTTTTCCATAGCAATTTCACTATTCATTATCCCCATGTTTTGCTTGATGCAGGAGTGCCGTTCATCAAGGTTAAAACATTTGATTTAACTCAGCATCTAGCTCCTTATTTGCTTAAGGAAATCGAGAAAAGAACGAACTATCCAGTAGAATTTATCATATCTCACATGTCAGATATGAGTTTACCAACGCCTCCTTATCTCATTGATAGGAAAGTATTGCAAGATAGAGGAGAGGTGTATTCTAATACAAAGAAGGTTGCTGTTCACCTACATACTTTTTACGTTGATCTTTTAGAAGATTTTTTAGATGCTTTCAGACATTTCCATTTTGATTATGATTTATTTTTAACAACTGATTCAGAAAAGAAAAAATTAGAAATTGAAACTGTTTTTATTAAAACGTAATCAACCAGGGAAGATATATATTACTGGAAATAAAGGTCGAGATATTATCCCAATGCTTAAATTGAGAGAGGAATTGAGTACCTATGATTATATCGGGCATTTCCATACTAAAAAATCTCCAGAATATCCATATTGGGTAGGAGATTCATGGAGAAATGAGCTATTTGACATGTTACTAAAACCGGCTGATTTGATCATGGCTAATTTGGAAAATGATAAGCGTTTAGGATTAGTGATTGCAGATATCCCGACTTTTTTCCGATATACTAAGATTGTGGATCCGTGGAATGAAAATAAATTTGCTGACGATATGAATATTCTTTGGGAGAGAATGAACATTCATCGTTCCATTGACTTTAATAAATTAAATACCTTTATTATGAGTTATGGAACATTCATTTGGTTCAAGTATGATGCCTTGAAACCACTCTTTGATTTAAATCTGCAAGATGAGGATATTCCTTCAGAACCTCTTCCGCAACATACTATTTTACATTCTATCGAGAGGATTCTTGTTTATTTAGCTTGGTCACAAAGATTTGACTATGCTATTTCTAAAAATGATATTTATATCACACCATTTGTAGATAATACCGTTTTAAATATTCGTCCAGATACTTTACCTAATACTTATATTAATTTTGATAATATCGGAGGAATAAAAGGCGCCTTAAAAATATATTTATCGAGGGCCAGGTAGTGCGATAAAGTATATTATAAAAAAATATTAATAAAGATAAATGGGACAAGAAATAATTTATCAGATAAAGAGGGAAGAAGTTAGTTGAAAAAAAGAACTGAAATTTTTAGGTGACTATTATGAACAGATTTGTTTTATTTTAATTAGTTGTTTAATCTTAGATGTGACAGCTGTTAATATTAATGTCTCCTCAGCTTTTTAGAATATTTACTATCAATTCCCCGTTTCTAATTTTTTTGCAATGATTATTAGTGGAATTGCATGCTGGTTGCTAGGACGCTATATTTCAAAAATTTCTACGAAAAAGAAACATTTATCGCTATTGTAGTTGTCTTTTTTTATTTACATACTGTTTTTCTTATCTGTTAGAAATCACAAGAAACTTGAATGATTTTTTTCTTATAAAATATGGGATATTGACAAGAATCATTTATGGCAAACTAATAGTTTATATTTAATAATTCCCATACTAGCTTTTTGGAATTATTAACAAATATATTCTAAAAAAAAGGTAAGCAGGAACCATTTAAAACTTTTTAATATTAATTACCAGAACTTAAGTTTTATGGAGACCTTAGTTGTTTCCCAGTTATTTATTATAATGTGTTTAACAGATTCTAAATTGCCAGCGGTAATGGATAAACTTTCATTATTTTTTTAGAATTTACGAATACAAATAGTGAGCAATATTTTTTTCGATTAATTGGTTTTTGTTATCTACATTGTGCTAGTCTCTACAATTCCAAGCTTCGTACTTGTGAAAAGGTATGAGAGATGTTATTAACAATCGTTCTAGTTTTTTTCAGTAGCATTTACATTTAGTGCACTTTTTGCGCTTATCTTCAATTACACGATTCAGGATAGTATCAAGGCTGATGTAATCATATTAGATTTACGCTTATTTACAGGAGCAACACTTTTTCAGATTATTATCTTTTTTTGCTTTATTTTTTTATTAATTTATTTAATTTGTAATAGTTTTTTTATTCCCGACAATCATTTGTATATTTTTTTGGAGTTGTTACAACTATTGCAAATAGTTTGAAATTTCAATTTAGGCAGGAGCCAATTCTTCCTAGTGACTTAGCTTGGTTAAAGACACCGAGAACCTTGCTAAGCTATACGGATGGACATTATGGAATGTATATTTTACTTGGCATTTCTATAGTAACAATATTCTATCTTGCTGTTAGAAAATATATTTTACCAAATAAATTAATCCAGAATTTCAAACATAGACTAGCTTTAATTTTACTAATCTGTAGTTTTTTTGCTTCAGTTACAGGAATCTTTTCGTCTAAAAAAGATGGAAGAATTGCAGAAAATATCCCTGTGATTTCTATTTTGAATAATTACCATGATTTGACTTGGTATGGCAATACGATTAATTCTCAATTACGATCGTTGTCATTCGTATGGTTCTCGCAGATGTCAGAAACTGTGATGACACAGCCGAATGGCTATAGTCAGTCTAAGATTCGTTCTTTGGAAGAAAAATATAAACAATTAGCAGATTCAATAAATACTACTAGGTCAAACCTAATAAGCGAGCAAACTGTAGTTTATGTTTTGAGTGAAAGTTTTTCTGATCCTGAAAGGCTTTCAGGTATATCAATTACTACAACTCCGATACCAAATATTCGTGATATCAAATCACGAACGACAAGTGGTTTGATGCAATCAGACGGTTATGGTGGTGGAACTGCAAATATGGAGTTTCAAACAATTTCAGGACTTCCATACTATAATCTTTCACCAAGTATATCGGTTCTCTATACAGAAATTGTTCCTAGAATGAATGTATTTCCTGCAATTAGTGATCAATTTGAATCGAAGAATCGTATTGCCATACATTTAGCTGCTCCAACGAATTACTCTAGAGATATTATTTATAAGACATTAGGGTATGATAAATTTATTTCTTTAGGAACTAGTGGATTATCTGTTTATAGACAAGGAGAGAATTATAGCGATGCTTCTACTTATCAACTAGTGATAGATAACTTAAAGAAAGAGCAAAATCAGTTTTTTTCAGTCATAACAATGCAGAATCATGCACCTTGGTCAGAAAGCGAGCCCTCAAATCTTATGGCACAGGGGGAGGGCTTTACAGCCAATGAAAATAACAAGTTAATAAACTATACTCGCTTGCTCTACCACACAGACAATGCGACCAAGGAGTTTCTAGATAAGCTTTCTAAAATTGATAAAAAGATAACAGTAGTCTTTTATGGTGATCACTTGCCAGGTCTGTATCCTCAGTCAGCTTTTAAGGATCATCCCGAAAATCAATATTTGACCGATTACTTTATCTGGAGTAATTATGAGACACCTAAGTTGAACTATCCTTTGGTTAATTCTAGTGATTTTTCAGCCCTACTACTTGAGCAGACCAATTCGAAAGTATCTCCTTACTACGCCTTATTGACTGAGGTTCTCCATAAGGCTAGTGTGGACAAGAAAGCACTGGACTCATCAGCTCAGGAAATTGCAGATGATTTGAAATTGATCGAGTATGATATGGTTGGTGGAAAAGGATATCTTTCGAAGGATTTCTTTGCTGTACCAGCAAAATAAAAAATAGAATAGGTTTACCAATTCTATTTTTTATTATTTTATGCTAAACTAGTAGTAAGGGGGTGAAGATATGATAAAGATTTTTGGGAAAGTACGCTATCATTGGCAACCAGAAATGTCAGTGTTAGTGATTTATTGGTCTTTGTCAGTCATTCCGATTTTTATAGGACTGGCCTTGATGTACGAAAGCTCCAGTGTTCCGACTCTTGTCCTCTTTTCATTCTTTTTGTTTATGGTCTTACTGGCTATCGGTGTGCATAGATATTTCACGATTTATGATGACGGTATTTTGCGCATTATTACGGCAAATCCTTTCACGCCAATCAAGATCGACATTTCAACGATTGAGAAGCTAGAAGTTACAAAAACGTCTATCACCCTTCATTTTACAGGGAAGAGTCGTAGCAGGACCTTCTGTATGCGGAAGTGGCCAAAAAAATATTTTGTCAACGCCCTAGCTTTAAATGAACATTTTAAAGGCGAAGTGGAATTAGTAGACAATCTGACTCTTCTAGATTATTTCGAGGTCTACTATGGTGACCAATCTAAGAAAAATTAGTCTTTTAGCAGAGCTCGGGTTGGACAACTTTTAATAGCCTCGAGAATCTCAGGCTGACTATCAACCTCTTTTTCTAAGAGCTGGTCGTCTTGATAAAATTTGACAATGCCATTGTCATGATAATCAAAGAGATCTGAGTAAGTCTGGCAGAGTCCGCATGCAATGCAACGTTCGGGAATGAGTGTAACTTTCATACTCATATTGTAATAAGATTTTTAGAAAAACTCAAGGAGGAAGTCATGGAAAAAGAACCATGGGAAGCAGATGTATACGATAATGGAGCAGAGAAATTGAATCGCAGAAAGAAAAGTCAGGCGAGTCGAGTTGATCGCTGGCTGACCATATTAGCGGCTATTTTTCTAGTGATGGTCATTGCTATGGCACTCTTTTTCGCCTACCTATCTACTGGTGGAAGTAATAAAAAGACTGTTATGGATGGATTTTATGGTACTTCTAATGCAGCTGCATCTTCAAGTAGCAGTGCGGAACAACCAGCTCCATCAGAGCAACCAAGTGAATCAGAAGAAAAGCCAACTCAGTCTTCAGAAGGTACCTTGACTGTTCAGCCTGGTGAAGGAGAAGCTGCGATTGCAGCGCGTGCAGGTATCTCTATTGCAAAATTGGAGCAATTAAATCCGTCGCACATGTCTACTGGTTCTTGGTATGCCAACCCAGGTGACATTGTTAAGATTCAGTAGGAGCGGGTTATGAAACAGATTCAGATTGCGATTGATGGACCTGCTTCAAGTGGAAATCCACTGTTGCAAAGATTATTGCTAAAGATTTTAATTATACCTATTTGGATACGGGTGCCATGTACCGCGCAGCCACTTATCTGGCTCTGCGAAATCATCTGACTGAAAATGATGCAGATGAGATTGTAGCTTTGCTCGAGACTTATTCGGTTAGTTTTGGTCGTTCGGAGAATGGTGAGCAGCTAGTGTTTGTAGGAGATGTCGATGTTACTCATCCGATTCGAGAAAATGAAGTAACCAATAATGTGTCGTGGGTAGCAGCTATCCCGGAAGTGCGTGAAAAATTGGTTCATTTGCAGCAGTTGATTGCTGCACAGGGCGGTATCGTTATGGATGGACGGGATATTGGGACAGTAGTCTTGCCAGAAGCAGAATTGAAAATTTTTCTAGTTGCTTCAGTTGAGGAAAGAGCAGAACGCCGCTACAAAGAAAATCTTGAAAAAGGGATTCCGGCTGATTTGGAAACTCTAAAAAAAGAAATAGCGGAGCGGGACTACAAGGATAGTCATCGTGAAGTATCACCTTTGAAACCAGCGGCTGACTCCATTCATTTTGATACGACAGGCATTGGAATTGCTGAAGTTGTCAAATTTATTGAAGAAAAAGCGAAAAAAATTATTGACAAATAAAAAGAAACTTGGTATGATAGTGGAGTTGAGAAAAGCAGAAGTGAGAACTTCTCGCCTTGCGACTAACGTTGTCTGGCTCTACAGGATTCAGTTTCAGTAATGAAATACTATCATGTAGTGCGGGTTTGCGTTAGCAGGTCCGCACTTGTTTTTCTCTAAAAATAAAAAAAGAGGTGAAAACCATAGCAAAACAAGACTTATTCATCAATGATGAAATTCGTGTGCGTGAAGTTCGGTTGATCGGTCTTGACGGCGAACAATTAGGTATTAAACCGCTTAGCGAAGCCCAATCTCTTGCGGATGAAGCAAATGTCGATTTAGTCCTGATTCAGCCACAAGCTAAACCACCTGTCGCGAAAATTATGGACTATGGCAAGTTCAAGTTTGAGTATCAGAAAAAGCAGAAAGAACAACGTAAAAAACAAAGCGTTGTCACTGTGAAAGAAGTACGTCTCAGTCCTACCATTGATAAAGGGGACTTTGATACAAAACTTCGTAACGCACGCAAGTTCCTTGAAAAAGGAAACAAAGTTAAGGTATCCATTCGCTTTAAAGGACGGATGATTACCCATAAAGAAATTGGAGCTAAGGTCTTGGCAGACTTTGCTGAAGCAACTCAAGATGTTGCGATCATTGAGCAAAAGCCTAAGATGGATGGACGTCAAATGTTCATGCAAATGGCACCGATTAGTGACAAAAAATAAACTGTCAAAAAGTTAGAAAAAGGAGATTTTATCATGCCAAAACAAAAAACACACCGCGCATCAGCTAAACGTTTCAAACGTACAGGTTCTGGTGGCTTGAAGCGTTTCCGTGCTTACACTTCTCACCGTTTCCACGGAAAAACTAAGAAACAACGTCGTCATCTTCGCAAAGCATCTATGGTGCATGCAGGAGATTTCAAACGTATCAAAGCAATGCTTACAGGTCTTAAATAAGAGATTTTGTAACAATTATCTAGGAAATATTGGAGGAAATAAAACATGGCACGTGTTAAAGGTGGCGTTGTATCACGCAAACGTCGTAAACGTATTTTAAAATTAGCTAAAGGTTACTATGGAGCAAAACACATCTTGTTCCGTACTGCAAAAGAGCAAGTGATGAACTCTTACTACTATGCATACCGTGACCGTCGTCAGAAAAAACGTGACTTCCGTAAATTGTGGATCACTCGTATCAATGCGGCAGCTCGTTTGAACGGACTTTCATACTCACAATTGATGCATGGTTTGAAATTGGCTGAGATCGAAGTGAACCGTAAAATGCTTGCTGACTTGGCTGTTAACGATGCAGCAGCTTTCACAGCTCTTGCAGATGCAGCTAAGGCTAAACTTGCTAAATAAGAATACAAAAGTTGAAACATTGTTTCAACTTTTTTCTTGTCAGGATGACAATCGCCAAGTGTTTTAGTATAATATAATGAGAATGGATGGAGGACTGAATGATGATGTCAAATCGGCTAGCTTGGGATGAATACTTTGCAGCACAGGCACTTTTGATTGCCAATCGTTCGACCTGTAAGCGTGCCAAGGTCGGTGCGGTCTTAGTCAAGGATAACAAGGTCATATCGACCGGCTACAATGGCTCTGTTTCAGGAACAGAGCACTGTATTGATCATGAGTGTTTGGTCATCGATGGTCACTGCGTTCGAACCTTGCATGCAGAGGTCAATGCTATCTTGCAGGGAGCGGAGCGGGGCGTTCCTAAGGGATTTACGGCTTATGTGACTCATTTTCCTTGTCTCAACTGTACCAAGCAACTGCTTCAAGTCGGCTGCAAGCGGGTGGTTTACATCAACCAATATCGGATAGATGATTATGCTCAGTACCTTTACAAGGAAAAGGAAGTGGAACTGGTGCATTTGCCACTAGAAGATGTGAAAGAGGCTATTGCTCAGACGGAGTTGGTATAGAGGAGAAGTTCTGGAGGTAAAAGGAGAAGGCAGATGAATGATAAATTGGCAGCCGCTTGGCAGCATTTCTTTGAAGGACAGTTAAATAAGGCCGAAGAACTAGAGCAGCAGCTGGAAAAAGATTCCTTTAGCCGCTGGAATTTGCGAGCTTATCTTGCTGTAGAAAGGCAAGATTATCAGAATGCTTTTGCAAATTTGGAGCTTTATCTGATTCAGGCTCAGAAGGATAGTGATATTGAAAATGAGCATATCGCTTATCATCAGCTAGGCTATGTTGCTAGAGCTGCGGGAGATTTTTATCAAGCTTTAGAATGGATAGAAAAAGAGGCTGCTTTCCTAGCGATGTACTTCCCAGATGACCATTATCGTCAATCAGTTAATCTCTATGAGCTAGGCTATCTAAATCTTAAATTAGGCCGATTGACTCAAGCTCAGGAGTTTATGCGAAAGGCGAATATCTATGCTAAGGAGTCAGATGATGTGATCAATCATGCATGTAGTTACCGAGGCTTGGGTGAAATTGCTCAATCATTGGGAAATCTCCAAGAAGCAAGAATCAACTTCGCGGCTGCTATCAGACTTTTTGACCAAGCCGGTGATGCTATCGGTAAGGCGGAAGTTGAAGAGTTGTTAGCAAGCTGCCCTTAGTTTATCATTGCAATAAAGTTATAGTTTTCGGCTATAACTTTTTCTATTTAAAAAATTCTGAATTTTTTAGCGAAAAGTGGTATAATGGAGAGGTTATATAGTCCCGATAAGATGGTAGGAAACTTCTATCAGTACTTTGTAACTCGCAAACAATGACGGCTCCAAAGTCACTTGTCATTCAACGGTTGCAGCCATGCAGCGATCACCCTATGCGCCTTACTAGCTACAGGAATAAAAAAATATCGTTTTTATTTCTTACGCTTCGTAACTCATGGGCGAGATGATTTAAATCATTTTGGAGTTTGTTTACTTGTTTAATATTTTTTAAGGGGGGACATTTCTATGTCAGAACGTAAACTTTTCACGTCTGAGTCTGTATCGGAGGGACATCCCGATAAGATTGCAGACCAAATTTCCGATGCTATTTTGGATGCTATTTTAGCTCAGGATCCAGAGGCTCATGTCGCAGCTGAAACTGCTGTTTATACAGGCTCCGTTCATGTTTTTGGAGAAATTTCGACTACAGCCTATGTAGATATCAATCGGGTGGTTCGTGCTACCATTGCAGAGATTGGCTACACCAATACAGAGTATGGCTTTTCTGCAGAGACAGTTGGAGTCCATCCATCTTTGGTGGAACAGTCGCCAGATATTGCTCAAGGGGTCAATGAAGCTTTTGAAGTTCGAGGAAATGCACAAAAAGATCCGTTGGATTTGATTGGGGCTGGTGACCAAGGCCTTATGTTTGGTTTTGCGGTGGATGAAACGCCAGAGCTCATGCCATTGCCTATTTCTCTCAGTCACAAACTGGTGCGTCGTTTGGCAGAACTGCGCAAATCAGGTGAATTGTCTTATCTACGACCAGATGCCAAGTCTCAGGTTACGGTAGAATACGATGAAAATGATCGCCCAATTCGTGTAGATACGGTAGTTATTTCTACTCAGCATGATCCTGAAGTCAGCAATGAACAGATTCATCAGGATGTTATCCAAAAGGTGATTGCTCAAGTGATTCCAAGTGAATACTTGGATGGTCAGACCAAGGTCTTTATCAATCCTACTGGTCGTTTTGTTATCGGTGGCCCGCAAGGGGACTCTGGTTTGACAGGACGTAAGATTATTGTAGATACCTATGGTGGCTATTCTCGCCACGGCGGTGGCGCCTTCTCTGGTAAGGATGCAACTAAGGTCGATCGCTCTGCGTCTTACGCGGCTCGTTATATCGCTAAAAATATCGTAGCTGCTGGTTTGGCTAAAAAAGTAGAAGTTCAGTTAGCCTATGCTATTGGGGTGGCTCAGCCCGTTTCAGTCCGCATTGATACTTTTGGAACCGGCGTAGTTTCTGAAAGCAGACTTCAGAATGCTGTCCGCCAAATCTTTGATTTGCGTCCGGCAGGTATTATCCAAATGTTGGATTTGAAACGCCCAATCTATCGCCAAACAGCTGCTTATGGCCATATGGGTCGGACAGATATCGATCTTCCTTGGGAACGCACAGACAAGGTAGCTGCGCTCCAAGCAGCTTTGCAATAAAATAATAGCTCTCGGTTTAAACTGAGGGCTTTTTTGTCTAGGAAAATGGATAAAACTATGATATAATAAAGAGTAATACCGTGAAAGAGCTAAATTTTAAAACATGAAAAAAATTGTAATTAATGGTGGTCGCCCTTTAAAAGGAGAGGTGACCATTAATGGTGCCAAAAATAGTGTTGTGGCCCTTATCCCAGCTATTATTTTAGCTGATAATGTTGTTACTTTAGATGGTGTGCCGGCGATTTCGGATGTTGATAGCCTCATCGAAATCATGGAAATCATGGGAGCGACTGTCAAGCGGTCTGGCGATTGCTTGGAGGTTGATCCTAGAAACATCAAGAATATGCCGATGCCATCTGGCAAAATCAATAGTTTACGAGCGTCTTACTATTTCTATGGTAGTTTGCTAGGGCGTTTGGAGAAGCGACAGTTGGGCTTCCTGGAGGCTGTGACCTTGGTCCTCGTCCGATTGATCTCCATCTCAAAGCTTTTGAAGCGATGGGTGCTCATATGACCATGGAAGGCAATTATATGAAATTGTCAACAGGTGGCAAGCGCTTGGCTGGAGCTAGTATTTACATGGATACCGTTAGTGTCGGTGCCACGATTAATACGATGTTGGCCGCAGTCAAGGCTGAGGGGCGTACGGTGATTGAAAATGCGGCGCGTGAGCCAGAAATCATCGATGTAGCTACGCTGCTTAATAATATGGGAGCTCATATTCGTGGAGCTGGGACTGACATTATCACGATTGAAGGTGTAGATAGCCTTCATGGAACGCGCCATCAGGTTATTCCGGATCGGATTGAAGCTGGGACCTATATTTCTTTGGCGGCAGCAATTGGACAAGGTGTCCAGATCAATAATGTCCTTTATGAACATTTGGAAAGTTTCATTGCTAAGCTAGAGGAAATGGGTGTGCGCATGACCATTTCAGAAGACAGCATCTTTGTAGAAGGGCAGAAGGAATTAAAAGCTATTAACATCAAGACTTCGCCTTATCCTGGCTTTGCTACGGATTTGCAGCAGCCAATCACTCCACTCTTGCTGACAGCTCATGGCCATGGAAAAATCGTTGATACCATCTATGAGAAACGGGTCAACCATGTCGCTGAATTGGCAAAAATGGCTGGTAAAATCTCAACTGCTAGCAATCAAATCGTCTATGAAGGACCAAATCAGCTGCAGGGTGCTTCTGTGAAGGCAACGGATTTGCGTGCGGGTGCAGCATTGGTGATTGCTGGTCTGATGGCTCAAGGCCGAACAGAGATTACCAATATTGAATTTATTTTACGCGGTTATTCCAATATTATTGAAAAATTAAGAAGTCTGGGTGCGGACATCCAGCTCATCGAAGAATAAGCGTTCATCGCTTATTTTTTATAGAGGAAGCCTATGAATTTGTGGACACAGTTAGCAGCTTTTTCTTTTATTGAAACAGAGCATTCGTTTTTACGCCCGATTCTTTTTGGAGATGCAGGATCCCTTTATAAAATTGCTTCCAATCCGGATAATACCGAGTTTATTTTTCCGACTGAAAGTAGTTTGCAGGAAAGTGAATATGTTATCGCCAATTATTTTATGAAAAATCCCTTGGGAATCTGGGCAATTTGTGATAAGGAAACGAATGAAATGATTGGTTCCATTAAATTTGAGAAAATGGACGAAATAAAAAAAGAAGCTGAACTAGGATATTTTTTGAGAAAAGACTACTGGGGACAGGGCTTGATGACCGAAGTTGTCTGTGAATTGGTTTTTCTTTCCTTTACGAAATTCGATTTTAAGCGTCTGACTATTATCACGCATGAAGAGAATATTGCTAGTCAGAGAGTTGCAATGAAAGCTGGTTTTAAGCTCTTCCGTCAGTTTAAGGGGAGTGACCGCTATACGAGAAAGATGAGAGATTACACCGAATATCGCTACGAAAAAGGAGATTTCAATGAGTAAACACCAGGAAATTTTGGCTTATCTTGAAAATCTTCCAATTGGCAAGCGAGTCAGTGTTCGGAGTATTTCAAATTACTTGGGAGTCAGCGACGGAACGGCCTACCGAGCGATCAAGGAAGCTGAAAATAGAGGAATTGTCGAAACCAGACCCAGAAGTGGGACTATCCGCGTGAAGTCGAAAAAGGTTGTTTTAGAGCACCTGACCTACAAGGAAATTGCGGATATTACTGGTTCAGAGGTGCTTGCTGGCGAAAAGGGACTTGAAAAAGAATTTAACAAGTTTTCCATCGGAGCTATGACCGAGCAAAATATCCTACGTTACTTAAACGAAGGCGGTCTTCTTATTGTCGGGGATCGAACGCAGATTCAGATTTTGGCTCTTGAGAATGAGAATGCCGTGCTGGTAACGGGAGGCTTTGAAGTCGATCCAGAGGTTTTAAAACTGGCCAATCGTATTGAAATTCCCGTCCTAAGAACCAAGCATGATACCTATACCGTGGCGACCATGATTAACCGTGCCCTGTCCAATATCCAGATTAAAACAGATATTTTGACGGTAGAACAGGTTTATAGGGCTAGTCACGAATATGGTTTCTTACACGACACAGATACCGTTCGTGACTATCTGGACTTGGTTCGTCGTAATCGGACCAGCCGTTTCCAGTCGTTAATCAGCATCAAATGCTGGTTGGTGTCGTGACGATGCGGGATGCGGGAGATAAATCTCCTTTGACTACCTTGGATAAGGTTATGACCCGAAAGATTTTCATGACTGGTCTTTCAGCAAATATTGCTAACATCAGTCAGCGCATGATTGCAGAAGATTTTGAGATGATTCCGGTAGTGCGTGGCAATCAGACTCTCCTTGGGGTGATTACTCGTCGGGACATTATGGAGAAAATGAGCCGTTCACAGATTTCCAGTCTACCGACTTTCAGTGAGCAGGTGGGCCAGAAGCTTCATCGGCAAGAAGATATTTTTTCTTTCACTGTCGAGCCTTTCATGCTTGAGCAAAATAGAGTCTTGGCTAATGGCGTCTTGACGGAAATTATCACTCGGATTACGCAGCAGTTGATGACGACGAATAGTCAGAGCTTAATCGTTGATCAGATGATGATTCATTTCTTTCAGGCTGTTCAGATAGATGATGTCCTGCAGATTCGGCCACGTATTATTCATCAAACGCGGCGGACAGCAGTGATTGACTATGATATCTACTTAGATTCGCTCATCGTTGCCAAAGCAACGATTACTGTAAAAATTACTTAGTAAAGAGGTAAATAATGATTACTATAAAATCACAACGTGAGATTGATTTAATGGACAAGAGTGGAGATTTCTTAGCTTCTGTTCATATCGGCTTGAGAGATTTGATCAAGCCAGGTATCGATATGTGGGACATCGAAGAATATGTCCGCAAGCGCTGTAAAGAAGCCAATGCCTTGCCCCTTCAGATTGGCGTAGAGGGCAGCATCATGGATTATCCTTATGCGACTTGTTGTTCTCTCAATGATGAGGTGGCCCATGCCTTTCCTCGCCATCAAAAATTGGTAGAAGGTGATATCATCTGTGTGGACATGGTTGTTGGCTTAGTCGACAAGGCTGAGCTGGATGTATCTAAGCTGGACTTTAACAACGTAGAGCAGATGAAGCAATATACAGAAAGCTTCCGCGGTGGTGTCGCAGACTCTTGCTGGGCTTATGCTGTTGGACAGATTAGTCCAGAAGCGCAACAACTCATGGATGTGACTAAGGAATGTCTTTACCGGGGAATTGCAGCCGCACAAGTTGGCAATCGTATCGGAGACATTGGTGCAGCCATTCAAGAATACGCTGAAAGCCATGGATATGGAGTGGTTCGTGATTTGGTTGGTCACGGGGTTGGTCCAACCATGCATGAGGGAGCCAATGGTGCCGCATTACGGCCGTGCGGGACGTGGCCTGCGTTTGCGGGAGGGAATGGTTCTGACTGTCGAGCCAATGATCAATACAGGTACTTGGGAAATTGACACGGACTTTGAGACCGGTTGGGCGCATAAAACCCTAGATGGCGGTTTGTCTTGCCAATACGAGCACCAATTTGTCATTACCAAAGACGGTCCTGTGATTCTAACCAGCCAGGGCGAAGAAGGGACTTATTAAGTATAGAGGGCTGGGCTTGTCCCAGTCTTTTTGAATAGGAGAGAGATGTGACAGGATTCATCAAAAAGATAAGAGAAAATGAATTTCTCAGAGCGTTTTTCCATTTTTATCAGGCATCGGAGGCAGATATTACCAGTATTGCTGTGGCCTATTATTTTCTGATTTCGATTTTTCCCTTGTTATTGATTGCGGCAAATATTCTGCCCTATTTTCAAATCCAGCCAGATGAGCTCTTGGTTGCGCTGAAAGACTTACTGCCAGAGTCATTGTATCTGACGATCGCCAAGGTTGTCCGCGATGTGCTGACCAAGCCATCGACAGGTTTGCTGAGTATTTCTATCCTGTCTGCCCTGTGGACTTTTTCCCAGAGTATGACTTTTCTGCAAAAAGCTTTTAATAAATGCTATGGTACGAAGCAAGGGCGGGGTCTTATCTGGGAGCGTATCTTTGCTTTTATCATGAGTCTAGGCTTGCAATTCTTATTGGGCTTATCGCTCGTCTTGACCCTATTCGGTCGAATGCTGGTTGGGATTCTTTATAATTTCTGGCAGTTTGACCGCGGCCTCTACCAGCAGTTGCTGACCATGACAGAGCCTACGATTTATCTGATGCTCTTTCTCTCGCTGATTCTGCTTTATTTTTCTTTACCCAATGTGAAAATTCCTAAAATCCGCTATGTTCTACCAGGTGCGACCTTGGTTCTTGCTATTATTTATAGCCTCATGAATCTTTTTACTGTTTATATTGAAGCTTACCTGGATCGCTTTTTAGATGTGCGTTTTGTCGGCTCAGTGGTGGTTGTGATTATCATGTTTTGGTTTATCCTGATTGCCAAGGTGCTTATCGTCGGTGCTGTCCTCAATGCAAGTATCCAAAGCCGCTTCGTATCGCACTTTGAAAGCCGTAGTGGTGAGCTTATTCTGAGATTTGATGAAGAAGGAAAAGCGGATAAGGATACAGATGTATAATAGGTGAAATATGAAACAAACAATTTTTAATGCCTCGTTAGAGGAAAGTATGAATTTAGTGACAGATCAGTATATCAAAACTTCATTTGAGGATTTCAAGGAAAAAGGTTATGAGGGAAAGCTTTTAGGATTTGTTACAATACAATTTATCCTATTTCTAATCTTTCTTTTTAGTATTTGGGTTGATTCTCAAAATTTGCAGTTTTTATTTATGAAAGTAAGCCTCATAAATGGTGCTTTATTTGGATTGGGATTTGTAGGGTTTGCTGGCTATTTAATTGATCTAACCAAAATAAAAAATCAGTCAATACTATCATATTATTACTTCAATGTATGGTCTAATTTTATGATTTTTCTTCTTTGTTTGCAGTGTCTAGTAATAGGTATAGCTGGAGCAGGAACGATAATAGGAATGATTTTATCTGGCGCATTATATACGGTTGCTTTTATTTTGTACTTTATTAGACTATTTCAAAATTTTCAGAAGAATACGCTCGAAATTTTGTATCAAGAGTCTACTTACTCAAATAGAGGAGCAGATTTTCTCGACCGTTTTGTTGTATTTGCAAAAAGGTACGGAGGGCTTATCCTATTCCTAATAGTTATTTTCCGTATCTTTTTCCCAAACTCGGATCTTATTCAGCAAAATGGTACCTTTCGTTCAATTTTTGTAGCCATTAATCCAATAATATTTGTCTCCTTCCTTTACTTTCTGTATGTTTTAAGTGTGAACAATTTTCAAGGCTACTATCTCAAAAAATATTTGGAAGATTACCGCCAGTTATCTGACTACTCCATAGAAGACTGGTATGGGAAAGAATCGAAAAGATACAAAGAGTCGTTGGATCAGGAAGTTTAGTCAATGCTGGTTTACCCACTCGATTTTGATGATGATGGTACCTCCTTTTACAATGTAACCTGAACCAAATAGGAGAAAATAAATGGATAAGATACAAAAAGATATTAATGATGCACTTGAGACAACTCGAAAATTAAATATAGTAAAGGCGATTTTTGGACTACCACTATATTCGTTTTTGATTATTTGGGGCACCTATTTTCCTATGGGGATACTTCGATTGGCTAGTAAAAATGGACATGAACTAGTTACACAGTTGACATCAGTAGAAAATAGCCTGATTCCCCCAAATAGTTTCTTTGTCTTTCTATTCTTGTTTTGTTGTTGTCATTTTACTTATTTTTATATTAATTCTAAAAGAAATCGCATTAAAGCTTATTTAATGACTCAGATTTTTCAATTATTTGTGCTCGTAATTTTATATTATAGTTGGTTTATAGGTGCCTTGTATTTAATCCCCCTAGTAGCAATTCGTATCGTCTACTGGATAGGTTTTGTCTTATCACTGATTTACCTTATCTATATCCTTGTTACTAAGCAACGCGCTAGAAAAGATTATTTTGATTCTCTAAATATCAAAAAATTTTTGAATGTTATTTTGTTCTTATGGTTGTTGATGTATGGAATCAATCTCTTTACTCACGGGCTTAATCATTTCCTAGCGTATCTCTTGCTTGCTTTATTACCTATTGCACCTATTTTACTAGGACTATTTTTGGTATCATTTTTCAAGTCCAATGTAGTAACTCTAGAGAACTTGAATGCAGTCAATAAAAACCAAGAGAAATACCGTGAAGAGTATGGATATACCATCGAAGAATGGTATGGGAAAAAGTCAAAAATGTATAAGCAATATGTTAAGAAGCAACGAGGCATTAGTAAATAAATATCTATCCGAAAATTTCCATCTGGTTTGACTTCAGACTCTGATTGTGGAATATTTTGATGTCAAAGGTGATATTAGACACTTGACAGCTGAAAGTCCCAGTTTGGAAGTCTAAAAATAAAAACATCTGGATCAGAATTATCTGGTCCAGATTTGTTTTATAGGAGAAATAAGCCGAGTCATTTTTATTTTGCCTTGTTTTTAAAGACAAAAATCTTGCTGAAGACGTAGTTGAGAACGATAATCAGCACTTGAGCTATCAAGGTTTCAATGGTGTTGACCATCTTAATATCGTTGTGGACGAATTGACCAATAATCTGCGGGAAGCTAGTGACAAAGATAAAGGTTAGCAGTAAGTTCAAGGCCATAGTAGCCAGTCGGGCTGTGAAAAATTTAACCAATCGTACTGGCCAGCCTTTTCTTTTTTGCTTGAAAACGATGGTATCGTTGGTCACAAAGGCAAAGAGAATGCCCAGAATATCACCGATTATCGTAGCCAGTAATTCGTTTCCTGTCAATTCATAGCAGAGCATCCGACTGACAACGGATACGACAGTTGTTGCCACACCAAAGAAAAGATAGGACAGAACCTCATTGTCAAAGAATTTTTTAATCAAAGTTTTCATAAGCATAGTCTATCACATTTCTAGGATTTATGCTATACTAGTGAAGTTGTCGATTTTGGGGAAATAATTTTCCCGTCTGACACAACCCTTGGCGCTTAACTTCTTTCGCCAGGCATATTACACGCGCTCATGCGCTAAAGGAGAAAACATGAAACAAGAAAACTTGTCAGTTCGTGATTTGGTTCAGATTGCCATTGTTGCTGCTATTTATGTAGCCCTTACGATTACGCCCCCTTTAAATGCTATAAGCTATGGTGCTTACCAGTTCAGAATTTCTGAAATGATGAACTTTATGGCCTTTTATAATCGGAAATATATCATGGGAGTGACCATCGGCTGTATGATTGCCAATCTCTATAGTTTTGGAATCATTGACGTCTTTGTCGGCGGTTGGTCAACTTTAGTCTTCCTATCACTAGGTGTTTACCTCTTTAGTCGCTATAAGAATCAATACCTGATCAAAGATTTGCTTCGTTTGGATCATTTCTATTTTGCCATTTTCTTCTCTATTTCGATGGTGACCATTGCAGCAGAGTTGTATTTCTTACAGGGCTTGCCATTCTTCCTGACTTGGTTTACAACGGCTATTGGAGAATTTGCTTCCTTGATAATTGGAGCTATCATTATTAACCAGATTGCGAAAAGGATTGATTTGACAAAATAAGACAGCAGAGAGCGGATTTCCGCTCTTTTTATGTCCTCTTTTTTAGTGAGAATTCGGAACAAATAGAGGAAGATTTTGTGTATTTGTGATAAAATAGAAGTATGAAAGAAAGAATGTCAGAATTAGTCAAATTGCTCAATCGATACGCCCATGAATACTATACGGCAGACAGGCCAAGTGTATCGGACAGCGAGTATGACAGACTCTATCGCGAGTTAGTGGAGTTAGAAGAAAAGTACCCAACTGATATCCTACCTGATAGCCCAACGCATCGGGTGGGTGGTAAGATTTTAGAAGGATTTGAAAAATATCCACACCAGTATCCTCTCTTTAGTTTGCAGGATGCTTTTTCACGTGAAGAATTACTAACCTTTGACCAGCGGATCCGCAAGGAATTTCCCCAGGTTTCCTATATTTGTGAGCTCAAGATTGATGGGCTCTCTATTTCCCTGACCTATGAAAAGGGAATCTTGGTAGCAGGGGCGACTCGGGGAGATGGCTCTGTTGGTGAAAATATCACGGAAAACCTCAAGCGGGTCAAGGATATTCCTCTGACTTTGAAAGAACCGCTGGACATTACTGTTCGTGGAGAGTGCTACATGCCTAAGGCTTCCTTTGATGCGGTTAATCAATTGCGGCAGGAGAATGGTGAGCCTGAGTTTGCCAATCCCCGCAATGCGGCAGCAGGAACCTTGCGCCAGTTGGATACAGCGGTTGTGGCCAAGCGCAATCTAGCAACCTTCCTCTACCAAGAAGCCAGTCCGACTCAGGTTGGCAGCCAGGAAGCAGTTTTGAACAAGCTAGCTTCTTTGGGCTTTTCAGTTAATCCGATTCATTTTCTAGCGGATTCGATTGATGCTGTTTGGGAATTTATTGAAAAGATTGCTCAGGAACGGGATAGTCTGCCTTATGAGATCGACGGTATTGTCATCAAGGTCAATGACTTGGCGGTGCAAGAAGAACTTGGCTTTACTGTCAAGGCACCCAAGTGGGCCATCGCCTATAAGTTTCCTGCTGAGGAAAGGAAGCCCAGCTTCTGTCTGTTGACTGGACAGTCGGCCGGACAGGAGTTGTGACTCCGACAGCCAATCTGACGCCAGTGCAGCTAGCGGGAACGACTGTCAGCCGAGCAACCTTGCACAATGTAGACTATATTGCAGAGAAGGATATTCGTCAGAAAGACACCGTTATCGTTTATAAGGCGGGAGATATTATTCCTGCTGTCTTGCGCGTGGTAGAGGCTAAGCGGGTCTCAGAAGAGGCTTTGGAAATACCAAGTCATTGTCCGAGCTGTGAGAGTGAGCTGGTGCATTTCGAGGACGAAGTGGCTTTGCGCTGTATCAACCCGCTCTGTCCAGCTCAGATCAAGGAAGGCTTGATCCACTTTGCCAGCCGAGATGCCATGAATATTACTGGCCTTGGTCCAGCAGTAGTCGAAAAGGTCTTTGATAAGGCCTTGGTCAAGGATGTGGCTGGAATTTACCGACTTTCTGTAGAAGATTTACTGACCTTGGACGGCTTTAAGGAAAAATCAGCGAATAAATTGTATAATGCCATTCAAGCTTCCAAGGAAAACTCAGCAGAGAAATTGCTCTTTGGTCTGGGAATCCGTCACGTGGGAAGCAAGGCTAGTCGGATTTTGATGGAGAAATTCCACGATATGATCAAGCTGTCTCAGGCCAGTCAAGAGGAAATTTCTTCTATTGACAGCTTGGGGACAGTTATCGCTCAGAGTCTGCATTCTTACTTTGAGCAGGAAGGTAGTCAGCTTCTGCTGCAAGAATTGCAAGAAGCTGGTGTTAACCTAGACTATCTAGGGGAGAAAGTGGCAGCTGATGCCGCTCTCGCTGGCAAAACAGTCGTATTGACCGGAAAATTACAAAAATTAACACGGAATCAAGCTAAAGAAAAATTGCTGAGCTTGGGTGCAAATGTCGCTGGAAGTGTGTCTAAAAAGACAGATTTGGTGGTGGCAGGTAGCGATGCAGGCAGCAAACTAACCAAAGCTCAAGAACTTGGGATCGAGATTCGAGACGAGGACTGGCTAGATAGCTTGTGAGGCTGAGTATGGAAAATAAAATAAAAAAAGCAAGATTGATTTATAACCCAACTTCTGGGCAGGAAATTATCAAAAAAAAATATTGCCGAAGTCTTGGATGTCTTGGAAGATGTTGGCTATGAGACCAGTGCCTACCAGACGACTCCAGAGCCTTTCTCTGCTCAGCGAGAAGCTGAAAGAGCAGCAAGAGCAGGTTTTGATTTGGTCATAGCAGCCGGTGGAGATGGGACTATTAATGAAGTAGTGAATGGGGTTGCGGGCTTAGATGTGCGCCCTAAGCTGGCTTTCATCCCAACTGGTACGACCAATGATTATGCGCGTGCCTTGAAAATTCCCATGGGAGATCCGGTGGCTGCGGCTCGAATTATCGAAAAAAACCAGACGATTCAGATGGATATCGGCCGGGCTTATGGTAGTAAATACTTTATCAACATTGCTGCCGCTGGTACGCTGACAGAGCTGACTTATAGCGTCCCTAGTGAAGTCAAGACCCGTCTAGGCTATCTGGCTTATGTAGCCGAAGGGGCCAAGATGCTGCCGCGCTCCAAATCCCGTAAGGTACGAATTGAGCATGACCATGGTGTTTTGAAGGCAAGATTTCGCTTGTCTTTGCAGCCTTGACTAATTCTATCGGAGGCTTTGAAAAACTAGCGCCAGATACCAAACTGGACGATGGAAATTTCACCTTGATTCTTGTAAAAACGGCCAAGTTGTTTGATATGCTTAGTCTCATCATACAGGCAATTAATGGTGGCCAACATGTGACGGATGCTAATGTTGAATATCTGAAAACCAGTAAATTGAAGCTAGAAGTATTAGATAAAAAAGCACCCTTTATGTTGAATCTGGACGGTGAGTACGGAGGAGATACGCCAGTAGAATTGGAAGTTTTGCACAATCATCTGGAGTTTTTCGCCAATATAGATGAAATCGATGAGAGCGCTCTTTCCTTAGAAAAATTAGAATGAAGAGATAAATGAAAATGCTAGACTATAAAGTCATTGTCCATTACCACAATCCTAAGGGAGATTACTTTTCTTATGATTTGTGGCAGTGGCAGACAGATCAGTGGGGAAAAGAAGCACCTTTTTCTAAACTAGATTATTTTGGTATCCAGGGAGAATTATCTTTTGAAAGTTGGGAGCCTCTTAGTCAGGCTCATGTGATTGTCAAGCGTTCAGACTGGTCCAGCCAATCTTGCGACTACCACATTGATTTATTGCCAGTTCATTTGCCCACAGAGGTTTGGTTGATTGAAGGAGATCATCAGGTCTATTATTCCTTGCAAGCGGCGACGACGAGCCACCAATATTCGCGGCGACGTCCCCATAATTTCGATGTGGCTATGCGGTCGGATTATTTTGATGAATGCTGGGGCTACCAAGGCTGGCTTGGGCATCGTCTGCAGGGGCAGGTAAATGAGTTTAAAGTTTGGGCTCCGACAGCCAAAAAGGTTGAATTGGTAGTTTATAAAACTTCCGATAATCAAGCAGCTGTTTATAAAGAATTCCCTATGGAAAAGGGAGAGATTTACTCGCACGATCATGCTAAAAATACAATCGGAGTTTGGTCGGTGGAAGTGCCAGAAGATTTAGCTGGTAAAGCCTACCAGTATCATGTTCATTTTGAAAACCAGCATTTTTTGACGCGCGATCCTTATACAATCGCTACCAGTCCAGATGGCAAGCGTTCAGCTATTGTTTCCGAACAGGACAAGACTGTTGCTGGTTTTAAGGTATGTCAAGGCAAGGAGGCAACTTGGCGTTTAGATAACCCAAATCAGGCGGTCATCTATGAGATGCATATCCGAGATATTAGCAAATCGCCTAGTTCAGGTGTCGCAGAACATTTGCGAGGGACTTTTTTAGGTGCTTGTCAAAGCGGCACTAGAAATAGTCAGGAAGATCAGACTACTTTTGATTACATTCGCAATCTAGGTATCAATGTCGTGCAGCTCCAGCCGGTTTCTGACCGACACAAGGACTATGACGAAAATGGCCAAGTTACTTATAACTGGGGCTATGATCCACAGAACTACAATGCACCAGAAACCAGTTTTTCTTCTAATCCGGATAATCCAGGTCAGGCCATCCGAGATTTGAAAACCATGATTCAGGCTTACCACGATGCAGGGATTTCTGTGACCTTGGATGTGGTTTACAATCATATTTATTCGACCTTTGACTCCGCCTTTCAGTCAACAGTTCCCGATTATTACTACCGGATGAATCCCAACGGTTCTTTCCAAAATGGTACCGGAGTCGGCAGCGAGACGGCCAGTGAGCATGAAATGTTCCGCAAATTCATGATTGATTCCCTTCGCTACTGGGTAGAAGAATTCAATGTGGATGGCTTCCGTTTTGATCTGATGGGAATCCATGATGTCACCACCATGAATATCATCCGAGAAGAAATGGATAAAATTGATCCACGGATTTTGCTTTATGGTGAAGGTTGGGATATGGGAACAGGCCTGATGCCAGAGGACAAGGCTAAGAAGGACAATGCTTATCAACTGCCACGGATTGGCTTTTTCAATGATCCCCAGCGTGATGCGATAAAGGGAGCTGAAGTCTACGGTGGTCTGAAAGCTGGTTATGTGAGCGGACAAGCGACTGAAGATATTATAGCCAAGGCCATTTTGGGCAGTAGTGAGTTAGGCTCCTATTTGACACCGAGCCAAGTTCTTAATTATGTGGAGGCGCATGATAATTTCAATCTGCATGACTTGCTGGTTGACTTGCACCCAGAAGATGATGAGGTCACTCGGACCAAAAGAATTGAGCTGGCAACAGCTATGAACTTGCTTATGCAGGGGATGGCATTCATGGAATTGGGCCAAGAATTTTCCCGCACAAAACTAGTAGGAACAGGCGAAGAGGGCCAAGTCCTGCCTAGCGATCGTGACAGAGCAATGAATAGCTACAATGCTCCCGATGCTGTCAACCAAGTGAATTGGGAACTGATCAGCCAACATCAGGAGAGTATTGACTATATCAAGCAGATTATTCACTTTAAAGACAAGTCAGAAGGAATTTTCTTATCAAACCTATGAAGAGATTTACAAACATGTCTTTGTAAAAGAAGCCTTTGCCGGCAGTGGTATCGTCATTTTTGAGATTAAAGATGAAAAACATTATGAAATCATTTTTAATGCAAGTGGACTGCCCTATTACCTTGAGAATGCGGATCACCTGCGTTTATTGGTCGGAAATAGTCGTCATAAGAGACCCTTCTATGTGGAGAATCTAACAGCTTCCGTTTTTGAAGTGATTGCATAATATGAATAAAAATAAGAAAAGATTGAAGACAGGCTTTGCAGCTTAAGTCTTCAATCTTTTTTTGTGCTTCAAAAATAAAAAAACTCTCCCTCAACATTTTTCAATGTTTTAGGAAGAGTTGAGTATCCTCATAGATTAGGGACTGGCACTTGAACTGGAGGAGCTAGAAGAGCTGGAGGACTCTCCGCTAGTTCCCTCTTCGCTGCTAGTGCTAGAGTGAAATTGTTCTGGGTGAAGTACTCGATAACTTGGTGAATTAAAAAGATCCACAGAAGACACACCGCCACGTTTTGAATAAAGGCTAGTCGATTGGTCACCTTTTTCTTTCTCAATGGCCTTGAGGGCTTTCAAAGAGTTGATATAGTTGTAATCATCAGGATTGACTTTTCCTAGGTTATTGCCCGTGTAAAAGCGGAATAGGTCCCCTGTCTGAATAGCATCGCTCATCTTCAGCTGTGTATTTGCGGCTGTTCGGATAGCTTCTAGTTCAGCCGTTGTTGACTCGTCTGGCAGAGTGATCTCCTCACCAGTTTGTGTGTTGTAAATGCGGCCGCTATAACTTGTGTATTTTGGTGTTACAAAGTTATTGGTTGAGCGGAAGGCCACGATTTGCTGGTGCTGAGGTGAGAGGAGGTCTTGCCCGACTTGAAGGTAATTTTTGGAGTCAATTCCCAATAAATGCTCTAAAGTTGGCAGCATATCGATTTGTCCGCCAAAGGTATCGATAATTTCCTTTTTCCATCCCAGGTATCACGACCATGTATGGCACTCTCTGCAACATGGCATTGTCATAACTAGACCATGTCTCAGAATTTTTATTGATCAAAGGTGCCAAAGCTGGATTACGAGAATTAGAAATTCCATAGTGGTCGCCGTAGAGGACGATAATTGAATTTTCATACAGACCAGCTTCTTTCAGGTAGTCAAAGAAGGCTTTGACAGCTGAGTCGAGGTAATTTGCAGTCGCAAAGTAGCCATTAATGGTTTCGTCTTTGGTATCTGCCAGTGGGAAACCAATCTCATCGCCAATCAAGCTGGTCGTATAAGGATAGTGATTAGAGACGGTGATGTATTTGGCATAGAAAGGCTGCTGCAAATGTTCCAGATATTTGATGGAATCTTTGAACATAATCTTATCGTTCAAGCCATACTGGAAGGAGTTGGTCTCGTCTTGCTTGGTAAAGTAAGACGCATCGAAGAAATAGTTATAACCCCATTGCTTGTAGGCTGTGTTGCGATTCCAGAAGCTACCTGTATTTCCATGGAAAACGGCAGATGTATAATCTCCGTTTTTTGATAAGATAAAAGGTGCTGCCTGTTGGGTATTGGTACCGCCGTAGTTGACCATGAAGGAGCCTTGGTTGAGACCAAAGAGGCCTGTTTCAATCATGGTCTCAGCATCGGAAGTCTTCCCAGCCTTGACCTGGTTAAAGATGTTTGAAAAGGCTAAAGTTGAGTTGGAGTGGTAAAGGGAGTTAAGGAAAGGCGTAACTTCATATTCCTTGCCCTCCATCTGCAGTTTATAATCAATCAGAAACTGCTGGAAGCTTTCTAGATGGACATAGATAACATTGCGACCTTTGGCAATGCCGTAGTATTCAGAGTTTGGCTCGGCATAGTGAGTTTGGATATATTGTTGAACGGGTTCTAGATCCTTGGCAGAGGCTTTGGAACGCTCTTTATTAGCAGCATAGGTTTGATTAGCACTGTAGCCGAGAAAGGCAGGAAGACCAAGAGCGCGAACGACATAGTAATTTGAAAATCCGCGTGTCAGGAGCTCAGGACGATCAATTTCTGCTAGGAAAAGATTGGCCGAAAAGAGCATCGCTGATAGGGACGTTACAGCAAAGCTGGCGCGGAAATTAAACCTACGATGATCCAAGCGGATATATTTTTTATAAAAAAGCCAGCCTAGAATTGGGAAATCAATGATATAGATAGCATCCCAAGGGCGGAAGAGCTCCATGGCTGCTGCCCCGAGGCCTGCAGACACCTTGCTGGAAGCCAACATAGTATTGACTGTCACAAAGTCGGTAAACTCACGGTAGTAGATGGAGTTTGAGACCAACCAGACAAAGAGCATGATGTAGATAGCCGTGCTGACACAATAAAAAAGCTTGGTCGGCTTGATATAAAGAGCGAGTCCAATCAGCAAAAGTCCAATTGGGAAAGGGTTAATTAGAGCCAGAAAAATTTGATAGGCTCCTTGAATATCTAAATTAAAATCAACGGTATAAGCCCACATGGTTTTTAACCAGTAAATCGTGAGCAAGCTCAAGACGAAACCGAGCCTTGTACTCATAAAATTGAGTAAATTCTTGGTTATTTTTTTCACAGAAAGATACTTCCTTGTCTTATTTCCTAAAAATTCTCTTCTTCTAAGTATATCACAATTTTTCAAGTTGAGGAAAAATTGAGGTGATTTAGTGTTTAGTTTATTTTATTTGTAAAGTAATTTAATAAGGGCAATCATTTCCTAGCTTCAGGATTGTTCGCAAGAATATGTAAAAATTAAACAGGCTTTGTTTCATTATTAATGATGGAAAGTGGGAATAGGGAAGCTTACTTGAAAGTCCGCCCGATAAAATAAATATTTAATATATAAAATGTTGAAAAATTTCTTCTAATAAAAACAAGATTATGTGAAAATAATAAATATGCTTTTGAGAATTTTTCACAATATTTGGTATAATAATGCTTATGAAGAAACTTACTGTTAATAAGCAGACAGAGGAAAAGTTGAGAAAAGGAATTTTAGTTCTAGATAAGAATGATTTTCCAACTCTTTCATTCACCGATCAATGTGTGGAATTGCATAGTCAGCAGGGGAAGTTCTTGGGAACGGCTTATCTCTCCTTACAAAATAAGGGACTTGGCTGGCTGATTTCCTATGCTAAGGTAGAGCTGAACTCAGCTTTCTTTCAGTATTTGTTTGAAAAAGCTAAAGACAAGCGTTTCTATTACCGTCATGCGGAGGATACGACAGCCTATCGTCTATTTAACCAAGAAGGTGACGGTTTTGGCGGTTTTACGGTTGACATCTACGGGAACTACGCCGTTTTCTCTTGGTACAATTCCTTTGTTTTTTCAATCAAGGATCAGATAGTGGCTGCTTTCCAGCAGGTCTTTCCTGAGGTCGCTGGAGCTTACGAGAAGATTCGCTTCAAGGGCTTGGACTATGAGTCTGCCCATCTCTACGGAGCAGAAGCGCCAGCCTATTTTACGGTTTTGGAAAATGGCGTGCGCTATCAAGTCTTCATGAATGATGGCCTGATGACTGGGATTTTTCTGGACCAGCATGAGGTGCGGGGCAGTCTGGTTGACGGCTTAGCTAGCGGAAAAAGTCTGCTCAATATGTTTTCTTATACAGCAGCTTTCTCGGTGGCAGCTGCCATGGGCGGTGCCAGTCAAACAACTTCGGTGGATTTGGCCAAGCGCAGTCGCGAGCTTTCTCAGGCGCATTTTGAAGCCAATAGTTTGGATTTAGAGCCCCATCGTTTCGTGGTCATGGACGTCTTTGATTATTTCAAATACGCCAAGCGTCACGAGTTGAAGTATGATGTGATTGTCCTTGATCCGCCGAGCTTTGCTCGCAATAAGAAACAGACTTTCTCTGTTGCGAAAGATTACCATCGTTTGGTGGCTCAGGCCTTGGAAATCTTGAGTCCAAAAGGAACATTGATTCTTTCGACCAATGCAGCCAATGTCTCTAAAGTAAGTTTAAAAAAGAAATTGAAAAAGGATTTGCAGGGGTTCCTCACCGCTATTTGGCGGAATATGGTCTACCAGCAGACTTTGTATACAATAAGAAAGATGAGAATAGTAACTACCTCAAGGTATTTACAATTAAGGTGGACAAATGAAATTAGTCGTTTCAATCATGCCCAGAAGTTTAGAAGAGGCTAAAGCAATTGATGTGAGTCGTTATGATGATGCTGACATTATCGAATGGCGCGCGGACTTTTTGCCGAAAGAGAGCATTCTCAACGCTGCTCCTGCTATTTTCGAGAAATTTGCTGGTCGTGAATTACTCTTCACACTGCGAAGTCGCGGAGAAGGTGGCGAAATTGATCTGTCAGATGATGAATATGTTGCTCTTATCAAAGAAGTAGCTAATTTTTATTCGCCAGACTATGTTGATTTTGAATACTATTCGCATAAAGATAAATTCGAAGAAATGCTCGAGTTTCCAAATTTAGTTCTCAGTTATCATAATTTCGAGGAAACACCTGAAAATATGATGGAAATTTTGTCAGAATTGACAAGTTTGGCACCAAAAGTGGTCAAAGTTTCTGTCATGGCGCATAATGAGCAGGATGTATTGGACCTGATGAACTACACTCGTGGATTTAAGATTTTGAATCCTGAACAAGAGTATGTGACGATTTCTATGGGGAAAGTCGGAAAGATTTCTCGCTTAGCTGCAGATTTGACAGGTTCGAGCTGGTCTTTTGCTAGCGTTGAACAGCCGAGTGCACCGGGTCAGGTTTCTCTCGCAAACATGAAGGTTGTTCGGGAGATTTTAAATGAAAATTGATGGCCATACTCGTCTAGCTGCAGTGGTTGCTAAGCCGATTAAGCACAGCGTTTCACCATTTATTCATAATACTGCCTTTGAGAAGACTGCTGTCAATGGTGTCTACCTTGCTTTGGAAATTGAAGCAGAGGATTTAGAAGCGACCGTTGCTAATATCCGAAGGTATAATATGTTTGGGATAAATTTGTCAATGCCCTACAAGCAGGAAGTCATCCAATATCTTGATGAATTGGCTCCCAGTGCCCGTCTTATCGGGGCTGTGAATACAGTGGTGAATAAATGGTACATTGATAGGATATAATACGGATGGCAAGGGATTTTTTAAGAGCTTGCCGTCTTTTGCTATTCAGGGCAAAAAAATGACCATTTTAGGTGCTGGAGGAGCCGCGACAGCTATTATCGCTCAAGCTGCTTTGGATCAGGCGGAAGAAATCTTTGTCTTTACTCGGCAGACTTCCTATGATAAGACTGTCAGCAAGATGGCAGTTATCAGCCGCCAGACTAAGAGTAGGATTCATGTTTTTAACTTAGAAGACTTAGCTACCTTGCAGGAGAAAATTAACCAATCAGACCTTCTGGTCAATGGAACAAGTGTGGGTATGGATGGCGAGACTTTACCATTAGCAGAAGGTATTCAGTTACCTAGCCAGATTTTAGTCGCGGATGTGATTTATAAACCTTTTGAAACACCTTTTTTAAAGTGGGCTCGAAGTCGGAAGGTAGTGGCAGTGAATGGTCTGGGTATGTTGCTTTATCAGGCCGCAGAAGCTTTTGAGCTTTGGACAGGACAACCCATGCCTTGTCAGGAAATTTGGCAGCAGCTGGAAGCTCTGTATAAATAGTCAATCTTACTCAGCTCCTTTATGGTTGGAGCAGGAAAAACAAGGAGGCGCTTATGAAATTGAATGTAAATCTCCCCCATCATCCCTATGATATTACCATCGAAAAAGGAGCCTTATCTCAGGCTGGAAACTGGCTGGGTCAGCTTTGGCAGCCTCAGAAAGTGGTCATCATCACGGACAATCGAGTGGCTCGACTCTACGCGGAAAAGGTCAAGCTGAGCTTAGAAGCGGCTGGGTTTGAGACTTTTGTCTTTGACTTTTTGGAGGGCGAAGCCAGTAAGAACTTAAAGACAGTCAACAAAGCTTATGAATTCCTGGTCAAGGTTGGCCTGACCCGCAGTGACGGCATTGTAGCCTTGGGTGGTGGTGTTGTCGGTGATTTGGCAGGCTTTGTTGCTTCGACTTATATGCGGGGGATTCATTTCGTGCAGATTCCGACCAGTCTGACAGCCCAAGTGGACTCCTCAATCGGTGGTAAGACAGGCGTCAATACACCTTGGGCCAAGAATATGGTCGGAACTTTTACCCAGCCTGACGGGGTTCTGATTGATCCAGAAGTCTTGCATACTTTAGGTCAGCGGGAACTGATCGAAGGTATGGGTGAGGTGGTCAAGTACGGCTTGATTGAGGATAAGGAACTCTGGGATGAGCTGTCAGAAATGGATGGCAGCCCAGAGTCGATTTTGGAGCATGCGGAGAGCATCATCTACCATTCCTGCGATGTCAAGCGTAAGATTGTGGTCGAGGACGAGCTGGATAATGGCGTCCGCCTCTATCTGAATTTTGGTCATACTATTGGGCACGCTATTGAAGCGACAGCGGGCTATGGAAAAGTCATGCACGGTGAAGCTGTGGCGATTGGCATGGTACAGATTTCTCGTGTCGCTGAGAAGAAAGGCCTTATGCCAGCCGGAATCACAGAAGACATCATCCGTATGTGTCAGAAGTTTGGCTTGCCGGTGGATTACCAGCCATGGAATGAGGCTGCTCTCTATCAGGCCCTGATTCATGATAAGAAGGCAAGAGGTAATTCTATCAAGTTGGTACTAGTGCCCGAGCTGGGCTCGGCTAGCATTCACCAGATTCCGTTGGAAGAGATGAAAGAATTTCTGAAGAAATAAGTGCCAGATGGAGTTTAAGACGATTGGACAGTTTGGATAAATAAACAGGGTGTCCATATCTTTCCATCCCAGAAATAGGAGAAAATGTATGAGATATTTAACAGCAGGAGAATCTCACGGACCACGTCTGACAGCTATTATTGAGGGAGTGCCAGCTGGTCTTCCTTTGACCGCTGACTATATCAATGCCGAACTCAAGCGCCGTCAGGGTGGATACGGCCGCGGTGCCCGTATGAAGATTGAAAGCGACCAAGTCGAGATTACATCCGGTGTTCGGCATGGCTTGACCATGGGCGGACCGATTACTCTCAATGTTACAAATCTGGACCATCAGAAATGGCTGGAGATTATGAGCGCGGCAGATGTGGATGAAAAGAAAAAAGGGCTGCGCAAGATTACCAAACCACGCCCTGGCCATGCTGACTTGGTCGGAGGTATGAAATACCGCTTTGACGATTTGCGAAATTCCCTGGAGCGCTCTTCTGCCCGCGAAACGACCATGCGTGTAGCAGTCGGAGCGGTAGCCAAGCGCTTGCTGGAAGAAATCGGTGTAGAGGTAGCCAGCCATATCGTGACCTTTGGTGGTATTGATATTGATGTGCCGAACAATCTGACTGTAGCAGAAATCAAGGAAAGAGCTGCCCAGTCAGAGGTTTCCATTGTCAATCCCGAGCGCGAAGAAGAAATCAAGGCCTATATTGATCAGATTAAGAAAGACGGGGATACCATCGGTGGTGTCATTGAGACTGTCGTTGGCGGTGTGCCAGTCGGTCTGGGCTCCTATGTCCAATGGGACAAGAAGCTGGATGCCAAGATTGCTCAGGGAGTCGTGTCCATCAATGCTTTCAAGGGAGTTGAGTTTGGTGTGGGCTTTGAAGCAGGCCGTCTCAAGGGCAGTCAAGTCATGGATGAAATCCTCTGGTCTGAGGAAGATGGCTTCACTCGCAGGACCAATAATCTAGGTGGCTTTGAGGGCGGTATGACCAATGGTCAGCCAATCGTGGTGCGAGGTGTTATGAAGCCCATTCCAACCCTTTACAAGCCACTGATGAGTGTGGATATTGAGACCCACGAGCCTTATAAGGCGACAGTGGAGCGGAGCGATCCTACGGCTCTGCCAGCGGCGGGTGTTGTCATGGAAAGCGTGGTGGCGACAGTTTTAGCCACCGAAGTCTTGGAGAAATTCTCTTCGGACAATCTGGAAGAACTAAAGGATGCTGTAGCCCGCCATCGGGAATTTGTCAAGAACTTTTAGAAGAAAGGAGTGGGCATGGAGAGGAAACAGTCTATATCGCAGGTCTGGGACTGATTGGAGCTTCCTTGGCTCTGGGCATCAGGCGGGATCATCCTGAGATTGAGATTCTTGGCTATAATCGCAGTGAAGAATCGCGCAGAGTTGCATTAGAGCGGGGAATGGTAGACCGGGTAACGGATGATTTTGCCGCCTTTGCACCTCTGGCTGATGTGATTATTCTGGCTGTGCCCATCAAGCAGACCATAGCATTTATCAAGGATCTAGCGGAGCTGAACCTGAAGGAAAATGTTATCATCTCAGATGCTGGCTCAACCAAGGCTGAGATTGTGGCAGCTGCAGAAAAGTATCTGCAGAATAAGCCCGTCCGTTTTGTTGGTGCTCATCCTATGGCTGGAAGTCACAAGACCGGAGCCAAGGCTGCTCATGTCAATTTATTTGAAAATGCCTATTATATCTTCACGCCCTCTAGCCTGACCAAGCCTGGTACGCTTGAGGAAATGAAAGACTTGCTGAGTGGTCTTCATGCCCGTTTTATCCAGGTGGATGCAGCTGAGCACGATCGAGTGACCAGTCAAATCAGCCATTTTCCGCATATCCTAGCCTCCAGCCTGATGGAGCAAGCGGCAGCTTATAGCCAAGAGCATGAGCTGACCCAGTCTTTTGCCGCCGGTGGTTTTCGAGATATGACGCGGATTGCGGAGAGTGAGCCGGGTATGTGGACCTCTATCCTCTTGACCAATCCTCAAGCTATCTTGGAGCGGCTGGAAGATTTTAAAGCCCAGTTAGATAAGGTGGCTACAGCGATTGAGGCTAAGGACGAGACAGCTATTTGGGGATTTTTCGACCGAGGACGGCAAAGCCGCAAACAAATGGAAATTCATAAGCGTGCAGGTGTGGACAGCTTTTACGACCTCTTTATTGAGGTGCCCGACGAAGAAGATGCGATTTTGGGTATTCTGGAGCTCCTGCGCGGAATTTCGGTCGTCAATATTCGAATCAACGAGGAAAACCGTGAAGATACCCACGGTATTCTGCAAATCACCTTTAAAAATCGTCAAGATTTGGAAAAATCTGCTAAAATAGTAAGAGAAAATACGGATTACTTAGTGTCCGAAGACTAATATAGAATGGAGAACTCTATGTCAAATATTTATGATTTAGCCAATGAACTCAGTCGAGGACTTCGTGAAATGCCAGAGTACAAAGCTGTGGTAGAAAGCAAGCAGGCTATCAATGCGAATAGTGAAGCCAAGGCTATTTTTGATGACTACCTAGCTTTCCAGAAAGAGCTGCAGCAACTGGCTCAGACAGGCCAAATGCCGACTCCAGATATTCAAGAAAAAATGCAGAGTTTTGGAGATAAAATCCAAGGCAATGATTTATTATCAGCTTTCTTTAACAAGCAACAACAGCTCTCTATCTACTTATCTGATATTGAACGGATTATTTTTGAACCGATTCAGGAACTATTCTAATAGAAGAAGCTATAAAAATAGATGAAACCAAGAAGCCAGATCGGGTCTTCTTGGTTTTTCTATGCTTTAGAAAGGCTATTAAGTCTGAAAATGAGTATTTTTAATTCAAGAAAGAGGTAGAAAACTTATAAAATCAGATTATAGCAACAATTAAAATATATTGGTCTTGCTTTCTATTTACTATTGCTCCAAAGGCTGATATACTAATCAAAAAGCGCTTACAATCTGATTTTTGAAAGGAACTGGTATGACTTTAGAAACAAGAAAGATTGCGATTCAAGATACATATGGCGACCGATTTCAACATTGCTGGGGTTGTGGCCCTAAGAATGAGCTAGGTCTGCATTTAAAGACTTATCCTAGCTTGGATGGGAAGGAATGTATCACTAGAATAAGACCAGAATCTCACTACACTGGTGGTGTGCCAGCCAATCTCTTTGGTGGCATGATTGCTATGATTTTTGATTGCCATGGAACGGCTTCAGCGGCTTGGTTTGCCCATCAAGAAAAAGGCTTGGACTTGACCCAAGATACAGTCATTGGACGCTTTATCACAGCTCGTTTAGAAGTTGATTACCAGAGCCCGACGCCTATTGATCAGGAAATCATCGTCACTTCGCAGCTTGAGGAGTTGGGAGCAAGGAAAGCTATTATCGTGATGGAGATGTCAGTAGCAGGACAGCCAAGGGCCAAGGCTAGAATGGTAGCAGTTGCAGTGAAAGATCATATGTAGTCAAATTCCCTTGGTGCCTTATATCAAGGGAATTTTAGCATCTTTGGAGTAATTTTATCTTGATTTTTGCAATTAGGACATTATTTTGGTATAATAGTTACTTGTCTTGGGGTCGTTACGGATTCGACAGGCATTATGCGGCACATTTTGCGACTCATCTAGCGGATGTAAAACGCCAGTTAAATATAACTGCAAAAAATAACAATTCTTACGCTTTAGCTGCCTAAAAAACAGCCAGCGTGACCTGATTCGGATTGCTTGTGTCTGATGACCGGTCTTATTATGAGCAAGCTACGGTAAAATCAAGTCTAGGGATTTTACAAGAGATTGATAGACTCGCTTAGCTTGGGCTTGAGCCATGTGTCAAAGCTGAGTTAAATGAAGACATGGCCTATGGTCGTAGACAAATGTGTTGGCAGGTGTTTGGACGTGGGTTCGACTCCCACCGGCTCCATTTTTGGTTTCTAAACCTTTCTAAAACTTCTTAAAACGTTGATTTATCAGCGTTTTTTTATTTTATATTTTCTAAACCTTTTTAAAAGAGGGAGTTACAAAAGGAGGTAATACCTCCTAAAAATCAATAGAATTCGCGAAGCGTTCTCTCCTATCCTTCTTTGAAAATAGAATAGAGCGCATGAAACAGATGTCCTTTATAATAGGCTTCAACCTATCAAAATAGACCAACAGATATCCCGCTCTGTTTTCGCAAAAATTAAACGAGTTGATAATCTCCTGAAATATGATATACTAGTAAAGTTGAAGGAGTTTTCGGATTTTTAAAAAGAGTTAGGAAAAGGACTAGAAAACAAAAGTGTATTGATTTTAAAGCTTTCCTGACTTCTCCACTAAGCTCCATAGGGATATATAAATGAGGTTTTTGATGATATGAGTTTTTTTGGAAAAATCTTAGGGAAGAGTCAAGATAGTCATCTACCCATTGAGGAAGTTTCTGTTGATTTAGAAAATCTTCCGAATGAATGGGGCTCTTTTTCGACCCTTATTGATGACCGAATGGCTAGTATTCGTCTAAATTTAGCGTTGAATTCTATCGCTCCCTATCCATCCTATACTTATGCACTACGGTTGAGAATTGCTATTTTGAAGGTTGATCGAGAAACAGGGTTTCCAGATTATGACGAATTTTCTAATTTGAACCTCATCGAAGATCGTCTTTCAGAAGCGATGAAGCGCATTGCGGCCATCTATGTCGGAGTAGTCATCACAGATGGTCATATAGAGTTTTATTACTATTTGAAAGATAGAGAGCGGCACATGCCGATTATTGCTCAGGTAATGGAGCAATTTTCGAAATATCAATATAGTTCAGCTACTCTGGTGGATCCTGAATGGAAACAATACTTTGACTTCTTGTATCCAAATGAATATGAGTACCAATCTATCTTAAACCAGCGTATCTGGTATCGCTTAGATAAAGAAGGGGATGACCATAGTCAACTACGGGAAATCACTCATAAGTTTAGTTTTGAGACTTACGATGATCGTGTTTCCTTTATGGGGGATGCCTCTGCTCTTGATTATGATATTTCTTCTAGGAAAAAAGAAGAAGGCGATCCTCAACCTTACAAACTAGAAATATCCAGATTTGATACCACAGAGCTCCCTAGCATCAACCAACATGTTTGGGAATTAATAGAAATTTCGAAAAAATATAACGGAAAGTATAGCGGCTGGAGCTGCAATGTGGTATAATGGATAAAGTTTTGAGAAAGCAAGTCTTTCTCTTTTATGGAAGATTACTCAAGAGGCTTAAGAGGCTGTGTTGGAAACGCAGTAGGCGTGTAAAAGCGTGCGTGGGTTCGAATCCCATGTCTTCCGTTGTATTTCAAGAAGCGCCTAAAGGCGTTTTTTTGATAGCAGGACGAAGAACAATAATCACTTTGTTTAATGCTAGACCCGCAGAATGCAGAATATAGAAGTAAGGATAGTATGCAAGCAATCAGATGGATTCGTTTCCATCTTTTTTATTTGAGAAAAACCTTGAAATTTTTCTGAAAAGGAGTAAACTGTACATAGAAAGTTTCGGAGGTTCTGCATGAAGTTATATGTCCAGTTGATGATTATTTTCTCGATTTCCATCATTGGAGAGGGGGATATCAAGTGTCTTCCATCTTCCCATTCCAGGTAGTATTATCGGCTTAATCTTGCTATTTCTTGCTTTGCAGTTTAAGTTATTGCGGCTCCGCCACGTCAGTATGGTCGGCAACTTTCTGTTAGCCAATATGACCATTCTTTTTCTGCCGCCGGCGGTTGGTATTATGGATAAATTTCACGTGATTGCTCCATATCTGCTACCGATTGTTTTGATTATTCTTGGTGCCATTGTTTTAAATGTGATCGTCATTGCCCTTGTCGTACAATTCATCAAGCAGCATTTTGAAGGCGATTATGAGGAAGGAGGGATGGATCATGTCTAATCTATGGAGTAACCCGCTATTTGGACTCGCCTTGTCCATTTTGGCCTACCTCATTGGGATGCTGATTTTCCGTAGATTTCCTCATCCTTTGACAACGCCTCTCCTTTTAGCAGCGATTTTGGTCATTGTTTTCTTGAAATTAACGGGAATTTCTTATAAGGATTACTATGTCGGTGGGGCTTATTTGAACAATTTAATCGTTCCGTCTACGGTTGCTTTAGGAATTCCGCTTTATAAGACCTTCCACTTGATGAAACACCACGCTCGCAGTATCCTGCTAGGAACCTTTGTGGCTGTAGTGGTCAATACGACTTTCACAGCTCTACTCGCAAAATTCTTTGGGATGGACTTCTTTTTAGCGATTTCCCTATTCCCAAAATCTGTCACAACAGCGATGGCAGTAGGAATTACTGATAAAATGCAGGGCTTGACAACTGTTACCTTGGTGGTTGTTGTAGCGACAGGTATTTTGACAAGTGTCATGGGACCGACTATTCTTAAACTGCTGAAAATTAAGGATCCAGTAGCAGTTGGCTTGGCCTTAGGTGGCACGGGGCATGCAGTTGGTACCGGAACGGCTTTCAAATATGGACATGTTGCTGGAGCCATGGCAGGTCTTGCAATCGGAGTGACAGGGATCATGTATGTGATTGTCAGTCCAATCGTCGCAGCCATTATCTTAAAATAAAAAAAACATGAAGCAGTATTTCTCGGAAATCTTGCTTCATGTTTTTCATTTTATCTTAGTGGATAGCTGCTAGGAGGGCATCTGCTTGGGCAGAAAGCTCAGCAAGCTTGTCTTCTGAAAGGACTAATTGGCCAGTTCCCCAAGCTTCTGGATTGATACCGACACCAGTAAATTGATCAACCACATTCATGCGAATAAATGGAAGGAGGCTACGGTAGTGCTTGAAGACCTCATCAGGTGAAGTGCCGTTAGCAACAGATGAAACAGTTACCACTTTGGCTTTGAGAGCAGAAGGACCGCTAGGGTCTGACAGATCAAGTGCGCGTGAAGTCCAGTCAAGCAAGTTTTTCACAACGCCTGGGATGGCCCAGTTGTAGACAGGTGAGAAGATCCAGATAGCATCAGCTGCAAGGATTTCTTCACGAACCTTGGCAACAGCAGCTGGAGCTGGACTTTCGAGGTCTTGGTTGAAGAATGGTACATCCTTGTAGTCCAGATAGGAAACCTCAGCTTTACCAGCCAGAGCCTTTTCTGCTTGAGCTGCCAACTGATGATTGAATGAACCTTGACGAAGTGAGCCAACAATAAATAGTACTTTAGACATAAATGTGTCCTCCATTTTATCTTTATTTAAGAGGTGCTCCTCTTGTTACTATCTATGTTACAACAATTGTCACTAATTAGCAATAATTTAGCTCAGCTTTTTGAAAGTTTTTAAGAGACGTACTAATTCTTCTTGGTCGTTTTGGGAGAGTAGAGCAGTCATATGGCGGATATTGGCGATGTACTCTGGTAGGACAGTCTCGATTTTTTTCTGGCCTTGGTCGGTTAGTTGGATGAGGAAGGAGCGGCGATCATTGGGATCGCAGCTGCGGCTAATCCAGCCATCCCTTTCCATATTTGATAACGACCGTCATATTTCCCGAAGTAGCCAGCATGCTATCAATCAAATCTTGAATCCGCAGTTCTCCTTTACTATATAAGGTTTCCAAAACGGAAAATTGGGTAGGCGTCAAATTATGCTTTTTAAAAATTTGAGCTTCGAGATTACGAATGGTGCGCTCCGCCTTATGGAGAACGATAATTGTCTTAAGGTCAAGTAGAGTATCCTTGTCTAGGTTTTCAGTTATTTTCATAGCAATATTTTATCAATAAGTAGTAATAAATGCAAATGTAATAAAAGTCCTAGAAAAATCAGGCTATTTGTAGTATAATGATTCAGTGAAACATAAAATTAAAGAAAGGGCTAAATTTCCTATAAGGCACTATGCCATTGGGCTTTTCCTGGTCCTCACGGCGCTTGTTTTTTCATTTTTTACGATCTTGCATCTTGCTATCGAGCCTTGGCAGTCAGCCAAGGAAGGTTCTCAAAAAATCGCTAAGGAATATGCAGATTTGGAAAGTCTGACGAGCTTTGCGATTTACAATGGCAAAGAGTCATATTATAGCTTGATTGGGAAAACTAGTAAAAAAGAGGAAGAAGCTGTTCTGATTTCCAAAAATTCAAACAAGATCCATGTCTATCGCTTGCAAGATGGGATGAGTCAGGCAGAGGCAGAACAAGCAGCCAAGGAAAATGGAGCGACTTCTATTGATAAGACCACTTTTGGTTACTTAGACGGTCAGCCTGTTTGGGAAATTAAGTCTGGAAGCACTTATTACAATATCGGATTTGAAAGCAAGACATTGCTCAGCAAGGAGGGGCTATGAAATTATCCAATCGTGTTTTAAATATGGAAGAAAGCGTGACCTTGGCAGCGGCAGCTAGAGCCAAAGCTTTAAAGGCTGAAGGCAGGGATATCCTTTCTTTGACCTTGGGAGAGCCAGATTTTCCGACGCCTAAGAATATCCAGCAAGCAGCGATGGCAGCGATTGAAGATGGCAGAGCTAGTTTTTATACGGTGACAAGTGGCCTGCCAGAGCTGAAAGCAGCGGTTGTAGACTATTTTGCCAAGTACTATGGCTATGAGATTCAGCCTAATCAAGTGACAGTGGCAACAGGTGCTAAGTTCTCTCTTTACACCTTTTTTATGAGTGTGATTGATCCAGGAGATGAAGTCATCATTCCAACGCCTTGTTGGGTTAGCTATGCCGATCAGATCTTGATGGCCGAAGGAAAGCCTGTTTTTGCTCAAGCGACAGAGGAAAATAATTTTAAGGTGACGGTTGCTCAGCTGGAAGCTGTCCGCACTGAGAAGACTAAGGTCTTGGTTCTAAACTCGCCATCCAATCCGACTGGTATGATTTATACAGCAGAAGAGCTGTTGGCTATCGGGAACTGGGCTGTTGAGCATGATATCTTGATCTTGGCCGACGATATTTATGGCCGCTTGGTCTATAACGGCAATAAATTCACGCCGATTTCTAGTCTGTCAGAGGAAATTCGTAAGCAAACAGTTGTCATCAATGGTGTTTCCAAGAGCTATTCTATGACGGGCTGGCGGATTGGCTATGCTGTAGGTGAGCCTGAAATTATCTCAGCGATGAGCAAGGTTGCAGGGCAAACGACTTCTAATCCAACAGCCGTGGCGCAATATGCAGCCATTGAAGCCTTGACGGGTAGTCAGGATACGGTCGAAAATATGAGATTGGCCTTTGAAGAACGCCTGAATACTATTTATCCTTTGCTGGCTCAAGTGCCTGGCTTTGAAGTCGTCAAACCTCAGGGAGCCTTCTACCTCTTCCCAAATGTCAAAAAGCGATGGAAATGAAAGGTTATACCGATGTGACTGCCTTTACCACAGCGATTTTAGAAGAAGTAGGAGTTGCTTTGGTGACAGGGGATGGATTTGGTGCGCCAGAAAATGTCCGCCTCAGCTATGCGACTGACATGGATACACTAAAAGAAGCGGTTCAACGCCTCAAGGATTTCATGGAGAAGTAAGGATGATTGATCATTTTGAGATTAAAGTAAAGGATTTGCAAATTTCAAAAGACTTTTATACAAGCTTTCTTGCTCCTCTTGGCTATGAATTGGATTTTGGAACTGACTCTCTACTCAGTTTTGTTGCCCCCAACAGTCCTCATCCTGGTGGAGATTTTTGGTTAGGAAAGGGAGAGCAGTCTCCTATTCACTTTGCTTTTTTTGCAGAAAACCACGAGCAGGTTCGAGCTTGCTACGAGGCGGGTTTGAGGGCAGGTGGAAAAGATAATGGTGCACCTGATTATCGGAGTGATCATCTACCTTACTATGCAGCTTTTGTCTTGGATCCAGATGGAAATAATGTCGAAGTAGTCTGCCACAAAGAATAAAAATAGAAAAGAGAAAAAACGTGTCGAAGAAAAATGTAACAATTATTGATGTAAAAAATCATGTTGGTGAAGAAGTAACAATCGGTGCTTGGGTTGCCAATAAGTCAGGAAAAGGGAAAATCGCTTTCTTACAGTTGCGCGACGGTTCTGCCTTTTTCCAAGGTGTAGCTTTCAAGCCTAACTTTATTGAGAAATTTGGCGAAGAAGAAGGTTTGGAAAAGTTTGATACTATCAAACGCTTGAGTCAAGAAACGTCTGTCTATGTGACAGGGATCGTCAAAGAAGACGAGCGCTCAAAATTTGGCTACGAGCTGGACATTACAGATATCGAAATCATCGGCGAGTCAAATGACTATCCAATCACGCCAAAAGAACACGGAACTGACTTCCTCATGGACAACCGTCACTTGTGGCTGCGTTCTCGTAAGCAAGTAGCCATGATGCAAATCCGTAATGCTATTATCTATGCTACCTATGAATTCTTTGATAAGAATGGCTTTATGAAGTTTGATAGCCCAATCTTGTCAGGAAATGCGGCAGAGGATTCAACTGAGCTCTTTGAAACAGACTACTTCGGAACTCCAGCTTACTTGAGCCAATCTGGTCAGCTTTATCTGGAAGCAGGTGCTATGGCTCTTGGTCGTGTCTTTGACTTCGGACCAGTATTCCGTGCAGAAAAATCAAAAACTCGCCGTCATTTGACAGAGTTCTGGATGATGGATGCAGAGTATAATTTTGTTACTCACGATGAGTCACTCGACTTGCAGGAAGCTTATGTCAAAGCCTTGATTCAAGGTGTTCTCGACCGTGCTCCTCAAGCTTTGGAAACATTGGAACGTGATGTAGAACTCTTGAAGCGCTACGTTGCTGAGCCTTTCAAGCGCGTTACCTACGATGAAGCGATTGACCTCTTGCAAGCCCATGAAAATGATGAAGATGCAGATTACGAGCACCTTGAGCATGGTGATGACTTCGGTTCACCGCATGAAACATGGATTTCAAACCACTTTGGTGTACCAACCTTTGTCGTGAACTACCCAGCAGCTATCAAGGCTTTCTATATGAAGCCAGTTCCTGGAAATCCAGATCGTGTCCTCTGTGCAGACTTGCTTGCTCCAGAAGGCTACGGAGAAATCATCGGTGGCTCTATGCGTGAGGAAGACTACGATGCTCTTGTCGCTAAGATGAATGAGCTTGGTATGGATACTTCAGAATATGAATTCTACTTGGATCTTCGTAAGTATGGATCTGTTCCACACGGTGGATTTGGTATCGGTATCGAGCGTATGGTAACCTTTGTCGCAGGTACCAAGCATATCCGTGAAGCTATTCCATTCCCACGTATGCTGCACCGTATTAAACCTTAAAATCAATAAAAACGCCCGTGTGGCGTTTTTTCAACAATGAACTATGAAATAATCCAAATATAGAATTTTAGAGAAAGAAGAGGTAGGAGTCATGTAAACAGCGGATTAACAAGTGATAAAGGATAGAAATGAAAAAACACTTGTTAAAGGAGAAAATATGTTTAAAAGAAGTTATCGGAAAAATATCGGTCTTATGGCCGGTGTAGAATTTTTTGCCTTTCTAGGCATTACTAGTTTTTGGATTTTATTTCTAAGTCAAAACGGCATGTCCCTTTGGCAGATTGGGCTTTTAGAAAGTATCTTTCACGCTACCAGCGTCATCTGTGAATTCCTTCAGGGATGTTGGCGGATCGCTTTTCCTACAAGACCAATCTTTATCTGAGCCGAATAGCAGGGATTGTGTCTTCGATTCTCATGTTGGCGGGGCAGGGGAACTTTTGGGTCTATGCACTGGCTATGATGATCAGTGCTTGGTCCTATAATTTTGATTCGGGGACAAGCGCAGCTATGGTCTATGATTCGTCCGTAGAGGCTGGACTTAAGGAACGTTACCTGTCCATCTCCAGCTTCATGTCTGGGGTGGCTGAAGCGACTCGGTCTTTGGGAACAGTCTGGGCTGGATTTTTTGTCCATGGACAATTGCATCTGACCTACTATATCATGATTGCTACCTCTATTATCGTGCTTTTCCTGACCTGGATGCTGAAGGAGCCAAGTGTCAAAGCAGAGAAAGCAGAACGTCTGACTATGAAAAAGATTATCTGGGCTGTCAAAGAGGAGTTGCAGAGAAATCCCAGCCTTTTTATCTGGATGATTCTGTCCCAAATCATCGGAACACTGATGTGTATGTTTTATTTTTATTACCAAAATCAATTGCCTGACTTAAAAGCTTGGCAAATTTCAGCGGTTATGCTGATTGGCAGTGCTTTGAATATCTTGGCGGTCTATCTGGCCAGCAAGGTCGGAAAGAAGTATTCAGCCTTGAAACTTTTTCCATTATTGGTCCTTATGACAGGAGTGACTTACCTGCTGTCCTATTTTGGCACGCCAATCATCTATATTTTGATTTATCTAATCAGCAACGCCTTGTATGCTCTTTTTCAGCCGATTTTTGACAATGATTTACAAAAGCAGCTGCCAAGTGAAGTGCGGGCGACCATGCTTAGTGTCTATTCTATGATGTTCAGCCTGAGCATGATTGTCATTTTCCCTCTGACTGGCTGGCTGATTGATAATCTTGGCTTCGACTCGACTTTTATAGTTTTAGGTGGCTTCTTACTAGCTGTAACGCCATTTTTGCATATGGGTCTAAAGAAAATAAGCCAGAACTTACAAGAAATCTAATATCAATGTTCTCTTTCTGCTGGTCAGAAGGAGAATATTTTTTACCCTTTGAAAATTATGGTAAAATAGAAACAGTTTAATGGAGAAGTAGGCAGTATGAAAGATTTATTGAAATATTTCAAGGGCTATATCAGGGAGTCTCTTCTTGGGCCCTTGTTCAAGCTTTTGGAAGCTAGTTTTGAACTCTTGGTTCCGATTCTGATTGCGGGGATTGTGGACGAAACCATTCCTCGAAAGGACAGCTCCCATCTTTACTGGATGGTCTTTCTTTTGATGGGCTTGGCTGCTCTGGGTGTGGTGGTAGCAGTTGTGGCCCAGTATTATTCGTCAAAGGCGGCAGTGGGCTTTACTCGCCATATGACAAGCGACCTCTATCAAAAAATCCTGCGTTTGCCTAAGGCTAGTCGGGATGAGCTGACGACTTCTAGCTTGGTGACTCGACTGACGAGCGACACTTACCAGATTCAGACGGGAATCAATCAATTTCTTCGTCTCTTTCTGCGGGCGCCTATCATAGTTTTTGGCTCCATCATCATGGCCTTTACTATCAGCCCGGTCATTACCTTGTGGTTCTTGCTCATGGTGGCAATTTTAACGACTATTATCGTTTTCATGTCTCGTCTGATGAATCCCCTCTATGCTAAGATTCGTCAACTGACAGACCAACTGGTCAATCTGACTCGCGAGCAACTGCAGGGCATGCGGGTTATAAGGGCTTTCGGTCAGACCCAGCGTGAAGTTCAGACCTTTCGCAATCGCAATGAGCTCTATAAAACCTGGCAAATCAGGACGGGAGCTCTGGCTAGTCTGATTAGCCCTCTGACCTTTCTTACGGTCAATGCTACTCTGATTGCTGTGATTTGGCAGGGAAATGCTTTTATCGGCAAGGGCTTACTGACCCAGGGGATGCTAGTGGCCTTGGTCAATTATTTATTGCAAATTTTGGTGGAATTGCTCAAGCTGGCTATGTTGGTCAACTCACTCAATCAAAGCTATATCAGTGCAGGGCGCATCAGTCAAGTCTTCGAGCAAGCAGAAGAAGATGTCCTGCAGGAATTAGTGCAGGAAACGGCTCTGCCAGATCAAGCCATTAAAGTCCAGCAGGTCAGCTTTTCTTATCCCAATGCAGCTAGTCCTGCCTTGACTGGTCTGACTTTTGATTTGAAAAGCGGTCAGACTTTGGGAGTTATTGGCGGGACAGGTTCAGGGAAGTCTACCCTAGTCCAGCTGCTGGCTCATCTTTATCCTGTGGCTGCTGGTCAGTTGACCATCTTTTCCCAAGGACGCAGTCCTAAAAATCTCAGAGAATGGCGGTCTTGGATCAGTCTGGTGCCTCAAAAGGCGGAGCTTTTCCAAGGAACTGTTCGCTCCAATCTGACTTTAGGATTGTCAAGCAAGCCAACAGATGCAGACTTGTGGCAGGCTTTAGAGATTGCTCAGGCGGCGGACTTTGTCTCTCAGAAGGAAGGTGGCTTGGATGCGACTGTAGAGGCCTTTGGCCGGAATTTTTCTGGCGGTCAGCGTCAGCGTTTAACCATCGCCAGAGCTGTCTTGCGGAGGGCGCCTTTCTTGGTTTTAGATGATGCAACCTCTGCTCTGGACTATCTGACAGAGGCTAGACTCTTGCAGGCTATTAAGAATGAATTGACAGAGACCAGTCTGGTCTTGATCTCTCAGCGAACCAATAGCTTGCGCTCAGCGGATCAAATTTTAGTCCTAGATAAGGGAGAACAGGTGGCTCTTGGTCGCCATGAGGAACTCTTAGTCAGCTCTGCCATTTACCGAGAAATCCATCACTCACAGCATAGTCAAGGAGAGGAGGGCAAGCATGAAGCATAAGACATCACCTAGCAGCTTGAGGCGTTTGACTCGAGATTTGCTGCAGGCGCGCTGGCTCTTTCTCCTAGCTAGTCTGGGCACAGTGGCTCAAGTGGCTCTGACTGTTCTTCTTCCAGTTTAATCGGGAATGCGGTCGATAGCGTTCTTCTGCCTCAAGCGGACCAGCATTTGATGCCGATTTTGGGCCAGATGTTGTTGGTCATCTTAGCAAATACGCTGATTCAGTGGCTCAATCCCTTGCTCTATAATCAGCTAGTCTATCGCTACAGCCAGCAGCTCCGTCAAGGCGTTATCAAGAAAATACACTATCTGCCCTTGGCCTATCTGGATCGGCAGGGAACCGGTGACTTGGTTAGTCGGGTGACGACGGACTTGGAGCAGCTCAGCAATGGCCTACTGATGGTTTTCAATCAATTTTTTGTGGGTTTGCTGACAATTTTAGTGACCATCATTAGCATGGCCAGATTGGACTTTTTCCTCCTGCTTTTGGTTCTGCTTTTGACGCCTCTTTCTCTCTTCTTGGCTCGCTTTATTGCTAGAAAGAGTTTTAGTTTTTTCCAACGGCAGACGCAGGCGAGGGGAGCGCAGACCCAGCTGATTGAGGAAAGTCTGACTCAGGAAAGTTTGATTCAGGCTTTTAATGCTCAGGAGCAGTTTGATGCAGCTTTTACTCGCAGTAATCAAATCTATGCAGACTATTCGCAGGCGGCTATTTTCTATTCTTCAACGGTCAATCCTTCGACTCGTTTTATCAATGCCCTGATCTATGCTTTGATTGTAGGCTTTGGGGCTGTCCGAATCATTCAGGGAACAGGCTTTACGGTTGGGCAGTTGGTAACTTTTCTCAACTACGTCAACCAGTACACCAAGCCTTTCAACGATATATCGTCGGTCATGTCAGAATTGCAGAGCGCTTTAGCTTGCGCAGAGCGGATATACAGCGTTTTAGACCAAGAAGAAATAGCAGAGTCTGGGCAGGAAATTCTTCAGTCTGAAGATGTCAAAGGACAGATTAGCTTTGAGCATGTGGCTTTTGGCTATGAGCCTGGAAGAGAGCTGATTCAGGATTTGAATATAAGGATTCCAGCAGCTAGCAAGGTCGCCATTGTCGGTCCAACCGGTGCGGGCAAGTCTACCTTGATTAATCTCCTCATGCGCTTTTACAATGTAGACAGTGGTCTTATTTCGCTAGACGATGTTCCCATCAGTCATTACACCAGAGCTTCTTATCGTCAGCAGTTCGGTATGGTACTGCAGGAGACTTGGCTTAAGACGGCGACCATTCATGACAACATAGCTTTTGGCCGGCCAGATGCTAGCCGAGAAGAGGTCATTGCAGCTGCCAAGGCGGCCAATGCGCATTTCTTTATCCAGCAGCTACCTCAGGGGTATGACACTTATCTGGCGGATGCTGGGGATTCCCTTTCTCAAGGTCAGCGGCAGCTCTTGACCATTGCCCGTGTCTTCCTGGCTGTTCCTAAAATCCTAATCTTGGATGAGGCGACTTCCTCCATCGATACCCGAACCGAAGTCTTGATTCAGGAGGCTTTCAGCAAGCTCATGGTGGGACGGACTAGCTTTATCATCGCCCATCGTTTGTCCACTATTCAAAATGCGGATATCATCCTCGTCATGGTAGACGGCAATATCGTCGAACATGGTAATCACCAAGAGCTCATGGCAGCCAGAGGTGTTTATTACCAAATGCAGACGGCTCAGGAGTAGAAGGGGAGTTTTATTAAAGTTCACAGATTGATGCTAAATAAAACGAAAAGAGTTGGAATTTCCAACTCTTTTTACTTATAGTGCAACTTCCTCCAACCCTGTTTCTGTCAGTTTATAAATCTTCTGGCAGACTTCTTTGAGAAAGATACGGTCGTGGGAGACAGCGATAATGGCGCCAGGATAGGTCGCCAAAAGCTGGCGAACCTGAGGCTGAGAGGTGGGAGAGAAGTTGCGGGTTGGTTCGTCCAGAAGGAGGATATTGGGGCGCTCTAGGACCAGTTTGAGCAGGAGGAGCTTGGCTTTTTGACCTCCGGAAAGCTGGGCAATCGGGTGGCGAGCCTCGTCGCGCGTGAACTGGAGACTGGCTAGATGCGTCAGGATTTTCTCTTCCTGAGCCTTGTCACCAGAGGGAGCTAGAAAGTCCAAGGGACTGCTCTCATCAGCCAGCAAGTCTCCATAATGTTGGGGCATGTAGCCGACTCGCATATCTGTCCGCTCACGCAGGATCTTCCATATTTCCTTAAGCAGAGTAGATTTGCCTGCACCATTAGCACCAATCAGTCCGATTTTTTCCTGGCCGCAGACCTCCAGAGTTAGGTTCTCCGCCAGTTGTCGTTCGTCTGTTTCAGTTTCATTCCTTCTAATTTTAGGATTCTTTTTGGTCAATGGCAGAGCTTCTATGTCTGAGAAGTGAAGGCTGATGGCATCTTCCTGTGTCGGAATTTCTGTCATTTCAGCGCCTGCCTTTTTCAAATCGTTTGCCCTGCGAGAGGACGTTTTTCATCTTCTTGGCTAGTAGTCGACCTTGGACATCATTTTTTGGTATTTCTCAAGGCATTCTCAACATTTTGTTTAACCCGTCGGTGTTTTTTTCCATGGTCTTAGCGTGTTCTTCCCGTTCTTTCCGTGCCAGTTGACCTTGTTTTTTTCAAAGGCCTCCTGACGCTGATGTCGGTAATTTTCATAGTCCAGACTCTTGACGCTGGTTCTAGCCTCCTGCTTCTTTTTGATTCGTTCCAGATGAACAATCTTGGTCGCAGCTTGAGCAAGAAAGTGCTCGTCGTGAGAGACGAAAAGGACCGTTCTCTGGCTGTGGCTGATAAAGTTTTCCAGCCAAGTCAAAGTTTCAAGATCAAGGTCATTAGAGGGCTCGTCAAGAAAGAGAATGTCCCAATCACTGGCTAGTTTCTTGATGAGTTGGACCTTGAGCTTTTCTCCTCCAGATAGGCTAGAGAGCTGCTGCTGACTGGCAAAACGCTGGCTGTCAAAGTTGAGCTCCCCAGCATAGCGATAGAGCTTGGCATAGTCCAGCTCGGTCTCAAAATCAGCAAAGAAATAGTCATTGAGCGTCAGTTGGGCATCCTCTAAAGGCAACTGCTGGGGCAGATAAACAGCAGCAGTATAGGACTTATCAATATGTCCGCTGTAGCTGACATAGGAACTGACCAGTTGCTCGTCTAGCAGGAGCTTGAGCAGGGTAGACTTGCCATTGCCCTCCTCACCGATAATAGCGACCTTGTCTCCTTGGTTTATGGTCAGTGATAAATCTTTGACTAATTCCTTCAAGTCTTTTAAGTGGGTGATGGTTAGATTTCTTATTTGCAGCATAGATGTCTCCTTTATTTTTAAAACAAAATACAGCCCTGCTTTATTTAGCAGAGCTGTTGAGATTGCACAAAGAAGACACAGGAGTGTCTAAATAGGGGCATTCGTTTGTAGACTTACAATTTGCACTGTCATAGGAGCGACAGGATTGATCTAAAGATAGGCAAATAAAAGCTAGAAAGTACAAAAAAACGAAAGTCCCGCGTATATGCAGAAACATGACAAAATCTACTAAATAAAGTTTCCTTTAAAAAATAGACTTAATTTTTCATGTCTCCGTGTACCTCCGAAATCATTCTACCCTTAGTCTAGCAAAAAGGCCAGCATAAGTCAATAAAAATCCTGAAAGATTACTTTCAGGATTCGTCATATTTATACGTTGAGCACCTTGTCCAAGAAGTCCTTGAGACGTGGATGCTGAGGGTTATCGAAGATTTGGTCTGGTTTGCCGTCTTCTAGGAATTCGCCGTCAGCGGTAAAGATGACGCGATTAGCAACCTGACGAGCAAAGCCCATTTCATGAGTTACGATTAGCATGGTCATACCCTGCTGAGCTAGATCCTTCATAACGTTGAGAACGTCACCAACCATTTCAGGGTCGAGAGCAGAAGTCGGCTCGTCAAAGAGCATGATGTCTGGGTTCATAGCCAATCCTCGAGCGATGGCCACCCGCTGTTTTTGTCCTCCTGACAAGCTGTCTGGTTTGGCATCAGCCTTGTCTGCCAGCCCAACCTTTTCCAAGAGCTCCATACCAAGCTTGTCTGCATCAGCTTGGCTCATTCGCTTGTGCTCAACAGGAGCGAAGGTGATATTTTGCAGGACAGTCATGTGTGGGAAGAGGTTGAAGTGCTGGAAGACCATTCCGATATCTTCACGAACATGGTCTACATTTGTAGCCTTGTCTGTCAAATCATAACCGTTGACAGTAATGGTCCCGCTGGTCACTTCTTCAAGCAGGTTTAGGCTGCGTAGGAAAGTTGATTTACCTGATCCAGAAGGACCGATGATACAAACAACATCTCCCTCATAAAACTTAGCACTAATACCTTTTAGGACCTCATTTTCCCCATAGTATTTATGTAAATCATTAACATCAATTTTTAATTTAGCCATTAGTGAATCCTCTTTTCTAAGCGTTTAGCCAATCTTGTTAAGAGTGTGATGATGACCAAGTAAAGCACTGCTAGGATAGCATACATCTTGAAGCTCTGATAGTTACGGGCAATGATGATTTTACCTGTTTGGAAGAGCTCAACAAGTCCGATAGCTGATACGATAGTTGTATCCTTGAGAGCGATGACGAACTGGTTGACAAAGTTTGGTAGCATGATCTTGGTTGCTTGAGGCAGGATAATCTTGCGCATGGTCTTTCCATACGAGATCCCCAGACTTCGGCTAGCTTCCATCTGTCCGACCGGAACGGCTTGAATCCCTCCGCGAACAATTTCAGCGATATAAGCACCAGCATTGAGTGACAGAGCAATTGTTCCTGCAACGAAGTCGTTAATCGGACTTTGCTGACCAGTCATAGATTCAATGAGGTTTGGAATTCCCCAGAAGATGAAGGCAGCCAGAATCATAAGTGGAATACCACGAATAACGTCAACAAAAATTTCTGAAATGATGCGAAGCGCTTTGATTGGGCTGACGCTGAACATCCCAAAGATAATCCCGATCACCATGGCAATCGCAAAGGAGATCAGTGCTAAAGCAATGGTAATTCCAAGTCCGCTCAACAGTTGTTTGTAGTTGTTTTGGAGAAGTCCCCAGATAGTTGTTTCATCAACGGTTGTGGAATTATCCTTCTCAGCTGAGAGATATTTATCAAGGATTTCTTGATATTTACCATTCGCTTTTAGATTAGCCAAACCATTATTGAACATCTCGATGAGTTCAGGGTTGGTGCCTGCTTTTACTGCAAAAGCAACTTCACCACTAGGGGTTCCTTCGATTGGCGTTTTCATTTTCTTGCCTTGATTGATGGCATATTTGACAACGGGCTCATCGTCCATAATAGCAGCGACTGAGCCAGAATTCAGACTATCATACATAGAAGAACCGTCTGAAAATGTTTTGATTTTGTAGCCGTATTTGCTTTGGTTTTCGACGAGGAAGGTTTGAGAGGCCGTACCGTTTTTGACTCCGACGGTCTTTCCTTTCAAGTCTTCATAGGAGCTAATAGTGCTTGACTCTGTCACCGCAAGGATAGAGTTAGCAGTGTAGTATGGTTCAGAGAAATTAAAGGTTTCTTTGCGGGCCTCTGTCACAGACATCCCAGCAATCATCCCGTCAGCTTGACCAGATTGAACGGCATTGATAGCAGCGTCAAAACCAGGGTTAGAGATTTCCAGTGTAAAACCTTGGTCTTCGGCAATGGCTTTGATCAAGTCCATATCAATACCAGTGTATTGGTTGCTATCATTTTGGAAAACGAAAGGAGCAAAGGATGAGTCACTGGCAATCGTATATTTAGCTTTGACTGGAGTGGCTTTTTGCCCCGATTTGGTTGTCGTCTCTGGTACGGCTGAGTTGGTTGAAGTGCCAGAAGCGGCAGTCCACTTGGTGATGATGTCCTTCAAGGTGCCATCTTTTTTCATCTGCGCCAGAGCTTCGTTAAACTCAGTCACTAGATATTCGTATTTGCTGCCTTTCTTGACACCAAATGCGAAGCTACCAACGGCCTCACCCTTCATTGAGATTTTCAAATCTTGTCCTTGACTGATTGCATACTCGATAACGGGTTGGTCATCCATGGCCGCATCAACCGCTCCAGCTGTTAGGCTGTTATACATAAGGTCGCCTGTATCAAATGTTTTGATAGTAAAGCCGTATTTGTCCTTGATCTTTTCAAGGAAACGCTGTGCGGCTGTACCATTTTTGACTCCGACTGTCTTTCCTTTAAGTTGATTGTAGGATTTTACTGTATTAGCCTTGGTCGTTGCGATGACAACTTTTGTCTCATAATATGTATCAGACATGGTAAAGACTTTTTCGCGTTCAGCAGTCTTGGTCATACCTGCCATAATGGCATCGGCCTGTCCTGCTTGAACGGCATTGACAGCAGCGTCAAAGCCAGGGAAGGACATTTCATATGCCCAGCCTTTGATTTCAGCAACTTTATTGATAATATCAACATCAATCCCTTTATAGGTTTGATCGGAATCTTTAAATTCAAATGGGGCATAAGCGGTGTCAGATACGATTTTGATGGTATCTGCTTGAGTGGTTGTCCCTAGTGCAAGGATAGGGAATAACGCTAGCAGAAAAGCTATGATTTTTTTCTTCATACTTTCTCTCCTTTGTTAGAATATTGTCTGATTATATCAGAAAAATTTGAAAAAGGCAAATATTTTCTGTTTTGATGTCATATTTTATGACATAACGATGAATATTGCCTATTATACTATTATGATAAAAATATGTTATAATAAATAAATGATAAAAGGAGATTTCTATGTTTAAATCACGCATGTTAGATAATGTGAAGCTGTCGCGCTACATTCCGCCGATTTGGTTAGCAATTCTGATCTCCATTGGCTTTATCCACGTAGGAGAAATCTTTGCAGGGATCATCATTGGAACTGTGCTTGCCATGGTAAATCCGATAGATGACAGGGCTACACTTATGGAAGTGTTCGGGCATTATTATATCTTTTTTCAGCTGGGTAGTTTTTTCTTTATGGCCTTACTTGTTTTTCTGTGGGTCAAGTTTCGAGAAAAGAGAGCTTTCTCCAGCCTGGAGTTCTTTAAGGAAGGATGGCTGAAAGAACTGAGCAGAGGCTTCCTTATTGGAGCCGTTCAGTTTTCACTGATTGTTGTCTTGCTCTTGGTAACTGGGACAGGCAGTCTGAAATTTGGTCAGGTGAATTTGCAGTCTTTGATTTTTGTCATAGCTATCATTCCTTTCTGGATTCTCCAAGGTGGGACAGAAGAGCTAGTGACGCGTGGTTGGCTCTTTCCAGCAGTTAGCGCTAAGTCAAATATCTTCATTGGTATCTTGATTTCTAGTGCTCTATTCGGGGCTCTGCACCTCTTTAACCCTGGTGTGACCGTCCTTTCTATTGTCAATATCATACTAGACGGTATCTTTGCTTGTTTCCTTATGCTCAAGTATGACAATATGTGGGTACTGGCCGGCATGCACGGCGCTTGGAATTTTGTGCAAGGGAATATCTATGGTATTCAGGTCAGTGGCCAAGGAGCATCTACCTCAATCTTGAACTATAGCTCACAATCTTCTGTGGATTTGCTGTCCGGTGGAGCTTTCGGTGCTGAAGGATCTATTTTTCCAGTATCGTCCTGATTGGCTGTACTGCCTATCTTTACTGGTCGCTCAAGAAGGAAAAACGCCTACCTCAGACATTGATGTTTAAGAAATAGAGACATCGCTCAGCTTAGCTGGGCGATTTTTTATGCTAGTGAATGATCAGAATGCAAGACTAGCCGTTCTTAGAGATGTAGCTACTAAATCAGAGCCAAACCCAGAGAAAATGTGTCAAATATGGTAAAATGATAGAAGCACAAGTTGAGGAATAAAAGATGATTAACAGAATAACAGATAATAAATTTGAATTGGTTTCCAAGTACGAGCCTTCAGGAGATCAGCCTCAGGCTATCGAGCAGTTGGTGGATAATATTGAGGGCGGCGAGAAGGCCCAGATTCTCATGGGGGCGACTGGTACTGGTAAGACCTATACCATGAGTCAGGTTATCGCTCGGGTCAACAAACCGACTCTGGTTATTGCCCATAATAAAACGCTGGCCGGTCAGCTTTATGGTGAGTTCAAGGAATTTTTCCCCAATAACGCGGTGGAATACTTTGTTTCCTACTATGATTACTACCAGCCTGAGGCCTATGTGCCTTCCAGCGATACTTATATTGAAAAGGATAGCTCGGTCAATGACGAGATTGATAAGCTCCGTCACTCAGCGACATCGGCCCTCTTGGAGCGCAATGATGTGATTGTCGTGGCTTCGGTCTCTTGTATCTATGGTCTGGGTTCGCCTAAGGAATACTCTGACAGCGTGGTAAGCCTGCGTCCTGGATTAGAGATTTCTCGTGACAAACTGCTTAATGATTTGGTAGATATCCAGTTTGAGCGCAATGACATTGACTTTCAGCGGGGGAAATTCCGGGTTCGTGGTGATGTAGTGGAGATTTTCCCTGCCTCGCGTGATGAGCATGCCTTTCGGGTGGAGTTTTTCGGAGACGAGATTGACCGGATCCGTGAAGTTGAAGCCTTGACTGGTCGAGTCTTGGGTGACGTGGACCATTTGGCCATCTTCCCAGCCACTCACTTCGTGACCAATGAAGACCACATGGAAGTAGCCATTGCCAAAATTCAGGCTGAGCTGGAGGAGCAGCTAGCTATCTTTGAGAAGGAAGGCAAGCTGCTGGAAGCCCAGCGCTTGAAGCAGCGCACGGAGTACGATATCGAAATGCTGCGTGAAATGGGCTATACAAACGGCGTTGAAAACTATTCTCGTCACATGGATGGTCGAAGCGAAGGAGAGCCACCTTATACCCTTCTGGACTTTTTCCCTGATGATTTCTTGATTATGATTGACGAGAGTCACATGACCATGGGACAGATTCGGGGCATGTACAATGGTGACCGCTCTCGGAAGGAGATGCTGGTTAATTATGGTTTCCGCCTGCCATCTGCACTGGATAACCGTCCGCTGCGCCGGGAGGAGTTTGAGAGCCATGTTCACCAGATTGTCTATGTATCGGCTACGCCGGGCGACTATGAGAAAGAACAGACGGATACGGTTATTGAGCAGATTATTCGTCCGACAGGACTTTGGATCCAGAAGTGGAAGTTCGTCCAACCATGGGGCAGATTGATGACCTTTTGGGTGAAATCAATGCCCGTGTTGAAAAGAATGAGCGGACCTTTATCACAACCCTGACCAAGAAGATGGCGGAAGATTTGACGGACTACTTCAAGGAAATGGGTGTCAAGGTCAAGTATATGCACTCGGACATCAAGACTCTGGAGCGTACCGAGATTATTCGAGACCTGCGTTTAGGTGTCTTTGACGTTCTGGTTGGGATTAACCTTTTGCGCGAGGGAATTGACGTGCCTGAGGTTAGTCTGGTAGCCATTCTTGATGCAGATAAGGAAGGTTTCCTCCGCAACGAACGTGGCCTGATCCAGACTATTGGACGGGCAGCCCGCAACAGCGAGGGGCATGTGATTATGTATGCGGATACTATGACCCAGTCCATGCAGCGCGCTATCGATGAAACTGCCCGCCGTCGGGCAATCCAGATGGCATATAATGAAGAGCATGGCATTGTACCGCAGACTATCAAGAAAGAAATCCGCGACCTAATCAGTGTGACCAAGGCTGCCCTGCCAGACAAGGAAGAAACAGTCGAAATCGAAAGCCTCAACAAGCAAGAGCGCAAGGACATGATCAAGAGACTAGAAGGCCAAATGCAAGAAGCTGCCGGACTTCTGGACTTCGAACTGGCGGCGCAGATTCGCGATATGATTCTGGAAATAAAGGCGATGGATTAGAGAAGGAGAAAAATGAAATGAGTATATTGGATGATTATAAAAATGGTGTTTTCTATATCAAGTTAGAAAATTCTATACAGTCTTTAGCGGATTTAGATAGTAAGGTAGAGAATATTCATGACATAATGGAAGCTTTTTCCAATTTTCTCCAAAAGAAAAAAATGGGAAAAAAATTAGAGACAACTTTATATATTTTATATTCATTTAGCAAATTTGTCGATGAAAAAGATTTTTTTAAAAAAACGTTTTTATTAGAGGCAGAATCATTATTTAAAGAAAACAATGAAACATTTATTAGTGTGTATATACTAAATAATTACTTCCGATCTTTGAACGACTATTTGAAAAAAATTTTTTTAGGAGTAGAAGATTGTCAAGACTTTTTTTCAATGATAATAGTATATTTTTTTACAGTTATTAATCGTATCAAAAAAATCAAGACTTAAATGACATCAATAGAGTTACTTGTTCTAAAAATACTCGATATAATGATTATCATTTTTGTGAGAGGTGAAGATTTTGAAAGACTAAAAGAAAAAAATAAAACAAGATTTGGAATCTGCTATTGATATAATTCTTCTAGAATTTCTGTTTGCTGGTGTAATTATTAGCTATTTTCGCCTTGATATTATTGTAAAGATTTTTTTAAGCTTGAACATTTAGATTTAATTAATAGCTTCTATAAAGTCAATCCTGATAATTCAAGTGTAGGGTCTTATTTGTCGTGGATAGAGACAAAAGACCCTGATATTATCAAGGGCTCTATAGAAACACTTCAAACTATACTAAAATATACTGACTCAGATATTAGGAAAAGTACAATTTATAACTTATTGGAGAAAGCAGATGAAATAAATGATGAAGATGTAGTAACTATACAAGATGTTCATGAAGATGTATTGGAAGAATTTGCAAATACTCTTATTGATAAAATTCGAGCACTTTTGACAATTAATGCTCAAGATCTTGATAATAGTGAAGAATATGGTCATTATACTAAAATTGAAACTTTAACGAATCATTTAATTAAAACGAAAAAATCAGGCGATCCAAGTGAACCAGCGTATTTAAGATTAACAAATTCTAAACAATTAAATGATCCTATGGAAGGAAGAGCCATCTATGACTACTTGGAAATAGAAAATTCCTCGGACTGCTATCAGAGTTCCAATGTCTTCCTATCTTCGATGACAACTATATCAGATAGTCTTCCCATGTGGAAAGAATATGCAGAAGAATCTAAAGGAGCATTTCTACAGTACGATAAAAAGTATTTACAACAAATTATTGAGCATGACTCCTTAGAGTTTGTGAGAATATTCTATTTAAACAGTACGAGAGAAGCCGATTCTAATATTATACAAAAGCTTAATGACTTAAAAGAGTTAATTCAAGAATTAAAGACTAGACATACTGAAGAAAGTAGGAAGGTACAGTCAAGTATTTTTAAAAATTTAGCGAAAATATCCTATCTTTTTAAGGTATCTGATTATGAATATGAGAGTGAGTATCGTATTCTAATCAACTTTGATGATTCAGAAATTGAAGGACGACTAAATCCAAAACTCAAAACCGAAGATAAAATCGAACTTGAAGAATTAAAAGTTTTATCAGGTAGTATTGGACTTAGTGAAAATGAGGAATCCGGTTATGATGATTTTAGGAAATATATTCACTTAGAATCAAGGGAGGAAGGGCGATATGCTTTATTTGTATACATCAATCTGGCTCCTTTGAAATACTCAAAAGTTATTCTAGGTCCAAAGGTTACGGATGCAGATTATATTGCTCCTTATCTCAAGCTTGCAAATCCTGATATAGAGATAGAAAGTTCAAAGATTCCTTATCGTTAGAGAAAATAACTGTTTTTAAAACATACAAACAAGGAGCACACATGCGTTATGCACTTTTACTCCGCGGCATCAATGTTGGCGGGAAAAACAAGGTCGTTATGGCTGATTTGAAGAAAGATTTAGCTGGTTTGGGTTTTGAAAATCCAGTTTCCTACATCAATAGTGGCAATCTTTTCTTTGATAGCGAAGAGCAGGAGGAGAGGATTCGGGAGATTTTGTCGGCTTATTTCAGTCGGTCATACGATTTTCCTCTGCCTTTCGTCCTTATCAGCTCTGCCATGCTTGAAAAAGAAATAGCCAATCTGCCTAGTTGGTGGCAGGATGAAACAGCCTTTCGGCGAGATGTTCTCTTTTATCTGCCGGAGACAGACAGGGAGAGCGTTCAAGAGCTAGCAGGCAGCTGGGCGAATGACAAGGAACAGCTGCATTTTGGGCAGACGGCTTTCTTTTATAGCAATGCTGACCAAGCGGACTATCTCAAATCTAATTACCATAAGAAACTGCTCAAGTCTAGTTTTTATAAGCAACTGACTATCCGAAACGGTAAGACTTTCCAGAAGATTGTGGAGTTGGTTGGAAATGAGTGAGCCAAATTTGGAAGATACAAGGGAAGAAAAAGCGAAGCGCTGGAAGTTTTCTAAAGTTATTTGCCTAGTGCTCTATATCTTGTTCTTTATCTTTGTCTTGCTACATTTTGGCTTGAGTCCCTTTGGCCTGGCCTTTACTCCGCTCCTGTGGAACACATGGCTTTTTCTTCTATCAGTGGTCGTATTTTGTCACTTATGGTTTCTCTTCTTGAAAAAGAGAGAGTTTCGCTGGTTCCATCTCATCTGGGGGATCCTGAGTGTACCTCTTGCATTGTTTATATGGTTTGCAATTTTCTTTCATTTCTCTATAGTCAAATCAGAAAATTCTGTCCCAATCAATATGGACTACGGGATAGATGGGAGTGAAGTTATTTTACGAAAAGGCTATTTATTTGGGGAATATGATGAATACCATGATTTAGTCAATCCCTATATCATGAAAACCAAGGTCAATCGTGTTCGCTATATTGATTGATGCAAGTCTTGTCAATGGACTCTAGCTCCGAAACCCGTTCAAATAAGCTAGTAGAGGGAGGTATATAGATGTGAATAAAAATAGGAATGAGTGGATGTGGCTAGATAAAGTGAATACATGGCTCAAGCGCCATGGTTTTCTAGCTTGGTTATTGGATTTCTCCGTCCTTATGCTTTTTGCAATGATTACGGGTATCCTAGTTTTTCAAATCCCCTTCCTCCCTACATATTTAAAGAGTAATTATGTTTTTCCTTTGTTTATAAATATTCTTGTTTTACTGTACTATGCCTATGGTTCTATCCTTCGTGAAAATAGTGCAAAGAGGATCACTTCTTTAAAAGACTTAGTCAACCCCCTTCTTTATATAAATCCTCTAGCTCTTTTGTTTCATTACTTTGGAGTGGAGAGCCGCCGTCATAGAACTATTTTGTTACCATTGCCTACTTTGGATCATCGCTATGTCTGGTTTCCAATTGCTACTTATATTATTTTCTTTCTGATAGCAGCGATCATCATGATTGCAAGCAAAGGGAGTAAGAAAAAATAGAAAAGCCGCTTCATGTACTAAAGTGGCTTTTGTGCTTGTTCTGATAAATCTAAGGGCATAAAGGCGGCCATGACACGGCCGATGACCTTGGGTTCTTCTTGATGCGGGATAAATTTGTCGCTGTATTTTTTATTGAGAGAGATGAGGCGAATGCCAGTTGGATCGTTGAAAACTCTTTTCAAAATGGTTTGTCCATCGTAATCAATGGCATAGATAGCGCCAGCAAATTCAAAGTGTGTATTCTTGATGAGAGCTACAGACCCTTGCGGATACTTGGGTTCCAGTGAATCTGTCCGAATCCAGAGGGCAATATCATAGTCAAGCTCTTTGTCTAACCAGACGATGTCAGCTTGTTCAGGCTTGTTCAAGAAAGTCTGGAAGCTTTCATAGACCTTGTAAGGAAAATAATCATCTTTTAATCTTTCCTCAGTCGTTTGATTTTCCAGCTTTTTTTTAGCAAAGTCTGTTACAGCTTGTCTGTGGGTCTGGTCTAGGGCTTGGAAAATATCTGCGAACTCTAGCGAAAATGGTGTAGGGCTATGAACTGATAAATAGCGAGGATCCAGCTCTTGTACATCCATATCAAAGAAGTCTGCAATTTTTTGCATATTTTCAAGGACAGGCAGGGAATTTCCTTTGATATAGCCAGTAAGAGTGCTGGCTGGGATTCCTGTTCCTCGGGAAAGTTCAATTTGTTTGATTTGCTTTTGCTTCAATAAAGTTTTGATTTTTTTAGAAATGAGTCGCATTGCCTCCTTATCCTGGGGGCTAGCGACACCGCGTCCTCTGGCCATGATATTCACTCCTTTTCTTTCTTCTATTTTAACGAATTAAATCGAAAAAGTAAAGAGCTGAATACGGATATTCAGCTCAAAAGGAGAGGATTAAATTTCGTAGCCCATCAAGAGGCCGCCTTCTTCTGCGTAAAAGCTGCAAAGTCCAGAAGTTGGTAGGAATGAAATGTCGGCAGCTGGGAATTTTTCTTTGATAACTTCCGAAAATTGCTGGCAAAATCTCTCGTTATTGCGGTGAGCAATGATAATGCGGCCGCCCTTATATCCAGCTTTCAGAACTTCATCGACAGCAGCAGTCAAAGCCTTTTTAGCCCCTCTAGCTTTTTGGAGAAGCTCCAGAGTACCCGTATCGCTGGCTTCGCCCACCATGCGAATATTGAGGAGGCCGACAACCGCACCGATTAGCTTGCTGAGACGCCCATTTTTGACTAGATTATCTACCTTAGCCAGTACAAAGAGAAGCTTTGTGTTTTTTTGGTAGTGGGTGATGGCTTCCACGACTTGCTCGAAAGAAAGCCCTTCTTTGATGAGGTCGTTCAATTTTTTGACAATCAGATCGACCTCGCCACCAGCCGAAAGGCTATCAATGACATGGATATTTGCTGTTGGATGTTCTTCTAAGAAGAGCTTTTTAGCTAGCTGGGCGCTATTGTGGCTACCAGAAAGAGAGCCCGTAATTGTCACGACAAAGATATTGTCAGCACCTTTAAAGCTTCTAAGGTAGTCATCAGGGCTTGGGCAGGCTGATTTTGAAGCGGTTGAAGTAGCGTACATTTTTTCCATCATGTCATCAATATTGAGATGCGCATTATCCACAAAAATTTCATGATCAATCTGAATGGTCAGCGGCACACTCTCAAACTTTGTTTGGTTGGCCAGATCTGTAATCTCACGGTAGTCACAGCCAGAATCAGCAACAATTTTCCAAGTCATTTAGTTTCTCCTGCTCTATCAGTTCTCTACATTGACAAAAAATATGTCTTTTCTTACAATTATAACATGAAGATGCTTTGATATAAAGCCTTAATTCTCAGCTGATACAGGAAGAAAGAAATTGTTATGGCGGAAAAGAAAATATCAGAAAAATCCCTTGCGAATTTAAAAACTTATAATCAGGAGTCCAATCGAATCACAAAGGAATCCTTGGAAATTTCTCTAATGCAACTGCTAGAAAAGAAAGATTTGAAAAAGATTACCATCTCTGAATTAGTCGAGCGAGCTGGGGTTTCGCGCGCAGCCTTTTATCGGAACTATAACTCCAAAGAAGAAATTCTAGAGGGGATTTTCCAAAATACGGTTCAGGGAATTGTCGACAAGCTGGAGCAGTTTAATTTCAAGACAGAAATGTACCAGATTTGGCTTTTTCTTTTTAAGGAAGCCAAGAAGGAAGCGCGTGTCATTAGTCTGGCTATTGACTATAATTTTGAAAAGTTGCTGACGCAGGCGGTCTTTGATTTCCTTGAAAAGCGCAGCAAAGGTGGAAAAAAGACAGCTAATTCCTATATGAATTCATTCTGGAGTTCTGCGGTTGTTTCGGTGCTCTCCAAATGGATCAAAGAAGGCATGAAGGTTCCGGCTGAAAAGATTGCTGCTTTGGGCATGCCCCTTTTCCCACAGAAAAAGAAAAAATAATAGTTCGTACAACTGTTTGCCACCAATACATCAGACTGAAATAATAGATCGTAAAAACTTACCTAACAAGTAAGTTTTTACTTAGTGCTTCTGAGACCATTTAAGACTTCTCAGCTACCATTTAGGATTTGGGAGTCATTTACGATGCTACCTGTGCTATGCTAGAGCCAAGGAGGTAGACAATGGCTACTATCATAATCAAAGACGGCAGCACCTTTCGAAAGCTGGATCTTTCGACAATCTATTATATCCAGTCCCATCCTCAAAGCCGTATGTCGTTCTCATCGTGACTGGACAAGGCAACTACAGCCTTAGGGCTTCTCTGACTGAACTGGCTAAGCTCTATCCTGATGCACTGGTTCACTGTAATCGTCAAACACTGGTTAATTTAGGCAAGGTCCAAGGATTTGACAGGGAGCGTAAAAGCTTGTTTTTTGAGCAGTCTGACTTGGGAGATATTGTCTGCTCAAGGCGTCATTTATCAAGTCTTATAAAGCGCTGGTCTCAGGAAGGAAGAAAATAAGATGAAAATTTTTGTATTAGAAGACGATCTTAAGCAACAAGCCTATATGGAGTCAACCATTCAGGGAATTTTGGAAAAGAACGGCTGGGAATGCCAGTTTTTAGAAATCTACGGCAAGCCGGACATGCTAATTGATGCAGTAAGGGAACGGGGGAGCCATCAGATTTTCTTTTTGGATATTGAGATTAAGCAAGAGACGCAGAAGGGGCTAGAGGTGGCAGGAAAGATTCGCAAGTTGGACCCCTATGCTCTGATTGTATTTGTGACGACTCACTCAGAATTTATGCCCTTGACTTTTCGCTATCAGGTATCAGCTTTTGACTTTATTGACAAAGGTTTGCCTGAGGAGGATTTTATCAAGCAAATTGAGCAGGACTTGGTCTATCTTTACGAGAAAAAGGACAGTTTTCAAGCTGAGGAAACTTTTCTCTTTGAAAATTCTAAATCAGATTTTCAGGTGCCTTTTAATGAAATCTATTATTTTGAGACATCAGAAGTGCCTCATAGACTAGTTCTCTATACCAAGAAAGAGCGCATCGAATTTTACGGACAGCTTTCTGAGATTACAAAGCAGGACAAGCGTCTCTATCGGTGTCATCGCTCTTATGTGGTCAATCCAGCGAATATCTCTCAGCTGGATAAGATAGAAAACATAGCCTATTTTCCTAATGGCGCTAGTTGCTATGTATCACGCCTCAAGATGAAAGGATTACGGACAGCTTTAAGGCAGTAGGGAAGTACTAAGATAGAAGTAGGAGAGGAATTATGGTTATAGGATTAGAAATAATTTTAGATCTTATTCAAGTTTTAATATTATTTGTTATGTATTCACGTATTAGTGGTAATAGTTTGAGCCGATATCAATATATTCTGGCGATTATAGTTTATTATGTTTCTGGCTTTATAATAGTATTTTTTTCTTTTTCTAGCTCTATTCTTTCTTTAGTTTCTTATTTATTTATGCCTCTTTTTCTTTTTTTGATTTTTTTAGCTTAGTAATAAGTAAAAATGTATCAAAAATATTTATCGATATTTTATGGTCTTTTTCCCAGTTGTCCTTTGGAATCTACTGCATCGCTTTATAACTTTTTTTATCCTACCTGGCTTAGGTTTTTTTCGAATATTCAGCAAATTAGCCATAATAAAAACTCTATTAACTATCTCAGCACTGACTGCAAGTATTCTCTCATTTGTAATTCCTATTGTGCTCCAATATAATTTTTGAAATATTGAATAAACAGCAGAACCCTAGAGAAAATAGAAAAAAATAATAATCTTTTTGAATATTTCCATGTTAATTTATTATTTACTAGTTCAAATTTTTTTCTTATTTGGAAGTGATGTATAGAATAGACGCTTTATTATATAGAGAGTTGGTCGTAGTTATTTACATCATTATTTTCCTTATCTCGCTTAATATCCTAGACCGTAATTTGCGAGAGCGAATTCAACAGCAGTTAAGTGAACAAAGAGAGTTGCAGTTGAGAAATATGTCCGATTACAGTCAGCATATCGAAGAACTTTATAATGAGTTGCGAAGTTTCCGGCATGATTACATCAATATTTTAAGGAGTCTGAAGTTAGGAATTGATACGCATGATTTACCAGCCATTGAGCAGATTTATAACCAAGTTCTAAAAGACTCAGGTCAAGCACTCAACCAATCTAAATATGATTTGGGTCGTCTGTCCAATATCCACAATGATGCTCTCAAGAGCGTCTTGTCAGCAAAATTTTTAGAAGCTCAGAGCAAGGGAATAGAAATTGGCTTGGAAGTTCCTCAAGAAATCAAACCTCAAGGAATGGAGTTGCTCGATTTTATCACGATTGTTTCCATATTGGCTGATAATGCTATGGAAGCAGCTGTGGAGACTAGTCATCCAGTGGTTTCTTTTGCCTTTTTGGAGCAGGAAGGTAGACAGATTTTTATTGTTGAGAATACAATAAAAGAGTTTTCTATTCATTCCGATACTATTTTTAAAAAGGGCTTTAGCACTAAAGGAGAAAATAGAGGGCTTGGTCTCTCCAATGTTCAAAATATTATCAGCCACTATCCCAATGTTTCTCTGCGTACCATTAGTCATGATCACTCTTTTAGACAAGAGTTGGAGATAAAATGAATTTATTAGTTTGCGAATGATTAGATTTGCAACTTGATTTAACTCAATGAGAGTAACAAGAACTGTTTATGAGTAAAAAAAGACAATTTAAGATTTTTTATGCCACACCTGTTTAAAAGTGCTATAATTAATATAGGGTTTGAGAGTACGAAGGCACTAAGAGAAATGCCTTGTTTAGAGACAAATATAACTTAAACTCAAATTGTTGTCTGGTTTTTTGTTATTTAATTGTTAGGAGTGACAAGAAATGAAGAAATTATATAGCAATACATATCTAATGCGATTTTTAACTGCCCAGCTTCCTAGTCTGGCTTTATTCATTATGATTTTAAGTAACCAGGTTTTTAAAGCATCGCTTCTAGTCCAGATTTGTTTTTATTTGATACTTGTGAGCAATCTTGTGTTGAATCTTTATTTTATGGACCAGATAAAAAAAGAAAGTAGTTCTGACATCTTATCAAACCAAATTTTCTTTACTATTTTGACTTTGGCTCTGTTTATATTTAGTTCTTACAGACTGATAACAATTAGTGATGACTTTCAAAAAAATTAATTGCTCTGATATCCACTATTTTATTATTTATCTTACTTATTCTACTTATTTGGGGAATAAAATATGCCAAGGTAGCTAGTAGAAAACATAAAAACAAATTAGATTTGCTAAATTGAACAGTCTATCGCTATACTCTCTCTGTCTTACTTTTTTTCATGATGTTTTTCTAAGAATATTTATTATAGTATTTTTTTCCAAGAAGACGGTATGGAATATCCTGCTGGTCAATTCTTTCTTATGCTCTTTGTAATTTAAATTTTATTATTTTAGTAAAAAAACAGCATTTGCTTCTAGCAAGTGCTGTTTTTTTCTTCAAATGACCATTTAGGATGAAATGCTGACTGTTTATGATTTTTCGGCTTGTTATTTGAAGAAAGCGCGCTATAATCTAAGTAGGTTAAGAATGACTTTTGCAAATTGTTGAAGTCTGTTAAGACAAAAAAACTTTTAATCAAAAATTTATGTTATAATAACAGTATAATAATCGTTTGTAATCTTAGGAAAAATAGTGATTTATGATCTCTAATGGCACTTTTTGGAATGGAGGGCATCTATGAAATTAGAAATGATAGGCATTAGCAAGAGCTATGGCTCTAAGTCTGTGCTCAAAGATATTTCCTGTGAATTTACTGAGGGAGTCTATGGTTTGCTTGGGGCAAATGGTACAGGTAAGACAACCTTGATGAATATCATTTGTGATCTCATAAAGCCGAGCCAAGGAAGGATAAAGTTTGATGACGCCTCGCATGCCGAAGAGTATATCCAGTATCTCGGATTCTTGCCTCAAGATTTTTCTTATTATCATAACTTTACTGGGCTCGATTTCCTTTTATATATGGCCGCTCTTAAGGGAATGACGAAGAAACAAGCCAGAGTAGAGAGCGATAAGTTTTTGCAACTTACTGGTTTATACGATGTCAGGAAAAAGAAGATTGCTTCCTATTCAGGTGGTATGAAGCAAAGACTGGGCATTGCGCAGGCACTGCTCAATAATCCCAAAATATTGATTTTAGATGAGCCGACCGTGGGCCTGGATCCCAAGGAAAGGGTGAAATTCAGAAATATTATCAGTGAGCTATCGGCTAATAAAATCATCCTCTTATCTACCCATATCGTATCGGACGTAGAAGCGATAGCCAAGGAAATCCTAATCTTAAAAGATGGAAATTTTGTGGAGAGAGGGAGTGCTAAGGAACTTCTTTCACTTATTGAGGGACAAGTTTGGGAATTTCGTGTTTCCGAGCGTGAGTGGCAGCGTTTTGCAAGGGATTATGTAATTGTGAATGAGCGGATAGAACCTGACGGTATCGTCTTGCGGGTTATTAGCGATGATAGTCCTTTCGAAGGGGCGCAACGGGTAGTGCCAAGTCTGGAAGATTTGTATATTTATTACTTTAGAGAGGAGGTAAATGGATGATAGCATTAGTTCCTTTTGAATTGAAAAAATTATTGGAAAAGAAATCAGTTTTAGGTGCAGTCCTGGCTATTATGCTGGTTTTAGCTGGATTGTTTTATGCAAATTTTTTTAATGATGGGCAGATTAGTGGATCTTCAGCTGATCGAATACATGGAAAACAAGCAGTTGTGATCAAACAAAAGATTGCTGAAGAGCATACTGGTTATTTATCTGATGATTTAATGGATAAAATCGTTAATGACTATGCAGCCAATATGCTCTATTTCAAACAGAATGATTTGTATGATATGTTTTCCTGGTATGCCATTGATCGTCTCGTCCCCAATTCTCAAGAAATTTTAACAGATACCTATAAATCTGATGATGTCTTACATTATGACCAGATTAGTCTCAAGTCACAAGAAGAGCTGCAATCCTATTTTCCTTTAAAAACCTTAAAGTTGGGAAATTTTGCTCCTTGGCATAAGTTGTTTAATACCTTAAATGCTGCTTTTAGCTTAATGGTGGTATTTGTGATCTATATTTGCTGCTCTGTTTTCTCAGGTGATCGAGCAAGAAAGATGGATTCATTGCTTCTAACAACCAAATATGGTCGCAACCAGTTAACAATTGCAAAAATCGTATCTGTTTTTGGAATTGCTACTTTAACATTTGTCCTTGTTAATAGTCTTGTTTTGCTGGTGTTTGGGACTTACTTCGGTTGGAGTGGTTGGGATACCAGCGTCCAGATGAACTTGGAGTGGATTTCGACTATTTATAATATTTTGCAATTTCCTGTCCATATGAATCTCTTAGAATTGTTGATTCGCCTTATTCTATTCCAGTTTGTTGGTTTACTCTTTATTCTTGGGGTGATGGTTCTCATATCTAGTTTGACAAAGTCGCCGCTAGCAACATTTGCAAGTTCTGTAGGGATGTTCTTGGCTCCAGACTTTTTGATGAGTATCTTCAGATATGGCCTGATGAATAAGATACTAACTATTTTTTCAATTTCAACCGATGGAACGGAAGGAATCTTATTGAAACTTTCCAATAGCAAAGGATTTTTCTTCAATGATTTTACTGCAAATAGTGTCAGCGTAATCATTATCCGGCTCTCTCTCATGCTCCTCTGCTGTCTGATGACTTATCGGATCATTCGAAAAAGAGGACTTTAAACTAACTGTTGTCTATTTTAGAAAAGCAGTTCCGCTTTTCTGATGGAATATATAAGGAAAAAAGAGGTCACTAATATGGAAAAGAAATTGTTTTTTAAAATTTCTCTGCTTATATCTTTTGTGCTAACGGCAGGAGGTCTATTATTAACACTCTGTAATTATTTATTTTTTAATTATCCGTTTTTAAACCAAACTACAGTAGGCCTAATTGTCTCGTTTTTAATGGTTTTGCTTATATTTTTTAGTTCTCATCATAGAAATAGGGATTGATTTTTTGAATTACTTAAGAATAAAAAAAGAAAAAAACTGCTAAAGACATTCTTTGAATTTATCCTTTAAAGGAGTTGATTTTATGACTAATACTAGGCGAGCAGTAGTTGCTACGAGCTTAGGTTTCATCTTATTGTTAGCAGTGGGAATTCTACTGCGGATTCGCTTTGGGAGAATGGTCTTTTTGCTAAGTCTATTCTGTTACGCGGAAGCCTTTATCATTTGGTACGCGAAAAGTAAGTCTAAGTCGCAGATCAGTGGCAGTCGGAGTATTGAACTCTTCTGGCTTTATATCAAGCAGTTGAAAATCTTTTATGTCACAATTTTGTGTCTTTCGATTCCTTTCGTTTCCCTGTCTTCTGACCCCACTTATGATTTGTTTTTTGTGCTTGGCTTGTTAGTATTTTCGCTCTTAAGCAATTATATCTTTAGCTCTCATGGCATTCAGCCATCTAAGAAAGAGAGAAATGTAAAAGATTAATTGTTTTAGCTGTAGCAGTTATCCTGATTGCTGTTTTTTGAAAGAAGAAAAAGCCTGGAAAAAATCCAGGCTTTTTAGTGAAATGTGCAGGCTTAGTGTGCTACACGTTTGCGAGCGGCTTTCTTACGGTTTTCTTCGATGAAAGCTGCTTTTTGTTCCTCAGGTTCGATAACTTTTTTCTTAAAGGCATAGACTGCACCAGCAAGAGCAGCGACAGTACCTGCTACACCTGTAAGAACGCCTTTTCCAAATCCTTTAGCCATGTGATTTCTCCTTTTCTGAACTTTTATTATTTATGTTATAATTAATAGTAACGAAAAATCAAAATTTTTTCAAGGAAAAAAGATGAAAACCAAAATAATTGTGATAGTGGGGCCGACGGCAGTTGGGAAAACGGCTCTGAGTATCGAGGTAGCCAAGCGCTTCAATGGTCAAATCATCAGCGGTGACAGTCAGCAGGTCTATCGTGGCTTGGATATTGGCACTGCCAAGATTCGTCCTGAGGAACAGGAGGGAATTCCCCACCATCTGTTGGATGTGCGGGAGGTCGGTGAGAGCTATTCGGCATATGACTTTGTGACTGAAGCGGCTCAGGCCATTCGTGAGATTGAGTCTCAAGGTCAGCTTCCCATCATTTGCGGTGGCACAGGGCTCTATATCCAGAGCTTGCTCGAAGGCTATCATCTGGGCGGCTCTGTTTCGCACGAGGAGATTCTGGCCTATCGGGCGCAGCTGGATACTTGGTCAGATGAAGCTTTGTTTGGAAAAATAGCAGAGCTGGGTATCGAGATTCCTCAGCTAAATCGACGCAGAGCTATGAGGGCGCTGGAGATTGCCCATCTGGGCGGTTCGCTAGAAAACAATCAGCCAGACTATGAGGCCCTGCTGATTTGCCTAGATGATGAACGAGAAAAAAACTTTATGAGCGAATCAATCGGCGGGTTGATCTGATGATAGAAAGCGGACTTTTAGAAGAAGCTCGCTGGCTGTTTGAGAAAGCTCCGACCAGTCAAGCCAGCAAGGGTATTGGCTACAAGGAACTTTTCCCCTACTTTGAAGGTCAGATGAGCCTAGAGGAGGCCGTGGACAAGCTCAAGCAGAATACCCGCCGTTTCGCCAAGCGCCAGCTGACTTGGTTTCGCAACCGGATGTCCGTGACCTTTTATCAGGTGGGAAATCCAGACTACAAAGAGCAGGTTATGGAAGACATCAAGAATTTTTTGGACAAATAACTGGCTGACCAAGTCTTAGTAAGGATATGAAATGATAGAAACAGAGAAAAAAACAGAGCGTGTCTTTTTGGTCGGTGTGGAACTACCAGACACGGAGAATTTTGACCTATCCATGGAGGAATTGCAAAGTCTAGCTAAGACTGCAGGAGCTGAGGTAGTGGGTTCCTATAGCCAGAAGCGGGAAAAGTATGACAGCAAGACCTTTGTCGGATCTGGCAAGTTAGAAGAAATCCGGCAGATGGTTGATGCTGAAGAGATTTCGACCGTCATTGTCAATAACCGTCTGACACCTCGCCAAAATGTCAATCTGGAGGAAAGCTTGGGCGTCAAGGTCATTGACCGTATGCAGCTGATTTTGGATATTTTCGCCATGAGGGCTAGGAGTCATGAGGGCAAGTTGCAGGTGCATCTGGCCCAGCTCAAGTACCTGCTTCCTCGCTTGGTTGGGCAGGGGATTATGCTTAGCCGTCAGGCTGGTGGAATTGGTTCTCGCGGGCCTGGTGAAAGCCAGCTGGAGCTCAATCGACGCAGTGTCCGCAATCAGATTCATGATATTGAGCGTCAGCTCAAAGCAGTGGAGAAAAATCGGGCAACCGTTCGTGAAAAGCGGCTAGAGTCCAGCATTTTCAAAATCGGCCTCATCGGCTATACCAATGCTGGAAAATCTACAATCATGAACTGCTTGACCAGTAAAAGCCAGTACGAGGCAGACGAGCTTTTTGCGACGCTAGACGCCACTACTAAGAACATCAACCTCAGTGGCCAGCTCAATGTCACTCTGACGGACACAGTTGGCTTCATTCAGGATTTGCCGACAGAGCTAGTATCCAGCTTTAAATCCACACTGGAAGAGAGCAAAAATGTCGATCTGCTGGTACATGTTATTGACGCCAGCGACCCTCATCATGAGGAGCATGAAAAAACCGTCCTCGACATCATGAAAGAGCTGGACATGCTGGATATTCCCCGTCTGACTCTCTATAACAAAGCAGACAAGGCAGAGGATTTCACTCCGACCTTGACCCCTTATTCTTTGATTTCGGCTAAGGCGGACAATAGCAGAGCTCTTTTGCAGCAAGTCCTACTGGAGCGGATGAAAGAGCTCTTTGTGCGTTTTACCATCAAGGTAGCGCCGTCTAAGGCCTACAAGATCCATGATTTAGAGAAAGTCGCAATTATCGGAAATCGAGAATACATAGACGATATCGAAGCTATTTCAGGCTGGATTGCCGAGAAATAAATGGAAACTGGAAGAATTTTATGATTGATTATATTGACTTGGCCCTGAAATACGGCGGTTTTACTAGCCTAGACAGGATCTACTTAGAGCAAGTATTGGCTGGCCTGACAGAAGAGCAGAAGCTTAGCTTCATCACACCGCCACCCAGCGTTATCAATGCGTACTTTGCTGAGCTTTATCAAAAGAAAAGTCCAGAAGCCGCTACAGCCTATTTTCTAGAAATTAGCCAAGCGCTGGACTTATGGAATGCGGAGCCTAGCTTTGTGGAAAGCAAGCCTTTTGTCCGGCTCAATCTTTCTGGCAAGTCCTATGGTTTTTGCTATGAGAGCGAGGAGGTCGGCTTGGTCTTTCCTGAAAAGCCAGAGCCAGTAACAGCTGATCTACTCTTTGAAATCGCCCAAGTCTTTCCACAGTACTTGGTCTACGAAGAAGATGAGAGAATAAAAATGGTACCTCTCAAAGCTGATTCTCAAGTCGTGGAAAGTCAGGCGCTGACTGCTTTGACCGATTGGCAGCAGCTGGCGGATGGTAGCCAGAGAGTTCTGGGCTACAATCAAGATGAAGTCAGTCAGCTGGCTCAGTCCTATGCTGGCAGAAAATACTATCACTCGCAGAATCGCTCTGCCATGATTTATATCATTTAGAAAGAAAAACATGCAATTACAATTTTTAGGAACTGGAGCCGGTCAGCCGTCCAAGGCTCGCAATGTGTCTAGTCTTGTCCTCAAGCTTTTGGAGGAAATCAATGAAGTCTGGATGTTTGATTGCGGCGAAGGTACCCAGAATCAAATCTTGGAAACCACCATCAAACCTCGTAAGATTTCAAAGATTTTCATCACGCACCTGCATGGTGACCATATTTTTGGCTTGCCGGGTTTCCTCTCTAGTCGAGCTTTTCAGGCCAATGAAGAGCAGACGGATTTGGAAATTTATGGACCAGTCGGTATCAAAAGCTTTGTGATGACAAGCTTGCGCGTGTCTGGTTCTCGCCTGCCTTATCGGATTGATTTTCATGAGTTTGATGAAAACAGTCTGGGTAAGATTCTGGAAACAGACAAGTTTACTGTTTATGCGGATAAGCTAGACCACACGATTTTCTGCGTGGGTTATCGGGTGATGCAGAAAGATTTGGAAGGAACGCTGGATGCGGACAAGCTGCGCGAGGCGGGCGTTCCTTTTGGTCCTCTCTTTGGAGAAGTCAAGAATGGTCAGGACATCGTCCTAGAAGATGGGACCAAAATCATCGCAGCCGATTATATCTCAGCTCCTCGCCCGGGTAAGACCATTACCATTTTGGGTGACACCAGGAAGACTGACTCAAGTGTTCGCTTGGCTGTGGCAGCGGATGTGCTGGTTCATGAAGCGACCTATGGCAAGGGAGATGAAAAGATGGCCCGCAAGCATGGCCATTCGACCAATATGCAGGCTGCGGAAGTGGCTAAGGAAGCTGGTGTCAAACGCCTGCTGCTCAATCATGTCAGCGCGCGTTTCCTATCGAAAGACATTAGCCAAATGCGGCGCGATGCCAGTGCTGTCTTTGAAAAGGTCCATGTGGTCAAGGACTTGGAAGAGGTGGAGATATGAGAACCATCATCATCACAGGGGCTAGCGGTGGACTGGCTCAGGAAATGGTTAAGCTCTTGCCCCATGACCGACTGATTTTGGTCGGACGGAGCAAGGCTAAGCTGGAAAAACTATATGGAGAAAGGGAAAATCTTGACCTAGTGGAGCTGGATATCACAGATATCTCAGCTTTGGAAAGATTTTCTGAGCGGATTGACAGCCAGTATGGCCACGTAGATGTCCTAGTCAATAACGCTGGCTATGGAATTTTTGAAGAATTTGACAAAATCAGCTCAAATGATATCGAGGCCATGTTTGAGGTCAATACCTTTGCCCTGATGAACCTGTCCCGTATCTTTGGGGCTCGCATGAAGCGGGCAGGCCGAGGCCATATCGTTAATATCGTTAGTATGGCCGGTCTCATTGCCAGTAGTAAGTCCAGTCTTTACTCAGCGACCAAGTTTGCGGCTATTGGTTTTTCCAATGCCCTGCGTTTGGAACTTCTGCCTTTTGGGGTCTATGTCACGACGGTGAACCCAGGTCCTATCAAAACAGCTTTTTTCGATCAGGCAGATCCTGATGGTTCCTATGTGAAAGCAGTAGACAAATATATGCTTGAGCCAGACTTTGTAGCAGGCAAAATTGTCAGTTCCTTTGGTAAAAAGAAGCGGGAAATGAATCTACCTGGGATTCTCAATCTTGCCCACAAGCTCTATACCCTGTTTCCAAAAATTGCTGACAAGATGGCGGCCAATATGTTTAACTATAAGTGAGGTTTTATGATAGCTAATCTACAAGCTTACAAGGCCCATCTGCAGGCGCCTTGGGGCAAGCTTCAGTATGATATTATTTTTGCTTTTCTTGAGTCGCTGAGGGGCCAGAAAATTCTTGATTTCGGCAGCGGTTTTGGAATTGTGGCTGATTTTCTAGCGGAAAAGAACCAAGTGACCGCCATCGAGCCGAACCCAGAAATGATTGCTGAGCGCAAGCAGGACTTTTCCTATGAGCAATTGCATGGCAGCTTGGATCTTCTGCAAACATTACCAGACCAGTCTTTTGATGTCATCATCTGTCATAATGTTTTAGAGTATGTGTCTGAGCCTGCTCTCTATTTGACAGAATTTTCCCGCCTCTTAAAAAAGGACGGCAAAATTTCTCTGGTCAAGCATCACGAGGTTGGGCGCATTATGCATACGGTGGTTTTTGAAAATGACCCAGAAAAGGCCCAGCAGCTTTTGGCAGGTCAGGAATATCAAACCCACAGCATGGGAGCTGCAAAGGTCTACCATGTCCAAGATGTGATTTCAGGTCTTCCGTTAGAAGTTGAGGATTATCAGGGGGTACGAATTTTTTACGGGCTGCAATCCAATGACTACAAAACTACCCCTGACTGGGCTGAAAAGATGCTTAAAATGGAGCTGGCTGTCTGCAACCAATCTCCTTACCGGGATATCGCTGCCTTTCAGCATCTTTGGCTGAGCAAGCACTAAATCTATTTATTAAGCAAAATCTTCCTAGGGAGAGTATTTATGGCAGAAAGAAATGTCAGAAAGCCTGAGCAGCCGGTCAACTACGCCATGCTCAGTTTGTTTCAGTACATGGCTTCAATTTTGGTAATTTTGGTGCATTGTCAGCGACTTTTGAGAATGAAGTCTTACATTTTACTCAGAAAAGCATGTTTGGTCGCATGGCAGTACCATTTTTTCTGATTTCATCAACTTTTCTGCTAAAGTCCAGCTTGGCTAAGAAGCAGGATATGAAGCTGTACGTTAAACGTATTTTGAAGCAGTATCTTTTGTGGAGCGGGATTTATGTTCCTTATGCTTTAGCGTATTTTTGGACCTTGCCAGTTCAGAAGCATTATGCTCCTTTGGCCTTGTTGGCTGGGCTTTTGTATATCGGCTTATGTTATCAACTTTGGTATATTCCCGCCTTTCTCTTGGGGCTTTTACTTGTCCACTATGTTTATAGAAAATGGGGTGCTAGAAAGACGGGGATATTTTTACTCCTGCTTTATGTAATGGGCTCGATCGAGACATACTATGCTTATTTCTCAAATAGCTGGCTTACCCAGTCTTTTGACACCTATGCTAAGATTTTCTTCACCACCCGAAACGGTATTTTCTATACTCCCATTTTTATTTACTTGGGCTATCTTCTTTATGATTATCAGCAGTCTAGCATTTTTAGGAAAGATTATGGGAAAAAGCTATTCTTGTCTGGCCTTCTTTTGCTGCTAGATGGGTGGATTGTCTTCATCCATCAGGGGATTGATAAGAACTTCTTTTTGGCTTTGCCTCTCTTTGCTTTATTTCTGGTGAATTGGATTTTGCGTACAAGAATTGGTCAAAACTGGTATCTGTATCACCTCAAAGAATTGAGCGTTTTATATTTCTTTTTGCATCCGATTTTTATAGAATCCTCTTTTTATCTGCTCCAGAAGACCGATTTTGCCAAATGGCAGCAGGGAAGAATTGTCTTTTTGCTAACCTTACTCTTGACTCATCTAAGCGCAGAAGTCATTTTATTAGCTCGAAAGCGCTTGTTCTTAAAGCAAAGGCTTACAAAGGGAATGGGATGACGAAAGAAAGCTAGTGAGTCGGATCTGCCGATCGGAGAAGCCCTAGCTGGTAAGCGAAAATCCACAAAAGTTGCCCTTACTCAAATTTTAATCGAGTGAGGAAGTAAAACATAAAGTGATGGAACAGAAGAAATATTCCGTGCCTTTTTCTTCTGTTCTGTCGCTTTTTCATGTTATAATATTCAGACAAGATTGAACGGAGAAAGTGTTTCACTTATCATGATTAGCTCAAAATATGACTGGCAGTTTGCCACTAATTTTACAGACGAAAAATTTCTAAAAAAGGCTAAGAAAGCTGGATTAGAGCCTGCAGCTGCCAGTCTTCTTTATCAAAGAGGTGTGCAGACTGAAGAGGCCTTGCAGGAATTTTTGGAGCCTAGTTTAGACCAGCTTCACGATCCTTATGACCTGCATGATATGGAGCGGGCAGTGGAGCGCATTCGCTCAGCGATTGAGAATTACGAACAGATTTTGATCTATGGCGATTATGATGCTGATGGGATGACCTCGGCATCGATTGTCAAGGAAGCCTTGGAGCAGCTGGGGGCTGAGTGTCAGGTTTATCTGCCCAATCGCTTTACGGACGGCTATGGTCCTAATAGCAGTGTTTACAAATATTTTATTGAAAATCATGGGATCTCGCTCATTATTACAGTGGATAATGGAGTGGCGGGACTTGAAGCTATCGAGCTAGCCCAGTCTCTGGGCGTGGATGTTATCGTGACGGATCACCACTCCATGCCTGAGGAGCTGCCAAACGCCTATGCGATTGTCCATCCGGAACATAGCGGAGCAGATTATCCTTTCAAGTATTTAGCCGGTTGTGGGGTGGCTTTTAAGCTAGCAACAGCCTTGTTGGAAGAAGTCCAAGTCGAACTTTTGGACTTAGTTGCCATTGGAACCATTGCCGATATGGTCAGTCTGACGGGAGAAAATCGGATCTTGGTCAAATACGGCCTTTCCGTCCTCAAAAACACTCAGAGAATAGGTCTACAGGAACTCTTCAAAATAGCTGGTATTCAGCCTGATGAACTGGATGAAGAAACGGTTGGTTTCCAGCTTGCCCCCCGACTCAATGCACTGGGACGGCTGGATGATCCAAATCCAGCAGTTGAGCTTTTGACAGGCTTTGACGATGAAGAAGCTCGTGACATTGCTCTTATGATCAACCAGAAAAATGATGAGCGCAAGGAAATCGTCCAGCAGATTTATGAAGAAGCACAAACCATGCTGGACCCTAAGAGACCAGTGCAGGTGTTGGCTAAGGAAGGCTGGAATCCCGGTGTGCTAGGAATTGTCGCTGGGCGCTTGCTGGAAGAGCTGCACCAGCCAGTCATAGTGCTTAATATCGAGGATGGCATCGCTAAGGGCAGCGCCCGCAGTATTGAAGCGGTCAATATTTTTGAGGCCTTGGACAGTCATCGTGACCTCTTTCTAGCCTTTGGTGGCCATGCTGGAGCAGCTGGAATGACCCTTGAAGCAGACAAGCTGGCGGAGCTTGCTGATATCCTGACAGCCTACATCTTAGACAATGATTTGGATTTGACTAGCAAAACAGCCCTGTATTTAGATGAGGAGCTACATCTGCCAGAACTGACCCTTGATACACTCAAAAGCTTCGAAAAACTGGCGCCTTTTGGTATGGACAATAAGAAGCCGCTTTTTTACCTCAAGGATTTTAAAGTGGACAATGCTCGGACTATGGGGGCTGGCAATGGCCATCTCAAGCTGAAAATTTCTCAGAAAGATGCATCTTTTGAAGTAGTAGCTTTTGGGCAAGGAAACCTGGCAACAGAGTTTGCCCAAACCAAGAATCTGGAGCTAGCTGTCAGCCTCTCTGTCAATAAATGGAACGGCCAGACCAGTCTCCAGCTTATGCTGGTAGATGCCCGTGTGGACGGCATTCAGCTTTTCAATATTCGTGGCAAAAATGCGACACTGCCCGACAAAGTTCCAGTCTTGCGTTTTACAGAGGAGTTGCCAGATTTGACAAATAGCAGAGCAGTTGTGGTTTATGACCTGCCCGATGACTTGCAGGTCTTGAAGAAGATTCTTCAGTCTCAAGATTTCGAAGCGATTTACTTTAAGAATGAGATTACCAAACCTTACTATCTGACCGGTTATGGTACTCGTGAGCAATTTGCTAAACTCTACAAGACCATCTACCAGTTCCCTGAGTTTGACGTTCGCTATAAACTTAAAGAGTTGGCGGCTTACCTGAAAATCGACCCGATTCTCTTGGTCAAAATGATTCAGATTTTTGAAGAGCTGGGCTTTGTCAGCATCACCGAAGGCGTCATGACAGTCAATAAGGAAGCAGAAAAGAAAGAAATTGACAGTAGTCTTATTTACCAAGACCTCAAGCGCCTAGTCAAAGAACAAGAACTCATGGCACTGGGCACCGTGCAGGAGATTTATGATTATTTGAAAGGATAAAAATGAGTTGTTTCAAGAATTTCAAAAAATGGGTTGTTAAAAACAGAGGGATTACAAAAATCTCCTTGATTTTCGTAGGTATCTCCTTTTTACCGGTATTGTATGTGTTGGTAAAAAAATTTTTTAAAGAATATATAGTTCTTGGTTTAAAAGAGACCATAGATTTTGATTGGTTATCTTATTATGGATCGCTTATCGGAAGTTATTTGATTATATATACTCTATATCTTGAAAATAAAAAAATACAGAGAAGAAAAAAACGTGATTCAGTCAGGCCTATATGGAATATTGGAATAAAATATGATTCGATGATAAGCAAAACTAAAGAGGTTGAGAAAAAAATTCTAAAAACTTAAAAATTGTATTTAGAGCCTAGTGGAGAGGAAGTTTACACTATTTATCCAAATAATTCAAAAAGCTTTTAAAATTATACCGATCTTCTCAAAATGAGGTAGTTTATAACGTGAATCAATATAATTATAAAAAAATTTATAGGAAGAGTGAGGGGAGAATCATTCAGCGAAATGAGTATACAGATAGCGAACAGAGAAAAAAATGCAGTCCATATTGATAAAGATTAGAAATATTGGTTCAGGTCATGCTTTTAATTGATAAAATAAAAATATAAAGATGTTAAAAAAATCAGAGGAGAGCATGTGTTAAAGCCTTACGAAAGGTTTATGATTGATAAAGGACATCCAATAACCTGCTTTTTACAATTTGACTCTAAAATTTCAGATATTAGAAACATCCAAGTATTTTTTTATTGATACTTTAGGAAATGAGTATGTTTATACTTTAGTATTAGAATGTGAAAGAAAGCAAGACCCAGAATATTATGTAAAGTTAGGAGAGGAGAGAGTTTATTTAGCCAATTTGTCTAGCGCATACTTTGAAATTATTTTCCAAAATTCTTAGGTAAAGTGAAAGAATCAAACCAATAAAGAACAGGAACTCATGGCTCTGGGCACTGTGCAGGAGATTTACGACTATCTCATGGATTGCTAGGGAAAAGGCTTTCTTGTTTTACAAATCTTTCATATCTAAAAATATTTGAAAGTCTGCTAGAGCCTTTTTGGATAAAACATGGTATAATAGAGAGTAAAAAATTTTTTGAAAGAAAGAACATTATGAATTTAAAAGATTACATTGCAACCATTGAAAACTACCCAACGGAAGGGATTCTCTTCCGTGATATTAGCCCTTTGATGGCTGATGGGAATGCCTATAGCTACGCTGTACGTGAAATTGTACAGTATGCGACTGACAAGGAAATCGACATGATCGTCGGTCCAGAAGCGCGTGGCTTTATCGTAGGATGTCCAGTTGCCTTTGAATTAGGAGTTGGCTTTGCTCCTGTCCGTAAGCCTGGCAAACTTCCTCGTGAAGTTATCTCAGCTGACTATGAAAAAGAGTATGGTGTAGATACTCTGACTATGCATGCGGATGCAATCAAACCTGGTCAACGCGTTCTGATTGTTGATGACCTTCTTGCGACTGGTGGAACTGTTAAGGCCACCATTGAGATGATTGAGCGTCTTGGCGGCGTAGTGGCTGGCTGTGCCTTTCTTATCGAGCTGGATGAGCTCAAAGGTCGCGAAGCAATTGGCGATTATGACTACAAGGTATTGATGCACTACTAAAGATATAGCTTATTACTATATCTAGTTAGAGAAAAAGTATAATTGAAAACTATATCTCCTTTGAGTATAATAGGTATATTAAACAAAAGGAGATATTTTCATGCCTATCAAGATTGATAAGAAGCTTCCCGCAGTTGAAATTTTTAAGCTCTGAGAATATCTTTGTCATGGATGATGACCGGGCAGATCATCAGGATATTCGTCCCTTGAATATCTTGATACTCAATCTCATGCCCCAGAAAATGGTGACGGAAACTCAGATTTTGCGTCATTTGGCCAATACGCCCTTGCAGCTGACTATTGAGTTTCTTTATATGACTTCTCATACGTCAAAGACTACCCAAGTGGAACACATGCAGACCTTTTACAAGACTTTTGATGAGGTCAAACATCGTTTCTTTGATGGCTTGATTATCACAGGAGCGCCAGTAGAGCATCTGCCCTTTGAGGCGGTAGACTATTGGGAGGAATTCCAGCAGGTGATTGAATGGTCCAAGACTCATGTCTTTTCGACTTTGCATATCTGCTGGGGGGCTCAGGCTGGCCTTTATGCCCGCTATGGTGTAGACAAGCACCAGATGGAAGAGAAACTTTCGGGTGTTTACGAGCAGTCGGCTCCAAGCAATAATCTACTTTTCAGAGGTTTTGATGATGAATTTATCACGCCTCATTCAAGGCATACAGAAGTACTGAAAGAAGACATTCTGAATCTGACCAATCTAGAAATTCTCTCTGAGGGAGAAAGACTGGCTTGTCTGTTTTGGCGAGCCGTGACTTGCGAGAGGTGTATAGCTTTGGTCATATGGAGTACGACCGTGATACCCTTGCCAAGGAGTATTTCCGTGACTTGGAAGCGGGCAAGGATCCTCATATTCCTGAGAATTACTTCAAGAATGATGATGTGAATACGACTCCTTGTCTGCGCTGGAGTTTGGCGGCAGCTCTCTTTTTCAGTAATTGGGTCAATTATGCAGTCTATCAAGAAACACCATTTGATTGGCAAAGTCCAGAGAATGATGCATCCTTCTTTGCTTATTTATAAAGAGGTACTATGACTTATTTAGCAGCTTACAAAAATGGCAACTTGGTTCTTCCAAGTGCCCTCTTTTTGCATTTTAAAGACATTTTTGATTCCAGTGATGATTTTTTGGTCTGGCAGTTTTTCTATCTGCAAAATACCACCTCATTGGAGGAGTTTGCGCCTAGTCAGATTGCGGAGCATATTGGCAAGACCTTGTCCGAGGTCAATCGTTCCATGTCCCATCTGACGGAAAAAGGCTTGCTCCAGTACAGAACCATCGAACTGAATGGGGAAATTGAAGCGATTTTTGATGCTTCGCCAGCCTTAGAAAAGCTAGACGAGATTCTAGGCACTTCCAGTCCTACAGGGGCAAGGCCAGCGTCTGATGGCAATCTTCTCAAGGAACTGGTTGAAACCTTCCAGCAAGAGCTGGGTCGTCTTTTGACTCCATTTGAAATTGAGGATTTGACCAAGACCATTAAGGACGATCAAACCAATCCAGACCTGGTCAAGGCTGCTTTACGCGAAGCGGTTTTCAATGGCAAGACCAATTGGAAATATATTCAGGCCATCTTGCGTAATTGGCGGCGGGAAGGCATTACAACCCAAGCTCAGGTAGAAGCCAAACGGGCGGAGCGTGAAGCAAGTAATCCACAGAATGTAACGGTTTCGGATGATTTCCTCAATGCCATGAATCTGTGGAAGGACTAGTTACAAGTAAGTGCGGTGGGGTTGTGCGAAATGTTTGAAGATTTTGCTTTTCTTTCTACTATCTAGTTTTAGATTTAAAGATCTTCAAGTCATTATAAATAGTTCCAACTCCGAGTGGTTGCTCAGTAATCGCTGGCTATTGAGCAATTATCTACCATTTTAATAGTTTCTGAACATAATAGGGCGAGACTGCAACATTTTTGTTTCAGTCTCTTTTTTGTTTTAGAACCTATGATTTTGAGGAATTATGATATAATGGAAAGGTATATTGACAATTCCATAAACAAGAGGAGAAGCAAAGATGGGACAAATTAAATCAAGCACTATTTCAGCTAGGTCTGCTATCAGCGAGCTAGTTGGAGTTGATACCAGCAATGCACAAAATCAACAAGTTGACTTTTCCTATACGGCGGAAATTTCTGGGATGGAAGCTGGCCGTCAAGCTTGCAATCAAATGTTACAGGCTATCAGTGACTTCAGTTCGGCCGTCCTAACTCAGGCCAATAAATTTCCAGAAATTGCTGCAAATTGAGAAACGCGATATAGAGCAGGCTAAGCGCTGGGAGAGTTGAGATGAAGGCAGATAAAAGCGAAAAAGAACGTCAGGCACTTTACGAAAAAATTCTCAAAGTTGACGAAAAAGAAGACAAATTTATAGCTCTCAAACATCAATACGAAGATTCTCTGGCAAATTTTGCGACGGATTTCCAATATTTGACGAATCGAATGGAAAATCTACTTTATGAGTATCCGCAAAATACTGCTTCCCTCAATCGTGATTTAGCAGAGACTCACCATCTTAACCAACAGGTTAAGAACTATGTGGGGGTGCAGATGGATGAACTAGAAAAGCTCGGTCGTCAAACAAGAAAGACTCTGGAAGAAGAACGAGAAAAACTGACCAAAGAAAGGAATAGTCTGCCATGGGAGTGAAATATAGTGCAGCAGATTCGGCCCAGCTTATCCAAGCGATGACCAGCAATCTGCAGGTAGCTAATCAGGTGACCGATCGTCTATCTAGTGGCTGCGATCACCTGATTGCCTCTTTGGAATCGGGTGAGCTGCAGGGAGCGGCTTATACAGCGGGAAAGGGCTTATTTACAGAAATTATAATCCCTGCTATCAAAAAGCTACAAGCTGCTATTGATGATATTCAGGAGGAGCTTTCCTCTTATAAAAATGCCGATACCGAGGTGGCCAAATACGGCGAGTTAGATTTGGATTTATTGAAAGAACAACTGAAAATAAAACAGGAGATGCTGGAGAAAACCCAAGCTCAGCTGGCAGAGTATCAATCTCTATTTCGCCGGATTATTGATGGAGTTGCAGGGAAATTAGCTGACAATCTGTCCAAGACGAATGCTCTGACAATGCTGGAAAACCAGCTAAATATCGGTATTCGGGAAATTCAGGAAAAAATTGACAAACTGGAATGGTTTGTGGCTCAGGTATCCCAGTATTTCACAGATAGTCTGCAGGTTTTGGCCCTAGCTATTCAGGGAGCGACGCAGCTTAGTCAGGTATTGGTAGACAGTGAGGGTAATTACTCTACTGATGGAATAGATATGAGTTGGTCTGCTAAGATGAAGGCTCAGAAGATTCAGACTGTTTCAAAGAGTGATTATCGGACACCCCAAGAACAGGCTATAGACAAGGCTGTCAAAGATATGAAGTTATCCGGTACTGCTGAAATCTATTACCGAGGTAAGCTTGCAGAGAAGCTGCAGGGAAAACCACGTTCTGAATGGAAGAAGATTATTTCAAACTTTAATAAAGATCTTAAGACAGATAAAGGGGATAATCTACTGGATGTTTTCAATATGACCCGAGCTGAGCTTGAGGAAAAGTATGGTGGCAAGATTCAGGCCTATGAACGTTTTTTAACCACGGGATATGGTGATGCATCTATTGCTACTATGAGTCAGGATGCTCTTCAATTGATTATGGCGAGATATGACCAAGTAAAAAATGATCATCGAGGCTTGAGTCCCACAGAATTAGCTAAGGTTGATCCAGCTTTCAAGAAAAAAATAGATGGTATGAGCCAAGAGGAGATAGAAAAAGAATTTCCTGAGCTCAAAAATGCCATTTCCCAAGCTCATGTGAAACCATTTGGCAGTTTAGGCATGTCAGAGACTGAATGGGCTAATCATCGCTATGTGACAGACCGTTATTTTTTAATGGACAGTCAGAAATTACTTAGTTGGCGTGATCCTAATTACACGGCGAAGTTTAATCATTACATCCTTGAAGAAGGGATCAATCCGATTACACTTGAGCCTGCGACAGCCAAAGAAGTCCAAACAGCTGAATGGTATAATCGCATCCATCCTATCACTGAAACACTTAGCTGGGGTGCTGCCTTGTATTCTGCTTATGTAGGGTATAACCAGTATTACAATAAACCTTATACAACAATCTCCGAAGCTTTTGGAAAGGGAAAAGATTGGATTAAAGGGAAAATTCCAAGCGTGGGGAGTCAGCCGGTGGTTGATCCTCAACTTCCATCAAAGAATTTGGACTCCAAATTACCTAAAATTAATGTTGGTGGCTTAGATAACCCTATTGTAGATGAGATGTCAACTGTAGGACGATGGATGTCAATGGAAGAATATACAAAGATGATTGATTCTGGTAAAGTTCAAATGTCACCGAATGGAAATACAACATATGTTGCTACTCCTTCTAATATTGAAGCATTTCCAGCTGCTAAACCAGGAAGCGTTTTTACAGAATTTGATGTTAATTCCCAGAGTCTTTATCCAGCTGGAAAAGAAGGATGGGGACAAATCCCAGGTCCAGGATCTCTAATTGATAGGTTAAATCAAAAGAAGGGCTTGCCAGCCATAACAGAAATGCCGGATGCTCGTAATATAAATATCAAAGGAGAAAAGTAATGAGTCGACTTCAAGAAGTAAAAAAAGTGACTAAAGAGTGGCTATCAGAAAACATTGATATTCTAAAAGAAGAAAATATTAGTCTAGAAGTTTTAATTGATAATGAAAATTGCTTGAGAATATTATTAGAAACAAAAAGATAAAATGGGAGAAATACTAGTTGAAGAGCCAAGCTTTTGCTCCTTATAAAAAAATTTCAAATTTGAAATTGCTCAAATAATTGATAATCGAGCTCAGATAGTAAATGCATGGTACGACAATGAAAATACAAATATTGAAGACTATAAAGTTATATTAGATACTGGAATGGTTCTTATGTAATAACTGTTGCCACAGAATATGTTGATATTTGAATAATATATAGATTACGATGTATTTGGACTCTGATGAGAAGATTATTTCAGCTTTTCCTAGCAAAGAATAGTTAAAACATTGAATTATAAGACGAGAAAGAGGAGAAAAATGCTAAAAAGAGAATATGATATATTCAAATATCAAAATAATAGTATTAGCTTAATGATAAGTTTTTTTGATTCCTATTATCAAACCTTATGTGAATTTTTTGATGCAGAAGCCCATCAATCCGATTACACTTGAGCCAGCAACAGCCGAAGAAATCCAAACAGCTGAATGGTATAATCGCATCCATCCTATCACTGAAACACTTAGCTGGGGTGCTGCCTTGTATTCTGCTTATGTGGGGTATAACCAGTATTACAATAAACCTTATACAACAATCCCCGAAGCTTTTGGAAAGGGAAAAGACTGGATCAAAGGGAAAATTCCAAGCGTGGGGAGTCAGACGGTGGTTGAGATAAAAAACTACAGTATGGATGACTTAGCGAATCTTAAGCACACAGAGAACTTTACAGAGAAGTCTAAGATTCACATCTTTGAAGGTGATATTAATAAAGAAGGTCGAGCAGGAGGCTATCACAATGATATGGTAGAGGGGACTTCTGGAAATATTATCGAGGGTACGAAAGTTCTGCTTTAAATGATGCTGGGATTAAGGAAGGAATTAAAATTGGAATAGTTCTTACTGATGATGGGAAAATTATTACCGTCTATCCGACCGTTTCAGAATAGAAAGGGATTTGAATGTTAAAAAGAGAATACAAATTATTTAAAAGTGTTGAGAATGGAAATGCACTTACGGTATTGTATAATAGAGAAGATTATGAAATTATAACAACCTTTATGATTACAGAAGTTACTGACTTTTATCTAGATGTTCGAGAAGCTTTGGAGAGTGTAATTACTGGGAATATGGAAGAATATGCTTTTGATGGTAATTTGTTAGGGCTTGAAATTGGAAAAGAAAGAACAGAAGTTTACTTCCAATTTGAGGAAGAAATATTAGGTGGTCCATGCTTTATTCCTACAAATGAGCTTTATAAACTGGTTTTAGAGTGGAAAGAAATGGCAGAAAAAATGCACAGAGGGGAAGATATTTTTCCTGTGATTTTAGAAGATTAATCTAGTATAAAGAATTTTAGGGTAGGATACTTTCTTTGCCCTTTTCGTCTCGTAGATTTGTTGAGAAACACGGTCCTAACTTTGAACAAAAGCATTTTGAATATACCTCTAGGACAGGAAAATATTAGTATGTTAGAAACAGTTTTAAAAGCAATTGATAATTTGTTATCAATAATTGACCAATATAAAATTAAAAAAACGTTCATCCGCAAGTAGAGGATTTAAAATATTTAAAAAAATCTTTGAATACCAATGACGAGCTAAGTACAAGGGAAAAAAATTTACTCTTTATCAAGAACTTTTTTTCCACCACGCGGTGGTTTATCAGATATTCATTATTGGCATAACGACTTTGGAACAAGAAAAACAGTTAATGAAGTCATATCAGATTCAACGAAAACAATTGCTGATTATTTGCTGGAACGGTAACAAAAATAATTTAATGGTGAATATTCTTAAAAAAAATTAAAACTAAAAACCTATAAAAAAATAATGATTTAATAAATAATATAGATTTAAATCCAAGGTTGTCCTGTTTTTCCAAAGTGATATTTCATTCACAAATGACCTGCATGATATAAATCAGTCCTTTGATGTATTCTTGTCAAGAGAAATTTTTGAAGATTCGGTTAATTGATGTGGAAGAAACATCTTATCTAACGAATGGTCGAGTAAAATTAGGTTTTTTTCTCAAGATGGAATACTAGTGAGTATTTTTACTGTTGAATTTAACAGATAAAGAATACGCAGATTTAAAAAGATAGTTTTAAACCATAATAAATAACGTGAGTAGTCAGATTAAAAAAAGACTCACAAATTTACCAGAAGGTACCGAACAAACAGTTGTTATTGATGTAAGAGGTCAAGAGTATAATTTAGAAATACTCCGAGATATTAAAAATAAGATTATAGAAAAATCAGACTATAATGCTGAGATTCTATTCAAGAGAGAGTGAGGAACTTATGACGGTTGGTTTAAAAGTAGATTTATATTGGTACTCTATTGGAACAGGAGGTTTTCTCCACTCGTTTTTTTCAACAATTTGTGTTCGTTTAGAAAATAATGTTTGGGGGAGCAGATTCCCTATTTTGATGAAGGAGTTATATAGCGGAAAGCTAGAACCACATCAGTTGGAGGAGGCTTTGCGTGAATTGGAGACCATCCAAAAGGAATTAGAAAGAATTAATCCTAATCAAGTTGTTTGGGATAATGAAGATAGAAGTAAAATGCCTCCTTGGGTTGACAATATCAGTCCAGATATCAAAGCGTTATCAGATTATTTTGTGACAAGCAGTGGAAAGAATCTAATTTCTGTGATAAAAAGAGCTTTGTTGGATGCTATAGATGAACAAGTTGAACTTGAAATAAAGAGTTTATGAAATGTCATGACTGATTAGAATTAAATATTTTTATGAAGAATCCAATATTGATTCATAAAAACTATTACACGGCTTGGGATTACTCAGGTCGTGTAATTTTTTTAAAAAGAGATTTTTAGCCTCAAAGAATTAGCAAAGGTTAATTCAGTTTTCAAGAAAAAAAGTCAAGAGGAGATAGAAAAAATTCTATACTGCGCAGGACTAAGTCCTTTTATTTAATTTCAATTCGTTTGTTGTAATAATCAATCTAATCGGTTTATCGAAAAGCTGATTTTTTTGTTCCGCTGCTTTTTTTATACCCTTTAAAAATGATATACTGAATAGAAGAATGTTTAGAAAAGAGTAAGCAATGCAAAAAAAGACTATTTCCCAACGCTTGGAGCGAGTAGCTGCTTTTGTTCCAGATGGGGCAAAGCTGCTGGATGTTGGGAGCGATCATGCCTATCTGCCTATTTACCTGATTCAGCAGGGACGGATTGAGAAGGCTCTGGCCGGTGAAGTGGTAGAGGGGCCTTTTCAGTCTGCCCAGAAAAATGTGGCAGAGCATGGGCTGACGGAGCAGATTGAGGTTCGCTTGGCCAATGGTCTGGCGGCTTTTTGAAGCGGAAGATCAGATTGACACCATCGTCATCGCTGGCATGGGTGGTCGCTTGATTTCAGAGATTTTTGGAAAATGGCAGAGCTAAGCTTGCGTCTGTTTCCCGCTTGATTTTGCAGCCCAATAATCGAGAGGATGAGCTCCGCAGCTGGCTGGTATCCAACGGCTTTCGTTTGCTGGCTGAGGATATCTTAGAAGAGGCTGGTAAGTTTTACGAAATCCTAGTGGCTGAGGCAGGCCAGCAAACTTTGACGGAGCAAGAAAAACGCTTTGGTCCTTTCCTGTTAGAGCAGAAATCGCTAGTTTTTCAGAAAAAATGGCAGAAAGAACTGAAGAAATTCGAAGAAGCTTTAGCTCATATCCCAGAAAGAAATAAGCTAGAACGCTCTGCTATGTCCCAAAAAATCGACAGTATCAAGGAGGTACTCCATGTTAGCAAGTGAGATCATCGCCCGTTATGAAGCCTATTGCCCGCAAGAATTGTCCATGGAGGGCGACATTTCAGGCCTGCAAATCGGAACTTTGGACAAAGAAGTGGACAAGGTTCTAGTGGCGCTGGATATTCGTGAGCAGACGGTGGCAGAAGCTATCGAGGCAGGTGCTGGACTGATTATCGTTAAGCATGCGCCTATCTTTCGCCCGCTCAAGGACCTAGTGGCAGATAAGGCGCGAAATCAAATCATTCTAGACCTCATCAAGCATGATATTGCTGTTTATGTCAGCCATACCAATATTGATGTTGTAGAGGACGGGCTCAATGACTGGTTCTGCCAGTTATTAGATATTGAGGAGACAAGTTTCTCAGTCAGATAAGTCCAGAACACGGTATTGGCCGCGTGGGGAAGATTGTGCCTCAGACTTTTGGGGACTTTGCGGCTAAGGTCAAGGAAACTTTTGGCCTAGATAGTTTGCGTCTGGTCGCTTATGAAGAAACGGATCTAGAACGTGTGGTTGAGCGTGTAGCTATTTGTGGTGGCAGCGGTCAGTCCTTTTATCCAGAGGCTATTGCCAAGGGAGCGCAGGTCTACATAACAGGTGATATTTACTATCACACTGCCCAGGAAATGCTGACAGAGGGGCTTTTAGCGCTGGATCCTGGACACCATATCGAGGTTCTTTTTACGGAAAAATTAAAAGAAAGGCTTGATACCTGGAAGGCAGAAGAGGGATGGGAGATTGAGATTCTGGCTAGTCAGGCTTCGACCAATCCTTTCCGACATATTTGAGAGGGTGTGACATGAAAAAAGTAGCAGTGATTGGAGCTGGGATTGTTGGCTCAACAGCGGCTTACTATCTGTCCCAATTCCCAGATGTGGAAGTGACTGTCTTTGATGAGGGCAAGGGGCAGGCAACCAAGGCAGCCGCTGGCATTATCAGTCCTTGGTTTTCCAAGCGTCGCAACAAAGCTTGGTACAGGATGGCGCGTCTGGGCGCTGATTTTTATCAGGACTTGATTGCGGAACTGGAAGCGGCTAGTATTCAGACAGACTTTTACCAACAAACAGGTGTTTATCTGCTGAAAAAGGACGAGAGCAAGCTACAGGAGCTTTATGATTTGGCTTCTAATCGTCGGGAAGAGTCGCCCTTAATAGGGGAGTTGAGTCTTCTCAGCAGTCAGGAAACCCAGGAGAAATTTCTAGACTTGCAAGGCTTTGAGCGGCTTCTCTATGCTTCCGGCGGTGCTCGTGTGGAGGGAGCACTCTTAACGGAGACGCTTCTGAAAGCTAGTAAGGCAAAACTAGTTGAGAAAAAGGTAAGTCTGGCAGTAGATGGGGAGCAAGTTCTTGTGGACGGACGCAGCTTTAACTGTGTTATCTTAGCTGTGGGGGCTTGGCTGGGAGAAATCTTGCAGCCACTGGGCTATAAGACAGATGTTCGGCCGCAAAAGGGACAGTTGCGTGATTTTAAGCTGGCTGAAAAGACGGATGATTACCCTGTGGTTATGCCTGAGGGCGAGCTGGATATCATTCCTTTTCTAGCAGGCAAGGTCAGTGTCGGTGCCAGTCATGAAAATGATCAGGGCTTTGATTTGACGGTAGATAAGACAGTACTGGATCAGTTGCAGCAAGAAGCGGAAACTTATTTGCCAAGTTTGTCTAAAGCAGAGATTCTGGGTGAGCGCGTGGGAACGCGGGCTTATACCAGCGACTTTTCTCCTTTCTTTGGAGCTGTGCCAGACTTGCCGCATGTTTACGCTGCAAGCGGATTAGGCTCTTCTGGTCTGACAACTGGCCCGCTCATCGGACGCCAATTGGCCCAGATGGCTTTAGGAGAAGCAGGACTGCTAGATCCATCTGACTATCCTATTGAACGATACGTGGAGAAGAAAATACTTAAGGAAAACAAATGATTATAATATTCCTCGTTTTACTTTTACTGGTAATATCAATCTCAATTTCACTTATTCTATTTACTAGACACAAAAGTCGTTCTCAACATTCTCTTGATGCTCAAAATAATGGAGGAAATCAGGAACTAGCAAAGAATACAAAAAAGAAAATAGGTTTCGGTGTTTTAGGCTGCTTCCTATCTAGTGTGGTGATCGTTTGTTTCATGGCTCTTGTCTCTATGTTTCTGAGTTTCATAGATATGTGGGGAATTTTTGTACGAGTACCGAAATATGAAATGATACAGGCTGTTCAGCGCTCTTATAAGCAGAGTGGGTTTGAAGGAACGGTCAGAGTTTTAGATGCTAATAAAAACTATACCTCTTTTGCTGGATATTTAATCAGTGCTGAGTATTCTGAGGAAATTGAGGGGAAAACGGTTAAGATTGGTGACCGAATTGAGTATTACACCTCTCGGGATGAGAAATATGGAAAAACGGATATTGACCTACAGCTTGAAAAGGGATATGCGATTTATCAAGCTTTTCCTAGTATCGCTTATACGGGACTTGAGCTGAGTCCGGGCTATAGTGAAACTTTAGAGACTGTAAAAGATAGTTTTACAAAGGCAGATAAGAAGAAACTATATCTTGAATCCCTTGATTTTATGATAGATAAGGATGCGCCAAATATTGATGCATACGAGGCCCTTATAAAAAAGAATCGGGCAGAAGGCCAGCCTTTGCAGGGCTTGTATCCAATCCCTATTTCTGACATGTTGGAAAAGAGGCTCTTGCCATTGAAATGAAGGTAATTTTGAACGTGGAGCAAGACGATGGCTCTATCATTAGTATTGGCCAAGACCAGAAGAATGATGATAAAATCAAGCAGATTTTACAAGAACAACTAGATTTAACTAAGCTACCAAATGCACGCTATCTTATGGCCATTAGTGTCGGGAAACATAGTAAGTATTCTGGATTTGGTAAATACGAGGTCATTGTTCAAAATCATCAGATCGTTCGATTTTCTATCCAAAATAAAGAATATTAACTTGGAATAAATTTTTTGGGAGCTTGTTTCCAATTTCAGCTTGTGGTTGTATAATCATCATGAACGCGTCTTTCTTAAAGTTATTAGTTCCATGTGGAGAAGGTTTGATATGACAGAAACTATTTTGAATTGGGTCAATATTTGTGTAAAAAAAGACGATGAAATTTTACTGCTTAATCGCCAGCATGATAACTTTAAAGGGTGGATACAACCTGGCGGGAAGGTGGAGTTTCCAGAATCTTTTTTTGAGGCTGCAAGGCGCGAATTAAAAGAAGAAACGGGGCTGACTGCTCTAAACTTGGAATTGAAGGGAATTTCAGGTTTCACTAATCCGAGTAAAAAAGAACGGTATGTGTATTACGATTTTCTTTGTACTGCCTTTGAGGGGCAAGTCAGGGGAAACGATCATGAAGGGGAGCCTAAATGGTGGAAGATTTCGGAACTTAACCAAATAGATATGCAGGGCGACATACGTGAACGTTTGCCTCTCTACTGGCGGAAAGGCTCTTTCGAGCGGATTCATTACTGGAATGAGGAAAAACACTGTATCGGGGAAACCAAGACAATTTTGTATGATTGATTTGAGAGGATAGGGAGAAGTTATGGACTGGTTACGGTCGCAGTCTGTGGTTATGCAGGCGTTCTTGGCTGGGCTTTTTACATGGGGATGTACTATTGTGGGATCGGCTGTTGTATTTTTCTTTAAACAGGTCAGTCGTAAGCTGCTGGATATTATGATGGGCTTTGCGGCGGGCGTTATGATTGCGGCTTCCTTTTGGTCGCTTCTGGCACCGTCGATAGAATATGCGCAAAGTTCTTATGGCAAGCTATCCTGGCTGCCTGCAGCGATTGGTTTTTTAGTGGGCGGCTTTTTCCTGCGGCTGATTGATGCGGTGGTGCCTCACTTGCACTTGAGCAAGGATATTTCGGAGGCTGAGAGTGTTCCTGAGCATAGCCGAAAGAAGCTGTCTAAGACGGCTCTGCTCTTTTTAGCCATTACCATTCACAATTTCCAGAAGGTTTGGCAGTCGGAGTAGCCTTTGGTGCTTTGGCCGCCAATCCTAGTCCGGAAGCCTTTGTCGGTGCGATTGGGCTAGCTTTGGGAATTGGCCTGCAGAACGTCCCAGAAGGAGCGGCTCTGTCCATTCCGATTAGGACGGACGGCAAGTCTCGGCTTAAAGCCTTTTACTGGGGTTCCATGTCTGCGATTGTAGAGCCAATCGGGGCTGTTCTGGGGGCAGTTGCTGTTATGGCCATGACGGCTATTCTGCCCTATGCCCTCTCCTTTGCGGCAGGAGCTATGATCTTCGTGGTGGTAGAGGAGTTGATACCGGATTCGCATACCAATGGCAATACTGATGTGGCGACTTTAGGTCTCATGGTGGGCTTCGTTCTCATGATGGTTTTGGATGTGGCTTTGGGTTGATGCCAACTTGGAATCAAAGAGCGGAAGAAAGCGGATTTCCGCTCTTTTTCTTTTATTAGGGGGAGTGAAAAGGATGACATCCGCTTTCAAAAATGGTAAAATAAAGGGAATACATTAAGAGAGGAAACTCATATGAAAGGTATTATTCTTGCAGGTGGTTCTGGTACACGTTTGTACCCATTGACCCGAGCTGCGTCAAAACAGCTCATGCCGGTTTATGACAAACCCATGATTTATTATCCACTGTCAACTCTTATGCTGGCTGGTATCAAGGACATCTTGATTATCTCCACTCCGACAGATCTTCCTCGTTTTGAGGATCTGCTGGGTGATGGCTCTGAGTTTGGTATCAAGCTCTCTTATGCTGAGCAGCCAAGTCCGGACGGACTGGCACAAGCCTTTATCATTGGGGCTGATTTCATTGGCGATGACAATGTAGCGCTGATTCTTGGGGATAATATTTACCATGGACCAGGTCTGAGTAAAATGCTCCAAAATGCTGCGGCGAAAGAAAGGAGCAACTGTCTTTGGCTACCATGTCAAGGATCCAGAACGCTTTGGTGTTGTAGAATTTGATGAAAATATGAATGCTATCTCCATCGAAGAAAAACCGGAACAGCCGCGCTCTAACTATGCAGTGACAGGACTGTATTTCTACGACAATGATGTCGTTGAAATTGCCAAGAACATCAAGCCAAGTCCTCGCGGAGAATTGGAAATCACTGATGTTAACAAGGCTTACTTGGATCGTGGTGACTTGTCTGTTGAGCTCATGGGACGTGGTTTTGCTTGGTTGGATACAGGAACTCATGAAAGTCTCTTAGAAGCCGCTCAATATATCGAAACAGTTCAGCGTATGCAGAATGTTCAGGTGGCAAATCTGGAAGAAATTGCCTATCGTATGGGCTATATCACTAAAGAGCAAGTGCACGAATTGGCGCAGCCGTTGAAGAAGAATGAATACGGACAATACTTGCTCCGTTTGATTGGAGAAGCATAAGAAGATGACAGAACAATTTTTTGATAAGGAATTAGCAGCGCGTGAGGTTCCCGGAATTCCTGGAATGCTAGAATTTGATATTCCTGTTCGTGGAGACAACCGAGGCTGGTTTAAGGAAAATTTTCAAAAGGAAAAAATGCTGCCGCTAGGCTTTCCTGAAAGCTTCTTTGCAGAAGGAAAACTGCAAAATAATGTCAGCTTTTCTCGTAAAAATGTCCTGCGTGGTCTTCATGCTGAACCATGGGACAAGTACATTTCTGTTGCAGATGACGGTAAGGTGCTTGGTTCTTGGGTAGACCTGCGTGAAGGTGAGACCTTTGGTAATACTTACCAGACAGTAATCGATGCCAGCAAGGGAATTTTTGTACCTCGAGGCGTAGCCAATGGCTTCCAAGTCCTTTCTGACACAGTTTCTTATAGCTATCTGGTCAATGACTACTGGGCTTTGGAACTCAAACCCAAGTATGCCTTTGTCAACTATGCAGACCCAGCTCTAGGCATCCAGTGGGAAAACCTAGAAGCAGCAGAAGTCTCAGAAGCAGACAAGAACCATCCATTACTTAAGGATGTCAAACCATTAAGAAAAGAAGATCTGTAAGAAGATTTCTTTTCTGATTCATTAATTGATACTGAAATATATGATTTACCTCAGCTCTAATCCGAGCGAAGCGAATTAAAGAAATGATTGCCACTGTGGTGTAAGTCATGTAACAAATTGTTTAGTTTGTTACATGACAGGGGATTTTTGAGACATTAGGCTCAAAAATAAGCAATGAAACCGGAGGTTTGCTTGCGTCCCCACCACTTAAGGCAATTATAAAAAAGTTTAAGGAATAAAAATGACTGAATACAAAAAAATTATCGTGACAGGTGGAGCTGGTTTTATCGGTTCTAACTTTGTCCACTATGTTTATAATAACTTTCCAGATGTCCATGTGACAGTGCTGGACAAGCTGACTTACGCGGGTAATCGTGCTAATATTGAAGAAATTTTAGGCGACCGCGTTGAGTTGGTTGTTGGAGATATTGCTGACGCAGCCTTGGTAGATAAGCTGGCAGCTGAAGCTGATGCTATCGTTCACTATGCGGCAGAAAGCCACAATGATAACTCGCTCAATGATCCGAGTCCATTTATTCACACTAACTTCATCGGAACTTACACACTTTTAGAAGCGGCTCGTAAGTACGACATTCGTTTCCACCATGTATCGACTGACGAAGTCTATGGGGACCTGCCTTTGCGTGAAGATTTACCAGGTCATGGAGAAGGTCCAGGTGAGAAATTTACGGCTGAAACCAAGTACAATCCAAGCTCGCCTTACTCATCAACCAAAGCAGCTTCAGACTTGATTGTTAAAGCTTGGGTGCGCTCATTTGGCGTCAAAGCGACGATTTCTAACTGTTCAAACAACTATGGTCCTTACCAGCATATTGAGAAGTTCATTCCGCGCCAGATTACCAATATCCTGAGCGGAATCAAGCCAAAACTCTACGGTGAAGGTAAAAACGTCCGTGACTGGATTCATACCAATGACCATTCATCAGGCGTTTGGACGATTCTGACCAAGGGTCAAATTGGTGAAACTTACTTGATTGGTGCTGACGGTGAAAGAACAACAAGGAAGTGCTGGAGTTGATTCTCAAGGAAATGGGACAGCCAGCTGATGCTTATGACCATGTGACAGACCGTGCCGGCCACGACCTCCGCTATGCCATTGATGCCAGCAAACTTCGTGATGAGCTAGGATGGAAGCCAGAGTTTACCAACTTTGAAGCGGGTCTCAAAGAGACAATCAAGTGGTACACGGACAACCAAGACTGGTGGAAATCTGAAAAAGAAGCAGTCGAAGCTAACTATGCTAAAACGCAACAAGTGATTAAGTAAGCCTTGTTATACAGGCAATATGCGATTAAGAGGCTGGGATTATCTGTCCCAGCCTTTTTCATAGGATTGTTAGTCTTTTAATCTCTTTGTTACAGAAAATGATGTAAAAATAGTGTAAAATGAGATAAATCCTTTCTGTGTTTTCAGCTAAGGAGATTTCTCAAAGTAAAGGAAGACAAAGATGAAATTGATCAAAAGATTGGTGGGAATTGTTTTGGTGCTGTTACTTGCAGCAGTGCTATTTCTGGTTCCTTCTTCTATCAATCCGAATGAACAACTAAAAAATGTTCAAGCGAATACTTCGTGGGAAAGTATGATTGAGCCGACTTTGAACAATACTAATGCAACAGCTCAGGGAGTCAGCACTGAGGTCTCTCTAAATAGCGTCCAGCTCAATCAGGTACTTAAGTCTTCGCTGACTGGCTCTGAAAATCAGGAGCTATTGAACAGTGTTTACAGTATTGAAGGCAATAAGCTACGCATCCAGTATCCGGTTAAGCTATTTTTTATTGATAGTAAGCTAGATCTAGAGGTAGATGTGACGGTGAAGGGGAGTGCCTTGTACATCACAATTGATAGCGCCAAGCTAGGCATCCTTCCTATCCCTAAATCTTGGGTGACTGGCATGCTGAAGCAGCAACTGCAGACCTCTAATTCGACTATCACAACGGAGGGAGATAGTTTCCTTCTATCTCTGCCGCAGAGTCCGTTCAGCATTGACAAAATCAGCCTGCAGAATGGAGTTGCTAAAATCCAGATCAGTATGGCTTATAGAATTCAATGATTTTAAAATCTAATTTAAACCAAATTTCTAGATTGAAGAAAAGATCTATTTTAGATGACGTTCTTCAATCTTTTTTTATATTTAAGAAAATTAATTGAATAGAGCATGATGAAAATACCATATTATGTAACTTTGTAGGTAGTAATTAGGAATATTAAAAAATTCAGACAATTCTTCGGAATTATGCTAAAATGAAGAAAAGGAGGGAAAACGATGAAATTTTACTCAATAGATCCAAATGTTGATGTGGTTGAAACTCCGGTCGAAGAGCAAGGACGTCTCATCCGACATTTGCACCTTGCTAAAGGAAAACAAATCCCTGAACATAGCGCAGATGCTCTTGTTACAGTTGTCTGTCTAGAAGGGAAGGTGGATTTTACTGCCTTGGGAGAAACTGTACAATTGATACCGGGAAGTTTTCTGACAATGGAGCCTAATGAACTTCATAGTTTATATGGTGTGGAAGAGAGCCATGTTTTAGTGATTCAGCAGTTGCTTTATCTATGATCTGCTCGAACAGGGGCTCTTTCAACATTAACTCAAGGAATTTTTCTATTTCTTGAGTTTTTTTATTCTATTTTTCAAGAGGGCTTTGTCGCTAATTTTATGCTATAATAAATACTATGCAAACTAAACCAACTTCTGCCTATGTGCATATTCCTTTTTGTACTCAGATTTGTTATTACTGCGATTTTTCCAAGGTTTTTATCAAAAATCAGCCGGTAGATAGTTATCTGGAGCATTTGATTGAGGAATATCATTCTTACGACATCAAAAAGCTTCGCACCCTCTATATTGGAGGGGGGACTCCGACGGCTCTATCTGCGCCTCAGTTGGCTTTTTTGCTGGAAAAGCTGACGGACAAGCTGGACTTGTCTTATCTAGAAGAGCTGACCATTGAAGCCAATCCCGGGGATTTGGGCCAGGAGAAGATTGCTGTACTTAAAGACTCGCCTGTCAATCGGGTTTCGCTGGGAGTACAGACCTTCAATGACCGCATGCTCAAGCAGATCGGCCGCAGTCACTTGGAAAAGGACATCTATGAGAACATTGCCAATCTCAAAAAAGCAGGTTTTGACAATATCTCGATTGATCTGATTTATGCCCTGCCCAAGCAGACCATGGAAGATGTGAAAACCAATGTTTCCAAGGCTATTGCCCTAGACATTCCTCACATGAGTTTGTACAGTTTGATTTTAGAAAATCATACAGTCTTCATGAATCGGATGCGGCGAGGGAAGCTACCTCTGCCCAAGGAAGATTTGGAAGCGGAGATGTTTGAATACATTATAGCTGAGCTGGAAAAGGCCGGCTTTGAGCATTATGAGATTTCAAACTTTTCCAAGCCAGGCTTTGAGAGCCGCCACAATCTCATGTACTGGGACAATGCGGAATATTATGGTATTGGAGCGGGAGCGTCTGGCTATGTCGATGGTGTTCGCTATAAAAACCACGGACCCATTCGTCATTATCTGCAAGCAGTGGAAGCGGGTAATGCCCGTGTTCAGGAAGAAGTGCTGACGCTGAATGAAAAGATGGAAGAAGAGATGTTTCTGGGCTTGCGCAAGAAGTCAGGTGTTTCTAAAAAGCGTTTTGAGGAAAAATTCGGTCTTTCCTTTGAAGATCAATACGGCGCTGTTGTGACTGAACTGACTGAGCAGGGCCTGCTAGTCCCGGATAGAGACATCGTACGCATGACTAAAAAAAGGCCTCTTTTTGGGCGATACGGTTGCTGAGAAATTTATATTGGAGTAAATCATGGGCTTAACTTATCAAATGAAAATGAAAATTCCTTTTGATATGGCAGATATGAACGGCCATATCAAGCTGCCTGATGTCATCTTACTGTCTTTGCAGGTATCAGGCATGCAGTCGATTGAGCTCGGCGTCAGCGACAAGGACATGCTGGAGCAGTATAATCTAGTCTGGATTATTACGGACTACGATATTGATGTGACACGACTGCCACGATTTGCAGAGGAGATCACCATTGAGACAGAAGCCTTGACCTATAATCGGCTCTTTTGCTACCGTCGCTTCACGATTTTTGATGAAGCGGGGGAGGCTATTATCCAGATGATGGCAACCTTTGTCCTTATGGATCGGGATAGCCGCAAGGTTCATGCAGTTGAACCTGAAATTGTTGCACCTTATCAGTCGGAATTTTCTAAGAAATTACTGCGTGGCCCTAAATATCCAAACTTAGAAAATCCTGTCAGCAAGGACTATCATGTGCGCTTTTACGACTTGGATATGAACGGGCATGTTAACAACAGCAAGTACCTAGATTGGATTTTTGAGGTTATGGGTGCAGACTTCCTTACCCAGCATATTCCTCGGAAAATCAACCTGAAGTATGTCAAGGAAGTTCGACCAGGTGGCATGATTGCCTCTAGCTATGAACTGGAAGGTCTGCAGAGCACTCACCAGATTTCTAGTGATGGCGATGTCAATGCGCAAGCTATAATCACTTGGCAAGGGATTGAAGAAGATTAGAAAGTAATATATGACTTATAAAGGTTATTTGATTGATTTAGACGGGACGATTTATAAGGGAAAGAGCCGAATTCCTGCTGGCGAAGCCTTTGTGCATGAGCTACAGAAGCGCAAGATTCCCTATCTTTTTGTGACCAATAACACCACGCGTACGCCAGAAATGGTTCAAACCATGCTAGCTGAGAATTTCAATATTGAGACGCCGCTTGAGACTATTTACACGGCGACTTTGGCGACTATTGATTATATGCAGGAAAAAAATCTGGGCAAAAAAGTCTACGTCATCGGTGATGTCGGACTGAGACATGCCATTGAAGAGGCTGGATATATAGAAGACACAGAAAATCCTGACTATGTGGTAGTAGGGTTGGACTGGGAAGTAGACTATGAGAAGCTGACAATAGCGACTCTGGCTATTCAAAAGGGGGCTCACTTTATCGGGACCAATCCTGATCTCAATATTCCGACGGAGCGAGGCCTGCAGCCGGGAGCGGGTGCTATCAATGCCCTCTTGGAAGCCGCTACTCGTGTTGAGCCGACCTTTATCGGCAAGCCCAATGCCATCATTATGGAAAAAGCCATAGAGCATCTAGGGCTGGCGCGTGAGGATGTGGTTATGGTCGGCGATAACTACCTGACAGATATTCGAGCGGGAATCGACAATGGCATTCCGACTCTTTTGGTTACGACAGGCTTTACCCTGCCAGAAGAGGTGCCAAATCTGCCTATCCAACCGACGCATGTCTTGTCTAGCCTAGCGGAGTGGGACTTTGATGCGTGATAAGTTGAGATTTTCAGCCAGCGTTTTGTGCTTGCTGGCAGTAGCCATTTTGTTGACCATTTATCTAGCTTGGTTGTTTTACCCGCTGGAAATTTCCTATTTCGCTTTGTCCGATAAGGTTCATTTGAAAGCAGAGACTATCCAGTATAATTTCAACATTTTGATGAATTACTTGACCAATCCTTTTAGTCAGAAGTTGGCGATGCCTGATTTTCGCTCTTCGGCAGCAGGTCTGTATCATTTTCAAGCGGTCAAGTATCTTTTTCACTTGGCGCAAGCTATTTTTCTAGTTACTCTGCCTGCTTTGATTCTCTTTATCCAAAAAGTGGTCAAAAAAGGAGTTCTAGCTCTTTATCAAAGAAGTTTGTTTTTCTTGAGCGTATTGCCCTTCGTCATGATTTGCTTGGCTGGCTTGATTGGTTTTAACAGCTTTTTTACGCTCTTTCATCAAGTGCTTTTTGTGGGAGATAATACATGGCTATTTGATCCAGCCAAGGATCCAGTCATTTGGATTTTGCCAGAAGAATTTTTCATGCACGCCTTTATTCTTTTTGCTCTTCTTTACGAGGGAATCTTTTTAAGTTTGTATTTTTTCAGTAGAAAGACTCGTAGTCAATAATAACAAAGGAGAATTTATGAATACGTTACCTGAGCCTTTAAATCCCAAGAAAGATCTGGGGAGATTTTCAGCAAGCTGCTTCACTTATTCTATCGTGATGCTAGTGGTTGTCATACTTTATACTGTCTTTTCCTATTTCTTTGTTCTTTTTCAGCAGGGCTTTGATATAGGTAAGACTGAGGAATTTGTAAAAAGTTTTATGGATAAAGATGGTGGTTCCTACATTATCGCTTCTTGTTTGGGAGTGCTTATTTTCACGATTTTCAGAGGCAAGCAGCTTTTCACTCGAGATTTGCGCAAGAAAAATAAGAAAATGACAGCCAAAGTCTTCTTCTTCATGATTTGTTTTTTGTTTTTCTCTCAGTTGTTTAGCACTGTGACAAGTCAAATTATGAATGCTATTTTGTCTCTCTTTGGTTTGGATCTTTCTGAAATTTTGTCCCAAGATTTTAGCTCTCATTCAATCACCATGTTTATCTATACAACAATCATGGCACCGATTACGGAGGAGATTATTTCGAGGAGCAGGCCTGCGAGCTTTGGAAAAGCACGGAAAAGTATTTGCCATTGTCATGACGGCTCTCCTTTTCGGACTGTTTCATGAAAATTTATATCAGCTTTATTTTGCTGCTATGATTGGTCTGGGATTTGGTTACATCGCTTTTGAATATTCTATTTTCTGGGTGATCTTCCTCCATATTTTCAATAATTTGGTCATCGCAGAAGGACTTGATTTCCTGACCAACTATATCCCAGAAAGTATCGTGAATCTCATAAATTATGGATTGATGACTGCAGGAACAACGGTAGTATTGATTGTACTCATCCTAAATAGGTCGAAAATCAAAGCTTATATTGCCGAAAATAGATCTCAGCCGGGAACATATAAGCAAGCTCTTAAATCAGTCTGGTTCTGGGTATTTTCAATCTTATGTGTGCTTGCTGCCTTTTTACCGATTCTTCTTGTCTATATCACTACAAGATAAATAAAGAAATTAAAAGAAGTCTAACAGACTTCTTTTTTCTATATTCAAACAAATGATTAATTTTGACAGAAAATGATAGAAAATGCTTGACTTTGAAATTTAATCTTGTATAATAGAACTGTAATCGATTGCAGAGGGGGTATTCTATGCTGAAGTCGAAAAGAAAGCAGCTGATTCTCGAAAAAGTTACCAGAGATAAATTTGTTTCTTTAGAGTATCTAGTAAAAGCTTTAGACACTTCAGAATCAACTGTTAGAAGAGATTTAGATGAGCTTGAAAGCGAGCGGAAGTTGAGGCGTGTGCATGGTGGTGCAGAGAGCCTTCATTTCTTGCAGGAGGAAGAAAGTAATCAAGAAAAATCTATCAAAAACATTCAAGAAAAAACTAGGATTGCTCAAAAAGCAGCCAGCTTGATTCAAGAATACGATGTCATTTTTATTGATGCAGGGACAACCAATGAACTCTTAGTCAATGAATTGCATGATCCAAGCGTGACAGTGGTGACCAATTCTATCCACCATGCGACTAAGTTGGTGGAGCGCAATATTCCCACTGTAATTATTGGTGGAGTAGTAAAACGGTCAACAGATGCCAGTATCGGCGGTGTAGCCCTAAATCAAATCGGCCAGCTGAATTTTGACAAGGCTTTTATCGGAATGAATGGAATTGACAGTGGATTCTTCACAACTCCGGACATGGAAGAAGGAGCGGTGAAACGTGCTATTCTTGAAAATGCTAAGAGAACTTATGTTTTAGCTGATGCCTCAAAGTTGGGCAATACATCTTTTGCAAAAGTGGCACCAGTATCGCGCGCAAGGCTTATTACAAACCAAACTGAATCTGAAGTGATTCAAAAGATTAAAGAAAAAACGGAGGTAATAGAAGCATGATTTATACAGTCACACTCAATCCTTCCATTGACTATATCGTTCGCTTGGACCAAGTTCAAGTTGGTAGTGTCAATCGTATGGACAGTGATGATAAGTTTGCTGGTGGGAAAGGAATCAATGTCAGTCGTGTCTTGAATCGCTTGGATATTCCAAATACAGCGACTGGATTTATCGGTGGCTTTACTGGTAAATTTATCACAGATACTCTGGCAGAGGAAGAAATCGAAACTCGTTTTGTCCAAGTAGCAGAAGATACTCGCATCAATGTCAAGATTAAAGCAGACCAAGAAACAGAAATTAACGGAACGGGTCCAAATGTTGAACCAACTCAGTTAGAAGAATTGAAAGCTATTTTATCTAGTTTGACTGCCGAAGACACGGTTGTGTTTGCGGGTTCGAGTGCTAAGAATCTAGGGAATGTCATCTACAAGGATTTGATTGCCTTGACGCGCCAGACAGGTGCGCAAGTGGTTTGTGACTTTGAAGGACAGACCTTGATTGATAGTTTGGACTACCAGCCACTTTGGTCAAACCAAATAATCACGAACTAGGAGCTATCTTTGGAGTGGAACTCGAAAGTTTAGATGAAATCGAGAACTATGCTCGTGAGTTACTGACTAAAGGTGCCCAAAACGTCATTATCTCTATGGCTGGTGACGGTGCCCTTCTTGTAACCTCTGAGGGAGCATACTTTGCCAAACCCATCAAGGGAACAGTGAAAAATTCAGTTGGGGCTGGTGATTCAATGGTCGCCGGATTCACAGGTGAATTTGTCAAATCCAAAGATGCAGTTGAAGCCTTCAAATGGGGAGTGGCTTGTGGAACGGCAACTACCTTCTCGGATGACTTGGCAACAGCGGAATTTATTAAAGAAACATATGAAAAAGTTGAGGTAGAAAAACGATGAAAATTCAAGACCTATTGAGAAAAGATGTCATGTTGCTGGATTTGCAGGCAACTGAAAAAACAGCTGTCATCGAAGAGATGATTAAAAGCTTGGTCGATCACGGTTATGTGACGGATTTTGAAACATTTAAGGAAGGAATCCTAGCGCGTGAAGCCTTGACTTCAACTGGTTTGGGTGAGGGAATTGCTATGCCTCACAGCAAGAACTCTGCTGTCAAAGAAGCAACAGTTCTCTTTGCCAAGTCAAATAAGGGTGTTGACTATGAAAGTTTGGATGGTCAACCAACAGACCTCTTCTTCATGATTGCAGCTCCAGAAGGTGCTAACGACACCCACTTGGCTGCCTTGGCAGAATTGTCTCAATACTTGATGAAAGACGGTTTTGCTGACAAATTACGCAAAGTATCTTCACCAGACGAAGTTATCGCTCTTTTTGACCAAGCGTCTGAAAAGGCAGCTGAACCAGCAACTGTTGCTCCTGCAACTGTGGGAGGAGACTTCCTCGTAGCTGTTACAGCTTGTACGACAGGCATCGCCCACACTTATATGGCTCAAGAAGCCCTTCAAAAAGTGGCTGCTGAAATGGGGGTTGGCATTAAGGTTGAAACCAATGGTGCCAGCGGTGTTGGAAATAAACTAACAGCAGAAGACATCAAGAAAGCGAAAGCAGTCATCATCGCAGCAGACAAGGCTGTTGAAATGGATCGTTTTGATGGCAAACCTTTAATCAGTCGCCCGGTTGCAGACGGTATTCGCAAGACAGAAGAACTCATCAATCTGGCTCTTTCTGGCAATGCTGAAGTTTACAAGGCTGCTAATGGTGGCGCTGCAGTAGCTAGCAGTAGTGAAAAACTTAGCTTGGGCGGAGCTTTTTACAAGCACTTGATGAGCGGTGTTTCTCAAATGTTGCCATTCGTTATTGGTGGCGGGATTATGATTGCCATTGCCTTCTTGCTGGATCAGATTTTAGGCGTGCCAAAGGATCAGCTTTCTAATCTGGGAAGCTATCATGAAATTGCGGCTCAATTTAAAGCAATTGGTGGTGCAGCCTTTGGCTTCATGTTGCCAGTATTGGCTGGTTATATCGCTTACTCAATCGCTGAAAAGCCAGGTTTGGTTTCTGGTTTCGTAGCCGGTGCAATTGCTAGCAGCGGTGCATCATTTGGTGGTGTTGCCTATGCTGCAGGTGGTGAGAAGACACTCTCTCTAGCGGGTGTATCATCTGGTTTCCTTGGAGCTCTGGTCGGTGGATTCTTAGCTGGTGGTGTGATTTTAGTCCTTCGCAAATTACTTGCAGGTCTGCCTCGCTCACTTGAAGGTATTCGCTCCATCTTACTCTTGCCACTTCTTGGTGTTCTTGTGACTGGATTCCTTATGCTGGCAGTCAATATCCCTATGTCAGCAATCAATACAGCCCTCAACGATTTCCTTGCTAGTCTGAGCGGAAGCTCTGCGGTTCTTCTCGGTCTCTTAGTCGGTGGTATGATGGCAGTCGATATGGGTGGACCAGTGAACAAAGCAGCTTATGTATTTGGTACAAGTACACTGGCAAGCACTGTTTCAACTGGTGGTTCTCCAGTCATGGCAGCGGTTATGGCAGCCGGAATGGTTCCACCGCTTGCAGTATTTGTTGCAACTCTACTTTTCAAAGATAAATTTACTACTGAAGAACGTGATTCTGGTTTGACAAATATCGTCATGGGGCTTTCTTTCATCACAGAAGGTGCGATTCCTTTTGGAGCTGCTGACCCAGCCCGTGCAATTCCAAGTTTTATCGTCGGTTCAGCTCTTACAGGTGCACTTGTCGGTCTGTCTGGCATCAAACTTATGGCTCCTCACGGAGGAATCTTCGTAATTGGTTTGACTAACAACCCAATCCTTTACCTTGTCTATGTTTGATTGGTGCAGTTGTCAGCGGTATTCTTTTCGGATATTTGCGTAAACCACTTGAAAAATAAAACATATGCGAAAGAATCTTGATGCTTTATCAAGATTCTTTTTGCCATAATTTGAATAGATGGGATAAGAACATGAAAACATATACAGATAAGTTAGTTGTGAATATGAAAGCAGAAGTTGCTTGGGAAGCATTGAAAATGATGGATAAATGGCTTCCTAATTTATCAACAAATCAAGCCATTCACTTTGAGGGCGGAGAAGACTTTTTCTACGAAGGAAGAAAATACGATATTGTGACAAAAGAAGGAATAAAAATGTCTTGCGAAATAAGCGAGGTCAATGAGGAAGCCTTTTTGATTGAGATACATGCTAGGCACTCTCTTCTGCATTCGATTTTAAATTGTCAAGTGATCCCCTTGACTTCTTCGAGTTGCCAATTGGTAAGAATACAATCTTATCCAGGTTTTGTTGGATTTTTATTTAATCTATTCCTTAAGCGTAGAGAAGCAGGCGAGACGAGCGAGTATTTAGAAGTATGGAAAAATTACGCGCAAAATCAGCTTCAGACTTTGTGAGAATTCGTCACCATCTCCTATCCGGATAGAGCCCTGAAAACAATTATCGCTAGAAAGATACATCAAATTATGTTATAATGGACTATCGTATATTTTTAGGAGAATAGTAATGGAATTACAACGTGAACAAGAATTTGTCAGCCAGTATCATTTTGATGCACGCAATTTTGAATGGGAAAAAGAGAATGGAACACCGGAAACAAAAGTTGACGTGAATTTTCAGCTGATTGAAAGAAATGAAGAAAAGAATTCAACATCCATGATTGTGATTTTGACTTTCATGATTGTGTTTGACCGTTTTGTAATTAGTGGAACGATCACGCAGACAAATCATATTCAAGGACGTTTAGTGCAGGAACCTAGTGAGTTTGAGCATGAAGAAGTGGAAGAATTGGCGCGTCCTTGCTTGACTATGCTCAATCGCTTGACTTATGAAGTGACGGAGATTGCGCTAGATTTACCAGGTATTAATTTGGAGTTCTAATGATGAAATTAGCGGTTATAACGGATTCGTCCGCTTTTTTACCGGATAGCCTTCGTGGAAATGACCATCTTTTTGTGCTCGATATTCCAGTAGTGATTGCTGGAGAGACTTATGTGGAAGGAAAAAATCTGACGGCCAGTGAGTTTTATGAAAAAATGGCTGCTGCAGATGATTTGCCAAAGACAAGTCAGCCTAGTGTGGCAGAGTTAGAGGAGACGTTGACGCGCCTTGCTGGTGAGGATTACACGCATGTACTGGGGCTCTTTTTATCCAGTGGGATTTCAGGATTTTATCAAAATATCCAGTATCTCAAGGACGAGTTTCCTGACTTGAAAATCGCTTTTCCTGATTCAAAAATCACCAGTGCTCCGCTGGGTCTCATGGTTGAAAATGCTTTGACTTGGGCTGCGGAAAGACAGGATTTTGAAGAGATTTTGCTCAAGATTCAGAGACAAATCGATGGAACCAGTGCCTTTATCATGGTTGACGATCTCAATCATCTGGTTAAGGGCGGTCGTTTGTCCAATGGTGCAGCTATTTTGGGAAATCTCCTAAGTATCAGGCCGATCCTGTATTTTAATGATGCAGGGGTTATCGAAGTCTTTGAAAAGATTCGGACAGAAAAGAAAGCGATTAAGAGATTGATTGAAGTGGTGGAGGAAAAAACTGCCTCTGCTTCTTATCAGGTCATGGTGATTCACGGGAATGCTGAAGAGAAGGCGGAAAGCTTACGCCAGCAGCTGATAGAGGCTGGCATAGCGGACGATATTCCTCTTGCTACCTTCGGTAGTGTGATTGGAACTCATTTGGGCGAGGGTAGTGTCGCTTTGGCCTACATTCCGCTGGTCTAGAGTTTTGTAGAACGGTTAGTCAAGAATAGAGAGAGGTTCTAGATGAGTATAAAAGTCATTATTGCTGGTTTCAAGGGAAAGATGGGACAAGCAGCCTATAAAATGGTAACAGAAGATCCTGAGTTGGCATTGGCCGGTCTGATAGATCCTTTTACAGATGAAAAGGAAGTAGCGGGAGTTCCAGTTTTCAATACTAAAGAAGAACTTGCAGGCCTTCAAGCAGATGTCTGGATTGACTTTACGACTCCCAAAGTGGCTTATGAAAATACTCGCTTCGCTCTCGAGAATGGATTTGCTCCGGTGGTCGGAACGACTGGTTTCACGCCTGAGCAGATTGAAGACTTGACCCAACTATCTCGTCAAAGCGTCTGGGCGGTTTGATTGCGCCGAATTTTGCTCTGGGAGCTGTTTTGCTTATGCAGTTTGCAGCTCAAGCAGCCAAGTATTTTCCAGATGTTGAGATTATTGAACTGCATCATGACAACAAAAAAGATGCACCTAGCGGCACGGCTATCAAAACAGCTGAATTAATCAGTCAAGTTCTTACGAGTAAGCAGCAGGGAGCGGCCGACGAAGAAGAATCGTTGGCTGGTGCCCGTGGGGCAGCCTTTGACGGTATGCGGATTCATTCAGTGCGTTTGCCGGGTTTGGTGGCCCATCAGGAAGTTATCTTTGGTAGTCAAGGAGAAGGACTGACTTTGCGGCATGACTCCTATGATCGGGTTTCCTTTATGACTGGGGTAAATCTGGGTATCAAAGAGGTAGTGAAGCGCTCTGAATTGGTCTATGGATTGGAACATTTGCTATGAGATTAGAGAAGATGCCTTCTGAGTTTCAGGAGGCTTTGCCAGTATTAGAGAAGATTAAAGAGGCCGGTTTTGATGCTTATTTTGTCGGTGGTTCTGTACGAGACGCTTTGTTGAATCGGCCGATTCACGATGTGGACATTGCCAGCTCAGCCTATCCCGAGGAAATCAAAACAATCTTTCCTCGGACTGTCGATGTTGGCATTGAGCATGGAACGGTTCTGGTCTTGGAAGGCCAGGGGGGGAATACGAGATAACGACCTTTCGGACCGAGGATGTCTATGTGGACTACCGCAGGCCTAGTCAGGTCTCTTTTGTGCGCTCTTTGGAAGAAGATCTGAAGCGCAGGGACTTTACAATCAATGCCCTTGCTTTAAACCAAGAGGGGGAGATTGTGGACCTCTTTAACGGTTTAGCAGATATGAAAAATCGCACTCTTCGGGCAGTCGGAGTAGCCGTAGAGCGGTTCAATGAAGATGCTCTCCGTATCATGCGTGGCTTTCGTTTTCAGGCTGGTTTAGACTTTGATTTGGAAGACCTGACTTTTCAGGCTATGGCAGATTGTGCGCCGCTTTTGGAGAAGATATCGGTAGAGCGGATTTTTATAGAGTTTGACAAACTCCTGATGGCACCTTTCTGGCGGAAAGGTCTGGAGAGCCTGCTCAAAGCTGCTGCCTACGACTTTCTTCCTGATATGAAACATTCAGCAGAAGCTTTGCAGGAACTACTAGACGGTTTAGAAGAAGATTTTCAATTTTCTAGTTCTGAGCAGGCTTGGGCTGCGCTTCTGCTGACTTTGAAAGTAAAAGATGTTCGTAAGTTTTTGAAGCATTGGAAAACGTCCAATGAATTTCAAAAGCGAGTAAATCAGCTAGTGGCTGTTTATGAGATTCGGCAGGAGCGGAGTCTTTCTAAGCGTGATTGCTATCAGTATGATTTGGATTTGATTCTGCAGGCGGAAAGTTTGAGACAAGCAGCAGGTTTGTCGGTTGAATTTGAGGCCATTAAGGCGACACATGCTGCTCTGACCATTCATGACAAACATGAGATTGTGGTGACGGGCAGTCATTTGATCCGGGATTATGGCTTTAAACCCGGGCCAGAATTGGGACAAATCCTGACTAAAATTGAATGGGCCATTGTCGACGGAGAATTGGCAAATAGCAAGGAAGAGATTATGAACTTTATTAAGGAGCAAGTTGGATGAGTGACTTTATCGTTGAAAAGCTGACCAAGTCTGTCGGGGATAAGACAGTCTTTCAAGAGATTTCTTTTATCATTCACGACTTGGATCGGATTGGACTGATTGGGGTCAATGGGACAGGAAAAACCACTCTTTTGGATGTCTTGTCTGGCAAATCAGGCTTTGACGGTGATGTATATCCCTTTTCAGCAAAATCTGACTATAAAATCTCTTATTTGACTCAGGAACCAGACTTCGATGAGGAGAAGACGGTCTTGGATACTGTTTTGTCTAGTGATTTGCGAGAAATGCAGCTCATTCGAGAATATGAACTGCTCATGGCAGCTTATGATGAAGCCAAGCAAGCTCGTCTAGAGAAGGTCATGGCAGAAATGGATTCGCTGCATGCTTGGGAAATTGAAAGTCAGGTAAAAACCGTCCTATCCAAGCTTGGTATCTCGGATTTGGCAGCAAAAATCAGCCAGCTTTCTGGTGGTCTACGCCGGCGAGTTCAGTTGGCGCAGGTGCTACTTTCAGAAGCAGACTTGCTGCTTCTGGACGAGCCGACTAACCATCTGGATATTGATACGATTGAGTGGCTGACAAATTTCCTGAAAAATTCAAAGAAGACAGTCCTCTTTATCACCCACGACCGCTATTTTTTGGACAATATTTCAACGCGGATTTTTGAATTGGACGGCGGGAGCTTGATTGAGTATCAGGGCAATTATCAGGACTATGTCCGACTAAAGGCTGAGCAGGATGAGCGCGATGCTGCCCTGCTACACAAGAAACAGCAGCTTTACAAGCAGGAATTGTCTTGGATGCGCCGTCAGCCTCAGGCGCGAGCGACCAAGCAGCAGGCACGTATCAATCGTTTCCATGACCTTAAAAGCGATTTGGCTGGTCAGACCAATCAGACGGATTTAGAGATGAACTTTGAAACCAGCCGTATTGGAAAAAAGGTCATTGAATTTAAGGATGTGGATTTTGCATACGGAGACAAGCAGATTTTGTCGCATTTCAATCTCTTGCTGCAAAATAAGGATCGACTGGGCATTGTAGGAGATAATGGAGTAGGCAAGTCTACTTTGCTCAATCTCATTGCTGGTCAGTTGCAGCCTCAGTCTGGTCAGGTCATAATCGGCGAGACAGTCCGAGTGGCCTACTTTTCTCAGCAGATTGAAGGGTTGGATGAGTCCAAGCGAGTCATCAATTACTTGCAGGAAGTGGCGGAAGAAGTTAAGATAGGGAGCGGCACAACATCTATTGCTGAGCTCTTGGAGCAGTTTCTCTTTCCTCGCTCAAGCCATGGCACTTTGATTGAGAAGTTGTCTGGCGGTGAAAAGAAGCGGCTTTATCTGCTCAAGCTTTTACTAGAAAAGCCCAATGTCCTGCTTCTAGACGAGCCGACCAATGATTTAGATATCGCAACCTTAACAGTTTTAGAAAATTTCCTGCAGGGCTTTGCAGGGCCGGTGATCACAGTTAGTCACGATCGGTATTTCCTCGATAAGGTAGCCAGCAAGATTTTAGCTTTTGAAGATGGACAGGTCAGAGAGTTCTTTGGCAACTACACGGACTATCTGGATGAGAAGGCTTTTAGACAATCCAGCGCAGCCATTTCCCAAAAGAAAGAAAAGGAAAAGCCCGTCAAGGCGCGGGAGCAGAAGAAGCGGATGAGCTACTTTGAAAAGCAAGAGTGGGAGACCATCGAGGCGGATATCGAGGAGCTGGAAGTACGCATCGCCACCATTGAGACGGAAATGGAGCAGAACGGTTCGGACTTTACCAAGCTTTCGGAACTTCAGAAGGAGCTGGATGACAAGAATGAGCAGCTTCTTGAAAAGTATGAGCGCTATGAGTATCTGAGTGAGTTGGAGTAGGACAGTACGTGGTACATTCGTTATGGATACAAGTTTATGAGGGAGAATGATGGAAATTAGGATTTATAGCCAGCCTAGTCAGGAAATCAAGGATCAGCTTTTTGAGCTGGTTCAAAGCTGTCACGTTGCAGATGGGACTTATCGACTTCCTTATCTGGATAATGCCTATAATTTTGATGGGGATATGCCAGCCTTTTTTCTGGCCAATCTAGATCATCAAACGATTGGTTTTTTATCGGTTTATGCGGATGAGCCGGGTCAAGCAGAGGTATCTGCCTATGTATTGCCCGACTATCGCGGACGAGGCATAGCAAACACTCTTTTGCAGGAATTTTCCAAAATTGCAGAGAAATACGATTTATCCCAAATCGAATACATCAGTGAAGTCAAGTTTTTAGCAGACCATCCGACCTTTGCTGAGAAGTTTGACTATGATTTGAAAGAAACGGAAATCTGGCTGGAGCAGGCGGCGGAGACTTTCCCTGAAGAAGAAAAAGAAGGCGTGGAAGTTCTTCTGGGTAGAAAGGAAATGGTTTCGGAGATTGCAGCTTTTCAGTCGCAGATTTTTGAAATGCCAATAGATACTGCGCTTCACTATGCCAGTCAAGCACTGGAGAGCTCAGATAGCCTGCTCTACGTCCTGAAAAAAGACGGTCAAATCGTGGCGTCTTGCTCAGTGGATACAACTTTTGGAAGTAATTATCTGTTTGCCTTAGCTGTGGATCAGGCCTTTCAGGGACAGGGCTTAGGGAGTCACCTAGTCAGATCTATCCTGAATGACCTTACTAGCCGAAATGGACAAGTCTGTCAAATCGTAGTAGAAGCCCAGAATGCAGGTGCCTTGAGACTGTATAAAAGATTAGGCTTTAAACGAAAATCGGAAGCAGTTTATTTAAAGAAAAAATAAGAGAATTATCCTTTGGAGAAAAGTGCTTTTAAGGTTAGGAGATCTGTTGATGATAAAGAGAAAAGAGCCATTCTTAGTACAGGCTGGTTTGGTGCTAGGTTTACTAGCCTTGGGAAATTTAGTCGGTGATGTTAGTCAGTTCTTGCGTTATCTTTTAGCAAGTCTGGCACTCTTGTTTTTCCTTCATCTAGTGATGGGAATGCTGACGTATACTAAGCAGGTCAAAGAGCAGCTGGGGCAAGCATTAGTAGCCTCTGTTTTCCCGACCTTTTTCATGCAGGGAATGGTGGCTTCGACTTATCTAGCGAGCTGGACTTTCTTGGGAAATTTGACCCGCATTAGTGCGCAAGTGCTGTGGTGGCTGAGCTTTAGCGGGCTGGTTTTCTTGATGGCTTATTATATTCTAGCTTTTGTATTTCCTTTCAAGTGGGAGAATGTCTTTCCGGCCTGGACGGTCTTATTTGTCGGGATTGGTGTCGCTCCTCTGACCATTGCAGTTCCCCAGCAGTTAGCTTTGGGCCAGCTAGTCTTTTGGTACGGCCTTTTAGCGACTATTTTAGTCTTGCCAATCGTCCTTTATAAGACCTATAAAATTGGCTTGGCAGAGAATGTTCGCCCGAATACGACAACGATTTGTGCGCCTATTTCCTTGATGACAGCAGCTTATGTGGCTACTTTTTCTCAGCCAAATCCTGTCTTGTTGAGCTTGCTCTTGGTTTCAGGACAATGCTTTTATGCCTTTATTTTGTGGCAAATGCCTCGTTTGATCAATCGTCCTTTTTCAGCAGGATTTTCGGCCTTTACTTTCCCTTTGGTTATTTCGGCTGTAGCCTTGAAGCAGTCTCTGAACGTGTTGAATCTTGGTCTAGCTGGGCAAATTCTGCTTGCTTTTGAGGTCTTAATAGCCTTGCTCGTCGTTCTTTATGTCACCTTCTTATATACTAAGGACATTTTTAGGCAAATGAGGAAGATTTCAGAGATGTATTTCCAAGAGGAAAGTTGCTGCCTACCTTTGAGGAAGGCTGATTTTTGTGGTATAATTAGGAGTATTTATAAAAGGAAAAAGATATGAATATTCAACAATTGCGTTATGTAGTGGCTATTGCCAACAGCGGAACTTTCCGCGAAGCAGCAGAAAAGATGTATGTCAGCCAGCCCAGTCTCATCTATCGCGGTGCGAGATTTGGAAAAAGGAGCTGGGATTTAAAGTTTTTTTCGTCGAACCAGTAGTGGAACCTTCTTGACCCGCCGTGGTATGGAATTTTACGAGAGAGCTCAAGAATTGGTCAAAGGATTTGATGTCTTTCAAAAATCAGTATGCCAATCCTGAAGAGGAAAAAGGATGAATTTTTCCATTGCCAGCCAGCACTATGACTTTTTGCCGCCGTTGATTACGGAGTTTTTCTCAAAAAGTATCCAGAATATAAGAATTTCCGGATTTTTGAATCAACAACGGTGCAGATTTTGGACGAAGTGGCCCAAGGCCACAGTGAGATTGGGATTATTTATCTCAATAATCAGAATAGCAAGGGCATTATGCAGCGGGTGGAGAAGCTCGGCTTGGAGGTCATTGAGCTAATTCCTTTCCAGACCCATATTTATCTGCGGGAAGACCATCCTCTGACTCAAAAGGAGGAACTGGTCATGGAAGATTTGGCTACCTTGCCAACTGTTCGTTTCACCCAGGAAAAGGACGAGTATCTATATTATTCTGAGAATTTTGTTGATACCAGTGCCAGCTCCCAGATGTTTAATGTGACGGATCGAGCTACGCTGAATGGGATTTTGGAGCGGACGGATGCTTATGCGACTGGATCTGGCTTTTTGGATAGTAACAGTGTAAATGGAATCACTGTCATCAAACTCCGAGACAATTTAGACAATCACATGGTTTATGTCAAGAGGGAAGATATAGAGTTGAGTCAGGTCGGCGAAGCTTTTGTAGCTGTTATGAAAGATTATTTTGCACAGAAAAGAGAAGTATGAAACGTAAAATTGCGATTCCTTTTTTAGTCATTCTTTTGATTGCTCTTGATCAGGCAGTCAAGTATTATATTGTTTCCAATTTTTCTTTGGGGCAAGTTAGAAAGTTTATTCCTAAGATCGTCAGTTTGACCTATCTGCGAAATACTGGTGCAGCCTTTTCTATCTTGGAAAATCAGCAGTGGTTTTTCGCTCTGATAACTTGTATCGTGATTGGAGTTGCCGTTTGGTATTTGATTAAAAATATCCAAGCTTCTAAGTGGATGCTGACGGGACTCATTCTAATTATTGCTGGTGGTTTGGGCAATTTCATTGACCGGATTCAGCAAGGATTTGTAGTGGATATGTTCCAGCTAGATTTTGTCAATTTTGCTATTTTTAACGTAGCGGATATGTACCTGACTGTTGGAGTAGTGATTTTATTACTGGTGATGTTGAAGGAAGAAACAAATGGAATTGAAAATTGATGCAGCAGCCGAAGGCCTGCGTTTGGATAAGGCAGTGGCGGACCTAACAGAGTTATCCCGTGGTTTAGCCAATGAACAGATAAAAAATAGCCAGATTTTGGTTAATGGAGAGGCAAAAAAAGCCAAGTATGCAGTCAAAGAGGGTGATGTCATTTCCTATGAAGTACCTGAGCCAGAGGTGGTTGAGTATGTGGCAGAGGATTTTCCGCTAGAAATCGTCTATCAGGATGAGGATGTTGCCGTCGTCAACAAGCCTCAAGGCATGGTGGTTCACCCGTCAGCTGGGCATACCAGTGGTACTCTGGTCAATGCCCTCATGTACCACATCAAAGACCTTTCTGGCATCAATGGTGTGCTGCGCCCAGGGATTGTTCATCGGATTGATAAGGACACTTCTGGCCTTTTGATGATTGCCAAGAATGATCAAGCCCATCTGGCACTTGCAGATGAGCTTAAGGACAAGAAATCCCTGCGTAAATACTGGGCGATTGTGCATGGCAATCTCCCTAATGACCGCGGAGTGATTGAGGCACCGATTGGCCGTAGTGAAAAAGACCGCAAGAAACAGGCAGTTACAGCCAAGGGAAAACCCGCTCTGACACGTTTCCAAGTCTTGGAACGTTTTGGGGACTATACCTTGGTTGAGCTACAGCTGGAGACGGGGCGGACGCATCAAATCCGTGTCCACATGGCTTATATCGGTCATCCAGTGGCTGGAGATGAGGTCTATGGACCACGTAAGACGCTGAAAGGGCACGGCCAATTTCTGCATGCGCGAACACTGGGCTTCACCCATCCTCGGACTGGCGAAGTGCTAGAATTTACGGCTGAAGCGCCAGCTATTTTCCTAGAAACTCTTGAAAAACTCAGAAAAGCCCATAACTAATCGTATCCATATTTATGACACTCTAGTTAAATGGAAAATTAAGTCGACTGTCTTGGTTACAGTCGTTTTTATTTTCGACAAATCATGATATAATAAATAGAATACCCTAAAAGGATGAGAAAAATGAAGTTAGAAGATTTGAAAAAACGTCAGGAGAAGATCCGCAATTTCTCCATCATTGCCCACATTGACCACGGGAAATCAACCTTGGCTGACCGGATTTTGGAGGCGACGGAGACGGTTTCCAGCCGGGAAATGCAGGCCCAACTTTTAGACAGCATGGACTTGGAGCGGGAGCGCGGCATCACCATTAAGCTTAATGCTATCGAGCTCAATTACACTGCTAAGGACGGGGAGACCTATATCTTCCACCTCATTGACACGCCGGGACATGTGGACTTTACCTATGAAGTATCGCGTTCTCTAGCGGCCTGCGAAGGGGCGATTTTGGTCGTGGATGCTGCTCAGGGGATTGAGGCTCAGACCTTGGCAAATGTCTATCTAGCGCTGGACAATGACTTGGAAATCCTGCCGGTTATCAACAAGATTGATCTGCCAGCTGCGGATCCGGAGCGGGTGCGGTCAGAAATTGAAGACGTGATTGGACTGGATGCTAGCGAAGCCGTATTGGCTTCTGCCAAGGCTGGCATCGGAATTGAAGATATTTTAGAGCAGATTGTGGAAAAAGTTCCAGCACCGACTGGAAATGTAGGAGCGCCACTCAAAGCCTTGATTTTTGACTCAGTCTACGATGCCTATCGTGGGGTAATCCTGCAAGTGCGGGTGATGGATGGTGTGGTCAAGCCGGGAGATACCATTCAGCTCATGAGCAATGGCAAGACCTTTGATGTAACAGAGGTTGGCATCTTTACTCCCAAGGCCATTGGACGCGATTTCCTAGCAACAGGGGATGTTGGTTATATCGCAGCTTCTATCAAGACGGTACAGGATACTCGGGTCGGAGATACAGTTACCTTGGCGGACAATCCAGCATCTGAGCCACTAGACGGTTACAAGCAGATGAATCCGATGGTTTTCGCTGGTCTCTATCCGATTGAGTCAAATAAATACAATGACCTACGCGAAGCCCTCGAAAAGCTCCAGCTAAACGATGCCAGTCTGCAATTTGAACCAGAAACGTCGCAAGCACTAGGATTTGGTTTCCGTTGTGGCTTCTTGGGCTTGCTGCACATGGACGTCATTCAGGAGCGTTTGGAGCGTGAGTTTAATATTGATCTGATTATGACGGCGCCGTCCGTTATCTATAAGGTTAATCTGACAGATGGTGAAGCTATTGATGTCTCTAATCCGAGTGAGTTTCCGGATCCGACCAAGATAGACTCTATTGAGGAGCCTTATGTCAAGGCGCAGATTATGGTGCCACAGGAATTTGTCGGAGCGGTGATGGAGTTGGCTCAGCGCAAGCGCGGTGACTTTGTGACTATGGACTATATCGATGATAATCGGGTCAATGTTATCTATCAGATCCCGCTTGCTGAAATTGTCTTTGACTTCTTTGACAAACTCAAGTCCTCTACTCGTGGCTATGCTAGCTTTGACTACGAAATCTCTGAGTATCGCTCATCCAAGCTGGTTAAGATGGATATCCTCCTCAATGGCGACAAGGTCGATGCTCTCAGCTTTATCGTGCATAAGGAATTTGCCTATGAGCGTGGTAAGCTGATTGTTGATAAGCTCAAGAAAATCATTCCTCGTCAGCAGTTTGAAGTACCCATTCAGGCAGCCATTGGACACAAAATTGTGGCTCGGACTGATATCAAGGCTCTTCGTAAAAACGTTCTTGCCAAGTGTTATGGTGGTGACGTTTCTCGGAAGCGCAAACTCCTAGAAAAACAAAAGGCCGGTAAGAAACGGATGAAAGCGATCGGCTCTGTCGAAGTCCCACAAGAGGCCTTCCTCAGCGTATTGAGTATGGATGAGGAATAAAGTTCGGTGGACTTTATTTGCCTGAATTCAGCATTACAAAGTGAAGGAAAAAAGTCGATCAGTTCCTGAAAATAAAATAGAGAAGCAATCTTGAAACGTTCGATGTTATCTATAATGTTTTGATAGTATGGAAATCTAGATGGTTCGGGCTCATGTAGTCTAAAAAGGAGATTTGTTATGGCAAAAAAGTATTTTCTAAGTTTCTTGACAGTTCTGGTTGGTCTGTCTCTGGCTTCTTGTGGCCTTATTAAAAATTATGGTAATCGGAAATCGTCTACTTCTAGTAGTACATCCAGTCAAGTTTCTCAAAAAGATAGCAGCAAATCTGATAAAGCTAGTGACAAAGATGTTTCTACTACGACCGAGACCAAGCGCATTGGCTCGGCTGATTACGGCTATATCGATATTCCAAGTAATTGGATCAAGTTCACCGACCTAGATGGTGGCGACAGCGTTCAGTTCACGGATGGCTCAGCTTATAATATCGTTACCATGAATGGCTATACTAGAGAAAAAGCTCATGTCCAAGATGGAGAAACTTTCAATGCTGAGTTAATTGCCCAGCGACTAGCCTATAGTTGGAATGATAATAAAGATGTAGAAAAAATGTGGGGAGCAAAATCCACTGTTTCTGGCAATGAAGCTTTCCAACTGAATGTAATTATGAAATCAGGGCAGCTAGTTGTTTCTTGGGTTTCCAAAAAGACGACAAAGTATATTTGATCTCTTTTGAAGGCGACCGAAAAACTCTGGCTTCCGTCATCTCATACATAGAGGAAACATGGAGCCTTGACGAAAAAGGCCCAGCTAACAATATTTAAAACAAAGTAAATGAGAGTGGGACAGAAATCGCTAATTCGTTAGAATTCGATTTCGTCGTCCCACCTCCGCACAGTTGAGTAGGGCTGTAAAAGCTGATGAAATCAGCGTAGTAGAGCCCACTCAACCACTGCGTCTTGCTCGACAATCCAAAGACAATTGAGAGGCTAGGACTTTTGTCCTAGTCTCATTTTTTTGAGATTTATGATATAATGCTAACGAAAATCAACTGATTAGAAAGTAGTTTATGACTCAAGAAATCGACCTTGAAAAATACCATCAGCTAGCTTTGCAAAAGCAGAAAGAGCACCGGAAATTCTTAGCCAGTCTCAAGAAAAAGCCACCAAAAAATCTCGATAAGATTGCCCAGCAAATTCATGATGAGGTCTTTGATGAGATTGACTGTACAGCTTGCGCCAATTGCTGTAAGACGCTGGGACCAGACTTTAAAGAAGCCGACATTGTCCGCATTGCCAAGTATTTCAAGATGAAGCTGCCGGCTTTTGAAGAGGAATTTCTGCAGGTGGACGAAGACGGTGATAAGGTCTTCAAGGCTATGCCTTGTCCTTTTTTAGGTGGAGACAATCTCTGCTCGATCTACGATGTCCGTCCCAAGGCCTGCCGAGAGTTCCCTCATACAGACCGCAAGAAGATTCATCAGATTAATCATCTGACAATCAAAAATACCCTGACCTGCCCAGCGGCTTATCTTTTTGTGGAGAAGCTGCGGGATAGGTTGTAAAATCCCCTCTAAATCTTGTACAAAAATTCTAGGGCAGAAGTATCTGATATCTGTTAGACTATAGTCAAGAGGTGAAAAAGAATATGATGCATCAATTCAATCGAACCATGGAATATCTGGAAAGAAAGCTGGACGCAGAAGTGGATTTGCAGCAATTCCAGCAGCTGTCAGGCTATTCTTATGCTCTCTTTAGCAGGCTCTTTTCTATTCTAGCAGATATGACTTTAGCAGAATACTTGCGCAATCGCAGGCTGTCAGAAGCTGTGACGGACTTGCAGGAAAGCTCTGAGAAAGTCATTGATATAGCACTGAAATACGGCTATGAGTCTTCGGATGCCTTCAGCGCAGCCTTCAAGAAATTCCATGGTGCGACTCCCTCAGAAGTTCGAAATGGAAAACCTTATCGGGTCTTTCCTAGACTTCAATTATCCTTAAAGATTACAGGAGGAAAGAATATGGATATCAAGATTCAAAAGAAATCTGCTTTTACTGTAGCAGGCGTCCTATTGGAAGCTATCGACAATAGCCAGTGCCCGTCTGCTTGGGAGCAGCTCTATGCAAATCACAGCTTTGAAATCCTGAAAAGTCTGGGCAGTGGCCAATCCTTTGGCGTCTGCTCGGATGTCAAAGAAGACGAAATCATCAACTATATGGCCGCTTATGATGTGACGGATATAGCGAAAGCAGAAGCTCTAGGCCTTTCTATCAAGGAAATCCCAGCAGCTGAATATGCCATCGTACCAGTCAAGGGGGCTATACCTGCCAGCATCCACCATGCTTGGAAATATGTTTTGGAAGTCTTCTTCCCAGAAACAGGTTATCGCCACTCAGGAGCACTAGACTTTGAAGTTTACACCGAGGGAGACATGTCCTCGCCAGACTATCAAATGGAACTCTGGATACCTGTGGTGAAATAGATTAGAAATCAGCCGTCTATTTTTGAGCGGCTGATTTTTTTGTGGTTTGTGGTATAATGTCCACACTTTACTTAGCAGTCCTAATTTTATATATGGATTGAGTCTCAGATCGCTCTTTTAAATATCAGCAATGCATATGACTTTGAATAACTCGCTTCAACTCATCGTTTTATGAGTAATTTAAAAAAATATTTTTTTCAATGATTGTTTCATACCCTAATTAGTTAAATTAGCCATTCTTCGCGCGGTCGTATTTATATTTTTCATCGTTTGAGGGAAGATCTTACCGTTTGCAAATTGATGGTTAAGTCGATATTTTTTTCCTTCTCAAATATTTTCCAAATCATTTAAACTTTTTTTAAAGATAAGAACCACTTTCTAATTAATCAAAGACTACTTCAAATTTTTTTCAACTCTTGATAACATGAGAAAACCTCCGTAAAATGATTCAATTTATCATAACAAAAAAATACCGGAAAAACACCATATTATATTGGTATGCGTCTGGTGTTGGATGAAATTGACTTTCGAAAACATTAACTATATAATGTCTGTAAACAAGAAATAATGAGGTAACGATATGAATAAAACAGAATTACTGTTACAAAGACTAGATGATATTGGTCAGTCTCTAAAAGATTCTAGACAAGCACTAGCTTTGCTGGCGCTTGGTTCTTGCGGAGCAGAAAGAGAACGATTGGATCAGTACTCAGATTTGGACTTCTTTGTTATTGTAAAAGATGGCTACAAGCATGCCTATATCCAGGACCTAAGCTGGTTAAGTAAGCTAGAACCAATTGCATTTCACTACCAAAATACAGTGGATGGACATAAAGTTCTATTTGAAGATGATGTTTTTTGTGAATTTGCTGTCTTTGAAGCTCATGAACTAGTAAACATTCCCTTCGCTGAAGGCAAGATTATCTGGAAGGAGGTCGGTTTTGATGGGACAATCTGCCAACCACAAAGATTGCCATCAAAAGAAAATAGAGACCGTGAATGGCTGTTGGGAGAAATTTTATGCAATCTATATATAGGACTAGGTCGCTATCAACGAGGCGAAAAATTAGCTGCTTATGATTTCATCCAAAACAGATCCGTCAAGCTTTGGACTGAATTAATCAATTTGGAAAAAACTTCTAAATCTGATTTTATAGATATTTTTAACAGCAACAGACGATTTGAAAAAGGTTATCCAAATGAGGCCAAACAATTACCCTACTTTTTGCAAGGTTACGAACGAATCTCTGAATCTGCTCAGGCACTCCTAGAATATCTTGATAAACACTATTCTCTTAACGCATTTATAAAAGAAAAAATTCGCAATTTATTATAATAGAGACTTTCCAAAAGATGACCTAAATCCCAAAAATTAGATATCTTTGTCAACTGTAGTGGATTAATGAAATTTTAAAATCTGTAGAGGATAATTGACGTCCTCTCCTTTTTTATGTTCAGAGTGAGAAAGATTCATTTCTTAAAGTTGCCAAAGTTAAAAAATCCAAAGGTTGGTATTTGATTTGTTTAATTAGAGCCTAAAAAGCGCCTTTGAGGTTACTTTTTTAGTTGAGCTTAGAGTATATTTGGGTTATTGGACTGCTGGGTACAGTATGATATAATAAATCTACTACAGTTACAGAAAGGGTTTCAACCTTGTCATACAAATTTCTACTTTTCGATCTTGACCATACGCTGCTGGATTTTGATACGGCAGAAGACATTGCCCTGACTCATTTTTTGGAGGAGCAGGGTGTAACGGAGATCCAGACCTACAAAGATTATTATATTCCCATGAACAAGGGGCTTTGGCGGGATCTGGAGCAGGGGAAAATCTCCAAGCCAGAGCTGGTCAATACGCGCTTTTCTCGTCTTTTTGCTCATTTTGGCATTGAGAAGGACGGAGCCGAGCTGGCCATTCTCTATCAGCAGCATATTGCTCAGCAAGGACAAACTTACGCTGGTGCTAGCGAGCTTTTGGACAGTCTGACAGCAGCTGACTATGAGATTTACGGGGCGACCAATGGCATCACGGCTATTCAGACCGGCCGTATGGCCCATTCTGATATTGCGCCCTATTTTAATCATGTTTTCATTTCGGAGCAGATGGGGACTCAGAAGCCGGAAGCTTTGTTTTATGAAAAAATGGCAGAGCAGATACCCGATTTTGACCTGTCTCAGACTTTGATGATTGGAGATTCCTTGACAGCAGATATTGCTGGCGCTAATAATGCAGGAATGGACTCTCTCTGGTACAATCCCAAGAAGCTGATTAATAATAGCAGTGCGCAGCCGACTTATACGGTATCTTCTTATGAAGAAATTAAAAAATTACTGCTTTAAAAAATTTTTAAGTCTGTCAAGAAAAAAACTTGACAGCTGTTTTTAATCTGCTATAATAGAACATGTGCTAAATAGCTCAGCTATTTCACCGAAATAAAAAATAAGAAAAGAGAGAAATTTTAAAAATGGCAGTAAAAATCCGTTTGACTCGTATGGGTTCTAAGAAAAACCTTTCTACCGTATCAACGTTGCAGACTCACGTTCACCACGTGACGGACGTTTCATCGAAACAGTTGGAACTTACAACCCACTTGTTGAAGAAAACCAAGTGACTTTGAAAGAAGATCGCGTTCTTGCATGGTTGGCTGATGGAGCTCAACCTTCAGATACAGTTCGCAACATCCTTTCAAAAGCTGGTGTTTTGAAGAAATTCCACGATTCAAAATACTCTAAATAATAGAAGTGCAGGTTGATATATGGACACGATTGAAAATCTCATTATTGCGATAGTGAAACCTTTGATTTCACAGCCAGATGCCTTAACTATCAAGATTGAAGATACACCTGAGTTTTTAGAGTATCATCTTGATCTTGATCCAAGCGATGTTGGACGTGTGATCGGTCGTAAAGGTCGTACTATCTCCGCTATAAGGACGATTGTTTACTCTGTCCCAACCGAGTACAAAAAAGTTCGCATCGTCATTGATGAGAAATAAGAAGCAGCGGGACCATGTGTCCCGTTTTTTCTATTTCTCTTAGCGAACTGAGTGCGTAGCATGCAAGTGAGGTTAGAGAAATTGATGCAGTTCGAGCTTCGCGAGAACTAGGTTCCTTATTATCCTTAATAAAACAAGCCGTTAGGCGTAGTTGAATTTAGGGCCATAGATGCAGTTCGAGCTCTGCGAGAACTACGTTCCTTATTTTGCTTAACGAAACAAGCCGTTAGGCGCAGTTGAATTTAGAGCCATTGATGTAGCTTGAGCTCCGCGAGAACTACGTTCCTTATTATCCTTAATAAAACAAGCTGTTAGACGTAGTTGAATTTAGGGCCATTGATGTAGCTTGAGCTCCGCGAGAACTTGACACTTCATTTAAGAGAAGGATGAAATGCAGGGGCGAGTTTAGAGAAATCCGAAATCGGAGGACATATGAATCCAGAAGAGTATGCTTGGAACGTTCATGAGCGCAAGTGTTATGAGAATGATCAAGTGATTTACCGAGCCCTTACAAGCTGAGAATTCTAGATGATGGTGAGAAGAGATTGGAATTGGAGCTTGTTTTGGAGCAACTTCCTCAGGGGCAACTGGCTCGATGGGCTATGAAAATGGCGTCAAGCTTTATAGCTCTGATAGATATGGAAGATGAGTTTGAAAAGCAGAAGATTTTGACTCAGGTAAGAGAGGTTTTTCAGGATCGACTTGATGGGAGGGCATCTGCCTATGAACTAAGGAAGGCTGGTTTCTTGGCTAATAAACTGTCTCAGCAAGCTCAATCACAAATCGGCAACTATGCTGCACGTGTCTTTGCCCAAGCAGTTGCGACGGCTCATATGAGGGGACATGCTATCGTCGCAGCGGATTATGCCATCAAAGTCAGAAACTTGCAGAGTCCAGATGATTTGAAGCGGGCTGTCAGGGAAAGAGAGAGACAGATAAAGCTGGCCTCTGTTTTTACTAGATCAAGAAAGGAAACTTTATGAAGCATTTATTTTCACGCTTGTCACCAGCGCAAAAGATTATCTTGTCTTTTCTTCTGGTGATATTCTGTGGCTCCTTACTACTCAGTCTGCCTTGGGTGCAGACGGCAAGTTCCCAAGCGGGCTATCTGGATCATCTTTTTACAGCGGTCTCCATGGTCTGTGTGACAGGACTTTTTACTCGATCGGTTGTAGATACATACAATGTCTGGGGGCAGCTCCTTTGCATGCTGCTGATTCAGATTGGTGGTTTGGGAATCCTGACCTTTATCGGATTTTTCACCATGGAAAGTCGGAAAAAACTCAGCCTCAAGGATCGCCGTATTCTGCGGGATAGTTTTAGTTATGGTCACAATCGTACCTTAGGTCAATTTGTCCGTTCGATTTTTATCACGACTTTTACTATCGAAGGACTGGGCGCTTTTCTTCTCATGATTCGCTTCATTCCTAAGTTTGGCTTGGGAAAAGGGATTTTTAATTCTATCTTTTTAGCTGTTTCTGCATTTTGTAATGCTGGATTTGATAATTTTGGCAATGATAGCCTACTAGGCTTGCAGACAGATGTTTTGGTCAATATCACCTTGGCTCTCCTCATCATTACTGGAGGACTTGGCTTTATGGTCTGGTTTGACTTGGCGACTAAATTAGGAGGAAAACAGAAGGGGGCTGCACTTCCATACCAAGGTAGTCTTGCTGCTAACTGCTGGTCTCCTCGTCTTTGGGACGGTCACGAGTCTCTGGACGGAGTATAATAATCCTGGAACGATTGGCAATCTTTCCTTTGGCGATAAGCTACTGGTCAGCTTTTTCCAGACAGTCAGCATGAGGACAGCTGGTTTTGCTTCCATCGATTATACGGCTGCTCGTCCAGTAACCCTGTTTATCTATCTACTCCAGATGTTTCTAGGAGGAGCTCCGGGTGGTACAGCGGGTGGTCTAAAAATTACGACCTTCTTAGTTCTTTGCTTTTTGCCCGAAAGGAAATTCTGGGCTTGCCACATACTAATATCGGTTGGAGAACACTGTCTCCTCAGCTGGTGCAGAAGGCTTTTAGTGTGACAGTGATTTTTCAGTTGACATTTCTGCTTGGTCTTTTGGCTCTTGGGCTAGTGACAGATAGCAGTCATCGTTTTATTTACCTGATATTTGAGACTGTGTCGGCATTGGCTACAGTTGGTGTCACGGCCAATATCACTACTAGCCTCAATACAGCTGGTATGATTGTGATTATGTTGCTGATGTTTATTGGACGGGTGGGGCCACTGACTCTTATGGTCAGTCTGAGCCATTATCAACCAAAGAAGGCGACTACCTTGCACTACAGCAAGGCGGACATTATGATTGGATAGGAGAAAAGAAATGGCAAATCAAACAGTTGGAATCCTCGGCTTGGGGATTTTTGGACAGAGTATCATTGAGGCCTTGATTTCTCAGGATGTAGAAATCATTGCCATTGATAATCACGAAGAGACAATCAATCAGTATGAAGACATGATTGCCGTCGGTGTAATCGGGGACATTACCGATATGGAGCTTTTGGAGGCGGCAGACGTTGGTTCCTGTGATACGGTCGTCGTGGCGACTGGAGAAAGTCTGGAATCTAGTGTTCTAGCGGTCATGCATTGTAAGGCATTGGGCGTAAAAAATGTCATTGCCAAGGTCAAGGATGAAGTGACCCAGCAGGTACTGGAAAAGGTGGGAGCTGATTTGGTTATCCTGCCAGAAGTGGAGGCTGGTATTTCATTGGCCAAGACCATCCTCTTTAACCATTCGATTGAGGTTTTCCAGCTGGATGACGATGTAGTCGTGGCTGAGTTTGAGCTGCCTGCTAGCTGGGTCGGGAAAACAGTTCGTGATGTAGACGCTCGTAGGCTGTATCATCTCAATATTATCGGCTATCGTCTAACAAAGAATCAGCCCTTGGAAAGTCAGTTTACTCCAGACTTTGTCTGGCCAGCAGGAGTCAGCATTATGGCTGTGACGGATAACCAACATTTGGATAATTTACGTGAAATAGTAAAGTAGCGGCTGGGAGTCCAATCGGGACCAACTATCAGTAGTTCTTAGGAACTCGGCACCTTACCATCATTTCAGAAATAATTACATAAGAGCTCTTCTAGGGCTCTTTTTTGAACCCTTTTGTAAAATTTGTTATACTATCACTAGAAAAGGAGTGATTTTATGAGCTTAACCAGCCAGATCATTACAGCAGATTTTCCAGATTTGGATAAGGTAGAAGCCTTGAATAATGAAGCTTTCCCAGAAGAGGAAAGGATACCGCTCAGTGAATTTTTACGATATGAAGAACGGGAAGATGCTAATTTTTTCGCCTTTTATCATGAAAAAGAGTTTGTAGGTTTTGCCTTTGCCATCTCCAACGCGCAAGCCTTTTATGTTAGTTTCTTTGCGATTATGCCGCATCTGCGCAGCCATGGATTTGGCGGTGAAATCATTGAAAAGCTGGTCAATTTTTATCAGCGAACCATGCTTTTAGAAATCGAGCGCCTAGATGAGCCCTGTGACAATCTTGAGCAGCGCCAAGCTCGCTGGGATTTCTATCAAAGCAAGGGCTTCCGCTCAGCCAATGCCTTTCTGGAATATGAGGATCTTAGCTTTGAAATCCTTTATCGAGGGGAGTCTTTTGATGAAGAAGCCTATCGGGATATTTTCCACCGGCTTCAGGAAGAGAATTATTTCGACTTTGAAATCAAACATAGACGCTTCAGTGATTATTAAAAGGAAGTTCTCTGGAGCTCAATTATGATTTGGAGCAATAAAAGATTGCTTTGTTTTTACTAAATGGAGGTTAGAATGAGACTCTGGCATCAAGCACTGATTCCCAAGCTTCCCCGTCCGCAACTGCTTGGACAGCATCGGGAATGCTGCGCTCTTCGTGGCAATGGCTGGGGCAAGAAACATGCGACCGTTGACTATGTTTTTACTCACTCTCCTTACTTGCTTTATCGCTACCATGTGCTGATTATGGAGGAGATGAGCAAGCGAGGTTATCGTGTGTCCCCAGAGTGGCTGGAGCGGGACTATCGTGGCAAGACTTGTCCAGCCTATGTGCATCTGGAAGAAATGGCTGTGTCAAGCCCTATTTACTCCGAGCATGACGCGGCTTACTATGAGGAATGCCTGCAAAATCTCAGAGAAAAAGGTATTGACTTATAGGCTCTTCCGCGGTCTGATCCAGCTGCCTGCCTTGAGAAAAAGCCAGCAAAATGATACAATAAAACGAATAGTAAAAAGATTAACTGGAGTAAAAATGAATTATTTTAATGTTGGGAAAATCGTCAATACCCAAGGTTTGCAAGGCGAAATGCGGGTTTTGTCAGTGACAGATTTTGCGGAAGAGCGTTTTAAAAAAGGCAATAAACTGGCCCTTTTCGATAAGAAGGACCAGTTTGTCATGGACGTGGAAATTGCCAGCCACCGCAAGGCCAAGAATTTTGATATTATCAAGTTTAAGGGTATGTATCATATCAATGACATCGAGAAATTTCGTGACTTTAGTCTGAAAGTGGCCGAAGAAAATTTGACGGACTTAGAAGATGGGGAATTTTACTACCATGAAATCATCGGCCTTGAAGTTTATGAAAATGATGTTCTGCTAGGTACGATTAAGGAGATTCTCCAGCCAGGAGCCAATGATGTCTGGGTGGTCAAACGTAAAGGGCAAGCGCGACTTGCTGCTGCCTTACATTCCACCGGTGGTGCTGGGAATTGACATCGAGCAAGGTCGGGTTGATGTAGAGATACCGGAAGGACTGGACGATGAAGATTGATATTTTGACCCTCTTTCCGGAGATGTTTGCGCCCTTGGAGCACTCGATTGTGGGCAAGGCGCGAGAAAAAGGCCTCTTGGAAATCAATTATCACAATTTCCGAGAAAATGCGGAAAAATCTCGGCATGTGGATGACGAGCCTTATGGTGGCGGTCAGGGCATGCTGCTGCGGGCTCAGCCTATTTTTGATGCCTATGATGCCATTGAAAAGAAGCAGCCGCGCGTGATTTTGCTGGATCCTGCCGGACGAACCTTTGACCAGGCTTATGCTGAAGAGCTGGCTCAGGAAGAGGAATTGATCTTCATCTGCGGTCACTACGAAGGTTACGATGAGCGGATCAAGACCTTGGTGACGGACGAGATTTCGCTAGGTGACTATGTCCTAACAGGAGGAGAATTGGCAGCTATGACCATGATTGATGCGACAGTTCGCCTGATTCCAGAGGTTATTGGCAAGGAAGTCAGTCACACGGACGACAGCTTTTCGTCTGGGCTCTTGGAGTATCCTCAGTACACTCGTCCTTATGACTATCGCGGCATGGTTGTTCCGGAAGTTCTCATGAGCGGGCACCATGAAAATATCCGCAAGTGGCGTCTCTATGAAAGTCTGAAAAAAACCTATGAGCGTCGTCCGGACTTGCTGGAAAACTATGAATGTACAGCCGAAGAAGCTAAAATGTTGGAAGAAATTCGAGCCAATAGTAGGGATAGTGAACACTAGTCCTTTCTATAAAAATAGCAAAATTTAGATATCGATTTCTCAAAGCCACGTTTGTGGCTTTTTTATTTGGATGAAGGGTTGGAAAATTTTTGAAAAAATTCAAACTTCCTTCTTGACAGAAAAAATAAAAAGGAGTATTATCTTAACTAGTTAATAAACCAGTTAACAAAAAAAGCTATTTTTTTAAAGCAATTCTTGGGAAAGAATGTTTTGAAAATAGTTATTTCTTTGAATGATTGCTAAACTGGTTAAGGAGTTGAAATGAAAATCAAAAAAGTTTTGATAGCTTTAAGTCTAGTCTTGCTGGGGCTTGGCCTTGCTGCTTGTAGCAAAAAGGAAGCAAGCGGTGCTGGTAGCAAACGCGGGCTCAATATTGTCACGAGTTTTTACCCGATTTATTCGATGGTCAAAGAAGTCTCAGGAGATTTGAACGATGTCCGGATGATTCAGTCAGGCGCAGGGATTCATGAATTTGAGCCGTCAGCCAGCGATGTAGCGGCTATTTATGAAGCGGATGTCTTTGTGTATCATTCGCGGACTTTGGAGTCTTGGGCTGGTAGTCTGGATCCTAGTTTACAAAGTCCAAAGTAGCGGTCGTAGAAGCCAGCAATGGGATGCAGTTGGACAAGGTGGCCGGTCTAGAAGAAGTGTCCGCTGAGGAAGGAATAGATGAAAAGACCCTCTATGATCCACATACTTGGCTAGATCCTGAAAAAGTGGCAGAAGAAGCACAGCTCATCGCTCAAGAATTGTCCAAGCTAGATAGTAAAAATGCGGATACCTATCAGAAAAATGCTCAAAAATTTGCAGAGAAGGCAAAGGCCCTGAGCCAAAAATACCAAGGAGTCTTTAGCAGTCTAGATGAAAAAACTTTTGTGACCCAGCATACGGCCTTTTCTTATCTGGCCAAGCGTTTCGGTCTCAAGCAACTGGGGATTTCAGGTATTTCGCCAGATCAAGAGCCTAGTCCAAGGCAGTTGACGGAGATACAAGACTTTATCAAGACCTATAAAGTCAAGACGATTTTTGTTGAGAGCAATGCTTCTTCTAAGTTGGCTGAAACCTTGAAGAAGGCGACAGGAGTCAACCTAAAGGTGCTAAATCCTCTCGAAGCAGATCCTGAAAATGACAAGACCTATCTTGAAAATTTAGAAGATAATTTAGAAATTTTAGCCAAAGAATTAAAACATTGAGGTGATGTATGAAAAAGAAATATATTATTAGTTCAGTTGCGGCACTAGCTACACTTGGTGTGTGCGGGTATGCGATCATGCAGTATCAAGCAGATAAGCCACAAGAACAAGAAACAAATCGAGTGGCCTATGTAGAAAAGAAATCTACAAATAAGCAGGACAATAAATCTCAAAAAGCCGAGAAATTGACACCTGAGCAGATTCAGGCCAAAGAAGGCATTACTGCTGAACAGATCGTTGTCAAGATTACGGACCAAGGCTATGTGACTTCACATGGCGATCACTATCATTACTATAATGGCAAGGTTCCCTTTGATGCAATTCTAAGTGAAGAGTTGATTATGCGGGATCCGAATTATCAATTGCAGGAATCAGATATTGTCAACCAAGTGAAAGATGGCTATATTATCAAGGTTGCAGGCAAATATTACCTATATCTGACAAATGCCAAAGAAACCAGCAATGTCCGTTCAGTTGATGAAATCGCACGGCAAAGACAAATTCATCCTAGCAAGGAAGAAGGCGAAGGCGGTTCAGAAGTTAAATCGAGTCAAACTGTTAGCAGAAACACAAGACTTCAGTCGTCCAAGTGCCGCTTATGCTGCAGGAAAGAGAACCTATCAAGCAGAAGGCACTGCATCGAGTCGGAGCAATGGCGCCTATACAACCGATGACGGCTATGTTTTCAGTCCATCTGATGTGATTTCGGATACAGGAGATGGCTTCTTGGTGCCACATGGCGGTCATATGCATTATATTCCTAAAAGTGATCTGTCGCCAGGTGAGTTAGCGGCTGCCCAAGCCTACTGGGATTCCTTGCAGCGAGGCAAGCAAGTAGCTACTCCAGCTGAAAATTCTACTACAGGAGGAGAAGCTTCTGCTCCTACAGCTAAAGCATCGGAAAATCAACATGCAGGAACTGGGACTAAGCCAGCGCATCAAGCTGACAAGGGACAGACTGCTAAACCAGCTCAACCGTCCAAACCTGCCCAATCAGATGCTGGGCAAGGAGCTAAACCAGCTGAAAAAGCAGAAGATGCACCATCAAGTTACCAAACCTTACTTGAGAAGCTCTACCATACACCAAAAGAAAAACGCTATGTTGAAAAAGATGGTCTTGTCTTTGATCCAAGCAAAATCGTTAGACGGACTGCAGAAGGAGTGGCCATTCCCCATGGAAATCACTATCACTTTATCCCTTACAGCAAACTGTCTGCCCTAGAAGAAGAAATAGCTCGGAACATTCCTGTTGCTGGTCAGAAGACTTATCCTAAGGCTGCTGCAAGTACACCAAGCCAGCCTAGCCAACCAGCAAATTCAAGTCAGCCAGCCAAACCAGCTGATAAAGACGAGCACGACCATGGTTTCCATGCTGAGCATGTCATCTCAAAAGATGAGGAAGGATACGTTGTCCAACACGGCGGACATGCACATTATTTCTTCAAAAAAGATTTGACCAAAGAGCAGATTGCAGCGGCAGAAGCCAACCTGGCTAAGCACAAAGATTCAAGCCAGTCTAGTCAAGTCAGCACAGAATATGACCGTTTTTCTCGTGACGCCAGTGACGAAGAGAAAATCGCTTATATTTCTAAGACTTATGGCGTACCGCGTGAAGCAATCAAGATTTCAAAAGGTTTCTTTGTCTTTAATAATCCGGATCAAGACTACGATCCAACACATATCCATCCATACGCTGTTCGAAAAGAGCACGTTCGGATTCCTTTAGAAACTGGGAATCCAGAGCTGGACTTCCTAAACGAGCTTTATACAACAGCTCTGCGTTCAGGTCTGTCTCCATACAGTATTCAGGTTGAAAATGGTCAGTTTGTCATTCCGCATGGCGATCACAACCACTACATCCGTGTCCAATCCAAAGGATTGAATATGGGCTTGAAGAATAAAATCCCAGCCTTGCAATCAGCTTATCAAGCAGGAGCTTATGATGAAAAGGCCGTTCTTGAAAAGGTGGATGCCCTCTTGGCAGCTAGCCGAACCATTTATGCTAAAGACTTGCTTATGCAACGTCGAATCGAGCTAGCTCTCGGTAATTTTGTAGAAACCATGAAGCAATTGCCAAGCAACTCAACAGAGGGCTATCTGGCAAGTCTGGATCAATTTGATAAGCACTACATTCATGTTGACGAGAAAGCGAAAGCGGAAGAGCTGACCGAAGTTGATAAAAAATATCAAGAATTGGTTGACAAGATCAAACGTTTGGAAACGGATAGCTACAATGTGAATAAAACCAGCTTGCTCGGTGAATTGCAGACAGCTAAGGTAGAAAAAAATGAAGCTAAGATGGCTGAGATTGAGCAGCTATTGGCAAGTCTGCAAGATTATCAAGACCGGACAGGAGTGACTTCCGTCGAGTATCTCAAAGCTTTCTATCTTGCGGTTGATGATGCTCGTTTGCAGCCAGAACTTCGTAAGAAAGTTGCTGATTTGACGCTCAAGCTTTATAAATCTCAGGCCTTTATCGAAGCGGTCGATCTGAAAGCTCTTTTCTTGGAACTCTATCAAACCAAGCTAGAAGTTGACAAGGCTCTGGCAAGTGGCGAGGCTGCTTCAGCCAAGGATAAAACGGTTCTGGATACCGAAAAGCTGGACGACCACAGTTATAAGACGGCTATCTATGATTTCTTGAAAGAATTGTATGGAGAATTTGCACCGCAGCCTACAGAGGAAATCTCAGAAGCAACTCTCCAAGCTCTCTTCCAAAAAGGGCAAGAACTTTTGGAAAAAGTAACGGATTCGACTGTGCAAGAAAATTATCAAAAGCAACTCGCAGCACTTCGAACTGATTTGCAAGAAGCACGAAAAGATAGAGAAACAATCTTAGCAGAAACGAAAACGCTCTTGACTCAAATCGTTGAAACCTTAAAGGAACAGCAAGCATCTGCAGCGCTCAAGGATAAAGAGACCTATCTGAAAATTTACAATTTGCTGATGTCTGCCCACAAGATGCTTGAGGAACAACAGGGGACAGATGAGCAATTTGCCAAGGTAGATGCTCTATTGGATAAATTATCCGATCCGAGTTTGGACAAGCAGCCTTGCTAACCGAAGCAGAAGCGTTCTTTAATCAGCTTCAAGCCAACAAGCCAGCTCCGACTGAAGCTAAAATTGAGACGGAGGCCAGTTCGGCTGAGGAGACTAAAGAAGAAAAAACGAGCGAGGCTCCTAAAGAGACTGTGGAAGAGTCAAGCTCACCAGCCACTCCTGAAGTAGAAAAATCAAATTCAGCAGCTCCTTCAGAAAAAGAGTCTGAAAGTCAAGTGGCATCAGAAGCCAATAAGCAGTAAAGAAATTTTTTCTAAATAAATGGAAATGAGGAGCGGAAGAGGCGAAAAATGCTTTAAATCCGCTCTATTTCTATATTCTTAGGATGGAGCGTTCGATTTTTGTCATAAAATTGTAATAGAATTTCTATTTAAATGATATGGTTTTGACTGGTTTAACCAGTCATTTTATGTTAGTATTATAGCATAGGACTGATTGTAAAATGATACATGTGCTATTAGAAGGAGATGTCTATGGACAAGAAAATTGGTAAATCCGTTGTAGCAACTGGCATTGCAGCGACAACGATTATTTCTGGTGCGCTTAGCCATCAGGTAAAAGCGGATGAACTCGTTGAGTCAACGGCTACGAAACCAAAGGCAACAGCAGTTACCGAGAAACCAATTACGACAGCGGATGTAGCAGAAGCGAAGGAAAAAGCGGATGCTGCCAAGAAAAATGTAAATCAGCAACAAGAGCAAACTAAGAAAGCTGAAGCAGACCTTGAAGGAGCCAAAACTGCAGTTTCAGAGGCTCAAGAAAAGGTGGCTACTGCTACTGAAAATGAAAAGGCAGCAACTGAAGAAAACATTTCTCAAGCAGAGACCAGTGTTAAAAAAGCTGAAGAAGAAGTAACAGCAAAATCAGAAACTGTCAAAGAAGCAGAAACTGCAGTCCAGGAAGCAAGTCAGGCAGTTAAAGACCAAGAAAATACAATTGCTGGCCAGCAATCATTGGTGGATGTGGCAGAATCTGAACTAAACAAAGCTAAAGAACCAGTTCATGCAGAAACTGCAGCTGTAGAAACTGCTAAAAATCAGGAAAATCAAGCTCAAACAGCTGTGGAGCATGCTAAAAATGAACTAGCAAAAGCAGAACAAGCAGCAAATGCTGCGCCACAAAATCAAGCAGAAATCCAAAACAAAATCAATCAAACTCAGGCTAAGTTAGAGCAGACTAAGCAATTGATTGCTGCAACAAATACAGAGTTGGTGCATGAACAGAAATGCAAGTACAGCACCGGTTGATTTACGGAATACGACCTATTCGCAATTTTTAGAAAATCTTCGAGATAATTCGAATAATGAAGCCGTAAGAAATGCTGCAGCTGATGCTTTAGCCCTTTACAAACGTGGTCAGAATGAATTCAAGATCACGGTCGGATCAGATCCATCTAGCCCAGCCAGCTTGGAAAATAACTTGCAGGCCCTGGAATTGGTTAAGGCTATCAATGATTACCGTCGTAATGCGGGACTTCCAGAACTTTTGGTGGATCCATATACTAATGTTGCCAGCCAAATTCAGACCTTGTACTTTGAAAAAGCTAACTGGCATATGGGCAAGATGATTGGCAATGAAAACGTTGCTATTAGCTTCGATCCTCAAGGTGCGGTTAATTTCTGGCATAGTGAAAAAGCCTTGTATCAAAAGATTGCTGCTCAATACGGCTTGCCAACTGATGAAAGACAACTGGATGCCAATGCCATTTATATGAAGGTGGGGCCTAACGTCTTTGCGCAAATCGGTCACTATGTCCAAATGATGGATAACAAGGCCAATGCTATCTCTGCTGCCTATGACACTCATCCAAATCAGTTTGGAACTCCATACGGAACTTCAGAAGTTGGATTCCATAATGTTCGGAATTTCAATCAAAGAGTTAATAATGGCACATTGCTAACAGTTGAAGCGATGGAGAAACTTCTCCGCAGCGGTGGCAGTCGAGGAGCTGCCTCAAGTGCCAATGTGACAGCCTTGAAGAATCGCTTGGCAGAGTTGCAAGCGCAGAAAGTTAGTCAAGAGTCTAGCCTGAATCTTTTAAATAATCAGCTGACAGATTTGTCTAATGAGCAGAAAAATCGTGTGGCTGCTGTTGTAAAAGCTAAGCAGAACCTTGAAGCTGCTGAGAAAGGTCTAGCCCTGACTCAACAAAACTTGTCAGATAAAAAGACTGCTTTGAGATCAGCGACAGCGAGAATCGCGGCTGCCCTTTCTCCATATCAAGCTAAATTGCAAAAAGCTCAGGCAACCTTAGTAGAGGCTAAGAATCAGCTCGTAGCTTTGAAGACGGCTGAGGAGAACAAGAATAAGGCCTTAGAAGCGGCTAAAGCTGAATTGGTAGCTGCTCAAAATCGTGTAGCAGCGGCTCAGAAGAAAGTTTCAGATCTCAAAACAGCTCCACAACAATTGGAAAGAGCTAAGCAAGACTTGGCTACAGCAGAGGCTGACCTGAAGGCTAAACAAGCTATTGCTGAGACTGAGAATGCAAAATTAGTTGATTTGCAAACAGTCTACAATGAATTGCTAGCAAATTACAATTATTTGCTAGACCTTCTTCCAAAAGAAGAGCGTCAAGCCCTAGCATCGGCCACTACAACTACTTATCAGGCAAATGGTGGACTTAGATTTGCTGCAGCAGGTTCAGGAAGTCAAACGCTTCTGACTTCGAATGCAAATTCAGCTTCTCAAGATGAGAAGGATGCATCGGTTGAACCGACAGCAAACGTAGCTGCACAAGCTCAGCCAAAGACTGATAATAATGCTAGTGCTACACCAACTCCGGCAGCTCCTAAAGCTTCAGCCAACAAAGCAACTGTCCTTCCTAATACAGGAACAGAAGCTGAGCGATTAGCTTTCCTTGGAATGACTCTCGGTGCAGCTCTTCTCGCGGGTTCAATCAAACATCGCCGCAGAAAAACTTTATAGTATAAAAGACTGAAGTGAGTGTTACATCTCACTTCATTTTTTATTGGTGAATTAGTTTGATTGAAACAAACTTAAGAAGAAAATTTTTTGAGACTCAAATAATTCTTAATTTAGCTAGAAAACATTCCTTTTATCTGCTTTTCAGGGGATATCATGTTATAATAGCAGAGGATTTTATACAAAAAGAGGAACTTATGACTAAAAAAGCTATTCTAATGATGACCTTTGGATCGCCAGAGGGTTATACTTTTGAGGATATTGCAGAATTTTTCACGAATATCCGTCGTGGCGTGCGACCTACTGATCAAGAGATTCAGCACCTTCATGATAATTATCAGCGTATTGGTGGCAGCCCCCTGCAACGCATCACGCGGGCAGAAGTTGAGCTGGTGAAAGAAGCTTTAAAGGGAGAGTATGCTGTCTATTTTGCTAATAAATTTTCTCATCCCTTTATTCCAGATGTTATTAAGCAGATGGAGGATGACGGGATTGAGGAATGTATCTGTTTGATTTTAGAACCGCATTACTCTTTTTATTCTGTTATGGGGTATGAAAAATTTATTACGAGCCAGACAATTAAATTCCATATTATCAAAGAATGGTATCAGGCTGAGGACTTGCTTCGCTTTTGGGAGGAAGAAATCAGGAAAATCTTGCAAATACAAGTCAAAGATGAAAGTTTTAAGGTCATCTTCTCAGCTCACAGTGTGCCAGTTTTAGCGCTTGATTTTGAAGATCCATATATTGATCAGATTATTGAGAACTCACAGTTGATTGCACATCGGCTAGGCCTTGCTCCATCTGAGTATACCAATACCTGGCAGAGCGAAAGCGATATTGGCTTGCCGTGGATCAAGCCAGATGTCTTAGAGTATCTCCGAGATCAAACGAACCACCCGCAACATTATATCTTTGTCCCAATTAGTTTCATCAGCGAACATATCGAGGTACTGTTTGATAATGATGTGGAGTGTCAGGAATTGTGCCAAGAACTCGGTGTGGTTTATCATCGTCCACCAATGCCGAACACAGACTCCCGTTTGATTGATGCATTATTAGCAACTATTCGTCAGTATGAAACAGAAGAGCTTCGATACATGCATCCAGAAGAAACAACCTTTGACGAATTGGCTCCTTCAGAAGAAAGTAATCAAATCTTAAGCGAAACAGAAGAACTTCAAATGCCTGAATTTGTCAAAAAGTTAATAGAGAAAAAGGGCAGAGAAAATGTCAAAATGCCTTATTTCATAAAGAAAATGTTAGAAAAAAGAGCGCGAGAAACAAAGTAAGTCTAGCCTAGGAATAAACATTTGCATCAGTGCATGTTCTAGGAAAATGAAAAATTTCTATTGAAAATATAGGGTTTTGGGAAATATGTCTACAAACAAGCTAATTCAAACCAAGCTGGAACTGTTGCCGACCAGTCCCGGATGTTACATTCACAAGGATAAAAATGGCACCATTATCTATGTCGGCAAGGCTAAAAATCTGCGTAATCGTGTTCGCTCTTATTTTCGTGGCAGCCACGATACCAAGACGGAAGCGCTGGTTTCCGAGATTGAGGATTTTGAGTTTATTGTCACCGAGTCCAACATTGAGGCTCTCCTCCTAGAAATCAATCTAATCAAGGAAAATAAGCCCAAGTACAATATCATGCTCAAGGACGATAAGTCCTATCCTTTTATTAAGATTACCAACGAGATTTATCCTCGTCTGATCATCACGCGCCAAGTTAAAAAGGATGGTGGGCTTTATTTTGGCCCCTACCCAGATGTCGGTGCAGCCAATGAAATCAAACGCCTGCTCGATCGCATTTTTACATTCAAAAAATGTACCAATCCACCTGCAAAAGTCTGTTTTTATTATCACTTGGGGCAATGTGAAGCCCATACGATTTGCAAGCGGGATAGCCAGTATTTCAAAAATATGGCTCAGGAAGTGTCGGATTTTCTTAAGGGACAGGACGATAAGATTATCGATGAGCTACGTGAGAAGATGAATAAAACAGCTGCAGCCATGGAGTTTGAACGGGCGGCCGAATACCGTGACCTGATTCAAGCTATTGGAACCTTGCGTACTAAGCAGCGGGTCATGGCTAAGGATTTGCAGAATCGTGATGTTTTTGGTTACTATGTGGATAAGGGCTGGATGTGCGTCCAGGTCTTCTTTGTGCGCCAGGGCAAGTTGATTGAGCGTGATGTCAATCTTTTCCCCTATTACAATGATCCCGACGAAGATTTCCTGACCTATATTGGCCAGTTTTACCAAGAAAAGTCCCATCTCAAGCCCAATGAAATCTTAATTCCAGCAGACATTGATGAAGAAGCTGTTCGGGCCGTGGTGGATACTAAAGTAGTCAAGCCTCAGCGAGGCGAGAAGAAGCAGTTGGTCAATCTGGCTATTAAGAATGCTCGGGTCAGCCTCCAGCAGAAATTTGATCTTTTGGAGAAATCCGTTGAGAAAACGCAGGGCGCTATCGAAAATCTAGGGAAGCTCCTTAATATTCCGACACCGGTTCGGATCGAGTCTTTCGATAACTCTAATATCATGGGAACCAGTCCCGTCTCAGCTATGGTGGTCTTTGTCAATGGTAAACCTAGTAAGAAAGATTACCGCAAGTATAAGATCAAGACTGTGGTAGGGCCGGACGACTACGCCAGTATGCGAGAAGTGATCAAGCGCCGCTATAGTCGGGTCATTCGTGACGGGCTGACACCACCAGATCTGATTGTCATTGACGGTGGGCAGGGTCAGGTCAATATTGCTAAAGAAGTTATCCAGAACCAGTTGGGGCTGGATATTCCCATCGCGGGACTGCAAAAAAATGACAAGCACCAAACCCATGAATTGCTCTTTGGCGATCCTCTGCAAGTCGTAGAACTGTCCCGTAATTCTCAGGAATTTCCTTCTCCAGCGTATCCAAGATGAGGTCCACCGCTTTGCCATTACCTTCCACCGCCAGCTCCGGTCTAAGAATTCCTTCTCATCGCAACTCGATGGTATCGAAGGTTTGGGACCAAAACGCAAGCAAAATCTCATGAAGCATTTCAAATCTCTTACCAAGATTAAAGAAGCCAGTGTCGATGAAATCGTTGAAGTCGGGGTACCGCAAGCGGTGGCAGAAGCTGTGCAGGCAAAACTCAATCAAACAGAGCCATCCCGACCTTTGTTAGAAGTGGCAGAACCTTTGGCAGAATTGGATAGTTAATATATAAACCAAGACCGAGAAAACGGTCTTTTGTGGTATAATTGGAAGGAAGTGAACCAGAATGGAGAGTCAATTATGATACCTTTAGAAAAATCAAATCCGTCTAAAGTTGAAAAAAATTTGCTTGGAATTATATAAAAAAATGAATTTTCAAGATTATCCTGAATTTAAAAAAATGAATTAAATAAATGGGTCACAGATAATATACCAGGACTTGAGAGTGAAAAAGGATGCTTTTTCTAAAGATAATGACAGGTGAGTATTCATTTTTAGAAAATATTAAAGAATTGTTAGATAATTTCGCAGATGAAGAACCTAGATTAGCAGAGTATCTAAAAAAATCTTATGGAAAGATAGATTCGAGATTAAGGAGGAAAATAATTGATTTAAAGAACATTTCGGTATGCCCGTATTGTAATCGTAATTATATAAACTCAACATATAAAATACTTCATTGTAATAATTGTAATCAAGACTTATTTGTAATTGATGAGGTTGAAAAAAAGAATGTCCGGGTTGCAAGCAAGAAATTAGTTGTCAGACTAAAGTAGTAAACACTGCTCAACTAGACCACTTTTTTTCAAAAGACAGCTATCCACTATTTGCGGTTTCATTTTTATAATTTAATTCCTAGTTGTTATAGTTGTAATCATGTGAAATCAAATAAGGATTTAGAATATAGTCCTTATGATACTAGTTTTTCCATTCGATGATGTAAAGTTTACATACATTCCAAAGTCTGTCGATGAGATTAAAATCAAAAATTGTTTCTTATGATATTAACTTTGAAAAATGGAATTCGTGATTTGGGTATAGAGGAGCTATATCAAAGCCACATTGATGTGGTCAATGAATTGATTTGGAAAAAAGAAGTATATACAGATAGTTATAGAGAGGGTTTGTCAGAAATCTTAAATCAAACCAACCTTGAATTGAGCAAGGCTGAGGTGAATCGCTTTATAACAGGTCACTACACAGACAAAAGAAAAATTATGGGAAAAAGACCACTTTCAAAAAAATGGTTACAGATATTAGCAAAAGAAATTGGACTAGTAGGAGAAAAAGAATGAAATTAATTGCTTTGGTGATTAAACAGTATGATAAGCTTTTTTTAAAGAACAGATTTTTTTAACTTTTCAGATGAATATAAAGTTGATTTTAACTTTGAAACGAATGAACTTAAAATTGATAAAAATCCAGACTATATCGAAAAAAATTTTTATGGAGAGTCTATTTATAATATGGTACCAATAGTTGGGATAAATGGGACTGGGAAGACAACAATTTTAAATTTAATCGGTACTTACTCACCAGAAAATTACAAACAAGACCCTGATAATCAGTATTTTTCTCTTTTTGAACTAGGAAAAGAAGAAGGCCAAGTAAGATTTAATATTTCTTGCAATAATTTATATGTTGATGCTGATGGTAATCAGAATAAGAGCTTTAATTATATGCTAGAAGATTATTATGAGCCCCGAAAGTTCCTATACGTTAATTTGCCACGTAAAAGCAGAGGAGGAGAATTTGGAGCTGATTTAACAATGAATCAAGATGGGCTTGCAAAGTTTATATATTCATATTTGTGGTTAAGAGATCGTAAAATTATTAATTCAGATTTATCTTGTTCATTATATATTAGTCCTAATGGCTTAGAAAATCATAATAACTTAATTCCGAGGAAGATAAAAGCCATAGGATTCTTAATATATAAGTCTATACAAAATATTTTTTTATGAAGAAGATGAACTTATAAAGGAATTATTATCTAAAAAAATTATTATCTGAATGTGAAGAATATTTAAAGGGAGATGTCTCTGATTATGAGAAATCTGGGTCTAAGCTACTTAAAAAGATAGTAAAGGAATTAGATAGAAAAGGATGTATAAAATCAATATTAAAAAAAGGATTTATAAGTTTTTAAAAAAATCACGAGATCTTGTATCTATAACTGAATATGATACTAAAAAAATAAAAACACGGAAAGATGGAAAAGAGTATGTAGAATCAATAGTAAATATCATTGAATGTTTTTAAAAAAATTACGAAAAATCTGCATCTTTGACTGAACATGATGATAAAATCATTTTGTTAAAAATATTCCAATGATAATAAATTCTTATTTGAAAAAAACTTAATGAAAAAAATTTACTAATTATGTAATATCAAAAAAATAAGATTAGAATTTTTTTATACAAATACTATTTAATAAGCGAAACTCCTGATTATCATATGTCAACTGGGGAGGGAAACTTAATTGAAATATTTTCACAACTTTATTCGTATTTATCAATGCATGAAGAAAGTTCTGATGATATTATACTGCTAGTTGATGAATTAGAATCGGGAATGCATCTAGAGTGGTCTAGGAGATTAATTAAAATTCTCATTGATAATCTTTCTGAAATATTGGAATACGAGGGAAAGGGGAGAAGGATCCAACTTATCTTTACAACTCATTCTCCTTACATGCTTTCGGACATTAAACCAGGAAATGTGATTATGATTGAAAAAAATCAAGAAACAGGGATATTTAGAAGGAAACGTTTTTACAAAATACTTTCGCTAAGAATATACAAGAAATCATGAAGGAAAATTTGATTGATAACATTTATGGTGATTTTTGCCTTAGCAAAGATTAATTCTATGTTTGAAAGACTTAATGGAAAAAGAGGAGCAGGAAGAAAATGAAGAAGAACTATTAAAAGAAATTCATTTGATCAGCGAGCCTATTCTTCGTAAAAAAATTATTAGAGATGTATGATAAGAAATACAATACCTCAGAATCTAGTATTGAAAAACAACTACTGAAGTTGAATCTGAATGAGGAACAACGCCAGCAGGTCAGAGCAATGATTGAAGCAAATATACGTAGTACCCATGCGGATAGATAAGTTTGTAAGTAAATAGTTTGAATTATCAATACAATCATTTGAAAATGAACAATAGAAAGTAATAATATGAAACACAGAATCGCAATTCTCTCTGATATACATGGGAATACCACGGCCTTGAAGGCCGTTCTGTCAGATACTAAAAGACAGGAAGCGACAGAATATTGGCTTCTAGGGGATATTTTTCTCCCTGGTCCGGGGGAAAATGACTTGCTAGCCTCGTTAAAAGACCTGCCTATCACAGCGACTGTTCGAGGAAACTGGGATGACTGTGTCCTGGAGGCCTTAGATGGTCAGTATGGCTTAGAAGACCCAGAGGAAGTCCAGCTCTTGCGTATGACGCAGTATTTGATGGAGCGAATGGATCCCGATCAGATCATCTGGCTGCGGAGTCTGCCTATGGTTGCGAAGAAAGAAATTGATGGCCTGCGTTTTTCGCTCTCTCATAATTTGCCTGCCAAAAACTATGGGAGTGACTTACTGGTTGACAATGATACAGACAAATTTGACCAGCTACTGGATGAGGAGACAGATGTGGCAGTTTACGGTCATGTCCACAAGCAGTTGCTTCGCTATGGCAGCCAAGGGCAGCAAATTATCAATCCCGGTTCGATTGGTATGCCCTATTTTTGATTGGTCGGCCTTGAAAAAAATCACCGTGCCCAGTATGCCTTGCTAGAAGTTGAAGACGGGGAGCTGGTGAACATTCAATTCCGAAAAGTCGCCTATGACTACGAGGCAGAGTTAGAATTAGCTAAAGAAAAAGATCTTCCTTTCATCGAAATGTACGAAGAATTACGACGTGAAGATAATTACCAAGGGCATAACCGAGAACTATTGGCTCACTTAAATGACAAGTATGGTTACGTAGAGGATGTTAAGCAGTTTTTCCAGATAGGTGAATCAAAAGAACATAAAAGTTGAAGAGAGATAGCATTGAGTTTTGAAGGAAGGGCTTAGATGTTTGAGAAGATTAAATTAGATCCGTTGAACCAGTTTTATCCAGTGAATCTAGATAAGATTAGGGATAGTGAATCAAAGCTGGCTATTCAAATCCCTGAGCTCCTTAAAGAATTTTATGCAGAAGTCGGATATGGCTTTCTAAAAAGCAAGGTGGATAATATAAACCGTATCATGGATCCAGAGTCAGTATTAGACTTTAGATTGAGGCAACATGATTTTGAGTTTTATTCAGATATTGAAATCTACAAGCAATTCGAGGATGATAAATTAGTTTTCTTTGAAGGCAATGAAGTAGCACTGCTATCTATCGGATTTGCTGCTGAAAATAAGGGGAAAATCTATTATTATGATAAGGAAATTGCTCCTAATTTAGTAGAGCTTCTAGACAGGCTTATGGAAGATGACACTTTCTATTATGACTGGATATAGCTGATGTTTTTTGGCGAATAGAAATCAATACCGATTTTATAATCGTGTTGAAGAAGTCGAGCGCTTTATGAATAGTGTCCACTAACTTGAAAAGCTAAAAGAATTAGATAGGATGAATACAATGACACAATTTGAAGACAAGTTTATGGAAGTTCAGGCTAGTATGATTTCACTAGCACTGGAATATGTACAAGATCAGGCAGATAAAGTATACATATATGCAATAGCAGATAGTTTATATAGTTTTAATTTGTTTTATGAAATAAAAGGGAATGTTGTACATAAACACTTGGTAAATAATTTCTTACCAGATGATTCTCAAGTTGATATCGGTCTCCAATCAATCTTACTGAGAGAAGGTATCAAGGATGTAGAAAACATGATTGAAATCTGCCAAGAATACGGTCGTGAGCACCCAACTGAAATGTGGCTTGTCTATGATGTTCAGAAAAAAACAGGCTTGAAAGTCGCTATAGTTATGAAGGACGTTATGACAAGGATGAAGAATTGCTTCCACGTCTAGAGTTTGAAAAGTGGTTTGAGGAAGTGAAGAAAAGCACTCAAACTTAATGCTTGCGACAATCTCTAGTTGAATGATAGAAAAGCAGAGGCAAAATGCTTTTCATGCGACCAAGTGTGTGGTGGGGCTGTTTTTGAAAAGTAAAACAAAAAGAAAGTTGAAGACAGATGGGGCTGAATTTTGACAAGCACAAAGAACATTTGGAGAAGGATATCCGTGCAGAGCTCCAGAAAAAATTTGGAACTGCTTTTGAAATAGAAGGAATTTATGATATTGTCTTGAGTTCATATTGTCCGACTTTTCTCTTTAAAATCAATCTAGAAAATTATAAAGAAAAGTTGGATATTTTAGTAGACGGCAGCGATTTACACTTGAAGTGGGGTGAAAAGCCTACATACGGGATACAATACAAGTATCTGCCAGAAACCTTGGAGGAAGGACTGGGAAGAATAAAAACCTACCTAGATCAGCCAGAACAGATTTTTCTGGAACCTCTTACTCCCGAAAATGATTATCTTAAGATACGAGCTATTGAAGCGATGGTTGAAAATATTTTCGATGGTAAAACGGAAACGGATAAGTGGGAAAAACCTGTCGAAAAGGGCGAAGATTATCGAGTCATTATTACAAGCATAATACCTAACTACAAAGCTTCTTTTACTCTGGAGCTACTAGAACAAGATTTCATTGTGAGAGATATTGTCCCCTTAGATGCTAGTGTAGGAAGTCAGGAATTGTTGCTTGATTGTCCAGTCCAGTTAAATTCCTCTAATTTATCCTCTTTTCTGAGCAACTGTAAGACTTATTTAGAAGAACATTTAGAAAAAGACAAAACTGGCATGAGTCTTTCTACGGCTTCTATGTCTGATTTGGAGCTGATTTTAAATGCTCCTCTGAGTCTGGATACGGTTGATACAAAGGTTTTAGAAATACAGAAAATGATAGAAGAGCTGTTTTTAGGTAAGATTGAATTTGACAAAACGACGAAGGAAACGGAAAGCGACTACCTTTATAGGGCCTATTTCTTTGTAAGATCTAGATTTTATCGGGTTTCTTTCACGATTACGTTGATTGGACAGCACTTTTACATCATGGTGTCACTTCCAGATCATCCAGAACTAAGAAAGAAATGGCCGTTACGCGGGTATCCCTACAAACTAACCGAAGCAAATCTGAGGCTAGTCTTAAAAGAAGTGGTGGCGTATGGTCTAAAACATAAGCCACAAACTGAAAATGAGGTGGTTCAGGAGATTCAAGCAAGTCAAGAAGTAACTGAACCTACAGCAAAAATTCAGACTCAAGAGAGAGAAGCTAAAGACGGTGGCAAAGAGCAGGCAGATAAACGGGCTTACTTAGGATTGAGAAAGCTCTGGAAACTGCAGGTCTTTATTTTCTTTATCTTGATGATTATAGCTTTTGGCTTAGAGGTTTATATGGCTAGGTCAGGCTATAAAGCCTTCAAAATGAGGATTCAGTTTAGCCGAGTATCTGTGCATAGTTTTTCGCTTCTTTTTCTTACCATGTATGGTTTTTTGACGCTCTATATCACTGGGCTGAAAATCAATGGATTTTTGAAGCAGTATCCTCGTTGGAAAGGACTTCCGACCAAAGGAGTCTCTCTTCCAGAAAAAGAGACTTTGTGGACGATATTTGTCTTGTTACTGGTTCTACTGTTTGCAGCTATTGATTTTTCCGTGCGGAAACCTGAACCAAAAGTTGAAATTCATAAGTTAAGTCAAGAACTATATAGAGGCTTTGAGTAAGAAAAAAACTCAAGTTGTAGTGATTTGAAAAAGTGCTGAAGAGAATCAAGTAGTCAGAATGGATAAAGTGAAACTTCTACCAGGGAATAATCTTATCAAGTGGCAAGGGCAGACAGCTTTATTTGATAGAGAATGAAAAAATCCTTTGTGAAAAACCTCTGCAAGCTCTTTCAATTTGTGGTAAAATAAGAGTAACAGAAATTAGAAAAGGAAATCAATTATGAAATTTCTTGAATTAAACAAAAAGCGTCATGCGACTAAGCATTTCAATGACAAACCGGTAGATCCTAAGGATGTCCGTACAGCTATTGAGATTGCGACCTTGGCACCAAGTGCTCATAATAGTCAGCCGTGGAAGTTTGTAGTGGTGCGTGAGCGAAATGAAGCTTTAGCGGGTATTACCTTTGGCTCTAAACAAGAGCAAATCAAGGAAGCTCCAGTGACAATTGCCCTCTTTACAGATACGGATTTGGCTAAGCGGGCACGCAAGATCGCGCGTGTCGCTGGGGTAAAAAATTTTTCTGATGAGCAGCTGCAATTTTACATGCAAAATTTACCAGCTGAGTTTGCTCGTTATAATGACCAACAAAAGAGCGATTACTTGGCCCTTAATGCTGGCTTAGTAGCTATGAACCTTGTTTTGGCCTTGACTGACCAAGGTATTGGCTCAAATATCATTCTAGGATTTGATAAATCAAAAGTTAACGAAGTTTTGGAGATTGATGAGCGTTTCCGTCCAGAACTCTTAATTACTGTTGGTTATACAGATGACAAGCTAGAGCCTAGCTATCGTTTACCAGTTGACGAGATTATCGAAAAGCGTTAATAAAGTAAAAAATAGTTTGAATCGAAGTGTTTTATAGAGGTGAGAAAATGACAATTGATTTTAAAGCAGAAGTTGAAAAACGTAAAGAAGCTCTGTTGGCGGACTTGTTCAGCCTTTTAGAAATTAATTCAGAGAGAGATGACTCAAAGGCAGATAAGGAGCATCCTTTTGGACCTGGTCCTGTAAAGGCCTTGCATAAGTTCTTGGAAATTGCTGAACGTGATGGTTACCCGACTCAAAATGTGGACAATTATGCTGGTCACTTTACTTTTGGTGAAGGAGAAGAAGAACTGGGGATCTTTGCCCATATGGATGTGGTACCTGCTGGAAGCGGTTGGGATACAGACCCTTATACGCCGACGATTAAGGATGGTCGTCTTTATGCCCGTGGTTCTAGTGATGATAAAGGACCAACTATGGCATGTTACTATGGATTGAAAATCATCAAAGAATTGGGCTTGCCTGTTTCTAAGCGCGTGCGCTTTGTGGTGGGGACAGATGAAGAGTCTGGCTGGAAAGACATGGAGTATTACTTTGCTCATGTAGGCCTGCCTGAGCCTGATTTCGGCTTCTCACCAGACGCTGAATTTCCGATTATCAATGGTGAAAAAGGAAATATCACAGAGTACCTGCATTTTGCTGGTGAAAATGCTGGCGCAGCACGCCTGCATAGCTTTACTGGTGGCTTGCGGGAGAACATGGTACCTGAGTCCGGCACAGCTGTCTTGTCAGGTCACTTGCCAAATCTAGTTGATACATTGAATCAGTTTGCTAAGGAAAATGGGCTAGACTTTACTTATGAAGAACTAGCTGGTGGCCAAGTCACTGTGACCATTATCGGTAAGTCTGCGCACGGTGCTTCTCCTCAGTCTGGTGTCAATGGTGCAACTTATTTAGCCAAATTCCTAACACAATTTGACTTTGCGGGTCCTGCTAAGGATTATCTAGATGTGGCTGGAAATATTCTCCTAAACGACCATGAGGGTAAGAACTTGAAGATTGCTCATGTCGATGAGAAGATGGGAGCTCTGTCAATGAATGCGGGCGTTTTCCGTTTTGACGAAAAACAAGGCCGACAATACAATTGCCCTCAATATTCGCTATCCTAAAGGGAACTAGTCCAGAAGCCATTCAAAATGTGTTGGAGCAGTTGCCAGTGGCCAAAGTGACCTTGTCTGAGCATGGCCATACTCCTCACTATGTGCCAATGGAAGATCCGTTGGTGCAGACCTTGCTGGCTGTTTATGAAAAAAACAAACTGGACTGAAGGGTCATGAGCAAGTTATCGGTGGTGGTACCTTTGGACGCCTCTTGAAACGTGGTGTCGCTTACGGCGCTATGTTCCCAGACTATATCGATACTATGCACCAAGCCAATGAATTTATCGATGTGGAAGATCTATTCCGTGCGGCTGCTATCTATGCGGAAGCTATCTACGAATTGATCAAATAAAATAAGAACTCATTTGGCTATGCCAGGTGAGTTTCTTTTCAAGGGAGGAAATATGATGCAGACAATAGAAGATATTACCAAGGCCATTATAGCTGACCCACAGAATAAAGCTTTCACAGAACAGGGAATCAAGCCACTTTTTGCGGTGCCTAAGAATGCTCGGATTAACATTGTTGGCCAGGCACCGGGGCTGAAAACCCAGCAGGCAGGGCTTTACTGGAAGGACAAGAGTGGTGACCGACTGAGAGAATGGTTGGGTGTTGATGAAGAAACTTTCTATCAGTCTGGCTACTTTGCAGTTTTGCCTATGGACTTTTATTTCCCAGGGCATGGCAAGTCGGGGGACTTACCGCCTCGTAAGGGCTTTGCTGAGAAATGGCATCAGCCGATTTTAGAGCTCTTACCAGATATTGAGTTGACTATCTTGATTGGCCAGTATGCTCAGAAATATTATCTGCATCAAAAAGGTACAGTTAAGCTGACCGAGACGGTCCAGCATTATCAAGACTACCTACCAGACTTTTTTCCCTTGGTCCATCCTTCCCCTCGTAATCAAATCTGGATGGCGAAAAATCCCTGGTTTGAGGCAGAAGTAGTGCCAGAATTGCAAGCATTGGTACAAAAGATTATTCATCAGTAAAGGAGGAAAACTATGGATGCTTATCAACAAGTGGCTAACAAGTTGCAAGAGTTGGGGATCCCCTTTGATGTGGTGGAGCACCCACCTGCATTCACCACAGAGCAGGCAGATCGCTATATTGAAGGCATGGAAGGCGTCCGGACTAAGTCTATGTTTTTGACCAATAAGAAAAAAACTCAATATTATCTGCTGATTATGGATGACAAGAAAAGTCTGGATATGGACTTGTTTAAAGACTTGGTCTCAGCCAATCGTATTCGCATGGCCTCATTGGACTCCTTGGCTGAGAAGATGAACCTACCAGCAGGAACAGTATCGCCTTTTGGCCTTCTGAATAATCCTGAGCGAGACATTCAGGTCTATTTTGATAAGGATATTGTATCAGAGGATATCATGACTTTCCATCCCAATACCAATGAAAAGACGATTTTTGTCGCAACCCAAGATCTTTTTAAGTTCTTGACTCATCTGGGTTATGATTATCAAATTTTGGAACTTTGATTTCTGGAAAAACTGTGAGGCTTCTTGACCTCACAGTTTTTTTGGCTCCAAAAATCATAGAAAGGCCAAGAATTTTTTAAAATAGTAAGAGAAGGCTGGCAATGAAAAAAGCCTGAGTGACATTCAGGCTTTCTTGGACAGATTAGATAAGGGGCACTCTTCCAAATGTTCCTAGTTGGATGCTTGAGTGCTGGACTCTGTTGTTGTATGCTGGTCTTGGCTTGTCGAACTGCTGTCAGTGGAAGTAGTTGTATGGCTCGTATTTGTTTCTGCGCTTGAGGAGCTTGATGATGTTTCGGTCTCAGTAGCAGCAGAAGTTTCTGTTGGAGTCGAGCTAACAGATGTAGACTCTTTTTCTACCTCTTTGATGATGGTAGTAGTCGTTGTCGAGTTGCCTGTATCAGTTTTTGATTTTGAGTCATTGTTGTTCATAAGGTTCATGATGGTAAAGCAAGCAATGACGATTGAAAGAAGACTGGCAATTGTAGCAATAGTCTTTTGTAGGGCGGAAAAGCCAGTTTTGATATGCTGACTAGCTGGTTTTCGATTTGAAGTGCTGTTATTTTTTTCTTTGCGAGAATAGTTTTCCATGTAAAAGTCGCTCCTTTTCGTTCTTAATTTATTATACGTCTTTTATTTAGAAAAGTCTTCCAAAAATCTGAATTTTTTAAATGAAAACGCACACAAAGAAATGAAGAACAACAGCTCTAAAAGGCGGAGAGATAAGCCTCTTAGAGCTGTTTGTTTTATCAAAATGTTAGAGCTACTTTGGAGTTGTTTCAGAATTAAGGGCAGCTTGGGCTACAGCTAGCCGAGCTGCTGGGATTCGATAAGGGGAGCAGGAGACATAAGTGACTCCTATTTCTTGTAAGAAAGGAATGGAAGCTGGATCACCGCCAACTTCGCCACAAACTCCGATGGACAAGGTTGGATCTACTTGGCGAGCTTTTTCAATGGCCAATTTCATCAATTGACCGACACCTTCCTGGTCAAGGCTTTGGAAGGGATCCTGGGTGAGCAACTTTTTCTCTTTATAATCATTGAGGAATTTTCCAATATCGTCTCTTGAAAAACCAAAAGTCATCTGGGTTAAGTCATTGGTTCCAAAGCTGAAGAAGTCCGCTTCCTGAGCCAGCTGATCAGCAATGAAGCAGGCTCTTGGCAGTTCGATCATGGTACCAATGTCATATGGGAATGGAGGGCATTGATACTTTTTGAAAATCCATTCGATATGCTTGATGAGCAACTCTTTGAGATAGATAAGCTCTGATTTTGTAGCAATCAGCGGAATCATAATTTCAGGACGAACTGGATTTCCTTCTTGCTGCAGTCGAATGGCGCTGCTAAAGATAGCTTCTATTTGCATCTTATAGATATCCGGCAAGGTGATTCCTAGACGACAGCCGCGATGGCCAAGCATAGGATTTGTTTCTTGCAATTGCGTGATTTCTTTCTAGTTGACTAGCTTTTTTATTGAGTTTTTCAGCCAGCAGGGCAATCTCTAGATGGTCTTTCGGGAGAAATTCGTGCATAGGAGGATCCAGTAGACGGACAATCATGGGCTTTTCACCAACAGTCTGGAACATCTGATAGAAGTCTTCTGCTTGGTAATCAAGAAGATGGGCAAGTGCTTCCCGTCTTTCTATTTCATTTTCGGCCAGAATTAATCTCCTCATTTGCAGGATTCTTTCCTCACCGAAAAACATATGCTCGGTTCTTGCTAGTCCAATGCCTTGCGCTCCGAAGCTAATAGCGGTTTGCAAATCTTGAATCGTTTCAGCATTGGCGCGGACTGTAAGTTTAGCTATTTCATCAGCCCAAGTCAGCAAGAGCTGCAAATCCTGATCATTTCTACAGAGACCGTCGGGATTTGACCCAGATAAAGAAAACCAGTCCGACCATCTACGGATAGAATATCTCCTTCATTGAGCAAGATATCTCCGCACTGGATGGTCTTGCTGTCCTCTTGGACCAGTAGATCTCCACATCCTGCGACACAGCAGGTTCCCATCCCTCGGGCGACAACTGCCGCGTGTGAGGTCATTCCACCTTGGCTAGTGACGATTGCTTGGCTGACAATCATTCCTTCTATATCTTCTGGAGAGGTTTCTTGTCGGACTAGCACAACTTTTTCACCAGCTTCATGTAGTTCTTTGGCTCGCTTGGCAGTAAAAACAATTTTTCCTGTTGCAGCACCGGGACTGGCTGGCAATCCTTGCGCTAAAATAGTCGCTTGCTGGAGCTTATTTTCATCAAAGACTGGGTGAATCAGCTGATTGATATGAGCCGGGCTAATCCGACGAATGGCCTCGCACTTGTCTATCTTGCCTTCTTCTACTAATTGCAGAGCGATTTTCAAAGCAGCCTTGACTGTTCGCTTACCATTACGGGTTTGCAGGATATAGAGCTTGCCCTTTTCGATTGTAAATTCGATATCTTGCATATCTTTATAGTGATCTTCAAGGATGCGGGCATATTCTTGAAAAGCAGCATAGGCTTCTGCCATCTTTTCTTGCAGATGTTGAATGGGCTCGGGCGTACGGATACCAGCCACGACATCTTCTCCTTGGGCATTTAAAAGAAATTCGCCAAAGAGGCCTTTTTGACCAGTTGCTGGATTCCGAGTGAAGACAACTCCAGTTCCGCTTTCTTGATCAAAGTTGCCAAAGACCATGACTTGAATATTAACGGCGGTTCCTAAATCTTCTGGAATCTGATTGAGCTTGCGATAGACATGGGCCCGTGGGTTATTCCAGGAGCGGAAAACGGCCTTGATAGCAGCGAAGAGTTGTTCCTTAGGATTTTGAGGAAAAGTCTGATAATGTTCACGGTAGAGTTGCTTGTACTGATCGATGAGAGCTTGGTGCTCTTCCAAACTAAAGTCGTTGGCAATCTTACCAGCATTCTTCTCAAAATAGGAGAGCAACTGATCGAAGTCCTCTTTTGGAATTTGGAAAACGATATCTGCATACATCTGGAGCAGCCTGCGATAGCAATTATAGGCAAAAGCCATATTGGTTTTGGAAGCCAAGGTTTGGGTTCGCAGGTCATTTAATCCTAAGTTTAAAATCGTATCCATCATGCCGGGCATAGAAAACTTAGCACCACTACGCACAGAGACTAGCAGTTGCTCCTCTTCGTTCCCTGAAAAGTATTGGCCGCTTTTTTGCTCCAGTTCAGAAATAGCCTGCAAAATATTCTCTCTTAAATTTTCTTCAAAAAAGGAGGGCTTATTTAAAAAATGCATGCAGGCTTCCGTCGTAATGGTGAATCCTGGCGGAACTGGCAGTCCTAAATTAGTCATTTCAGCCAGATTGGCCCCTTTGCCACCCAAAAGAGCATTTTGCTCGGCTCGTCCTTCCTCAAAGGAATAAATCCATTTCGTCATATCTTACCTCCAAATAGACAAAAATGTGTCATATATATCTGTTTTATATTCTAATATACATCATATATATTTGTCAATGGAAAAGATCGTTATATTTCATTGATATAAGATAAAAATATGATATAATATGACAGAAAAAGATGAAAAATAGAGTATTCTATCTCTAAAAAGGAGACATATTGCATTGGAATTATCAGCACGCCAAAAGCAGATTGTTGACATTGTCAAGAAAGAGCAGCCCGTCAGCGGGGAAAAGATTTCGGAATTGATGGAGATTTCTAGAGCAACCTTACGCTCAGACCTGTCCTTTTTGACGCTGGTTGGCATTTTAAAAGCGACGCCCAAGGTTGGCTATACTTATTCAGGGAATGATTTGGAAACCTTATTTTTCTTTGACACTTTTCGCAAGAAAGCGGAAGATATTATGGTTTCTCCCGTTTTGGTGTCTCAAGACACTTTCATCCAGGATGCGGTGATAAGGCTCTTTATGTATGACGCGGATGTTCTTTATGTCATTGATGAAAAGAAGCTACTCTTAGGAATTGTCTCGCGAAAGGATTTGCTACGAGCGGCTTTATCCAGTAGTATCGGAACAACGCCTATTGCAGTTTGTATGACGCGGATGCCTCATCTTAGAACCTGCCATAAGGATATGAATATACTAGAGGTGGCCGCTCTTTTGCAGGATTTTGCCATTGACTCCCTGCCGGTGGTAGAGAAAGATAATGAGCGTAAGATTTTAGGAACGGTGACTAAGACAGCCCTGCTAGACTATATCATTCAGGAAGCGCGCCAAGCGGAAGTAAAGAGACAGGAGTAGTGACAATGAAGAAAGAAATTATTGTATATAGCATTTCGGATTCTTTAGGAGGAACCTCGCAGCGACTCTTGTCAGCTGTAAGTGCGCAGTATCCAGATTTGACATTTAATAATAGCTACCGTTTTCCTTTTATAGACAAGGAGCAAGAATTGCTGGAAATTTTGCAAGATGCTTTAAAAGATGATGCCTTGGTCATCAGTACCTTGGTAAATGGAGAATTAGCTAGACTAGCTAGAGAATTTAGCCAAAACCACAAGCTGGCCTATATTGATCTCATGCACCCTTTCTTTGAAATCATAGGAGAAAAGACTGGGATTAGCCCGATTGAGATACCAGGAACCTTGCACCGTTTGGATACGGAATATTTTAATAAAATATCAGCGATTGAGTTTGCAGTAAAGAATGATGATGGAAAATCTCCGCAGGGATTTTTGGAGTCGGATCTAGTTCTACTGGGAGTTTCACGGACTTCAAAAACTCCTCTCAGCATTTTTTTGGCTAATAAGGGCTACAAAGTTTCCAATTTACCTTTGATTCCAGAAGTTCCGCTTCCTCAAGTTTTAGACAAGGTGGACAAGCGTAGGATCATCGGTCTGGTCTGTGAGCCAGAAAAATTAGTCAAAATTCGTAGCAACCGCCTCAATTCGCTGGGACTGTCCCACTCGACCAGTTACACAGATTTGGAGAAGATTTATCAGGAATTAGACTATTCCAAAGAAGTCTTTAGAAAATATCAGACGGAGGTCATCAATATTACGGATAAATCAATTGAAGAGACAGCTTTCCTAATTGAGGATTATTTAAAAAAATTAGATATGATTGGCGAGGCGCAGTAATCGTCTTCAGGGCCGGTTCCTAAATTTATCAGGTAGGAACTGCGCCCTTTTCTTGTTCCTAGGCTCGTTTCGTGTTACAATAGGAGTATTGATTTTACTGATAAATACAGAGGAAAAAGATGATTTATTTAGATAATTCAGCGACAACCAAGCCCTATCCAGAGGCGCTGGCTACCTATACAGAAGTGGCTTCTAAAATCTGGGGCAATCCATCCAGTCTGCACAGTTTAGGTAGTCAGGCCACCCGTCTCTTAGAAGCTTCTCGCCGGCAAATAGCAGAGCTTTTAGGTAAGTCTTCGTCGGAGATTTTTTTTACGTCTGGAGGAACAGAAGGGGATAACTGGGTACTTAAGGGAGTTGCTTTTGAAAAGGTTCCTTTTGGCAAACACATCATCGTATCTAACATTGAGCATCCTGCTGTCAAGGAGTCAGCCCTCTGGTTGCAGAGTCAGGGATTTGAAGTCGATTTTGCTCCAGTTGATAAGGCAGGTTTTGTTGAGGTAGACAAGCTGGCGGAGCTGATTCGGCCAGACACCACTCTGGTTTCGGTCATGGCTGTCAATAATGAAATCGGCAGTATTCAGCCTATTCAGAAGATATCCGAACTGCTAGCAGACAAACCGACTATTTCCTTTCATGTGGACGCTGTACAGGCTGTTACGAAGATTCCGACAGCTGCTTATCTGACGGATCGCGTGGATTTTGCGACATTTTCCAGTCATAAATTTCACGGTGTCCGAGGCGTAGGATTTGTCTATATCAAGTCTGGCAAGAAAATCAGCCCCCTCTTGACCGGTGGTGGTCAGGAGTCGGATAAGCGATCAACGACGGAAAACTTAGCAGGCATTGCAGCGACAGCCAAGGCCCTAAGGCTGTCCATGGAAAAGCAAGAAGTATTTGCCCAGCGGACGGCTCAGATGAAGAAGATTATCCTTGAAGAACTACAGAAGTATCCAGATGTGGTGATTTTCTCAGTCCTGGAAGATTTTGCGCCCCATATCCTGACCTTTGGTATCAAGGGAGTGCGGGGTGAAGTCGTCGTCCATGCATTTGAAGACTACGAGATCTATATCTCGACGACCAGCGCTTGCTCTTCTAAGGCTGGTAAGCCAGCAGGTACGCTGATTGCTATGGGGGTCGAAAGTCTCTCGCTCAAACTGCTGTCCGTATCAGTTTGGATGCTGACAATGATATGAGCCAGATAGAGCAGTTCTTGACGACTTTTAAAATTATTTACGAAAAAACCAGAAAAGTAAGGTAAACAATGCAATATTCAGAAATTATGGTACGCTACGGTGAGCTGTCTACTAAGGGCAAGAACCGCATGCGCTTTATCAACAAACTCAAACGTAATATTCAGACTGTTTTGTCAGTCTATCCGCAGGTCCATGTCAAGGCTGACCGTGACCGAACTCATGTCTATTTGCATGGAACAGACTATCAGCCAGTCGCCGAGTCACTCAAGCAGATTTTTGGGATTCAGAATTTTTCACCGTCTTACAAAATCGAAAAGTCTGTACCAGCCCTAATCGAAGCTGTCCAAATCATCATGAAGGAAGTCTATCAAGAAGGTATGACCTTTAAGATTTCCAGCAAACGCAGTGATCACAGCTTTGAATTGGATAGCCGCGAGCTTAATCAGACGCTTGGGGATGCTGTTTTTGAGGTTATTCCAAATGTTCAGGTCAAGATGAAAGCGCCGGATATTGACCTACGTGTCGAAATTCGTGAAGAAGCGGCTTATATCTCTTATGAGACGATTCGTGGTGCTGGGGGACTGCCAGTCGGCACTTCAGGCAAGGGCATGCTCATGCTGTCTGGCGGGATTGACTCACCGGTGGCTGGTTATCTGGCTCTCAAGCGTGGTGTAGACATCGAGGCGGTTCACTTTGCTAGTCCGCCTTATACTAGCCCAGGTGCGTTGAAAAAAGCTCAAGATTTGACGCGAAAATTGACCAAGTTTGGTGGCAACATCCAGTTTATCGAAGTGCCTTTTACTGAGATTCAAGAGGAAATCAAGGCTAAAGCTCCAGAAGCCTACCTGATGACACTGACTCGTCGCTTTATGATGCGTATTACAGACCGGATTCGAGAGGAGCGGGGCGGTCAAGTCATTATCAATGGAGAAAGTCTAGGTCAGGTGGCCAGTCAAACTATCGAGAGTATGCAGGCTATCAATGCTGTAACCAATACACCGGTTATCCGTCCTGTTGTGACGATGGACAAGCTGGAAATCATTGAGATTGCGGAAAAAATCGATACTTTCCAAATCTCTATCCAGCCATTTGAAGATTGCTGTACTATTTTTGCGCCTGACCGGCCTAAAACCAATCCAAAAATCAAGAATGCCGAGCAGTATGAAGCTCGCTTAGATGTTGAAGGCTTGGTAGAACGCGCTGTTGCAGGCATCATGATTACAGAAATCAAACCACAGGCAGAGACTGATGAAGTTGACGAGCTAATTGAGGGGTTGTTGTAAAAGCGAGAGAAGGTGATGTTTATGCTTGCTGTTTTTCTCCTAACTCCTTTTTTGCTGATTCGCTTTCCTTTATTAAGTCATTTCAGCAAAAACGCTTTGTCACGCGCAGCTTATTTTGCGCTAATGGAAGGAAATGAAAAAATTGCTTATGTGGTATATCAGATCAGTAATCTTGGCTTGTTTTTGTTTTCCTGTTTAATTGGGATTAAGTTTGATTTCTCAGTTCTCTTTTATATGGGAGTGGCCATTTATCTACTTGGTTTGACTTTGTGTGCTATCAGTATGAGGGACTTCGCTAGACCACATGCAAACGGTATGAATACAAAGGAAGGGGCTTTATCGCTATTCCCGCAATCCCATGTATGTAGCTTACTTTGTTTGTTTTTTGAGAATAGCTTTTTTGACTAAGTCAATGATTTTCTTTCTAATTTTAGTCATTTTTCAGACTGCGGCCCACTGGATTATCCTCTCTGAGGAGCGCTGGTGTCTTGAAAGATTCGGGAAAGCTTATCGAGATTATCAAAATAGAGTGCGGCGTTATATTTAGAAATTTTCTGAACTAATAATTATTTAATAAAGCAGTTAGCGGATAACAATAGAAAATACTATTTATCTGATTTGTAACAGAATTAATACTAGATGGAGTTTGAGATGGGATATTGGGATTATTTCGAGAGGCTTGCTTCAATCATTTTCTTGGAAAGATGGCTATGACAATGCTTTGTTAAGAGAGGTGCCAGGGGAATCATATTTGTTAGGTGTCTTCTTACATTCTTTGTTAGCTGTATTGATTACTTTTCTTATTTTTTATGGTTTAAATATTGCTAAATTAAAAGCAGGTTCTTGGAAAGCTCTTATTAGCAAAGAATATCAAAAGAACCCAGTAAAATCTGTATTAGTTCTTGGTTTTGGTTTACCAATTATGATTCTTGTTCTTGTTTTTTATGAAGTTCATAGACCTATAGAAGCTCTACATGTTTATGAATATTTCAAAGAACAAAATGTGCACCCTGATATTGTTCGCTTAATAGATATAGATATACATACTACGACTGGTAAGTATGGAAGAAAGATATTTAGTAATCTTATCTTCATAGTTGAAACAAAGCAGGGACTCGTAAAGTGAACATTTCCGATGCCACACAGTATGAGGCAGAATTTTTAAAAGAAAATCTTGAAACGCCAACAAATATTTCCGTTCATGTAAATAGTAAGGGTGAAATAGTCTTTGTGCATTAGTGGGCAAAATCTAAAGATAATCCTTGAAAATCCGTTTTCATTAAATGAAATTACTTGCAAAAGGTTAGTAGAAGTGCTATACTAAGAATGTTGACTATGCACGGCCTGTGCAACCGCTCGAACATCGTTACTCACATAGTGAGTATAAAGTGGTTCGTCCCACGATGCTAGGCGAGTCTTCACAAAAATACGGGGAAACCCCAAAAAATCATAGGAGGTGCATAATGAGCACATACGCAATCATTAAAACTGGCGGAAAACAAGTTAAAGTTGAAGTTGGTCAAGCTATCTACGTTGAAAAATTGGATGTTGAAGCTGGTCAAGAAGTGACTTTTAACGAAGTTGTTCTTGTTGGTGGTGATAAAACTGTTGTCGGAACTCCACTTGTTTCTGGAGCTACTGTAGTTGGAACTGTTGAAAAACAAGGAAAACAAAAGAAAGTCGTTACTTTCAAGTACAAACCTAAAAAAGGTAGCCACCGCAAACAAGGTCACCGTCAACCTTACACTAAAGTTGTCATCAACGCAATCAACGCTTAATTTACAGGAGAACGCATGATACAGGCAGTCTTTGAGAAAGCCGAAGATGGCGAGCTGAGGAGTGCGGAAATTACTGGACACGCCGGAAGTGGCGAATACGGCTTTGATGTCGTGTGTGCATCGGTTTCTACGCTTGCCATAAATTTCATCAATTCAATTGAAAAATTTGCAGGCTATGAACCAATCCTAGAATTAAACGAAGAAGAAGGCGGATATTTACGAGTAGAAATCCCTATGGATATTCCGCCGCATCAGAGAGAAATGACTCAACTTTTCTTTGAATCATTTTTCTTGGGAATGGCAAACTTATCGGAGAACTCTTCTGAGTTCGTCCAAACCAGAGTTATCACAGAAAACTAACACGGAGGAAAAACACTATGTTAAAAATGAATCTTGCAAGCTTGCAACTTTTCGCCCACAAAAAAGGTGGAGGTTCAACGTCAAACGGACGTGATTCACAAGCAAAACGTCTTGGAGCTAAAGCAGCTGACGGACAAACTGTAACTGGAGGATCTATCCTTTACCGTCAACGCGGTACACACATCTACCCAGGTGTTAACGTTGGCCGTGGTGGAGACGATACATTGTTCGCAAAAGTTGAAGGCGTAGTACGCTTTGAACGTAAAGGTCGCGATAAGAAACAAGTATCAGTTTACCCAATTGCGAAATAATTCATTATTGATAAAAATCCCTGTCTCAAGATAGGGATTTTTATTTTTGGGAAAAAATGAAATTGTTTCCTTGACATTTTCTCTTCTTAGTGTTTTAATATACCCTATAGGGGTATAAAGGAGAAAAAATATGTTTGATTTTTTTACAAAGATAGATAGTATTTCAACGGATGAGCTGGAGAAGCGATTGAAGTCCAATATCCAACTAATTGATGTACGGACACCATCCGAATTTCGTAGAGGACATATAAAAGATGCCCAGAATGTTCCTTGAGCCAAATTGGGCAATTTGCTCCAGCTAAAAAGGAGACGATTTACGTTATTTGCCATTCAGGTGTGCGGAGCAAGATGGCAGCGAAAAAGCTGAAGAAAAAGGGCTATGATGTTGTCAATGTCCGCGGTGGTATGAGCGCTTGGACAGGGAAAACCATTTAAGTAGAAAGGGTTAAACAATGAAAATTATTATCATTGGTGGAGTTGCAGGAGGTATGTCTGCGGCAACACGTTTAAGACGGCTGATGGAAGATGATGAAATTGTGATTTTTGAAAAAGGTCCTTTTGTATCTTTTGCGAACTGCGGCCTGCCGTATTATATTTCTGGTGAAATTGCTGAGCGAGACGCTCTCTTGGTTCAAACGCCTGAAAGTCTCAAGGCACGCTTTAACTTGGATGTGCGACCTTTTCATGAGGTGGTGAAGATTTCGCCTGAAGATCATACAGTAACGGTGGCTCATGACGGTTCAGAGTTCACAGAGCAGTATGATAAGCTGATTCTTTCACCGGGAGCGAAGCCTTTTATTCCTGAGATTGAAGGACTTTCAGAAGCAACTAATGTATTCACTTTGCGCAATGTCCCAGACTTGGATCAGATCATGTTAGCCTTGGATGAAGAGCCTCAAGAGGCTGTTGTCATCGGTGCTGGATTTATCGGTCTGGAAACGGCTGAAAATCTGCGCAAGCGTGGCTTGAATGTGACAATCGTAGAAAAAGCGCCGCATGTTTTGCCACCACTTGATGAGGAAATGGCAGCTTTTGTCCAAGCAGAATTAGTCGATAAGGGAGTGAAGGTCATCACCTCTCAGTCAGCTACTCGCTTCGAAGAAAATGGCAAAGTAATCGTCTTGGAAGATGGTCAAAAATTGGCTTCAGATGTGACCATTCTCTCTGTCGGGGTCCAGCCTGAAAATAGCTTGGCTAAGGCAGCAGGCATTGAGACAGGTCTTCGTGGGGGTATCTTGGTCGACGAGCATTATGAAACGAGTCAGAAAGATATTTGCAGTCGGAGACGCCATCCTTGTCAAGCAGGAAATAACTGGTAATGATGCTTTGATTGCTCTAGCTTCGCCTGCTAATCGACAAGGACGTCAGGTGGCAGATGTGCTTGCTGGCTTGGAGCGGAAGAATAAGGGAAGCATTGGTACAGCTATTGTGCGTGTTTTTGACATGACAGCCGCTTCGACAGGCCTGAACGAGCGCTTCCTTCAACAAAATCACTTGCCTTATCAAGCGATTCATGTCAGCGGTAAGGATCATGCAGGCTACTATCCAGGTGCGACTGACTTGACCTTGAAATTGCTCTTTGAGCCAAAAACTGGAAAAATCTATGGTGCTCAAGGTGTGGGTAAAAAAGGCGTTGACAAGCGGATTGATATTTTGGCGACAGCTATCAAGGGCAATCTCACGATTTTTGATTTGCCAGAGCTGGAGTTCACCTATGCACCACCTTTTGGCTCAGCAAAAGATCCAGTCAATATGCTGGGCTATGCAGCTATGAATCTAGCGGAAGGCTTGAGTGAAAATATCCAATGGCACCAGCTGGAAGACGAGTTGGCTAACGGGAAAGTCTTTTTAGATGTCCGGACGCTTAATGAGTTTAAGCAAGGACGCCTGAAGGCAGAGAAAACAGTCCATATTCCGCTGAATGAACTCAGAGAACGCTTGGCTGAGCTGGATAAGGAAGCAGAATATATCGTGAGCTGCCACAGCGGTCTGCGCAGCTATATTGCCGAGCGAATCTTAAAACAAGCAGGATTTGCAGTGAAAAATCTAGACGGAGCTTATGCTTTGTATAAAATGGTAAAACCAGAAGGAGTAGAAAAATGAAAACTATATCAGCAGCTGACTTAGAAAAGCAGTATCAATTTGAAAAATTGGCCATCGTAGATGTGCGCGAAAGACATGAATTTCAAGCGGGTCATATCCCAAATGCTGGAAATCTTCCACTTAGTGAGTTGGAAACTGGCTATAAAAAGCTGAATCCTAACTACAAATACTATGTCATTTGCCAAGGAGGAGCGCGTTCAGCGACCGCTTGCCAATTTCTTGCCATGCAGGGCTTCGATGTGACCAACGTATCAGGTGGCATGAACGCTTGGTCTGGAGAGACGGAATAAAAGATAAAAAGGATTCAAGTCGTTGCTTGAATCCTTTTTTCCTCTTCTTCTTATTTTCGATTCACCAGAAAATGAATAGCTTTCTCTATTCTTTCCCTTTGTTTTTTCGGATCATCAGATGGATTTTCTAGGCAATCCGTTAAATTCTCAGTGATAACCATCTCAATAACACGGTCAACGCTGGAGCGGACGGCTAATAACTGTGTGAGAATATCTGAACATTCCCTGTCCTCTTCAATCATTTTTTGAATGCCTCTTAATTGTCCCTCGGAGCGCTTGAGGCGGGTAATATAATTAGAATTCACGGTGATTTCCTCGTTTGCTTACATTGAGTTTATTATATGCTTAATCTGTATATTTGTCAATTGTATTGGTTGGAGGCTGTTTTCAGAAATTTTTCCATAATCACTCTCTGATTCCTCTATTTACTTTTTTTATCAAAAATTCTGGTATAATAGCTTATGTTATAAAATATAACATAGAAATTGAACTAAGAGAATATTAAACAAAATAAGGGCCTATCTTTGTGCTTCAGATTCTCTTATTCTTAGACTTCTCTCAATTTTTGGAGGTGTATTTATGAAAGTATCAAAAATGCTTTTAGCTACTGGAGTGGTACTCAGTGCAGGAGTATTCTTGTCAGCATGTGGCAAATCTTCATCCAGCACAACTACATATTCTTATGTCTATGCCAGCGATCCAGACAGCTTGAACTACCTGACCACTAACCGTGCAACTACATCAGACGTTATTACAAACCTTGTGGATGGTCTTTTGGAAAATGATGAATATGGAAATCTTGTTCCTTCTCTTGCAGAATCATGGACAGTTTCTCAAGACGGCCTGACTTACACATATAAACTTCGTAAGGATGCTAAGTGGTTCAATGTTGATGGCGAAGAAGTTGCAAATGTGAAAGCTCAAGACTTTGTGACTGGACTTAAATATGTGGCTGACCAGAAGTCTGAAGCCCTTTACTTAATTCAGGACTCGATTAGTGGCTTGGATGCCTATGTCAAAGGCGACGAAAAAGACTTTTCAAAAGTCGGAGTGAAGGCAGTAGATGATTATACTGTTCAATACACGCTGACACGCCCAGAGCCTTATTGGAACTCTAAAACTACGAATAATATCTTGTTCCCTGTCAATGAAGAATTTTTGAAATCTAAAGGAAAAGATTTCGGTTCTGTTGATCCATCAAGTATTCTTTACAACGGTCCTTTCCTTTTGAAATCTTTGACCTCTAAGTCTTCTATGGAATTTGTTAAAAATCCAAATTATTACGATAAAGACAAGGTCAGTCTAGAACATGTTAAATTAACCTACTATGATGGATCAGACCAAGAATCTTTGATTCGTAACTTCAGCGATGGTGCTTATAGCGGTGCTCGTCTCTATCCAAATACTTCAGGATTTGCGGCAGTTAAAAAGAAATATGCGGACAATATCCTTTATAGCCCACAGGATGCGACCTCATATTACTTTAATTTCAACTTCAACCGTCAATCGTACAATCACACTTCCAAAACAAGTGATGCTCAAAAGAATGCAACAAAGAAGCGGTTTTAAATAAAGACTTCCGTCAGGCCGTTAATTTTGCCCTTGACCGGACTTCTTATGGTGCGCAAAGTAATGGTAAAGATGGAGCTACCAAGCTGTTGAGAAATACGCTTGTTCCTCCAACATTTGTTCAAATTGGCGATCAAACTTTTGGCCAAGTTGTTGCTTCTAAATTAGTGAATTATGGTACAGAATGGGCGAATATCGACCTGACAGATGCTCAAGATGCTTATTATAATCCAGAAAAAGCCAAGGCAAGATTTGCTAAAGCTAAGGAAGCTTTAGAGTCTAAGGGAGTTCAATTCCCAATTCATTTGGACCTTCCTGTAGACCAGGCTGACAAGGTGAGTATCCAATGGGCAAGTTCAGTAAAACAATCAATTGAATCAACCTTGGGTGCAGAAAATGTAGTGATTGACCTGCAGAAGATTAGTGTGGATGATTTGAACAATATTACCTATTTTGCAAATACTGCAGCTCAAAAGGACTATGACTTCTATACAGGGGGCTGGTCAGCTGACTATCAAGACCCATCTACCTACTTAGATACTCTAAATGTAAATAATGGCGCTAGCTTGCAAAACTTTGGCTTTGAGCCAGGCCAAGATATGGACAAGATGAAAGAGCTGGGCTTGGACACTTATACTAAGATGTTGGAAGAAGCAAATGCTGAAACGACAGATGTGAAAGTTCGCTATGAAAAATATGCGGATGCACAAGCTTGGTTGCTTGATAGTGGGATTATCATGCCGACCATTTCAGGAGGCGGTAGTCCTTCTGTAAGTAAGTCCAAACCTTTCAGTCGTGCCTATTCACTCGTTGGAATTAAAGGATCTGGCTTCAACTTTAAATATACGAAGCTCAGAAGTGAGATTGTAACGACCAAGAATATGAAGAAGCTAAGAAGAAATGGCAAGAAAAAACGTTGGAATCTAACAAAAAAGCCCAAGAAGAACTAGCAGATCATATCGAAAAGAAATAAAATATATAAAGAGGCTGGGACAAAAGTCCTAGCCTCTCAATTGTCTTTGGATTGTCGAGCAAGACGCAGTGGTTGAGTGGACTCTACTACGCTGATTTCATCAGCTTTTACAGCCCTACTCAACTGTGCGGAGGTGGGACGACGAAATCGAATTCTAACGAATTACCGATTTCTGTCCCACTCTCTTTTGATTTGACCTAGATTATAAATTTCATAAAAGGAGCTATTTAGGCTTGTTTTTTTATGAAAAATTAGTTATAATGAATAAGTTGCCACCCTTAGTGTAATGGATATCACGTAAGATTCCGGTTCTTGAGATGGGAGTTCGATTCTCTCAGGGTGGATGACTGAAGCTCGGACTCGTGAGAGTCCTTTTTTGTTGTCTAAGAGAGGAGACTGTTATGGCAGTGAAGTTAATCGCCCATACCTTGATTGAGAAGAATGGGCAGTATTTGCTGATCAAACGCTCAAAAATAAAGCGTGGGCTTCCTAATGTTTATCCATGCTATTGGGATATTCCTGGCGGAAGTGTAGAAGAGAACGAACTACCCAGAGAAGCAGCTCTACGCGAGGCTATGGAGGAGGTTAATCAAAAGATTCGAATTGATAAGATTATCCATGAAGATAGTCAGTTTGACTCAAGAAAAAATGCTGTTTTTACGCGCTTGGTTTATGGGGCCAGAATTATAGATCAGTGCGATATCCTATTGGATCCAGAAGAGCATACAGACTTTATTTGGCTTTCTTCTTTGGAGGGCTTAGAGGGAGAGCTGATTGTTCCTTATTTGATTGATATTTTTGCTGACAGATTCACATAAAACAACAAAAAAACATCCCCTTTTATCAGGAGATGTTTTTTCTGATTAGTTTTTAGATGCTTCTTGGAATTCTGGATTCTTCCATGCTTCATCAATAATCGCTTGCAATTCTTTAGCAGATGCTTGCATTTTTTGAGTTTCTGCATCGTTCAATGGGATATTTACTGGACGAACGATACCGTGTGCACCAACAACTGCTGGTTGACCGATGAAGACATCTTTCACACCGTATTGGCCTTCTTGGAAGACTGAAAGTGGAAGTACAGCATTTTCATCGTCAAGGATAGCTTTTGTGATACGAGCAAGGGCTACAGCGATACCGTAGTATGTAGCACCTTTCTTGTTGATGATTGTGTAAGCAGCATCACGAACGCCTTCGAACAATTCGATCAATTCAGACTCTTGAACATTTTGAGTATCTTTAAGGAATTCTTCAAGGTTTACACCTGCGATGTTTGCATGTGACCAAACAGCGAATTCTGAATCACCGTGCTCACCCATGATGTAGGCGTGGACTGAACGAGCATCAACATCCAATTTCAGCAAGTGCTTGACGGAAACGAGCTGAGTCAAGTGAAGTACCTGAACCGATAACGCGTTCTTTAGGGAAGCCTGAGAATTTCCAAGTTGAGTAAGTCAAAACGTCAACTGGGTTAGCAGCAACAAGGAAGATACCATCGAAACCTGATTCAACAACTTGTGTTACGATTGATTTGTTGATGGCAAGGTTTTTACCAACTAAGTCAAGACGAGTTTCACCTGGTTTTTGAGGCGCACCCGCAGTGATAACAACAAGGTCAGCGTCCGCACAGTCAGAGTATTGAGCTGCGTAGATCTTTTTAGGTGAAGTGAAGGCAAGGGCGTGGCTAAGGTCAAGCGCATCACCTACAGCTTTTTCGTGTAATTGTGGAATTTCGATAATTCCAAGCTCTTGTGCAATTCCTTGGTTAACAAGCGCGAAAGCGTAAGATGAACCTACGGCACCGTCACCAACAAGGATGACTTTTTTATGTTGTTTAGTAGCAGTCATTTCTAAACATCTCCTTATTATTTTTGGGGTTTTCCCCATACAATTACATTCTACCACTTTTGATACAGTTTGTCACGGCTCACCGTGGGATTTTGACCCCTAAAAGGCTATGTAAACGTTTTTATATTCGGTTTTAAATACTGAAAATATAGCTAAAATGTGGTATAATGAGATAGTGATTTAATATTGAAATGAGGCATTTTTTAATGCAAGATAGAAACTTAGTAGATGTCAATTTGACCAGCGAAATGAAGACCAGTTTCATCGATTATGCAATGAGTGTTATCGTGGCTCGGGCTCTTCCAGATGTTCGCGATGGTCTTAAGCCGGTTCATCGCCGGATTCTTTATGGCATGAATGAGCTAGGCGTTACGCCTGATAAGCCTCACAAGAAATCAGCTCGTATCACAGGGGATGTCATGGGTAAATACCACCCGCATGGTGACTCCTCTATTTATGAAGCAATGGTGCGGATGGCACAATGGTGGAGCTATCGCTACATGCTGGTAGACGGCCATGGAAACTTCGGTTCGATGGACGGAGACGGTGCCGCAGCCCAGCGTTACACAGAAGCACGTATGAGCAAGATTGCTCTTGAGATGCTTCGTGATATTAACAAATACTGTTGACTATATTGACAACTATGATGCCAGCGAGAGAGAGCCTGTAGTTCTTCCTGCTCGCTTCCCTAACTTGCTTGTAAACGGTGCGACAGGGATTGCCGTTGGGATGGCGACTAATATTCCTCCACATAATCTTGGTGAGTCTATTGATGCCGTTAAGCTTGTCATGGATAATCCAGAAGTAACGACTCGTGACATCATGGAAGTCCTGCCTGGTCCAGATTTCCCGACAGGAGCACTGGTGATGGGCAAGTCTGGTATTCACCGGGCTTATGAAACGGGGAAGGGTTCGATTGTTCTTCGTTCGCGCACTGAAATCGAAGAGATGAAAAATGGCCGAGAGCGAATTGTCGTAACCGAGTTTCCATACATGGTTAATAAGACTAAGGTCCATGAGCACATCGTTCGTCTTGTGCAGGAAAAACGCATTGACGGTATCACTGCTGTTCGTGATGAGTCCAACCGTGAAGGGGTCCGTTTTGTCATTGAGGTTCGTCGTGATGCCTCTGCACATGTCATTCTAAATAATCTTTTCAAGCTGACCCAGATGCAGACCAATTTCAGCTTCAATATGCTGGCTATTCAAAATGGTGTGCCAAAGATTCTGTCTCTGCGTGAGATTTTGTTGGCCTACATTGAGCACCAAAAGGAAGTAGTGACTCGACGGACAGTCTTCGATAAAGAAAAGGCAGAAGCTCGAGCTCATATCTTGGCTGGTTTGCTAATTGCTCTGGATCACATTGATGAAGTGATTCGGATTATTCGTAATAGCGAAACGGACGCAGAAGCACAGGCTGAATTGATGGCTAAGTTTGAGCTATCTGAGCGCCAGAGTCAGGCTATCCTCGATATGCGTCTGCGCCGTCTGACTGGCTTGGAACGTGATAAGATTCAGTCAGAGTACGACGAGCTGATTGCTTTGATTGCAGACTTGGCTGATATCTTGGCTAAGCCAGAGCGCGTTATCGCTATTATCAAGGAAGAGTTAGACGAGGTCAAACGTAAATTCGCGGATGACCGCCGAACTGAGCTGATGGTGGGAGAAGTCCTTTCTCTTGAAGATGAAGATTTGATTGAGGAAGCAGATGTTTTGATTACCCTGTCTAATAAAGGCTATATCAAACGTCTGAATCAGGCTGAATTCACTGCTCAGAAACGCGGAGGCCGCGGCGTTCAAGGAACGGGTGTCAAAGACGATGACTTTGTCAAAGAGCTGGTTTCAACAAGTACCCACGATAGACTGCTCTTCTTTACTAACAAAGGCCGAGTCTATCGTCTCAAAGGATATGAAATTCCTGAGTATGGTCGGACAGCTAAGGGCTTGCCAGTAGTCAATCTCTTGAAGCTTGAAGAAGGAGAGACCATTCAGACCATTATCAACGTTCAGCAGGACAGTAGCGATCATTCCTACCTCTTCTTTACAACCCGTTTGGGTGTGGTTAAACGAACCAGCGTAACAGAGTTTGCTAATATCCGTCAGAACGGTCTCAAGGCCCTGAATTTGAAAGATGAAGACGAGCTTATCAATGTCTTTCTGACGGACGGTGCTGCGGATGTTATCATTGGTACTAAGTTTGGTTATTCGGTCCGTTTCAATGAGACAGCTGTCCGGAGCATGAGCCGTAGTGCGACTGGTGTTCGTGGGGTTAATCTGCGTGACGGCGACCAGGTCGTTGGAGCTGGTGTGATTTCTGAGGGTGACGAAGTGCTTGTCATTACCGAAAAAGGCTATGGTAAGCGAACTCTTGCCAGTGAGTATCCAACCAAGGGCCGTGGTGGTAAAGGGATAAAAACAGCCAATATCACTGATAAGAACGGACCTCTCGCTGGTCTGATGACCGTCACTGGCGAAGAAGATTTGATGATTATCACCAATACAGGTGTCATTATCCGTACCAGTGTGGCTAATATTTCTCAGACAGGCCGCTCAACTATGGGAGTGAAGGTTATGCGTCTGGACCAAAAATGCTCAGATTGTTACCTTTACAACGGTTGCGCCTGATGAAAAAAAGACGATGAGGAAGAAGTAGAATAAGAGGAGGATGAATGTGAAGAAATCTAAGAAAAAATTCAAGCTAAGAAATTTCATCATTAACTGTGCGGTTTTCCTTTTATTTCTAGTTGCTCTAGCTCTGATTTTCAACTCGTCTATCCGAAATATGATCATGGTTTGGCACACAAACCAATATCAGGTTAGCAAGGTCTCTAAGGAAGAGATCAAGCAAAATAAGGCAGTCGAGTCGAGTTTTGAGTTTAGTGAAGTCCAATCTCTTTCGACAGAAGCGGTCATCAATGCTCAGTGGCAGGCCCAAAAATTACCAGTTATCGGTGGCATTTCAATTCCTGAAGTGTCAATGAATTTGCCGATTTTCAAAGGTTTGGATAACGTTGGCCTCTACTATGGTGCTGGCACTATGAAAGAAGATCAACAAATGGGACAAGGAAACTATGCCTTAGCTAGCCATCACGTCTTTGGAATTACTGGAGCCAGTGACATGCTCTTTTCTCCACTAGATCGTGCCAAAATAGGGATGAAAATCTATATCACGGATAAGGATAAGATCTATACCTATACGATTTCTAGTATAGAAAGTGTTGCACCAGAGCGTGTTGATGTCATCAATGATACAGAAGGTGTTGCTGAAATCACTTTAGTCACATGTGAAGATGCGGCAGCAACCAGTCGAACCATTGTTAAAGGAACGCTTGAAAGTACGATTGACTATGACAAGGCACCAAAAGATATTTTAGATGCTTTCAGTCGATCTTATAATCAAATGCAGCTATGATGCAAATATTGTCAAAACGAAGTAACTTTTGTTACTTCGTTTTTTGATTGAAGATAGCTATAATAATACTTGAAAGACAAAATTTAAGGAGAGAGCGAGTAAGCACTTTATTCATGGGAAAATTATCAAAGGAAAATTATCAAACTAACTGTCTTATATATCAAGATGAGACGGGTTTCGATTGTGTTAGTAAAATTGGTTCATGCTCGTATCCAAGGGGCTATCGTTCTCATGTAGCCGGTCAGCATATTCGTGAGTTTCGCTATTATTATGGAATTGTGGATATCCAAACCTTGAATATCTCTGAAAATATAGAATTTACCTCCATTCCACCTTAGATAGCTGAATGAACCCTATTGAGCAAGTCTGGGTTGAGATTTTAAAACGTGGGTTTAAGAAAGAAGTATATAGAAAATTGAATGAGAACATTAATAAATTCGAGAGAGTATTCAAATCTCATCTTCTTGTCAACTCAAATTGATTGTATGTAGAGAATGGACTTCAGCCATTCTTGATTAATTTGAGTATGATTTCAAACTTAATTTTTAAAAATTTAAGCAATTTATATTAAAAAGACCGTTTCTACGGTCTTAGCTTGTAATTGATTATAATTAAAAATGAACATCTACTCTTTAATTTCAGAAAACTCAGCGTCAATTATTTCGCTGTCATTTAAGCTATCTTTGAATTCTGGATTTAACTCATCTTCAATACCAAGATCTAGTTTATATTCTCCCTTTAACATTTTTTCAAATGTGTCAGCAAGTCTTGTTCCCATCGGCTTAAATGTAAAGTAAGTAATTCCTCCTGAAGCTAATCCTCCTAGAATTGGAACTGTCTTTGTAATTATAGAACCAACTGATTTTTTTGTAATGTTTACGCCAATAATTGTTCCGACTTTTTTCACAAGAGGATACCAAGCTGTTTTAGTTAATGCTTGTTTAGCTACCATTTTCCCAAGATTCTTTCCTGCTGTCTTAGAAACATTTGCAATCAATGCAGTTGCTCCACTTGCACCGAACATTATTCCGAGGTAAGAGATGATTCGTATTTGTACTTCTTCAGGTAATTCCTTATAGTTTCCTTTATATAAGTCGTCTTCTCCAAATAAATAAGCAATTTGTTGAGCTAAATTTAGAGCAAAGCCCATATATTGAACAATATCTGCTCCCCCAGCAACTACAGCAGTAACTGGATTTGAAGGTAATCCAGCAACAAAAGAAGTGAAAGAGGTTTTAGCGGTGCTATCTTTGATTATTTTTTCAGCTCTTTTTCTCAATGCCTCTGGTGTGAAAACTATTTGAGGCCCATGTTCCAAAATACTATCAAGGTATCTACTATCTTTAAATTGATTACGAAGGAATTCTTCTCTATCTACCTTCACGACTGGAAGTTGGCTAGCCGCATTGATTGTCTGTATAACTACAGAATAAGCATCATTTTGCTTCATAAAAATTCTCCTTTTAAATAGTATCTATATTATATATATATATAATGTCAAAGTATTTTTGTTCTGATTTATTATTGAGTTTCTTTAATAATTTTTGTACAGAAAAATTGTTGTCTTTTTCAATATTTAGTAATTAAGAATAAAATAACCTAAATAAGTGAGCTACCTCAATTGATAAATATATTATCAAACGTTTGGTATGTAGTTCATTTATTTAGGTTCTTTTTTTATTTAATCTCGAATTAATAGGTAAGGAGGTTGATATGTATCGTATTTCATTGCAGGATGACATAAGCATGATGCCGCGTGAACGGCTGATAAGAGAAGGAGCGGATAAACTCAGTAATCAGGAATTGCTATCTATATTTTTACGAACAGGCAGCAAAAAAGAAACTGTCTTTCAAGTTTCTCAAAGGATTTTATCATCGATTTCTAGTTTGAATGATTTGAAATATCTGACTTTGCAAGAATTGCAGACAATTTCAGGAATTGGCCCTGTGAAGGCTGTTGAGTTGCAGGCCATTATTGAGCTTGGCTGTCGTATCAACAAAGCTGAAGTGCTGGAGAGGGAGCAAATTCTTGGCAGTCAAAAACTAGCTCGCAAAATGCAGGTCGAATTGGGAGATAAAAAGCAAGAATGTTTGGTCGCTATTTATCTTAACAGTCAGAACCAGATTATCCATCAGCAGACAATCTTTGTAGGAACGGTAACTAGAAGTATTGCTGAACCGCGCGAGATTTGCATTATGCTCTCAAACACTTGGCGACATCTATTATACTTGTACACAATCATCCTTCTGGAGTGACTTTACCAAGTAAGAATGACGACGAGGTCACCAAACACATGAAAGAAGCTTGTGAGCTAATGGGGTTGGTTCTTTTAGATCATTTAATCGTTTCAAAAAATAATTATTATAGTTATCGTGAAAAAACGGATTTGATCTAAAGTTTGTGAACGACATAATCAAACAAGGCTAAATCCCCCGTTCTTGTGGGAAATAGAAATTCTGGATGCCACTGCACACCAAGAAATGGACTTCCATCAGTTGAGGTAACAGCCTCAATGACCTTATCCCGAGGATCGTAGGCTATGACTTCTAGATTTTTCGCTAGATCCTTGATACTTTGGTGATGGAATGAGTTGATTTGACAAGTAGGTCCGTATAATTCATGGAGGATGGATCCGTTTTTAGTGACCATAGTCTGTGTAGTGTATTGAGCAGTGCTATCTTGCCAGTGATTCTCGATGTCTTGGTGAAGTGTGCCACCCATAGCAACATTGTAAAGCTGAGTACCGCGACAGACACCAAAAATAGGCTTGTTTTGCTTCCGTGCTTCTCGGATGAGAGCTAGTTCAAATAGATCCCTTTGAAGCAGATAATCATCGCTTTCGATAGTCTGTTCTTCTCCGTAGAAATGAGGCTGGACATTCTGTCCACCGGTAAGGATCAGTTTATCGATCATAGTAATATAGGTGTGAGCTAAGGCTTCATCACCAATTGGCAAGATAATTGGGATTCCCCCAACTTTATTGACTCCCTCGATAAAGCCAGTTGAAGTATAACTAATATGGATAAATTGATCGTTAGGAATATCCCTTTGGTTTCCTGTTATACCGATAATCGGTTTTTTCATAAAGTGTCTGTTTCCTTTCTTACCTTACTCATCATCTTTTCTCATGAAATAGAGTAAGGTTTGGAGTTCGCTGGTTAGGTCCACATATTGTACAACCACATCTTTGGGGACAGATAGGTGTACTGGGGAGAAGCAAAGAATCCCCTTGATACCAGCATCAACCAAGACGGATGCGACTTCTTGTGCCTTAACGCTCGGAACTGTCAGAATGGCAGTCTTTACGTTTCCTTCTTGGACCTTTTCTTTTATTTGAGAAATTCCATAAATAGGAATTCCATCATTTGTGGTGGTTCCGACGTCAGAATAATCATCTGTATCAAAGGCCATTACAATCTTCATTTTATTCCGTTCATGAAAGCGGTAGTGTAAAAGGGCACGGCCCATATTTCCGACACCAACGATCATGACATTTGTAATCGAGTTGTCATTGAGAAGATTGGCAAAGAAATTCATTAGTTTCTTGACATCGTAGCCAAAACCTCTACGACCTAACTCACCGAAGTAAGAAAAGTCACGCCGAACAGTCGCAGAGTCGATTCCAATCGCCTCTGCGATTTGTTTTGAATTGGCCTTTTCAATATTTTCTGCATTAAATCGTTTGAAAATCCGGTAGTAGAGGGAGAGCCGTTTAGCAGTAGCACGTGGAATAGAATTGCTTTTTTCAGTTTTCACAAAATCACGACCTTTCTATCTTCTATTTTATAGAAAGCTTGTGAAAAAATCAACTAATTTGATGAACAAAATATTATTATACTAATAAAGATAGATGAAATAATAGAAATAAGCAAAAATTCTTAGAATTTCGCTTATTAGGGGTGTTTTTTCAAAAATATCTCTTTCAACTAAACTATCCATCAGGAAATAGAATTTTTTTGTTGAATAATATGGTGTTTTTCTGATTTGAAGATATTAACCAATCTTAAACCAGACTTGTCCGTAATATTGATTTTAACTCCGCTTAGATCTTTATTGATGATAATCTTAAGCAAGAATCCATCGCCACTATTGGGAACAGCCTCGAGTAAACGAGAAAGCTCGTAATTACCAACTTTTGTTTCAGCAAATGTATTGTCCCGTAAGGTAAATTTCTTAACATTTGGATGGAGTGAGTAGGTGAAGTCGCAGTTTGCTAAGCTAACAGATGTTTGAAAAGCCATCTTATCCTCCTAGTATTTCTTTTAGTTTTTGGCTGAATAGTTTGATTTCTTGGATGTTTGTCTGATCTGACACACTGATGCGAATGGATTCTTTTAGGCGCTCAGAGTTAGGGCCATATAAGGCTTGAAGGACATGGCTGGGCTGAACAGTACCAGCTGTACAAGCAGAGCCAGTCGAGATTGAAAGCCATTAAGGTCCATTTGAAGCAAGATAAGATCATTCTTGTGATTTGGAAATCCAATATTGATAACATAAGGCAGACTGGGCTGACTTTCGTTTAGATAGAAGTCTAAATTTGCCAAATCATCCAGTAGCGTATCTTTTAACAGTTGAGCGTGTGTAAGGTTTTCCTCTAAATGGGCGAAATTTTCAGAAAGGGCAGTTGCCATCCCGACAATGGAAACGAGGTTTTCTGTACCCGCTCGATGCTTGTTTTCTTGATCACCGCCATGCATGAAATTATCAAAATCCATCTGGTCAGCATAGAGAAATCCCACCCCTTTCGGACCGTGGAATTTATGAGCTGATGCACTCAGGAAATTGATTCCCCATTCTTCAGGATAGACAGGGAGCTTGCCTACGGCTTGGACTGCATCAACGTGAAAGGCGGCAGGATGATCTTTTAGCAATTTACCAATTTCTCGAATCGGCAAAATATAGCCTGTTTCATTGTTGATAGCCATTACTGAGACAAGGATAGTATCTGGTCTGAGAGCATTCTTGATATCTTCAGTTCGGATTTGCCCATCCACTGGCTGAATGATAGTCGCTTCAAAACCGAAGTTCTCCACCAAGTATTCAACAGGCTCTAAAACAGCATGGTGTTCAATGGCCGTAGTGATAATATGCTTGCCTTGATTCTGATGGCGTAGGGCATATCCCTTGATTGCAGTGTTATTACTTTCAGTAGCACCTGAGGTGAAGAGGATATTTTTGCTCTGTGTGTGTAGAACTTTAGCAATATCTTCGCGAGCTTGTCGGAGCAGTTTTTTAGCTTCTCGACCGTGGCTGTGGGTACTGGATGGATTGCCGAAGACTGTCATTGCCTGAGTCATGGACTCAATCGCAGCAGACGATAAAGCGGTTGTAGCAGCATTATCTAAATAAATCACAAATTTATCCCTTATTTCTTTTGAAAAGCAAAAAGTGGGCTGACTGGTTTTCTCTCTTGAATACGCACGATAGCATCACCAATCAACTCGCTGGCTGTGATGTAGTGAACATTCTTCGGAGTCTTTTCTTTTGTATCAACAGAGTCAGTCACCAAGATTTCTCGGATAGGAACACTGTCTAGTAAGTCTGCAGCTTCATCTGCAAATAAACCATGACTTGAGACAGCATAGATTTCGACAGCCCCTTCACGTTCAACGATTTTAGCAGCTTCTGAGAAGGTACGACCGGTATTCAAGATATCGTCAATCAAAATCGCTTTTTTACCTTCAACTTCACCGATGATATAGCCTTCAGAGCGTCCTGCTTCATCTTCACCGTAGTCGATGATGGCGATTGGAGCATCGAGATATTCTGCCAAGCTACGAGCGCGTTTCACGCCAGAATTTTTCGGGCTAACGACGACAACATCCTCGCCAGTTAATCCCATATTGCAATAATGCTCAGCAAACAATGGAATGGTGAAGAGATTGTCAACAGGAATATCAAAGAAGCCTTGTACTTGGACAGCGTGAAGGTCAAGTGAGATAACTCTGTCTACGCCAGCTCCAACAAGCATATTGGCCACGAGTTTTGCAGTAATTGGCTCGCGAGGAGCAGCTGTCCGATCTTGGCGAGCATAACCAAAATAGGGCATAACCACAGTTACGGTATTGGCACTTGCTCGTTTACAGGCATCAACCATAATCAATAACTCCATCAAGTGATTATTGACTGGGAAGCTGGTAGACTGGATGATATAGATATCATAGCCACGAACACTCTCCTCAATGTTAATCTGAATCTCTCCATCAGAAAATTGGCGGGAAGAAAGCTTGCCTAAAGGTACGCCAGCAGCTTCAGCAATCTTCTCAGCGATTGAGTGATTAGAATTGAGGGAGAAAAGCTTCATATTTTTTTTGTCTGACATTAGAATGACCATCCTCTTTTTGTCTCTTTAGATTTATAAATATTATTTTAAGATTTATAAATATTATTTTTACCAAAAAAATGAGATTATTTCAGCATTTTTTTACAAGTTTTTCGGCAAATCTAGCAATCTTACTTTTTACCAGGCTTGTATTGGATTTGATTTTCGTTTAAAAAGTCTTTGAACTTTTGTTCACCCTCTTCAATATCATTGATTTCTAATTCTAATTCGAAATCTTTTTTACCAAAGTAACGACTTTCGTCTAAGGCAAAAAGTCCGAGTGCATCTTGTTTTTCATATCGAATATTTTCAAGGGTTCCGAGTATTGTTAGTTTGTCAATGGGGATTTTTTTCTCTTGGAGTTTGTCTAGGATTTCTCCCTGAGGAAATTGCAAATTTTCTGTAATTTCCTTAAATTCATCTTCGGACAAGGCTTGGTTGTATTCGAAATTTCCAAGTTTTTGAGGAATTTTTAGAGTAAACTCAGCAGCGTCAGGAGTGGTTCGGACTCGCAGAGCCATACGAGCTTCACGAAGAGCAAAGTCAGCCGAATCAATATAATAGTTGACTTGGAAAATTGGCTGGACATGATCAAAGAAGGTCAGAAGTCGTTTATGTTCGTCTTCTGTTAGCATTGTTTTGTATTCAATTTCTAAATGGTTCATTTTTAAATCCTTTTCTTTATCTGAAAGCGATTTTTATGTTATAATAACAACTGTGTTTATTTTATACAAAAAAACGAATAGATGACAAGGTATGTATATGACAATAGATTGGGAAGATTTTCTGGATCCATATATTCAGGCGGTTGGTGAGTTGAAAAATTAAAGCTTCGTGGCATTCGCAAACAGTATCGCAAACAGCAACGCCATTCACCGATCGAGTTTGTAACCGGTCGCGTAAAACATATTGAAAGCATCAAGGAAAAAATGGAACTTCGCGGGATAACTGAGGAAAACTTAGCCCAAGAGATGCAGGATATTGCTGGTTTGCGTGTCATGGTTCAATTTGTAGACGATGTGGATGAAGTTTTAGAAGTTTTGCGAAATCGGACAGATATGCGTATCGTTCAGGAGCGTGATTACATCAAAAACAAAAAAGACAGTGGTTATCGTAGCTACCATGCCATTGTTGAATATCCAGTAGATACGATTAATGGAAACAAAGTTATCTTGGCAGAAATTCAGATTCGTACCTTGTCCATGAACTTTTGGGCAACGATTGAGCACTCTTTAAACTACAAGTATAAAGGAGAATTTCCAGAGGAAATCAAACGTCGCTTGGAGACAACAGCTAATCTCGCCTACCAACTAGATGAAGAGATGGGAGCCATTCGCGACGCTATCCAAGAAGCACAAGCACTCTTTGATCCTCTGCACCGCAAGCTAAATGACGGTGTTGGAAATAGTGACGATACAGATGAAGAATACAGGTAAAAAAATAGCGATAATCCGCAATCGCAAAAGGCAGAGTGAGGAAGTTTTTCAAACTCTGATGCAAAAATTGCGGAAAGCAGGCTTTATCCTGACACCCAAAAATCCAGATATCGTGATTTCTGTCGGTGGTGATGGGATGCTGCTATCAGCCTTTCACAAATATGAAGAGCAGCTGGATAAGGTGCGCTTTGTTGGTGTACATACAGGACATTTGGGTTTTTATACGGACTATCGAGACTTTGAAATCGACAAATTAGTGGAAAATCTGAAATTGGACACAGGTGCCAAGGTCTCTTATCCGATTTTAAATGTCAAGCTGACCTTTGAAAATGGGGAAACTCGGACGATTCGCGCACTCAATGAAGCAACGATTAAACGCTCCGACAGAACCATGGTTGTTGATGTGGTCATCAATAATGTTCATTTTGAGCGTTTTAGAGGCGACGGGATTTCTGTCTCAACGCCTACTGGAAGCACAGCCTACAATAAATCATTGGGAGGAGCTGTTCTACATCCAACGATTGAAGCCTTGCAAGTAACAGAAATTGCTAGTCTGAATAATCGTGTGTATCGCACTTTGGGTTCCTCAGTTATCGTTCCTAAAAAGATAAGATTGAACTCCTACCGACTCGTAATGATTACTATACCATAGCGGTCGATAATCAAACGTTTTCTTATAAAAATATTGTCCGTATCGAGTACCAAATCGATAATCATAAGATTAACTTTGTAGCTTCACCAAGCCATACCAGTTTTTGGAATCGCGTGAGAGACTCCTTTATCGAGGAGTGCCAAGAATGAGATTTGAATTTATTGCGGATGAGCATGTCAAAGTCAAAACTTTTTTGAAAAAGCATGAAATTTCAAAAGCCCTTTTGGCCAAAGTGAAGTTTGCAGGTGGAAATATTCTTGTCAATAATCAGCCTCAAAACGCTATTTATTTGCTGGATATTGGCGATAAGGTGACAGTAGATATCCCTTCTGAGAAGGGATTTGAAAGCCTAGAAGCAGTGGATCGTGATCTGTCGATCGTGTATGAAGATGAGCACTTTCTAGTTTTAGATAAACCTGCCAGAGTAGCTAGTATCCCTAGTGTCAACCATTCGAATACGATGGCAAACTTTGTTAAGGCTTACTATATTCGGCAAGATTATGAAAATCAGCAGGTTCACATTGTGACGAGATTGGATCGCGATACTAGTGGACTCATGCTCTTTGCAAAACATGGCTATGCTCATGCAAGACTGGATAAGCAACTGCAGAAAAAAATGATTGAAAAGCGCTATTACGCGCTCGTTCAGGGGAGCTGTGAGCTTAAATCAGAGGGTGATATTATTGCACCAATTGGGCGCGATCCTGATAGCATCATCACCAGATGTGTGACAAAGGATGGCAAGTATGCTCATACCAGCTACAAGGTTGTGGAGCAGTTTGGCAATATCTATTTGGTAGATATTCGTCTGCACACTGGACGAACCCATCAAATTCGTGTGCACTTCGCCCATCTTGGATTTCCTCTCCTTGGAGATGATCTCTATGGCGGGACTTTGGAAGCGGGAATTACACGTCAGGCCTTGCATTGCCACTCTTTATCTTTTTATAATCCATTTTTGGAAAAGCAGCTCCAATTGGAATCCCAGTTGCCGATTGATTTCCAAAACACCATTACATCGTTAACAAAAAATAATTAATTTTTAAAGGAGAAACTCATGGAAGTTTTTGAAAGTCTAAGAGACTCAGTTGTTGGTAAAAATGTTCGTATTGTATTGCCAGAAGGACAAGAACCACGTATTCTTCAAGCGGTTAAACGCATAGTAAAAGAATCAGAAGTTACACCGGTTCTTTTGGGAGATCCAGATAAAATCCGTATTTACTTGGAGATCGAAAATATTACGGAAGGCTATGAAGTCATAGATCCTAAAAATTATGACAGATTGGAAGAGATGGTGGCGGCTCTTGTAGAGCGTCGTAAGGGAAAAATCAGCGAAGAAGAAGCTCTTGAACTTTTAAGAACAGACGTTAATTATTTTGGTGTGATGCTAGTCTATCTCGGTATCGTAGATGGTATGGTTTCTGGCTCTATCCACTCTACAGCTGCTACAGTGCGTCCAGCCTTGCAAATCATTAAAACACGTCCAAATGTAACAAGAACTTCAGGTGCCTTCCTCATGGTGCGTGGTTCAGAACGGTATCTTTTCAGTGATTGTGCCATTAACATCAATCCTGACTCAGAAGCCTTGGCAGAAATTGCGATTAACTCAGCCGTGACAGCTAAAATGTTTGGCATTGATCCTAAGATTGCTATGCTGAGCTATTCAACTAAAGGTTCTGGCTTTGGAGAAAGCGTTGATAAAGTAGTGCAAGCGACTAAGTTAGTTCATGACTTGCGCCCAGACTTAGAAGTTGACGGGGAATTACAATTTGACGCTGCCTTTGTACCAAGCACAGCAGCCCTGAAAGCTCCAGGAAGCAAGGTTGCAGGTAAAGCGACTGTCTTTGTCTTTCCAAGCATTGAAGCAGGAAATATCGGTTATAAAATGGCAGAGCGTTTAGGTGGATTCTCAGCTATCGGTCCAGTTCTTCAAGGATTGAACAAGCCAGTAAACGACCTTTCACGCGGATGTAATTCAGATGACGTCTACAACTTAACGTTGATTACAGCTGCACAAAGTGTTGACCAATAAAATAACTAAAAAAGATGAGTGATTCATCTTTTTTAGTCTGTTTAAGTATGAGAGAAATGTTAGATTTAAAAAAATTTGGAATTGAAATGTGGGAAGAGGAGAAGATTGCCTCTTTTCGCAAGAAATTATTGACTTGGTATGATGAACATAAACGTGATTTGCCTTGGCGCCGAACAAACAATCCTTATCATATCTGGGTTTCTGAGATTATGTTGCAGCAAACACGTGTGGATACGGTGATTCCTTACTATGAGCGTTTTCTTGACTGGTTTCCAACTGTGGCCGACTTAGCGCAAGCGCCCGAGGAGAGATTGCTCAAAGCTTGGGAAGGGTTGGGCTATTATTCGCGGGTGCGAAATATGCAAAAAGCAGCCCAGCAGATAATGACGGATTTTGATGGAAAATTTCCTGATAGCTATGAGGGAATTGCTAGCCTCAAAGGGATTGGGCCTTATACGGCTGGTGCTATTGCTAGTATTGCCTTTGGTCTAGCTGAGCCTGCAGTGGACGGCAATGTCATGCGGGTGCTGAGTCGATTGTTTGAAGTGGATTTAGATATTGGTCAACCCAGCAATCGGAAGGTCTTTCAGGCTATGATGGAGATTCTGATTGATCCAGACAGGCCCGGAGATTTCAATCAAGCACTGATGGATCTGGGGTCAGATATCGAAGCTCCTCTTAATCCTCATCCAGAAGACAGTCCTGTAAAAGAGTTCAGTGCAGCCTATTTACATGGAACTATGGATAAATATCCCATTAAAGCACCTAAAAAGAAGCCAGTTCCGGTCTATCTTCAAGGCTTGATTATCGAAAATGAGCAAGGACAATTCTTGCTTGAAAAAAATGAGGCTGCTGGCTTGTTATCCGGTTTGGCATTTTCCCTTGATTGAAATCGAGGAATTCCAAACTGAAAATCAGATGTCCCTCTTTGAGGTAGCTGAAAATCAGCCAAGTCTGGACTTGTCTCCTCAAGAAAGTTTTGAGCAGGATTATGATTTGAAGGTTGATTGGCAGCAGCATACCTTTTCAAAGGTGCAACATGTCTTCAGTCATCGTAAGTGGCATATCCAGCTGGCTTATGGCCGAGTTAATGATAGCCAGATCGCAGCTGATGGAGAGGTCTTGTGGCTTCATCCAGATGACTTTGGGAAATTACCCCTTTGCCAAGCCCCAGCAGAAGATGTGGGAGGCATTTAATAAATGAACCTTCATTTCAATTTAGAGTATAGGTTTATGAAGAAAGAATAGGATTATATAACTTATATGGATTTTTAGACCAGATTATTCAGATAATAATTTTTATAGGAGCTCGTAGTATATTTGCTAGTATTCTCTATTTTATATTAGCTTGTTTCAATTATTTTTTTGGCTTTTTGCATATTTTTGCTTTTTATTCGTGAATTATATTCTAATCATGCAAAAAAATCAGTTCTATCTTAATTTGTTTTTTTATTTGTTACAATTTATTTTTTTCTTGATTCGCGAGTTAAATTTTAAAAATCCTTCACTGGTGTGGCTATCATGCCTTACCTGAGTTAGTTGAGTTCGGGAGCGGACGCTATTCCTTTCACTTGCCTGTCTTCGAAAGACATACCGAAAAACTATAAAGTCCATTACAGTAAAAAGATCAAAGAAACATCAATTTCTCTTCTTTGTGAGCTATATTTTTATATGTGAATTTAATTTTTAGTAGTTCTTTTGCTCTTCTCATGTGTATATTGGGCTATGTTCATTGAGAGTTCCTCGAAATTTCAAGATTGGCACGCTTTTTCTATTTATTTTTTTCACTAATCATCCTGTATATCTCTATTGAAGCTTTATTTAAAAAAATATAAACATTGGTTTAAAAAAATTATTTTTAAACTAGATGATAAAATAGTAGAACACGGCTTTCCGATATATACTTTGAAAGAAAAATAAAAGACAAACAATATAGTTTGTCTTTTTCGCTTTTAAAATAACTTATAGTCCTTCTCGCTCTGTAAGGAGAGAGGCTAATAAACTAGCCTTTAGATGGATATTCGTGCTTAAATCCCGGCAAAAGCTTTAATTTCATCTGCAGTCATAGAAGAATCACAGCGAACAGAGACTTGGCCGTCTTGAACATGAACAAAACCAGGAACCGTCGGAATGCTGTATTCTGAACGAAAGGCTTGCAGTTTCTCTAATTCGCTAGCTTCTTCGCTATTGATAAAGAAAATATGCGCCTTGGTATCAGCGACAACACTTGCAAGAGTAGCAGCGAATTTACGGCAGTAAGGGCAAGTTTTGCGACCTACAAAGAAAGTTGCAGTTTCTTTGTCAGCAATCGCTTGACGAGCTCGGTCAACAGTTGTGACTTCCAAGTCTTTAATATTTTGAGCAAATTGTTCCATAAATAATCCTCATTTCTTTTGATAAAACTAGTATGCCATAAAGTTCTTAAAATTGCTTAGATTTGATACGAAAAAAAGATGAGATTGCTTGGTCTCATCTTTTATAGGTCTTTATTTTACAAAAGCATTGATTTCCGCTTCGATATTTGCAATCTTAGCTTGTGAATCTTCGTTGCTTTCACCCACAACGGCAATGTAGAACTTGATTTTTGGCTCTGTTCCAGATGGGCGGACAGCAATCCATGAACCATCCGCAAGTGTGTATTTCAAGACGTCGCTTGGAGGAGTGGTCAAGTTTGTAACAGTACCATCTGAAGCAGTAGCAGTTTGAGCCTTAAAGTCTTCTACAACAGAAATAGCAGTAGCGTTGAATTCTTTCGGACCATTGTCACGGAACTTAGCCATGATAGCCTTGATTTGCTCAGCTCCATCAACACCTGACAAGGTTACAGAGATAGTCTTTTCAGCAAAGTAACCGTACTCTTTGTAGATTTCTTCAATACCGTCAGCCAGAGTCAAGCCACGTGAGCGATAGTAGGCAGCAAGCTCAGCCACGACCAAAACAGCTTGGATTGCATCTTTATCACGTACGAATGGTTTGATCAAGTAACCAAAGCTTTCTTCAAACCCCATCATGTAAGTGTGATTGTGTTTTTCTTCGAATTCTTGGATCTTTTCAGCGATAAATTTGAAACCAGTCAAGACATTGAACATGGTTGCGCCGTAGCTTTCAGCAATCTTAGTCACCAGGTCAGTGGAAACGATAGACTTGCAGAGAGCTGCGTTAGCTGGCAGAGTTCCAGCACTCTTATGAGCTTCTAAGATGTACTTAGCCATGATAGCCCCGATTTGGTTACCTGAAAGGTTGAGGTAGCTACCATCTTTTTGAAGAACTTCCACACCAACACGGTCAGCATCTGGGTCAGTTGCGACCAAGACATCTGCACCAACTTTACGGCCCAATTCTTCAGCTAAGGCAAAGGCTGCTTGGCTTTCAGGGTTTGGAGACTTAACAGTAGAGAAGTCTGGATCAGCCACAGCCTGAGCTTCAACGACTTGCACAGAGTCAAATCCTGCTTGGGCAAGAGCACGACGAGCCAGCATTTCACCAGTACCGTGCAGTGGAGTATAGACAATCTTCATGTCCTTGCCGTATTCATCAATTAGTTTTTGATTGATATTGACATCCTTAACTTCCTTGAGGTATTCAGCATCAACAGCATCGCCAATCACTTCAATCAAGCCAGAAGCTTTTTCAGCTTCCACATCAGCAACCTCGATAGCAAAAGGATTTTCAATAGCACGGATGTAGTCAGTCAATGCATCTGCATCATGCGGAGGCATTTGTCCGCCGTCTTCACCATATACCTTGTAGCCGTTAAATGGAGCAGGGTTGTGGCTGGCTGTAATCATGATACCAGCGAAAGTACCCAGATGGCGTACTGCAAATGAAAGTTCTGGTGTTGGGCGCAGACTTTCAAAGACATAGGACTTGATGCCATGTTTAGCCAAGACTGCAGCAGATTCAAAGGCAAATTCTGGTGAAAAATGACGAGAGTCGTAAGCAATCGCAACACCGCGTTTTTTGAACTCATCTCCTTTTTCTTCAATCAAGCGAGCCAAACCCTCAGTTGCCTGACGGACAACATAAATATTAATACGGTTGGTACCAGCGCCAATTAAACCACGCATACCAGCAGTACCGAATTCAAGGTTTGTATAAAAGGCATCTTCCTTAGTTTTTTCGTCCATACCTTCTAACTCTTTCCGAAGATAATCAGGAAGTTCAGCAAAATCAAACCATTTTTGGAAGTTATCTTGATAGGTCATAGGTAAAGTCTCCTTTATATTTAAGATAGAAAATCACTGTGTGTTTTTAAGAAAGGGCACAAGATTTCCTTGTTTGTTCAATCGCTTTCATTGTAACATATTTTCATATTTTTTGAAAGTACCGACCTAAAAAATAGTGAAATACTTTGAAAAAATGAACATGCTTGGATCAAAAAAATAATCACGCTAGGTGATTATTTTTTAAGTTTTTCAAGTGCTGGAACGATTGCAACTGTAAGGATAGCAGAAATAATCATTTCTGAGATTGCATTAGCTGAAAAAATCAATGCAAGCATGGCTTTGATATCTCCATTGTAAACAGATGAAAATAGAATGAAAATTCCTCCAAGAACGAAGATGGTGTTGGTCATTGAGCCTACGGCACCAGCTAAAACTAAACCTGGCTTGTTTTTCATCCATTTGTAGACAAAATACGGAGTAATTCCGATTAGAATACGTGGAACCATAGCAATTATCAATGAATTGATACTACCGTTTTCTACAAAAGGACTGAAGAGGTAGCTAGTTGGTAGCAGGACAACGGTATTAGTTACAACACTAATTATTCCCATTAGAGCTCCTAAAATAGCTCCGATTCGTGGTCCGTAGATAATACTAGCGATAATGACTGGAATATGAATAATGGTCGGTTTAATCGGAACCGGTAGTAGGTTGAAAATAACAGAGCTCAGCAGATGGAGCACTAACATAATAGCAAAAAAGATAGCAATTTGCGCGATACTAGATTGTTTTCTCATTTATAATTTCCTTTACTTTTTCTATAATAATATTGACATCAGCTAGAGCGCCAGTCCCATGATCTCCGCAAGCTAGAACAGCTTCACGCGGTTCGATAATCTCCCAGCCAAATTTTTTTAATCTTTCCAAATTGTGCTGAGTTAGTGGATTTTCATACATCTTGGTATTCATGGCTGGCGCGATGGCTTTTTTGACATGAGATGGGAGAGCAAGAGCTGTAGCGGTTACCATATTGTCTGCCAGACCATTAGCCAGTTTGGCGATGGTATTGGCTGTAGCAGGAGCGACTAAGAAAAGATTTGTTTCTTTGCCGATCTCAATATGGTTGACCTTGTCTGGCCTCGGCTCGCTCATGAGGTCAAGGGAAACAGGATTCTTTGATAAAACCTGTAGGGTCAGCGGGGTGATAAAGTGACTGGCAGCTTCCGTCATGAGAACAGACAAACTGTAGCCTAGCTTATCCAGCTGGCTCGTAATATCTGCTGCCTTATAGGCCGAAATACTGCCCGTGACAGCGAGAGTAATATGGGTCATGAACTGTCTCCTTTCTGGATATGGCTTAACAATTGTTCAGCAATTTCTTCCTTGGAGAAAGCTTCTGAGACAGTGTTTTGCCCTACGAGATAGGCGTGGTGTTGTCTGCTTGAAATCTCTGTTAAATCGTTGGCTACAATTAGTTCTGCTTGATTTTTTTCAAGGCTTGCTCTAGCAGTAGCCAGTAGCTCTTCTTTAGAAACACCAACTAAGAGCTTAAAGCCAATCAATCGAATATTGGGATTCCATTCCTTGACCTTGCCGATGATTTTAGGATTTTTCTTGAGGAAAAGTACCTGATAGTCATCCGCAGATGAAATCTTACTTTCAGAATTACTTTTTTCCATAAATTCTGCCAAATCTGAACTGGCAAGAACCTCCTCAAATCCTGCCATATACACTGGTTTATAGTCAGAAACAGCCATTGAATGAATGAGTACATCATGAGCTGGCACCAGCTCTTCCATGGCTGTCAGGAGCTGCTCCGTATCTTCAATGATCTTAATCGTTAGTTTTTCATGCGGTGCAGGTTTAATAGCTTTCGCTGTGGTTAGCAGCGTTACATAGGCACCACTTGCCAAACAATGCTCAGCTATCATTTTTCCAAGTTGACCCGTCGAATGATTGGTGATAGAGCGAACTTGGTCGATTTTTTCACTCGTTCCGCCAGAAGTAATCAATATGTTCATAGCCTTATTCTACAAGAAAAAAATGAATTTAGTAAAATAAAAATTAACTTAAGGTTCAATTTAGTCAAACTTATTTTTTTCACTAAAAAGATGTATCGTGCTAAAAAAATTAAAAAGTAATTGCCGAACGTTATGTTACTATTGGAGTTTAAATGTGCAGTTTTGTATCATATTTGTTATAATAGTTTTATCAAATTAGAGGAGTTCCTTAATGAAAACAGATATCGAAATTGCTCAGAGTGTTGAATTACAGCCTATTGTGGATGTGGTGAAACAAGTTGGCATTGATTATGACGACTTGGAGCTGTACGGAAAGTACAAGGCCAAGCTCAGTTTTGACAAAATTCGTGAAGTAGCGAAAAATCCTGTCGGCAAGCTGATTTTGGTGACGGCAATCAATCCAACTCCGGCTGGAGAAGGTAAGTCTACCATTACCATTGGACTGGCTGATGCGCTTAACAAAATTGGCAAGAAAACGATGATTGCGATTCGCGAACCGTCCTTGGGGCCTGTGATGGGGATTAAAGGAGGGGCTGCTGGTGGCGGTCACGCGCAAGTTTTACCAATGGAAGACATTAACTTACATTTTACCGGTGACATGCATGCCATCACGACTGCTAATAATGCCCTGTCTGCTCTCATTGATAATCATCTTCATCAGGGAAATGCTCTGGGAATCGATCAGCGCCGCATTATCTGGAAACGGGTGGTTGACCTGAATGACCGGGCTCTTCGTCATGTGACTGTTGGCTTAGGAAGTCCGGTTAATGGTATTCCACGCGAAGATGGTTTTGATATTACCGTTGCTTCTGAAATTATGGCAATTCTTTGCCTGGCTACGGATATTGAAGATTTGAAAAATCGCTTGGCTAACATCGTTATCGGCTATCGGTTTGACCGTACACCAGTCTATGTTCGTGACCTTGAGGTGGAAGGAGCCTTGGCTTTGGTCTTGAAAGATGCGATTAAGCCAAATCTGGTTCAGACTATTCACGGTACACCAGCCTTTGTCCATGGCGGACCATTTGCCAATATCGCCCACGGATGTAATTCTGTCTTAGCGACTAGCACAGCGCTGCGCTTGGCTGATTATACGGTGACTGAAGCAGGATTTGGTGCGGATCTTGGTGCTGAGAAATTCTTGGATATTAAGACTCCAAACTTGCCAACCTCTCCGGATGCAGTCGTAATTGTTGCAACCTTACGTGCCCTCAAGATGAATGGCGGCGTTGCGAAAGATGCTCTGACAGAAGAAAATGTAGAAGCAGTTCGTGCAGGTTTTGCTAACCTTAAACGCCACGTTGAAATATCCGCAAGTTCGGTATTCCAGCGGTAGTAGCCATCAATGAATTTGTTTCAGATACAGAGGCTGAAATTGCTACGCTTAAGGATCTTTGTGCAGAAATCAAGGTGCCAGTTGAGCTAGCTAGCGTCTGGGCCGATGGCGCTCAAGGTGGTGTTTCTCTAGCTGAGACTGTAGTTAAAACCATTGCTGAAGCGCCTGCTCATTACACTCGCCTCTATGACAATGATCTCTCTATTGAAGAAAAAATCGAAAAAATTGTCACAGAAATCTATCGAGGTTCCAAAGTGAACTTTGAGAAAGAAGCGCAGACTCAGATTCGCGAAATTGTCAAAAACGGCTGGGACAAGCTGCCAATCTGTATGGCCAAAACACAGTATAGCTTCTCTGACAATCCTGCAGCTCTTGGTGCACCAGAAAACTTTGAAATTACCATTCGTGAACTGGTACCAAAACTTGGAGCAGGCTTTATCGTGGCTTTGACAGGAGATGTCATGACCATGCCAGGATTGCCAAAACGTCCTGCAGCACTCAATATGGATGTGGCAGCAGACGGCACAGCGATTGGACTGTTCTAATTGAATTTAAGATATAAGAAGAGGTTGGGCTGAACAGAGTCTGGCCTCTCTTTTTTAGACTTAAATTCCGGATGTTTTTCTGATATAATAAAGCCATATTTCCATCACCTAGTTTTTGCTCATAGGAGGATGAACATTGAAAAAAAGAAGTCTCAAACAGGAATTAATTTATTTGGCCTCAGGGGAATCGATAAGCGTCGTGTTGTTCTGTATCGTGTATGTTCTGTATACGAAACCAGAGAGTCGATTTGCTATATCCAGTGCTGTCCTTTATTTTCCACTGTTAATTCTTAATCTGATATTGGTTCAAGGTTCCCTCTATTGGCTTAACTGTTTAAGACGAATCCAAAAGAAGAAGGCCTTGGAAACTCAACTACTTGCACCTCTTTATAAAGGATTAAAAGTGCTAGATTTTATGATGCTGCTTGCATATATACCGATTTGGATCTGGTCTTTTAGAGTGAGTAGTAGCAGTAATATCATTATTGGAGTTTTTACTTTGGTTGTTTGCCATCATTGAATTTGTAAATTATTTTTTTACTATCGCCTGTCTTACTATGCAATGGGTGGCCTAGGACTGCAAGTGATGAGACCTCTCAAGTTATTATTGACGGGAAAAAGCAACCAAATCGCAAATTGCAAAAAGAAATTTCCTTATACGAAAAAAATATGGAGCATAAATAATGAAAAAGAAATACCTGTTAATAACTCTTCTAAGCATTGCTCTTTTGACCTTGACTGGTTGTCAGTCTGTTGAAAAGTGGTTTAAAAAAATGCCAAGGAAGAATGGCTGGGGCTGGAGATGACGGTTCGCACCTATGATGAGAATTCTCAACTCATCGACCAAATGTCGGGCAAGTCCCTATCCATCTCGCGTAACGAGGAGTTTGACTCAGTTGATGCGGAAGGAAATTCAAAGAAGACTCATCTGTGCTCAAAATCACCTTGGGTAAGTATGAGATTGATCATGTGGGTTCTTCCTTGATTGCAGAAGAAAAAGGCTTGAAAGATGTCTTTGCTCAATATCAAAAGACTGCAGATGTTGAGGAGAGTAGCCATTCAGTTCCCGTTTTGAATCGCATGATTTCAGCTTTTAAAAACGACTTTAACGGCAAGAAGAAGGTCATTCTGATTCGCTCTCAAAATGGCACTCCACTGGCAGCTTATGCTGGGGACCGAGTCTCTCTCGATAAATCTGATGCTCCCAAAACCTCTGAGTTGCTGATTGACGGCAAGCGCCTCGTGATTTACCGCTGTGACTACACTATTTACGACCGTGAATTGCTGGAGTAAGCTATGGATGTAGAGGAATTACTTGAAAATCTGAAAGCAGTAGCTAACCCTGATGATGCGGTAGCTATGAAAGCCTATATGAAAAACAAATTTGAGTTTCTAGGAGTCAAGACTCCGGCCAGGCGGAAACTCGCAAAGACTTTTTTCAAACAGCAGACTGACTCCGTCATTGACTGGAATTTTATAAATGAAGCTTGGAATAATCCCTATCGAGAATTACAGTATGCCGCGCTAGATTATCTGGAAAGTCGCAAGAAACTATTGACTCCATCTGACTTGCCACGTTTGAAAAAGCTGGCCCAAACAAAATCTTGGTGGGATACCATTGACTTTCTGGACCGCTTGGTCGGATCTATCATAGCCCGATTTCCAGAAACCAAAGAGATTATTTTATCCTGGAGTTGCGATAAAGATTTTTGGTTGCGGCGATTAGCCATTGATCATCAGCTATTGCGAAAAGAAGAAACAGACACGGAGCTGTTGGAGAAAATTTTAGTGAATAATCTAGGCCAAACAGAATTCTTTATTAACAAGGCCATCGGCTGGGCGCTGAGAGATTATTCCAAAACCAATCCAAACTGGGTCAAGGATTTCATAGAACGGCATCAGGCAGAAATGGCTGCACTTAGTATTCGAGAGGGGAGTAAGTATCTGTGATGGTTGACCAATCTTTATGGCTTGACATTTTCTACGCTATAGCTTATGATAAATAAGTGCGATGAGTCGATATGCAGATTTCTGCAAATTGAAGCATGTGAGGTCATAAACGCAGGAGCGGACCTTGATCAGTTGTGTGAACCTGCTGATCACACGAAAGTGCCCTTATCCCCAGTCTACGGATTGGGGATTTTCTATTGCTCTTGATGAAACGAGTACGCAGGAAGAAGTTGAGTCTTAGAGACATTGATACTGAGACGGTTAGCGTCGTGAGTGCCATTACTCCTGATGAAACTACTCTTAGAAATGCAAGACAGTTATCCGCGACTGAGCTTAGAGACATTGATATTGTGGAGGTCAGCATTGTGAGAGCTGCATATTTCGACAAAATAAGGACATAATCCTTTAGAAATATTTGCATTTTTCCTTAAAAATAGTATAATACTAGAATATACAAAATTTTTAGAAAATTCAGAGGTGGATTGTATGGGATATACAGTTGCTGTAGTTGGTGCCACTGGTGCTGTTGGCGCTCAAATGATTAAAATGCTGGAAGAATCAACACTTCCAATTGACAAGATCCGTTATTTGGCTTCTGCTCGTTCAGCTGGTAAGGTTCTTCAGTTCAAGGGACAAGATGTCACCATCGAAGAAACAACAGAAACTGCCTTTGAAGGCGTGGATATCGCTCTTTTCTCAGCTGGTGGCTCTACTTCAGCAAAATATGCTCCGTATGCAGTTAAAGCTGGTGCAGTCGTAGTGGACAATACCTCATATTTCCGCCAAAATCCTGATGTGCCTCTGGTTGTTCCAGAAGTCAACGCTCATGCACTAGATCAGCATAAAGGGATTATTGCTTGTCCTAATTGCTCAACTATTCAGATGATGGTGGCCTTGGAGCCTATCCGTCAGCAATGGGGCTTGGACCGTATCATCGTTTCAACTTACCAGGCTGTTTCAGGTGCTGGTATGGGAGCCATTCTTGAAACGCAACGTGAGCTTCGTGAAGTGTTGAATGATGGTGTAAATCCACGTGATTTGCATGCGGAAATCTTGCCTTCAGGTGGTGACAAGAAACACTATCCTATCGCTTTTAACGCTCTTCCACAAATCGATGTCTTTACTGACAACGACTACACTTATGAAGAGATGAAGATGACTAAGGAAACTAAGAAAATCATGGAAGATGACAGCATTGCAGTATCTGCAACATGTGTGCGTATTCCCGTCTTGTCAGCTCACTCTGAGTCTGTTTACATTGAAACGAAAGAAGTGGCTCCAATTGAAGAAGTCAAAGCAGCCATTGCAGCTTTCCCAGGTGCCGTTCTTGAGGATGATGTAGCTCACCAAATCTATCCTCAAGCAATTAACGCAGTTGGTTCACGCGATACTTTTGTAGGTCGTATTCGTAAAGACTTGGATGCAGAAAAAGGAATCCATATGTGGGTCGTTTCAGACAACCTTCTCAAAGGTGCTGCTTGGAATTCTGTCCAAATCGCTGAAACTCTTCATGAGCGTGGTTTGGTCCGTCCGACGGAAGAAGTTGTTTTTGAATTAAAATAAACTGTCTGAAAATACGTGACAGGTCGAGGATTGAATATCTGTCATTCAATCCTCTTTTCATACAAAGAGAGGTAAGTCTATGGCATACGCAGATTTGAAGAATTGTAAAATTATCACTGCTTTTATCACGCCTTTTTCATGAAGATGGATCCATCAATTTTGAGGCCATTCCAGATTTGATTGAGCACCTTTTGGCTCACCATACGGATGGGATTTTGCTAGCTGGAACGACTGCAGAGAGTCCAACCTTGACTCACGATGAAGAGTTGGAGCTATTTGCGGCAGTTCAAAAGGTTGTCAAGGGGCGCGTTCCTTTGATTGCCGGTGTCGGTACCAACGAAACGCGCGACTCCATTGAATTTGTCAAAGAAGTAGATGCATTTGGTGGTTTTGCGGCTGGTTTGGCCATTGTCCCCTATTACAATAAACCGTCTCAAGAAGGCATGTATCAGCATTTTAAAGCCATTGCGGATGCTTCAAACCTGCCGATCATTATCTATAATATCCCAGGACGGGTAGTAGTTGAGATGACGCCTGAGACCATGCTGAGACTGGCAGAACACCCAAATATTATTGGCGTGAAGGAATGTACCAGTCTGGCGAATATGGCCTATTTGATTGAACATCGTCCAGAGGAGTTCCTGATTTATACTGGTGAGGATGGCGATGCCTTTCATGCTATGAATCTGGGGGCTGATGGGGTTATTTCCGTTGCTTCTCACACAAATGGTGATGAAATGTTTGAAATGCTGGATGCTATTGAACACAATGACATCAAAAAAGCGGCTGCTATCCAACGAAAATTCATCCCTAAAGTCAATGCCCTTTTCTCTTACCCAAGCCCAGCTCCAGTCAAGGCTGTGCTCAATTACATGGGATTTGCAGCTGGTCCAACCCGCTTACCACTTGTGCCAGCGCCCGAAGAAGATGCTAAGCGAATTATCAAGGTCGTGGTTGATGGCGACTATGAAGCGACGAAAGAGACTGTTAAAGGTGTCTTGAGACCAGATTATTGATCGGCAATTTTGGTTTAGAGCTTATATAGATAAGTAAGGTGTGATTAATTAATATGACAGAAAAGCATAGTCAACGAATCGAAGAGTACAAGGCAAAGCGTAGTCTGGAAAAACTTGAGGGGAAGAGAGTTTACGACAAGCCAATTATTCGAACTGGTGATAAGGCCAGTTTTTATGGCGCAGGTTTAATTTTGTTAGGGTTTGGTTTGGGGGCTCTTTACCTACTTCTTAACCTTATAACAGATTGGGATTTAAAACTTTTCTCTCTCATCTGGGAAACACTTGCTGGATTAGGGATTGTTTTCAGTCTTTTTGGAGCGTTTAAAATTGGTCGGTTAGAGTTACATACTGTGTCAATGATAGCAGACAAAGAGAAGAATTTTGACATTAAAAGAGCTTTCAATCTTTATAATGTCATCTACAAACCGACTAAGAAAGTTTTACTTCAATACGATAGTGAGGATGATCGTTTGATTTCTCTAAACGCTGGGGGTGATTTATTAGTTGAGCTCCTAAAGAAAGTTGAGGAAGAGAAATTGCCTTTTAATAAGATTAACAAAACTCTGAAATTAGAAGAAGTGTCTGAAAATCATTGGAAAATGCAATATCGTTACAAGAAACAAGACATTGTATTAGAGGAAAGTGGTATATAGTATATGTATTATTAGCTTGATCTAAAAGGATTAATATTTATAGTTGTCTGAAAAATATTTCAAAAGGATTGCAGTTGAATGGTGCCTCAAACGTTAGATAACATTCTAAGGATTGAGGTTTAGTTCATCTCTGCAGTCCTTTCTAAATGTTTCATTCTTTTTGAAAAAAACAAGAAAAAATTGTATAATGATAGGGTAAGTTATTGCTTAAGAGGTGATGATAATGCAGGTTCGTAAGGCAAGCAAGGATGATTGGCAACTAATCCAAAAAGTATGTAGAGAAACTTGGTTGGCTACCTATAAAGATATTTATTCCTCTTCCTACATAGAGCGAGTCTTTGACATTTTCTATAGCCAAGAACGTTTGCTGAAGGACTTGACTGAACTTTCTCCTGAATGGAATGGCTATTGGCTGGCAGCAGTGAATGGGCAGGTGCTTGGTTGTATTGGTGGTGGAATGAGTGAGGACGGCAGAGCCAATGTTTATGTTCTCTACGTCTTGCCGCAGGCTCAACGTTTGGGAATCGGTCATGCATTACTGGAGACTTTGACAAGTTATCAAAAATCACAATATCAGGCCAGAGAGCAAGCTGTTACAGTAACGGAAGGAAATGCTATTGGTCTTCCTTTTTATGAAAAAGAGGGCTTTGTCTTTGAATCTGCCACTGTAAATTGGATTGATAGCAGTCAAGCCAGAGATTTACACTATATCAGAAATATATAAATAAGGAGTATTTTATGAAAGTTATTAAACGCAGTGGGGAAGTCGTTGACTTTGACCCAGATAAAATCTATCAAGCGGTATTAAAAGCAGCTCAGACTGTTTATGTCTTAACAGACGACCTCCGTCAAAATCTGGCCTTGGTGACAAAAAAGGTCGTGTTAGATTTAGAAGAAGCCAAGGTTGAGCGTGCCACTATCAGTATGATTCAGTCTATGGTTGAAAACCGTCTCTTGGGAGCGGGCTATATCACTATTGCTGAGCATTATATTTCCTATCGCTTGCAGCGTGATTTGGAGCGTAGTGGTTACGGTGACCATATCGCTGTCCATTTGCATTTTGAGCAAATCCGATAACAATGCTGAAAAGCCCAGATGGGCTTTTTCTTTTTCAAAACTCGATATAAAAATTCAGTTCAAAGTAGATTTTTCTTCAAAATTTGTAACCGTATTCAAAGATTTTTTCCTAGTTTTTATTAGAAAAAGACCTTTCAAAGCCAGTTAAATCAATATGTATAATCTGGACTTATGCTCTTCTTAATCTTTCTTAAGTAGACACTAGGACATATTAGATATAAAATGAAAGCGTCAACAAATACTGAGCTATAAAAATGAAAGCGCTCTTATACAAATAAAAACTATACAAAAGGAGTCAATAAAATGGCAACTAAAGAAGAAATTTTACGTGAACTATACCCTGAGGATCTTTTCCACTATGCTGATGGCTTGACATTGGGAGAAGCGGAAGTATTACAAGAAACTCGTCGTTTGATTGAAAAGCATCTTCGTCCAGTCATTAATGAATATTGGGAAGCACCTGATTTCCCATTTGAAGAATTCTATGCAGTTGCTAAAGGCGCTCAAATCATGAACAACCCTAAATTGTTCGAAGGTCGCGAAGGCAACTACAAACCATCAGAACTTTACATCGCATTCTTGTATTTAGAATTAGGCCGTTTCGATGCGTCTATAGCGACTTTCTTCACAGTTCATGGTGGACTTTGCTACAACACAGTCTTGCTTGGTGGTGACGAGCGCCAACAAAAAGAATTCCTTCCTAAATTAGCTGCATTTGACTGGCAAGGATGTTTCGCTTTGACTGAGCCGTTGTCAGGTTCTGACATTGCTGGAGGTCTTGCGACAACAGCTGAGCGTGTTGGCGATAAATGGATCTTGAACGGAGAAAAACGTTGGATCGGTGGATCAGATACAGCTGATGTTGTTCCAGTATTCGCTCGCGACGTTGAAGATGGAAAGTGAAATGTTTCATCGTTCGTAAAGGAGCTCCTGGATATCATGCAGAACCAATCCCTCACAAAACCGCTCTTCGTTGCGTACGTAATGGCCACATTACTATGAAGAACGTTGAAGTTCCAGATTCAGACCGTTTGGTAAACATCAATGGATTTGGCGATGTAGCTCGCATCTTGACATTCACTCGTGCTGACGTTGCTCACATTGCAACTGCTATCACTTGTGGCTCATACGTAGCAGCTCTTAAATATGCTAAAGATCGTCAACAATTCAAACGTCCAATTGCTGCATTCCAAATCGTACAAGAAAAACTGGCTAGAATGCAAGCTAACGCAGTGGCAGTACTTTCATATTCAGCTCGTATTGCTGAAATGCAAGAAGCAGGTAACGAATTGATGCTGAACTCTGCACTTGCTAAGATGCACAACTCATTGGTAATGCGTGAAACAGTTGCACTTGCACGTGAAACATGTGGTGGTAACGGAATCACTCTTGAAACTGATGTAGCTCGCTTCTTTGCAGATGCTGAAGCAATCTACACCTATGAAGGTTCTCATGAAGTGAATGCTTTGATCGTAGGTCGTGAAATTACTGGTATTGGAGCATTTGTATAATAATGAATTTGGAACGATTGCTCAGCATTTGCTAGTAATCGTTCCGATTCTTTCTTTTTGAAGTTTATATTTGATAGTAAATAGGAGAAAAAAATGAGTATTTCAAAAGTGATGATCATCGGATCAGGTCAAATGGGAAGCGGTATTGCACAAGTCTTTGCTCAATCAGGTTTCACAGTTTATCTCAATGATATCAAGGAAGAGTTTGTTCAAAGAGGGCTGGATGGTATTACTAAGCAATTGTCTCGTTCTGTTGAAAAAGGTCGTTTGTCAGAAGAAGATAAAAACAGCATTTTGGCAAATCTGATTCCTTCTACTTCTTATGAAGATGCTAAACATGCTCAATTGGTTATTGAAGCGGCTACTGAAAATCGCGACATCAAATTGAGTATCTTTAAACAGTTGGATGAGTTGACTGATCCTCAAACTATTCTGGCTTCAAACACTTCATCTCTATCTATTACTGATATTGCAGCTGCGACAGTTCATCAAGAACGTGTTATTGGTATGCACTTCTTCAACCCAGCACCAGTTATGAAATTGGTTGAAGTTATCCGTGCACTTCAAACATCAGATGAAGTTGTAAAAGCTGTCCGTGAATTGACTGAAAAAATTGGTAAAACAGCTGTAGATGTGAAAGATTCTTATGGTTTTGTTGTGAACCGCGTCTTGATTCCAATGATCAATGAGGCTATTTTCATCTTAGGTGAAGGTGTTGCTTCAGCTGAAGAAATTGACGAAGCAATGAAACTAGGTGCTAATCACCCAATTGGCCCATTGGCATTGGCTGACTTGATCGGTCTTGATGTATGCTTGGCAATCATGGGAGTATTGAATAATGGATTTGGAGATCCTAAGTATCGTCCTGCTCCACTTCTGAAGAAGATGGTTGAAGCTGGTAAGCTTGGTCGCAAGACTAAAGAAGGATTCTTTAAATATTAAGATATAAGGAGCAAGAAATGAAAGAAGCAGTTATTGTAGCAGCAGTCCGCACACCTTTAGGTTCTTTTGGTGGAACTTTAAAAAATGTTTCGGCTGTTGATCTAGGTAGTTTAGTTATTAAAAGTGCTATTGAACGAGCAAATTTGAAACCAGAACAAGTTGATGAAGTTATCATGGGGAATGTTCTGGGTGCAGGTCTTGGTCAAACGTAGCTCGTCAAATGAGTGTCAACGCAGGTGTCCCAGTAACTTCTCCAGCTTTCACTGTTAACAAAGTTTGTGGCTCTGGTTTGAAAGCAGTTCAATTGGCAGCTCAAGCTGTATTGTGTGGAGATGCTGATATCGTTGTAGCCGGTGGGGCTGAAAACATGAGCCAAGCTCCTTATGTCCTTCCAAACCAACGTTGGGGCGCCCGTATGGGAGACTCTCAAGTAGTAGACACTATGCTCCGCGATGGCTTGACAGATGCCTTTGAATCCTTCCATATGGGAATTACAGCTGAAAACGTTGCTGAACAATATGGCATTACACGTGAAGACCAAGATAACTTTGCTGTGCAATCTCAAAAACGTGCAGTTGCAGCGATCGAAGCTGGTCGTTTCAAAGAAGAAATTGTTCCTGTTGAAATTCCACAACGTAAAGGCGATCCTATCGTATTTGATACAGATGAATTCCCAAGAAAAGACGCTTCTCTTGAAGGATTGGGAAAATTGCGTCCAGTGTTCAAGAAAGATGGTACTGTGACTGCTGGTAATGCCTCAGGTATTAACGACGGTGCGGCAGCAGTAGTTGTTATGAGTGCTGATAAGGCTAAAGAATTGGGCGTTCCAGTTTTGGCAACGATCAAATCTTACGCAAGCGCTGGACTAGATCCAAAAATTATGGGTTGTGGCCCGATTTACGCATCTCGCAAAGCCCTTGAAAAAGGCGGATTTACAGTGGAAGATTTAGATTTGGTTGAATCCAATGAAGCATTTGCAGCGCAAGCATGTGCCGTTGGTAAAGAACTGAATCTTGATCCTGAAAAAGTCAATGTAAATGGTGGTGCGATTGCTCTTGGTCACCCAATCGGTGCTTCAGGCTGCCGTATTTTGGTAACACTTTTGCACGAAATGCAAAAACGTGATGTTAAACGTGGTCTTGCTACTCTTTGTATCGGTGGCGGTATGGGGACAGCGGTCATCGTAGAACGCTAGAATCTAGTTCATTTTTGAAGTTTTCCATTTGCTTCTACTATATAAACAAGTCCTATCGATGAGCTGTTTTTTGCAAACAAGCCTTGATAGGGCTTGTTTTATTTTTTGAAAAATTAATTTGAACATCAAAACTATAAGTTTAGCTTATTGATGTATAAATGATGATTAAGTAGACGAAGTGTGAGAAATGGTATATCATAAGAATGTAAGCTCTTACATTTGTGGTTTAAGTATTTGTTGACACCATACTTAGTCATTCAATTTTATAAGTAGGAGCATAAAAATGAGTAAAACTGTTTTATTAGAAGTTAAAAATGGGATTGGATATATCACTATCAACCGTCCTGAAGCTTTGAACGCCTTGAGTTCTCAAGTTTTGGCTGATTTGAATGAAGTTCTTGATCAAGTTGAGAAAAGCGAGGAAATTCGCGTTGTCATCGTAACTGGAGCAGGAGAAAAAGCATTCGTCGCCGGAGCAGACATCAAGGAAATGGATTTGATGTCACCTATTCAAGCATTTGAATACATGACATTTGCAAATGATACATTTACTCGCCTTTCAGATTTACGCCAACCAACGATTGCAGTCATCAATGGTTATGCACTCGGTGGTGGTATGGAGCTAGCACTTTCAACAGATATCCGTATTGGATTTGAAAAAACAGTGGTTGGCTTCCCAGAAGTTGGCTTGGGTATTATTCCAGGATTTGCTGGTACTCAACGGATGTCTCGCTTGATTGGAACTAGCCGTGCCAAAGAACTTATCTTCACTGCTCGTACAGTGAAAGGTCAAGAAGCCTATGACTTAGGTATTCTTAACAAACTGGTTCCTGCTGAAGAATTGTTGTCTTCAGCTGAAGAATTAGCCGCAGCCATCATGAAGAATGCACCGTTAGCTGTTGAAAAAGCAAAACATGTCATTCAAGTTGGTGCGGAACTTCCTCTTAAAAATGCAATCCGTCTGGAAACAGAAGCAGAAGCCTTGCTCTTCTCTACAGAAGACAAACTAGAAGGAATGCGTGCTTTTGTTGAAAAACGCAAAGCTGTTTTCAATCGTAAGTAAAAGAGGAGGTATCAGCATGAAATCAGTTGTATCATTATCAGACGCTATTTCTAAAGTCAAATCTGGTGATATTGTTGGAATTTCTGGATTCCTCGGAGTCGGTGAACCTTTTGAATTGATTGAAGAATTAGTAAAACAAAACCAGCAAGACTTGACTTTGGTATCGGTGGTAACATCTCATCCTGGTAAAGAAGTTGGGGTTGGACGACTTTGTGAAAATCACCAAGTGAAAAAATATATTGCAGCCCACGTAGGAACATCTGCAGCAGCTCAACGTGAGTATTTTGAAAAGAAGATGGAAGTCGAATTTACACCGATGGGAACTGTTGTCGAGCGTCTCCATGCAGCTGGAGCTGGCTTAGGAGCTGTCTTGACCCCGACAGGAGTCGGAACAATCCTAGAAAAAGATTATGAAAAAGTAGAGCGTAATGGCCGTGAATACTTGGTCTATGATCCACTTAAAATTGATGTTGCCTTAATCAAAGCGACTAAAGCTGACAAATACGGCAACTTGTATATCGATGGCACTACGAAAAACATTTCCTTGCAATTAGCTCTCGCAGCAGATACTGTTATCGTTGAAGCGAATGAAATTGTTGAAGCTGGCGAAATTCATCCGAATGATATTTATATTCCGGGCATCCTTGTTGACTATGTCGTCCAAAGCTTGACTCCAGAAGAACACCATAAAATGATGGGTGATCTTTGGACAGAGACTAAAAAATTGGCGGGGGTGAACTAATATGAAATCAAAAGAAATTATTGCAAGACGTGTTGCACAAGAATTTAAAGATGGAGATGTTGTCAATCTAGGATTTGGTATTCCAAACGCATCTGCTGACTATATTCCTGAGGGAGTAAACGTTATTCTTCAGGCTGAAAATGGAGCGCTTCGCTTTGGTGAAACACCAACGAAAGATACTTACAATCCAAACCTAGCAAACTCCGGTGGAGCGCCAATCACTCTCTTGCCTGGAGCAGCATTATTTGACTTACAGACTTCCTTCGCGATCATCCGTGGTGGACACGTTGATGCGACCGTGCTAGGAGCTTTGGAAGTCAGTCAAGATGGTAGTATTGCTAACTGGATTATTCCAGGGAAGTTTGCCCCAGGAATGGGTGGAGCGATGGACTTGTTGGTTGGAGCGAAGCGTGTTATCGGTGCAATCCAGCATACTACTGCCGATGGCCAATCTAAACTTCTGCCAGAGTGTACTTGCCACTTTCTGCCAAAGGAGTTCTTGATTTAGTCATTACAGAGTTGGCTGTCTTTGGTTTCCAAGATGGTAAGTTCCTCTTGAAAGAGCTTGCTCCCGGCGTTACCCTAGAGGAAGTTCTTGAAAAGACAGCAGGAGAAGTAATTGTTTCAGAAGACTTGAAAACGATGTCAATCTAATAAGGTTAGTAAGCAATTAATCTCCTCTTTCTATGAAAGTGTGTTACTATGTGTTTATAACAACTTGAGCGATGATTAGTTTTTAATCAGAATACTAGCAACTGGTCATCATGGTTTCGAGGGCCAGTTGCTGTTTTTTTTTATGGCAAATTACCTCGTGAAATTTGAAAGATGGGAGACGAAAAGTGGATATAATTCAAATGACTTACTTTATCAATATCGTCGAATGTGGATGCAATCTTTCTATCGCAGCTAAGAAAATTCATATCAGCCAGTCAGCCTTGAGTCAGTTTGTCACAAATTTTGAATCAACGGAAGGAGTCCAGCTCTTCAATCGCAGAAATGGAAGATTAGAGAGTCTGACGGAAGCTGGTGGTAAGATTTACCGCTTTGCCACAGAGATTGTCAACCGGCATGAAGAGATGCAATCAATGATTCATATGGAAGCTCTTAAACAAAAAGGTACCTTTAACTTGGGAATTCCGTCATTGATTTTACGTGTATATTTTTCTAGTATTTTACCAAAGTTTTTACAAGACAATCCGCAAGTCAACATTCAGGTTACTGAGGATGGAAGTAATGAATTACGTCAAAAGCTGGTTGCAGGGGATCTGAATTTTGCAGTACTAATCGAACCTACCAATCTGGATCCTAAAAAATATGAACAGTATATCATTCAAGTTGATGAATACGTGGCCTATATAGATAAGAATCATCCCTTGGCAAACAAAGAATTGTTGAAATGGAAAGATATCGCTCAGTACGGTTTAGCAACCTTTAATAAATCATTTACAACCTACGATTTAATCACTGAAAAATTAAAGAGTAAAAAGATAAAAGCAAATTTTGCCTATTTATCATCGACATGGGATTTCTTGATAGAGTCAACTTATCAAAACGATATGATTGCACTGTTACCTCGTCCTTTAGAATATTTTGTCGATAAGAATAAATTCAAGGTTGTGCGCTTTAAGGATCCGGTGCCTTTCAATATTTGGTTCTGCCGGCCTTATAAAGCAAGCTACAATGAGGTAGAAGCATACGTATATGAAGAGCTTTTAAAAGGTTATTATCTGCCTCTTTCTGAGCCACATCCATAGGGGGGAGAATTGATGATGAAGTCCAGTACCAAAACAGCAGCATTGAGTTCATATGTAAATACAGCTATTAGAGACTACATGAAAAATCATGATGAGTCAGTCGACTTTCCTCAGGAGATTTGGGAAGTAATGACGACGGATTTGGATATTTTTTCACCGATTTTGTCAGAAGGCGATCAGGCTTTGGCTTCTGATTTTATCAGCTCTATTCGAATGATTTCGAATGAGTTTCCAGCTCTTTCAACTATATTGCTGACCCAAGGTTGTTATGGTGTTTATCCTATTTTGAAGTTTGGTACGGGGCAACAGAAAGAGCGTTATCTGGACAAGTTGGTAAAGGGAACTTGTAAAGCAGGTCTTGGATTTTCTGAGTCTAAGCATCTAAATAGTTTGGCAGATTTGGAGACCTATGCGATCAAGACAGAGACGGGTTGGCAACTTTCGGGAGAAAAAGCCAAAGTGTCAAATAGCAGCATTGCGGACATTCTCTTGGTCTTAGCCAAAGTAAAGGAGGATGGAAAGCCTGATTCTTACGGCTTCTTCATTGTGGAGACGACTGCTTCGGGTGTGCTCATTGGTGAGCAGATAGAAAAGCAAGGTTTACTAGGACTTCCACTAAGTTCTGTTACCTTAGATAATGTACACCTGCCGGAAACTGCCTTATTAGGCGGAGTCTTGGCTGGAAATGAGCAATTTAATGATATCATAAAGAATATGCAACTTGGCTTGAGTGCGGTTGCTTTAGGAGTTGCCGAAGGTGCCTTTCATAAGGGGCTTGAGTTTGCACGTGTAAAAAGAGGATTCGGCAAGCGACTGATGGATGTTGAGTTGCATCAGTACAAGTTCGCAGATCTGTACAATAAAATTTGTGCTGCAGATGCTTATTTCTCATCCTATCCTAATCAAATAGAAGAAGATTCCAAGTTTGTTGCACGGATAAAGCTATATATGACTAAGGTAGCGCTAGAGGTTACAGATGAAATTCTCCGTCTTATCGGGCCTCTACAAAAATTTGATCATGTGAATATCAAACGCTATTTTAAAGATGCTGAAATTATTGAGAATTATGGACGGTCAGGAAATTCGATCAGAAAAGAAATCGCAGAGAGATGGTTAAAGGAGTAAAAGATGACAGAACTCAAATTACAAGAGTATCAGTTTGGGGAAATGAAGCTGACTTGGTTGCGTGGAGCGGATAAGCTCACAGATGCAGGCACCTTGTTTGGCCCGGTACCAAAGGTTGTTTGGTCACGTTATTATCCAACAACAGACGAAAATATGATGGCTGAACTGACAGATCCGATTTTGATTCAATACAAGGGGCAGAATTATTTAATTGATGCGAGTTTTGATACGGCTAAGCTTTCTGATAAACAACGCCGTAATCTCGGTATTCTTTCTGAGAGCCGCGTTGAAGAAAGCTTGGCACTCTTAGGATTACAACCAGAAGATATTTCCCATATTTTAATGACGCACATGCACCATGATCACTCTGGCGGTTTGACTAGACTAGATGAAACAATCAGCTTGTTTCAAAATTCCCAAATGCAAAGATTTTTGTAAATGAGATAGAATGGTACGAAATGCGAAATCCCAATAGTCGGACAAGGGGAACTTATCTAAAGGAAAATTGGGAGCCAATCCAGGGTCAGGTTGAAACTTTTACTGAATATCTGAACGTCATTCCAGAAATTCAAATGGTTCATACAGGCGGTCACAGTAACGGTCACAGCATCATCTTACTGAAACAGGGCGAGGAAACCATGATTCATATGGCTGATTTGGTGCTGACTCATGCTCATCGGAAACCTCTGTGGGTTGCTGCAGTAGATGATTACCCCATGCGCTCAATTGTGGCCAAAGACAAATGGCTCAAAGAAGCTTTTGAAAACCACTATAAATTTTTCTTTTACCACGATCAGTTTTTCGCAGTTGCTGAGTTTGACCAGACTGGCGAGGAGTTTGTTGATTATGTGACTAGGATTCGTGAACCGCGAGTTCCATTCACAGATAAGCAGGATCGTAAACCGTCATTTTTATAAGAATAGAGAATCGCTTCTATCAGTTCGAGGGAGCGATTTTACTATTTTATTCTCTATTTTTTTGGTATAATGAGATACTAGAATATTGTAAGAAAGAGGTTTAATGGCAACGATTCAATGGTTTCCGGGGCACATGTCCAAGGCTCGAAGACAGGTTCAAGAAAGTATTAAATTTGTAGATTTTGTGACGATTTTGGTGGATGCGAGGTTGCCCTTGTCCAGTCAAAATCCCATGCTGACCAAAATTGTTGGAGATAAGCCTAAGTTGTTGATTTTAAATAAGGCCGACTTAGCGGATCCAAACTTAACAAAGGAATGGAAGGCCTATTTTGAAAGTCAGGGAATCAAAACCTTGGCTATTAACTCTAAGGAACAATCTGCAGTTAAAAAAGTGACCGAAGCAGCTAAGAAATTAATGGCTGATAAACTAGCTCGCCAGCGAGAAAGAGGAATTCAAATCGAGACTCTGCGGACCATGATTATCGGGATTCCCAATGCTGGAAAGTCAACGCTGATGAACCGACTGGCTGGTAAGAAAATCGCGATAGTCGGCAATAAACCAGGGGTCACCAAAGGTCAGCAGTGGCTCAAGTCCAATAAGGATTTAGAAATTCTAGATACACCGGGGATTCTTTGGCCAAAATTTGAAGATGAAATGGTAGCTTTGAAGCTCGCTTTGACGGGTGCTATCAAGGATAATTTGCTGCCCATGGATGAGGTCACGATTTTCGGACTCAATTATTTCAAAGAGTATTATCCTAAGGCACTGCAGGAGCGCTTTAAGCAGCTGGATTTAGAGCTGGAAGCGCCAGACATGATTATGGATATGACTCGAAAACTGGGCTTTAGAGAGGACTATGATCGCTTTTACAGCCTTTTTGTCAAGGAAGTGCGTGATGGGCGCTTAGGTCGCTATACACTGGATACGTTGGAGGAATTGGATGGCCACGATTAAGGAAATCCAAGAACAACTGGCTCAAGTTTCTGACTTGCAGGATCCGCTTTTTCAGGCTTTAAAGCAGGATGAGCGAAGCGGTGTTCAAAAACTCTTACTCAAGCGCCAAAAAGAAATCCAATCAGAGCTAGATGAAGACTTACGCCTAGAGTACATGCTGCGCTATGAAAAAGAACTCTATAGTCAAGGATTTCAGGCGATTGCTGGCATTGATGAAGTCGGACGAGGTCCCTTAGCTGGTCCAGTAGTCGCGGCAGCAGTCATTCTGCCTCCTAACTGCAAAATCAAAGGGCTGAATGACAGTAAAAAGATTCCCAAGAAAAAGCATGAGGAAATTTATCAAGCAGTGCTAGATCAGGCTTTAGCTGTTGGCTTAGGCATTATGGATAATCAAACGATTGACCGAGTCAATATCTATGAAGCGACCAAGCTAGCTATGACAGAAGCGGTAGCTCAGCTCAAGATAAAGCCGGATTACCTTTTGATTGACGCGATGAAGTTAGACTTACCCTTGCCTCAGCAGTCCATTATCAAGGGTGATGCTAATTCCCTGTCCATCGCTGCGGCTTCTATCGTAGCCAAGGTGACGAGGGACAAGATGATGGCGGAATTTGATCAGGTTTATCCAGGCTATGACTTTGCCCAAAATGCCGGCTATGGCACTAAGCTGCATCTGGAAGGACTGGAAAAATATGGTGTCACACCAATTCACCGTAGAAGCTTTGAACCGATCAAATCTATGACAAGTTCATAAGAAATCCTAATCTTTTGAGGAGGCAAGTATGACTAGTGAATACCAAAAAATGATTGCAGGAGAGAACTACAGCCCTCAAGATCCTGAATTGAGATCATTGGCTGCTCGCTCGAGAGATTTTCAGTATCGTTTTAACCAAGAACGAGATATTGAAAAACGCAGCGCTATCGCCAAGGAGTGGTTCGGCAGTACAGGGGAGAATCTGTGGTTGCATCCAGATTTAGTCTGTGATTATGGAGTTAACATTCACTTGGGGGAGAATTTCTATTCCAACTGGAATTTGACCATGCTGGATGTCTGTCCTATTACTATTGGAAAGAATGCCATGCTGGGGCCTAATTGCCAGTTTTTGACGCCGCTGCATCCGCTTGATCCAGTGGAACGAAATTCCGGCATTGAATACGGGGCGCCGATTAAGATTGGTGACAATTTCTGGGCTGGTGGTGGCGTAACGATTCTGCCAGGCGTGACGCTAGGAAATAATGTCGTAGTTGGAGCTGGTGCAGTGGTGACCAAATCATTCGGCGATAATGTTGTCCTAGCCGGCAATCCTGCTAAGATTATTAAGGAAATTCCTGTTCATGAAGAATAGAAGAACTCAACCATTTTCTCAATAATTAATCGAATAAGAAACAAGGAACTGTATTGCAGTTCTTTTTTTGAACTTTTTTACGAATAAGAAAGTGAGGTGATAAAAATGAATAATTTTGAAATTTATAAAATGAAAAAAGCTGGCTTAACCAATCAACAGGTCTTAAATATCTTGAGATATGCAGAAAATAAAGAGGGAGAGCTATCTTTGCGAGACAAGGCCGTCGTTTCTGAGTGTCGCAATCCCGCACTCTTTATGGAAAAGTACAAGCGACTTGATCTACCAGCTTTGAAAGAAGAGTTTGAACGTTTTCCGTCCTTTTCAATCTTGGATGATGTGTATCCTTGGGACTTATGTGAAATTTACGATGCACCGACTTTGCTATTTTTATCAAGGCAATTTAAATTTGCTAGAAATGTCTAAGATAGCGGTTGTTGGTAGTCGAGACAGCAGTAAGCAGGGCAATGCTGCTGTGCAGAAAATCATTAAGGAGTTGAATAATGAGCTGGTTATCGTCAGCGGTTTGGCTCGTGGGATTGATACCGTGGCCCACATGGCTGCCCTGCAAAAATGGTGGCCAAACTATTGCTGTCATTGGGACGGGATTAGATGTCTTCTATCCCAAGGCCAATCAAAAACTGCAGGCTTATATTGGCAAAAAAATCATCTGTTGCTGACGGAGTATGGGCCAGGTGAGCAACCCTTGAAATTCCATTTTTCCAGAGCGAAATCGCATCATCGCTGGTCTTTGTCGTGGCGTTATAGTGGCAGAAGCCAAGATGCGCTCAGGTAGTCTGATTACTTGTGAGCGGGCAATGGAAGAGGGGCGGGATGTCTTTGCCATTCCAGGGTCTATTTTAGATGGGAAATCTGACGGTTGTCATCATTTGATTCAAGAGGGCGCAAAGTGCATTACATCAGGCTCTGACGTCCTTTCTGAGTACAAATTTTAAAATAAGTTTTCCTATAGAAATAGTTACGAGTTGACATCTATCAAAAAATAGTTTACACTCTATGAGATTTATTTCTTATAGAAGGTGTCTAATTTGGTAACAAAAACAAAGAAAAAGTCTACGACCAAGAAAAATCTTGTCATCGTAGAGTCGCCTGCTAAGGCAAAAACAATAGAAAAATATCTGGGACGAAACTACAAGGTTCTGGCCAGTGTCGGGCATATTCGTGACCTGAAAAAGTCTACGATGTCCATTGATTTTGAGAACAACTATGAGCCTCAATACATCAATATTCGTGGTAAAGGTCCGTTGATTAATGACTTAAAAAAAGAAGCGAAGAAAGCCAAGCAAGTCTTTCTGGCGAGTGACCCGGACCGCGAAGGAGAAGCTATTTCTTGGCATTTGGCCCACATTCTCAATCTAGATGAGAAAGAGAAAAACCGCGTTGTCTTTAATGAAATCACCAAGGATGCGGTCAGGAATGCTTTTAAAGAGCCGCGTCAGATTGATATGGATTTGGTCAATGCGCAGCAGGCTCGCCGAGTTCTAGATCGCTTGGTTGGTTACTCTATTTCCCCTATTCTTTGGAAGAAAGTCAAAAAAGGCCTGTCAGCTGGTCGGGTGCAGTCCGTTGCTCTCAAGCTGATTATTGACCGTGAAAATGAAATCAATGCCTTTAAACCAGAAGAATACTGGACAATTGACGGAACCTTCAAGAAAGGGACTCGTCAGTTTCAAGCCAGCTTTTACGGCATGAACGGCAAGAAGATGAAGCTGACTAATAACGAAGATGTCAAAGAAGTTCTGTCTCATCTTAAGGGAGATGACTTTACAGTCGACAGCGTTGAAAAGAAGGAGCGCCGACGCAATGCTCCGCTACCCTACACGACTTCCTCAATGCAGCAGGATGCCGCTAATAAGATGAATTTCCGGACTCGTAAGACCATGATGGTGGCTCAGCAGCTCTATGAGGGCATTAATATCGGTTCTGGCGTGCAAGGTCTGATTACGTATATGCGTACCGACTCGACTCGGATCAGCCCAGTAGCGCAGAATGAAGCAGCTAGCTTTATTACGGATAAATTTGGCGCTAAATATTCTAAACATGGCAGTAAGGTGAAAAATGCTTCAGGAGCTCAAGATGCCCACGAGGCCATTCGTCCTTCCAGCGTTTCAATACTCCAGAAAGCATTGCAAAATATCTGGATAAGGATCAGCTTAAGCTCTATACTCTGATCTGGAACCGTTTTGTAGCCAGCCAAATGACAGCAGCAGTCTTTGACACAATGAATGTTAAGCTGGGGCAAAATGGTGTCCAATTTGCTGCCAACGGCAGTCAGGTCAAGTTTGATGGCTATCTAGCTATTTATAACGACTCTGACAAGAATAAAATGCTGCCAGATATGGAAAAGGGTGATACCGTCAAGCGTGTCAATACCAATCCGGAACAGCACTTTACCCAGCCGCCAGCTCGTTATTCTGAAGCGACTCTCATCAAAACTTTGGAAGAAAATGGCGTTGGTCGTCCATCTACCTATGCACCGACCATTGAGACCATTCAGAAACGATATTACGTTAAGTTGGTTTCCAAGCGCTTTGAGCCGACAGAATTGGGTGAGATTGTCAATTCATTGATTGTCGAATTCTTCCCAGGCATCGTAAATGTGAAATTTACAGCCGAAATGGAAGCAAAACTGGATGATGTAGAAGTTGGAAAAGAACAGTGGCAGAAGATCATTGACGAGTTTTACAAACCTTTTGAAAAGGAAGTAGTTAAAGCTGAGTCTGAAATGGAGAAAATCCAAATCAAGGATGAGCCAGCCGGTTTTGATTGTGAGGTCTGTGGCAGTCCCATGGTCATTAAGTTAGGTCGATTTGGCAAGTTCTATGCCTGCAGTAATTTCCCAGACTGCCGTCACACTCAGGCTATTGTCAAGGAAATCGGCGTGACCTGTCCACAGTGCCAGAAAGGTCAAGTTATCGAGCGTAAGACTAAGCGAAATCGCATTTTCTATGGCTGTGATCGTTATCCAGATTGCGATTTCACATCTTGGGACAAGCCGGTCGGACGTAACTGTCCAAAATGCGACCACTATCTAGTTGAAAAAGAAAGTCCGTGGTGGCGGCAAGCAAGTGGTCTGCAGTAATGGCGACTATCAAGAAGAAAAAGTGAAATAGTTAGCCCAGTAAATCTTTTTACATAATTTACATTGTGTAAAAAGATTTTTTATAAAAGGTAGGTCCCTTTATGAAAGATAAATTTGCAGAATTTCTAAAAATCGCGTCTCAACTGAACAAGATGGGAATCGTTCCACTGCTGATGGGTTCTCTAGGTCTGGAGCAGGTTACTGGTCAGGACTGGCAGGCGCGCGATATCGACATTCACGTTCACGGTGATGAGCGTGGCTGGGAAGCACCTGATGAAGAGCGTATTTATGATATGGACAAGATTGGGCCCATGATGGAGCGCTTGGGCTATCGTTTGGCCGACCTGCACGAGCATGAATTCCAAAAAGAAGGCTTGTCTATTGAATTCGGGGTCATGGAAACCTTGGAGTCCTTTTCAGGTGTGTCAATAGCGGAGCTGTCTCGAAAAGAAGTTGAAGGTGTTAAGTTTCTACTGCCAACTTCAGAGCAATTTTTAGCTATCTACCGCGCCTCTTCTCAAGATTCTTATCGAAATGATAATAACAATCATAAAGATTTTGCTAAGATTGCTTATTTAGAAAAAATGACAAAGTGATGGACAGACGGGAATCCTCCTGTCTGTCTTTTTTACTGTCTTTTTGTTATAATGGTCAGAGTGAAAATCTAGAAATATCCAAGGGAGAGAATCATGTCATCATCCTATATCAATGTTATCGGAGCTGGTCTGGCTGGCAGTGAAGCAGCTTACCAGATTGCTAAGCGTGGAATTCCCGTCAAACTTTATGAAATGCGAGGTGTCAAGTCGACGCCTCAACACAAAACTTCGGACTTTGCAGAATTGGTCTGCTCTAATTCTCTGAGAGGAGATGCGCTGACCAATGCAGTTGGTCTGCTAAAGGAAGAAATGCGGCGGTTGGATTCAGTCATCTTAAGGTCAGCAGAAGCGACTCGGGTGCCGGCGGGTGGCGCTCTAGCGGTTGATAGAGAAGGTTTCTCGCAGATGGTGACTGAGCTAGTATCCAATCATCCACTGATTGAAGTCATGCGCGAGGAAATCACCGAAATTCCAGAAGATGCCATTACAGTCATTGCGACAGGTCCGCTTACCAGCGATGCTTTGGCAGAAAAAATCCACGCGCTCAATGGAGGCGACGGTTTTTATTTCTACGACGCAGCAGCGCCTATTATCGATGTCAATACCATTGATATGACCAAGGTTTATCTCAAATCCCGCTATGACAAGGGCGAAGCGGCCTATCTCAATGCGCCAATGACTAAACAAGAATTTATGGATTTCCATGAAGCTTTGGTCAATGCGGAGGAAGCACCGCTTAATTCCTTTGAAAAAGAAAAATACTTTGAAGGCTGCATGCCTATTGAAGTTATGGCTAAGCGAGGCATTAAAACCATGCTTTATGGTCCGATGAAGCCGGTTGGTTTAGAATATCCAGATGACTATCAAGGACCTCGCGACGGAGATTTTAAGACTCCATACGCTGTAGTGCAGCTTCGTCAGGACAATGCAGCGGGCAGTCTTTACAATATTGTCGGCTTCCAAACTCATCTCAAGTGGGGCGAGCAAAAGCGGGTCTTTCAGATGATTCCTGGCCTTGAGAATGCAGAATTTGTCCGCTATGGTGTCATGCACCGAAATTCTTACATGGACTCTCCAAATCTGCTGGAACAGACTTTCCGATCTAAGAAACAGCCCAATCTTTTCTTTGCAGGACAAATGACGGGGGTCGAAGGCTATGTTGAATCAGCAGCTTCTGGTCTAGTTGCTGGTATCAATGCCGCTCGACTCTTCAATGGAGAAGAAGCACTTGTTTTTCCAGAAACAACAGCTATCGGCAGCCTGCCACATTATGTTACCCATGCTGACAGCAAGCATTTCCAACCCATGAATGTCAATTTTGGTATTATCAAAGAGCTTGACGGCCCTCGAATTCGTGATAAGAAGGAGCGCTATGAGAAAATTGCTGAGCGCGCCTTACAGGATTTACAGCCTTATTTGGATAAATAATCTATTTTCTATTATTATCTAATAAAAATCATTAAAAAGTTAGGAAATTCCTAACTTTTTTTGCTTTAATTTGTGATATAATAAATAAAAAAATTTTGAAAATAGAAAGTTTTCTGAAAATGAATAAATCCTATTTCTATCTTGATATGAAAACCCATGAGTTGGTGGTTCCTTACACCAAACAAAAGCGGCGCGTGCGAGTACTGCTACCTAAAAATTATGAACAAGATACTAAAAAGACCTATCCTGTCGTCTATTTTCACGATGGCCAAAATGTCCTTTATAGCAAGGAGTCTTTCAGTGGGCATTCTTGGAAAGTGATTCCGACAATCAAGCGCAATCCCGATATTGAAAAAATGATAGTCGTGGCTATTGACAATGATGGACCACGACGGATGGATGAGTATTCCGCTTGGAAGTTTCAGGAGTCCAATATTCCTGGTGTCCAGTTTGGCGGCAAGGGAACAGAGTACGCAGAGTTTGTCATGGATGTCGTCAAACCTTTTATTGACGAAACCTATCGGACTAAGCCTGACCGCCAGCATACGGCTATGATTGGTTCTTCACTGGGGGGCAATATTACCCAATTTATCGGCATTGAATATCAGGATCAGGTCGGCTGTCTAGGTGTTTTTTCATCGGCCAACTGGCTCCACCAAGAAGCTTTTGACCGCTATATAGAACGCCAGAAGTTGCACTCTGACCAGCGAGTTTTCATCTATGTTGGCACGGAGGAGGCTGATGATACAGATAAGACCCTCATGGCAGGCAATATCAAACAAGCCTATATTGATTCTTCGCTCAGTTATTACCGCCAGCTGATTGCTGCTGGTGTGGAGCTGGACAATCTGCACATCAAAATCCAATCTGGAGCGATTCACAATGAAGTGGACTGGGCGGAAAATCTACCTGACTGTTTCCGCTTTATCAGTGAAAAGTGGTAGAAAAAGAAGCTAAAAGGAGAAAAGAAATGCATGTAGAATTTTTAAGTCATTGGAGCGGTCATTTGAACCGTGAAATGTATGTCAATCGTTACGGTCATGCTGGCATTCCAGTGGTAGTATTTGCCTCGTCAGGCGGTTCTCACAATGAATATGCTGACTTCGGCATGATTGAAGCCTGCTCTTGGTTCATCGAGACAGGGAAGGTGCAATTTTTTACCTTGAGCAGCGTAGATAGCGAAAGCTGGCTGGCGGACTGGAAACATCCCCATGACCGCGCTGAGATGCACCGTGCTTATGAGCGTTATGTTATTGAAGAGGCGATTTCTTTTATAAAACATAAGACAGGCTGGTTTGATCCAATGATGACGACAGGCTGCTCTATGGGCGCTTATCATGCCGTCAATTTCTTCCTCCAGCATCCAGATGTTTTCAATAAAGTGATTGCCCTCAGTGGTGTCTATGATGCACGCTTCTTTGTCGGTGACAATTTGAACGACGAAGTCATTTATCAAAACTCACCAGCTGACTATATCTGGAACCAAATGATGGTTGGTTTATTGACCGTTATCGCCAGGCTGATATTATCGTTTGTACCGGTTTGGGCGACTGGGAGCAGGATGGCCTTCCTTCATTTTACACACTGAAAGAAGCCTGCGAACACAAAAACATCCCAGCTTGGTTTGCCGAATGGGGCCATGATGTGTCTCATGATTGGATTTGGTGGCGCAAGCAGATGCCTTATTTCTTGAGCCAGTTAAACCTCTAAAATGCTAAGTAGAAAGGAAGTCTTACTATGAATTATATTGTTATTTCACCTTATTATCCAGAAAATTTCCAGCAGTTTACGATTGAGCTGGCTAACAAGGGCATTACAGTGCTTGGTATTGGACAGGAGCCTTTTGAGCAGTTAGGCCCAGGCCTTCAGAGCGCTTTGACAGAGTATTTCCGTGTTGACAATTTGGAAAATCTGGACGAAGTTAAACGAGCGGTAGCCTTCCTTTTCTATAAACATGGACCGATTGACCGCATTGAGTCCCACAATGAATACTGGCTGGAGCAAGATGCCCAGTTGCGGGAACAATTTAACGTTTTTGGAGCCAAGCCAAATGACCTGAAAAAGACCAAATTCAAGTCTGAAATGAAGAAACTCTTTAAGAAAGCTGGTGTGCCAGTCGTTCCAGGTCAGGTTGTCAAAAAACTATCGGATGTGGATCAGGCAATCAAAAAAATCGGCCTTCCTCTGATTGCCAAGCCAGATAATGGAGTAGGGGCTGCAGCCACGTTTAAAATTGAAACAGCTGCAGATGTCGAGCATTTTAAAGAAGAATGGGATCAGGAGACCGTCTATTTCTTTGAAAAATTTGTGACTTCTAGTGAGATCTGTACATTTGATGGCCTGATTGATTCTGAGGGGGAATATTGTCTTTTCAACAACTTTTGATTACGCCTACACACCGCTAGACCTCATGCTTTATAAAATGGATAATTCTTACTATGTCCTCAAGGAGATGGATCCAAAACTTCGTGCTTATGGGGAAGCTATCGTTCAAGCATTTGGCATGAAAGAGCGCTTTTTCCATATCGAATTTCCGCAAAGACGATGATTATATAGCTATCGAATACAATAACCGTCCAGCAGGTGGTTTCACCATCGATGTGTATAATTACGCTCACTCAATCGATCTCTATCGTGGATACGCGAATATTGTTGCGGGTGAGTCCTTCCCTGAGTCGGACATAGAGCCGTTATTCTGCTTGGCAACGTCTCGTCGCGCAAGCTCACATTATGCTTATTCAGAGGCAGAGTTGTTAGAGAAGTATCGGGATAACTTTAAAGTCAAAAAAGACATGCCAGCGGCCTTTGCTGAGTTGCAAGGAGACTACCTCTACATGCTGACCACTCCAAGTCGGGAGCAGATGGAAGAGATGATTGCGGACTTTGGAAAGAAAGCAGAATAATTTTTTATAGCAAATAGTTCTCTTACAGCGGTGAACATCCACTCAGCATATATAATAGTGTTGCGGAAATAGAATGAGAATATAGTTTTGAATCTATTGAACCATTCAAAAAATCTAAGAATGATAGTTTGTGAAATATTTATTTTTGATTTATCAATCAGCCTATCCATGCGATATGCTGATTTTTCTTTGTGAAAAAATTTGAGCAAAAACTTTGACAGTGCTTTCAATATTCGCTAGAATAGAAGAGAAATAAATAATGCTTATACCCTGTATCATTCGGAATGATAGGACAGCTAGAGCGCTTGGAATATTCATGTGTCCTAGTTCAACTTAAACAGTTGCAGCTGCCCGTACATACGATTGAATGGGGTTTTAGAAAGGCAAAGAAATGGCAACTTTAGATAAATCTCTCTTATTAGAGATGTTTCGTAAGATGGAAGAAATCCGTCGTATGGACTTAAAAATTGCACAACTTGTAAAAAAAGGGAAAGTTCCAGGCATGACTCACTTTTCAGTGGGTGAGGAAGCGGCCAACGTTGGTGCAATGTTAGCTTTGAATCCGGATGATTTAATCACTTCTAATCACCGTGGTCACGGTCAAGCAATTGCCAAAGGGATTGACCTCAACGGAATGATGGCTGAAATCCTTGGGAAGTACACTGGGACCTGTAAAGGAAAAGGTGGTTCCATGCATATCGCCGACCTGGATGCTGGAAACCTCGGTGCCAATGGTATCGTAGGTGGTGGTATGGGGATCGCTGTTGGTGCAGCTCTCAGTCAGCAAATGCAGAAGACAGGTAAGATTGTCGTCTGTTTCTTTGGTGATGGTGCGACTAACGAAGGTGTTTTCCACGAAGCAGTTAACATGGCTTCTATCTGGAATCTCCCAGTTATTTTCTACTGCATTAACAACGGTTATGGAATCTCTGCGGATATCAAGAAAATGACCAATGTGGAACACATCCACGAGCGCAGCGCAGCCTATGGAATTCCAGGCATGTTCATCGAAGATGGAAATAATGTTCTGGATGTTTATGAAGGCTTCCAAAAGGCTGTCGAGCATGTTCGCAGTGGTAAGGGACCAGTTCTGATCGAGAGTGTGACCTATCGTTGGTTGGGACATTCGTCTTCTGACCCTGGTAAATACCGTACTCGTGAAGAAGTAGACGAATGGAAGAAGAAAGATCCAATCGAAAATCTTCGTAACTACTTGCTGGAAAACAAGATTGCGAGCGAGGAAGAACTTGAAGCTATCCAAGCTGGAGTCAAAGAAGCAGTAGACGCATCTGTCAAGTTCGCAGAAGAAAGCCCATTCCCGCCGCTTGAATCTGCCTTTGAAGATATTTACGCAGACTAAAGAGAGGAGAAAAAGAAAATGGAAACTAAAACTATGTCTTTTCGTGACACCATTATCCTCGCTATGTCTGAGGAAATGCGTCGCGATGAAAATGTACTCTTGATGGGAGAGGATGTCGGGGTCTTTGGTGGAGATTTCGGAACATCCGTTGGTATGCTGGAAGAGTTTGGACCTGAGCGTGTACGTGACTGTCCGATTTCAGAAGCAGCTATTTCTGGAGCAGCAGCAGGAGCAGCTATGACAGGTCTTCGTCCAATCGTCGATATGACCTTCATGGACTTCGCTGTGATTGCCATGGATAATATCGTCAACCAAGCAGCTAAAACTCGCTACATGTTTGGCGGTAAAGGGCAAGTTCCAATGACCATTCGCTGCGCAGCTGGTAACGGAGTGGGCTCTGCAGCTCAGCACTCTCAGTCTTTGGAATCTTGGTTTACCCACATTCCAGGATTGAAGGTAGTAGCACCAGGTACTCCAGCTGATATGAAAGGTCTCCTCAAAGCTTCTATCCGAGACAATAACCCAGTTATTATCTTGGAATATAAGTCTGAATTTAACCAAAAAGGGGAAGTGCCAGTCGATCCTGACTATGTTATTCCGCTTGGCGTTGGCGAAATCAAAAAAGAAGGTACTGATGTAACAGTTGTTACCTACGGAAAAATGCTGCGCCGTGTCATGCAGGCAGCTGAAGAATTGGCAGAAGAAGGTATCTCTGTAGAAGTCGTTGACCCACGTACATTGGTGCCGCTTGATAAGGACATTATCATCAACTCTGTTAAAAAGACTGGTAAGGTCGTTCTGGTCAATGATGCCCACAAAACTAGCGGTTTCATTGGTGAAATTTCAGCGATTATTGCCGAGTCTGAAGCATTTGACTATCTGGATGCGCCAATCCGCCGTTGTGCCGGTGAAGATGTGCCAATGCCTTATGCACAAAACTTGGAAAACGCAATGATTCCGACTGTTGAAAGCATCAAAGACGCTATTCGGAAGACATATCATAAAGAATAAGGTATAATAAAGAAAAGGCTTTCTCATGGATTGGATTACATAGATTATTTTATGTAATCTAATCTAATCTTGTGTAGAGAGTCAAAGATGTTAAAACTTTCGTGATGGCTGATAGTCGTTACAAATAGCATTAAAACAACTTGTAGGGTTACGACTGGAAGGAATTAAAGCTACTTTTTCTTTGCAGTCAGTGCCTTTAGTATCATAATTAGAATTGGAGAGGTCATGGCTGATGATAAGCTAAGAGCGACTCCTGCTGCTAGAAAGTTAGCGGATGATTTGGGAATCAACCTCTATGATGTTTCTGGCTCAGGCGCAAACGGTCGTGTCCACAAAGAAGACGTGGAAACTTATAAAGATACAAACGTGGTGCGGATTTCACCACTGGCAAAACGAATTGCCCAAGAACATAATATCGCTTGGCAAGAAATTCAAGGAACTGGCCATCGTGGCAAGATTATGAAAAAAGATGTCCTTGCCTTTCTGCCTGAAAATATTGAGTCGGATACGATTAAGTCTCCTGCTCAAATCGAGAAAGTGGAAGAAGTTCCAGACAACATCACTCCTTACGGTGAAATTGAGCGGATTCCAATGACGCCAATGCGGAAGGTTATCGCACAACGGATGGTTGAATCTTACCTAACTGCGCCAACCTTTACCCTCAACTATGATGTTGACATGACAGAAATGTTGGCTCTGCGTAAAAAAGTTCTAGAGCCAATCCTAGAAGCAACTGGCAAGAAAGTAACTGTGACAGACCTGCTTTCGCTTGCTGTTGTCAAGACATTGATGAAGCACCCTTATCTCAACGCTTCATTGACGGACGAAGGAAAGACGATCATCACTCACAATTATGTGAATTTGGCTATGGCGGTCGGTATGGACAATGGTCTGATGACGCCAGTCGTCTACAACGCAGAAAAAATGAGCTTGTCAGAGTTGGTTGTGGCATTTAAAGACGTTATCGGACGTACTTTGGATGGCAAATTGGCACCGAGCGAGCTACAAAACTCAACCTTCACGATTAGTAACTTGGGAATGTTTGGTGTACAGTCTTTTGGACCAATCATCAACCAACCAAACTCTGCTATCTTGGGTGTCAGCTCAACAGTTGAAAAACCTGTCGTTGTGAATGGAGAAATCGTTATCCGTCCAATTATGAGCTTGGGCTTGACCATTGACCACCGTGTAGTTGATGGAATGGCAGGAGCTAAGTTCATGAAGGACTTGAAGGCTCTGATTGAAGACCCAATTTCAATGTTGGTATAAGATTTTCTTTGCTAGTCTGAAAAGCAAAGAAGCGCTCAGCAAATGAAGAACTAATTAGAAAAGGAAATAAAAATGGCTTTAGAAGTAATTATGCCAAAAGCCGGCGTGGATATGACCGAAGGACAAATTGTTCAATGGAATAAAAAAGTCGGCGAATTTGTCAAAGAAGGGGAAATCCTTTTGGAAATCATGACTGACAAGGTCAGCATGGAATTGGAAGCAGAAGAAGATGGCTACTTGATTGCCATTCTCAAGGGTGATGGCGAAACTGTCCCTGTAACGGAAGTTATCGGTTACCTTGGTGAAGAAGGCGAAAATATCCCAACAGCAGGAGCAGCAGCGCCAGCAGCTAGCCCTGCACCTGCAGCAAGTGCATCAAATGATGATGGTAAGAGTGATGACGCTTACGATATCGTTGTTATCGGCGGTGGTCCTGCTGGATACGTAGCTGCCATCAAAGCGGCTCAACTTGGTGGCAAGATTGCCTTGGTTGAAAAGTCTGAACTCGGCGGAACTTGCTTGAACCGTGGCTGTATCCCAACTAAGACTTATCTCCACAATGCTGAAATTATCGAAAACATCGGTCATGCAGCAAATCGTGGTATTGTCATTGAAAATCCAAACTTTACAGTTGATATGGACAAGCTCCTAGCAACCAAGTCTAAAGTTGTCAATACCTTGGTGGGTGGTGTTGCTGGCCTTCTCCGCAGCTATGGCGTAGCTGTTCATAAGGGTGTTGGTACCATTACTAAAGACAAGAATGTTTGGTTAATGGTTCAGAATTGCTTGAAACCAAGAAGATCATCCTTGCTGGTGGTTCAAAAGTCAGCAAGATTAACGTTCCTGGTATGGAATCATCTCTTGTTATGACCAGTGATGATATTCTGGAAATGAACGAAGTGCCAGAAAGACTCGTTATTATTGGTGGTGGTGTTGTTGGTATTGAGCTTGGTCAAGCCTTCATGACATTTGGTTCAAAAGTTACAGTTGTTGAAATGATGGATCGTATCGTTCCAGCCATGGATGCGGAAGTTTCTAAGAACCTTCGTCTCATCTTGGAGCGCAAGGGTATGACAATTCTGACTGAAACTAAGTTGGAAGAAATCATCGAAGAAAACGGCAAACTTCGTATCAAGGTTGAAGGAAAAGAAGATATCCTCGCAGATAAAGCTCTGCTTTCTATCGGACGTGTGCCAGATCTAGAGGGTATTGGCGATGTCGAGTTCGAATTGGATCGTGGCCGTATCAAGGTCAACGAGTACATGGAAACTTCTGTTCCAGGTATTTACGCACCGGGCGATATCAACGGTACCAAGATGTTGGCCCACGCAGCCTTCCGTATGGGTGAAGTTGCTGCTGAAAACGCCCTTAAAGGAAACCATGTTGTAGCGAAACTCAACTTGACTCCTGCAGCCATTTACACTCTTCCTGAAGTTGCTGCAGTTGGTTTGACTGAAGAACAAGCTCGTGAGAAATACGATGTTGCCATCGGTAAATTCAACTTCGCGGCTAACGGTCGTGCCATCGCCTCAGATGCAGCTCAAGGTTTGTTAAAGTTATCGCTGATAAGAAGTACGGAGAAATCCTTGGTGTTCACATCATTGGTCCTGCAGCTGCAGAATTGATCAACGAAGCATCAAGCATCATCGAAATGGAAATCACTGTTGAAGAAATGCTCAAGACTATCCACGGACACCCTACATATTCTGAAGTGATGTACGAAGCGTTTGCGGATGTTTTGGGAATGGCTATCCACTCACCTAAGAAAAAATAAAGGATGTCTCGTCAATGAAATATATCATTAACAATAGCAATGATACTGCCTTTAATATCGCTCTCGAGGAGTATGCTTTTAAGCATCTCCTTGATGAGGATCAAATTTTCCTGCTCTGGATCAATAAGCCATCAATTATTGTCGGGCGCCATCAAAACACCATCCAAGAAATCAACCGCGACTATGTACGGGAACATGGTATCGAAGTTGTGCGCCGCATTAGCGGTGGTGGAGCTGTCTACCACGATCTTAACAATCTCAACTACACGATTATTTCTAAAGAAGATGAGAATAAAGCCTTTGATTTCAAATCTTTCTCAACGCCAGTAATCAATACCTTGGCTCAACTTGGTGTAAAGGCTGAATTCACTGGCCGCAACGACTTGGAAATTGATGGCAAGAAATTCTGTGGCAATGCCCAAGCTTACATCAATGGCCGTATCATGCACCATGGCTGTCTGCTCTTTGATGTGGATTTGTCAGTCTTGGCCAATGCTCTTAAAGTTTCTAAGGATAAGTTTGAATCCAAGGGAGTTCAATCTGTCCGTGCTCGTGTGACCAATATTGTGGACGAGCTACCAGAGAAAATCACTGTTGAAGAGTTTAAGGATCTTCTCCTGGCTTATATGAAAAAAGAATACCCTGAGATGACTGAATACGTCTTCTCAGAAGAAGAATTGGCGGAAATCAATCGTATCAAGGATACTAAATTTGGTACTTGGGACTGGAACTACGGCAAATCACCTGAATTTAACATCCGTCGTGGAACAAAATTCCCTAGTGGTAAGGTCGAAGTTTTTGCCAATGTTATCGAGTCTAAAATCCAAGACATCAAGATTTATGGTGACTTCTTTGGTATCGAAGACGTCGCAGCAGTAGAAGATGTCCTTCGCGGTGTTCGCTATGAACGTGAGGATGTCCTCAAAGCACTGGAAACAATAGATATTACCCGCTACTTTGCTGGTATCAGTCGTGAAGAAATCGCTGAAGCAGTAGTAGGATAAAAACATGAGAGATTCGCTTTTGCGGATCTCTTTTTTGAACTCAGATTTACCTATAAATAGTTTCTAATATATCGCTTTCATGGTATACTATAGATGGATAAAGTCGTTTGAAAAACTTGAAGTATCTCTCTTCAATCTCTCTTTAGAAAGTGTGATCTTATGAAACGAGTCTTTATTTTCTTTTCTAATCTTTTTGTCACTTGTTTTCTTCTTTGGATTGCCTTTATTTCGCCAAATACGCTCATCCACCGAAGTCTCCCTGTAGTAGGAGTTCTTAAACAAGAAAGAACTGTCACCTATGAGGAGCTTTCAGCCAATTTAGATCAGTTAGCAAGGGAAAGCAATAGTGTAATCGCTCGCCAGATTCAACAAACGGATTCGCAAGGTCAGGTCAAGTTCTCCTACGATCTCTACGGAGAGGGAGAGATGCCAAAGGGCATCAAAAAAGCGGGTAAAGAACTTGCTTCCAAGAAAAGCTTACTTACCAATTACTATATACTCTCAGGGAAGTTACCACTCGAAAAGTTGGATCAAAAACTACACGAACTCGGTTTTTCAAAGACTTTCATGAATAAACCTAATCACTTACAGAATTTTATCGCATTCTTTGGATCTGGTTCCCAATCCTTAGCCTTGGTTATTTTTATTCTTAGCTTTAGTGCATTGGCCATTATTCAAAAAACACTTGAATTGAGGAGTGCAGGGATTCGTTATATTGCAGGGATGAGACGGTACCAACTCTTTGGACGTTCTCTCACGGAAGACAGCAGAGAGCTGCTTTTAGGATGTATTGGAGCCAGTGCCTTAGGATCCATTTTGATTTATTGCTTACAATTAACCCCCTTTGCCTATTCCTTCATTATTTCAAGTAGTATCATTTATAATACGCTCTTGCTCATCGTATCTGCTCTCCTGTCCTTTATATTTGCATTCAGCATCCAGACGGTGCACTTGGTTAGCCTTTTAAAAGGGAAAATTCCAGTAAAAAGGATTTTATTTTTTCTCTTTACCTGTCAATTTCTCGCTGTTGCTCTCATTGGCCTTGCTATCCATCGGGTCAGTATCTATGGTTCTGTCTGGCAGACTTACCAAGAGGGGAAAGTGGCTTGGTCTAAAGAGACGAATTGGGTTCAAATTGGTGTAAATCGGGAGGATTTTTCACAGAATACAAACAAAGAGACGCAAATTGAAAACAGAGCCAAATGGACTAAGCTAATCGAGTCTGGCATTGAAAAAGGCGGTCTCTTGGTCTATCATCAGCTCGTATCTTTTAATTCAAAAGGCCTCATGAATGATCCTAGAACAGGTAGAACTCTTTCAATCACAGATTACGATCCTCTTGCCAATACCCTATATGTCACTCCAAATTACCTTGATATCCAAAGTATCTCAGTTTCCTCTGAGGAAAAAGAGCGCTTGAATCACTTGCAATCTGGAGAATTTGGGCTCTTGCTCCCTGAAAAGTTGAAGGGTCAAGAAGAGGAGTTGAAAAAACGGTATGAAGATTATCTGACTCCTAAAGATGAACAAGGAAAGAGCCAGTTAGCCATGAAAGCACGGGTGACCTATCTTCCTAACAACCAAAAACGCTTTATTTATAACAATACACCTATGAACTATCAGCAATTCTTGACCGATCCGATTTTGGTTGTTGTTAGACCTAAAAGCTTTGGTGGCTACGACAATCCTTATTTCTCTCAACTCAATTCTTATCTGTATTTTGATGGACTTGAAAAAAGCAAGAAGCTAGTAGCTGAGCATGGGCTTGAAAAAAACGTAAGTCAATATGACTATGCAGCAGCTGTCTATCAGCAGATGATGCAATCCATTCAATTAGAGAACCTCATGGCCATTGCTGGAGGTATCTTCGGAATGGCGACCTCCATTCTACTCTTTAATACCATGAATTTCCTCTATTTTGAAGAGTTTAGAAGACCAATTTTTCTGAAGAAAATTGCGGGTATGGACTTCTTGAAAATTCACCAAAGTATGCTCGTATCGGAGATTGCCATGCTGTTATTAGGTAGTGTCTTGATTTTCTTTCTCACACAGGAATGGTGGATCGCTCTTGTCACGCTCTTATTATTTGCGACCAATGCATGGCTGATTCTCCTTTACCGCTCGCATGGAGAAGAGCATTTCTTGCCCATTATTCTGAAAGGAGCCTAATATGATCAAAATAGAACACCTGGCAAAATCATTTGGAGAACGGACTGTCTTTCAGGATATCAATCTGCAATTTTCAGCAGGAAAGGTCTATGCCCTAATCGGAAATAGCGGTTGTGGCAAAACAACCCTACTCAATATTCTGGCTAAGCTAGAACCTTATGATAAGGGAGGCATTAGCTACCGAGGGCAAGAGCTTAAGCAAATCAAATCTCATCACTTTTTCAAAAATGAATTAGGCTATCTCTTTCAAAACTTTGGTCTTCTTGAAAACGAAACCGTAGCTGCCAATTTAGAACTTGGTTTGATTGGTCAAAAATCGACTAAACAAGAGAAGAAGCAGCGAGAAGAAGAAGTCTTAGAAAAGGTTGGATTGGATTATCTCACACTCGATCAAAAAATCTACGAATTATCAGGCGGAGAAGCGCAACGTGTCGCCTTGGCCAAAGTCATCCTCAAGGACCCCCCATTGATTTTGGCGGATGAACTGACTGCAGCACTCGATCCCGAAACTTCACAAGAAATTATGAACTTACTGTTATCATTGAAAAAGCCCGACCGTTTGATGATTATTGCAACGCATAACCCAGCGATTTGGGAAAAAGCCGATGAAGTGATTCGGTTAAATACGATTTAAGTAAAAATGCTCTATGATTTTTTGTTCATAGAGCATTTACTGTTGCATGTGTCATAATTTTAGTTCTGTAAACTATAGTTTGTCCAGAGCATTCTTTTGCTCATCATTGACGATATGAGTATAGAGGTCAGTGACTTGTGTACTGGCGTGTCCTAGCTGGTGGCTGACAAGAACTTGAGATTTAGTTGCATCATACAAACGTGTAGCAAGTGTATGGCGGAGTTTGTGAGGCGTCACTCGCACCTTGAAGTCCTCAGAATACTTGGCTACCATTTTTTCGACACTGGAAGCATCAATTCGATTCGGAGTGCCACGGTATTCCGTCAAAAAGAAGGCTGTATCAGTCTTTTCGGCCTTGTATCGTTTGCTCCGAATGTTTAGATACTCTTCTAAATAGGGCTTGGCAAAAGCAGCAACATTGACAGAGTCCCTTTTACCGCCTTTTCTTGTCACTTCAATGACCATCATCTTTAGATTGATGTCTTTTAGGTCCAGATTGACAGCTTCAGACAGACGAACACCAGAGGCTAGCAGCAAGGCAATGATGGCTAAATCTCGTTCTTTGTTCTTGTTGAAAGAGGACAGGGCGCGATTAGAGAGCTTCTTAGGGTACTCCGTATCGATATATTGGAGAAATTCCTCGGTTTCATCTCCTAAAAAGAGCTTCTGCTTAATATTCTCTGCACGAGCAGCCAGAGTCTCCTTTTTCTTCTTAGTAGCAACCTTCTTCATCACATTTCGATAGAAGTAAGGCTCGCCCTGCTCATTTTCAACTTCCTCAGTTAAATATTTGTAAAGGCTGGACAAAGCCGACAGAGTCCGGTTGATGGTTGTCTGGGAAACACCGTTTTGCGTAGTATTAGCATTGAGGAGCGGCCGCTCCCGTAAGTATAGAATGAAGGCCTCCATGTCTTTCTTGGTCATATTTTCCAAGACCGAGAGAGGAATCTCAGCAATATGGGAAGCATCCGTGATACCAGATTCTAGCACCCAATTAAAAAAGCGATCATATTCTTTGAGATATTCGTATAGGGTTGTAAAACTATATGGCACCGCCAGCTTAGACTGATAATATTCCAAAATGTACCAGGGCATAGTGGCCTTGAGTTTGTCAATTCTTTCTAATAACAGTTCACGTCTCATCATATTTCTCCGTTTTTTCTGTAATAGTAGTATAGCATATCTAGATATTTTTTTCAAGAAAATTATAGTTTTTTTCGGAAAGATGATAGAGGGCATATATAGTCCAACCTTATTACAAAAAAACGGATAATAAAAAAACCATTGTAACCAAAAAAATTTTTTTGAGCTAATCATTGTCAATTATGTACTTTATTTAAGGGAATACTAAAAATTTTTTTAAATTGTACATTTTGACAATGAACCTGAAACTAAAAAAATTTTTTTCAAACGTACATTCATACAATAACACAGCTCATGAATCATGGCCGTGTTATACTTTACTTAAGCTAGTTAGCTAGTTCTCTTAGTTAATATTTACTTACCTTTTTATTTGCTTTTAAGTCCTTTATCTCTTTTTAGAATACGAAAAAAATATAGAAACTAAATAGAACTATACCTAAAAAAAGATAAAACAAAGAAACCAGACGTAAGTTTTTTTCGCCTCTAACAGCTAATACTCCAAGGGAAAAAAATACCGATAGCCATTATAGAAATTATGAGGATAAACCACAAGTAAATCATATAAAACTTATAAAAGATAGCAAAAGGACTTATTTTTTTGCTTATGCTTATCCTTCAATTTAAATAAAATAAATAAGGTATAGAAATAATTAAAATAAATAAAAATCTCATCTCTAGCACAACTTTTTACTTTCTATTTTGGATTTCCCACAAGATTTCCCAACTTCCAAATACCAAGCCAAAAAGAAATTGTTAGCATGATAAAGAATGTAAGGAACATATTATCGACTAGATTTTTTTACTCATCAAGCATAGTTCTCTAGCTATATAAGGAGACACGGGAAACAAAATGCACTGTACTATAGTAATTATTTTTTTCATGATTCATTAATAATACTGTCACATATGATACAGTATACTCCTTTCTAGGAAGATTTCTTTTTATCCCTATCTTTATTATAAGCCTACAGCAATTTAGATTCAATTTTTTTATATGAAAGTAGTTTCAGAATTCGAACTTTTAATTTTTTTATTATACATTGATTATTATTGAAAGTAAGGTACAAATTAATTTCTCAAATTAGAGGATATTATGTACTAGAAAACATACAAAATACCACTCCAGAATAATATACAAAACAAAAAAATAAAGTACATTTTTTTAAAGAATGTACTTTATGCTTCTAATTCAGTTGTATCAATGGTTTAAGTCTTGTTTAGTCAATTGTACATAAACTTTTAGTTTAAAACAGATAATAAAAACAAGACAGTATTGAGAAATTCAAAAACTAAACTCTGTCTTGTTTCACTAAAACTTATTCTTCTAATTTAATTTTTTGAAAATAATCCAATTGCCATTTTTGTGTTGCCTGAGCTGTTTTATTTAAATGTGTGCACCAGGACGGATAAAACCGCATAGCCATCTTTCCTTTACAATCCTTTGTAGAAAGAATTTTTTTACTGATAGCCACCTCTTTGGGAATGATAAATAAACCGCAATGACGGTCGTCGATGACGACAATCACCAGTTCATCACCCAAGTCTTTATCAGTATAAGGAATATTCTTGTTGTCTTGGTCTTTTTTCCAAAAGACTGTAAAGTAGCCTTCTTTTTTAGGTGTTTTCTTTGCCAAACGGCATCTTTTATATTCTTGATCATCCTTTGGATTAATCAAAATGCTTTCATAGTCTTCATTCCATTTTTCATTTATCAGATCAAAGTCACCATAATACCTATGAAGAATGTCTGTCATTTTCATTACTTTATTGTCTTCCTAATTATTTTACAGAAATAAAATTATGAAAAACATTGTGTTATCGGTTTTAGTTTAACCCTATCCCATCAAAAACTCCCTAATCAATTCGACGACTTGCTCATTTTGTGGCAAGGAAGAATGGTGTGCATCCTTGCCTGCGATGATTACCTCTCTGTGTGAAGCAATCTTTCCTTTGTAAATCAAACTCCCAGCCTCTACGCTGCTTCTATGAACAATGCCATCGCCATCTCGGAAAAATATTCCTAAAATCGATAAATGCTGCAGCTTCTTAGGCAGTTTTCCTTGGTTGGCTACAAAGTCGTCTAGCATTGGGACTCGATGATTGAGATTTTTCTTATTCAGATTGTAAGGACTACCAATAGTCAGGAGCTTTTCTATCTCTAACCCAGAATGGTTTGCAAGATATTGCTGCAGGAATACTGTATAAATTAGACCTCCATTAGAATGCCCCAGCGCCTGAAAACTGTTAAAAGAGTACTTCTCTCGTAAAACAGTTATGGCAGCGTTGAACATAGCGGCCTGCTTCTTGATATTTTTGTAACCATCTCGATTATTTTGAAAGCCAACCACAAAAATGGGGCTTCTGTCCTTTCGCTTCAAATGCCCACGATAAGTCATGTGGCCGTCATTCCAGACTTTGATACGAATGAGACTATGGTGAGGATGCTGGCCGTGATTGAGCTTTCTAACCATTTTGTTAAAACGATTCTCTGTTGCTGAACTGCCCGGAATCATGATAATTGGCTGAATATCAACTTTGCTAAAGGGCAGATGGCTGATGGGATGGGAAGTGAGCTTCGCTTGTATGTCGTTATAAAGCCGAATTAGATACTTAATAAACTTTTTCATTTCTTTTTTCCTAAGTGTACAAAACAAGCTACATAAACTAAATTATGTAACTTGTTTGCGATTACTTCCGTTTTTTCTTGTTTTTCTTCATTTGCTTGGCCATTTTATTCATGCTGCGGCGCATGAGGAATTCTCCAGCTTTTCCTTTGAGGCCACCGCCGAAAAGTTGACTCATATCTGGCATTCCTGCTCCGCCTAGGGCAGATAAATCAGGCATACCTCCTTGGCCCATCATGCCTTCTAAAGCTGACATATCCGGCATGCCCCCCGGCATATTTAGTCAGATTGTTAGGATTGAGCCCCATCTGTTTCATCATTTTGTTCATATCTCCAGATAGGACGCCCTGCATCATCTGTTTGGCTTGGTTAAAGTCCTTGATAAACTTATTAACTTCGACAAAGCTATTACCAGAACCAGCTGCAATCCGACGGCGACGGCTTGGGTTGAGCAGGTCTGGATTTTCCCGCTCGGCTGGTGTCATAGAGGATACGATGGCACGTTTACGGGCAATTTCTTTTTCATCCACCTTGATGTTTTTAAGAGCAGGATTATTGGCCATACCTGGCAGCATCTTGAGCAATTCTTCCATAGGCCCCATGTTCTGCACTTGGTCCAGCTGGTCGATGAAATCGTTGAAATCAAAGGTGTTTTCCCGCATTTTTTCAGCCATTTCAAGAGATTTCTTCTCATCGTACTCTTGAGCGGCCTTTTCAATCAGGGTCAGCATATCCCCCATACCGAGGATACGGCCAGACATACGGTCTGGGTGGAAGGTTTCGATATCGGTAATCTTTTCACCGGTACCAGTAAACTTGATAGGCTTGCCAGTGATCTGACGGACGGACAGTGCCGCACCACCACGGGTGTCCCCATCAATTTTAGTCAGGATAACCCCGGTTACTTCCAGCTGATTGTTAAATTCACGGGCTACATTTGCTGCTTCCTGACCAATCATGGCATCGACAACCAGCAGAATTTCATTTGGCTGTGCTAAAGCCTTGACATCAGCCAGCTCCTGCATGAGCTTTTCGTCAATTTGTAGGCGACCAGCCGTATCAATCAGAACATAGTCGTTGTGATTAGCCTTGGCCTGCTCCAAACCTTGACGGACAATCTCTACTGCTGGAATTTCTGTCCCCAAGGCAAGGACTGGCACATCAATCTGTTGCCCTAGTGTTTTCAGCTGATCAATAGCCGCTGGACGGTAAATATCCGCCGCAATCATCAAAGGACGAGCATTTTCTTCTTTCTTGAGTTTATTGGCCAATTTACCTGCAAAGGTCGTTTTACCAGCCCCTTGCAAACCGACCATCATGATAACAGTCGGAATCTTTGGTGACTTGATAATCTCTGCAGTATCAGAACCCAAAATGGCTGTCAGCTCTTCATCTACGATTTTGATGATTTGTTGAGCTGGATTGAGGGTGTCAATAACTTCATGTCCAATAGCTCGCTCACGAATCTTTTTAATAAAGTCTTTAACAACAGGCAGGGCAACGTCAGCCTCCAAGAGAGCAAGACGAATCTCCTTGGTCGCTTCCTGGATATCACTCTCAGAAATTTTGCCCTTTCTGCGTAGGTTTTTAAAGACGTTCTGTAAGCGTTCAGTTAAATTTTCAAAAGCCATAAAATATTTCTCCTCTTATATTATCAAATGATGAAAATGGACAGGTTTCTATCCGTTTTATTCTCGGTTATCAATGCTGGACAAAACCGCAAGCTGCTCCTGCAAATAGGGATCATCAGGGTATTTCTCCATAATCTGATCGAAAATCTGACTTCGGACGATATAGTCAGAGTACATGTGCAGTTTCATTTCGTAGTCTTCCAGAATTTTCTCTGTCCGCTTGATATTGTCATAGACAGCTTGGCGGCTCACATTAAACTCCTCGGCAATCTCAGCAAGGCTGTAGTCATCCGCATAGTAGAGCTCAATATAGTTCATCTGCTTGTCGGTCAGCAAAGCCGCATAAACTCAAACAGAGCATTCATTCGATTTGTTTTTTCAATTTCCATAAAGAATATTATACCAAATAATCCCTTTAAACTCCACTCTTTCGGTATGTTTGAAAATGGAGAATTATAAAAAAAAACTGCCGACTGACAGTTTTATAACATAATTTAAATTATGTAATTATTTGTTTTCTAAATAGAATTCAAAGCGTTCGCCGACATACTGGCTTTTTACATATTCAAAGGCCGTTCCATCATCAAAATAAGAAACCTGTGTCAAGCCTAAAATGGCGTGACCACGGGGAATTCCCAAGTATTTAGCGATTTTTTCCTTGGCCAAACGAGCGTAAATGGTCTGTTGGGACTTGCCAATTTTATAGCCATGCTCTTGTAAAGTTTGAAAGAAATGGCTGGTCACTTCTTCTTTCTTGAAATTCTTTATAAATTTCTCTGGAATCGAGGCAACTTCATAGACCACAGGGATATCGTCAGCGTAGCGAACACGTTCCATGCGGATGATGTTCTCTGTCTTATGGATGCCCAGCTTTTCGACTTCTCGCTCACTAGGCAGTGTCCGACGGTAGGAAATCAGCTGGCTGGACGGTGTTTTCCCTTGAGACTTCATAATTTCTGTAAAACTAGTTGTTCCACGCATTTTTTCCTGAACGCGTGTACTAGCGACATAAGTCCCACTGCCGACTCGCCGCTCAAGAACTCCCTCTTCGACCAAGAGAGTGATTGCTTGGCGTAGGGTCATTCTGCTGACCTCGAAAGTTTCAGCAAGATCACGTTCACTTGGTAAACGCTCGCCAATCTCCCAAATACCTTCGTCAATATCTTTTTTTATTTGATCATGTATTTCACATAAGCAGGTAACATCAATAGCCCTCTTTTCTGATTTTAAGCAGCTTTTTTATACATTTATTGTATTATCAATTAGTTTAAAAGTCAAACTAAATATCAATCAATGTAGGGAAATCCTATTTGATTATCATTTTTTAGAACAAATGTCTTAGCTTTTCAGTTATTTTACTTGGAGCTAGCCCTATAACCTTGGAAAAATTCGATTTTTGTGATAGAATGAGGGAAAAAGATTACTTCTTTCAAGAAAGGGAAAAGATGACAACTACAACTGAATTGCAAGATGTTGAAAAAATCATCGTGCTTGATTACGGCAGCCAGTACAACCAGCTGATCTCACGTCGCATCCGTGAAATTGGTGTATTTTCTGAACTTAAGAGCCACAAGATCACAGCGGATGAAGTCCGTGCTATCCGTCCTGTTGGGATTATCCTTTCAGGTGGGCCTAACTCAGTTTATGAAGAAGGTTCATTTGATATTGACCCAGAGATCTTTGAGTTGGGAATTCCAATTTTAGGGATTTGCTACGGTATGCAGCTTTTGACTCATAAATTGGGCGGGAAGGTGTTGCCAGCAGGTGATGCCGGCAATCGTGAATATGGTCAATCCAAGCTGACTCGTGCTACTTCTCTTCTTTTTGAAGGCACACCAGATGAGCAGCTTGTCCTGATGAGCCACGGTGATGCGGTAACAGAGATTCCTGCAGACTTTGTCCGTACGGGTACATCTGCAGACTGTCCTTTTGCATCTATTGAAAATCCTGACAAGAAAATCTACGGAATCCAGTTCCACCCTGAGGTTCGTCATTCTGAGTACGGTTACGATATTCTGCGCAATTTTGCTCTCAATATCTGTGGCGCTAAGGGCGACTGGTCTATGGATAATTTCATCGAGATGCAGATTCAAAAAATTCGTGAAACAGTCGGCGACAAACGTGTCCTGCTTGGCCTATCAGGTGGTGTTGACTCTTCTGTCGTAGGTGTCCTCTTGCAGAAAGCTATCGGAGATCAATTGATCTGTATCTTTGTAGATCACGGTCTTTTGCGTAAAGGCGAAGCTGATCAAGTTATGGAGATGCTGGGTGGCAAATTTGGTCTTAACATCATTAAAGCAGATGCAGCGAAGCGTTTCCTTGACAAACTTGCTGGCGTATCTGATCCTGAGCAAAAACGTAAAATCATCGGAAACGAGTTTGTGTATGTCTTTGACGACGAAGCCAGCAAACTGAAAGATGTGAAATTCTTGGCTCAAGGTACACTTTATACTGACGTTATCGAATCTGGTACTGACACTGCTCAAACTATCAAGTCTCACCATAACGTTGGTGGTCTGCCAGAAGATATGCAGTTTGAGCTGATTGAACCTCTAAATACGCTCTATAAGGATGAAGTGCGTGCTTTGGGTACAGAGCTTGGCATGCCTGATGAAATTGTCTGGCGCCAGCCATTCCCAGGACCAGGACTTGCAATTCGTGTCATGGGTGAAATCACTGAGGAAAAATTGGAAACTGTCCGTGAGTCAGACGCTATTCTCCGCGAAGAAATCGCCAAAGCTGGTCTTGACCGCGATATCTGGCAATACTTCACTGTCAACACTGGCGTTCGTTCAGTCGGTGTTATGGGCGATGGCCGAACTTACGACTACACAATTGCCATTCGTGCTATCACTTCTATCGATGGTATGACAGCTGACTTTGCCAAGATACCTTGGGATGTTCTGCAAAAATCTCTGTTCGTATCGTCAATGAAGTTGACCACGTTAACCGTATCGTCTACGATATTACCAGCAAACCACCTGCAACCGTTGAGTGGGAATAAAAATATGCAAAAACCAGCTAAAATCTAGCTGGTTTTTAGTTGCAATTTTTTAGATAGTCTTATTGACCTAGCAGGCCCTTAAAGAAATTGACGATTGCATTCCAGATATTGCTGAAGAAATTACCGCCATCTTCAAGAAGTCCGTTTGCATCAAAGTTAAGGTTGATATTATTGAATGTGTCACCAGCCTTTGAAACAATACTGTTTTTCAAGTCGGTGAGAGTTTTTGTGAAATCAGAATTTGTGATGACTCCGCTATTTGAAAGATTGACAGCAAAGTTAATAATCAGATTGATTTGGTCAGCTGTGACGGAACTGCTGAGACCGTAGTTTTTCAGTGTTTCTTCAACTATTTTACGGACATCAGCTTCTGTCAAGTTGCTGTTATTCTTTTTAGCATTGGCAACAGCTGTTTTAATATCTGTCAGAGCCACATTCAGCTTATCAGCATCGTAACCTTCCTTGCCCTGGTTCTCAGCGTTGATATTTGAAAGGGCTGCTAATTCTTCCTGAGCTAAGTCTTTATTTTCCTGGGGAACGCTTGCTCCATTTTCCTCCAGCGAGTAATAAATACCAGCCAGGGCGCTTTCTCCAGTTACAGGGATCGGTGCTGCTACTGTAATTTCTGCATGCTGCACGCCCAAGGTGACTGCCGCATTGCGATACATATCCTCTGTAACCTTGGTGATGTTTTGCGGCGTGACAATCTTGACTTGAAGCGGCTTCTTGTTGCCCAACTTCTTAATCTTAACAGAAGAATATAGCTGCAAACTAGGATCATTTGCCACATTCATAATCTTTGAATAGACATCAGGTGTCATAGTTTTCAGAGGTTTAGAATCACTCGATGCATTGTAGCCTAAGAGCTGAAGTGTTTGCTCTTTTTGACTGTCATCCAAGGAATAGCCCAAGACATACTCAGGCTGAACATAGGTTTCGTCAATGACTTTTTGAACGTTTGTATCAGCAGTTGCTGTGGATACGGTAAAGAGCGTAGCTACTAGAGCTCCTGCTGTCAATAATGTTTCTTAAATTTCATTTTACTCCTCAATCTATCTCTAAACAATAAGGTTTTAGAGAAGCTTCGAATATAATCAGCGGATTGCGCTATCACATTAAATTAGGAAAGGAAAACTTTCCATAGAACAAAATAGTATAAAATGCTTAAAGTTTTCTTATAGACGAAGAATAGCCTGCATTTCTTAAAATCATTTGCGCCAAAGAAAATCAATCAATAATCTATCTACTTCTGGATTTTCATGCAGCTGGCTATGCTGAGCCAGAGGGCCAGTCACTCGTTTTTCCTGATAGGACTTGGCATTGTCAATTACAAGATACTTGAGGCTGCGAGAAGAAACGTTTAAAACAGAACCATCCGATTGATTTTTAAAATCTCCATAGATATTAAGCACATCCACTTGATCTTGCGGATAAATTTCGCGCAAGCCCAGAAGTTTTTGATAGCTATCACTCATGGCGCTAGGTTCCCCTGTTTTGGAATCTAGAATGGTCAAATTAGCTGGCAAATCCATGCCCTTCAAACCATTGACATGATTGGCAATATTTACCTGCTTTTGTAGTTGTGGAAGTTCTTCATTTTGAGCATGCTCTAATAGGTAAAATAGGATAGACATATTTCCCATAGAATGTGCAACAAAATTCATCTTTTTAAAACCATATCTTGCTTGCAACTCTCTAACAACTGCTGCCGCATACTCTCCATCCTGAGCATAGTTGGCATTTCGATTGTCCTCGAACTCAACCATGACAATTGGATTAATGGCATCTTTCGGAATCTCTCCTTTAAGAGTTACTTGAGCATGACGATCAACTGTAGCAGTGACGATTGTCTGAGTAACTCCAGCTTGTCTGGCTGCCTCTACCATATGCTTTTCAGCATTAGCACTTGAGCCATAACCATGGAAAAAAATAAGGTCGGAGTCCTTGACTGAATATAGTCACTACTATTTAATTCTTTGGTTTGCCGATTGTAGATTAGAAATAAGCTAATAAGAGCAATGAACAGAAAAGATGGTAGTGCTATGATGGACCGTTTACTCATTTTCCACCTCCTATCTTGTATGGATCGTATTATAACATTTCTAATAGCCTTAAACAACTAAAGAAGACGATGTTCTAATTAAAAAAAGAATTCAAAGGAACCTAATTTGTATTAAATCGGATATGTTTTGTTTTTTTATTCGTATTAACTTGAATAGACAATCATCGTACCAAGAACTATCATGCTATTCAATTTTATCGTCATACCTTCTCTTATAAAAGCTTTTTTTAGCTTTTTTTGCGTGTACCGTCTGATGAAATCAGTTTTAGCTTCTGTGTAAGCATCACGATTGTACTCATACTTTTTCCATAAGATTAATTTTAACTGCTCGTAGTCTTTAGCGACAGCTGAATGATCTTTCAGATAGTCTCGAAAATAGAGTTCATCATGGTCTCCATAGTAGCGCAAATGCAAGTGAAAAACGCGTTCGGCAAAACCTTGCAGTGTGTAGCCCTTGTTAAAAGACATGCGGCCTTCTGACTCTGACATGGGCAGGTAGCCATACTCTAGCAATTTTCTCTTGATGCTACCCATATCTTCACTTCGAGGAATTTCTAAAAGAATATCAATAATCGGCTTAGCCCATATCCCCTCAATAGATGTGGAACCAATATGATGCATCTTATACAATTGATTTGCTGGCAAAAAACTTTGTATTCTTCTGCTTTCCTCTACATACCAAGCTGCCCAATCCTTATTGTGCTCCTCTAAGAAAATCGGGAACAACTGCCATAATTCTTCTAAAGACATATCTTCTAGGGCCTTTGCCATGTGACTTCTCCTTACCTTGTATCAAATGAGAATTAGAGTAAAGACCGGGAATCCTATCCCAGTCTCAGTTTTTATTACCAATAAAGCAAGCCATAAGTCAGTAAAACGCTGATCATGCTAAAGAGCGAGCCAATCAGGTAGTATTCTGCAAAAGACTGGCTTTCCGAAATTTTATTATAGCGGGCGATGGACTTAGCCGTAAAAACTAGCCCAATAGCAGTAAACTGCCCGAAAATAAGAGAAAGTTCCATAATCAAGCGCTCCAAAATCCCAATCATGGCACCAACTCCTGCGATAGTCTCTCCGCTGTCTTCTCCTGCCTGATACTTGCTGAAGAAGAGTTTAAAAAGGATATTGACTGGCTTGCCAGTAAGGGCGAAGAAAAAGAGAGAGCCTGCAGCATGAGGTAGCGCTCAGACAGCCAATTAGGAGCTGGAATTTGCTGCTGTCCTAAGAGAAAATAAAGAGCAAAAACGCTTATCAGATGCAAAACCTGATCCAATATAAAGGCAAATTTTTGAGCATGATGCCGGATAATCGATGAATTCAACCTATTCTTCAAGAAGTCAATAAGCGCATGACTGAGCCAGACCAAAGCGAAAAATAGCAGATACTTAGGTAAGATGAGCCCAAAGAACAACAAGGGCAAGAGAACAATTCCCAAGTGGAGAATCAAAAAATTTAACCGCCGGCTTTTGAGGTCGGCCATTTTCTGACTTTGAAGCTGAAAATCAGCTAGCACATGAGCCAGCAAAGTCAGTACAAGAATCGGATTCTGCATGAAAAATTCTGAAAATCCCATAAAATTTGTCATTGTTCAGCCTCCTTTGCTGCCTGTAGAATCATTCTCATAGCTAAACGGCGATTTCTCAGATAGATCTTCAAACCAGAGGACTTGAGTCGCTTACTAAGCGCACTGGGACTAATCTGCAACAGCTCTGCTATTTCTCCATGAGAAAAATTCTCGTCATAGATATATTCCATGAGCATCCGCTCCAGAACCTCTCTCTGACTGCTGTTCCACTTGCACTGGATAAAGGACGCAGCCGCCAACACCGTATTGACCGCCTGACTGAGCTCTTCATCTCCTAAGGATACAGCTATGCGACTGCTGCCATAATCATTTTTTTCGTGGACTGCGTTAATAGCTGCGCGTGCCCTCCAGTAGGCTGGACCGTCCGAGCCAATACTTTGCTCGCGATTGATATCCGTCACAATCTCACCCAGACCAAGACCAAAGCGAATCGGATGAGGAAAGCCTAAGGCAATCTGATCAATGAGCCGCATGATCTCAGGATTAGGCCGTAGCAAAGCCTGAAACTCATCTCCAGTCGTTACTGTAAAAGGCGACACCAGATAATCTCGATAATCCTGATTTAGCACCGCCATCAATTCCTGCAACTCTTGCTGCGCCTGCTTGCGGTTTTTAGCTGTTTTGACTCAATCAAATCTCCAATAAGAGCAATATAAAGCATACCAAACCTCCTTTAAGTCCATTATAAAGGAAAATTTTAAAAATGTCTATTAAAACGGCAACTTTTTATAATATCCATTGTAAAGGAAAGACCATTTTTTCTTTTTAGGTGCTGGTAAGGCAGGATAGGCAGCTTCAATCAAACTGCAAAGAAAGGAAGCGTCTTCTACTTCTTTTATACGAAGCATTGGCTTTGCGCCTAGATAAGGAGTTTCATAGACTGGATTTTCCAAAAGATCGAGGGCTGGCTGGACCGGCTTGATCATCAGGCGATTGTCATAAATCCCGCCAAATAAGCGACCTCGATAATAGAGCAAATATTCCCCCATCATCTTGCGAAAACTGATTTCTTGACCTAAGCCCTGCAGCTGCTTCAGGATAAAATCCAAATATTCTTGACTAGATGCCATCGGAACACCTCCATGAATTGTTACTTTATTATACCAAAAATGGATGAAGATTGCTGATGTACCTTCTTCAATCTGCAGTCTATCTATTCTAAAATAAGCAAAAAAAGCTAGACCTTACAAGTCTAACTTTTTTACTTCTTATTTTTTTAAAAGTCCTTCCTTGACCAGAAAGTCACGCGCGACGTCTTCTGCTTTCTTGCCTTCAATGCCAACTTGATAATTCATCTGGCTCATCTGGCTTTCCGTAATTTTACCAGCTAGTTTATTGAGAATAGATTCCAATTCTGGATGTTTTTCTAACAATTCAGCCTTCATGAGAGGTGCCCCTTGATAAGGAGGGAAAAGATGTTTATCGTCTTCTAAAATCTGAAGTTGATAGCGCTCAATTTCAGGGTCAGTCGAGTAGACTTCCATAATCTGAATATCACCTGATTTAATCGCATCATAGCGAAGGGCTGGCTCCATAGTTGATACATTGAGATTGAGTCCATAGACAGACTGCAAGCCCTTATTCCCATCTTCACGGTCGTTAAATTCTAGGGTAAAACCTGCTTTAAGCTTGTCTTGGACTGCTTTAAGATCAGAGATGGTTTTAAGATTGTATTCTTTGGCGACACTCTTAGGTACTGCGATGGCATATGTATTTTGATAAGCCATGTGATTGAGCAAGACTAGATTGTCCTGTTTTTTGATTCCATCACGTGCTGCTTCAAAAACTTCTTCAGCATCATTGCTGACCTTTGGAGCAGGCTGCAAGAGAGTTCCAGTAATCGTACCGGTAAACTCAGGATAGATATCAACATCACCTTTTTTCAGAGCTTGATAAAGGAAGTCGGTCTTCCCAAAATTAGGTTTGACTGTCACAGTCATATCCGTATTTTCCTCTATGAGAAGTTTATACATATTCATGAGAATTTCTGGTTCTGGACCTAATTTCCCAGCAATAACCAGATGATCCTTCTCCTGCTTTGGAAAAAAACTTGGAGTGTATGAAGCGCCGAGGCCGAGGATTAAGACCGCAAAAGCTGCAAATACCGTCCGAAGCTTAGCCTTTTCCATCCATTTAAGAAGACTGTTGAAAAGAATAGCCAAAACTGCGGATGAAATAGCTCCAATCAAGATCAGACTGGCATTGCGACGATCAATTCCTAGAAGGATAAAGGAACCTAGTCCACCAGCTCCGACAAGGGCTGCTAGAGTTGCTGTCCCGATAATCATAACCGTTGCCGTCCGAACTCCTGATACGATGACGGGCATGGCTAGAGGCAATTCAAACTTCTTGAGTCGCTCCCACTTGGTCATCCCAAAGGCGATTCCAGCTTCCTCTAAACTAGGATCAATCCCATTCAAAGCCGTGACAGTATTTTCTAAAATCGGGAAAATAGCGTAGATCACCAGGGCAGTCAGTGCCGGCAGTGTGCCAATCCCCATGAGGGGGATAAAGAGTCCCAGCAAGGCCATTGAAGGAATAGTTTGAAAGATTCCTGCAATTTGCAGTACCCAATTAGCTGCTTTTTTGTGACTATTGAGATAAATAGCGAGTGGAATGGTCAGGAAGATGGCCACTAGTAAGGTCAGAAGAGACAGCTGGAGGTGTTGCCCTAAGGCTGCCAACCATTCTCCAAAGCGCTCTTGAAAGGTAGAAATTAAATTAGCCATGTTGAACACCTCCAAATAAATCTGCTACGAAGCTGGTTGCAGGTGAAGATAAGATTTCCTCAGGTGTCGCTACTTGACGAATCTCTCCATCCTGTAAAACAGCAATCCTATCTCCTAATTTCAAAGCTTCGTCCGTATCGTGAGTGACAAAAATGGTCGTCATCCCAAACTCATTATGCAGTTGCTTGATCAAAGTCTGCAATTGTTTTCTCGAAATAGCATCCAAGGCTGAAAAAGGTTCATCCATGAGGAGAATCTTAGGCTGACCAATCATGGCACGAACAATGCCGACCCGTTGCTGTTCTCCGCCAGATAATTCACTTGGAAGTCGATGCCCATACTCATCTACTGGTAAACCAACCTTAGCTAAAAGCTCTTCTGTTTTCTTCGTAATTTCTTCCTTAGTCCAACCCTTCATCTCCGGAATGAGAGCAATATTTTCCGCAACCGTTAAATTAGGAAAAAGAGCAATGGCTTGTAAAACATAACCAGTAGAAAGACGAAGTTCACGCTCATCATAGTCTTTGATGCGCTTATCATCCATATAAATATTTCCATCAGTTGGTTCCAAGAGACGGTTAATCATCTTAATCATGGTCGTCTTACCTGACCCAGATGGTCCAACTAAAACCATGAACTCCCCATTCTCAATCCTTAAATTGACATCTCTCAAGACATCTTTTTCTGTATAGCGTAGCGCTACATTTTTATATTCAATCATTTCTTCTCCTTATTTATTACGATAACCTTGCCAAAAGACCGGCTACTTTCCAGATAAGCATGAGCGTCCTGGATTTGTTCAATAGAAAATACTGTTTCAGGTCGCACATCCACCTGATACCGCTCTACAAAGTCCACCAAAGCTTGAAGCTTATCTCGAGATACATTACCAGAAGCAAAGGTAGTCAAGTAGAGATTGCGGTAAAGCATTTCAATAGGGTCAAAGTCTGGAATAGTCCACTGACCGCCCAGCAAGCCACAAGAACAGATAATACCACCATCTGCCGTACGAGCAAATGTATCGAGAATAGCACTCGGACCGACAAGATCCAAGACCTTGTCAAACTGCTCTTCCGTTTGCAAAACGCCATCCTTATCCAAAATCACCTGGTCAAATCCTGCCTCTTTTAGTTGCTCTTCCTTGCCCAGACTACGGCTACTTCCCGCTAAATAGACATTTGGAAATTGCCCCTTGAGAAGTTTTGCAAAAGCAATCCCAACACCACTAGTCGCTGCTCGAACCAGAACTCGGTCTCCCTCTTCAATCTTGAGATTGAGATAAGAGCCAAATGCTGTATAGTAGGTTTCAGGCAGAGCGATTAAACTTTCCAAAGCAAGTCCTGTCCTCACAAGATAAACCTGTTCATCTGGTAGCAAAACATACTCAGCATAACCACCATCAAAAGCGCGCCCCATTTCTCCCATGATGGAGATGACTTGCTGCCCAACCTGCAAATCGGGACGATTGGTCTCCTCTACAAGTCCTACACATTCAATTCCTAAAATCCGCGGAAATTGAACGGAGGGCGATAGTCCTTGACGAGTAAAAATCTCGCTATGGTTGATCCCAAATCCTTGCACCTTGACCAAGGTCCAACCTTCTTTAACAGTCGGTTTTGGAACTTCCACAACCTCCAAAACTTCTGGTCCTCCAGCTTCCTTTACAAGCACAGCTTTCATCTTAGTGTCTCCTTTTAAAACTTCCCTCGATTCGTCAAGTCTTCTACCTTAGGCATGACTTCTTTATTGTCCCAATGTTCCACAATCAAGCCATTCTCCAAACGGAAGATGTCATACTGGGCATAAGCCACCCCATCGATCTGAGTCTGCCCATAGCTAACCACATAGTTTCCTTGTCCCAAAAGCTGGAAAACAAAATCAAAAGTAACCCCGTGCTCAGCCACATAGTTTTTATAAGCAGCACTTCCTTGTCCAATCTCATGACTATGCTGAATCAAATCGTCTGCCACATAATCACTCCACTGCTCCAGTTCCCCATTTTGGAAAATTTCTGTCAAGAAACGGCGAACCAACTTTTTATTTTCTGCTGTTTTGTCCAAATCCTTGATCTCAAAATCTCCAAAAATCTGGTCTAACTGTCCATTTTCCGGAGCACGATAGTAGTCAATGACATCCCAATGCTCCACGATACGACCATTCTCATCCGCACGGAAAGTATCTGTCGTCACCCATTGCGCTTCCCCGCCATTGAGATATTGATGAACATGAACAAAGACTAGATTACCATCTTCAATGGTGCGGACAATTTTCATCTCACGCTCGGGATGACGCTCAAAGAAATTTGCAAAGAAAGCCGCAAACCCTTCTTTCCCATCTGGCACACCTGTCGAGTGCTGAATGTAAGTATCTCCTACAGATTGGGCTTGAGCCTCAGCAACACACCCGTCTTGAATGGCATGAATATATAAATTTTGCGCATTTTGGACTTGTTTTGACATGATTTAAGCCTCTTTTTCTTTCTCTTTCAGATTGGCTAAAATACGTTCCTGATAATTTTCAAACTGGCGAATTTCATCTTCTGAGAAACCTTTGTAAAAAATCGCATCCAACTTTTGACTAACACGATGACCAACTTCTTTCTGGAACCAACCTTGCTCTGTCAACTTGACATATTTTTTTCTCTTATCTATTCCACATGGACTGATGGTGATCAGATTTTGCTCCTCAAGCTTCTTAATCATGGTTGTTAGCGTATTGTTAGCAAGACCAGTCGCCAGCGCAATATCTGTGGCTGTAGCACAGCCAGTTTCACTATTCCATAAAACCGCTAAAATCTTTCCCTGTTCACTCCGATAAAGAGCCTCAGGATCCTGATTCAGTAACTTTTGAAAAATCCTCCCATTCAACAAACGAATATGATGGGCAACTAAATGACTATCTTTCATACTTCTTCCCAATTTATTTCTATATCGAATTGTCTTTTATTTATTGTAACACCCGATATTACACTTGTCAAGAAATTTATTCGATTTAGAAATAATTTTAAAATGGATAAAGATCTTTAAACTCAAAGTTCCAAACTAAAAAGCCCAGTGTAAAGAGGAAATACCCCTCCCACACTGAGCTTATTTTATCTTAGTAATATTCACCCTGACGGTAATCCCATGAGTTGAAAGTATCGGACAGGTGCATCATGATTTTGTCGATGTCCAAGCCTTTGCGGATGACCACTGGTGCTGGTGAGATGGAACGTTGGCCACCTTGTTCTGGAATCAGTTTTCCATCCTTGTCGACCATAGAGACCATAACACCTTGCTCATAGCGAGTTTCGATGGTCTTGTCTGGCTGGATAGAAGCTACATAATCATCTGCTTCAATGACGAGGTCAACAGCGTTTTCGATGCGCTCGCCAATTCCTTCGACCTTGCCGCGGTTTCCTTTACCGGATGGGTTGGCTGAGGAAGCATAAACCATCTTGCCTTCTTCCCAAAGCTTAGCTGCCAGCTGCTCGCCCGCCTTACCAAACTTAATAACAAAACAGCTCGTGCCACGAACATCTGTCATCAGCTCTTCCCGACCGTCGCCATAGGCTTTAAGCTTTTCAAAAGCTTCTGGCTTCCACGGAAGGATACAACCCAAGAGGATGTCTTCATCCCAATGCTTTTGATAAAAAGCTTCAATTTCCGGATTCAGCTGCGCCAAAGCACGAAGCTCATCCATACTGCCACAGAGGACAACACCTGGCTTATTACGGTTACGAGCCTTAGCTTCGAACTTACGCTCCAAGCCAGCTTTATCGCTGGTCATAATGATATAACCCACCTTGGTCGGGCAAACGATACAGCCGCCATCGCCTTTCAGGATGTCATAACCTTCTTGTGAAAGAGTTCCGTTCCATTGAATGTGTTTTGTCATAAGTTTCTTCCTTTTCTATTGAATTAAGATTTATTTTTACCATATTTTTTTATCGGAGACAAGATGTTTTCAGAATTTTTCTTAATATATCGAAAAATAATTTTACTGCCAATAAGATGGACGATTTTTTTCATATTCTGCAATCAAATCCTCATACTGCAGGGTAATACCGATGTCATCCAGACCGTTGAGGAGCTTGTGCTTCCATTCTCCATCAATGTCAAAGGAGAATTCTCCCACCGGTGAAAAAATCTTCTGCTGCTCCAAATCCACCGTCACTTGATCCGTCGGCTTCAGATTAGCTAAGGCTTGCCGTACTTCGAGCGGCTGGACGATAGGCAGCATACCGTTGTTAAGCTCATTATTGTAGTGAATATCTCCAAAAGATCCAGCAATGACTACCTTAAAGCCATAGTCAGCCAAGGCCCAAGCAGCGTGCTCCCGAGAGGAACCCGCTCCGAAATTGTCCCCTGTAACCAGAATAGTCGCCTTGCGGTACTCTGGTCTATTAAAGACGAAATCAGGATCTTCCGTGTACTGATTGTCCAGATAACGCCAAGCGTACATGAGGTACTTGCCAAAGCCTTTTTATCAATCAACTTGAGAAATTGCTTGGGTAAAATTTGGTCTGTATCGATATTATCGTTCATGAGGGGAACTGTTGTCCCCGTGTAGATTGTAAATTTTTCCATAAAACTCCCTTACTGGACCTCTGGTAGCTGGCGGACGTCTACAAAGCGCCCTGCAATGGCTGCCGCTGCTGCCATGGCCGGACTGCAAAGATGAGTCTTAGCTCCAAATCCCTGCCGATCCTCAAAGTTCCGATTACTAGTAGAGGCACAGTGGACTCCGTCTGGTACCTTATCTGGATTCATTCCCAGGCACATGGAACAACCCGGATCGCGCCACTCAAAGCCTGCATCCATGAAAATTTTGTCCAGTCCCATCTTTTCAGCAGCCCGCTTGACCGGACGAGAGCCTGGTACGACGATAGCTGTTAGATTGGGAGCAATGTGTTTACCAGCGACAAACTTAGCTGCCAGCTGCAAATCGCTGAGTCTGGCATTGGTACAGGATCCGATAAAGATATAACCTAGGTCAATATCTTCTGCTTTCTTACCCGGAGAGAAGGTCCATGTAATTGTAGGCCCGCTCGTCGTTCATATCGCGAATTTCTGGGAAAGCCGCTCCGAACTCTACTCCCATAGAAGGATTGGTCCCCCAAGTCACCATAGGTGCCAACTGGGAAACATCCATCTCAATGACCTTATCATAGACAGCATCAGGATCACTGACCAGAGTCTTCCAATCAGCCACTGCCGCCTCAAAGTCCTTAGGTGCTCCCGGCCGACCTTTAACGTAATCATAAGTCTTCTGGTCAGGATTCATAATGCCCATCTTTGAGCCAAACTCTATGGACATATTGCAGATGGTCATGCGCTCTTCCATGGTCAGATGCTCAATGGCATCACCAGCATATTCGACCACATGACCAACACCTGCGGCCACACCATATCGGGCAATCAGAGAGAGGATAAAGTCCTTGGAATAGACACCTTTAGGTGGCACTCCAGTAAATTTGACCAACATTTTCTTAGGCTTGACCTGCCAAATGGTCTGCGTGGCAAAGACATGCTCCACCTCCGAAGTACCGATTCCAAAAGCAATAGCTCCAAAGCTCCGTGAGTAGCCGTGTGACTATCACCGCAGACAATAAATTTGCCCGGCTGAGTCTTGCCCGTTTCGGGTCCAACCATATGAACAATCCCCTGCAGTTCCGATCCGTGAGCCGCATGCTCGATGCCAAAATCCTTGACGTTCTCAGAAAGTTTATCAATCTGAGCCTTGGAAATCACATCCCGAATATCATAGATATTGACCGTAGGAACATTATGATCAAAGGTTCCAAAGGTCAAGTCCGGCCGTCTAACTTTGCGCCCTGCATCTCGAAGACCTTGAAAAGCCTGAGGGCTGGTTACTTCATGAATATAATGCTGATCCACATACATAAGCTGGGGTTGACCTTCTTGGCCTGTTATGACGTGTCTTTCCCAAATCTTATCAAAAATTGATTTTCCAGCCATACTAGCTTCTCCATATGTAATACAAAATTCCAATTTCCACTATTACTCCGCAAATCCAAGCCAACCAGAAATACCATTTTCTGGTCTTGTGGTGAAAGAGGCGACCACCTAATAAAGCGCCCAAACCTCCGGCTACCAAAGCTGACAAGAGCAAAGTCTTCTCTGGAATGCGGTAGTGATTTTTCTTAGCCTTACGCTTATCCCAGCCATAAAGGAGGAAAACGATAAGGTTCCAAAATAGGCAAATACCCGTTACTATCCATTTCATAAGTTCTTAATAATTGCCTCCGTCATTTGAGCTGTGCTAGCCTGACCACCCAGATCTCGGGTTAAAATACCTTGAGACAAAGTCTTCTCAACCGCTGCTTCAATCGCCTCTGCAGCTTCAAGCTCTGCAAAACTATCCCGCAGCATCATGGCTACAGAAAGGATTATACTGATAGGGTTGGCAATGCCTTTCCCTGCAATATCTGGAGCAGAACCATGAATGGGCTCGTAAAGACTTGGTCCATCAGCCGAATGACTGGCCGATGGCATAACTCCCAGCGTCCCTGATAGGACACTGGACTCGTCGGATAGAATATCTCCAAAAAGATTTCCGTTACCACAACATCAAACTTAGCAGGATTGGTAATCATGAGCATCGCAGCGCTGTCCACCAGTTGGTGCTCCAAGGTCACATCTGGATAATCCTTGGCTACTTCATCTGCTACTCTACGCCAGAGTTTGGATGTCGCTAGCACATTTTGCTTGTCAATACTGGTCACGCGCTTTCTGCGACCACGCGCAATGTCAAAGGCCTTACGGACTATTCGCTCCACCTCTTCATAGCTGTAGTCGTTGATATCACGCGCAGATTTATCCTCCAAAATATGCTCACCAAAGTAAATCCCACCAGTCAGCTCGCGCACGACCACGAAGTCCACGCCAACAATACGCTCTGCCTTCAAAGGCGACAAATGCTTAAGAGCATCGAAAATCTTAACTGGACGGATATTGGCATAGAGTTCAAGCTCCTTGCGCAGAGCGAGCAAGCCTTGCTCCGGACGAACTGGAGCATTATCATACCGGGGACTGCCGATAGCTGCTAGGAGAATAGCATCTGCCTCCTTGGCCGCTTCTAAAGTTGACTGAGGCAGAGGATGACCTTCCGCATCAATACCAGCCCCCCCCAAAAGCCTTCTCCATAATATGATAAGTAAAAGCGAACTTGTCCGCAACAGCAGCCAGTACTTGGAGACCGGCTTCCATGATTTCTGGACCGATTCCATCCCCTGCTAGAGCTACTATTTTCTTTGTCATAGCATTCTCCTTTACACGTTAGGCAGATCGCGATAGGAAACGCTTCGTCCCATCTCACCTGCATTCTCCTTTTGAACAAAGGTATTGGCATTGATGTAGGCAATAGCTGAAGCCTTCAGTACATCGAAATCAATCCCTGCTGCGTTAAAGATGGTCTCTGTATCTCTGTTTTCAACAGTCACCAATACCCGAGCCTGGGCATCAATCCCATCTGTCACCGCATCGATAGTGTAGGATACCAAGCGAACAGATTGATTGAAGAATTTGTCAATGGCGTTAAAGATTGCTTCAACGGAACCTTGTCCTGTCGCATTAAATTCGACCTTCTCATCATCCATATTAGCTAAGCTAACGAACGCTTCGATGTCATTATCTGCATGAGTTTGCAGTTGTAAATCATCAAAGTGGAAACCTTCTGGGTTTCAACCATGGTTCCAGCTACCAAAGCACGAATATCTGCATCTGTGATTTCTTGTTTCTTGTCCGCTAGTGCCTTGAACTTAGCAAAGAGTGGCTTGATGTCCTCTTCTGTAAAGTCTAGAGCCAATTCTCTCAGTTTCTCAACAAAGGCATGGCGACCAGATAATTTTCCAAGCGGAAGACTGTTACTCTTAACACCGACCAGCTCAGGTGTGATGATTTCATAAGTAAGAGGATTTTTAAGAACCCCATCTTGGTGAATACCAGATTCGTGAGAAAAGGCATTGCCACCAACGACGGCCTTGTTTTTAGGAACTGGGATACCTGAGAAGCGAGAAACCATTTCTGACGTATTCATTGTTTCATCCAAAACAATATCACTAGTTGCTTGGAAGAAATCCTCACGAATCTTCAAAGCAACAGCTACTTCTTCAAGAGCAACATTACCTGCGCGTTCACCGATACCATTAATAGTTCCCTGGACACGTCCAGCGCCGTGTTTAATTGCTGTCAAAGTATTTGCAGTTGCCATACCGAGATCATCGTGACAGTGGACACCAAAGACAACTTTATGATCTGATTTAATATTTTCAGTCAAGTGATCAAAGATGTGTGCAAACTCTTCTGGAGTCGTAAAGCCAACTGTGTCAGGGATATTTATATAAGATGCACCTGCATCGACCGCTGTTTGAACGACTTGCAAGAGGAAATCCAACTCTGTTCTAGTCGCATCTTCAGGAGAGAACTCGACAACCTCAAACTTAGAACGTGCATAAGAAACATGCTCCTTAATAGCTTCTAAAATCTCTTCCTTGCTCTTATTGAGTTTATACTTGCGGTGAATCGGACTGGTAGCGATAAAGACATGAATCTGTGGATACTTGGCATCCTTAAGTGCCTCATAACAAGCATCAATATCAGTTTTTACAGAACGAGCTAATCCTGTCACTGCTGTTTTTTTCATAGCTTTAGCAATTTCTTGAACGGCTATAAATGAATCTGGACTAGCAGCCGGAAAACCAGCTTCAATTACAGAAATTCCCCATTTCTCCAGCTGTCTTGCAATGGAAACTTTTTCCTTTATTGAGAAGTTAACACCAGGTGTTTGTTCCCCATCACGAAGACTTGTATCAAAAAATTCAACTTTACGCATAAGATTTCCCCTTTTCCAAATATGGTTTTAAAAAAACATCTCGCTCAGAAACCCAAGCGAGATGTTGATTTACTCCCGCTTGGTAAGCCAAACAGGACTAATGCTTTCGCACTAGCCCGAGTAACGCAACAACAAAGCAAAGTTTGAAAATTGAGTTGACTTCATGTTTGACTGACTCCTTTTGAAATGTTATTGATTAGTATTTTAGCACAGTATCATTGGGCTGTCAACAGATAATTCAATATTTTCTGAAAATTTTTAATATGCTGGATTATTTTGTGGTCTTATTACTATAAATGCGAGAAAGAAAAAGAAGCAGGCCAGCTCCTCCTTCTTCTAGTATTATATTGATTACAAGGTTAAACTTTAGCTAACCAGTCATTCTTATCCTTTAGAAGGGAATCATACGCGGCAAATCTGCCAGCCTTATACCATTTCTGATCCCCATGCTTTCCAAATCAACTTTCCATCTTTGATTTCTATATTACTTTTCTTTTTCTAATACTTTCAAATATTTGGTTTTTTTAAATTGCCCAGACAGGAGCAAGAGCAAGAAACAATACCATATGACAATCGTAAAAAATAAAAGCAGGAAACTACCAAATAGAAGATAAAGCCAAGAAAAAATAGCAGAAATCAAGGCAAAGAGGAAAATGAGAGCATAGGTTTTTAGACTGTTAGATTTTTGGGTGGCAAAATAGTCTATGGGCATCTCATAAGGTACTACTTCAACTACTGATTTCTCCCTTCTATTTTTAAATTGGTAAAGAGCCAGTAAAAGCATGAAGACGAAGGAAAAAAGTAAAGGGAACAAACCTCGTACAGTCAGCTTCTCCGTTAATACATATAGGCCATAAGAAAAACCAGCACTTGGTAGAAAAATCATTGGAAAAGGCACACTTTTCCCTACAAAAAGCTCATTTCGCTTAATATCATAAAACACAGTCCTTTTGACATTTCCTTGATCTGCTCCAAATTCGATAAAATCAGCCAGCTTCCTAGTAACTGCCAATGCTGACTTGGGTTCTTCATGCACTTCATCTTCAATGATCTCTAACTGGCCAAAAGCGTTCAGTTTCCACGAATCTTCCTTAGGCAGAGGCTGTACTTTCCCTTCCAGATGTTCTTGAATAAACTGCTGGAATTGACGATTCTTCTGCTTACTTCCAATCAATTTCAAAGTCACTTTTTGACTTCCGCCGTTTTTAGTTAAGGCTTCCCCTACAATAAATATAGTCCATTCATAATTCCCACGATAAGCATGTCTGCTTTTGCCGAAGTAAAATGTAACCGAAGAAAGTGGAAAGCGATAGCATTTGAAATTTCGGAAAACAAGCAAGTATTGACCATCAAGCTGGATTTTTCCCATAAAAGCAAAGGCCATCCAACCTACTGTGAGCAATAAAGAAACTGCTACTAAGAAATAGAAAAGATTTGCTGACCAATTGTCTTCTAGGAAGATATTAAAAAAACTGATCACCACCATTAAACCAAATAGACTAAGTAATCCCAGTGCTGATCTTTTATAGATAACAATCGATGGCTTTTTTATCAATTCGCATCCTCCTCTACTGCCTCGGCAAAAACCACTTCTCCCTTATCGTATTTTCGCACAGCTAACAGCCAGCGGATAGGGTTGTTTTGGAATAGAGAAATCACAACCGCAGCTGGAAGCACCCCTGCCAATGGTGAAAATAATAATGAAAGATTAAACCAATCATGGTCATAATAAGGAATAAGCATTCCTGGTATTCCAAACATACCTACAATTCCCACACAAAATAGAAGAATCAATATAATAAACAAGAAAAAGAAGATCTTACCAAATGTGGCCTTCTTATCAGAAAAACCTTCCCAAATTAAACTTCCATTCACCGCATCTTTAAACTGTTCCTTGCTTGCTAAAACTATGGATCGAACATTTTTATACAAGGCCTTTTCCAACATATAAATACTACCAACAAAAACTAAAAATATGGCTAATAAAATGATTGGAATCATCCTCTCGTTTAATCTAAATGGACTAGCAAAAGAAAAAATCGCAACTCCAGTACCTCCACCAAATAATGCAAAAAGCAAAATCAAAGGAATAATGGCTCTATTCGATTTTCTTGCCCCTTCCGTATTTAACAAGACACTCTTATCAGCTACCAAAGCCTCTTTTGTTCGTGTGTTATAGTAGACGGTTTTATCATCGCTCTGTCCAATAAAAATTATTTTTCTCATTTCTCTTATTTATTTAATAAATTACAACTAAGGCTTCTTCTTTCCTAAGCCATTTCGTCTTTATCTTCGTACATACTGAACCAAGCGGAACATCATGAAGGTAAATAGAATTCCTGCAACGATCCAAATGGTTCGTAAAGCGTAAAATTGGAGCATATAGGTCGAAATAATGGCTCCGATGACAAAGCTTCCTAACAAAGCAACAAAGAAAATGCCCTCTTTCAAATATGGTTTTTCCTTCGTTCGCACAAAATTTCCAAAAGCCACCATTGTTTTCTTGATATTTCCTGTCATAAAGGAATTATTGTAGACTATGCCATCTACTTCGCCAAAAGCTGTGGCAACGACTCCCATACAGAAAGCAATCGGAGGAACAATCAGCATATTAGGCACGGTACTTGGCATAAAACCTACCAGAGTACAGATGAGAACCATTGGTGAAATGCTACTTACTCGCCATATTGACTGCTCAAAAAAGGAACGGAAAACGGTTATCAGAAAGATCCCCAGCATAAAAGCCAGCATGGTAGCCAGTTTCACTTCAATCTCTCCAGTCTTGTGATGAATCAGCTCAACGGACAAAAAGACGACGTTTCCTGTCTGGCCCGCAACCAATGTACCCCCGCGTTCCATAAAAGTGTAAGCATCCACAAAACCTGCGCAAAAGGTCAACAAACAGGCAAAAAACTTTGATCGAGAATGGAATTCTCTTTTGACGAACTTTCTCATAATTTACCCAAAAAGTCCAGTGTAACACCAGACTTCCTTTCTATCCTTCTCTAGCTTCCTCCAAAATCTTTTCAATCTTGGTGGTAATCAAATCAATCGCAACTTTATTAGAAGCGCCCTCTGGAATGATGACATCCGCATAGCGCTTGGTCGGCTCGATAAACTGATGGTACATAGGCTTGACGACACCCAGATACTGCTCAATGACACTATCCAAACTGCGTCCACGTTCTTCCATGTCCCTCTTAATCCGACGAATAATCCGCACATCATCATCAGTATCAACGAAAATCTTGATGTCCATCAAATCGCGGAGGCGTTGGTCTTCCCAAAACCAAAATCCCCTCTACAATGAAGACATCCTGGGGTTCCTGACGATAGGTTTTATTGCTGCGCGTGTGCTCCGTATAGTCATAGGTCGGGATGTCCACTGGACGACCAGCCAAAAGCTCCTTGATCTGCTCAATCATCAAGTCTGTATCAAAAGCAAAAGGATGGTCATAGTTGGTCTTAACCCGCTCCTCAAAGGTCAAATGAGACTGATCCTTATAGTATGAATCATGCTCAATCATGGAAATCTTCTCATTAGGAAAATGATCTAAAATAGCCCGAGATACACTGGTTTTTCCCCCACCAGATCCACCTGTAACACCGATAATAATAGGTCTGTTTTGCATTGTTTTCTCCATTACTTGTTATCTTATCTATTTTACCTTAATTCATGATATAATGAAAGGGTGAATCAAGAAAAATTCAGGAAAGTCATTTTAAAGGAGAAAGTATGTTACAACTCGGTATCATCGGTACGGGATCCATTTCCCATGAGTTTATCAAGGCAGCCCAACTGAGTGGTGAGTATCAGTTAACAGCTGTTTACTCGCGCACCTTGAGTTCCGCGGAGCGTTTTGCGCAAGCTTATCAAAACGTCGCACTCTACACCGATATGGTTGAATTCTTATCTGCTGACCTAGATGTGGTTTACATTGCCAGTCCCAATAGCCTCCACTTCAACCATGCCAAGGTAGCCATTTTGGCTCGAAAACATGTCATCGTTGAAAAGCCGGCTGTATCAAGGCCTGAAGAATGGCAAGAATTAGTTAAGCTGGCGGCTGAACATCAAGTTTACATCTTTGAGGCAGCCAGAAACTACCACGAAGCAGCTTTTACAGTCATTCAGAACTTTCTAAAAGACAAGAAAATCTGGGGAGCTAATTTCACCTATGCCAAATATTCTTCCAAGATGGGAGCCCTGCTGAGTGGACAGGAACCAAATGTTTTTTCTGCTAAATTCTCAGGCGGTGCTCTAATGGATTTGGGAGTTTATACGCTTTATGCAGCTGTCCGACTGTTTGGTGCCCCACAAAGCGTCTGCTATACAGCTCAACAACTGCCAAATAGCGTTGATCTTAACGGTTCAGGTAGTCTGATTTATCCTGATTTTCAGGTTCGTATCCAAGCTGGAAAAAACATTCATAGCCAGCTGCCAGCTGAAATCTACACGGACCAAGGCACTCTGACCTTAGATGGTATCGAGTTTATCCACTCTGCCATTTTCCAAAAGCTGACTGGAGAGACGGAAAGTCTAGCTATCCACCAAGCAGAGCACCAAATGCTGGAAGAGGCTCAGGCTTTTGCTCGTGTGCTTAAAGGCGGCCAAGAAGAGCTTTATAGCGACTACCTGCAGGCTGCTACTGCTGTGCATGAGTGTCTGTTTGCCATGAGAGAAGATGCTGGCATTAGATTTGAGGTTGATCATGATTAAAGAAACATTTCCAACAGTCTGGCAGGAACAGCTAAATCAGCTCGGTTTTGCTGAACTGACTGCTATCCAAGAAAAAATATTCCAGCCTATTTCTCAGGGAGAGTCGGTGCTAGGCATCAGTCCAACTGGTACGGGCAAGACATTGGCCTACCTCTTTCCTATTTTATTGAGATTGAAGCCTAAAAAAGCGCAGCAGCTTTTAATTTTAGCTCCGAATACAGAGCTGGCGGGACAGATTTTTGATGTTTGTAAGTCTTGGGCAGAGCCCTTGGGCTTGAGCAGTCAACTTTTACTTTCTGGTAATAGCCAGAAAAGGCAGATTGAGCGACTCAAGAAAGGGCCTGAGATACTGATTGGTACACCGGGTCGGATTTTCGAACTCATCAAGCTCAAGAAAATCAAGATGATGAATGTTGATACCATTATCCTAGACGAATTTGACCAGCTTCTCAGTGATTCCCAGTATGCGTTTGTTGATAAGATTCTGCATTATGCACCGCGTGATCACCAGCTGATTTACATGAGTGCTACGGCTAAGTTCGACCAAGAGAAGATCGCCGAAATACCCTGCGCATTAGCATTGACGACCAAACTTTGGATAATATCCAGCACTTCTATATGCAGGTAGAAAAGCGTGACAAGGTCGAACTCTTGCGCAAGCTATCCAATGTAGAAGAATTCCGCGGACTAGTCTTTTTCAATAGCCTGTCAGATTTGGGCAGCGCCGAAGAAAAGCTTCAATATCGAGGAGCTAGTGCAGTCTCCCTTGCCAGCGATGTCAATGTAAAATTCCGCAAGGTCATTCTTGAGAAATTTAAAGATTACGATATCACGCTCTTGCTGGCGACTGACATAGTTGCGCGTGGCATTGATATTGATTCTCTAGAGTGCGTAGTCAACTACGAAGTGCCGCGCGATCTGGAAACTTATACTCACCGTTCCGGCCGAACAGGTCGCATGGGCAAGGATGGCTATGTCATCACCTTCATCAGCCACCCAGAAGAACTAAAAGCTCTTAAAAAATATGCCGCTGTTCGAGAAATTATCCTGAAAAAACAAGAACTGTATGTTCAGCCTTGAGTGAGAATTACAGTAATCAATATTCTTATTTGATGATGGCAAAGCAAAAAGCATTGGAAATATTAAATTTCCAATGCTTTTTTTAATTTCTGCTGTAATAAATCTGATGTGGTTGAAGCTGATTTTCTAATAGTTCATCAACTGTCACCAGAGTATAGCCGTTGTTCTTCAGATAGTCAAGGACGCTTGGCAGGGCATCGATGGACGTCTGATGGATATCGTGCATGAGAATAATAGATCCCGGCTGAGTCTTCACGATCTCCTGCATAATAGCCTTTGTATTACGTGTTTTCCAATCGAGACTGTCCACACTCCACATGATAAAGGACTGATCTACAGCATTTTGAACCGTAGAGTTGATGGCTCCGTAAGGCGGTCTGGTGATCATAGGTCGGATACCAGTCGCCTTATAAATGGCTTCCTGAGTGTCTAAGATTTCCTTTTTGGATTGATTCAGAGGTAACTTGGTCAAATCCGGATGGCTCCATGTATGGATTCCGATTTGATGGCCCTCATCAAGGACACGTTTAGCCAGTTCTGGATTAGCAGCAACATTTTGTCCCACCATAAAGAAGGTCGCTTTAGCATTGTAGCGTTTCAGAATTTCCAAGGCCTGAGGAGTCGTTTTACTGTCGGGACCGTCGTCAAAGGTCAGGGCAACCATTTTCTCATGCCGCTTGGTTTCATACTGCTGGTAAGCTTCCAAATCAGCCCCCTGCAAATATTCCGGACGGATTAGATCATAAAAACTAGACAGAGGCACTGTCACGCTCGACACACCGTTGATTTCTTTGGTCAGATGAATGGAAAATAAACTATCCTCATAGTGAAAATTCCACTGGCTCAGTTCTATTTCTTGGAGGGCGTTCAAAGCTGCTGTTTGCTGACTTTCCTCCACCTGCCTAAAGGTTAGCTGACTGGTCAACTCCTTCAGGAAAATTTCCTTGGCAGCTTCTGGATTTTGAAACAGCTTGTCCAAAGTCACCGCTGCCCCTTCTTGATTGATATAAGTCGATGCTACTTCTCTTGCTTCTTCAGACTTGATGTCTCTTTTTGAGATACTGTAATCTTTTCGCTGAATGACCACTTCCTTGGTATTGGCCAGACTAGTAGACTTCTCCTCTGTGTAGTAAAAGGTCAAAGCAGTCAAGTTTTCCTTCTGCTTTTTGTCATCTGAAATGCTCTGACTGTCCTGCAAGATTTTATCTTTGACACTTTGAAGAGTCTGCCCTTTCATCAGAGGATAAAAAGCTGCCACATAATGGCTGCCAATCCTACCAGCCTGCTTTTCGACATTATCAGCATGTTTTTGCTCTTCCTTGGCGATCACTTCTGTAACCTTTTTCTGGAATTCCCGTTCCTGAAACATTTCATAGATTCGTAGTCCGCCAAAAATAAGAAGTCCTAAAAGAAGCAGATTCAGAAGACTGAGAATCAGTCTGTATTTTCGTCTACGCTTCCTTTTATGTTGTCTTTTCATCTATTATCCCCTAAACTATTGTCCTAAAATGATTCTAATGTTAAAAAACTTGTATCTTACAAGTGCTAAAATACAAGTTTCACCTATTTTTAAAGACTTTTTTCTCGAATCACTTCGACCTTGTAGCCATCAGGATCTTTGATGAAATAATAATTCGGTGGATTTCCAGGCAGCCCTTTTGGCTCAGTCACTTCATAGCCCTTAGCAGCATGTTCAGCGTGCAAGCCTTCCAAATCAGGCGTGCTAAGAGCGATATGAGCAAAGCCATCCCCAATCACATAAGGTCCGTGGTCATAATTATAAGTCAATTCAAGCTCATAATCATCGCCATCCAAACCAAGATAAACAATGGTAAAAGCATACTCTGGAAAGTCCTTACGGCGCAATTCCTTAAAACCAAACGCGTCTTCATAAAAAGGCAATCGAAGCCTCTAAATTTTTCCACTCGTAAACAAGTATGCAACATTTTTGATGTCATAGTTTTACCTCTCTCATTTCTTTCTTTTTATTATACCGCAAAAAGCAGTCAAATTTGAAATAATATGAAAAGTTTTTTTCAGCTTTTGCTAATTCGTTTTCTAATATCTGACCTAAGGGGAACTTTGATTTCAAAGATGGTTCCACGCGGTTTGTTATCTTTGACTGTGATGGTTCCTTTTAAGGCGTCCACGATTTGTTTCGCCAAGGATAGGCCAAGTCCAAAACCACCTTTTTGCCGAGTCCGAGCCTTATCCACCCGATAAAAACGATCGAAGACTTTTTTCTTGTCGTCGCCCGCAATCCCTGGACCATTGTCAGAAATACGCAAGGTCAAGCTCCGATCATTGGCGGAGGCCACGAAATAGATCTCTCCATCTTCCTCTGTGTATTTGATGGCATTATCAAAAAGGATGGTCATCACCTGCTTAAGCAAGACCTTGTCTGTCGTGATTGATTTTGAAACTAGATTTTTGAAATCAAAGACCTTGTCGCTTTCCTCCGCAATAATAGCATAGTTAGAAAAAGCTGTCGTGAAGAAGTCTGGGGTGACTTCACCGTATTCTGGCTTGATACCGTCATCGCGCCGAGCTAGATTGAGTAAGTTGGTCGTCAATAGACGCATATTTCGCACTTCCTCTAAACTGGATGCGATACTCTCACTAGACTCCATAATCGTGGCCTCAGGCTTACGGAAGAGAGATTCCAGACGATTTTGCAGCACGGCCAAGGGCGTTCTCAATTCATGGCTGGCATTCTCAACAAAGGACTTCTGCTTCTGCATGCTGTCCAAGAGAGGCTTGACACTCATCCGCGCCAGATAGATACTGGCAATCAAGGAAATACCCCAGAAACTAATCATGACAATGGCAATCAGCTTTTCATGCTTTTCGCTAGTCTGCTCCAGCTGGCTGATACTAGTCATGACAACCGCGTATTTGACATTTTCAATTTCATCATTTGGATCAATGTCAAACATGTAAGCTCTATAACTCTCAACCTGTCCATAGCTATTAGTCAGCTGTATTTGCTTGATCTGATTAAGAAAGCGTTTGTTAAATTTAATCGCATCAAAGTTCAAAAAGCTATTTTTGCTGATACATTCTGATAATCATCATTCAAAAGAATAGCTGAAGTATTGGCGCTAACATTTACCCTACCCGGTTCCTCAATCTTGATATCATGAGCTTGCACAGACTCTGAATCTTTGTTCTCTGAATCCTTATTCTCAGGCTCTTGGTATTGCCGGCCCGTCGTCCGATAGGCTAGATTGGCCACCCAGGCGGGATTTTGACTGAGACTTTTGAGATTATCATCAACGGTCGTGTAAAGGCTAGAGCGCATGACTTGGATAATAATGAGCGTCATGGCCGAGAAAATCAGGGTGAATACACCAAAATAGCGAATGAAATAAGAAAAATCATCCGCATATAACGCTTTTTTGAGTTTATTCAGCATTCTTTAAAATGTAACCGACACTGCGAAGGGTTTGAAGATTATTCGCAAAAGCCGTTCCTTTCAATTTTTTCCGAATCTTGGATACATAGACTTCCACCACAGAAATTGTCGTATCGCTGTCAAAGCCCCATAAACGATCGAAGATCTGAGTCTTGGGCAAAATGACATTTTGATTCTGAAGGAAGTATACCAACAAATCAAACTCTTTACCCAGTAGCTCAACTTCCTTTCCATCTACCAAGGTCGAATTGGTCGAAAGATTGACCGTCACATCACCATAGGAAAGGGTATTTTCATTAAACTTACCAGAACGTTTGAGCAAGGCCTGAATCCGCATCTTCAGCTCTTCCAGATAAAAAGGCTTAGTCAAGTAATCGTCAGCACCGAGTTCAAAACCATGGCCTTTATCATCGATGCTTTCCTTGGCAGTCATGATGAGGACAGGAGTGGTTACCCCTTTTTCACGCAATTCTTTGAGTACTTGGAAGCCGTCCTTTTCAGGAAGCATCAAGTCCAGTAGAATCAGATCATACACGCCGCTTTCTGCTTCGTATAGACCTTCTTCGCCATCAAAGACCTGCATAACATCTGCAAAATCATCTAAAAAATCAAATACTGAATTTGACAGACCGAGGTCATCCTCCACTAATAGAATCTTAATCATCCTGTTCCTCCCTTTCTAGAAAAAGCTTATCTTGTTTAGTTTAAATAGAGATATGGTAAACACTCTCATTCTATCTTCACTTATCTTTTTCTATTATATCATGACTTGTCGAAAATGCTTTAAGAATTTGTTGTTTTCGAGTTATTTTCGCTATTCTTATCATCTTTTGTTGTGCCGTCAGCGTTTGATGGCTTCTTTTTTGATTGATTTCCTTCTTGGGGTCCTCCTGGCTGACCATTTCCTTGTGGTGGCTGACCTCCACCTCCAGGACCTCCTTGGCCATCTTGACCGTTTTGTCCCCCCATCTGTGGTGGCATACCATTTTCATTTCCCTGCCCCTGACCTTGAGGAGGTTGACCACCTTGACCTGGCATCCTGCCATCTTGCTTGTTTTGCTGAGGAGGCATAGTGGCTTGAACTGAGCTCTGTTGCGGGCTTTTCTGTGTCAAGGCACCAATTCCATAGCCACCAATTGCTCCGACAGCTAAGGAGGCACTAGCTACTGCTGTCATCCACCATTTGGTACTCTTTTTAACTACAATCATTTTTTCCATATCCATTAAAGTTTTCCTCTTTCTACATTTTGTATTTCATGGATTTTAACACTATGAAGCAATATAAATTTTGATTACACAAGTTCACATCTTTTCACGTGCTAGAGTAATTATAGGGAGTTTTGCTTAAACGGGACTGAATTTTTTCTTAAAGAAGGCTGAAACTATGGAGGGGTAAATACACTCGAGAGAGCTCCAGCTAAATAGTAGGTTTCGCTAGAAGGGAAACTAATAGGAATAAACGCTAGCGCACTAGCAAGAGAACGAAAAAGACGATTGCTGATACAATTCGTCTTTTTTTATTCAAACAAGAACCAATCATGGATAGCTCGCGACTACCTAAGATCAGTTTATTGTAGCTAGTTATCTCGACTAACAACCCCCGTTTCAGGATATGGAGCCAAAATTTCTCGAATATAGACTTTTCCTAAGTTCTTACCTTTATTGTTAGCAAACCATTCGTAAATTGGTCCGTTTTCCTCAAGCCTTGGATAGTCAATGGTGTCATTAATCACTTTCATATAGCTAGAAAGATGCTTCATGATAGCCTTTTGTTCGTCGGAGTAGCTTATTCCTTCATAATCCGACTTAATATCGCGAGTGTTTCTTTTTAATTTATGATTCTTATCTAAGCTATAAGTAATTTCGTCCAGCCCTTCAACAATTATCTTAACCTTCCCCATACCGAATGGTTTACCACGCCCAATCCTATGGAAGCAATCAGAATCAGGTTCAAGTCTTATACACCAGAGTAAGAGCTTCAGCTCTTCTTCGGTCACATCCTCAAAAAAAATGTCAAATTCACAATTCCCTTTTGTTAAACAACGAACCTTATTGCGCATTTTGTAATTGTTTTTATTATATTTATCCTTAGCATGTGTATCTTGGCCGAGCCAATAAACCTTACGTCCCGTTAAGCGAGGAGTGTAGCTTTCCCGATCCGCATGCGAAATATTAGTATCCGCTGTACGACCTTTGATGTGGTAGTCGTAATTCCAAAAACGTGTATTCCCATCTTTAGGAGGTTGTAAATAAAATTCGGTCGCAGAATAGTGGGGCTCACCAAGTATCGGTAAAACCAAGGGGGCTTCAAATTCCGCTTCCCTGATAGGCTCGCTATCACAAAAACGCAAACGTGAAGCTAGAGCATGCCCTTCTCCATCTTGCCCTATCTTACCAAACAGACAACAGGCTGGACACCACTGGTCGCCAGCTCCATCACAAGGCTGGTGCCCAGAATGATTGTCTCGGAGTATCTCCGAAATCGTATGATTAAAAACTTCACGCGTGATACAAGCAGGGGACATATATAGGACACCATCTACTTGTGTATAAAATACTGGTAGTATCGGATTCTTATCTACATTGAAATATGCTTTTGCATAATCTCTATGCGCATTCTTTTTCCCATATTCTTCCAATACCTTTTCAAATCTTACAATATCTTTCGGCTGTATAAGAAAGCATGCAGCAGTGCTATCTTTTGGGATGCTTTCTATTTCCTGATAAGTAGCCTCATACAAATTTATTTCTTGTTCATTATGCTTAAACTTCTGATAAATTTCTTTCGGGTAGAAAAGTGATTCTGATTTCTTTTTAGGAAATTTTTCTCCAACTATTACATACCCTGTTTTAGATGATGAGAATTCTGCTCCACTCTTAAGATCATTTTCTTTTATTTCTTTTTTTGAAATCTTTCTTCTCTCGCAGCCAATTAAAGTATTCTCTTTTCTATTCCATAATCCTGGCTCCTTGGATAAGCTGATCCGCATATGGGTCAGATTTTTATCATCAATAACTGATAGACACGAATTGGTTAATTGTTCGTAGACATTGCGAATCATGCCTCGGATTTCGCTCCCTGGAATCCGGGGTTGTTCTGGAGCTTTTAAAGGGAATTTACTTTCTTGGCTCAAGTCTTGGTAAGAAAAGAAATCTTGCCCTTTTAAAGTATCCTTGTCGAATTTTTCTTCAAAAGTCTTACTGGTATTAGGGATAAAAGTCGGAGACTCTATGCTTAGTTTACAGTGAATCCTTCCTGATAGGGAGCCTTTTCGCAGATTGGTTCGATTAGGAGCTTCATCTTTGATAGGCAAGAAAGTATAGGGATTGATAAATTTATATGTATTGTCAGCCATCATTTTCTCCTTTAACTTCTGATAGGTAAGGAGTTGCTTCTTTTGTACTAAAAGCAACAAAACGCCAGTCGACTGACTGTAAGTCTCCATCAGCTTTATTGAAATAATTCCGTACAGTGATAAAGGCAGTCTTTCCTTTGTCAACAGAAATAGGCAGAGTAACTTCAATGCCACGGTCTTCTTTTAAAGTGGTACTACCATTTGCGCTACAGTTTTTCTTTGGATCTCCCCAAATCTTATGTTCTTCATCGAAAATAAGAATATCATCCCCCGTCTCATCTTGTCTGATACGACCTTGATAAGCATGCTCACCATCTTCCACTCGGATAAGATAGAGTTCTTGATTTTCATCAAAAGCACGCAGCTCTAGAAGATAGGCTCCCGTTCTACTCGTTTCGATCTTGTCCTCCGAAGAGCATTCCTTTATTTCGACTCCATCACTCCAATAATAGACAGCATAAGTATAGGCTGATAGGGATTGGCTATCAAACTGGGTTAAAGGCGTTATCTTACTCTTTATCGTTTGAAACTTCCTCATCTTTCACCTCTCCTTTTCTAAAAATTCCCCCTCCGACTGCAGTTTGACCACCAACAGCTAGATATCCCTCCTGTAAATCCTCAAAACAGACATCAAGTAAGGATTTTACAAAATCATACTGTTTTTGTTCATCTTTCAACTCTTTCGATAGGCCAACCTCTAAATAGCAACTAGACCTATCCCCCTGAGTATATGCTAGTTTGTTATTAAATAACAAACCTTTTGAAGCTCCACCAGTAAAGCGATCTATAGCTGTTCGGGTCCTTAAGATTTCTGAAACGTTTCCCTTTTCAAAATGACTCTCTTTGAAAAAAATATGTGAAGCCTGATTATTAGAAGCCTGAGGCCCGTCATTCTTATCACTTTTTTTCTCATGAACATAGCCAAATAAATAGTCTATAAGCGCTTTAGGCCAGGATTCTTTATTGATGTCACATTTAGGAAAAATGTCACCAATTCTTTTTATTGAATCAGTATCTAACTGATTTAAAATTCGCTCCATATGGTGTCGGAAAACTCCTGCCCAAGTAGTACCTGGAATCACTACTTCGTCTTTACTGTTTTTAAGAGGGACTGCATCAATTGTCCCCTCATCATATTGCTCATTGTGAGCGTAATCACGAATGAAAAGAAAACTATGCAACTGAAGAGGTGTTAATATAAAGTTATTGGATTTATTTTGTTCGTCTAAAGATAATTCTGTAGAATAATTTGCCCCTGACCAATCCCAGTCAATGTAGTCTGTTAATTCACGTAAATCTGTCAAATCAAAATATTTGCTTTGTACTCCCGCTGTATCTGAATCTAGAGAGGGAAGGAGTTTAAAATAGCCATATCCTCGATTACTTTTTCCACCGATTCGAATCTCTCCATGATGAAAACCTGCAATCAATGCTCTTACAAGACTCTCTACTTCATTCCTTTTTTCCTTATCTACTTTAAATTCTAGTCGGAAGGAAAAGGCAGCTCCTGCTTCAACAATCTCAAAATCAAACTTACTTTCATCAACTGCTACTTTATTTTCCAACTTTACAGAGTCACGAATACGAGTGGGCGTTTTCTCAGCTCCCTCTAATTGTCCATCGTAGACAATGACTTGACTCTGCCTATATTTCGTTGATTCATGTCCCTTCTTACCTTCACCAAAATAGTTCTTCACCTTATCTTTAAAGTTATCATCTTTTTCCAAGTAGGCTCTACAAACTCCTGCTAAAGCCGTACCAGGTATAAATGGTTCTTTTTTATGATTCCTCAGCAAATCCATATCAGAATAAGTATCGTCACCATTACCAATCATAAAAGGAGTTTCAGCTTTCAAGATCCCCTTAAACAAATAGATACTATCACCCATATTAGTTCTCCCTCCCCTTATTATTTTTATACCAGAACTTGATAGCTGTTAGAACATATTGCAAATAGTGTAAAGAAGCTCTCACCTTTTTGTCTGTGTCAACAATGTCATCCATTTTAAACTCTTTAAACCTTTTAAGAATTGCCTCACAAATCTTCTGTTCGTTGTTATTTTTATCATTGCTGTTTTTAAAAACAGAGCCTAAAACTTCAAGTGTAGCTTCACCACCCTCTCTATTTAAGTTTTGATAGACGGCATTGAGTCGCATGAGTGACGAACTACTCGTTTTTTTCAAAAGAGAGGACTGTGTTTCTATTATCTCATAGGCTGACTTTTCCAGCTCTTTAAGCAGATGATTGAAATCAATCTGATCTTTTAAGTCTTTACCAGCTGAAGTGAGTTCAAATTCAACTTCACCTTCTACATTTTTTTCTTTGTTTTCAGACTTTTTAAATCCTGTATTGGACAACTCAGGATTAAGTTTTTGTATGCGGTACTGTCCGTAGCCTTCTGCTTGAAGTAAACCCATAAAGCCTTCAGAACACTTGGGCTCAATCTTTGATTCAACACATATTTGTGTTCCCATTGAAAAGGCACTAAACCGACGGCGTGGCATCTTCCATTTACCATTATAGCCTCCTGTCGTTGTTGTGCCTGTATAGATGTCACCAATGATTGGTTCCTTACTTTTATTAGATTCAGCTCCCTTATCTATATTAAACAATTTTTCAACGGAGCTTTTTAGAACATCTAGCGAGACAGAATTTAAGCCATATTCATCACTGAGAATGGTATCTGATAAGAGATTGACAATATAAACGTGTTTTTCTTCGCCTGATGGGCTAGCATCCTTACTAGTGTTAGAATTCAAGTCGCCTTCTACATTTCTGTTAGGTACAAGCGTCAAAACACATTTTCCAAACTGAATATTAGCTGAGCCTCCCAGACGGATTTCCCCGTTATATTTGGCAAGAATCTCTTTCAGTTTATTTAATATGCTCTGATCGCCTTCAATAAAGCCTGCGAAAGACTGTCCAGACTTCAATAAAGGAAGAGTGAAAAGGTCATTATCTCCTTTTGTTGTGACATGGTAACTAATGCTCTTTTGCATTTCATAAGAATCATAAGACAGAATGTTCGTACCCTCTTTGGACTTTTCATAACCAAAATAAGCAAAACCTGTTTTTTTGGTGTATTGCTTCCCTTCACATCTTCTATAACCATCTGCTTGAGAGTAAATTTCCTCTTCATTCTTCACATTGATATAACTTAAAGGCATTGGGGAAAAAAACTTGTCATCTATGCAAGGATAAGCGTTACTAAATTTTACTTTAGTGAGTAACTCTTGAATATTTTCCTGTTCAATTCTACCAGCAAACCAGCCTTGCAAAGCTGTACCCATAATATAATCTTTCTCTGAGACTAAATCTGTCTCCAAGCTAATATTGTAACGAAAAATAGTAGATGTTTGACGTCCTCCATGTGAATCATTGGTATATTCCTTCAAACCATTTTCCTGTTCCTCTAAAGTACAAACGGCTTCCCCATAACCTCTTGTACGATTGAGTCCGATGTGCCGAAGAAGCTTGGCACATTTTCTCAAAAATTCTACTTTTTCACTACTTGAACTATCATCTAAGTATAGTGTCGCTTCAAATATTGTGCCACTTGGTACGGCTCCAATTGTTCGTAAAGATTGGGGTTTAGCAACACCATTTTTCATTTGAGTAGCGTGTCTAGCTACTGTATAATACTCAGCAACCGCGGACGGATTATATAAGGACGGCTGACTCTTAAAAAGCTTATCTAAATCCTCTTTTAGATTTCTCACATTTTTAATCTCTGCGTTATTGACGATGAGAGCACCAGCCTGTTCTCCTTTTCCAAACAATATTTCAACAAAATTCTTATTTTCAGGATCAAAAGCTATCAGAAATTCTGCTTGTTCCCGCAGCAACCCCTTCAGACGTTTAGCCGGAATGTAGGGCAATCCATAATCATTATAAGCAGAAACTGTATCAAATTGGACACCATCACCTGTACCTGTACCACAGCACATGTCAGATTTTAACTCAATCGTCAGTTGTAAGATTTTCATCTATTTGCCCCCCTTTTAAATAATCCCAAACATCTAATATATCAAAATATGTCGCTTTATTTCCCATCCAAGGTTGCAACTCACACTTTTTCCTAGCCTTAATCATTTGTATCACATAATCAATTTCCATCTCACTCGTTGCGTAGGCGTGTTGCAAAGCTTTAAGCTTATTATTAGCAATTCCGAGATTGACTAATTCCTCATAGGTATCTATAAAATTTGTATAAGTATATTCTTTAGGAACATTTTTCTTTTATATACAAATATGGTCTTCTTAATAAGCATTTGGGCTCTTGATTATTCTTGTCCAAATAGTAATTAGAGGCACGGAAATTTTTTATGTCTGTAGTCATACCACTTTTGATAATTTGAAAATCCATGCTCGAATGAGTAACATCTATATTATTTTTACTAAACGGATATTCTAATCCTCGTTTTTTAGCATTCTTACATAGCTGTTCTGCTATGTCATAAGCCGTGCTGAAAGGGAATTTATCGTGAACAAAGGCAATACCTATCCCAACAGAAATATGAAAATCTTTGAGATGAGAATAGTTTCCACCTTCTTTTTCCTTTTCTAATGTTTTCACAAATAAATCACAAAATTGTAAGGCCTTATTTGATTTGATAATGACAGTAATATCGTCTCCATCTGAGATGATTTCTCGATATGGTATACTCTTAGTCAATTCCTGAGCTTCCCTGTAAGCTTTTTCAGTTTCAATTTCTTTTTTGAATATCTCATTAACTGTGTTATCTAAAGTATCTCTGTATATTTTGCTAATTTCTTTAGAGAGCTCACGCATTGCTTTCAGTTGTTCAAATAATGTCTCTTCTTCTTGATTTTTATTTGCAAAATCAATTATCTGTTTTCCCATTGTGTTTCCATCAATGTGGATCACAGCAACAAAACTTTTTTCCTCCTCGTCTCGAAACTGCTCAAAATTATCCGCATAATATTGGCTAATTTCCTCGCTGCTTTTTTCTTCATCTCTCGTTGAATAAAATATTTCATTTTTTTTAAATCGACCATAACTAGCATACTTGCAAGGACTATCTTCCGATGTTGGAACTGATACTATCGGCTCTTTGGTTTCATTATCCTGAGCACCAAATGCAAAACCGCGAGCAGTCTGAATTGGAGTTGTGTTTTGTTTGTAGGTTGTTAGAGCTTGCATTAATGGTTTTTGAATTTTTTCTACAAAGCTTTCCTTTTGATCTAAATGGTCTATTTCAATTTTGGCATGGCAAAGACGGATACCTCCACCAGAAAGTTCAAAAACTTCTTTTTGTAATTCAATAGTTACTGATTTATAACTTTCTTCATTCTCGTACAGTACAAGAGCATTACCACCACCAATGTAAATAACATTTCCAGAACGTCCTTGAGGGATTTCTTTTGAAAAATCTTCATTTTCCCAATTATCGTTTTCATATCCTAATTTTTTAGGTAGTAGTTCAAACAATATCTTGTGTACAATTTTCGATCCGCCTACCATTTCACGTAACTTATTTGTCGAGAATATGAAGCTCTGAATACCACTAATATCATAAATTGCAATACACTGTGTCATACTACTCTCCTTTTACATTGTTTAAAGTACTATCTACTACTTCAAGATAATCTGTACAAATAAAATTTTCTAATTCGGGATAAACAAAACTCTGATCAATCCCCATGTAGCGTAACTGCTCTAAAAATTCCTGACGAGATACTTCAGAAGCTTTATCATCATCTCCTTTTTCTAAATCTATTATCCAAACAGTATCTATGTATTTCTCTGGTACATTATTATTGTTTGATTTGTCTAGAGCATTTAATAGCAAAAATCCCCCATTTTGATTTTTTTAATGCGATCATTCGAAAAATGAGGACGAATAATGTAATCATTATCTAAATCTTCAAATTTTATCTTTTGATCAAATCCAGGATTATAATACTTGGTTTTTATTAGCTAGATTTTTTTCATGACATCATAATTCTCAATAACAGAATTTAGGACATCTATGAGGATTAAATCCCACGCTTCTTTATTTAATGTTTTTAGCATTAAAGGCCGCTTGCATATTTTTTTATAATTATTAATATAAGGAATTGGATCTATATTATTTCTTTTTGCTGTTTATAAAGTTCATCAAATTCGTATAAGTGCTTGGTTTGATTGATGAATTACCCTCTACAAATTTTTGAAGCTCTTTCTTCATAGCTTCATAGTTATTTTTTTAAATTTTTTTAATTTCATCCTGTTCTGCTGTAGATAATCTTGATAATGCAGCTATAACAGCAACGGTATTGTCAAAAACACTTTTTTTGAGCATCCCAGCCTTTTATTCTGTCTTGCTCCCAGCTTAGATTCAGATTTATTATTCTCTTCATTAATCTTTTTCTGTATCAATAACATAGACATAGTGTTCCTTTATGCTGGAGTCCCCAGACAAGGCAAAAAATAAAGCGATATAGGGATTAAAACTAATATCTAAGAGTCTTGTTGGCAAACCATAGTGTTGCATGAGGAGTAAAATTTCTAGATTACTTTTACATTCTTTAAAAATATTTGGATAGCGACTTATAACAGCATCAATTAGATCACTTTCCCGATAAATTTGTTTATCTCCGCAACTATCTTTCATCTGACGAAAAATCTTGGGGGTAAGCTTCCATTTTTCAAAGCCAGGATATTTTCCTTCTCCACGAAAAACATATCGATGACGATAGGTATCCGCTTCTAGCATTTGAACTTTTTCGACAAAATCTCTGAAGTTTGTAATTCTAATTTCATTTGGCATTTCTTAATCCTCTCAATCATCTCTAGAAGTAAAATTTAGTGCTTCAAAAAATTTTGTAGATCTCTTATTATTTGAAAACAGTCTTGCTAGACGCTTTTTTTAATATCAGCTACAATATTTTTTTGATAGATTCATCGTGGCTTAGTAGCTTCTCAATCTCTTCTTGAAGCTTAAGTAAATAACTCTCTTGCTGTGTTATTTTTTTCTTGTAAATTGTTTATATTCCCAGATATTTTTGAAATTACAATGAGAAAAAGGTATTGCGGATTTCTGTTCTAACACTCTCTTCAGCTTGTTTTTATTGGTTCATAAATTTCGGATTCCATAGCTCCTATGACCTTATTTTTAAAATAATCTCTAAACTTATGTTTAAATAAATCATCTTCTTTGATATCATTATTTACTAACCACATCAATAGTGTTACTAAAGCTTCTTGTGTTGTCACAGCTGCTTGACCAGTACGTCCTTGTCTGGCGTACCATTTTCCTAGTTCAAATTGAAAGTAGGCAAGGCGTTTCATTTTTTCTTCATCTTTTGAAATAGATAAAGATTCCTTGAAATGCACTCCTAAATCTTTCTCAATTTCATCCCTTATAAATGTTACTGCTGGATCCCCAATTCCTTGTAAAAGACTAGTATCTTTCGCCAAGCGTGTAATTGATTGGTGTAAATGGTAAAGATCATTACGATTTGTTCCATACTCAAACTGGTTGAAGCTTTCTCTTAGGTTTTCGTAGTTCGGATCATTAGCCCTTTTATCTAATAGTTCCAGAAGAGTTTTGACACTTGCATAGGAACGAAATTCATTAGCTGCATTGATCCATGCTATTAGATTATCTACGCTATTAAGATTGACGATCGGTGTCTTGCCTGGGTATGTTTTATCCTCAAACATACCATAAAACACTTCAAATTCTGCCTTCCAATTCAAGACCTTAGATACATAGTTTGACAACATATAGGTAAAGACAGGAAAGGAACGAAATCCATTTGTAATATCACAAATAATTTTGTTTTTTTGCTTATTATCGAAAAGATTAGCTGCCTCCTTAACTAACTTTGTTTTAATGTCTTCAAATGTTTGGTTTAACTCTTGGTTAGTTGAACCAAGAGTTATTATAAGAGGATGAAATGTGAGTGGGTGGTTATCTCTTGAATCTGTGAAATAGTCAGTTGCTGGTTGAATAGCTTCTTTTAGGGAAGCTTTCTGTAGGCTATTGGTATTGGAGAACATACTTCTAAATTCTAGATAATCCTCCATTGAGAATGTGTCATTTTTGATAGCAAAATATCTATATACCTCTTCCCAAGAAGATGTAGCAGTTCCAACCAACAAAACCTTACTGACATTGATTTCAGTCCGACTTGTGAGATAGTATTCATAAGTAAATTTTGATGTCACTTCGTTTTTTGAGATAGGGTCATAATAATTCGTTTCAGTGTAACCGAACTTATTGTCTCTAATAGAGTCTTCATCTTTAATTTGATCTTCTGTGGGTCTAATCGCACCTAAAAAAGCAACTAAAATTCCTTCTGTCATTTCATTTCCTCAATTCTAAATATTCCAAAATCTTGAGAATTCTTTTCACCAAGACTAATATTGTAAAGCAAGTGCATAGGTTCAGGATTGGCAAACAGGTGAAGGTTTCTCATATAAGCTTTGATAGAAGTTTTCTTATACAATTAGTTTATTCTTTTAATTCTTAGGAAATAGTGATATATAACTTGCATAAAGCTTATAACCTCAATTGTTATCTAATCTTATTTTGACTGATCTTACAGGAGCCAACCCTCCTTCTGTAAACTCAGCTGACATGTAAAGCTTTCTTCATAAAAGAGAACACCATATAGTAAACTCTTCTTAAGAATATATCTCAATCGCTCATTGTGATTAAAAAAACGTAAAAATATAAGTTTCAAAAAAATTATAATCTGACTTGAACTATGGATACTAAAATATCCCAATAAACAACTGAAGATGAAACATAAAACTTCCTAATACCTGCTATCTAACGATATGTTTCCTTAACTACATTTCTAAAATTTAGTTTTACTAATATTAAAATAGGAATAGGGACTTGGCACTCCATCTAACATCTATTCTAAAACTCCTTCCAATATTATTATACAAATAAATTAAATTATTTTTTTAGTTATATTATAGCACAAAAATGTTAGCGTTTCCAATTTAAATATGTTTTGAGAATAAGAAAAAGACGAATATCTAGTACTCAGGATGAGCAGATATTCGCCTTTTATAACTATATAGTTCCCTAATTATTTATTATCTTTCTTGAATAGCTTTCTCAACCGCTGCTTTTTCACGGGCAATCAAGTCAACACGCGCTGCGATTTCTTTGATTCCCATGCTGATGTTACGGCTGATAGCCATATCGTCCAACTGTGGCTCAAAGAAGGCCTTGTATTCTGCTAGTCTTTCTGCTGTCTTGAAGGCATTAGCTGGATAAATGACGAATTTGTCGAAGCTCATGTCGCCACCCAGAGCAGCCTTAATCCAATCCCAATTCTCACGCGCCCAAGTCCAAGCAGTGGCTTGAGTAAATTGGTGATTCAAGAGAGGGAAATACCAACTCATGGCCAAATCTTGTGGTTTCACGATATCCTTGTTTTTTTCAAAGATTCCAAGATACGAGCAAGAGTTTCTACGTCCTTAGTGTGAGCCAAAGCAGCTGCCAGTTGACGTTTGAAGCTGCCGTCAACTGTTGAAACATAATCATTCAAGTATTGGTCGGCCAATTCTTTGCTCTCATAATGCTTGATTTGGTTGATGAGAATATGCAAGCGAATAGCTGCAGGCAATTTCTCCAAGTCCTCTTGATGAGCAGCAAAAATACGACTTGCTTCTTGACTTGCTGCTTGATCGTCAGCTGCAATCAGACTTCCTACAACAATCTGGCGAACCAGCTCATCCTCATCACTTTCGCCTTCTTGTGCTTCAAATCCTAGACGGTCAAAGTTGGATTTGCTTAGTTTAACAACCAATTCATGATAGGCTTTCTCGCACTCGCTTCCTTCGTCCACAAACAGCTTAAGACCATTCAAAACGGCTTTAACTCCTGAGACAACCAAATAGGAGGTTTCTTCTGTCAGTTTTTCAATAACTGGAACCAAATCAGCAAATGAAATACTGCCTGCTTCAGCCAAGAGACGGCGCTCTTGCACCACTTGAAGCTTGCTGGTGCTATCCAAGTCTGTAATGGTATCTAAAATCTGCTCAAGCAAGACATCTTGATAGTCTGTGATATAGTGGGCTGTATTTTCCGTATTGAAGCGCAGGGCACCTTGATTTTGAGCAGCCAAGGCAGAATAATTTGGAATTTCCAGGGTTTCTGTTTCCAGCGTATCTGGCAAACCTTTCCAGTTACTATTTAAAGGCAAGACCCAAGTGCGTTTCTTATCTTCGTGCTCTCCGATAAAGAATTGTTTTTGAGAGAGTTTGAGCGTATCGTTTTCTACTGTAGCTGTCAAAACAGGGTAGCCTGGCTGTTCCAGCCAAGAATCCATAAAGGCTGCCACATCACGACCAGAAGCAGCTCCCAAAGCATTCCAAAGGTCACGACCGATAGTATTTCCATACTGGTGTTTAGCAAAGTAAGCATTCAAACCTTTGGCAAAGGTCTCATCTCCTAACCAACGACGAAGCATGTGCATGAGGCGGCTTCCCTTGGCGTAAACGATAGCTGGATCAAACAAAGTATTGATTTCGTCGGGGTGCTTCACCTCTACATGGACAGATTGAACTCCGTCTGTCGCATCTCGTTTAAGCGCCAGAGGAACACCTGTTGTTTGGAAATTCTCAAAGATATTCCAGCTTGGTTCAATCGCATTGACACAGACGTATTCCATCATGTTGGCAAAACTTTCGTTGAGCCAGAGGTCATCCCACCACTTCATAGTGACCAAGTTACCAAACCATTGGTGAGCCAACTCATGAGCGATAACAAGTGCCACATCTTGACGGCTGGATACCGTAGAATTTTCATCTACCAAGAGGTAAATTTCGCGATAGGTCACCAGACCCCAGTTTTCCATAGCACCAGATGAAAAGTCCGGCAAGGCTACGTGCAGCGACTGAGGAATCGGATATTTGACACCATAATATTCTTCGTAAAATTCAATAGAGCGAACCGCAATGTCCAAAGCAAATTCTAAGTTGCTAGCTGGGTGAGCCTTGGTTGCATAAACACCGACCAAAGTGCCGTTTTTAGTTTTAGCAGTAATGCCTTGCATATCCCCAGCAGCAAAGGCCAAAAGATAAGAAGACATGCGAGGCGTTCTTTCAAACTTCCAAATGCCTGTCGCTTTCCGGTTTTCAACGTCGATTTCAGGCATATTAGACAAAGCTAGTTCGCCTTCTGCTTGGTCAAATTTCAATGCCAAATCAAAAGTCGCTTTAGCTTCTGGCTCATCCACGCTAGGAAAGGCTTCACGGGCAAAATGGCTCTCAAATTGCGTGGAAATGATCTCTTTTTTCACTCCATCTACTGTATAGTAAGATGGGTAAATCCCCGTCATATTATCTGTAATCTTACCTGTATAGGTCAAGGTTACTTCCACAGGACCCGCTGATGCCAATTCAACGTAAAGAGCTTCATTATCATTATCAAGAGTGAAGGGACGAGCTTGTCCAGCCACTTCTACGGCCTCAATCGTCAAATCCTTTTGGTGCAAGGAAATTTCTCAGCTTTGGCTTCACCGGTAATGGTAACTTTCCCTGAGAAAGTCTTATCCGCACGATTTAAATCCAAAAAGAGATCATAGTGCTCTGGAACAAAAGTATCAATAAAATGTGCAACTGCTTGCATGTTTTTCTCCTCATCTAATTGAAGGGGCTGATAATAAACCAACCTCCATTCAAGATTCATCTCTTACTATTCTACCATATTTAGTGACTTTATACTCATTCCAACTGACTCAAAATTGATTTTTGACTTCAAACATAAAGTAATCATTTTAAAGACATCCTGTTATTCTCTTTTCTCCTCCTCAAAACAAAAAAGACAAGCTTAGCCTGTCTCTTTAACATATATTATAATTCAATAATTTTACCCGTTTCAAAGTAAACGACCCATTCGCAGATGTTTTTGGCATAATCGCCGATACGTTCCAAGAAAGAAATAACCTGGAAATAATCACGGCCAGTAACGATGGCTTCAGGATTTTTCTTGATTTCTTCCGTAGCCAGGTCACGAATGCTATCAAAATAATGGTTGATTTTTTCATCCATAGCTGCTACCTCATAGGCTTGATCTACAGAACCATTTAGGTAGAGATCAAGGGCAGCTTCAACGAAATTTTTCACATCGCGACCCATCTTTTTAATTTCGTCCTCGACAGCTGGAATACGCTGCTCGCCCTTCATACGAATAGCCGCTTTTGCAATGGATACCGCATGGTCTCCCATACGCTCTAAGTCTGAAACAGCCTTGAGAACAGTCAAGACAGTTCGAAGGTCTTGAGAAACAGGTTGTTGGAGGGCAATCATTTCAAATGATTTCTTTTCCAATTTCACTTCATATTCGTTTACTTCTGCATCATCTTCGATGACTTCCTTTGCCAAGTCACGGTCATGTGTGACAAAAGCACGCACGGTGCGGTTGATTTGTGAGAGCACTTCTTGTCCCATTGCGTAGAACTGATTGTGCAATTTCTCCAAATCTTCTTCAAATTGAGATCGTAACATCATTCAACTCCTTATCCAAATTTTCCTGTAATATAATCTTCTGTTTCCTTATTTTGTGGGTTGAGGAACATCTCCTTAGTATCATTAAACTCCATCAAATCGCCACCCAAGAAGAAGCCTGTTTTATCCGAAAGCCGAGAAGCCTGCTGCATGGAGCGCGTCACCAAGAGCATGGTATAGGTGTCCTTAAGTCCATAGAGAGTTTCCTCAATTTTACCCGCAGAGATTGGATCTAGCGCTGACGTTGGCTCATCCAAGAGGATAATTTTCGGACTGGTAGCCAAAACGCGTGCTACACAAATCCGCTGCTGTTGACCACCAGAGAGACCGATAGCGGAATCATGTAAACGGTCTTTCACTTCGTCCCAAATAGAAGCCCCAATCAAGGAACGCTCCACCGCTTCATCTAAAACCTGTTTATCCTTAATACCATTGATGCGCAGTCCATAGACAACATTTTCATAAATGGTCATTGGGAAGGGATTAGGTTGCTGGAACACCATGCCAATCTCTTTGCGCAACTCCACCGTATCTGTCCGAGGACTGTAGATATTGTGTCCGTTATAGATGACCGTGCCAGTCGTAGTGACTTCAGGATTCAAATCTCCCATGCGGTTGATAGCCTTAAGCAAGGTGGATTTCCCTGAACCGGACGGTCCAATCAAGGCAGTGATTTCATTAGGCATAAAGTCCAAGGAGACACTATTGAGTGCTTTCTTTTTATTATAATAAACCGACAAGTCCTTGACTTGCAAAATAGGTTCTGTCATAAGTTCATTCCTTTAGTTTCTTCACCTCTAACCAAAATGACCAGAAACATAGTCATTGGTCGACTGCAGTTTGGCATTTTGGAAGATATTGGCAGTCTTGTCGTACTCAATCAAATCTCCTAGATAAAAGAAGCCGGTGTAGTCACTGGCCCGGGCAGCCTGCTGCATATTGTGAGTTACGATGATGATCGTATAGTCCTTTTTGAGCTCAAACATAGTCTCTTCCAGCTGCATGGTCGCAATCGGATCCAGCGCAGAAGCCGGCTCGTCCATAAGCAAGATATCTGGCTTGACCGAAATAGCTCGGGCAATACAGAGTCGCTGCTGCTGGCCGCCTGACAAAGTCAAGGCTGACTTATGAAGATCATCCTTGACTTGGTCCCAAAGTGCGGCTTGTTTGAGCGAAGTTTCAACAAGTTCATCCAAAATATTTTTATCTTTTACACCAGCTCGTTCATGGGCAAAGGTAATGTTGCGATAAATAGACTTGGCAAATGGATTGGGCCGTTGGAAGACCATGCCGATGTGCTTACGCATTTCGTAAACGTTGATATCAGACCGATTGACGTCTATTCCTTGGTAAAGAATTTGCCCTGTTACCTTGGCAATATCAATCGTGTCATTCATACGGTTGAGACTGCGGAGATAGGTCGATTTCCCTGAGCCAGACGGACCAATCAGAGCTGTGATTTTATTCTTTTCAAACTGCATATCAATGCCCTTGATGGATTCTTTTTTTTACCGTAGTAAACATGCAAATCCTTGGTCGAAAGGGCTACCTTTTCTTCAGGAAAAGTAATGATATGTTTTTCATTCCAATTATATTCTGTCATTGCTTCTCCTTTATGCAGAGGTTAATTTCTTGTGCAAGTAGGAACCGAGTTTGCGGGCTCCAAAGTTGAAAATCAAGATAAAAATCAGAAGCACCGCTGCTGATCCTGCTGACACCACAGTGCCATCAGGAATGGTTCCCTCACTATTGACCTTCCAGATATGGACAGCCAGCGTCTCCGCCTGACGGAAAATCGAAATCGGGCTGGTAATGCTAAAAATGTTCCAATTAGACCAATCCAGAGCTGGCGCAGATTGACCAGCAGTATAGATCAAGGCAGCTGCTTCACCGAAAATCCGACCAGAAGCAAGGACAATCCCTGTCACAATCCCTGGAAGAGCCTCTGGAATCACCACATGCAGTACTGTTTCCCAGCGGGAAATTCCTAGAGCTAGTCCTGCTTCACGTTGTGTATGGTGAACGTGGCGTAAGCTGTCCTCGACATTCCGAGTCATCTGAGGCAAATTGAAGACAGTCAGAGCCAAGGCACCAGAGATGATAGAAAAGCCATACTCAAACTGGACAACGAAAATCAAATAGCCAAAGAGTCCGACTACCACGGATGGCAGCGAGGACAGGATTTCAATACAGGTACGGACAAAGTTGGTCACTGGTCCTTTCTTAGCATACTCTGACAGATAAACCCCAGCCCCCATAGAAAGAGGAACAGAGATAATCAAAGTAATCACCAACAGGAAGAAGGAATTGTAGAGCTGAATCCCAATACCACCTCCAGCCTGATAGGAAGAAGATTTTCCAGTCAGGAAAGACCAAGAAATGTGCGGCAAGCCTCTTACCAGAATATAAAGAATCAGAGAGGCAAGAATAGCAACAATGATACTCGCTATCGTGTAGAGAATACCAGTCGCCAATTTATCTAATTTCTTAGCGTGCATAGTTTTTCTTACCTCTTTCTTTTGTAATCAGTTTAATGACACTGTTAAAGGCCAAGCTCATCATCAAGAGCACCAGAGCCAGAGACCAGAGGACGTTATTGTCCACTGTTCCCATAACGGTATTTCCGATTCCCATGGTCAAAACGGAAGTCAGGGTCGCCGCAGGTGTTGTCAAAGAGGTTGGAATCACGGCAGAGTTCCCAACAACCATCTGGATAGCCAGGGCTTCACCAAAGGCACGCGCCATTCCAAAGACCACCGCTGTAAAAATACCTGAGCGAGCAGCCTTTAGCGTCACCCGCCAAATAGTTTGCCAGCGCGTAGCCCCCATAGCCAAACTAGCTTCACGGTAGTGGCGTGGTACAGCACGCAGACTGTCCGTCGTCATAAGGTAACGGTCGGCAAAATCATGACAAAAAGTACGAAAATACCAGACAAAATCCCAAATCCGGTACCGCCAAAAACAGTCCGAACAAAGGGAACCACAACCTGCAAGCCGATAAATCCGTACACAACAGACGGAATCCCAACCAAGAGTTCGATCGCAGGCTGAAGAATCTTGGCTCCTTTAGGCGACACTTCAGTCATAAAGACAGCCGCTCCAATAGCAAAGGGAGTTGCAATCAATGCTGACAGGATCGTAACAATGAAAGACCCCAAGATCATCGGCAGGGCACCGAATTCCTTACCTGACGGATTCCAAGTGGAGCCAAATAAAAATTCAAACACATTGACTCCATTGACAAAGAAGGTCGATAAGCCTTTTTGTGCTACGAAGATTAAAATCATGGCTACAATCAGGACGATTAAAGACAGGCAGGCAAAGGTGATATATTTCCCAAATTTTTCCAGACGAGAGTTTTTCGAAGGGGATAGTAATTTTTTTGCTAATTCTTCATTTCTCATTTGCTATCTCCTTTTAAGCTCGTAACATTTCCATCAGCATCCTTGCTGACCTGCATTTCCTTGATGGAAATATAGCCCATTCCTGAAACGATTCCATCCTGAACTTCATCTGACAGCATGTAGTCCAGAAACTCTGCTGCCAGACCAGTCGGCTTGCCCAATGTATACATATGCTCATAAGACCAGAGTGGCCAAGCATTGGTCGCAACATTTTTGGCCGTTGGCTCGTAGCCATTGAGCTTCAAAGTCTTGACAGAATCATCGACATAAGCAAAGGCCAGATAAGAAATGGCTCCCGGTGTTTGAGAAACAATGGACTTAACCATCCCATTTGAATCTTGTTCTTGACTTTGAACGGCTGATTTACCAGCCATAATGACACTGTCAAACGTAGCTCGGGAACCAGAGCTTGCCGCACGGTTGATGATGGAAATCTCTAGATTTTTACCACCCAGCTGTTTCCAGTTGGTCACTTCACCAGTAAAAATCTTCTGCAACTGCTCTGCCGTTAAATTATCGACAGATACTTCTTTATTGACAATCACGGCAATTCCAGCGACTGCTACCTTGTGGTCAACAAGGGCTGAAGCGTCAATCCCTTCTTTTTCCTCAGCAAACACATCTGAGTTGCCAATTTCAACGGCACCAGACTGAACCTGAGACAAACCCGTACCTGATCCGCCACCTTGAACATTGACCGTTTTTCCAATATTGGCTGAACCAAACTCATCCGCTGCTGCTTCAACGAGTGGCTGAAGGGCTGTAGAACCAACGGCAGTCATGGACTCGCCTCGGTCAATCCAGCTAGAGCAGGCAGAGAGGCTGACCATAACTAGAACTAGAACCGCTGACAAAATCAGCTTATATTTTTTCTTTACCATTTTTCTCCTCGAAATCTTGAGAATAATAGTGGGATGTCTATCGTAAGAATCTGAAAATCCCACTATATCCACTATAACATAGAAAGAGGGCTTTGCCTAGTCTTTTGAACGAAAGCGAAGCCCCTTTGGGAAATAATTTTTCAAGGTATTTCCAGTAATTTTTGCAAAACCCAAACCGTTGCCTTGGGCAAGCACTTGATACCAGCCATTTGGATAGTTTTGTGAGAGTTGAACCGTCTCGCCTGCTACATATTTGCTAAAGGCCTCATCATCAATCTCAAGGACTGAGACGACTTCACTAGGCCTCAAAGCTAGGCCTAAAGCAAAGCTCGGTTCAAAGCGATTTTTCTTAAATACACCCAGATGCAGGCCATTGCGAGCAATTTTCAGCTTGGAGACATCTGGCAGTCCAGCTGGCAGCAGATAAAGATTGTCCCCAAAAGTATCTAAATGTCCTTCTAGCTCAATTTTCAGATGCTTTTTCTGGAAATCTTGCCAGAGTTTTCTCTGCTCGGCCGTTAATTTATTTTTGGCTGCCTTGATTTTTTTAGCAGACTGACTGCCTGTAAAACGAAATTTGGCTACAAATTGCCCTTCACCTTTGAAATGGTGAGGATACATACGAGCTGTTTCTGGGAAATCAATCCCCGCCACCATACCATTGATTTTTGGTATTTCCAGCAATTCCAAAGGAAAATTCTCTAAAAGCCAAGCGACCATTTCTTCATTTTCTTCTGGCGCCCAAGTGCAAGTTGAATAAACCAACTGCCCGCCTGTCGCCAACATCTTGACAGCGTCCTCTAGAATTTCTCGCTGGAGACGCGCACACTGGGCAGGATATTCCGGACTCCAATATTGGGTAGCATCTGGCTGCTTGCGAAACATTCCTTCGCCAGAGCAAGGAGCATCCAGAACAATGAGATCAAAATAGCCCTGAAAGACCTTAGCCAATCGATCCGTAGATTCATTGGTGACAAGGACATTTCGCGCTCCAAACCGCTCAATGTTTTCTACCAAAATTTTACTACGTTTAGCATTGATTTCGTTAGAAACCAGCACACCTGTATCATCTAAATAAGAGAGTAGATGAGTAGATTTCCTCCTGGTGCGGCAGCTAAGTCCAGAACTTTCATGCCCTTTTGTGGTGCTGCAACTTGGGCAACCATTTGTGCTGCCGGCTCCTGAGAATAAACCAGGCCCGTGACATGTTCTACCGACTTCCCAGACACTTTTCCATAATGTCCCCAATCTGTATTTGGAATTGCATCTGTAAAATCTTTCTGCTTTTCTTTTAAAGGATTGCTGCGAAAGGCTGAAATCGGATCTTGATCAAAAGTCGAAAAAAAGGCCTCTGCTTCCTGACCCAAAAGCTCCTCATACTTTTCCTTAAAACCTACTGGAAAGTCCATACTAGCCTTTTCCCTTTCGTAAATACTCTTGTAACTCGTCTAATTTACACTTTGGTGCAATCATAATCGGCTCCTGAGTCTGAAAATTCGGCTGATTGCCATCTAGAGTCTGAATGACGAATCCCAGTTTGTCAGCCATCACATAGGCCGCCGCATAGTCCCAAGGCCAATTATAAGAGAAATAGGCAACTAAACCACCAGCCAAGGTCTTAGCAAAACTAATCCCAGCACTGCCATAGACACGCACTCCCAAGCAATCACGAGTTAAATCAGCTAGTCCCCAGTGATTATGCTCCAGCATACTAGCATTTGAAGCCATAAGATATTGCTGCAGGGGCTTGTCGATAAAAGCAGACAACTTTCTGTCATTGCAGCACACATCAAAAGTCCCGCCTCCGTGAAAAAGCTGGTCCCTTGTCACATCGTAAATCAAGCCGAACTTGCCCTGCCCATTTTCAAAATAAGCTAACATAATAGCAAAATCAGCCCGCTGGGTAATGAAATTATTGGTGCCATCAATGGGATCAATCACCCAGACATTACCATCCGCAATGTCGTGTCGCAGGTCATTTTCCTCCGCCAAAATCGCGTCGTTCGGATACTGAGTTAAAATTTTCCCAACTAAGTCATCCTGGATGATCCGATCCATTTGAGTCACCAAGTCAGTCGGACTGCTCTTTTGTACGACATCCAAGTCATCATAGAGATGGTATCTTAAATAAGTCCCTGCCTGATAAACTATTTCTTTCGCAAAATGAAATTTATTTTCCAAGAGAAATCATTCCTTTCCCTTTCCTTTTTGCCTCCTGAACAGCGCTATAAAGAGAATAGCCACTGACCGTCTCAAACTCACGGCCGAGTCGCTTCTCTTCTCCCTTGCTGGGAACAACTTTCTTGAAGACTGCATAGGACTGGAGCAGTTTCTCCGCTTGAATCTTCTGTTCATAGGCTTGCTCTACATCATTAAAAAAAGAAAGCACTGAAGCAAGCTCTTCAGTGCTCCACGATAAATCTAGTGGGTAACTATAATTTTTTTCCATATTTTAAATATCAGCACGCATAGTTGCGGCTCTGAGTTCTTCTTTCCGATAGCCTCTAGGCAAGAAAGCACGAATTTCATCTTCATTGAAGCCGATTTGCATTCGTTTACCATCGAGGATAATTGGGCGACGCAAAAGACTAGGATTTTCCTCAATCAGCTTAATAAGTGTTGAAATCGATAAATCCTCTACGTCTAAATCTAGTTTTTGAAAAATTTTTGAGCGGGTTGAGATGATGTCATCAGTGCCATTTTCTGTCAATGAAAGAATGTGTTGCAATTCTGGAGCAGACAGAGGGCTCGTCATGATATTATGCTCCGTAAATGGAACTTCATGACCAATCAACCAAGCACGCGCCTTGCGACAGGAAGTGCAGCTAGGCGATAAAAATAATGTAATCATGCTGTTCTCTTCTTATTTTTATATAGTAACTAACTCTATTATACTAAATTTTATCTCTCTTGACTAGATATTTTTGAGAATCGGCTCGAAATACTAAGAAAAATATTAAAAACTGACATTTATTCCGAACGTTCCCAATTTCTTGCCACTTCTTCATCACTCTTTAATTGAGTCACTAGCTCCTCGATACCATCAAATTTAACCATATCACGAATCTTATCCAGCCAGATAATCCGAATCGTATCGCCATAGATTTCCTCCGCAAAGTCAAATAGATTGGCTTCAAAACGAAGCTCATCTCCTTCAAAGGTCACATTTTTGCCAACGCTAGCCATGCCACGAAAAATCTTGCCATTGTGCTCAACATCCACCACATAGACACCATCTGCTGGCAAAACCACGCGGTCCAAAGGAGCTAAATTGGCCGTTGGATAGCCAATGGTACGCCCTCTAGCATTGCCATGAACCACAATTCCCCGAGTAGAGAGAGGATAGCCTAATAGCTGATGCGCCTTGGCAACATCACCATTTTGAATGGTCTCTCTAATCCGAGTAGAAGAGATTTTTTCATCATCTTGATTGACCGATGAGACGATGACAATCCGACCACCGAAATAGTCTGCAAGTTCCTCTGCCTTTCTCTTGTCAGATCCAAAATGGTAATCAAAACCTGCCACAACTGCCTTTGCTTTAAGCGCAGAAACGTACTTATCAAAAAATTCTCGGGCTGTATTTTTAGAAAAATGACTAGTAAAGTCAATCAAGTAAAGGTAGTCCACACCCAAATTTTCTAAGTGAGCAGCTCGTTCCTCCGGATGATTCAAATGCAACATCAACTCTGGCTGATAACGGACAAAAGCTAATTTTGGTGACTCAGGAAAGGTCAGTACCGCAATCTTCAGTCCTTGCTCAGTCGCTATTTTCCTAGCTTCCTTAAAAAGTGTCTGATGTCCCTTATGCAGGCCGTCAAAATAGCCCAGAACCAAGACTGTATCTTCTTCTTGATTTATCTCTAATTCATTATTTATTCGTCTTATTTTCATCATTTTTCTATTTTACTATGTATCCGCTTTTTTTACAACAAATTAAATCTCATGAAAAGAACTTCTATCACTCCAAAGAAACACCTTGCTAACTCTAACAAGGTGTTTCTGTACATATTTGAAACTACACTGATTACTGGCGATCGTCATAGCCATTTGGATGACTGGAATGCCATTTCCAAGCGGTTTCAATGATGGTTTCGATATTGTCAAATTTCGGCTGCCAGCCCAAAACTTTTCTCGCTTTCTCAGAGGAAGCAATCAGCGTGTCTGGATCTCCTGGTCGTCGCTCTGCTATTTCCAAAGGAATAGGATGTCCGGTCACCTTTCGTGCTGCTTCTACAATCTGCAGGTTGGAAAAACCAGTCGAAGAGCCAAGGTTAAAGGCATCTGAAGGTTGACCAGCACGCAGATGCTCAACAGCCAGAATATGGGCATCAGCCAAGTCGAAAGGATGGACATAATCGCGGACATTGGTGCCGTCTGGAGTGTCATAGTCGTCGCCAAAGACAGAAATCTTCTCACGTTTGCCCTGAGCCACCTGAAGCACGATCGGTAGGAGATGGGTTTCAGGTCCGTGGTCCTCGCCAATCGAGCCGTCGGGCTTGGCACCAGCCACATTGAAATAACGCAGGGCTACAAACTTGATGCCATAGGCCTGGTCTGCCCAGCGCATAATGGTCTCCATCATAAGCTTGCTCTCTCCATAAGGATTGATCGGCTTTTGCGGAGTTGTTTCCAGAATCGGAACTTCCTCAGGAATGCCGTAAGTCGCAGCTGTTGACGAAAAGACAATGTTTTTAACGTCACATTCCTGCATGACTTCCAGAAGAGAAACCATGCCGGCTGTGTTATTATCAAAATACTTGAGCGGATCAACCATAGACTCTGCGACCAGTGAAAAGGCAGCAAAGTGAATGACTGCATCGATGGAGGGATGCTTGGCAAAGACATCTCGTATAAAGTCCTTATCCGCCAAATCCCCCTCATAAAAGACTGCTTGAGGATGAACCGCTGCGCGATGACCAGTCACCAAATTATCAACGACGACTACCTCTTCCTTGCCTGCTGCTACCAAACGGTCTACCATGTGCGAGCCGATATAGCCAGCGCCACCTAATACTAAAATTGCCATGTTTCTCTCTTTCTTGTCTTGATTTTTATTTAACTATTTTATCAAAAATAGGGACAAATGAAAACTCTCACTGCAATTATTCCTCTTTCAAACCAACAGATCGTACAAAGCGCATGAAAGCATCCTGCCCTTCCTCTGTTCGCTTGTAAACTCCCGCGTCTTCCAGCACACGGCTGAAAATTTGTCCAACTGAAGCCTGAACTACTCCTTCCACCGTTTCAGCGGAAACATTTGGATTTTGGTCTTTGAGTTGATTGGCCCACTCCTGATGATAGGCAGCAACCTGACAGTCTTCTCCCCGCAGAAAAAGTTCCACCTGCTTGAGTTCTTCCTTAAGCCGAGGCGGCAGAATAGCCAGCCCCATAACCTCAATCAGGCCGATATTTTCTTTCTTAATATGCTGAACATCTCTATGAGGGTGGTAAATGCCGTCCGGATGTTCTGAGGAAGTTTGATTGTCCCGCAAGACCAAGTCTAGCTCAAAAGTTTCATCTTTTCTGCGGGCAATCGGTGTGATGGTATGGTGAGGCTCACCCTCAGACTCTGCCAATACCTGCACACTGGGGTCAGAATAAGTCCGCCAAGCTTGCAAGATCTTGTCAGCCAACTCAATCAACTGTTCCTTCTTATCAGACTTCAGACGAATGACAGACATAGGCCACTTGACAATACCTGCTTCCACCTCTTCAAATCCGCTAAAGCAAAACTGCAATCCAGCTCTGCTATTTCCATAGGAAAAGTATGCCGTCCGCCCTGATAGTGGTCGTGGGTCAGGATGGAGCCACCGACAATAGGCAGGTCGGCGTTGGATCCTGCAAAATAGCCTGGAAAAGTCTCGACGATGTCCAGCAGGCGCTCAAAGGTCAGCCGGCTGATAGCCATAGGAAGGTGCTGGCTGTGCAGAAAGATGCAATGCTCATTAAAGTAGGCATAGGGCGAATACTGGAAGCCCCATTCCTGTCCGGCCAAATCGAATCGAATAATCCGATGGTTAGCGCGGGCAGGGTGATCCAAGCGGCCTTGGTAGCCTTCATTTTCCATGCAGAGCTGGCAGGCTGGATAATGGCTGGTCTTAGCCTTTTTAGCTGCCGCAATTTCCTTGGGATCCTTTTCTGGCTTAGAGAGATTAATGGTGATTTCCAAATCTCCATAGGTAGTCGGTGCTTTGAAAGCAATATTTCTAGCAATAGCCTTGACCTTGATGTAGTCATTCTTTTGACTAAGCTGGTAAAAATCAGCCACAGCTTGCTCGGGATTGGAAGCATAGGTCGTCCAGAAGTCCTGATTGAGCTGGCTAGGGGCAGGTGTGATGAAGTTCATAAGCTCAGCACCAAGGATTTCACGCGCAGTCTGACTATCCTCAATCGTCTCTAATCTAACTGCCTCCTCAACCAGCTGGTCCTTGAGGCCAATCAAGTCATCCAACTCAGTCTCAACTTCTAAAACGCCATCTCCCACTCGTGCCAAACACGATTGATCAGGTAGATTCGATCCATTTCCTCAAATGAACTTTCAGAAATGACTTCTGTGATAAATGCATCTAGAACTCCCTGACTCATTGATTCTCCTTCTTACATTCTAAATAGTCTCTGACAGCGTCTAAATCCTGAAAAACTTGTTCTGTTTTATTTAAGAAAGACTGCGCTGGTATTTTTAAGTCTGGAATACAAATGATTGGTATCCCAGCCCTATACGCTGCCTCAATCCCTGCTTCACTATCCTCTAGTACTAAGCAATTCTCTGGTAAAACGTTCAAATCTCTACAGGCCTTTAAAAATATATCAGGGTAAGGTTTGCTTCTCTTTACATCTTTTGCAAAAACTAGATGGTCAAATAGGGACAGTATACCATTGCTATCCAAGATCATTCTCGCTCGAGATTCAACACTTGAAGTTGCTAAGGCGATCGGAATGCCTTCTCTTTGCAAAAAAGCAAGCAAATTTTTAGCACCTTTTTTTAAATTTACACCTTTGGCTAATATTCGAGCTTCCAGTTCATAAACTTTTTCCAAGGTTTGGTCAAAGTTCCAAGGTAAATCATAGGTATCCAAAAATCGTTGAACATTCTCCTCTTCCCTATGTCCACTGTATTCTCTAGAATATGTTTCTTCTGTGAAAGGAATTCCAAAATCTTTAAGCAATTCTTGATAAACTTTTAGAGAAATGATCTCAGTATCAGCTAATAAGCCATCTAAATCAAATATTACAGCGTCCATTTACTTCTCTCCTAGTCTAAAACGCGAGTGCCACCTGCAACTTCAGCGATATAGAAGCTTGGAGCGTATCCAACGACTTCCTCGTAGTGCTTGCCAACAGCTTCCTTAAAGGCCTCAACGGCATCTTTTTGCACCAAGGAAATGGCACAGCCACCGAAGCCAGCTCCGGTCATACGGGCTCCCAGAACGCCTTCTTGCTCCCAGGCCGTGTGAACCAAGGTGTCCAGCTCTAGGCCAGTCACTTCATAGTCATGCTCCAATGAAACGTGGGAAGCATTCATGAGGCGGCCAAACTTGTCAAGATCGCCTGCCTGCAAAGCTGCCCGCGCTTGCAAAGTGCGTTGATTTTCCAAAACGGCATGGCGAGCCCGTTTGAGGCGATTTTCGTCCTCTATCAGATAGCTATACTCATCAAAGGACCACTCGTCCAACTCACCCAAGGTTGCGATAGATAGCTTGCGGTTCAGTTCTTCAACAGCTTTTTCACACTCCGCCCGACGCTCATTGTACTTAGAATCCGCCAACTCACGCCGCTTGTTGGTATTCATAATCACTACAACATTATCCTTCAAATCAAGTGGCACCAAGTCATATTCCAAGGTATTGGTATCTAAGTAAATAGCCCGCTGGTCAGCTCCCATACCGATGGCAAACTGGTCCATAATACCAGAATTAACCCCGATAAATTCATTCTCAGTTAATTTACCGATTTTCACTAGGTCCAGACGTTCCAACTGCAAATCAAAAAGTTTCTCGGCCATGATACCAGTTAAAAGCTCTAGCGATGCAGAAGAAGACAAGCCCGAGCCGTTGGGAATATTTCCATAAACATAGACATCCATGCCTCGGTCAATCTTATGGCCTGCCTCCTGCAGAAAATGCAGAACTCCTTTTGGATAGTTGGTCCAGTTATGCTCAGGCTCAAAGTGCAGGTTTTCCAGCGGCACTTCAATAATCCCTTTTTCTTTAAAATTCCCTGAGAAGAATCGCAAGAGCTGGTCGTCCCGCTTACGAGCCGCTCCATAAGTTCCAAGAGAAATAGCTGCAGGAAAGACATGGCCGCCGTTATAGTCCGTATGCTCGCCGATCAGATTGATCCGACCGGGTGAAAAGAAAGTGTGGTCCGCTTCTACTCCAAAAACCTTGGCAAAATCTGCGCGGATTTGCTCTACTGAAATGACATTTGACATAAACTAAACTCCTTTATAACGATGATCGATATTGTAATCGTTTTCTTGATTTTATTATAACCGTTTCCGAGTAAAACTTCAATAATTTTAGTAAATTTTTACTTAATAAAGCGATCACCTAATATTTACTAAATTCCTCTTTGTTATTTACTTGTTTTTGAGGTATAATAGCCCATATAAGACAATAGGAGAAAAAAATGGCTACGATTAAGGATATTGCCCAGGCTGCTGGGGTCTCTCCCGCTACGGTCTCTCGCGTACTCAACTACGACCCAGCCATGTCAGTCAGTGATAGCACTCGTAAAAAGATTTTTGATATCGCTGAGCAGCTGAACTATAAAAAATCAAGAAAAAGGAAGCCAAGTAAGGCTCAGGCCTACCGTATTGGGCTCATTGAATGGTACACTGAGCAGGAAGAGCTCGATGACCTTTACTACTACTCCATTCGTTTGGGCATTGAAAAAAAAGCCCAAGAATTGGGCTATGAGATTCTCAGAGTGTTTCAAAATGATTCTCTTGAGCAATTGAAAGACATTGATGGCTTGATTGCCATCGGTAAATTCAGCCCAGCTCAAATCCAGCAGCTGGAGCAATACAGCAGCCACTTAGTTTTTGTCGACAGTGATACACTTAATGCAGGCCACAGCTGTGTGACGGTTGATTTTGAGAATGCTGTAAGGAAGGTACTTGAGCACTTCATAAATGCTGGTTTTGATCAGATTGGCATGATTGCCGGGCAAGAAAGAACCTCTGACCAGACTAGTCTAATCAGCGACCCTCGTTTGGCAAGCTTTCAGCAGTATCTGTCTGAAAAAGAAATTTATCAACCTGACTTGGTTAAGGTAGGCAGCTTTTCTTCGGAATCAGGCTATCAGATGATGACAGAGCTCCTTAGCGAGCACGAGAACCAGCTCCCGCCCGCCTTCTTCATCTCTAGCGATGCTTTGGCTATCGGTGCCTTGCGGGCTCTGCAAGAACACGGAATCCAAGTTCCCCAAGATGTCAGCATTATTTCATTTAATGATACGTCTATTGCTAAGTACATCTATCCCAGTCTCAGTACGGTCACCGTTTTTACAGAAGAAATGGGCAAGCAGGCTCTGCACATTCTGAATCAAATTTTAACATCCGAAGAGGACTCCATTCCCTATATGGTCAAACTTTCTACCAAGCTGACCATTCGAGAAAGCAGTATTTAACAGAGAAAGAACGAATGAAAACCTACGAACAATTATTTACCATTCTCAGCCAAGCTGACGATTATGCCAATGGAGAAAGTCTGGCCCAGACATTGGGTATTTCCCAGAACTTCCATTTGGAAGGCCATTCAGCGCTTGGAAAGAGAAGGAATCCAGATTGATTCCGTTAAAAATCGGGGCTATAAGCTCAAAGCGGGGGGATTTACTAATCCCAGAAATCATTGAAAAAGAGGCACCCATCAAAGTTTCCTTCAACCCCAACTGTCAATCTACTCAAATAGATGCCAAAGCAGGTCTGGAAGCGAGCGGCGAAGCAAATACCCTTTATCTAGCTGCCGCTCAATCCGCTGGTCGCGGTCGCTTCGGCCGAAACTTTTTCTCTCCAAACAAGGCGGCTTTTACATGTCCCTCCATCTCAAGCCCAACCTATCTTTTGATCAAATCCCTGCCTATACCCTCCTGACAGCTGGAGCCATCTATCAGGCTGTAAAAAATCTAACCCTGATAGACATAGATATCAAGTGGGTCAACGATATTTACTACAAGGATAAAAAAATCGCAGGCATTTTAACCGAGGCCATTACTTCAGTCGAGACAGACTTAGTCACAGATATTATTATCGGGGTCGGGTTTAATTTTTGCGTTAATGATTTTCCAGAAGAATTGCAATCTAAGGCTGGATCACTCTTTACAGAGCGAGCTCCTATCAGCAGAAATGAGCTGATTGCTGAAATCTGGAGATGTTTCTACGAAAGCGATCCCCAAGACCTGCTCTATCTTTACAAAAAGCACTCTCTAGTCCTCGGTCGCCAAGTGAGCTTCCAGCAAAATAATCAAACCTATAAGGGAATTGCTAGCGATATCTCGGACAGTGGCCAACTTCTAGTCCAGTTGGAGAACGGCCAAAATATCTGGCTCAACAGCGGGGGAAATTTCACTAACTAGCTGGTAGTTTGTACAAAATTACATTCAAAAAGCACTTGATGTTCCATTCAAGCGCTTTTCTGTATAGTCTTTCTTCCAGTGTGATGTCGCTATTTAATCCCTAATGCAATTCGAGCATAACGACTCATCTTTTCCACTGTCCAAGCGGGATACCAAACCAATTTGACTTCTGTCTTAGTAACCTCTGGAACATCTGACATGGCGTCATAAATCTGGTCAGTCAGAAGATCCGCCAGAGGGCATCCCATAGTGGTCAAGGTCATATCGATTTCCGTTTCCCCATTGGTCTCGTCAAAACGGATTTCATAGATTAAACCTAGATTGACAATATCAATCCCCAGCTCTGGGTCAATGACCTGCTCCAAGCTCTCCAAAATACGCGTTTTAATCTTTTCAACTTCTTCAGGGCTGTATTTTTTTTCTGACATGCATATCCTCCTTATAGATATAGCAGAAATTTCAAGTTAGCTCGAGGGGACCTTTGTTTTCAGCAAGGATCGCCGACTTGACACTTCCTACTGAAAGATTTCTGCCCCTTCTTGCTTTTCAGTTCTTAATCTTCGATAAAGTCTCTGAGTGGTTTACTGCGGCTTGGGTGGCGAAGTTTACGCAGTGCCTTGGCTTCAATCTGGCGAATCCGCTCACGGGTGACATTGAAAACCTTGCCGACATCTTCCAGCGTCCGCATTTTTCCATCGTCCAGACCAAAGCGCAGACGCAAGACGTTTTCCTCACGATCTGTCAAAGTATCCAAGACCTCATCCAACTGCTCACGAAGAACGACACGAGTTGTGTAATCAACTGGATTTTCAATCACTTCGTCTTCGATAAAGTCTCCCAGATGGCTGTCATCTTCCTCACCGATTGGCGTCTCTAGAGAAACCGGCTCTTGAGCAATCTTGAGAATCTCACGAACCTTGTCAGGTGTCATATCCATCCGCTCAGCGATTTGCTCAGGCGTAGGATCTTGACCTAATTCCTGCAATAGATTACGTTGCTCACGGACTAGCTTGTTAATGGTTTCCACCATATGGACCGGAATCCGAATAGTCCGAGCTTGGTCAGCAATCGCACGGGTAATAGCCTGACGAATCCACCAAGTCGCATAAGTTGAAAACTTAAATCCTTTGGTGTAGTCAAACTTATCAACAGCCTTCATCAGTCCCATGTTTCCTTCTTGAATCAAGTCAAGGAACTGCATACCACGGCCGACATAGCGCTTGGCAATGGAAACAACCAGACGAAGATTGGCCTCAGCCAGACGCTGCTTGGCTTCCAAGTCTCCCTGCTCTACCAAAATCGCCAGCTCTTGTTCTTCTTCATTGCTAAAAGAAGCGGCACAACCCCGATTTCTTTCAGATACATGCGGACTGGGTCATTGACCTTGGCTGAATTGCTACCCAAGAGCTCTTCATCGGTCAGTTCCGCTTCTTCCTCTTCAGTATTCAAGACACGCGCGCTGGGATTTCCTTCCTTATCCGTGATAGAAATACCCGCATCCTGAATGCGTTGCAGCAAATCCTCAATCCCATCGGCGTCCAAAGTGAAAGGAATGACCAGCTGGTCATTGATTTCATCGTCTGTCGCTACACCTGTCTGCTTGTGATTGCGGATGAATTCTGCAATTTGAACGTCTAATGTTGTTACTTCTTTTTGTTTTGTAGCCATACCTACTCCATTCTTCTTTTTTGTGCGATTAAGCGCTCCACCTCTAATATAGCGGCATTCTCATCTCCAGTATGCAAAGCTTCTCGAATCTTTTTGCTAATCAGCTGATTATTCTTACGAAGCAATTCGCGTTCCCTAGTCAGTTCTACTTCTGCTAACTCTCCGTCTTCCATCTCCTCTGGCAAGTCTTCCTCCAACATCCGATACCAAAGTTGCTGGACTCTTTCCGGTAAGCTAGATAAATCCTGCGAAGTCACTTCACCATTGGCCAGTAAAAGCTCGTATAACTCCTGCAGTTCCGCCGTATCAAAGGCAAAATCTGTGCGAAGCCGATAGCTATTTAAAACCAGCGGATTGTGTACCATACGATAGAGGATATGGATTTCTGCTTTTATCAACCGTGAAAGCTGTTTAGACAGCGGAAGATCTACCAGTACAGGTCTTCTTAGAGATTCTGACTGCTGTCCGCTTCGACTACTTCGCTCAGCCAAACGGCTGTTGTTAACCGTGTTCTCTACCTGCTGGTAATCAAAATCCGGCAGCAACTCAGCCAACATATAAATATAGGAATTCTGAGCTGTAATAGACTGCGTTTGAGCAATGATTGGCGCCATTCGCTCCACGAATTCAATCTGAGCCTGCAAATTTTCAATATTATCCGGTTTGAGATAGCGTAAAAGGAACTCTACATCACTAATTCGCGTTTTAGTCAGAAATTGTCGCAATTCCTCTGCAGAATTTTTAGCAATAAATTCGTCCGGATCCATATTGTCAGGAAAGGACACAATCTCTACCGACATATCCCGCAGCTCTTCTAAGGCCTTGGCTGTCGCAGCCTGACCAGCCCTGTCTCCATCATAAGTCAGAATAATTTTTTTGCAATACTTACGCAGATGCTGGACATGCTCAGGCGTCAGAGCCGTTCCCATTGACGCGACTGCATTTTCAACTCCAGCCCGATAGGCCGCGATCACATCCATGAAGCCCTCCATCAGATAGACTTCGTGGCTCTTCTTGATCACCGGCTTAGCCTTATCCAGATGATAAAGCTCATAGCTTTTATTAAAAATAGGGGTGCTGCGACTATTCTTATACTTGGCAGTCTGTGAACCAGCCTCCGAATCTTGCCAGATTCGACCAGAAAAGGCGACAACCTGACCCTTGTCATTGGTCAAAGGGAACATAATCCGGTTCTGAAAAGCATCATAGACCAGATTATTCTCTGCCAGATTAAAAAGACCCGAGTTCATGATAGTGGACTCATCAAACTTACCAGCCATGCTCTTATGAAGATAGTTGCCTTCATTAGGAGCCAAGCCGATTTGAAAATGCTTAATGACTTCATCTGTCAGCCCACGATTATAGAGATAAGCGCGTGCTTCTTCTCCTATTTTGGTCGTCATCAGAACCGCATGGTAAAACTTCGCTGCTTCTGTATGAATATCGTAGAGCGCCTGGTGCGGATGAGCCTGTCTCGGTCGATCAGCGCTAGGTCTTTCCATCCCTAAGGAAATGCCCGCTCTATCTGCGACAATCTGCACAGCATCCATGAAGGATACGCCTCGGTAGTCCTCAATAAACTTGAAAACATCCCCCGACTTGCCACAGCCAAAACAGTGATAAAACTGCTTGTCATCTACAACGTTGAAAGAGGGCGTCTTTTCGCCATGAAAGGGACAAAGTCCCAGAAAATTTCTCCCAGCCTTGGTCAAGGCTACTGTTTCTCCTATGACATCGACGATATTGACACTATTTTTTATTTCAGAAATCATTTCTTTATCCAATAGACAATACCTCCAATTCATCACAGAATATCACTCTATATTTTATAATAATTTGACGCAAATGTAAAACATTTGATAGGCAAATAACTTGAAATAATTGCTTCTTTAAGCTATAATATAATCTCAAATATTAAATTATTTTTTTGAAAGGAAAAAGAAAATGTTAAAGGATCTTAAAGAATTTTTACTACGCGGTAACGTGATTGACTTGGCAGTCGGGGTTATCATTGCGAATGCTTTCGGAGCAATCGTCAACTCATTGATTACTGACGTTATCACTCCTCTCTTCCTCAACCCAATTTTGAAGGCTGCACAATTAGAGCAAATTTCTCAATTGAAATGGAACGGGGTAGCTTATGGTAACTTCTTGAGCGCCGTGATCAACTTCTTGGTAGTCGGTACTGTTCTCTTCTTCATCGTGAAGTCTGCTGAAAAAGCACAAAGCCTTGCTAAAAAGAACGAAGAAGCTGCTGAAGAAGCACCAGCTGGACCAACAGAACTTGAAGTTCTGCAAGAAATCAAGAACTTGCTTGAAAAACAAAACTAATATCCAAACAGAGGCTGGGACAAAAGTCCTAGCCTTTCAATTGTCTTTGGATTGTCGAGCAAGACGCAGTGGTTGAGTGGACTCTATTACGCTGATTTCATCAGCTTTTACAGCCCTACTCAACTGTGCGGAGGTGGGACGACGAAATCGAATTCTAACGAATTACCGATTGCTGTCCCACTCTCTGTTTTATTATACGCTTCCCATTCAAAAGAAAAAAACAGCCAAATCGGCTGCTTTCTCATTCTATTGATTAGAATTTTTTACGTTTACGAGCTGCTTCTGATTTGCGTTTGCGTTTTACAGAAGGTTTTTCATAGAATTCACGTTTGCGTGTTTCTTGAAGAGTACCAGCTTTAGTAACCGCACGTTTGAAACGACGAAGAGCATCGTCAAGAGATTCATTCTTACGTACTACTGTTTTTGACATTTTTTTCACTCCCTTCAAGTCCAAGATCTATTCTATTCTACACGCAAAATGGATAAATGTCAAGAAAAAAACTGCCATAAACTTATATTATCTTCACTTTCTTTTTTAAAAGCAACAAATTGTTAGAATGAACATCATAATAGCAAAAAGAAATTTATTTTAATCCTGTTCAGAAACGACTTTTCTTCCTTCACCATTTATAATTACGGCTTGGGAATTGTTCATTAGCATTAAGCTGAGCTTATTTTTATACTTTTCAAAGGTCTTTTTGCTACTATCAGTAAAAGGTTCCTCACCATAATGTGGAAGGATATAAAAATTCACTTCACCCAAGCCTGCTGTATCAGATAACTCTGTCGCTACCGTCCGGTCGTCCATGAGTTTATTGTAGTCAATATCCTTGGCTGTAATAATAGCCCCTGCCGATTCTCCTACATAAACCAACCCATCTCGTATTTGTTCTTTGATAAGAGGTAGGAGTTGCTTTTTCTTTAATTCTTGCAATAAATAAAAGGTATTTCCGCCTGAGACATAAAGAATCTTACTTTGGAAAATCTTTGCCTGTGCAGTTTCTCGATCACAAGAAGCAATATCCAGAACCTCTATCTCAAATCCTAAATCTTTGAATGTTTGCTGAGCCTCATCGATATAGGCAGTATAATCCTCTTTGTTCCCAGCGGTAGGAATAAATAAAACCTTCTTTTCTAGATTCTTTTCCTTTGCATAATCTCTAAAAAGATTTTTGACTCCAGCAAAGTATGAACATAAAAATAATTGTTTCATGATTGTACCCCCATTAGTTTTTAACAATTTCATAAAGGATCCACGATCCCTTTCTTTGACTAGTTACGAGCTCAAAGCCTATTGATAACAAGAATCGTTTAAATACTTCTTCGCTTTGAAATTTTAGTAAAAAATAAGATAGCTTGTTATATTCACAAGCTAGTAAGAGCATCCCGTCTGATTTGAGTATCCTTCGAAGCTCTATAAAAGAAGCCTCTAGATCTTGCCAATGAAAATGCGTTTGAAAAGCTGTAATCAAATCAAAACTTTCATCAGAAAAGCCTGTCTCCCTAACGTCTCTTCGTTCAAAATTTAAATTGACCATCTCTATCTGTTTGGCTTGAGCTATTGCAGTGTCTGAAATATCGATTCCAGTTACAGTACTTTTCGGAAAGGTTTCTTTCAGTAGAATGGTTGAACGACCATTCCCAACTCCTACATCTAAGATTGCAGGGTAAGATGTTCTATCCAGATAACGAATTGCCCATACAAACATGGGAAGATAGGTCCAATTCCACAATTTCATCATTCGTTTTCCTAGAAAGCCCGAAGGGTTCTTTGATTGCTGAATCAAAGAATGAAACATGAGTAATAAAAGTATGATAGAAATGATAATTATTATATGAAACACTCTTCAATCCTCCACTTCTGGATAGCTATATTATACCATTTTAGAGAGATTATAGCTAAATCAATCAACAAAACACCTGCATCCCAAAAGATAACTTTTGGGATGCAGGTCATTCAAAACGACTGTCTTTTACCTTACAAGGTTTTTCGTTTTTTGGCTTCTTTCGAGAGGGAAATATTCTTAATCTTTTCATAGCGTAAGAAGCGTTGGATGAGGCGCTGGTCGCTTACACCTGGTTTCAAATCAACCACATAGTCTAACTTGATAAACTTATTGTCAACTGACTGGACCGAGGTCAACTCAAAGCTTTTGCAGGCCGTTTCAAAGATTGCTTCAAAAAGGACTTCATAGTCTAATTCAGCTGGAATCTGAATTTGAACATAGCGTCTGGTTTGACTGACCGAACTAAAGCTCATCTTTTCAAAGAGTAACCAAAAGAAGAAAATGAAGAGCGTGAAAAAAACTCCTAGAGCTAAGAGACCCATTCCTGTCGTGATCCCAATCGCTGTCGCCATGAAGATGGCCAAAAGTTCTTTAGACCCTCCTGCGGCTGATCGGAAACGAATCAAACTGAATGTTCCTGCTACAGCGACACTGGTTCCCAGATTTCCATTTACCAAGAAAATGATAATGGAAATAATGGCCGGCAAGAGAGACAGTGTGATGACAAACTCCTTGGTATAAATAGTTTGGTGCTTATAGACCTTGGCCAAAATGATTCCCAAAATCAAGCCCGTCATGAGGGAGGCTATTAGAGCTAGAGGGTTAACCTTGATTTCAGCCGAAGAATAGATACTGTTAAATAACTGTGTAATCATTGTTTCTCTCCTTAAACCTTGGCGGCTTGGGGAATCAATTCTTTAGATTTTAAGTAGGCTTTGCCATATTTTGAGAAGGACTGATCTTCAAGGCCGTATTTATTCAAAATTCCAGACATCCACTGAGGATATTCCCCTGGAACCTTGATTTCCATAATCACCATATCATACTCCAATAGAGGATAGCCGTGGCGTCCTGAGGTCAGGTCTACATCATAATCACGGAAGCGGATATTGGAATCAACCGTCACACGAACTTTTTTGTCCACCAAGCCTTTCATCGAGTAACGGTCATAGCTAATTACCATTTTCGGTTTTAAGCCTGCATAACGCTCCTGCAACAGTTCAACTTCTGTCTTGACCCGCTCATCGGAAATAGTCTGGTCTGCAAGTCCCTTCTCAATATAATTAACAACCGAAGTCAGATTTGAAGCCAGTCGATACTTGAAGCCAACGTCCTCCGACTTCTTCTTGATTTCCAAAAATACCTGACTATCCTTTGTTGGCTCCGCTGCATAAGTCCGCATCCGCAGCTTTTCACGACCGCCTCTTCTAGCAATCGAATCTTGGATCATTTGAAAATCATCATTGTCAAAATAGACATTTGAAATGGTTGAAGTCGCATAATCATCCGGAATGAGGTAAGCATGCATCTCAGCTTCTAAGCGAGCCAAGGTCGCACGGTCTATGATATACTTTGTTTCAACACGTTGGAAGTTCGTTTGGATTTGTTTTTGTTTCATTTGTATTCTCCTTTTATTCTACAAATGTAGTTTTAAGTTTTAAAAGAAAGAGAGCCCTTGCTCTACCATTTTCTACTTTCCGGACAGTATTTTCAAAACTTTATTCTACATTTGTAGTTTGTGATTAAATTCTACACTTGTAGTTTTTAAAAGTCAAGAGGAAAATTACTAAAATTTAAAAAACTTTAAAATTGACCTCAATTTATGAGTTGAAGACTAGATTCTACCAAAAATAAAGATAAAAAAATTCTACCAATCGCTGCTTCTATCAAGAAATCTTGATTGGTAGAATCTTTTATCTAATCGTCATCATCATCGTCGTCATCGTCTTTGTCATCATCACGATCTTTATCCTTACTCTTTGAGGAGCTAGTTTGAGCAGGAGGTTGGACAGGTGCTGTACTAGTGTTTGTATTCGAATTTGTCACAGTATTGGTCGTAGGAGGCGGAGAGCTAACACTTCCCGTCTGACCTACATTCCCACTTCCACTATCAGCTGAAGTAGCTGCAGAAGACGAAGATGGCGGAACTTCTTTTTCAACTGTTACTGTCTTTCGACAATTGTATGCTGCTTGGATTGGACGATTTTTCCGGTCTTGGCATTTACAGTGAGCTCATGAGCCGTCTGTCCGTGTGAAAAGAGAATCTTATAATTGCCTTTCTCACGTGAAATTTTCACATCCTTAACGTCCTTTTCAGCCAAAGAAAGTTCTTTCAAAACTGTTTCTAAGGCCTGACGCTGACTAAGTCCTTCCGCTTTCTTGGACTCTAAGACAAGTTTACTATCTTGTGCGACAGGATTTTCTAAGGCAAAGACCGAGCTAGTCAAGAGCAAAAGTAGAGGAACTACTACTACAAAAGAAGCAGACAGGAACTTTTTCGGCAGGCGGCTGTCCATGATACCAATAATCCGTCGCTTAAGATTAAACTTATCCGAGTAAAAACAAGTTGTCAAAGCAATCGGAGTCTTCTTACTACGGTCAATCATTGTCAGAATGGTTTCACCATAAAAAGTTCGATAAGCTGTATCTTTTCTACTCAAAACATCGTAGTCGCAGTACATTTCTCCTGCTTCCTGAGTTTCCCGACAGGCAAAACGGACAACCGGATTAAACCAATGTAGGCTCTTGGCGAGAATCGCAAAAAGATTAATCAAGACATCATAGTGCTGATAATGGGTCAACTTATGCTGGAAAATCAGCTGCAGCTCCTCCTCCGTGTAGTCCAGCTCCGGCAACACAATTAAAATATCCCTGAATCCCAGCAACATTGGACTCTGTGTCATAGGATAGTGGAGCAGACGAATCTTACTTTTAACGCCCATCTTTTCTTTGATCAAATGCAACTGTAACAAAGTCTCTTCGTCCTCAACCTCTGTCCCCCAACGTTGCAACATCTTTTTGAAACGAATATAAGAATAGGCATATTTGCCTAGGTTAAATGCACAACCAAGCAGCCAAATGGCAAAGAATATTTCAAACCAAGGCAGACCCAGAAAAGCCTCCCAGAGATTTGCCTGGCTAGCTTTTTCAGCTACTTGAGAAACAGTCTGCCCTCCACTTGTCTGGCCAGCTCTAACAGCTGTCTGAACAGTCGCCCCAGTACTCAGCCGAATCAAACCAGAGCCAAATTGAGGACGGATTGGGAATAGAAAGCTCAGCAAGATTAAAAACCAGATAACATACTTGACCTTGACTGAAATCTTGCTCTTAAGGATTGCAAAAAGAAGGCTCAAAAACAGAACCAAGATCGAGGTTGAGAAACTGGTTAAGAGGAAAGACAAAAGGAACTGTTTCATGGATACTACCTCATCTTACTCTTTCTGATTCAGTAAATTACGCAGCTCATCCAGTTCATTTTCTGAAAAAGAATTAGATGAAAAGAGAGTCTTGACAAAGCCTCCCATGGAATGTCCGCTGTAGCGCTTCAAAAAGTCTGACGTCTCTACTTCTAAATATTCCTCTTCCGAAATTAAGGCCGTATACTGCCTTTCACGCCCCTTTCGAACACTTTCTAAAAAGCCCTTTTCCGTCAAGCGAGCTAAGACTGTCAACAAAGTCTGAGGCTTCCAATGGTTATCTTCACCCAGCTTTTCCATGATTTGAGCTGAGGTCGTTGGATTTGGCAGGTGCCAAATAATCTTTAAGATGGCAAATTCACCATCTGGTAAACGTTTAATTGAATGATTCATTACATTTCCATACTTTCTAAAGTCTTCTTCTGATTTTATTCTACATATGTCTAATAAAAAAGTCAATCATTATGTAAAAAAAGAGCTGGAAATCACTATTTCCCGCTCTTTCTAGAAAAATAAACTCAACAAAGTCAACATTGCTAGTCCGCCCTGCTTGAACAGGATTTTCGGATCGCTGGTCACTGCACCGTAAGCTGCTACTAAGATGATATAAACCATAAAAATCCCCAGCCAAAACGAACTAGGCTGTACAAAGGCCGCAATTAAAACCAAAATACCCAGCAAACCATTATAAACTCCTTGGTTTTTGAAAAGAGTATTGACTGACTGCTGCTCCAACTCCTCTTGTGACATACCGAAAACCCGTGCTGTCGTAGCTGAGGTCGTTGCGATGGTCTCCAAGTACATAATATAGAAAAATTCCAAGGCAACCAGGCTTGCCAAAATCAGTGTGATAATAGACATTTTCTTCTCCTTATAGAAATTCATGACGAAAAGAAGTATAACATAGTGCAAGAAAAAGCGCTAGAATTTAGTTCCAATAAAATGGACAAAGTGTATAAAAATGTTTTATGATACTTTTTTAAAATAGGCGTAGCAGAAATGAGCATTTTCCGACTAGATGTGATACAATCTTTTTTGAAAAATGGAGGTAAGTTATGTTAACCTATGATTTAATTGTCATCGGCTTTGGTAAGGCCGGTAAAACATTGGCAGCCAAAATGGCAGCCCAAGGAAAAAAAGTTGCTTTGATTGAGCGAAGCAAGGCTATGTACGGGGGAACCTGTATCAATATCGCCTGCATCCCAACCAAGACCCTGCTGGTCGCAGCTGAAAAAGGTCTGGCTTTTGACCAAGTCATGGCTGAGAAGAATGCTGTAACCAGCCGTCTCAACGGGAAGAACTACGCAGCAATCAGTGGCGCTGGTGTCGACATCATTGATGCGGAAGCTCATTTCCTTTCAAACAAAGTCATCGAAATCACAGCTGGCGATGAGAAAGAGGAATTGACGGCTGAAACTATTGTTATCAATACCGGTGCCATTTCCAATGTCCTGCCAATTCCAGGACTGACTGAGACCGAACACGTCTATGACTCAACTGGCATCCAAAATCTGAAAGAACTTCCTAAACGCTTGGGAGTTCTGGGTGGCGGTAACATCGGCCTAGAGTTTGCTGGGCTCTACAACAAATTGGGCAGTCAGGTAACTGTGCTGGATGCTGCACCTGTCTTTCTTCCTCGAGTAGAGCCTTCTATCGCTGCTCTGGCTAAGCAATACATGGAAGAAGACGGAATCCAGCTCCTGCAAAATGTACGTACCACACAGGTTAAATGATGGTGATGAAGTTGTCGTTGTGACAGAGGATGGAGAATTCCGCTTTGATGCCCTGCTCTATGCTACTGGCCGCAAGCCTAATGTTGAAGCACTACAGTTGGAAAATACTGACATTGAGCTGACAGAGCGCGGAGCTATCAAGGTTGATAAACACTTGGAAACATCTGTACCCGGCGTTTTTGCAGCGGGCGATGTCAATGGCGGTCTGCAGTTCACTTATATCTCACTGGATGACTTCCGCATCCTTTATAGCTATCTGGCTGGCGACGGCAGCTACACACTGGAAGACCGTAAGAACGTACCTACCAGCATGTTCATCACACCGCCTTTAGCTCAAATCGGATTGACTGAAAAGGAAGCCCTAGAGCAAGGACTGCCGATTGCAGTGAAGGAGATTCCAGTCGCAGCAATGCCTCGTGGACATGTCAATGCTGACTTGCGCGGTGCTTTCAAGGCTGTTGTCAACACTGAGACCAAGGAAATCGTCGGAGCAACAATCTTCTCAGCAGGGGCACAGGAAATTATCAATATCCTGACTGTAGCCATGGATAATAAGATTCCTTACACTTACTTTAGCAAGCAAATCTTCACTCATCCAACTCTGGCTGAAAACCTCAATGATTTATTTGCTATTTAATGTTAAGCCCCTGATGGGGCTTTTACAATCCCTACAAAAATTTAATTACATTTCAATCTCTTTTTGTGGTACAATAATGCTAGTTTATTTTAAAAAGATTGAGGAAAATTATGTCTGAACTGTATGATATTACGATTGTCGGCGGCGGTCCAGTTGGTTTATTCGCTGCATTTTACGCCCACTTGCGCCAAGCCAAGGTGAAAATTATTGATTCCTTGCCTCAGCTGGGCGGCCAACCAGCCATTCTCTATCCAGAGAAGAAGATTCTGGATGTACCGGGCTTTACTAATTTGACTGGCGAAGAGTTGACTCAGCGTCTGATTGAGCAGCTGGAAACTTTCCAGACCGACATTTGCCTCAATGAAACGGTGCTGGATATCATTAAATCTGATGATGGCTTCACCATCACGACTTCTAAGGCTCAACATCAGACCAAAACCATTATCATCGCCATGGGAGGTGGTGCCTTCAAACCGAGAGCTTTGGAGTTAGACGATGCTGAAAGCTACAGTAACCTCCACTATCACGTTTCAAACATCAGCCAGTACGCTGGTAAAAAGTTGTTGTTCTGGGAGGCGGCGATTCGGCTGTTGACTGGGCATTAGCTTTTGAAAAAATCGCAGAAACTAGTCTGGTTCATCGTCGGGACAACTTCCGAGCTTTGGAACATAGTGTGGAAGAACTCAAGACTTCTAGCGTTGAGATTAAGACACCGTTTGTACCGAGTCGATTGGTCGGCGAAAATGGCAAGATTACCCACTTAGAAATCAGTCAAGTCAAGGGAGAGGAAAGTCAGCTTCTACCTCTGGATCATCTCTTTGTCAACTACGGTTTTAAATCCTCTGTCGGCAATCTCAAAGATTGGGGCTTGGAGCTTAACCGTCACAAGATTTTGGTCAATAGCAAGCAAGAAACTTCCGTGCCAGGTATCTATGCAGCTGGAGACTGCTGTAGCTACGAGGGGGAAGATTGATCTGATTGCGACTGGGCTAGGTGAAGCACCTACTGCTGTCAACAATGCCATTAACCATATTTATCCTGAGCAAAAAGTCCAACCCAAACATTCTACAAGCCTATAAAAAAACAGCTGCCGAGCTCAAGCTCAGCAGCTTTTATAATTCATCTGCGATTTTATTGATTTTTCTCAAGCGATGATTGACACCACTCTTAGTTAGAGGTCGACTCAGACTATCAGCCAACTGCTGGATGGAGTAGTCTGGATGTTGGATTCGAAGCTGGGCTACCTCCTGCAGGTCTACAGGTAGACTCTCAATGCCAATATTATCACTGATTTTAGCAATATTGTTGATGATTTCATACTGGCTGTGACTGTGCGGGCAATGTTCGCTGTCTCCGCATTATTAGCGCGGTTGAGGTCATTGCGCGCTTCCCGCATGAGCTTAAGAGACTCAAACTCAGCCATGGCTTCCATAGCCCCGATGACAATGAGAAAATCCATGATGTCTTCAGCTCTCTGCAGATAAGTGACAGCCCCCTTCTTGCGCTCGATGGTCTTGGCATCAAGCAGAAAACGACGCATCAAGGCAGCCAAGTCTTCAGCATGATCCAGATAAACGGACAGGATTTCCAGCTGGTACTTGCCTGAGTCTGGCTCCCGCATGCTGCCATTTGAGAGAAAGGCTCCCCGTAGGTAGGCTCGACTGGCTTCGTCATCAGTCAAAATAGCCTGGTCAATCCCTGCCTCAATACCAAAAAAAGAGTCAGCCAAGTGCAGGTCAGAAAGGATTTCTTCCACTTTCTGATCCAGAAATACTGTATAAACGCGATTCTTGCGCAGATTAGTCTTCTGATGATGGCGGATTTCTGACTTGACCTGATAAAGGTCCGACAGCAGCTCATAGAGATGGCGAGCAATCTTAGCATTTTCTGTTGAAATGGATAAGGTGAGGCCGGTCGAAGAAATTCCCAAACTACCAGCCATCTTGATAATGGCAGCCAACTCGTTTTTGTCTTTTACAGATAAGCTTAAAAGCTCTTCTTTTACTTTTACTGTAAAGCTCATTTGCGCACCTGTATAATCTGCATCAATTCATCCACAAGTAACTCTCCGTCATGGAAAGCTCCGCCATTTTCCAAACGAAGGAAATTCGATGAAATGACACGCGGAACTTGCTCTTGCAGCCCTCGAAAATTATGCTCAACCTGAACCAGATATTCATCAAATTTATTGCTATTCATATACTCGCGCGGAACTGGCTCGATATTGACCAAGACAGTATCAATGAACTTTTTACCCAAATGACAATGCAGTACTTGAACGTGGTCGCTATCTGAAAAGTGCTCGGTTTCGCCACGTTGAGTCATAATATTGCAAACATAGGCTACTTCTGCCTTAGTATCTAAAATAGCTTGTCCGATTTCTTCGATTACGAGGTTTGGCAAGATGGAGGTAAAGAGAGAACCCGGTCCCAGCACCACCATATCGCTATCCAAAATACTCTGGACTACCTTTCTACTAGCAACAGGCTTTACATCATCATAGGTATTAGTCACATAGACCCGCTCAATCATACCAGCCTTACTGGCCAGATTACTTTCACCAACAACTTCTGTTCCATCTGTAAACACAGCATGCAGAGTCAGCGGAGTGTCGCTTGAAGGGTAGATTTTACCTGTTGTATGGAAAAACTTAGTCAGAAGCTGCATAGCATTATAGGTCGAACCCTGCATTTCGGAAATGCCTGCAATAATCAGATTCCCCAAGGGATGACCTGCTAGAACACCATCTCCTTTGGCAAAGCGATACTGGAAGACCTTCTCATAAAACTTTGGCATATCAGACATGGCGACCAAAACATTTCGCAAGTCACCCGGCGGTGTCAGCTGCTGGATGTTTTTCCGCAGCTCACCAGAACTGCCGCCATCATCTGCTACTGTGACAATGGCTGTGATCTCCACATCCTTTTTCCGCAGGCTGTTTAAAATGACTGAAATTCCTGTACCGCCGCCGATAACTGTAATTCTCGGTTTTCTCATGAGCGGTTCACCGTTTCCTTCCGGCGATTTTTGTCGCGATGACTGGCATTAACTGGCCAGTTTTTCGCTAAATCATCCGCCAAACGCTGTGCAAAAGCCACACTGCGGTGTTGTCCACCTGTACAGCCAACTGCGATAGTCAGTACAGATTTTCCTTCCTTTTGATATCCTGGCAAAATCGGCTCAATCAGGCCCAGCAAATGCTGGTAAAACTCTTCTGACTCCGCATGGTTCATGACATAGTCAAAGACATCCTTGTCCAAGCCTGTCTGGTTACGCAGCTCAGGTTTATAGTAGGGATTAGGCAGGAAACGCACATCAAAAACCAAGTCCGCATCCAGAGGTAAACCGTATTTGAAACCAAAACTCATAACCTCAATGCGGAAACTGTGCAGGTCAGCCTGGTTTGAAAATTGTTCAGAGATGGTCTTTCTGAGCTCCCGTGGTGTCAGTTCCGTCGTATCTACAACATTTTGACTGAGGTTCTTCAGAGGGGCTAAGAGTTCGCGCTCCAATTTAATACCATCTAAAATTCGCCCGTCGGCTGCCAAAGGGTGACTACGTCGCGTTTCCTTATAGCGAGCCACCAATTCCTTGTCAGCCGCATCCAAAAATAGAATTTTAAAATCAATTTCCGTACTTCTTTCCAGCTCATCCAGAATATCCTGAATCTCCAAAAAGAAGGAGCGACTCCGCATATCAACAACCAGAGCTAGTTTATCATTGTCAGTGGTTCCTTCGACCAGCTGCAAAAACTTTGGTACTAAGGTCGGCGGCATATTATCAATGGTAAAATAACCCAAATCCTCAAAAGACTGGATAGCAACGGTCTTTCCGGCACCGCTCATTCCTGTCACAATCACTAATTGAATCTTGTGTTCAGCCATTCTTTCTCCCTTCGTCTAACATTTTATTTCTAAAAAAGGACGGGAAACTTCTCCCGGTCCCAATCATTTATTCTACAATCTCAGCAATGACTTCAATTTCGATTTTTACATCACGAGGCAAGCGAGCCACTTCTACTGCCGAACGAGCTGGAAACTCGCTCTTAAAAGCCGTTTTGTAGACCTCATTAAATGGCACAAAATCATTGATATCACTTAGGAAGCAGGTCGCCTTGACCACATGGTCAAAATCTGTTTCAGCCGCTTCCAAAATAGCTCCTACATTTTTTAAAACTTGCTGAGTCTGCTCTTCAATCGTTGCACCTACAATTTCTCCTGTCTCTGGTGACAAAGGAATCTGACCGCTGGCAAATAAAAGGTTGCCGACGATTTTCCCTTGAACATATGGTCCGATTGCTGCTGGTGCCTTATCTGTTTGTACTATTTTTGCCATTATATTCTCCTCATTTCTTTTATCTTACTTATTATATCATAAAGTCAAAAGACTGACTATTCTTGTCCCCCTTCCCATTGACTTTTAGGAAATTTTTCTTTATGATAGTAAATGCATAATTCAAAACACTTGTTTTGGACTGGTTCGCAAACTTCCCAGTATAAAAAACTAAGTACCCTTATATTCTAAAGTAATGTAATTGCGCATAGTTTTTTATGGTGTCCTGCCACTTTGGCAGAACTAACTGAGAGGTTGAGACGGAAGTTTCAGCCTTATTTTATTTCTCAAAAGGAGGACCTATGAAAAGAAAAGTTATTATTGACTGCGATCCCGGCATAGACGACAGCCTAGCCCTGTTCTATGCCCTGCAACACCCTGACTTAGAAGTCATGGCTTTGACCATAGTTGCTGGAAATGTCCCAGTGGAACTTGGTCTTGAAAATGCCTTTAAAATTCTAGAAAGGCTGAATAGGCTGGATATTCCAGTTTATGTAGGAGCCGACAAGCCCTTGGTTCGTGACTTTGTCTCCGCCCAGGATACCCACGGCATGGATGGACTAGGGGAAAGTGGGATAACAAGAAATAGTTCCACCCAAGCCCAGCCACAAGCAGCTTATGATTTTCTAGCTGACTATTTCCAGAAAAATAGTGATACTTCCATCATTGCACTAGGACCTTTGACCAATATTGCCTTGGCTCTTAGGAAAAATCATACACTTGGACAACATCTAGACCGATTTGTCAGCATGGGCGGCAATTACAAATCGCACGGCAACTGTTCGCCCGTAGCTGAGTACAACTACTGGTGCGATCCACATGCAGCCCAAGAAACCTACGAAAAACTTGGAAAAAAGATTGAAATGGTCGGTCTAGATGTCACTCGAAAGATTGTCTTGACGCCTAATCTCTTGGAATATATGCGTTTTATCAACCCTGAAGTTGCCGACTTCATCGGAAAAATCACGCGTTTTTACTGGGATTTTCATTGGGAGTATGAACATATCATCGGCTGTGTCATCAACGATCCATTGGCCGTTGCACATTTCCTGCATGAAGACCTTTGCCAAGGCTTTGACTCCTTCATCGATCTTGCGACGGAAGGTATTGCCATGGGACAAACGCTAGTTGATGCCTATCATTTTTATGGTAAGGAAGCCAATGCTAAGGTACTGACCCAAGTAAACACCCAACTCTTCTTTCAGGATTTTCTCTCCGTGATACTCAACACTTCAAAAGAAATTATCTGCCAAGATCTAGAAACTTTAAATTTAGGATAAAATTATGAAAAAAACAACACCATTTACCATCACATTTACAGCTATCTGCATCGCTCTAAACTATATCGGGGCCAACATCGCACTTTTTCTAAAACTTCCTGTTTATTTGGATACTTTTGGAACGATATTGGCCAGCCTCATTTTAGGACCTATTTTGGGAGTAGGAACAGCGGTTGCCAGTGCTCTTATTAGCGCCTTTACAACAGACATTTCTGCTATTTATTTCTCTCCAGTAGCTATTCTTTTGGCCCTGCTTGTCTCGGTCTTTTTCACTGCTGATTCAAAACCAAGACTAAACCTCCTCTGGAAAACGGTTCTAGTCTCTCTACCAGCTACTGCTTTAGCCTCTCTGATCACTGTGATAGTCTTCAAAGGAATTACCCCAAGCGGCTCTAGTATTATCGTTCAAGGTTTACACGGTTTAGGCTTAGATTTGGTCACCAGCACCATCATCGTCCAAGCGCTAACCGACTATGCAGACCGCCTCATCGTTATTGGGGTCAGTCTCGTCTTCATCCCACAACTCAAAAAAGTCTGCCCAAGAATCTTTGCAAAATCCAGCAATGCATAAATCAAAAGAACTACTCAAAAAACATAATTTCGAGTAGTTCTTTTGATTTTAACATTTGTTTTTTTATAAGTCTTTAAGATTAATTTTAAAAAAGGAGTAGGAAGACTCTTCTTGAGTCCAATCCTACTCCAAAGCTTCATTTGAGATTAGTTTCGTCCTTTGAGAACAGCCTCAATGATAGCCATTCTGACAAAGACGCCATTTGTCATTTGTTCTACAATCCGAGATTTTGGAGCTTCAACCAAATGGTCTGCAATTTCTACATCGCGATTAACAGGCGCTGGGTGCATCAAGATAGCGGTATCCTTCATACGATCATAGCGCTCTTGCGTCAAACCATGAAGTTTATGATAATTTTCCTTAGAGAAAATAGAGTTGTAGTCATGGCGCTCATGCTGTACGCGCAGGAACATCATCACGTCAACTTGGTCAATCACTTCATCAATGGTTACGAACTTACCATAGTCAGCAAACTCCGCACTTCTCCACTCATCTGGACCAGCAAAGAAGAGCTCAGCGCCAAGACGTTTCAAGATTTGCATATTAGATTTGGCTACACGTGAGTGATCAAGGTCACCAGCGATAGCTACTTTCAAACCATCGAAATGACCGAATTCTTGATAAATTGTCATCAAGTCAAGTAAACTTTGGCTTGGGTGCTGACCAGAACCATCACCACCATTGACGATAGAAGTTGTAATCGTTGGGCTTTCGATTAATTCTTTATAGTAATCCACCTCAGGGTGACGGATGACACAGACATCTACACCGAGAGCTGACATAGTCAAATCGTGTCGTACAAGGTTTCTCCCTTGTTGACTGAGCTTGTCTTGACATCAAAGTCAAGCAGGTCGCATCCAAGTTTTAATTCTGCTACTTCAAAAGCCTTGTGAGTCCGGGTTGAAGATTCAAAGAAGAGGTTTGCAACGATATGCTGCTCATCATAATGAACCTTTGCGCCGTTTTTAAATTCAATCCCGCGCTTGATCAAAGCCATTACTTCTTCGTTCGTAAGGTGTTCCATAGATACAAGATTTTTAAGTGCGATTTGATTTGATGACATGATGTTATACTCCTTTTTTATTAAAAACTCTGGACAAATGTAGCAATCTCGTCAGCCTAATTTTTAGGTTCTGGCAGGATGAGGTAGAGGGCAATTCCCAGAACAGTCGACAAGGCAACTCCTGAAACTTGCAGACCTGATAGTTGCAGGGTCAGACCACCGATACCAGATACCAGAACGACACTAGCAATCAGCAGGTTCTTTTTGTTGTCAAAATTGGTTTGCGCTTCAATCAGAATTTTCAAACCGCTGGAAGCAATTACCCCGAAGAGGGCGATGGAAATGCCACCCAAAACTGGACTTGGAATCGATTGGAGCAGGGCAGATACTTTCCCAACAAAACTCATGACAATAGCCAATACAGCAGCACCAGCAATCACATAAACACTGTAGATTTTATTGAGTGCCATCACCCCGATATTTTCACCGTAGCTGGTCACTGGCGGAGCACCAAAGATACCCGCGATAACCTGAGCCAGACCATCTCCAGCTAAAGTCTTATCCAAACCAGGCTCTTTAAAGAAATCCTTGCCTGTCAAGCTATTCAGAACCATTACATGCCCAAAGTGCTCTGTCATCGTTACAAAGGCGATCGGTGCCATTGTTAGAATTGCACTTGGATACAATTTAAAATCATAATCTATAAATGGAAGATTCATTGGTGGAACATGGAACCAAGAAGCTTTTGTCACGTTGGCAAAAGAGATAATCTCCTGACCTGTCACCGCTCCGACAATCAGAGCGAAGATATAGCCAACAATCAAGCCCAGCAGAACTGGAATAATACCAACTATTTTCTTACCGTAGATGTTAAATAGAATGACACAGAGGAGGGTCACCATCCCGATAGCAAAGTAGGTGATGTCGTAGACCTTCTGGTCCCCAACTGTCTTATATATGACATCGCCAACGGCTGTACCCGCTAGACTCAGACCAATCACCATGATGATAGGCCCCACCACTACTGGCGGCAAAATCTTATCAATCCAGGCGTTTCCTGCGAATTTCACGATGAGGGCTACGATGAAGTAAACCAGACCGCCTGTGATAGCTCCTTGAGCAACCGCAGCAATGCCATCTGTCTTCATCAGCATCTGCATGGCAGCGATATAAGCAAAGCTAGAACCCATATAAGCAGGAATCTTGTACTTGGTGACTGTTAAGTGGGCCAGTGTTCCTAAACCACTTGAAAACAGGGCTACCGCTGGGTCAATTCCCACCAGAATCGGAACCAACACCGTCGCACCAAACATGGCGAATAAATGCTGGAATGAAAGTCCTAAGAGTAAGCCAGGTTTTGGCATATCATGGACATCGTATTTAACTTCTTGACTCATCTTGTCTCCTCCTCTACGATCAGAACTCGGTCCTGACCATCTTTTTCAGTCATTTCAACAATAATCTCTTCTCGGCGGCTCGTTGGAATATTTTTACCAACATAGTCTGCTCGAATCGGCAGCTCACGGTGCCCACGGTCCACTAGAACGGCAAGACTGACGCGTGATGGCCGCCCATTGCTGACAAGATTATCAATGGCTGCGCGGATAGTCCGGCCTGTATAGAGCACATCGTCAACGATAATCACTTCGCGATCAGTAATGTCAACTGGAATCACTGTCGTGTCTTCCTTGACCTTGATATCGTCTCGGAAGGGCTTTGTATCCACTTCGCAAACTGGAATCTCAATTTTCTCTAGCTGAGCCAGTCGTTGCTGGATACGTTTGGCAATGAAAACCCCTCTGGTCTTAATGCCTGCCAAAACGATTTGGCTTAAATCCTTGTTGCGCTCGATGATTTCATAGGTGATCCGCGTGATGGCACGATTCATGGTGATATCATCGACAACTTCCTTTGTCTTCATCTAAACCTCCTAAAAACATTAAAAAAGCCTCCTTTTGCAAGGAGACCTCAGAAAATAGAGACAGGCTGAAACAAGACGCACTTGTCACACTCCACCTATCATTTTTACTTCGCTCCTTGCCTATCTCTCTGGATAGAATTAAAGGACTATTTAATTGTTTATAACTATACCACAATTTCAATTCCATTTCAAGAAAAAAATGAACTTTTTTCATGAGAAATTACTAGCTTCTTTGACAAAATAAAAAACAGAGAACATCTGCTTTCTATTTCCTACTATAGTACTCTAAGCTTTCTTCTTTGAAAATGAGATAGATTTGATTCCGTAGAAAACATAACCAAAGACTAGATAAGCCACAAAGATAATCAAGCACATCTTGATAACATAAGGCCAACCGTGCTTATAGACATTAAGGAAAAAGTAGGGAAAGGGTTTATCCTTGGCATTCGGAATATCAATTTTCAAGAAAAAACCGTTAATAAGGGCAAAAATCATGTAAATCAGCGGAACACTTGTCCAAGAAATGGGATCAAACCAACGATACTGCCGCGTTTTATCAAATACAAGAGTATCAAAGAAAAACATGAGAGGCACAATATAATGGCAAAGGAAATTTTCCAAACGATAAAAATCTGTCGCAATCGGAGCTAGGAGCAAGTGATAGACGACGCAGGTAATCATGATACACATGGTCACGCCGCCCTTCACGCGCAACAGCTTGGAACTCTCCCAATTATTGTCCGTCCACATTCTAAAAATGAGATAGGCGGTGAATAATAGAACCAGAAGATTAGACAAGACCGTGTAGTACATCAGCATTCCCACGCCAAGTTTAGCAATTTCCAGATAGACTCCGACAAAAGCTAAAACCAGAAGAAGAAGGCGATAAGCAAGAATTACTTTTTTATTCATAGCGCTTCTCAGATTTTCTTGACAAATTCTGACTTGAGCTTCATAGCGCCAAATCCGTCAATCTTACAGTCAATATTGTGGTCGCCTTCAACGATACGGATATTTTTCACGCGCGTTCCTTGTTTAAGATCCTTAGGGGCACCTTTGACTTTCAAGTCCTTGATTAAGGTAACTGTGTCGCCATCGGCCAACTGGTTGCCGTTCGCATCAATAGCCACTGGACCAGCTTCTCCTGCTGCAACTTCTGCTGGATCCCATTCGTAGGCACATTCTGGGCAAACTAAAAGAACACCGTCTTCATAAACGTATTCTGAGTTACATTTTGGGCAATTTGGCAAATTATTCATTAAATCATTTCTCCTTATAGACGGACAGACATTCAGAAAGAACAGAACCTGAATGCCATCCATATTTTACCGTCTTATTATACGATATTTTATCTTATTTGACAAATGTGTCCAGAAAATCATCCTGTTTTCAAAAAACTTTCTTGACTTTTATGACAAAACAATGTACTATTCTAATGTATATACAGTAGATAAAAGGAGTTTATTATGAAACCAACATCTAAAAATCAGTTTATGACCCTAACTGCTTTTTTGACAGCCTTAGCCATCGTTATCCCGCTGGTCATGCCGATTAAGATTGTCATCCCGCCTGCTTCCTTCACTCTAGCCAGCCACGTTGCAATCTTTCTGGCCATGTTCATCTCACCACTCATGACAGTGATTGTCGTTCTCGGCTCTACCATCGGATTTTTCATGTCCGGCCTTCCTTTCATCATCACCCTGAGAGCCCTGTCTCACCTGCTCTTCGGGACTATCGGCGCTCTTTACCTGCAAAAGCATCCTGGTATATTGGACAATCAGAAAACGACCTGGATCTTTAATTTCGTGCTGGCCTTGATTCATGCCTTTGGTGAGGTAGTGGTCTGCATTCTCTTTTACACAACAACAGCCTATCCGGCCAATGCCTTCTATATCCTCTTCGGTTTAGTTGGATTTGGTACAATTGTCCATAGTATGGTGGACTTTGTCATTGCCAAATTTGTCTATCAGGCTCTGAAAAAGATTCGTTAAACCTTGAATCTTCTAGAGATTTGATTTACAATGAAGTTATGACAAAAAAACGAAGAAATGATCTATTAGAGCTTTTAAAAGAAGCTCGGCAACCTTTAAACGGACAATTTTTGGCGGAACAATTTCATGTCACTCGCCAGATTATCGTTCAGGATATTGCCCTGCTGCGAGCCGATGGCACTCCCATTATCAGTACCAATAGGGGCTATCTCTATAAAGAAAGTAATCAACCTGCTCATTTTCACCGTCTTTTTAAACTCAAGCATAAGGCAGACGATATCGAAGCCGAACTTTTGGCCATCGTTGATAATGGCGGACGGGTACAAAATATAATGATTGAGCATCCTGTCTATGGGGAAATCCAGACCTATCTGAAATTGACCTGCCGTCGCGATGTGCAGCAATTTTTAGAGCAAGTCTCAGAGAGCGATTTTCGTGCCTTATCCGAACTGACAAATGGAATTCACTACCATTTAATCGAGGCAGATTCTCAGCAGGACTTAGACTATATCGAGGAAGCCTTAGCGACACTGGGCTTTCTGCAAGAATAGGCACGGCGCAAATGTTCTAGATTGAACCAGTTTTGAAGGAAATTCAAGGCTGGTTTTTATATTTTGAATGAACAAGAAACTTTGTCAACTTCCTAGAAATAAGGTAAAATAAGAGAAAGAAATCTGTAGGGGGACAGAATGGCAGCAAAAGCTAAATACCAAATCATCATGGATAAAATTATTAGGGACATTGAAAAAGGAAGGCTTAGTACAGGGCAAAAGATTCCTTCCGTCCGCAAGCTGTCAGATCGCTACCATTGCAGCAAGGATACTGCTCAGAAGGCCTTGATTGAGCTTCGTTATCAGAAGTACATCTATGCTGTACCTAAGAGTGGCTACTATGTCTTGGAAAATGACCAAAATAAAAAGGAAGATATAGAGCTGGCTGTGACAGACGACCGCCACCAAGCCTATGAAGACTTCCGCCTGTGTGTCAATGAAACGCTGATCGGTCGAGAAAACTATCTTTTTAACTACTATTCCCAACAAGAAGGACTGGAGGAGTTGCGACAGTCAGTCCAGCGCTTGCTCTTGGACTCTGCAGTTTACACTTCTGCAGATAATTTAATTCTGACTTCCGGTACCCAGCAAGCCCTCTACATTCTCTCTCAGATTGACTTCCCTAATAGAAAAGAGACCATTCTGGTGGAGCAGCCCACCTATCATCGGATCAACGATTTACTGCTAAATCAGAAACTACCTTATGAGACCATTGAGCGTAAACCGACTGGGATTGACCTGAAAGAATTAGAGAGGATTTTTTTCAAACAAGGCAAATCAAGTTTTTCTATACGATTCCCCGTTTCCACTATCCACTAGGACATTCCTACAGCCGTCAGGAAAAGGAAGAAATCCTTGCCCTCGCTGAGCGTTATGATATCTATATCGTTGAAGACGACTATCTGGCCGACTTTGATAGTAAGCGAGAACTGCCGTTTTTACTATCTAGATGACAGCCAGCATGTTCTCTATATCAAGTCTTTTTCTACCAGTCTTTTTTCCCGCCCTGCGCATCACTGCTTTGGCTCTGCCACCTCAGATCCGAGAAACCTTTATATCCTATAAAAAAGCGGTTGACTACGACAGTAACCTCATCATGCAAAAAGCTCTCTCCCTCTACATTGACAATCTGATGTTTGAAAAGAATCGTCTGGCATTATTGAACCAACTGGAAGCTGAAAAAAATAAGGCACAATTCCTCTTGGACGACCTTCATTTCCCTCTACCCCACCAGTTGACAACCGATGGCGTGATTTTTGACCTGCAATCCCTCCCCTCAGTCAGCTCCCTCAAACATAGCAAGCTGCCGCTGGACTTTTTTGAAAGTAGCTACATTCAGACCTGCCCCTACTACTATGCTAAGCTACGGTTTGATGATTTGAAAGAAAATCTGGAAAAATTGAAAGACTATCTAAAAAAGTTGTAGGCTTATTGTCCTACAACTTTTGTTTGAATTTCTCCTTGTTTATCAGGCATCCATCATCCCAGCCTGCAGCTGATACATTTTCTTATACGTCCCATTTTGTGCTAGAAGCTTTTCATGGCTACCAGACTCAATGATGCGCCCTTTATCTAAAACGTAGATGCAATTGGCATCCTGAATCGTGGACAGCCGATGGGCGATGGCAATGGTGGTTCGACCTTGCCGCATTTTCCGGAGGGAATGCTGGATCAGCTCCTCAGTTTCCGAATCGATATTGGCAGTGGCTTCATCTAAAATCAAAATTTTAGGCTTGGTCGCGATGGTTCTGGCAAAGGCCAAAAGCTGTCGTTGGCCACTAGAGAAGGTCGAACCGCGCTCGGTAACTGGACTATCATAGTCCTGAGCTAGCTGGCTGATAAAGTCATGGGCATCAACAAACCGAGCTGCTTCTTCGACCTCTGCTTGTGACAGACTCTCCTGATACATGCGGATATTAGAGGCAATGGTGCCGTGGTAGAGAAAGGGATCCTGCAAGACAAGACCAATATTCCGTCGTAACTCTGCTTGACTGTAGTCTCTGATGTCTCTGCCATCAATAAGAATCTTACCTTTTTCAAATTCATAAAAGCGCAGAAAAAGGTTGATAATGGAGGATTTGCCCGAACCCGTTGATCCGACAAAGGCAATCGTCTCACCTTGCTTGACGCTAAAAGAAATGTCCTTTAGAATCTCTCTTTTTCCGTCATAGGAAAAGCTCACATGCTGAAAGTCAATATTGCCCACCTGAATCTCAGGTCCCTCCTCAGCTTGCTTCGGCTCAAAGTCTTGACGATCCATCAGTTCAAAAACACGCTCCGCAGCCACCATCGATGTCTGAAGAACTGAGTAATTTTGCATGACATCGATCAAGGGATTGAAAAGCTGGTTGACATACTGGATAAAGGCATACATGACACCTGCAGTCACTCCAGCTACTTGCCAGCTCAAGCCAAAATAAGTCAGAATAAGAGCATAAGCCAAGATTTTCAGCAAGGACATAGCTGGACGCAGAAAGAGACTGTTCACATTCAGATAGCGATTGCTAAAGTCTAGGTGTTCTCCATTGATTGCTTCAAATTCTTTGATTAATCGTTTTTCCTGACCGAAAGCTTGGATGATCCGCATCCCTTCAATGCTCTCAGAAAGTTTGACATTGAGGTCGCTCAGTCTGGCTCGAACTTGCTTGAGCAAGCGATCGGACAGCCGCTGATACAGAATAATCGAACCAAGCATGATGGGCAAAAAGAGGACAATCAGCAGAGTCAGCCGCCAATTCAGAGCCAGCATAGTTGCAATTGTCACCACCAAGATAAGCATGGAGCTGAGGAAGTTTGAAAAAATACTGCTAAACATATCAGCCACTGACTGGGTATCGTTGGTCAAGCGAGAAACGATAGCCCCTGCTGCAGTCTGATCAAAATACACCATCCCTAATTGCTGCATATTCGCAAAAGTTTCCTGCCGAAGATCACGGACAATGCTATAAGCCACTCGTGCAAAAGCATACTGCCCCAGAAAAGTAAGGAGCACTCGCAAAAGAAAGAGGCCATAGTAAATTCCCAGCAGATAGAGCCCATTTGTCGCTGCCTCTCGGCTGACAAACTGGTCAATATAAAACCGAGCTAAAAGCGGTAAGGCAGTTGTCACCAGAGTCGTTGCGAAAATAAAAGCTAGAGCCAGCAGGCTAATCCATTTGTAGCGCCACATATAGCCTAGGAGGCGTCTAAAAGTTGATTGTTTTGTCATTTTACAGACTCCTCCTTGAAACGTTCATATAGTTGTTGATTTTGATAGGTTTGAGCATACCAGCCCTGTGCTGCCAGAAGTTCTTGGTGGCTACCTCGTCCTTAATACGGCCATTCTCCAGCACTAGGATCAAATCTGCATGGACAATGGCTGACAGACGATGGGCAGTGATAATGGTCGTCTTGTCAGCTCGTTCCTGCTTGAGATTTTCTAAAATCATATGTTCGGTCTTGGCATCCACTGCCGACAAGGAATCATCCAAAATCAAAATTTCTGGATTGGTGATGAGGGCTCTACTCATAGCCAAACGCTGCTTTTGACCGCCAGAAAGCGAGACGCCACGCTCACCAAGCAGCGTATCCAAACCATCTGGCATAGCCTTAATATCCTCATAAACACCACACAGCTGGGCTGCTCGGATGACTTGCTCTTCTGATAGTTCTGGATTGGCAAAGCGGATATTGTCCCGAATGGACAGGGCAAAGAGTATCTGATCCTGAGGCACATAACCAATCAGACCACGCAGATCCTTAAAGAGCATACTCTCGGATATCGTGGCCATTCAGATAAATTACTCCTTCCTGAATATCCTGCTCCCGAAGCAAGAGGCGCAACAAGGTGGTCTTCCCAGATCCAGTCGGTCCGACAATCCCCAAGGTCTGCCCTTTTTCTAATGTAAAGTGAATATCCTTCAAAGTGGCTTCATTCTCATAAGCAAAGTAATCTATCTCATAGTCCAGTCGGCCATTTTGAATACTAGCAAGTGGCTGCTTGGCTTCCTCTACATCCGACTCCTCAGCCAGCAAGTTCTCAATCCGTTCATAGGAAACGGCTCCCCGCTGGCTGATATTCACTAGATAACCCATCGCCTGCAGCGGCCAAACCAGCATATCCAGATAAGTCATAAAGGTAACCAGCTCACCGACTGTAAATTGACCTTGAGAGATAAATATTCCCCCAAATCAGGGTTAAAACATATGATAAGCCAACAAAAATCAGCACCATCGGGTCAAACAGGGAATTGTACTTGGCAGCCAAGATGTTCTTTTGGTAGACTTCTTGGTTGATAGCTGCAAAGGACTGAGTCTCTGCATTCTGATAGCCAAAAGACTTGGTCACTTTAATCCCCGCTACGCTCTCCTGAACTTTGTTGTTGAGATCAGAAAAAGCCTCCTGAGCCGCTTTAAAGCTCTCGTGATTCTTCCGACCAATCAAACTGGTTCCCCAAGACAGAAAGGGCAGAGGGAGAATGGCAATCAGGGTCAGTCGCCAGTCCAAGACCAAAAACATGGTGATGAGGGTCACCAAGGCCGTAATAGAAGCATCTACCGCTGACATAACACCACCGCCAGCTACGCTGACCACCGCATTGATATCATTGGTCGCATGTGCCATGAGGTCACCCGTTCGGTATTTTTGATAAAAACTTGGCGACATCCGCGTAAAATGCTCAAAAAGCCGAAAGCGTAAGATGCGCCCCAGATTATTTGCTGTACCAAAGATATAGAGCCGCCAGACATACCGCAAACCATACATGATAAAAGCAGACAAAATCAAAAGAAAAAGATTATAAATAAGTTCTTCAGTGGTCAGACTCTGCCTAGCAATCCTGTCTATAACCTGCCCAATGACTCGTGGCGGAATCAGATTAAATACACTGACCAGAGATAAGGCCAAAATGCCGATCATATAGCGCCGTTTCTCCAGTTTAAAAAACCAGTCCAGTTTTCTGATAAGATTCATTCCGTTTCCTCATTCCAAACAAAGGACGGACAGCCCTTAATCCGACTGTCCGTTTCTCACTATCTCTATTATACGCTATTTCAGACAAAAATGAAACTCAGGCAAACTAAGTTCATCTTTTATCGGTCAGGACAAAGCTGGTGTCCAGCAAATCAAAAAGTTGCTGGTCGGGCAAAGTTCCATCCAAGGGCAGGCTGAGCCAGTATTTTTTATTCATATGAAAGGCGGGATAAATTCCCTTTTGCTGAATAAATTCCGCAACTCGGTCACTCTTGACATTGAGAACCTCGATCGCACCACTGCGCTCCTTTTCAAACTTAGACCAATCGGTCGTCAAAAAAGCTCCGTACCATTTCTTACTATCCTGATGACGAAAAACAGCGGCTCTATTAGAGCTTTTACGAGAAGAATTTTCCCAGAGATACTCCAACTGCCCCTGATAAGTAGTCGCCACATAGGTACTCAGTCGCTGACTTTGCTCATAAAGAAAACCTACTTCCTCAAAGCAATGCTGCCGAATATCCAGCAAAACCTCCTGACAGGCTGCCTTGACTTGTCCGACAAACTCTCCAGCCATACTTTCCATCTTGACTTGTCGATATTCATCACCTGTATCCAAGTCAAGCACCTGAAAATCCAGCTTTCCATCGGAAATCAGCACATCTATCTGGAAGTCGCCAGCCATAATCTTAGTCGAATATCTGTATTCTGCACCAGACCTGACAAAGCCATAATCCAGCAAACTTTCTTCCTTCAGCCTGTATTTTTCAAATAAATCCAGCATGAGCTTTCCTGCTAAAATACTACTTTGGTGCCATGCAATTGATCAACACCTAGAGCGTCAACAATCTCGTCACGATTTTCTAGATTAATTCCACCACCAGGTAAAATCTCTATCCGCCCTGCCGCATGCTCAACCAACTCATCCAGCCAAGCCAAATGCTCTAGAATGGACTCTGACGCTGGCCCACCATGAGTCAAGATCCGCTTAACACCGTGTTCAACCAGCCAGTCTAACTCTCCGAACTGATACTCAGCAGGAATAGCATCAAAAGCCATATGGAAGACCACATCCAGTCCCTGAGCTGCCTCAAGCAGTCGCTCCATCTTAGGATAATCGATCTCGTTATTTTCCGCTAAAACACCAAAAACGAGGCCATGGCTCCCTGCCTCACGTGCCTTCTGAATGTCCGAAAGCATTATCTCGATTTCCAAATCTGAATAAACAAAATTCCCACCACGAGGACGAATCATGGTCATCACAGTCGCATCATAAGGCTTGACCATTCGTACTGCAGCCTCGATGACACCGTAGCTAGGCGTTGTTCCACCAACTGTTAGGTTATCACACAGTTCAACCCGCTTCGCTCCAGCTTCTAAAGCCTTGTCTAGCAAGGTGATATTCTCCGCACAAAATTCATAAATCATGGCACTACCTCTTATTTACTATATTGATTTTCTGCTTTTTATTATATCACAAAATTTCCTTTAACATGCGCTTCTAGCATATTGGCCACCGCCTTTTCTCAATCATTTTATATTCATAGTCTTGCAAAAAATCCTATTCTTCAATCTTACAAGCCTGATTTTCACCTATTTCCATTGCTCTCATCTTCCAAGACTTTTCAACTAGAGAAATGTTGACTTTCGGATGTCTTTTGTTCAAGATTGTGCTAAAATAGACTTAATCTATGAAAACAAGGAGCTTTTATGAAATACCCTAATCTTTTAGATCGTTTCCTGACCTATGTCAAGGTCAACACACGCTCAGACGAGACATCTACTACTACACCCAGCACCCAGAGTCAGGTGGACTTTGCCAACAATGTCCTCATTCCTGAGATGAAGCGGGTCGGCTTGGAAAATGTCTACTACCTGCCCAACGGCTTTGCAATTGGAACTCTGCCAGCCAACGACCCTAGCTTTACCCGCAAAATCGGCTTTATTTCCCACATGGATACGGCGGATTTCAACGCAGAGAACATCCAGCCACAGGTCATTGAGAATTATGACGGCGGTGTGATACCGCTTGGGCAATCTGGCTTTAACTTAGATCCTGCAGACTTCGCCAGTCTCCATAAATACAAGGGCCAAACTCTGATTACGACTGACGGAACAACCCTTTTGGGAGCAGACGACAAGTCAGGTATTGCTGAAATCATGACTGCTATCGAATACCTGTCTGCCCATCCAGAGATCAAGCATGGAGAAATCCGAGTGGGCTTTGGTCCAGACGAGGAAATCGGTATCGGAGCTGATAAGTTTGACGCTGAAAACTTCAATGTAGACTTTGCTTACACGGTAGATGGCGGACCTCTAGGAGAGCTCCAGTACGAGACCTTTAGCGCTGCTGGAGCAGAACTGATCTTCCAAGGTCGCAATGTCCATCCAGGAACTGCTAAGGACCAGATGGTCAATGCACTCCAGCTGGCTGTTGACTTCCACAACCAGCTGCCAGAAGACGACCGACCAGAGAAGACCGATGGCTACCAAGGCTTCTACCACCTGATGAACCTGACCGGAACTGTCGAAGAAGCTCAAGCCAGCTACATTATCCGTGACTTTGAGACAGAGGCTTTTGAAAATCGCAAGGCTGCTATGCGGGCCATTGCTGATAAGATGAACCAAGAGCTGGGCGGCGAGCGCGTTATCCTGACCCTCAAAGACCAGTATTACAACATGAAGCAGGTCATTGAAAAGGACATGACACCTATCCATATCGCCAAAGCAGTCATGGAAAGTCTGGACATCCAGCCTATTATCGAACCAATCCGTGGCGGAACTGACGGCTCTAAAATTTCCTTTATGGGTATTCTGACACCAAACCTCTTCGCCGGTGGTGAAAATATGCACGGACGATTTGAATATGTCAGCCTAGAAACCATGGAACGCGCTGTCGATACTATCATTGGCATCGTCTCTTATCAAGAATAAAATAAAGAAACAGAAATTCATAAGGAATTTCTGTTTTTTTTTTGACTTTTAAAACTGAAAGTTAAGCTAATACCAACTGCTCCAAGAACAAAAAAGGAGAAGACCAATTGGTCCTCTCCAAAGTTTGGCATGTATCAGGCCGTTATAGTCGACAAAAACTGTATTGACAGATTCAATTAAGCTTCTGTACCATTAATGACTTCTATAATCTTCTCAATAATCTCATTATCTAGATATTGTTCAAATTGAGGCAAGTATTCATAATAATTCTTATAAGTGTCAGCCTGTCCTGCCATAATCAAAGCTCTGAAGCCTTGGTAGGCAACTTCAAAATTCCCTATTTTGACACCATTTTCTAACAATTCAAATGGAATCCAATAGTCATAAACCCTGTTCCAGCTGAAAAGACTATCCGGATTCAATTCTAAATCCTTAGCCATATAAGCATAGGCAAAAGCAATGTGATGCTGCCCTGCCTCTCTATATAATTTAGCTAATTGAGACCATGCTTCAGCGCGATTAGGGTTAATCTGGATGGCTTTTTCCAAATACTCCCGTCCTTCAAGAGCTTTCCTTTCATTTTCATAAATTTGCGCTATTTCTAGACAAGAATAATAAGCTTCCTCTGACCATCCATCCGTCATAACTGCACGTTTTTTGAACCAAGACAAGGCCTCCTGGTATAAACCTGCATCACGATAAGATCTCGCGCAATAAAAAGTATATCTAGGCTCTAAGTCAGGGTCTTGATTATTATAAACAGCATTTGCCAGTACAGTTGCATCATGATAATATTTATCATCGTCTAGACTTCGTGCGCCTCTTGTTCTTGCAATGACTGAATAAGGTCCTACAAGATTTCCATAACTGGCACCTTCAGGCAATTCAATAAATTCATGCACAACTCCTCGCCAATAAATTTCTGGATTATTTTTAACAAGAGCTACACGACGAAATGAAAGAACTCCACTCTCATCTGAAAAATTGAGATAATAGGCATCTGCTTCAAGATCAGTAGAAATTTTTAAACTACCTTCAACGAAATCATCTGCATCAAAGATTAGAATATAGTCTCCCTTTCCTCTTGCATAATTTAGGGCTAAATTTCTATTATGTGCAAAGTTTTGCCATTCATCTTTGTGCAATTCTCCTGGAATTCCCACCTCACTAAAAAAGTTCAAGATAAGGTTTTCCGTTCCATCTGTGGAGCCAGTGTCAGAAATGACCCAGTAGTCAAATGTGATTGAATTGACCAAATTTTGGAGTGTTTCCAAAATTATATGGGCTTCATTTTTTACAATCATATTCAATACAATTGATGACATTCAATTCCTCCAAAACATTAATACAACAAAACTAGAGGCTAGTAGAATTTTAATAATCCTAATAGCCTCTGTTTTACTCTAAACTTGATATTGCTTAAATTTTATAAATAGAATATCTTAGAGTTCTTCTTCTTTTCGCTTAGAAACACCTAAGGCAGCTAGAAGTGCAGCTGATAGAAGTCCTGCGCCTACCACACCTACTTCATGGTTGCTATTGTCACCAGTCTTAGGAAGGGTTCCTGACTTAGCTACTACTTTGGTTGTTCCTGCAGGTTTTGTTGGCTTAGCTGGAACTGTTGGAGCTGTTGGAACTACTGGTTTTATTGGATTAGTAGGACCGGTTGGACCAGTTGGACCGGTTGGACCGGTTGGGCCGGTTGGACCAGTTGGGCCTGTAGGGCCTGTAGGACCAGTTGGGCCGGTTGGACCGGTTGGACCTGTAGGACCGGTTGGGCCGGTTGGACCGGTTGGACCTGTAGGGCCGGTTGGACCTGTAGGACCGGTTGGACCGGTTGGACCTGTAGGGCCAGTTGGACCTGTAGGGCCGGTTGGACCGGTTGGACCGGTTGGACCGGTTACACCCTTGCCATCTTTACCGTCCTTACCATCTTTACCATCTTTTCCGTCTTTGCCGTCCTTACCATCTTTACCATTTCTGATAATTGTAGAAGATGTTACTTCATCAGAATCAACCTTACCATTGTTATTCTTATCAATTCCAACAAGAATAGTAACACTACCATCTTCATTTTCAACGAGCGTTACAAGTGAGCTTTGACCATCTTTTCCGTCTTTGCCGTCCTTACCATCTTTTCCGTCTTTTCCATCTTTAACGATAGTAGCAGAGGTTACTTCATCTGAATCAAGCTTACCATTGCCATTTGTATCAAAACCAATCTTAATAGTGTGTGTACCATTTTGGTTATCAACTACTTCTGCTAATGGTGTCTTACCATCTTTACCGTCTTTCACGATAGTCGTTGACGTTACTTCACTTGGATCAAGTTTACCATCACCATTCTTATCGATTCCAACTTTAACAGTATGAGTACCATCGTGGTTATCAACTACTTCAGTTAATGATGATTTACCATCTTCACCCTTAGCTCCGGTTGCTCCTGTAGCACCAGTTGCGCCATCTTTCACGATAGTCGTTGACGTTACTTCACTTGGATCAAGCTTACCGTCGCCATTCTTATCGAGTCCAACTTTAACAGTATGAGTACCGTCGTTGTTGTTAACTACTTCAGTTAATGATGATTTACCATCTTCACCCTTAGCTCCTGTGGCACCTGTTGCCCCAGCTTTGCCATCCTTACCATCTTTGATGATAGTTGAAGATGTCACTTCGTCTGGATCAAGCTGACCGTTGTCGTTCTTATCAAGTCCGACTTGAACAGTGTGAGTGCCATCGTTATTGTCTACAACCTTAGCCAATGATGGTTTACCATCCGCTCCTGTGGCACCTGTTGCACCGTCTTTCACGATAGTCGTTGACGTTACTTCACTTGGATCAAGTTTACCATCACCATTCTTATCAAGACCAACTTTAACAGTATGCGTACCGTCGTTGTTGTTAACTACCTCAGTTAATGATGATTTACCATCTTTACCATCTGCACCAGTTGCGCCTGTCACTCCAGTTGCGCCGTCTTTCACGATAGTTGTTGACGTTACTTCACTTGGATCAAGTTTACCGTTGCCGTTCTTATCGAGTCCAACTTTAACAGTATGCGTACCGTCGTTGTTGTTGACTACTTCAGTTAATGATGATTTACCATCTTCACCTTTATCGCCCTTAGCTCCGGTCGCACCAGTTGCGCCGTCTTTCACGATAGTTGTTGACGTTACTTCACTTGGATCAAGTTTACCGTCGCCGTTCTTATCGAGTCCAACTTTAACAGTATGGGTACCATCGTGGTTATCAACTACTTCAGTTAATGATGATTTACCATCTTCACCCTTAGCTCCGGTTGCGCCTGTAGCACCAGTTGCGCCATCTTTCACGATAGTCGTTGACGTTACTTCACTTGGATCAAGCTTACCGTCGCCATTCTTATCGAGTCCAACTTTAACAGTATGAGTACCGTCGTTGTTGTTAACTACTTCAGCTAATGGAGATTTACCATCCTTACCGTCTTTAACGATGGTAGATGAGGTTACTTCGTCTGAATCCAACTGACCGTTGCCGTTCTTATCAAGTCCGACTTGAACAGTATGAGTGCCATCGTTGTTGTCTACAACCTTAGCCAATGATGGCTTGCCATCTTCACCCTTAGCTCCAGTTGCGCCTGTAGCACCGGTAGCACCAGTTACGCCGTCTTTCACGATAGTTGTTGAAGTTACTTCGCTTGGATCAAGCTTACCATCACCATTCTTATCGATTCCAACTTTAACAGTATGAGTACCATCGTGGTTATCAACTACTTCAGTTAATGATGATTTACCATCTTCACCCTTAGCTCCGGTTGCGCCTGTAGCACCAGTTGCGCCGTCTTTAACGATAGTCGTTGACGTTACTTCACTTGGATCAAGTTTACCATCACCGTTCTTATCGAGTCCAACTTTAACAGTATGAGTACCATCGTGGTTATCAACTACTTCAGTTAATGATGATTTACCATCTTCACCTTTAGCTCCAGTTGCGCCTGTAGCCCCGGTTGCTCCAGTTACACCGTCCTTAACGATAGTTGTTGAAGTTACTTCACTTGGATCAAGTTTACCATCACCGTTCTTATCGAGTCCAACTTTAACAGTATGAGTACCATCGTGGTTATCAACTACTTCAGTTAATGATGATTTACCATCTTCACCTTTAGCGCCCTTAGCTCCGGTCGCTCCTGTTGCACCATCTTTGACGATAGTCGTTGACGTTACTTCACTTGGATCAAGTTTACCATCGCCGTTCTTATCGAGTCCAACTTTAACAGTATGAGTACCATCGTGGTTATCAACTACTTCAGTTAATGATGATTTACCATCTTCACCTTTAGCTCCAGTTGCGCCTGTAGCCCCGGTTGCTCCAGTTACACCGTCCTTAACGATAGTTGTTGAAGTTACTTCACTTGGATCAAGCTTACCATCGCCGTTCTTATCGAGTCCAACTTTAACAGTATGAGTACCGTCGTTGTTGTCTACGACTTGCGCCAATGATGGCTTGCCATCTTCACCTTTAGCACCAGTTGCGCCTGTAGCACCAGTGGCACCAGCTTTTCCATCCTTACCATCTTTGATGATTGTTGATGATGTTACTTCGTCTGGATCAAGCTCACCATTACCGTTCTTATCAAGACCAACTTTAACAGTATGAGTACCGTCGTTGTTGTCTACGACTTGCGCCAATGATGGCTTGCCATCTTCACCTTTAGCACCAGTTGCGCCTGTAGCTCCAGTTTCACCTTTATCGCCTTTAGCTCCGGTTGCGCCTGTAGCACCAGTGGCACCAGCTTTTCCATCCTTACCATCTTTGATGATTGTTGATGATGTTACTTCGTCTGGATCAAGCTCACCATTACCGTTCTTATCAAGACCGACTTGAACTGTGTGTGTGCCATTGTTGTTATCGACTACTTTAGCAAGTGGAGATTTTCCATCCTTACCGTCTTTAACGATAGTAGATGAGGTTACTTCATCTGGATCCAATTGACCGTTGCCATTCTTATCAAGACCAACTTTAACAGTATGAGTACCGTCGTTGTTGTCTCACGACTTGCGCCAATGATGGCTTACCATCTTCACCTTTAGCACCAGTTGCGCCTGTTGCGCCTGTAGCACCAGTGGCACCAGCTTTTTCCATCCTTACCATCTTTGATGATTGTTGATGATGTTACTTCGTCTGGATCAAGCTCACCATTACCGTTCTTATCGAGACCGACTTGAACTGTGTGTGTGCCATTGTTGTTATCGACTACTTTAGCAAGTGGAGATTTTCCATCCTTACCGTCTTTAACGATAGTAGATGAGGTTACTTCATCTGGATCCAACTGACCGTTGCCATTCTTATCAAGACCAACTTTAACAGTATGAGTACCGTCGTTGTTGTCTACGACTTGCGCCAATGATGGCTTACCATCTTCACCTTTAGCACCAGTTGCGCCTGTAGCACCAGTGGCACCAGCTTTTCCATCCTTACCATCTTTGATGATTGTTGATGATGTTACTTCGTCTGGATCAAGCTCACCATTACCGTTCTTATCGAGACCGACTTGAACTGTGTGTGTGCCATTGTTGTTATCGACTACTTTAGCAAGTGGAGATTTTCCATCCTTACCGTCTTTAACGATAGTAGATGAGGTTACTTCATCTGGATCCAACTGACCATTGCCGTTCTTATCAAGACCAACTTTAACAGTATGAGTACCGTCGTTGTTGTCTACGACTTGCGCCAATGATGGCTTGCCGTCTTCACCTTTGGCACCAGTTGCGCCTGTAGCTCCAGTTTCACCTTTATCGCCTTTAGCTCCGGTTGCGCCTGTAGCACCAGTGGCACCAGCTTTTCCATCCTTACCATCTTTGATGATTGTTGATGATGTTACTTCGTCTGGATCAAGCTCACCATTACCGTTCTTATCGAGACCGACTTGAACTGTGTGTGTGCCATTGTTGTTATCGACTACTTTAGCAAGTGGAGATTTTCCATCCTTACCGTCTTTGACGATTGTTGAAGATGTTACTTCGTCTGGATCCAACTGGCCGTTGCCGTTCTTATCCAGACCAACTTTAACAGTGTGTGTGCCGTCGTTGTTGTCTACGACTTGCGCCAATGATGGCTTGCCATCTTCACCTTTGGCACCAGTCGCGCCTGTAGCTCCAGTTTCACCTTTATCACCTTTAGCTCCGGTCGCGCCTGTTGCTCCAGTTTCACCTTTATCACCTTTAGCTCCGGTCGCACCTGTAGCACCGGTTGCACCTTTATCACCTTTAGCTCCGGTCGCACCTGTAGCACCGGTTGCACCAGCTTTTCCATCTTTAATGACTGTAGAAGATGTCACTTCGTCTGGATCCAACTGACCGTTATTGTTCTTATCGAGTCCGACTTGAACAGTATGGGTGCCGTTGTTGTTATCAACAACCTTAGCTAGTGGAGATTTTCCATCCTTACCGTCTTTAACGATGGTAGATGAGGTTACTTCGTCTGGATCTAACTGGCCGTTGCCGTTCTTATCAAGACCAACTTTAACAGTGTGAGTACCGTCGTTATTGTCTACGACTTGAGCCAATGACGGCTTGCCATCTTCACCTTTAGCTCCGGTCGCGCCTGTTGCTCCGGTTTCACCTTTATCACCCTTAGCTCCAGTGGCACCTGTAGCACCAGTTGCACCAGCTTTTCCATCTTTAATGACTGTAGAAGATGTCACTTCATCTGGATCCAACTGGCCGTTATTGTTCTTATCGAGTCCGACTTGAACAGTATGAGTACCATTGTTGTTATCAACAACCTTAGCTAGTGGAGATTTTCCATCCTTACCGTCTTTGACGATTGTTGAAGATGTTACTTCGTCTGGATCTAACTGGCCGTTGCCGTTCTTATCAAGACCAACTTTAACAGTGTGTGTGCCGTCGTTGTTGTCTACGACTTGCGCCAATGATGGCTTACCATCTTCGCCTTTAGCTCCAGTTGCGCCTGTTGCTCCAGTTTCACCTTTATCACCTTTAGCTCCGGTCGCGCCTGTAGCTCCAGTTTCACCTTTATCGCCTTTAGCTCCGGTCGCGCCTGTAGCACCGGTTGCACCAGCTTTTCCATCTTTAATGACTGTAGAAGATGTCACTTCATCTGGATCCAACTGGCCGTTATTGTTCTTATCGAGTCCGACTTGAACAGTATGAGTACCATTGTTGTTATCAACAACCTTAGCTAGTGGAGATTTTCCATCCTTACCGTCTTTGACGATTGTTGAAGATGTTACTTCGTCTGGATCCAATTGACCGTTGCCGTTCTTATCAAGACCAACTTTAACAGTGTGTGTGCCGTCGTTGTTGTCTACGACTTGCGCCAATGATGGCTTACCATCTTCGCCTTTAGCTCCAGTTGCGCCTGTTGCTCCAGTTTCACCTTTATCGCCTTTAGCTCCGGCCGCGCCTGTGGCACCGGTTGCACCAGCTTTTCCATCTTTAATGACTGTAGAAGATGTCACTTCATCTGGATCCAATTGGCCATTGCCGTTCTTATCAAGACCAACTTTAACAGTGTGTGTACCGTCGTTGTTGTCTACGACTTGCGCCAATGATGGCTTGCCATCTTCACCTTTTGCTCCTGTAGCTCCAGTTTCACCTTTATCGCCTTTAGCTCCGGCCGCACCTGTAGCACCAGTGGCACCAGCTTTTCCATCCTTACCATCTTTGATGATTGTTGATGATGTTACTTCGTCTGGATCAAGCTCACCATTACCGTTCTTATCGAGACCGACTTGAACTGTGTGTGTGCCATTGTTGTTATCGACTACTTTAGCAAGTGGAGATTTTCCATCCTTACCGTCTTTAACGATAGTAGATGAGGTTACTTCATCTGGATCCAACTGACCATTGCCGTTCTTATCAAGACCAACTTTAACAGTATGAGTACCGTCGTTGTTGTCTACGACTTGCGCCAATGATGGCTTGCCGTCTTCACCTTTGGCACCAGTTGCGCCTGTAGCTCCAGTTTCACCTTTATCGCCTTTAGCTCCGGTTGCGCCTGTAGCACCAGTGGCACCAGCTTTTCCATCCTTACCATCTTTGATGATTGTTGATGATGTTACTTCGTCTGGATCAAGCTCACCATTACCGTTCTTATCAAGACCGACTTGAACTGTGTGTGTGCCATTGTTGTTATCGACTACTTTAGCAAGTGGAGATTTTCCATCCTTACCGTCTTTAACGATAGTAGATGAGGTTACTTCATCTGGATCCAATTGACCGTTGCCATTCTTATCAAGACCAACTTTAACAGTATGAGTACCGTCGTTGTTGTCTACGACTTGCGCCAATGATGGCTTACCATCTTCACCTTTAGCACCAGTTGCGCCTGTTGCGCCTGTAGCACCAGTGGCACCAGCTTTTCCATCCTTACCATCTTTGATGATTGTTGATGATGTTACTTCGTCTGGATCAAGCTCACCATTACCGTTCTTATCGAGACCGACTTGAACTGTGTGTGTGCCATTGTTGTTATCGACTACTTTAGCAAGTGGAGATTTTCCATCCTTACCGTCTTTAACGATAGTAGATGAGGTTACTTCATCTGGATCCAACTGACCGTTGCCATTCTTATCAAGACCAACTTTAACAGTATGAGTACCGTCGTTGTTGTCTACGACTTGCGCCAATGATGGCTTACCATCTTCACCTTTAGCACCAGTTGCGCCTGTAGCTCCAGTTTCACCTTTATCGCCTTTAGCTCCGGTTGCGCCTGTAGCACCAGTGGCACCAGCTTTTCCATCCTTACCATCTTTGATGATTGTTGATGATGTTACTTCGTCTGGATCAAGCTCACCATTACCGTTCTTATCAAGACCGACTTGAACTGTGTGTGTGCCATTGTTGTTATCGACTACTTTAGCAAGTGGAGATTTTCCATCCTTACCGTCTTTAACGATAGTAGATGAGGTTACTTCATCTGGATCCAACTGACCGTTGCCATTCTTATCAAGACCAACTTTAACAGTATGAGTACCGTCGTTGTTGTCTACGACTTGCGCCAATGATGGCTTGCCATCTTCACCTTTAGCACCAGTTGCGCCTGTAGCTCCAGTTTCACCTTTATCGCCTTTAGCTCCGGTTGCGCCTGTAGCACCAGTGGCACCAGCTTTTCCATCCTTACCATCTTTGATGATTGTTGATGATGTCACTTCATCTGGATCAAGCTGACCATTGTTGTTCTTATCGAGTCCGACTTGAACAGTATGGGTGCCATTGTTGTTATCAACAACCTTAGCTAGTGGAGATTTTCCATCCTTGCCATCTTTAACAATGGTAGATGAGGTTACTTCATCTGGATCCAATTGGCCATTGCCGTTCTTATCCAGACCAACTTTAACAGTGTGAGTGCCGTTGTTATTATCGACAACTTGGGCTAATGATGGCTTGCCATCCGCTCCGGTCGCACCTGTAGCACCAGTGGCACCGGTTGCGCCAGCTTTTCCATCCTTACCATCTTTGATGATTGTAGATGAGGTTACTTCGTCTGGATCAAGCTCACCATTTCCGTTCTTATCAAGACCGACTTGAACAGTATGAGTGCCGTCGTTGTTGTCAACAACTTTAGCCAATGGAGATTTACCATCCTTACCGTCTTTAACGATTGTAGATGAGGTTACTTCATCTGGATCCAACTGGCCGTTGCCATTCTTATCAAGTCCAACTTTAACAGTATGAGTACCGTCGTTGTTGTCTACGACTTGAGCTAATGATGGCTTGCCATCTTCACCTTTGGCACCAGTTGCGCCTGTAGCACCAGTTTCACCTTTATCGCCTTTAGCTCCGGTTGCGCCTGTAGCACCAGTGGCACCAGCTTTTCCATCCTTACCATCTTTGATGATTGTTGATGATGTTACTTCGTCTGGATCAAGCTCACCATTACCGTTCTTATCAAGACCGACTTGAACAGTGTGTGTACCGTCGTTGTTATCGACAACCTTAGCCAATGGAGATTTACCATCTTTTCCGTCTTTAACGATAGTAGATGAGGTTACTTCATCTGGATCCAATTGACCGTTGCCATTCTTATCAAGACCAACTTTAACAGTATGAGTACCGTCGTTGTTGTCTACGACTTGCGCCAATGATGGCTTGCCATCTTCACCTTTAGCACCAGTTGCGCCTGTAGCTCCAGTTTCACCTTTATCGCCTTTAGCTCCGGTTGCGCCTGTAGCACCAGTGGCACCAGCTTTTCCATCCTTACCATCTTTGATGATTGTTGATGATGTTACTTCGTCTGGATCAAGCTCACCATTACCGTTCTTATCGAGACCGACTTGAACTGTGTGTGTGCCATTGTTGTTATCGACTACTTTAGCAAGTGGAGATTTTCCATCCTTACCGTCTTTAACGATAGTAGATGAGGTTACTTCATCTGGATCCAACTGACCGTTGCCATTCTTATCAAGACCAACTTTAACAGTATGAGTACCGTCGTTGTTGTCTACGACTTGCGCCAATGATGGCTTACCATCTTCACCTTTAGCACCAGTTGCGCCTGTTGCGCCTGTAGCACCAGTGGCACCAGCTTTTCCATCCTTACCATCTTTGATGATTGTTGATGATGTTACTTCGTCTGGATCAAGCTCACCATTACCGTTCTTATCGAGACCGACTTGAACTGTGTGTGTGCCATTGTTGTTATCGACTACTTTAGCAAGTGGAGATTTTCCATCCTTACCGTCTTTAACGATAGTAGATGAGGTTACTTCATCTGGATCCAACTGACCATTGCCGTTCTTATCAAGACCAACTTTAACAGTATGAGTACCGTCGTTGTTGTCTACGACTTGCGCCAATGATGGCTTGCCGTCTTCACCTTTGGCACCTGTGGCACCTTTATCACCTTTTGGTCCTGCTGCGCCGGTTGCGCCTGTAGCTCCAGTTGCGCCTTTATCGCCTTTTGGTCCTGCTGCACCTGTGGCTCCGGTTGCGCCAGTAGCGCCCTTATCACCTTTTGGTCCTGCTGCGCCTGTGGCTCCGGTTGCACCAGTTGCGCCTGTAGCCCCCTTATCACCTTTTGGTCCTGCTGCGCCTGTGGCTCCGGTTGCACCAGTTGCGCCTGTCGCACCCTTATCACCCTTAGGTCCAGTTGGTCCCGCATTACGTTTGACAACCATGATGGTATCTACAGGATCAACGTAATTGTGTCCCTTAAATCCTCTTACAGTTCCACCATTTTTAAGTGTCTCAAGTTCTTGAGCTGTAAACTTAGGATTCGGTACGTCATTTAGGTTTTCTGGTTTTGGTCCTACAACAATAACTTGTCCGTCTTTACCTTGTTGGTAAACAATCTGAGAACCAGTTTGATTGTCGAAGGCGCGTTTTTGATCTGGAGTGGCATTCTCATAATCTACGACTCTGACATTATGTGGAATGTCCATAACAAATCTGTCATAAGATTTTTCTGGTTCTGGTGCTGGAACTTCATTGACATATGCTGCAGGAGTATATGTCAAATTAGGGTTCGTTACGACGTTATTCGCTTTTACGTTGGTATTAAATGAGAACCATTGGCGAATTGGACGTGGCCAGTGCTGACCAGGGTTAGTGGTAGCAATATCAAAGCTCAATGATGTACCACTTGTAACTTTTGCAGCACCCGCTCCCCAGAATTCATTTGGATTACCTTGTTGGTCCCATTGATATTCAGTTTGGCCTTTATAAGAGTTATTCTTACCATTTGCATAGTACCAACCATTTGCCTGTGGAACGATAGAAGAACCTACAATTTGTACATTCTGCATATTTGAGCTCAAATTACCATAAATTTCAGCGTAAATATCATTCCCGTGGTGGTTACGTGAAGCGAAAGAAACAACACCAGGTGTTCTGCCAAAGTCTACCTTAGTGCCATCCGCATAATAGAATTCCCATTCCATATGCAATTGGTTACCAGTTCCTTTACGATCATAGCTGGATCCATTCCAAACTGTCATAGTTGGATCTTTATGGATAGCCATTACCATACTATCATCATAAGCAGAACTCTTCTTAGGCGTATATCGAGCAATAGCTTTCGTAATAGGTCGACCACCGGCAAATGAGTTATGCAAGGTGTACTCTACTGTTGTGGTTCTACCAACTTGCGTATGAACCATGTAGTAAGCATCTGTTTGATCCTTGATGATTCGCTCTGCTGCCGGTTGGCTTGTATCGGCTCTAGTGATAACTGCATTCGGTTGAGTAGTTGTCCCGTCTCGCCACTCATTGTAGCTCCGACTATCCAAAGCTTCACGAACATATTGATTTCGGGATGTGAGCGTACTGTCTTTGACGAACCAGTCTCCTTGTGCCAGCCTAATCCTAGCCGTTGCGTTTGGCTCATCAGAGAACACGAGGTTTTGCGGAGCAATTTGTTGCAAGCTTCCTTCTCTACCTGTTAATTGTTGAGCTCTTTGTTTAGCCGTCAAGTAATCAGAGATTTCTATTCATTGCCTGAGCTTCAGTATTTTGAAGATCCGCTGCTTGACGTTCTAATCTGCGTCTTTCTTCGTCAGTTGTTGCGGTTCCAAAATTTCTAAGCTGGTTCGGTGTAACTGGCAAGTTCTCTGATGCTGCTCTATCCAACTGAGTTTTCAAAGCATTAGCTTGAACTGTAGCTAAATTACCGTCTTGTGTAACAGTATAGTCAGATCCTTGACGAGTAGCACCAGTATTTCGGAATCCTGATGTACCACTAACACTTCTGAATCCTGATGTACCTGAACGCTTAGGTTGTGCGGCTGCATTAGTTTCAGAACTTGCTGTTTTTGGCTCTGATTTTTCTTCTTTTGGCTCAGTCTTTTCTTCTGCTTTAGCTTCTTTCGGAGCGCTTGTTTCTTCTGACTTTTCGTCTTTTGAAACAGCAGCTTCTTCTGCTTTAGCTTCTTTTTCAGTGCTAGGCGCAGCTTGTTCCTTAGCTTCAGTTGCTTGAACATCTGCACTTACTGACGCAGCATTCTTTTCAGGTTCGGCTTGTGCTTCAGTTACCGGTTTCTCAGACTCTTTTTCATCTGAAACTCTAGCAGCTTCTGCTACTTGAGCTGCTTGGTCTTGTGCAGAAGGACTAACTTCTTGCGCACTTGCAACTCCCCCTCCTAGAAAGAAAATACTTGATCCTAGAAAAACTGAACATGCGCCCCATGCTCTCGTCTTACGAATTGTAAAACGTTGCCTTTCTATTTTCTTCCAGTCTTGTCCCATGTATTGGAACCCTCCTTATTATTTAAAATTGTCACTCCCTCAAGTGTACCATATAAGTGGGATTTAAGCAATTTTATAGCCCTTTTATTACTTAATCATTTTTAGTAAATCTGTCCAATTTTTTTGAGTATTACTATTTCAAAAAAATTTACAGTAAATTTTATAAATGTTTCTGATCTATTCAAACAGTATGTTTATACATTTTTTTAGTTTATAGATTTGATTAATTATTCTAGGCATATAAAAAAATCCTGAAAATAAATTTCAGGACTCTGATATTTTTCAATATGATTAAAGAAAAACTTTTTTAGGTTTATAAGATTCTTCCCTTTTTTCTAAGATGGCGATAAGCTTACCTTTATGAAAGCCAGCCAAGATTGTTGCCGCATTTTCAATGAAAATAAAGCGACCAAAGCGGACTTCCTCTAACTGCTCTACCGTTAGTTCAATCTTGGGTAGATCACCTGTCCCCAACTCCAGAGGCTGTAGAAAGGAGAAATCCTCCACTGCTACTCGCTCCGCTATTTCATCCAAGGTCAAGGCATCATCTAAGCTCATACCTGCTGAGGAAGTCCGTGTCAGCTGGGACATGTGACTGGCAAAGCCCAGCTTGGCTCCTAAATCAACAGATAGGGTTCGAACATATGTTCCCTTGCTGCACTTGACCCGAAATCGAAAACGGGCTTGCTCATCTTCATAGGCAATCGGACTGGTGCGTTCAAAGCTATAGATGGTCACTTGCCGCTCGGGACGCTCCACTTCTTGACCTGCACGCGCATACTCATAAAGCTTGCGCCCATTGACCTTGACTGCAGAGTACATGGGCGGAATCTGGCGAATCTCACCAGTCATGGACTCCATCGCTTCATCAATGAGAGCTTCTTCTAAAGCTCCGTCACCGGCGTCCGCTCTAGGATGTCTCCGCTGGCATCCTCTGTCGTCGTTGAGCAACCCAGGGTAATCTCACCCTCATAGACCTTGCCTTCCTCCTGCATGAACTCGACCAAACGTGTCGCCTTGCCTACAGCAATCGGAAGTACCCCGACCACATCTGGATCCAAGGTACCTCCGTGGCCAATTTTCTTCGTTCCTAAAATCTTGCGCAGCTTAAATACCGCATCATGTGAAGTCATTCCCGCTTCTTTTCTTAAGTTGATAATTCCGTTCATGTCTTACTTTCTTACTTCTCCTTCAAAGCTTCAAACTTAGCTTTCATAGTAGGATTTTTGCGTGTCAATTTTTTGACAGAGACATCGTCCAGTTTGTTGTTTGCCAAGCGCAGCTGGTTTTCAGAGGTCGTCAGGAACTTCTTGATTTCTTCCATCCGGCGGATAGCTTTGTCAATCTCCTCGATGGCCTTGCCAAAGTTGGTCGATGCAGACTGATAGTTCTTAGCGAAAGCTACTTTAAAGGCATCCAAATCTTCCTCAAAATGCGTAATATCAATATTCTGCTCCCGCACCAAGGCCAGTTCCTGCTTGTACTGGAGCGAGTTAAGCGCAGCATTGCGCAAGAGGGTAATCATGGGCAAGAAGAACTGTGGTCGGATAACATACATCTTCTCATAGACATAAGATACATCGACAATACCCGAATTGTAGAGCTCGCTGTCAGCCTCAAGAAGTGTCACCAGAATGGCATACTCACAGCTTTTCTCACTCCGATCCTTATCCAGCTCTTTGAAAAAATGCTCGTTTTTCTTCTTGGTAGCTGTCTCATCGCCTTCATTTTTCATCTCAAACATGATAGAGAGGATTTCTACACCATTTTCATCCACCTCACGGTAAATGTAGTCACCCTTGCTGCCGGTTCTAGTGTCATTGTCCTTGCCAAACTCCGCTCGCGGAAACATGGCCATACGGTTCTTATTAAACTCGTACTCGCAGTGCTGTTCCAAACTCTCACCAATCATCTTAGTAGACTGCTTAGCTTTAAAATCCTTGTAGAACTCTATGGTCTCATCTTTCTGCCGCAGCTCTACCTCATAGCGTTCTTTGAGAGAGGTCTGGGCCAGCGCTGTTTCCTTTTCTTGCAAGACTAGCTGATTCTTAACCTCGTCTCGCTCTTTCCAGCGCAGACAAGGTCTTTTGCAGTTGATTTTCATGCTCCAAGCGCAGAGTTGTCAGCTGATTTTCCAGTTGCTGGACTTTCTTATCCTTCTCCTGCAATTGAAGACTAGCTGCCTGCTCCGCCTCTTTCTTTGCCAATTCCTGCTGGGTCTCAAACTGAGCAATCTGACTTTGAAGATTACTAATTTCCTGCTCTTTCTGCGATAGAAGAGCTTGTTGGACATTCTGGGATTTTTGCTCTGCTAAAGCCAGTTCCTGCTCAATCCGAGCATGAATTTCCTTGTCAAACTCTGCAGTCCGAACCTGCGACAAAAGCTCACTGTACTGGCTCTCATTGACAGTAAAAACCTCCCCGCAGTTGGGGCATTTAATTTCGTTCATGGGGTACCTCATTCAAGATTTTTCTCTACTTCATTATATCATTCTTCCCTTTAAATGAAAAACAGCAAGCCGTTAGCCTGCTGTTTGTTGAGGGAATTAATATACTTTCCCCATTATCTTCTGAAGGGTCAATAGAAATTTTTTTAGCTGTTTCCTAGTTTACCCTAAAGCATGTCCACTGAAAGTTAGCTTGTTATTTCAAACCGTCAGAAATCGGTTCAAAACTGGTAAATCCTTCATTTCCCCAACTCCTGCGTCCTCTTGTAAGCAGCTTGAACGGCTGCCATGACCGTTCCTCGAAAGGCATTTTCTTCCAAACTGGCTACTCCAGCAATGGTCGAACCGGCCGGACTGCAGACCTGATCTTTGAGCTGAGCCGGATGTTGGCCACTTATCTGACTTAGCTTAGCAGCGCCTAAAAGGGTTTGATTGGCCAGTTCAAGCGATATGTCGCGACTAAGTCCTGCTCGGACACCTGCAGCCGCTAAAGCTTCTATAAAGAGATAAACAAAGGCTGGTCCGCAGCCAGCAAGAGCTGTCGCTGCATCCAACTGTTTTTCCTCTAGTTTGACTAAAAGGCCAGCTGAAGACAGAAGTTCACGCAACAAGTCTTCGTCCGCTTGATTCGCCTGCTGAGATAAGGCATAGCTAATAACTCCCTCGCCAACAGCTACCGGTGTATTAGGCATCATCCGAATCCAACGATGGTGGCTAGGTGTCAATTTTTCTAATATTTCCAAAGGCAAACCAGCAGCCATCGAAACCAACAGAAGAGAATCCCGTTTTTCTAGAATTTCCTGATACTCAGCCAGCAAATCAGCAAATTGAGCTGGTTTAATACCCAGAAAAATCACCTCTGCCAGGGCAAAAACTTCTGCATTACTGACCGGCTGCCCACCAAGTTCTGCAGCAATCTTTTCAGCCTTGTCACGACTGCGATTGGCCAGTAGCAATTCGCTTCTGTATCTTTCATCTTGGGCAACTAGACGAGCGAGACTGCCACCCATATTTCCCAGACCGATAAATCCAATTTTCATCTTTATTTCCTCACTTGACCAGTCCCTTGGATGACGTATTTATAGCTGGTCAACTCTTTTAGCCCCATCGGACCTCTGGCATGCAGTTTCTGAGTAGAAATCCCCATTTCGCAGCCGAGTCCAAATTGACCGCCATCTGTAAAACGGGTTGAAGCATTGACATAAACTGCTGCGCTATCCACCTGCTCTGAGAAGTAAGTTGACGCTGCATCGTTCTCCGTCACAATGGCATCCGAGTGGTGGGTGCTGTGAGCTTCAATATGCTCCACCGCTTCTTCCAGCGAAGAAACCAGCTTGACCGCTAAGATATAGTCCAAAAATTCGGTATCAAAATCTTCCGATTTAGCTTGTGTTTCTGAGATATACTGAGCTGCTTTCTCATCCAAACGTAATTCAACAGGGTTTTCTTGCGCAGCAACACGATCTGTCACCAACATCTTTTGCAAACGTGGTAAAAATTTAGCTGCAATCTCTTCGTGAACCAGAAGTACCTCCATGGCATTGCATACAGAAGGGCGACTGGTCTTAGCATTCTCAATAATCGCCAAAGCCTTGTCCTGATCAGCATCCTTATCTACATAGACATGGACAATTCCAGTACCTGTCTCAATAACCGGCACAGTCGCATTCTCCACGACTGCCTGAATCAATCCCGCGCCACCACGAGGAATGAGCAAATCCAGATAGCCCTTGGCCTTCATCATGGCCTGAGCGGAAGCCCGACTGGTATCAGAAACCAACTGGATACAATCCGGCGAAATCTCCGTCTGAGTCAAACCTTTTTTCAAAGCTGTGACAATAGCTTGCGCTGTCTGATAGGCATCCTTGCCACTTCTGAGAACGACTGCACTGCCACTCTTTAGCGCCAGAGCCGCAGCGTCTGAAGTGACATTAGGCCGGCTTTCATAGATAATCCCAATCACTCCCATAGCCACTCGCTTTTTACTGATAACGAGACCGTTCTCAAGCTCAGTCTTTTCCAAGATTTGCCCTACAGGATCCTCCAAGTCAATCAGCTGACGAATGCCCTCTGCCATGCCAGCAATGCGATCCTCATCCAGATAGAGGCGGTCCAGCATCACATCTGAAATCTTACCTTGTGCCGCTGACATATCCAGTTCATTGGCTGCTAAAATATCCGCACGAGAAAGCCAGAGCTGCTTTGCCATTTCCTCTAATGCTTGGTTTTTCTCAGCAGTTGTAGCTGTGTTGATTGATTTTTTTGACTTTTTAACAATTTCAAATAATTCTTGTGTTGAGGTCATAGCGCCTCCTTTCGTAAGATACAATAATTTCTTTTACAATTGATAAAGATGTTGGAGAGTTCGGGTAAAGGAAATAAGTAAGCTCCTATTTCCTCTTAAAATTCAGAAAAGAGCAGTTGGAGCTCTGGAGTAATAGAAATCCAATCGTCACGATGAATCACGACTCCCTTTGGCTTGCTAGAACGCAACATGTCCTTGAGGGCAGATTTACCAAAGCGCACGCGCCCCTTTCCTAAAATCGCACCAGTCTCCTCTTCGTACACCGTCACCGTATCTTGGTAGGAAAAATGCCCCTCTAACCTAACAATTCCTGATGCCAGAAGGCTTTTGCCATCGTAGCGGAGTGCCTGTGCCGCTCCCTGATCTACATAGATGACACCTTGGCTCTTGGCATAGAAGGCTAGCCACTGCTTTTGTGTTTTCAAGCCCTTATCCTGCGCTGAGAAAAAGCTCCCGTCTCGAGTCTGGCTCGCCGCCTCCAATAAAGCATTGCTTTTAAGTGACGAACAAATATAAACTGGTACACCAGACATAGTCGCTAAAGTTGCTGCTTTGATCTTGGTCAGCATGCCACCAGTACCATTGCTGGAGCCCGCACCGCCGGCCATGTCAATCAAATCGCTAGAGATTGTCTCAATTCTTTCAAGACGTTGGGCGGTTGGATCTGAAGCTGGGTTAGCAGTGTAAAGCCCATCAACATCTGTCAAAAGGACCAAAAGATCCGCCTGAACCATGGCTGCCACCTGAGCACTCAGCGTGTCATTGTCCCCCACCTTTAGCTCCTCGATAGAAACTGTGTCATTTTCATTGATAATGGGAATGGCACCCCGATTAAGGAGGACTGACAAAGCTTGGTGGGCATTTTTGTAACGTCGTTTATCCGCAAAATCATCCTGCGTCAGCAAAATCTGGGCAGATACAATCTTCTTCAGAAGCAGATTGGTGGTGTACTCCTCTAGGAGAAGGCCCTGACCAACAGCTGCCGAAGCCTGTTTATCTGCTACCTTGGTTGGGCGTTTTTTAAAGCCCAGAGAAGAAAAACCTGCCGCAATGGCTCCAGACGATACCAAAATCAACTCATGTCCGGCTTCGTGTAAGACCGATAATTGATGCGTGATTTCCCGCACCTTTGCCCGCGACAAGCTGCCGTCAGGATGTGTCAATGAGCTCGTTCCAACTTTAAATACAATACGCTTTGCTTTCATAGCTTCTCTTTTCCTTACTAGATTTTCTTATTATACCATAAGGACAGGAAAATTAAAAAAAACAATCTTTCCCCATTTCTACTCTCCTAGCAATAGAAAATATGCTATAATATTCACAAATACTATTGGAGAAAAACTATGATTAAACTAATTGCCCTTGATATGGATGGAACCCTGCTGACTGAGGAAAAAAAGATTCCTCAAGCTCAGATTGATGCTATCCACCAGGCTATCCAAGCTGGAGTCAAGCTGGTTCTCTGTACAGGCAGACCACTCGTGGGTGTCAAGCCTTACTATCAGGAGCTGGGCTTGGAGAATGAAAATGAATATGTCATCGTAGACAATGGCTGCGCTATCCATCAGACTAGCGATTGGCAGGTCGTTGACTGGCAAGAATTAAAGCCCGATGACATTCGCTATCTCTATAGTTTAGCAGAGCAGAGCCAAGTGCAATTGACCTTGTTTGATGAAGAGCACTACTTCGTCGTGGGAGAAAAAGCCAGCAAAATTGTGACAGATGATGCGGCTCTCGTCTTTACGACTCCTACTGAAATCAGCCTTGAAGAAGCCTGCAGCGGTCAGCATCGAATGTTTCAAGCTATGTTTCTAGGAAATCCAGAACAGGTAGATGATTTTGAGACCAAGTTCGCTCAAGAACTCTGCCAACGATTCAGTGGCGTCCGCTCCCAGCCTGTCATCTACGAGGCGATGCCAAAAGGTGTTACTAAAGCCTTTGCCCTAGAACGTTTGGCTCAACGCCTAGAGATCAATCCTGAGGAAATCATGGCACTGGGCGATGCTAATAACGATATTGAAATGCTGCAGTTTGCTGGCTTGGGCGTTGCTATGGGGAATGCTAGCAACCATGTCAAGAGCTTGGCCGACTATGTGACAGATAGCAATGAAGAAAATGGTGTCGCCACAGCTATTGCTAAGTTTATTTTAGAGCACTAATCCTGTACGACCATCTCATTTCCATAAATTAAAAAGACAGTTGTAGGAGAGAGAGCAACTGTCTTTTTTTGATATAAATCAACTAAGTTTAGAGAGTGAACTGTTTTCCTTTGGCTTAAAACAATTCTTTGTATAAAGCAATGGTTTCTTCCAAAGTCGGCATGAAAGGATTGCCCGGTGCGCAAGCATCAATCAAGGCATTTTTAGAAAGGTATTCAAAGTCAAAGTCCTTTTCTTCAATGCCAAGCTCGGTCAGTTTCTTAGGAATACCGACCGTTTCGGACAAGGTTTCGATTTCCGAAATGGCATATGCTGCACATTCTTCATCAGTCTTGCCTTCGGTATGCAAGCCTAAAGCTTTAGCTACATTTCTAAAGGCTGCTGGTACACGTTTGGCATTTTCACGCTCAACTACTGGCAGGAGCATAGCACAGCAAACGCCATGAGGCAAATGATAGACCGCACCAAGCTGGTGAGCCATCGAATGCACATAACCTAGACCTGCATTGTTAAAGGCCATGCCGCCGAGGAAAATAGCATTGACCATAGCTTCACGCGCTTCTATATCATGGCCATTAGCGACTGCTCGCGGCAAATATTCCTTGATCAACTCAATAGCACCGATAGACAATTTCTTGGTCACGCCATAGGCCCCAGGAGTTACCAAGGCCTCAACAGCATGAGTCAAAGCATCCATCCCGGTTGCTGCTGTTAAATTAGCTGGTTTGGAAACCATGAGCTCTGGGTCGTTGACAGAGATGAGAGCCAAGCTATTTTTATCAACCATCACCATCTTAACCTTACGTTCTTCATCCGTGATAACATAGTTGATAGTGATTTCAGCAGAAGTCCCTGCCGTGGTGTTGATGGCTACAACTGGCAGACCCTTTTCTTTAGACTTGTGGAGCCCTTCATAATCTTGCGGCTTGCCTCCATTTGTCGCCATGATGGAAATACAGCTAGCAGCATCCTGCGGAGAACCACCGCCGACACTGATGATAAAATCACAGTCATTTTCCTGAAGAGTAGCTAAGCCATCGTAGACATTCTTACAAGATGGATTTGGGTCTACATCTTCAAAAACCACATATTCAATGCCTTCTGCTTCTAGCGGCTTGACGACTTTTGGTAAAATGTCACTGGATGCAATGTAGTGGTCTGTAACGATGAGAGCTTTCTTAAAGCCCAGCTCTTTGACATGACCGCCAAATTCATTGATGACACCCTTACCAATCAAATTGACTGATGGAACGTAGAAAACTGACATAATGATTTCCTCCTTAATTGAGCACAAGGCTCTATTGCATATGTTAATATAATTTTACTACTTTCTCTACTGCTTTTCAAATAATTATACAAGTCAAAATAGAAAAAAGAGAGTGGGACAGAAATCGGTAATTCGTTAGAATTCGATTTCGTCGTCCCACCTCCGCACAGTTGAGTAGGGTTGTAAAAGCTGATGAAATCAGCGTAGTAGAGCCCACTCAACCCCTGCGCCTTGCTCGACAATCCAAAGACAATTGAGAGGCTAGGACTTTTGTCCCAGCCTCTTCTTTGGCTACTTGCGATACATTTTGACTTGAAGATAGAGGTCGTTGTAGGTTCCAAGCCATTTTGGACCTAATTGCTGATAGACTTCCAGATGCTTCATGGTTTCTTCGGTTGGATAGAAAGCCTCGTCTTCCTGCACTTCTTCTGGCAGCATAGCCTTGGCAGGAAGGTTTGGCGTTGAGTAGCCAACATAAAGGGCATTTTTATAAGCATTTTCTGGTCTCAGCATGAAATTAATAAACTGATAGGCAGCTTTTTTATTTTTGACCGTCTTTGGAATAACGATATTGTCAAACCAAAGGTTGCTGGCTTCTGTCGGAACGACATAGCGCAGATCTTCATTGGCTTCCAGCATTTGACGAGCTTCACCAGAGAAGGTAACACCGATAGCCGCGTTATTCTGAATCATGTAGCCCTTCATCTCATCAGCAACGATGGCTTTGATATTGGGCGTCAGAGTGTAAAGTTTATCGACAGCCTCCTGCAGCTGGTCAGCATCTTTGGAGTTAAGACTATGACCATTCGAGTTTAGACCAATCCCCATGACTTCACGGGCTCCGTCAATCATCATGATGGAGTTTCTGTATTCTGGCTTCCAGAGATCGTTCCAATGCTCAGGTGCGTGCTCGACCATTTTAGTATTGTAAACAATTCCCAGCGTTCCCCAGAAATAAGGAATGGAATACTGGTTTCCTGGATCAAATGGCTGATCCAAAAAGTCTGAACCAATATTTTCCAAGCCTTTGATCTGGCTATGGTCCAATTTCTCCACCAAGTTTTCCTTCATCATTTTGGCAATCATGTACTCACTTGGGATTGCGATATCGTAGGTTGTACCACCTTGCTTAATTTTTGTGTACATGGCTTCGTTAGAGTCGAAGGTTTCGTACTGCACCTGCACGCCTGTTTCCTTGGTAAACTCAGTCAGTAATTCCGGATCAATGTAATCTCCCCAGTTATAGACAACCAATTTATCACTGCCCTTGCTATTGGCTTTACTCTCAATCCGATAGCTAATTCCCCACAAGATCAGGATAATCGCAAGAATCCCTGCTAGAAACGAATAGAGTTTTTCATGCTGCTTCCTCCTTCTCACGCGTGATAAAGTAATAGCCAATGACTAAGACGATACTAAAGAGAAAGACCAGAGCAGACAGGGCATTGATTTCCAAGGAAATTCCTTGCCGTGCACGGGAATAAATTTCTACGGAAAGAGTCGAGAAGCCATTTCCTGTTACAAAGAAGGTCACAGCAAAGTCATCTAGTGAGTAGGTGAAAGCCATAAAGTAGCCAGCAATAATCGCTGGTGTCAGATAAGGCAACATGATTTCCTTGAGCATCTGGACTTGACTAGCTCCCAAATCATAAGCAGCCTTAATCATGTCGTCATTCATTTCTTTCAACCGTGGCAAAATCATTAACACAACAATGGGAATTGAAAAGGCAACGTGACTAGCTAAAACAGACACAAAGCCCAGCTGGAATTTAGCCGTGGTAAAGAGAATCAGGAAGCTAGCCCCAATCATAACGTCAGGGGCCACCATCAAAATATTATTGATGGATAAGAAAGCATCCTGATATTTCCTGCGAGCTTGGTAAATATAAATAGCACCAAAAGTTCCGATAATGGTAGCAATGAGGGAAGAAAGAAAGGCTAAGAAGAAGGTCTGCGCCAAAATCAAAATCAAGCGCGAATCTTCAAACAGCTTTTGAAAATGAACCAGATCAAAGCCCGTAAATTTATTCATGTCATCGCCAGCATTGAAAGCATAGGCAATCAAGTAAAAAATCGGAAGATAAAGGATTAGAAACACAATCGCTAAATAGAGATTAGCAAATTTTTTCATCGTTCTCTCCTTTCCTTGGTTGCCCACATGGTGAAGAGCATGGCAATAATCAGAACTACTCCGATGGTTGAGCCCATTCCCCAGTTTTGCGTCGTCAAGAAATGCTGTTCAATGGCTGTTCCCAGCGTAATAACACGGTTCCCACCGATCAAACGCGTCAGCATGAAGAGGCTGAGACTGGGAATGAAGACTGACTGCACGCCACTTCTCACACCATTCATTGAAAGCGGAAAGACGATATTGCGGAAAGTCTGCCAACGATTGGCACCCAAGTCATAGCTAGCATTGATGAGGTTGGGATCCAAATCATCCAAGACGTTGAAAATCGGCAGAATCATAAAGGGCAGCTCAATGTAGCTAGCAACAAAAATAAAAGAAAAGTCAGTAAAAAGAATCTGCTTGGGACCGATACCGATAAAGGTCAAAAATTCATTTACCGAACCGTTTTGTCCAAAAATACCGATAAAGGCATAGGCCTTGAGCAAAAGATTGATCCAAGTCGGTAGGACAATCAGCATGAGCCAGAGCTGGCGATGCTTAAGCTGGGTCAAAAAATAAGCAGTCGGATAGGAAATGAGCAAGGTCACCAAGGTGATGATGCCTGCGTAAAATACCGAATTAAAGCTCATTTTCAGATAGGTCAAATTCTGCGAAGTGAAATAAATCCGATAGTTTTCCAGCGTGAACTGCCCTTCGATATTAAAGAATGATTTCCAGACAATCATTATCACTGGAGCTAGGACAAAAAGCAGAATCCAAAGAAAATATGGAAGCATAAAAAGGTTAGAGGTTGTTTTCTTCATCTCTTTCCTCCTCAATGGCGTTTATCAGCCCTGCTTCTTGTTCTTCGATTTCTACGTATTCTTCAATCCGAGCATCAAATTCTTCTTCGGTTTCATTGAGGCGCATGATATGGATATCCTCTGGCTCAAAGTCCAGACCGATTTCTTCTCCGACGATGGCCTTGCGGGTTGAGTGGATCATCCATTCATTGCCAAGCTCATCGTAGGCAATAATCTCATAATGAACCCCGCGGAAAAGCTGGGTATCCACTTTAACCTGCAGTTTTCCTTCTTCAGGCAAGGTAATGCGCAAATCCTCTGGACGGATCACCACTTCAACGGATTCGTTTGGTCGCATGCCTCCGTCAACTGCTTCAAAGCGCTTGCCATTGAACTCGACCAAGTAGTCTTCGATCATCTTACCTGGCAGGATATTAGATTCTCCGATAAAGGTCGCAACAAAGTGGTTAATCGGCTCATCATAGATATCCACTGGCGTTCCTGACTGGACAATCTCCCTTCGTTCATGACAAAAAAATCCAGTCACTCATAGCTAGGGCTTCTTCCTGGTCGTGGGTGACAAAGACGAAAGTGATCCCGAGACGCTGTTGGAGTTCACGGAGCTCATATTGCATATCCGTCCGCAACTTCAAATCCAGCGCAGAAAGAGGCTCGTCTAGTAGGACAACCCGCGGCCGATTGATGATAGCACGGGCAATGGCTACCCGCTGGCGTTGACCGCCTGAAAGTCTCCGAATTGAACGGCGCTCATATCCTTCCAGCTGCACCATTTTCAGAACTTCAGTAACCCGTTCTTCAATTTCTTTTTTGTCTACCTTCCGCAACCGCAACGGAAAGGCTACATTCTCAAAAACATTCATATGCGGGAATAGGGCGTAGGACTGAAATACGGTGTGAACATCCCGCTTATTAGTAGGAATGTCATTGATGCGGACACCATCCAAAAAGATGTCTCCCGTGGTCGCATCCAGCAGTCCTGCAATAATATTAAGAATGGTTGATTTCCCAGAGCCAGAAGCCCCTAGAAGCGTATAAAATTTTCCTTCTTCTAATTCAAAGTTAATATCTTTGAGAACAACGGTGTTACTGTCTTCAAAAACCTTTGAAACGTTTTTGAACTCAATAATTGGTTTTTTCAATTGGCATAAATTCCTTCTTTTCCATGTATTAACAGATTTTTGGCTCTGTCAGACCAAAAAAACCTCTCGAGGGCTACTATGGCCCTGCATACTTGCGATATCGATAGGCTTTCACCCCCTTTACTAATGACACATGGATATTGGCTATCCCAAAGACTTGGACAAATCTTAGAAAAGCAATCAGACAATTACATGTCGTAGTCTTATGCTTCTCCAATAATTCTAACTTCTCTTTCCAGAGTGACACCTGAATGCTCTTTGACTACTTTAATGACATGAGCAATCAACTCTTCATAATTGCTGGCTGTGCCATGATCGACATTAATCATGAAACCAGCATGTTTTTCTGAAACCTCTACACCACCGATTCGATAGCCTTTCAAACCGGCCTCACTGATCAACTGACCAGCAAAATGTCCCAGAGGACGCTTAAAGACCGACCCACATGATGGGTATTCCAAAGGCTGCTTGAGTTCACGCAGATAGGTCAGACGTTCCATTTCCTGACGAATGTTTTGGTGGACACCTGGTGCCAGACCAAACTTAGCTGAAATGACGATGTCGCCAGTTTCTTGAATAAGTGAATGACGATAACCAAAACGCATATCACGTGCATCCAAGGTCTTAATTTCTCCTTCAGGTGTCAAGACCTTGCAAGAAACGAGTACATGAGCAATTTCTCCGCCATAAGCGCCAGCATTCATAAAGACAGCACCGCCGACACTACCCGGGATACCGCAGGCAAATTCAAAGCCAGTTAAACTATGATGCAGGGCAATACGAGTAGTCTGAGTTAGATTGGCACCGGCCTCTGCCTCAATCGTATAGCCGTCTACTGCTACGTTATTTAGCTTGTCAAACATGATGACAAAGCCTCGAATACCGCCATCTCGAACGATAATGTTACTTGAATTCCCAAGCACCAACCAAGGAATATTTTCACGATTGGCCAACTTAACAATCCGAGCCAATTCATAACGGTTGCGTGGAAAAACTAAGAAATCGGCAGCTCCGCCTACCTTAGTATAAGTGTATTGACTCAAAGGCTCATTGAAACGGATGTCGATTCCTTCTAATTCCGCAGAAAAATTTTTTTCTAGGTTTTTGCATGACTTACTCTCTTCTTTACAAATTACACTCTATTATATCAAAATTAAATGATATTTACGATAGACTGAGGGAAATAAAGATTCTTTTTCAAAACAAAAAGAAAGAGGAGAACGAAGATTGTAGACCAACACTGCGTCCACAAGTTCGTCATCCTCAAACTCTCTTCTATTTTTTTCTACACGTACACCCTGAGTATCGACTTGCAACTGGAAGACTTCTCCATCAAAACCTTGTTCCTTGATTTGCTGATAAATCTGCTCAGCCTTGTCTTTCGGAGATAAAACCATAACAGTCGGACCAGCTCCAGAGATATAAGTCGCAAAAGCGCCCTGCTTTCTGGCTAAGAATTTAATGTCAGAAAATTCTTTGATAAGCGGTTGGCGATATCTCTCATGGAAACGATCAGATTCGATGGCGCGACCAGCTGTTTTCATATCGCCCTTTAAGAGCGCTGCAACTGCGACATTGGCTACAGAGCTTGCTGCAACAGCTTCCTTGTATGAAAGGCGATTAGGCAAGACACGGCGGCTTTCAACTGTTCTCAACTCATAATCGGGAATAAAAGCGATAAAGCTGACCTCTGGGAAATCTGACACGACAGCTGAAACTTGATTTTGGAAAGAGCTTGCAATCACTAGATTTCCATAAATTGCTGGTGCCACATTGTCAGGATGCCCTTCGATTTTTGTCGCAATTTTTAGCTTTTCATGATCCGATAAGTTCAGATTTGCTAACTGATTAGCCAGTTCAATCCCAGCAACAATAACGGAGCTGGAAGAGCCAAGACCGCGCGCCAAAGGAACATCGCTGGTCATTTTTAAGCGATGAGGCTGAAGGTCTGGAGCTAATTGCAGGGCAATCTTGATTAGTAAGTTCCGTTTATCCGTTGGAATTCGAGGATTGAGATCATGCTCAATAACCCACTCCTGACTTTCTTCCAATACTTCGATTTCTAGATATTTGGAGACTGCGACACCAACTGAGTCAAAACCAGGCCCAATATTGGCACTGGTTGCTGGTACAATAATTTTCATCTTATTCTCCTAATACTTTAAAGGTATTGAGCAATTCAAACTCTGGTACCTCACGGAGCTTAGCCACTACATTTTCTAGCTGAGTCTTGCTGACAGCATGCGTGATGATGACCACACGTGCTGTTTCACCATCCGTACCTTCTTGCAGAATTTGCTTGAAGGAAACTTCTTCAGCATTGAAGATTTCAGCCAAATGCAATACTTGACCCTTGGCATCTGGAGCCAAGATAGAGAAATAATAGTTGCTCTTAACATCCTCAGGTTTAGCCAAGACAAGCTCGCGACTAAATTCATTGAAAGCTTTGCCAATCGTGCCTTCATTTAAGCGACGGACAATACGGACGATATCTGCAACGACACTGGTAGCAGTTGGTTTTTGACCTGCACCTGGGCCATAATACATGGATTCTCCGATACCGATTGACTCGACAAAGACCGCATTCATTACGCCGTTTACGCTAGCCAGCGGATGCGCTTTTGGCAAGAAAGTCGGTGTCACTTCCGCAGCGATTCCTGATGGCGTTTCCTCAATTGAGCCAACTAATTTCACTACATAGCCTAAGTCCTGAGCAACTGCGACGTCTTCAGGCGTGATGTTGCGAATGCCTTGGTGGCTGACGTCTTCAAACTTGATATTCATACCGAAAGCAAATTGGCTGAGGATAACCATTTTATAGGCTGCGTCAATTCCATCAACGTCGTTCGTCGGGTCACTTTCAGCAAATCCTAAACGTTGCGCTTCTGCAAGAGCATCCTCGTAAGACCAACCTTCTTCTACCATCTTGGTCATCATGAAGTTAGATGTTCCATTGACCACGCCCAAAACACGGGTAATCTTATCAGATGCCAATGAATTAACCAAGGTGCGCAAATAGGGATACCGCCTGCAACAGCAGCTTCATAGTAGAGAGCAACGCCATTTTTCTGAGCAATATCTAACAATTCAGAACCATGAACTGCCAGCAAGTCTTTGTTAGCAGTTACCACATGTTTACCTGCTTCAAGTGCGCGCGTGATAAAGGTTTTTGCTGGTTCAATCCGTCCCATCAGCTCCACTACAATCGCAATTTCGCTGTCATTTAAGATTTTATCCACATTGGTCACAAAGTTGTAATCATTTCCAGCTGCCAAAAGACGCTCTTTTTCAGCATCATCCTTGACCAAGACTTTAGCAACTTCAATCTCAGAATGAGCAGCCTGAACAATCTTTTCTCCATTTTCTTTCAACAAGAAAGGAACACCACTAGCAACTGTTCCAAAACCAAGTAAAGCAATTTTAATAGACATGAGGAACTCCTTGAATATTTCTTATAAAAAAAACATTATAACAAAAAAATATAGAAATGCCTACAAATCTATTTGTATATTTGTTATAATGTAAGTAAAAATTTTAAACTCATGAGATTAGAAGGAGATACCATGACAGATAAACACATTGGAAGACGCATGCAAAGACATAAAGCTAAGAAAAAGGCATTCCTTTTTTCTATTATCAATCTTTTCTTGCTCCTTGCCCTAATCGTAGGCGGAATTTATCTTTGGAAGACTCAGTTCTCTCCTAGCAAACAATCTTCTGCAGGCAACCAAACCGTGCAATCCACCTCGAAGCCAGACTCTACCTCAACAAATGAAGAAGCTTCAAAAATCAAGTGGGTAAAACAAGACGAGCCTGTTAAGATTCCAATTTTGATGTACCATGCAATCCATGTAATGGATCCCTCTGAGGCAGCCAATGCTGGTTTGATTATAGATCCAACTACTTTTGAAAGCCATTTGCAGGCCCTGAAAGAGGCTGGTTATTATACTTTAACCCCAGATGAAGCTTACAAAGCTTTGACAGAGAATGTCCTGCCTGAAAATAAAAAAGTAGTCTGGCTGACCTTTGACGATAGTTTGAAAGACTTTTATACCAATGCCTTCCCGCTACTTCAAAAGTACCAGATGAAGGCAACCAACAATGTCATTACTGGATTTGTCCAAGCTGGCCGTGAAGATATGCTGACGCTAGATGAGATCAAAGAAATGAAGGAAAAGGGAATGTCCTTTGAAGACCATACCGTCAACCACCCTGATCTATCAACTGCTACTGCTGATCAACAAACCCTTGAACTACGTGATTCTAAAGCCTTTTTAGATGACAATCTCTCACAAACAACTACGACTGTTGCCTATCCATCTGGCCGCTATAGTGATGCGACCTTGCAGATTGCTGAAAGTCTAGGCTATAAGATGGGATTGACGACCAATAACGGTTTAGCTTCTCTATCCAACGGCTTACTCTCACTCAATCGTGTTCGAGTGAACCCAACCACTACTGCAGAAGATTTATTAAACGAAATCGCTACAAATTAATCTTAGAAAGCTTGCTTCAGACGAAGCAGGCTTTTTCTATTTCCGATAGCAACTTCTTCTAATCACAAAAAACACCAGTTCCAAAGGACTGGTGTAAAAGGTTATTTAGACTTGATGTAGTTGATACCGTCTGCTTTCGGAGCAACAGCTTTACCAAAGAAGGCCGCAAGAACCACAATCGTCAAAACATATGGTGCAATCTGCAGATAAACTGTTGGCACTTTGAAAGAAGAGGCAACTGGTTTCCGATAACGGCCAAACTTTGAGAAGCTCCAAAGAAGAGACTTGCCAACATAGCGCCGATAGGACTCCATTTACCAAAAATCATAGCTGCCAAAGCGATGAAACCTGGACCTACGATAGTAGTCACAGCAAAGTTAACAGAGATTGACTGAGCATAAATAGCTCCACCAATACCGCCGAGCAAACCAGAAATCATGACACCGCAATAGCGCATGAGGTAAACATTGATTCCAAGTGTATCTGCTGCCTGCGGATGCTCTCCTACTGAGCGAAGACGAAGTCCGAATTTTGTCTTAAACATGATAAACCAAGCGAGGAAAGAGAAGGCAACGGCCAAATATCCCATCAAACTTGTGTGTTTAAAGAAAATTTCTCCTATAACTGGAATATCAGATAAAATAGGAAAATCAAATTTACCAAATGAACGCTGAATATTGTCTGTTTGTCCCTTATTATAAATAGCTTTTACAAGAAAGACTGCCAAGGCTGGTGCTAGCAAGTTTAGAACCGTACCACTGACAACGTGGTCTGCGCGGAAGTTAATGGTTGCTACAGCATGGATAAGAGAGAAGAGCACTCCGACCAAACCAGCAGCAAACAAGGAAAGCCAAGGAGTCAAGCTACCCAAGCTACTTTCGAAAGTCAGGTTAAAGAGAACACCTGTAAATGCTCCCATTACCATGATACCTTCCAAGCCGACGTTAACGACTCCAGCATGCTCTGAATAAGCTCCACCGATACTTGTAAAAATCAAGGGAGCCGCATAAATCAGCATAGATGATACCAATAAACCTAATATCGTTACAATACTCATCCTAGTTTCCTCCCTTCACTTTGTCAGCTTCTAGCTTATTATTTTTAAATAATTCAAATATTGTCTTACCAGCCAAACGCTCAATCAGGTAATGGGCGCTGACAAAGAAGATGATAGAAGCTGTTACAATATTGACCAATTCTGTCGGAATCTGAGCCACGTTCATACCTGGAGCACCAACACTCAGAACCGCAAAGAGGAAGGCTGCAAAGAGGATTCCAATTGGAGAGTTGGCAGCCAAGAGACTTACCGCCATACCATTGAAACCAACACTCAAGGAACTTCCTTGAACAAAGACATTCTGATAAGTACCCAATCCTTCTACAACTCCTCCAAGTCCTGCAAGGGCGCCAGAAATAATCATAGACAAGATAATGGTCCGTTTAGAAGACATCCCTGCATACTCAGATGCATTTGGGTTAAGACCTACAGCACGGATTTCAAAACCAAGCGTTGTTTTCTTCAACATATACCAGATTAGTACGACTGCAATCAAGGCAAAGAAAATACCGATATTCATCCGAGAGTTGGCTGTCAGACTTCTCAACCATTCTGTTTGATAAATCGCATTAGCACCGACACGTTTACTAGAGTCAACACTTTGCATTACAGCCTTTGGAAAACTGCGGATAAAAGCATTTCCAACGAAGAGGACGATATAGTTCATCATAATAGTAACGATGACTTCACTCGTTCCCAGATAGGCGCGTAGAATTCCTGGAATAGCACCGATAAGACCACCAGCTACTGCTGCAATCACTACAGTTGCTATCAGCATCAGTGGACGAGGTAAGTCAGGAAAGGAAAGGGCAAACCAACCAGCCATAATCCAACCGGCCAAGGCCTGTCCTGGAAGTCCTACGTTAAAGAATCCAGCCCGGCTAGCCACGGCAAATCCCAAACCAATGAGAACCAAAGGACCCATTGCCCGAGAAATTTCACCTAGACTTCTCAAAGAACCGAAAGCTGTTTAAAGAGGGATTCATATCCCCAGATGGCATCATAGCCAAAGATGGCCATGACAATCGCTCCCAATAAAATCCCTAAAAGAACTGAGATTAAGGGAACTGCAATCTGTTGCATTTTCTTAGACATTTGAATCTCCCTTCTAAATCTTACCACCGGCCATGAGAATACCAAGTTCTTGCTTATTGGTCTTCTCTGGACTCACAATTCCTTGAATCTTGCCATCATGGATAACAGCGATTCTGTCAGAAAGATTGAGTATTTCATCTAGCTCAAAGCTGACAACGAGAACTGCCTTACCTTGAGTACGCTCCTCAATCAGGCGTTTATGGATGTACTCAATTGCTCCGACATCAAGTCCACGAGTAGGCTGACTAACGATCAACAAATCTGGATCACGATCCACTTCCCGAGCAATGATAGCCTTCTGCTGGTTTCCTCCTGAGAGAGCTGAAGCAGGTACATACTCGCTAGCTGCCCGCACGTCAAACTCGTTCATCAGATTGCACGCGTAAGAGTAAATATTATTGTAGTTCAAGATGCCGTTTTTGCTGAGCGGCTCCTTGTAGTAAGTCTGCAAAGCAATATTTTCAGAAATGGACATCTCCAGCACCAAACCGTCACGATGGCGGTCTTCAGGTACGTGACTGACCTTCATCTCAGTAATCTGACGTGGTTTCTTACCGATCACAGACTCGTTCTTAATCAAAATATCGCCTGAGCTTACTTTTCTAAGTCCTGTAATGGCTTGAATCAACTCAGTCTGACCATTTCCGTCAATCCCTGCAATCCCAACGATTTCACCTGCACGAACATCCAGAGAAAGTCCTTTAACAGCTGGAACACCACGGTTTTCTTCAACAACAAGATTCTTGATTGAAAGGACCGTTTCTTGTGGATTAGCCGGCTTTTTCTCAGTCTTAAAGGAAACGGCACGTCCTACCATCATTTCAGCCAAATCTTGGTTGGTTGCACCAGCAATTTCAACCGTTTCAATGGATTTTCCTCGACGAATAACCGTTACGCGGTCAGAAACTGCACGAATTTCATCCAACTTATGGGTGATGAGAATGATAGACTTACCTTCCTTGACCAAATTTTTCATGATTTTCATCAATTCATCAATCTCAGCTGGTGTCAAAACAGCTGTCGGTTCGTCAAAGATGAGAATGTCTGCACCACGGTAAAGTGTCTTCAAAATCTCAACACGCTGTTGGGCTCCGACCGAAATGTCTTCAATCTTGGCAGATGGATCAACCGACAAACCATATTTCTTAGACAAACTATTAATTTCTTGCGTAGCGCGTTTCAAGTCTAAGATACCATTTTTTGTAAGCTCACTTCCGAGAATGATATTTTCAGCAACAGTGAAGGCTTCCACAAGCATAAAGTGCTGGTGCACCATTCCGATACCAAGTGAGGCTGCCTTTGATGGAGAGTCCAGCTTAACTAGCTTTCCATTGACTACAATCTCACCACTAGTCGGCTCAAGCAGGCCGGCCAACATATTCATCAAGGTTGACTTCCCGGCACCATTTTCTCCTAAAAGGGCGTGAATTTCACCTTTTCGGAGTTGCAAATTGATTTTATCATTGGCTACAAATTCACCAAAAATTTTGGTAATTTCTCGCATTTCAATGACATTTTCATGTGTCATGGCTCTTTCCTTTCCAGAATTTCATTTTATGTTGATCAAACCTTATCGGACTCCTATCCTAGTAGGCCTAATCGATGCAAAGGCGTCAGAATTGAAAAATGAGCGACCCAAGTAGGTCGGATCGCTCAACATTCAATTATTTATCAGGAACTGTGATGCTACCGTCAAGGATTTTAGCTTTCGCTTCTTCAACAGCTTTTTTAGCATCTTCAGAAAGATTAGTTGTTGTCAAATCAACACCGCCGTCTTTCAAACCAAAGGTTACTGTTTTACCACCTGGGAATTTACCTTTAGCAGTTTGATTAGCGATGTCTTGGACAGTCTTACCAACTTGTTTCAAGCTTGATGCCAAAACAAAGTTAGACTCTTTACCATCCTTAGACTTGTATTTACCTTCTTCAGTTTGGTCACGGTCAACACCAAGTACCCAAACTTTTTCATCTTCATTTTTCTTCTCGTTCAAGTCTTTTGCTTCAGAGAAGACACCTGCACCTGTTCCACCAGCAACTTGGTAAACCACATCTGCACCTGCAGCATATTGAGCAGCAGCAATTGTCTTACCTTTAGCAGCATCACCGAATGAGCCAGCATAGTCTACTTGAATCTTGATAGATGGGTCAACTGATTTCACACCAGCTTCGAAACCTTTTTCAAAACGTGTGATAACTGCGCCTTCTATACCACCTACGAAACCAACTTGTTTGTCTTAGTAGTTTTTGCAGCTGCAATACCTGCAAGGTAAGCAGCTTCATTATCTGCAAAGAGTGCTGAAGTTACATTCTTCTGACCTTCAATCACATCATCGACGATAACGTAGTTAATCTCTGCATTGTCTTTTGCTGCAGATTCAACGGCATCACGAAGGGCAAAACCGATACCAAATACTAGTTTATAACCATCCGTAGCAGCTTGGTTTAGGTTGTTCGCGTATTGTGACTCGTCTGTTGATTGGAAGTAAGTATAGCCGTTATCTTTTGAAAGGCCATTTTCTTTCCCCCAAGCTTGCAAACCTTCCCATGCAGATTGGTTAAATGATTTATCATCAACACCACCTGTATCGGTTACGATAGCAGCTTTTAAATCAGTTTTAGCGTTAGAGCTATCTGATTTAGACGCACGATTCCCACATGCAGCAAGTCCGATTGCTGCGACAGACACTAGACCAAGACCTAGCCATTGTTTCTTGTTCATTTCTGAACCTCCTATATAAGATGTGCAACTTAGTTGCAAGTTTAATTTTGGTCAGTTGACCAGCAACAGACTCAAGTTAAGTCTGTAAAAGAGTATGGAAGTAACTCCTTGACCGTCATCACGACCGTCGATTTATCTTTAGCGACCAAAGTCACTGGTAAATCCTTATTAAAAAACTCTGCCATTACTTGGCGGCAGGCACCGCAAGGGGGAGATCGGTTTTTCCGTTTCTCCGTAAACGATCAATTCCTCAAAGTCTACAAAGCCTTCAGAAACAGCCTTAAAAATGGCCGTTCGTTCTGCGCAATTGGTCAAGCCAAAACTAGCATTTTCAACATTGACACCTGTGAAGACTGCCCCATTTTTGGCTACTAAAACAGCTCCGACAGGGAAATGAGAATAAGGGACATAGGCATTCTTTGTGGTTTCGACAGCTAAATCAATCAAATCAGTAGTCGCCATTTGCCACGTCTCCCTCCATAATCGCTACACCAGAGGATGCTCCAATGCGAGTCGCACCAGCTTTGATAAATGCAAGTGCATCTTCGTAAGAACGGGCACCGCCAGAAGCCTTGACTCCCATATCTGGCCCAACTGTCTTACGCATCAAAGCTACATCTGCAACGGTTGCACCACCAGTTGAGAAACCAGTGGATGTCTTGACAAAATCCGCCCCAGCTTTCTGAGCAATCTGGCAAGCTTTCACTTTCTCATCATCAGTCAAGAGGCTGGTTTCAATAATGACCTTGACCAAGGTCCCCTTAGCAGCTTCGACAACAGCACGAATATCTTTTTCGACTAAGTCAAAATTTTGAGACTTTAGCGCACCGATATTGATGACCATGTCGATTTCATTCGCTCCGTTTCGGATGGCATCACTCGTTTCAAAAGCCTTGAGCTCTGGAGTGTTCGCTCCCAGAGGAAAACCAATGACCGTACAGACCTTAACATCCGTAGTTTTTAGTGCTTGCGCAGCAAAATTCACCCAAGTCGGATTGACACAGACGCTCGCAAAGTCGTATTTCTTTGCTTCCTCAATTAAGGTTTCAATCTGCTCCTGACTTGCATCAGGTTTCAAAAGCGTATGGTCAATGTATTTGTTTAATTTCATGTTGGATTCTCCTAGAATTAAGCGATAATTTCGATAATTTCGCTTACTGCAACGCTTTCACTACCTATTTTAACATTTTTTTGGAATTCTGTAACTAGTTCTTGAGAAATTTTTTCATTTGCGTAAATTTTTGCGACAATTTCCCCAATTTCGACTGTTTCTCCAACCTTCTTTTCGAACACTATTCCAGTTTCATAATCTAGTTCATCAGATTTGACTGCTCGTCCTGCGCCTAACCTCATTGCAAACAAGCCAAATTCCATGGCTGGAAGCTCTGTGATATAACCAGATTGCTCTGCTCTCACTTCGACCACATAAGCTGCTTGGGATGGTCGATACAAATCCTCTAGGTCACCACCTTGAGCCGCAATCATCGCTTCAAATTTTTTCAAAGCTGCTCCGTTTGTCAAATGTTCTCTGATTTCAGAAACAGATTTCTCAACATTAGCCAAATCAAGCATGATTTGAGCGAGCTCACAGATAAAGTCCGTAATATCCTCGCGTCCTTGTCCTTGAAGGATTTCCAGTGCTTCTAAGATTTCCAAACGATTGCCAATGCTAGTGCCCAAAGGCTGACTCATATCAGTAATAACTGCAACTGTCCTGCGTCCGACTGCCTTGCCCAAGTCTACCATAGTACGGGCTAGGACACGGGAATCCTCTAGATTTTTCATAAAGGCACCCTCACCAACGGTCACATCCAGCAAAATGCTGTCTGCACCAGCGGCGATTTTCTTGCTCATAACCGAGCTGGCAATCAAAGGAATCGTATCAACTGTAGCGGTCACGTCACGCAGGGCATAGAGAAGCTTGTCTGCCTTGACCAGCTGGTCTGACTGGCCGATTACGGATACACCAATATCCTGAACCTGCTTAATGAAATCTTCCTGACTGCGCTCTACCTGGTAGCCCTTGACAGACTCGAGCTTGTCTATGGTACCACCCGTATGCCCCAAACCTCGACCGCTCATCTTAGCAACAGGTACTCCAAAGCTGGCTACGAGAGGAGCCAAGATCAAAGTAACCTTGTCACCCACTCCACCAGTAGAATGCTTGTCGACCTTAATCCCTGAAATAGCTGACAGGTCAAACTGCTGGCCTGTCCCCACCATGGCCATGGTCAAATCAGAGATTTCCCTAGTAGTCATTCCTTTAAAGTAAATAGCCATGGCAAAGGCTGACATCTGGTAATCTGGCACTGTTCCAGCTACATACCCTTCAATCAGCCATTCAATCTCTTGACTGGACAATTCTAGTCCATCTCGTTTCTTTTGAATAATATCAACTGCCCGCATCTTTATTTCACACTCCTTAGGATATAATAGCCTTTATCCTTCTTGAGAGTCTCGCAGTTGCCAAACACTTCTTCCATCTTAACTTTAGCACTGGGAGCTCCTTGTTTCTTTTGGATAACAATCGTCAAATCCCCATCCGCTAGCAAGTGTTCATAGCTACCTGAAATAACTTCATGCACTACCTGCTTACCAGCTCGAATCGGCGGATTGCTGATAATATGATGGAATTGTCCGGTCACATGTTCGTAAACATTGGACTGGAAAATATCTGCAGATACTTGGTTCGCATCCGCATTCTTTCTAGCCAAGTCTAGCGCTCGCTGATTGATATCCACGAGAGTAACTTCCAGCTCTTGCGCTTTAGCCAGAGTCAGGCCCAGCGTTCCATAGCCGCAACCCACATCCAGCAGCGTTTCTTTTTTGTTAAATTCCAAGGCAGACAACAACACTCGACTGCCGTAATCGATCATTTTTTTACTAAAGACACCAGCATCCGTTAAAAAGGTCATCTGTTGTCCTAATAATTCCACTTTTAATTCATGAATATCATGTTTGGCATCCGGATTTTCTGCAAAATACATTTTAGTCATAAAACCATTTTATCATAAATTTTCTAGATTTGTAAATCGTTTTCATTTCTCCAAAAGTATGTTATACTAAAATCCATCATATAGGAGTAACTTATGACTAACGAATTTCTTCATTTTGAAAAAATCAGCCGCCAAACTTGGCAGAATCTGCATCGAAAGAAAAATCCACCGCTCACTGAGTCCGAACTCAATTCTATCAAGAGTTTCAATGACAAATCAGTCTACAGGATGTAACAGATGTTTATCTACCTCTGACAAATCTCATTCAAATTTACAAACGTTCCAAAGAAGATCTCGCTTTTTCAAAAGGTATTTTTCTACAAAAGGATTGTAAAAGGCAGCCCTTTATTATCGGAGTATCTGGCAGTGTTGCCGTTGGAAAATCAACGATTAGCCGCCTATTACAAATCCTCCTATCACGGACTTTTACAAATGCCACCGTTGAGTTAGTGACGACAGATGGCTTTCTCTATCCTAATCAAACTCTGATTGAAACAGGTATCTTAAATCGCAAAGGCTTCCCTGAAAGCTATAATATGGAACTCTTGCTGGACTTTTTAGACCGCATTAAAAATGGTCAAAACTATGAAATTCCCGTCTACTCGCACGAAATTTATGATATTGTCCCAAATGATAAGCAGGAGATTAAGGCAGCTGACTTTGTCATCGTGGAAGGTATCAATGTTTTCCAAAATCCGCAAAATGAACGCCTTTATATGACTGACTTTTTCGACTTCTCTATCTACGTAGATGCCGAAATCGAAAATATTGAGTCTTGGTATCTAGATCGTTTTAAAAAATTACTGGCACTAGCCAAGCACGACACGAATAACTACTACCATCGCTTTACGACCCAGCCTGAAGAAGAAGTCATGGCGCTGGCCCATAATATCTGGGAAACAATCAATCTGGTGAACCTATTAGACTATATTGAGCCAACTCGTAATAGGGCCGAAGTGATTTTGCACAAGGCTAAAAATCATGAAATTGACGAAATCTATCTAAAAAAATAATTTAGACTTGTCAAATCACAACTTTTCATATATAATTAGATAGTTAGTATTTTCAATGGAGGTGAATAACTTGGCAAACATTAAGTCAGCTATCAAACGCGCTGAATTGAACGTTAAACAAAACGAAAAAAACTCAGCTCAAAAATCAGCTATGCGTACTGCAATCAAAGCATTTGAAGCAAACCCGTCTGAAGAACTTTTCCGTGCTGCTAGCTCAGCTATTGATAAAGCAGAAACAAAAGGTTTGATCCACAAAAACAAAGCAAGCCGCGATAAAGCACGTCTTTCAGCTAAACTTGCTAAATAATGCATCGCGCATACAAAGGAGCTCCACGGAGCTTTTTTTGTTGCTCACTGTAATTAGGAGAATGTATATGAAGATTGCTATCATCGGCTACTCAGGCTCTGGCAAGTCAACCTTAGCCCAGCAATTAGGCCACTTTCACCATATTCCTGTGCTTCATCTGGACACGATTCGGTTTGAAGAAAACTGGCAGACTCGTAGCCAAGACCAAGTCAAGGCTGATTTAGCAGATTTCCTCAAGCGAGCACAATCTTGGGTCATCGATGGCAACTACTCCTTTGCCTACTTTGAGGAAAGGATGGCGCAGGCTGATCAGATTATCTTTATGAACTTTTCTCGCTGGAACTGCCTCTATCGCGCCTTCAAACGCTACCTCAAATACCGAAATCAGGTACGAGAGAGTATGGCTTCTGGTTGTACTGAAAGACTAGATTGGGAATTCATCCGCTGGATCCTTTGGGATGGCAGGACAAGAGAGACTAAAAATCGCTATCAAAAGGTTCGTCAGACCTATCCTAATAAATTTATCGAATTGCAGAATCAAAAGCAATTATCAGACTATGTAAAAGAATCTGGGACAAAAGTCTAACCTTAAATATAAAAAGCGAACAAAACGGAGTTATCTGACACTCAGAATTCTGCCTTGTTCACTTTTTTGTCTAATCTATCAATTTTAAGAATTTATAATAAAGAATCCCTAAAATCAAAATCTTTTTGTCCCAGACTCTTGCAAAACTACTAGTGCACACTAGTCTTTCGCTCCTTCAGCAACCAAATCATAAGGGAAATACGGGACACCTTCCAATTCCTTGTAATCCAAACCCTTGATTTTGCAGAGAGCGCCTGATTCAAAGGACCAATAGCCATAATAACTTTTATTGTTTGTTTTGTGCAAATCATGCCATCCCGTATCTTTGCTCCCTTGATACCATTTCTTAGTCAAATATTCTTTCAGCAGTTTGAGTGCCTGTTCAGCATTCTCTTCTTCAATAATTTTCCTAGTAAAGCCATAGGGTCTTGGAAAATTATAGTTTATCCGAATCTTCCAATCTGGATGATGATATTGAATCAAGTAATCAATCAAATAATCCTCTGGATCATCTTTCTTGACCAAATCCACCAACTCATCAAAAGTCTCTTCATCTATATCTAACATAATTCCAATTGAAAGAGCCCAAACCATTTGTTCGTAACCAGAGTTACTATGCCACGATAGCTTCATATTTTTTATATACTTAATATACTCGCTCTTAAATTTTTTTCAAGAGAATAACCAGCTGTATAAGTAGCAATCATAATTTCTTTTTTTGATATCTAAAAATCGATGATCTTATATTAGAGATTACTACCTTATTATCTAACGAAAATTTTTGAATTCCTTCTTTCTCATCTTGTTCAATTTCTTGAATTCTTTCTTCAGAATCCTGAATAGCCTTTTGAAATATATTTATAAGTCCTTCTATATTATTTTTATTTGAAAATGTATCTCTTAATTTCATTTATTATCCTCCTATGGCCATATAGCGCCTTCTTTTACTCTCGCAATCTCATGACCTGATTTCAGAACCCCATTTTTATCATACAAGAGAGCATAATCTTCTACAACACTTGTTGTGAAGTTTCCTTGGCCAATCCCATCTTGAGTTACACGTCCTAAAGAAGAACCTTTAATATTTCTTCATCATTCCCTCGACTTTCTATAGGCTATTATAGCATAAGAAAGGAAGGTTAGGTCAGAAACTGGAAACTTTTGGAGAATAGCTAGTAGAGAGAGGAGGTGTAAAAAAGAGTCTGGGACAAAAGTCTAACCTTAAATATAAAAAGCGAACAAAACAAGTTATCTGACACTCAGAATTCTGTCTTGTTCGCTTTTTTGTCTAATCTATCAATTTTAAAATTTTATAATAAAGAATCCCTAAAATCAGAATCTTTTTGTCCCAGCCTCGTTCAGTCTTATTTGTCAAGAAAAATCAGAAGTATTCATCGATGAGGTAAAAAGGTGAAATTCCAACTTACAAAATTGTAAGAAAAATGAGAGAAATGTAAGCTAAAGAAATGGAAAGAAGAAACTCTTTCTTGTATCATAGGAAAGGAAAAAGGAGAATCCTATGAAAAAAATGATTGACAATAGCAGTTTGAAACTGCTTGCTATGCTTGCAATGCTGATTGACCATATCGCCTGGGTATCTTTTCCACTGGCTACCAATATGAATATTCTCTCTACTAACTGGCTGGCCAATAGTATGCACATAATAGGCCGCCTGGCTTTTCCAGTCTTTGCCTTTTGTATTGCAGAAGGCTATCGGCACAGTCATGATGTGAGCAAGTATATGAGACGATTGGGGCTGCTGGCTCTTATCAGTATCATCCCTTTCTCTCTGATGGGCTGGGTTACTGGTCTTGGCTTTATCATGCAAAATACGGTTGTTACTCTCTTTTTGGGGCTCTGTGCTCTTTATTACAGTGATCAGCAAACAGCAACCTGGAGAAAAGTTCTAATTATTCTACTCTGTTTTACTCTGTCCATTATCGCTGACGGCGGACTGACGGGAGGAGTTTTTGGTATCTATTCCTTTGCAAAGATTAAAGACCCAATCTTCCGAAAAATTGGCGGTGTCTTGGCATTGAACAGTGTGCAAATCCTAATTTTGGCCTTCAATTTCTCCTATGATGGTCTGGCTGATCTGGCTGCCACCTGTCTTCTGTTTCTCCTCGTGACCTCTTTCTACAACGGTCAAAAAGGGGCCAATATTGGAAAAGTATTTTACTGGTTTTACCCCCTTCATTTGCTCGCCCTGTCTCTGTTTCGAATTGCCTTTCTCTTATTTCTAATGTAGTTAATGAATGTGTTAAAAGTTGCAGTAGAAATACCTGTTAAGTTAATTTTTCTTTTGGTAAGTCTCAATAATAGAATAAAAGAGTCTGGGACAATAGTCTCTTTGCTACAAAAAAGAGTTTGGGACAAAAATATTTCAATTTTTAAAAATCTTAATTATTAAGCCCTTCAAATCTACAATTAAATGCGAAAAGCGAACAAAGCAGAATTCTGATTACCAGAAAACTAGTTTTGTTCGCTTTCTATATTTGAGGTCGAACTTTTGTCCCAGCCTCCTTTTCTTATTCTTCTTTTACAAAAACTAATTCTTTATCATCTGAAAGATCTGCTCGATAGGTAAAACCTGCAAAAGAGAGCTGTTTGATTTGGTCAAGATGATCGACCTGGGCTTCCATCAAAGCAGTCAAAAACTGGCCACGCGCTTTTTTAGAAATAGTAGAATGACTTTTGAGTTTGCCAGATTTTTCTTCTAAAAACTTAAACCGAAGCATCTTCTCCCTGACCGATTTCTCAAAAACATCCTCAAATTCACTAGACAAGAGAGAAAGCAGCATATCTTCATCCACTACCGCTTTTGTATACTCTTCCCGCCAAAATGTTTTCAGCCTTTGACCATTGGGCTTTAGCCCCACCAAAAAGTCCAATCGGTGAGGGGCAATCGGACTCAAGGCAGGAATGACCCCATATAGACTAGACGTTAACAGCAAATGCTCTTGAATGTAGGATTCCTCCTCTTGTGTCCAATCTTTTCGCTTGATATTGCGATACATGAGCCCGTCAAATAAGTGCAAGGCTGGATAAGTCTCCGCTTCATTCTTGCTCAGATTTTGAATTCGCTGGTATTCTATTTCAGCCATTTGCGGACTGATTTTATATAATTTTTCCAACTCTTCGGCTGAGAATTGCAACAACTCTTCTATTATGATTTTGCTTTTAGGCGTCAACTGGGAGCGCCCCAGCGAACTCTGCTCTTCATTCATTTCTTTGGCAGTCGGAATTAAAATCTTCATATTTTCCCTTTCTCATCTTGGATTCAGAGTCCATTTTCCTGTTTTCCTTACTCATGATTATAGCAAATTTTGGACTAATTGATTTATTCTTGACTTTAATTTTCAAAAATGATAATATCTAGTTATCAAAACTAGATATTAGAAAGTTTAAAATTTGGAAACAAAAAATCTATTCCCGAGATGGGATGAATTACCTGTTCTTGACCTATATCTGGACCAAGTCCTGCTCTACGTCAACAAGGTCTGTAAGCCAGCTTTTACGGCATCCGACAAAGGCTTGACCGCATCCATGATCAATAATTATGTCAAGCATGCCTACCTTGAAACCTCTAAAGAAAAAATACAATCGCCAGCAAGTTGCCCGCTTGATTGCTATTACAAGTCTGAAAACTGTTTTTTCTATTCAAGATATTGCTGCGACTTTAGATATGCTCAACGCTGAGACCCAGTCTGAAGAGCTTTACAATGATTTTGTGGATTATATGAACGGACGGAAGCTTGAAGTGACTCCGATCATTGCCAGTGCCTGTCAGACCTTAAAACTCTACCAGCAAACCCTTGCCTTTATCCAAGTACCCGAAAAGGAGGCCGATAACGATGAACTACGCGCTTAAACTCAGTAAACAACTCTCTTTTGGAGAGGAAATTGCCAATGCTGTCACTCATGCCGTCGGAGCTGTTTTGATGCTGATTCTCCTGCCCATCTCTTCTATTTACAGTTATGAAGGGCATGGCCTCGTTTCTGCTGTTGGCACTTCTATCTTTGTCATTAGCCTTTTCCTCATGTTTCTTTCTTCTACCATTTACCACTCCATGTCCTATGGCTCTACCCACAAATACATCCTACGGATTATTGACCACTCCATGATTTATATCGCTATCGCGGGCAGCTATACGCCAGTCGTCCTTTCACTCATGAATGACTGGCGGGGCTATCTGATTATCGCAATTCAGTGGGGCACGACCATCTTTGGTATTCTCTATAAGATCTTTGCTAAAAAGGTCAATGAGAAATTCAGCTTGGCTCTCTATCTAATTATGGGCTGGCTGGTTATCTTTATCATCCCGCAAATTATCGGACAAACTGGACCAGTGTTTGGGGACTCATGCTAGCTGGCGGTCTTTGCTACACAGTCGGCGCTGGTTTTTATGCCAAAAAGAAGCCCTACTTCCACATGATTTGGCACCTCTTCATCCTAGCCGCTTCTGCCCTCCAGTACCTGGCGATTGTTTATTTCATGTGAGAGTGGGACAGAAATCGGTAATTCATTAGAATTCGATTTCGTCGTCCCACCTCCGCACAGTTGAGTAGGGCTGTAAAAGCTGATGAAATCAGCGTAGTAGAGCCCACTCAACCACTGCGTCTTGCTCGACAATCCAAAGACAATTGAGAGGCTAGGACTTTTGTCCCAGCCTCTTCTCTATAGCATAAGGCAGCTCTTCAACCAAGCCTGCAACTGGTCTGCAAAAACTCCTCTCAAAAGCAGCTACTTTGAAAATAATATAAATTTAAGCTTTCTCTGCTAAGATAAAGATAGAAAAGATGATCTCTGGCATTTAAATCTGCCAGTTATGGAAGGGAAATGAATGACTATTTTATCAAAAATCCGCCCATCACAGCCTCTGAAAGAGCTGAAATGGTTCGATATTCTTGTGATTACTCTGCTCATGTTTGGTCAGTTCATCTACCGATCAACCGAACTTTACCTAGCTAGCTTTACACCAGCTTCCAACGCAGGAGCGACCGAAACGGTGACCAATACAGCTAGCGATGGCGCAGCATTCTCAAGCAATTTCAATCTTCAGCTGCTGATGCTGATCTTGACCATTCTCTACCTATTGCTTCGGCGCTTTGACTTTAAGCAGCTCCCTATCCGCCTGAGCTGGTCGGTTCTGCTCTGGACACCTCTTATTTTTGCCGCAGTAGGATTCTTTGGTGACATTGTGACGACACTGAGTGGCGAGTATAATTACTTTGATCCAACCCTCTGGTCTTATGTAGATGTGCTAGAAATCTTCCGGAAATTTGCTGATCTGACACCTATGGCCATCCTCTACGGACTTCTCAATGGTTTCTATGAGGAATTCTTCTTTCTGGGTCTTATGACCTCAGTCAAGGATAGGTATAAGTGGTGGGCACTGGCCTACTCTACCATCATTCGGATTTCTTTCCATACTTATCAAGGAATGCTCTGGGCCTTGGTTATCGGAGTGGTCTATGGACTCTTTTACTATTTCCTTTACAAGTACAAGGTCAAGAACCTTCTGCCTTTCTTCCTCATGCACGCCTTGGCGGATATGTTTGGCTCCAGCTTGATGTATGTACTGATTAATTGGCGTTCCTAAAAGATAAATATCAGCTAAGAAAAAACTGTAGAATAAATCACAATTAAAAAGCTTAGAAGTAGGTAATCAAATCACCGTGCTGCTAAGCTTTTTATTATGGTCAATTAGCAATTAAAACTAGCAATCTCACTATCAAGTCTTTTCATATAGTAGCGATAGATCAGATAAGAGACAAGTCCAGAAATCGCAATCAGCAGAACTGAAAGGAGATAGAGAACCGTGAGGGGCAGGGAGTATGAAATCACATAGAGAAGACCAATCACGATAATCACTCCAATGGTAAAGGCTAGTGCCAATAGGGTCTTACCCATACTATTATCTCGAGTCATTAGCTCGTTGACATTGGACCAGTTGGTCACCAAATGCTTATAATCCCGATGATAGCCCCAAGCGCTCCAAGCTAGACTGGCAATAAACCAAACCAGCAGCATAACCAGAAAAGTCACCGGATGAACATGGAAGATAAGACTGGTCACCAACAGAAGAATCACTGGTAGAATGGACTGAATAGCAAAGAGATACCAAAATTTGAGACGAACGTATTTCTGAGCTCAAAAGGCAAAACCTTCAGATAATCAAAATTTTCCCGCTCCAAGGATAATCCAATAGAGGTCAGATTATTCCCACCCGAATTGAGGGTAGCGATAAACATAGATAGGAAGATAAGCGGAAGTAAAAATCGTGGAATCAAGAACGGACTAACATCCAGACCTGCATTGATCGCCCCCATGAGCATACTAAAAATGATGATGTAAGGTATCAGTGCCGACATAAAGAGAGCTTGCAAGATGACCGAACCTTCACTCAGTAGCCGAATGTGGTAGCGCCAGACGAACTTCTTAAAATTCTTGGCCTCGTCCATATTGATATCGTGCACACGCTCGCGTTTGCCTCCTGCTGCTCCTGTCATCAAGGCTGCTTCATAAAATTCTGGTATGACCTTGAACTTGACCACCAAAAAGAGCAGAACCGCCACGGCAAGCCAAGCTAAAATTCCTAAAATCGCAGTCAAGCTGAGAGGATTGATGATAAAGTCGTAAAAGGCTACAACTGGCGGGAAATAGGGTGTAACCATTGTATTGCTAGCGATACTGCGACTGTTCATCTGATTGATAAAGATATAAAGACCTACCGAGCCTAGGGAAACTAGACCCAGAATCACATTGGATAGGATGGTCTTATACTTTCTAAAGAAGGCTGTCTTGGTGATAAAATGCACCAAAATCAAAATGACAAAGGTTATAACCGAGCTTAAAGTGACAATCGAAACCAAGGCCATAGGAAGACCGACTAAAGGATTTCCACCTTGAAGACCAAGAACGATGAAATAGCTATACATGGGCAGAATCGCAATCAAGAGGGTCAGAACAACAGAGATGCTCTTTCCGACAATGATTTCTGATTCACTAAAGGCATAGGGCCGATAGGACTGCAAATCCTTGCTTTCATAAAAGACATTATAGAAAACCAAGAAGCCCTGTGACATGGAAAATATAGCAAATACGGAGACCATATTGGCAAAGAGGCCCGGATTGCCCACCATGTGATTGAAGGCACTCATGATACCAAAGAAGAATAGGTAGACCAACCCCAAAATCAAGTACATTCGAATAGCCTGCAGGGAGACATTGACCTTGACCGAGGGATTCTTTTCTTGCTTCTTGCGGTATTGTTGCAACTGCGATGCTTGAATCGCATAAAGAATATTGATATCAACTAATTTTTTAATCGCTTTAAGGCGCATCTGGACTCACCTCTTCTCTGCGGCCAGCCAGGCCTAGATAGATGGTTTCGAGGGACTGGTCTGGATGCTGGGCTTTCAAGTCTTCAACCGTTCCGTAGAATATCAGCTCTCCTTTTTTGAGAATGGCAATCTTGTCGCATAGCTGCTCAGCCACTTCTAAAACGTGGGTTGAAAACAGAACTGTATTTCCCTTGTTAGCATGCTCACGCATCATCTGCTTAAGATCAAAGCTGCCTGAGGATCCAAGCCCGTCAAAGGCTCATCCAAGACCCAGATATCTGGATCTGACAAAAGGGCACCAATGACAAAGACCTTTTGCCGCATACCGTGTGAGAATGACTCAATTACTTCATAACGATGGCTAGCAAAGTCAAAGATAGCCAGCAACTCACCCAAACGAGCCTCTACTTCTGCCGTGGTCATATCGTAGGAAGTCGCCACTAGCTCCCAAAACTCATTGGCTGTCAGGCGCAAGAAAAGATCAGGAGAATCAGCTACATAGCCGATTTTTTTCTTGATTTCTAGGCGATTACTGGATAGCTCTTTGCCGTCCACAAAAATTTGTCCCTGGGTCGGATTAATGACGCTGACCAAGGATTTAATGGTCGTTGACTTACCCGCTCCATTGTGACCGATCAGACCGACAATCTCACCGCTTTCCAAGGTCAGATTCAGATGGTTAAGCGCCAGCTTGCCATCATAGTCTTTTGTAACATTTCTAAATTCAATCATGGGAATCTCCTTTGCTATGTTTTGAGGTTATTATACTATCCCAAAAGTCATTTGTCTAGAAACTAGCGAAAAAGTTCGGATTTTGCTTTGAAACAAGGAAGAACCATCCTTTAAACCTTGAAAGATTGAGCATTCTCCAGCAAATAGAGCAAGAAATTGGGAATGGTTTCCAACATGTCCTGTTCATAGACACGCTCAGTCAGCTGATGCAAGTCCTTGCCCCATGGACCGAGATTGATACCGGGGATATGATTGGCTGCAATTTCTGGGAAATCCAGATGATAGAGATTCTCAGGTACAGGCATACTGGCAATCAGGTCTTGGTATTCAGCGGCAGGCTTCTCTAAGGCACAGTAACTAAGGTCACAGATTCCCATGAAAAATTCGTCCACTTGGAGTTGACAGCTGGCTTCCTTGTCCAGATAATCTTGATAGAGTTGAACGACCTCATCAATCCTAATCGGACTGTCCGACAGACGACGACAATTCATGGATGGATAGTAAGGTGGCGCGATCGCTAAGACAACCAAAGCTTCCTTACGGTCGTAGAAATCTAACACTTTCTGGATATTTTGAATACTGATTTCCTGATAAGAAGCGCCCTCTTGCAGAGCCTGCTGGGCTTCTTCATAAATTTTCTCCAAAGTGGCTTCAAAACCGATTTTTTCTTGGCATTCTTGCAGTAATTCTTGATAGGTCAGCACGCGCGGTTTCGGTACAAGCTTGCTTTCTTGATAGACTTTCTGAAGCTGACAGTAGTTTTGATAAAAGTCCTTCACTGCTTCCTGACTCAGATTCTTTATGGCCGCTAGCAATTCACTTGGACTCTTTTCTAAATAAAGGACGCTGAAATAGCCTGCAGCACGCAGCACAGTTGACACATCGTAATTGTCCTTCAAATCACGCAGATAGGACCATGATGGTAGGGGCGAACGTTCTCCGTAGGCCATGTCGGATAAAGCCGGATTAAGATCAATTTTTTCAGCAACCTTGGCCAGCAAGGACAGAGCATTGACCCCCTTGAGTGGCTCTTTCATGTGCGACAGGATGCCCTGAGTCACGACAACTGGCATCAACTTGCCGACTGTTCCTATATGAAGCACCTTTTCCTCTGCTGACTGACTCTCAAAAGGCTCAGAATCCACAGCCAGAAGATAATGAAGGTGGAAGCGCTCCTTCAATTCAGCAAGCAGAGCTGTTGCTGCCCGCATGCCTTGAGAATAGGACTCCTCATCCCCGACCGAAAGATAAAGCAAATTGGCCTGACCAGACTGTATCTGACTGTATCTTTCCACCACTCCCAGCTGCAAGGCCAGAGCCGCTTTCATGTCGCAAGAACCTCGACCGAACTGCCATTTGTCCGACGCAATATCCGCTAAAAGATCTGAATCTGAAGAAATGGAGGGTAATTTTTCTTTAAGGGACTGATTATCAAAAGCCCAGTCTTTGAGACTGCCAAAATCCTCAATATCCACTGTATCATGATGATGAAAAAGAATCACGGTGTCAGCCGTATTTCGCTTGACCAGAGCCCAGTTGACACTGCGGTTATAAAAATCATTTGGAATCTGATAGCAGCCAAACTGTTCTGGATGCTCCTGAAAATAAGGAATCTCCCCTATCCGTTCCTGAAGAAAGGCTTCAATCTTCCGCTCAGAACTAGTATGGGTAAAACTTTCAATCGCCATACTTTGGTCAAAAATATCTTGAATATACTGTTTCATTCTTTCTACCTCTCTGTTTGCTGGCACTTCTGACTTGCAGGCCATGGCCAGCTGAAAGACGATAAGGCAAAAGCAGCCAATCTTTACCTAGTCAGGAATGTTTGGCTGCTTTTTTCTTGTAATGACTAACGACGAGAATATTTCTTAACGAGGCCAGACATGCCGAATGTGCTGACAAAAAGCACCAAGCCTAGATAGAACATTCCTTTTTCTGAATGGCTACCAGTTTTGGGCAAGGAAGCTGCGGCTTGTTGAGCTTGTTGAACAACTGCCTGCTCCACTTGAGACGCTTCTGGCTGACTAGCCAATTGCTGCACCTGAGGCACCATTTTCTGACTGCCTAATTGCTGCACATGGTCAGTCGTTCCTTGCTGCTCTTCTTTACGTCCAACCCTCGAATCGACTGACGGAGTTCCTTGTTGTGGCTCCTGTCTATCAAAGATATATTCTGGAACTTCTCTGATTTCTGGTGCAACTAGTTTTTCCCCAAGAATTTCAGGTAAGTTAGCATATTCCGTATCAAGGGCACTTGCTAGATAATCAGCTTTTTGAGAACGACTAGCTTCCACAGTCGGTACTAGCGCACTAATAGAATCCGTCTTGAAAGTCACTGCATACTGACGCTTAATCGTCAAGTCACTAGGGTCATAGGTATTGAAGACCAGAGCCAGCTTGTGGCCTTTTTTCACCGTGTAAAGATTCGGCTGCAAATACATGGTATAATCATGGAATTGGCCGACTTTGGGCTTAATGCTCTTTTCTGAACTAGACGGTGTATAACCTGATTCTGGATTGGCTAAGTTTAGCCAGCCCTTAGCAATGACCTTGTATTTAGTTTTGATTGTCGCAAAGTTTTTAACATCCAGATTGCTGAGATTGCTACCCATCCAGAAGTCACCAGCCTTGCTGTCATCACTAGCAGCACCATTTCCAACAACATCAAACTCTTGGTCTGATACATCTACCAAGAGTGCATTGACCTGCAAGTTTTTGCCACTTCCCTTGGCTAAAGCTGCCTTGAAGTGAACTGGGATATGGCCTTTGATAGTCGTGTCTTCTTTGACTTCTGTCATAAAGGTCATGTTAGCCTTAGAAGATCCTTGACTGACTGCCTCATCTCGCTTACTAGTGTCAATCCCAGCAGCCGCATAGTCACTGGAGATGGTCTCTTCTAGACGTTTGGACTTAGCTGTCAAAATCAAACGATTGGTGCTTTTCCAATTGTCATAGCTCGTCCATTTATTTGGATCGTAGTTATTTTGTGCCAAGACAGCAGGAAGCTTGCTAACATCGTTCTTAACATCGTAAAGATAATGAGAGAACCAAATGTTGAGCAAGTCATAGAAATCCTGATTGTTGGCCTTGATGCCATACCCTCGAGAGATAGCTGCCGGATGGACATGGTCTCCTTGGTGGAGATAGAGTTTTACATTTTGTCCCGCTTTTTTTCAAGACATAATACATAAGCTCGAACTGTTTTTGGTTTTGACGTTGTCATCATTTAAGCCATGTACCAGCAGGGCGCTAGTCTTTATCTTTCCTGAATTTAGGGTATAATCGCGTTCCCGCCAAACTTGGCTATAATTGCGACCGTGAGCTTTTTGGTCCTTGTTTAGCTGATTGATGTAGTCAGCATACTTGTTCCAGATTGAAGCCCAATCGTCTTGGTCGAGCATCCGAGTAGAAACGTAGAGTGATAGCCAAGACAGATCACTGTATGGCGGATTGCTGTAGGCTGTTCCTTGACTATTGAAATAATCATACCAGCTAGCAATTCCTGCGGCTGGAACGATGGTTCTCAGGCCTTCTACACCCGTTGTTGCCACACCGAAAGTTGTCGTACCAGCCCAAGATAGGCCAGTCATGCCGACCTTGCCATTGGCCCAGTCAGCCTTGATTTCAATATTGCTAGTTCTGTCTGTGTAGGCTGTCCGTTTACCGTTGACCCATTCGACAATATTTTTAAAGGCTTCTACTTCTAAATCAGATCCAGTTGTATTGAAGCCTTCTGAGCCTTTAGTTCCCAGACCAGCGCTGGAAACAAAAGCATAGCCGCGCACTAGGAAGTAATCATACCAGTTCAAATTCTCGTAATCATAAATCCCTTCATAAGGGCTATAATAGTACCAATCTGACGCCTTTGCTTTCTTCGCCGCATCAATACTGCTCATGCTAGAAACCGGTTGGCGCTTAGCAGGCTTATTGTGCAAACTCTTCATGTCATAAGAACCGTTTGTCGGCAGATTGAGGCTTTCTAAGGTTACATAGTTTTCATCCAAAGTCCCTGCGACGTAAGGACGAGCTTCTAAAATCGTCGAAGCCTTAAAATCACCTTGGGCTACTGCTTTCGGAAGTTGTACGATAGCCTTGACGAGGTCACGCTTTCCGTCTCCATCCGTATCATGATCCGTCTCAACATAGACAGGAAAACGGACGATATCGCTTTTTTCATACGAATAGTCTTTATCTTCCTTAGCTCCACTGCTGTATGGGAAAATCGGCTGCGCCCGACCATTCAAAAAGAGCGGTGCTTTCTTTTCAGCACGATAGGCATCATGCAGGCGCTTGGCAACTGCATACATAGTCTGCAGATTGCTTCCCTGTACGCGAGCTGTCAAATCAGCCTCTCTGTCAATCATTCCCATGCTCTTGGCTAGATTCACCCTATCTTGGGCACTAGTGCCTAGCTGAGATTCATTGACGGCTGCCCATTTCAGTAGCTCATCGACCGCTTCTTGTAGAGTCAATTCCTTATCAGCCAAGGCTGGATTTGAAAGGCTTCCCGTATAAGCAGACAGGTCTTGTCCTTTGGCAGTGGCAGGCACAGCAGAAGGCACTAAGCTAGCATCTTGAGCCAAAGCTAAAGGTGGCGACTCCAATGAAGAAGTAGGCTTTTCAGAGTCTACAACTGATTTTTCAGCAGTGACCGATTCCTCTTCTTGCTTTTCTGGTCTTGCAGTAACCGACGATTCCTTGCTTTCAACCTCTAAAACTGCTGGCTGCTGGACTGAAGATACCGGTTCAGATGGCTTTGCGACAGCTTCTGTTTGAAGAATTTCCTTGCTTTCGACATTCGCCTGACTCGCCTCATCGGCTTGAACAACTTGGCCTAGGGCCAAAGACGCAAATAGCGAGACTGATAAGAGTAACTTCACTAGTCCTCTCTTTTTCATAAAGAACCCCTTTCTTTTTATAAAGTTTATTACTTGTCCATTATACTATGTGAGCGTTTTAAATTCAATGCTAGTTTTAGCTTATCATCAAAAAATATAAAATTAACTTGTATAAACGTTTGTATCATCATTCTTCTTTTTGGTAAAATAGACCCATCCTAAGAATGTGAGGTATCTCGTATGGAAAATCAAACATTAATGCAATATTTTGAATGGTACTTACCAAATGATGGACAACATTGGAATCGATTGGCGGAGGATGCCCCACATCTGGCATCAAAAGGTATCCGTAAGATTTGGATGCCGCCAGCTTTCAAAGCAACAGGCTCAAATGATGTCGGCTATGGAGTTTATGATCTCTTCGACCTAGGTGAGTTTGACCAAAAAGGAACCGTCCGCACTAAATATGGCTTTAAAGAAGACTACCTAAAGGCCATCCAAACTCTCAAAGCCAATGGCATTGAACCCATGGCTGATGTGGTTCTGAACCACAAGGCAGCTGCGGATTACAAAGAGCGATTTACTGTCGTTGAAGTGGATCCCAACGACCGAACTAAGGTCTTGTCAGAACCTTTCGAAATCAAAGGCTGGACTAAGTTTGTATTCCCAGGCCGCAATAAAACCTACAATGACTTTGAATGGCATTGGTACCATTTTACTGGTACGGACTATGATGCCAAAAACAACAAGTCAGGCATTTTCCTTATCCAAGGAGACAATAAAGGCTGGGCAGATGATGAGCTTGTGGACAATGAAAACGGCAACTATGACTACCTCATGTATGCCGATATTGACTTCAAGCATCCAGAGGTTATTCAAAACCTCTACGACTGGGTTTACTGGTTTATCGAAACAACAGGCGTTCAAGGATTTCGTTTAGATGCTGTCAAGCACATTGACTCCTTCTTCATGAGAAATTTTATCCGCGATATAACTGCAAAATACGGTGAGGATTTCTATGTTTTTGGGGAATTTTGGAATAGTGATGAGACAGCTAATAACGACTATCTAAAAAATATTGAATACCGCTTTGATCTTGTCGACGTCAAGCTCCACCATAATTTCTTTGACGCTAGCATAGCTGGGGCAGACTTTGACCTACGGACGATTTTTGATCAGACTCTTGTCAAAAATCATCCTGAATCAGCCGTGACCTTCGTGGACAATCACGACACCCAGCGCGGACAAGCTCTGGAGTCCACCGTCGAAGAATGGTTCAAGCCAGCGGCCTATGCTCTCATCCTGCTTCGAGAAGAAGGACTGCCTTGCGTCTTTTACGGCGACTACTATGGTATTAGTGGGGAATTTGCCCAAGAGAGCTTCCAAGACGTACTGGATAAACTGTTGGATATTCGTCTCAACCTAGCTTACGGTGAGCAGACTGACTACTTTGACGATGCCAACTGTATTGGCTGGACTCGCCAAGGCAAGGACGGTGGGCAGCCAATTGCTGTTGTTGTCAGCAATGACCAAGCCAGCAACAAACGCATGCTGGTCGGTTCAGAATGGGCTGGTAGAGAATTCAGCGATTATCTGGGCAAGAGCTCTCAAATCGTGACCATTGACGAAGACGGCTGGGGAGAATTTCCAGTGGAGGAAAAATCAGTCAGTGTCTGGTCTGTCAAATAATCTGTATATTCAAAAACGAGAGGGAAAAATTTCCTTCTCGTTTTTTTAGTATTTCAAGCTTGTATAAAACTTGCTATTTTAAAAACTGCTTTATTTTTCCTGCCAACTCATCACTGGCGTAATCATGTACATAGTGAGGGCAGTCTAGTAGAATTAGCTCTGTCTGTGGATGCTCCGCTGCAAAATCCTTCTGGAAGCTCTGCCATTCTCCCTGACTATAGCCAGTCCCTTGGCCATTTGAAGCAAAGAGCAAGATCGGTAGTTCAGGAAGCTTTTCCTTCAAAACTAGCTCAGCATTTTGCTTAACCTGGGTGACCTCTTCACAAACATCATTTGACAATGGACGACGATAGAAAAGAGCCTTGTATATCTGCTTTTCTTCTGCTGTCAAATCACCAGCCGCAAGAGCGGGAACTTGCTTGTTAGCATCATAAAATACCCGACTTAAGCCTAAATTAGCAGCTATTTGTAAGCCTTTATAAGCCAAAGGATAGAGCTTCAAATCAGTGTAAGAACTCGGCAAAGCCATATCCAGTCCGATAATGCCTTGGACTTCTTCTGGATATTTTGCAGCCCAATGAAGCGCTTCTAGTCCAGCCATAGAGTGAGCTACCAATGTATATGGACCCTTGATTTCAGCCTTTTTAAAGCCTGCCTCGTCTGGGCAAGTACCGTGTCAATATCTCTGCTATCCCCTTCGCTGTCATCGCTGAAGCCATAGCCCAAGCGTTCGACCACAACTATGCGATGATCTTGTTCCAATTTTGAATAAAGAGTCTTAAAGTCGAGAATGGGGGACGTTGTACCACCGCCCGCCAAAAAAACCAGCGTCTTTTCTCCCTGACCAGTTACATAGACATTCATATTCTTGCTGCCTACTTGAACCAGTCTCCCCTGAGGGTTATCAAGTAATTTCTGCTCGCTATTCAAGCAAACCTGATGATAAGTGAAGATGTAAACTAGAGTACTTATGATTGTAATAAGCAAAAACAGAAGTAATTTTTTCAAATACACTAACATCGTAACTTTCCAAATATCTTTAATCTGGTTTCAACCTCTACAAAAAACCAATCACTTGAACAAAACAACTATCTGATTTCTATTGTGATACTCAGATTTTTTGTGTTTTATCCAGCTTAGATGCCCTACTATTACTCCACCAAGCCACTTCTCAGATAAGCATCCACCATGCGCTCTGTCGCAACAACTGAATCAATATGCGTGCGCTCATAAGAGTGGCTGGATTCGATACCTGCACCTAGCAATGCGTGCTTGACTTCTGCTCCTGCGCTCATGGCTGCAGAGGCGTCCGATCCGTAAAATGGATAGATGTCCAGTTTGTAAGGAATCTCCTGCTCCTTGGCTAAATTTACCAAATGCTGGCGAAAGCATAGTGATAAGGTCCGGAAGCATCCTTAACACAGATGGAAACCGTGTACTCATCTGTCTGCTGGTCATCTCCCATAGCGCCCATATCAACCGCCAAATACTCAACTGCTTGCTCTGGCAGACTGGAATTAGCCCCATGACCAACCTCTTCAAAGACGCTGAAAGCAAAATGAGTCGTCACTGGCAACTGAATATTTTCCTCTTTATAAACGCGCAGAAGATTGAGCAAAATAGCTGCGCTGACCTTGTCATCCAGAAAGCGGGACTTGATAAAGCCTGACTCAGTAACCGTGGTACGCGGATCAAAGGAAATAAAATCACCGACTTCGATTTCTAAATCACGCGTTTCTTTCTCACTCGTCACCTTTTCGTCCAAACGGACTTCCATATTGTCCTGAGTTCGCTCAACCGTCCCAGCATCCTTATAAACATGGCAGGAAGTCTGGTGAACTAAGATTGTACCGCTGATAGTCTTGCCACTGCTGGCCACATGGACTAGACAGTTTTCGCCTTCAATCATATTCCAAGGGAAACCGCCAATCCGATCCAGTTTGAGACGACCATCTGGCTTGACCGCACGCACAATTGCCCCTAGTGTATCCACATGGGCCGTCACGACCCGATGCTGGACATCATTTTCACCCTTAACCACAACATGAACGCCGCCTTTATTGGTCCGGACAGGCTCATAGCCCAATCCTTCCAGCGTGTGTACCAAATAGTCTGCCACCTCAGCTGTAAAGCCTGTTGGAGAAGGGATAGCCGTTAATTCTTGTAAATATTGAACAGTTTGATTCATCATAACTCCTTTAAATCATTTATACTGTCAATTATAGCATAAATCCGCTGGTAAATACCGTCCTGACTGGCTCTTTTCTCCTGGTTTTAGATTGATTTAGCAAAGTCTTCGATGAAATTGGAAAATCTATACAAAAATACTCTTCTCCAAGCATGTATCAATCTCAGAGAAGAGTATTGCTTTATTTTAGTCTAAAATAGGGAGAAGACTGCTACTGCAAGAACGGCACCAATGATTGGTCCGATAACTGGAATCCAAGCATAACCCCAATCACCATTTCCTTTTTTGGGAATCGGAAGGAGGCTGTGCATGATGCGAGGTCCTAGGTCACGAGCAGGATTGAGGGCATAACCAGTCGTTCCACCAAGTGAGAGACCAATCCCGATAATCAAGGTTCCAACTGCAAATGTGCCAAGGCCTGCTTGCAATTCATAAAGTCCTAGAGCGAAGATAGTCAGTACGAGGACAAAAGTTCCAAGAATTTCGCTAATCAGGTTAGAGAAGGTATCTTTGATAGCTGGTCCAGTGCTGAATGTCCCAAGGATATTAGCTGGATTTTCTTCAGCCAAATAGTGAGGCTTGAACTGTAGGAAGACTAAGAACTGACCGACCATAGCACCTGCAAACTGAGCAAGGATATACGGAAGAACAGATGCCCAAGGCAAATCACCTTTGAGAGCTACTCCGATTGTTAGGGCTGGGTTCAGATGGGCTGGGCCAAGGTTGCCAGATACAAAAGCAGCGATGGCAACGGCAATCCCCCATCCCATGGTAATCACAATCCAACCAGAGTTGTGGCTCTTCGTTTTGGGAAGAACCACACCTGCAACGACACCATTTCCCAAAAGGAGCAAGAGCAGGGTTCCTAAAAATTCACCAAATATTTCTTTCATCATTTATATTACTCCATTTAAAAGAAGGGGAGGCTAGACAGGAAAACTAGTCCGCCACCTCTTCTTCTATTCTCTATTTTTTCAATTCTGCTAAATCATTATTTGCAAGGGCAGCTTCTAGGTCATTTCGATAAGCTGCTTTTTCTTCTTCTGTCCAGTCATAGAATCGACCCATTTCATCCAGAACAGGCTCTACAATAGCGTCTAAACTGTCCCGCATAAAGAGCATGTGGTTAGTCCGGCGAAGGAGGAAGTCTACTGGGCTGAGTGCTAATTCATTACGCATCGCATAATGCAGTGACAAGGTATCCGCTAGGCTAAGTCCTGGTGCTTGCTCGATGCTGTGAGCGAGGGCAAAGACCTTAGGAGCATTGGAGCCGTAAAGGTTTGCAAGATAGAAGGCTTCTTTGCTGTCCAATCCACGTGATACACCGAGTTGCGCAAAGGCTTCGATTTCGGAATCCACATTTGCTGGATTGAGTTCTCCACCTGAAACAGGGTAGGTCTTAGAGTTGATAAGCTGAAGCTGCGGTCGAATTCTGCTTTTAAGATTTCAACCACGCGCTCCATGGCGCCTTCAGCCATCTTACGGTAATCTGTAATCTTACCACCAGCAAGGGTCAAAAGGCCATTGTCATCACGATCCAAGCTGGAACCGCGGGACACAGCAGATGGATCCAAGTGTTTTTCAGATGTGCTGCTTTCAAGTTTAGTAACAGCCGCTTCAACATCTTCACGGGATTTTTCTTTGGCAAGATAGCTTTCAACAGTCGCAATCAGGGCATTGAAGCTTTCGTCGCTAATGGTACCGTTATTTCCGCCGTTGTAGTCAGAAGCGCTATTGCCTGCGATTAATGGACGAAGACCCGCCCAGCTGCTTTCGATGTCGTCAATTGTGATCTTTGCTTCTGGGAAACGATTGTTGACAATGCCCAAGAGATAATCCACATCTTCTTGTGTTACTTTTGGATGCTCTAGGTCGCCAGTGTAGTCAGTGTCAGTCGTACCAAAGTAGGTTTTATTTTCACGTGGAAGTACAAAGACCATCCGGCCGTCTCCCAAACCTGTGTCAAAGTAGACTGGCTGAGAAACCTTGATCTTGCTAGAATCAACTACCAAGTGAACTCCCTTGGTTGGACGCATTTGTGAGTATTGCTCACCATCATTTGACAGATTGCGCACCTTGTCACTCCAAGGCCCAGTTGTGTTGATGACTAGGCGAGCCTTGATTTCAAAGACTTCATCAGTCAAGAGGTCACGCGCAACAACACCAGTAATCTTTCCAGCTTCATCAAAGAGGAAGCCTTCTGCCTTGACGTGGTTGGAAATGAGGGCACCGTCTTGGTTGGCGCGTTTGATATTTTCAATCACGAGGCGTGCGTCGTTGTTGCGGAAGTCAAGATAGACACCGCCGCCGACCAGGCCTTCCTCCTTGAGTTCAGGTTCCCGTTCTAGCACTTCTTCCTTGCTCAAGACCTTGTTGGCAGCAGGAGTGTTGTTAACACCAGCCAAGAGGTCATAGAGATCCATAGCCACTTTGAGACGGAAGAGGCTAAATGTCGCTCCATCCTCATCGTAAACTGGCAAGAGCATTGGATCTGGCTTTGGAATGTGAGGGGCAATTTGCTGAACCACAGCACGCTCTGAAACTGTATCTGAGACCACCTCTACGTCGAATTGCTTGAGGTAACGAAGGCCACCATGGACCAATTTGGTAGAGCGGCTAGAAGTTCCTTCAGCAAAGTCCTGCATTTCAATCAGACCGGTCTCCAAACCACTTGCAGCTGCTTGCAAGGCTATACCAGCACCCGTAATCCCACCACCAATAATCAGGAGGTCCAAGGTGCGTTCCTGCATTTTTTTAATTGATAATTCTCGTGTTTTCTTTGAAAATTCCATAATTGTACACTTTCTAACTTAGTCATTTCCTGCTTCTACTGACTTGATTATCAAAATATGAATCAGTATTAGTCGTCGATTTCTGCAAATACTTGAGTTGCCTTAACGGCTTTTTTCCATCCTTTGTAGAGTTGTTCCTTACGGGATTCATTCATAGACGGCTCAAAGAGTTCTCCTGTTTCATTGAGAGTCCGGAGTTCGTCTAAGTCTTTCCAGTAGCCTACTGACAGTCCTGCCAAGAAGGCTGCACCGAGAGCAGTTGTTTCTAAGTTTTTAGCACGGGCAATATCGATTCCCAAATGTCAGCCTGGAACTGCATGAGGAAGTTGTTCATAGCAGCACCGCCATCGACTTTGAGGACTTGAATAGCAGTCTTGGCATCCACCTGCATGGTGTCAATGATGTCTCGTACTTGGTAAGCGATGGATTGCAGAGTAGCCTTGATAAAGTCTTCCTTGCTGGTTCCGCGGGTCAAGCCAAAGACAGATCCACGTGCATTTTGATCCCAGTATGGAGCGCCCAGACCTGTAAAGGCAGGTACGACATAGACTTCGTCATTGTTGTGAGAATTGAGAGCATATTTTTCAGATTCTGGCGAATTTTCAACCATCCGAAGACCGTCGCGTAGCCATTGAATGGCACTTCCGGCAATGAAGATAGAACCTTCTAAGGCATAGTAAACCTTGCCGTTGATACCGTAGCCAATGGTTGTCAAGAGGTTGTTTTCAGACAGCTGCATCTCTTCACCAGTGTTCATGATGATGAATGAACCTGTTCCGTAAGTATTCTTGACCATGCCCGGCTCAAAAGCTAGCTGTCCAAAGAGAGCTGCCTGCTGGTCACCAGCCATACCAGAGATTGGAACTTCTCCACCGTAGAAATGGAATGGAGCAGTCTTGCCATAGATTTCAGAGTTGGAACGAACTTCAGGAAGCATGGCCTTTGGAATGTTGAGGATTTCCAAAATCTCGTCGTCCCATTTGAGTTCCTTGATGTTATAGAGCATGGTACGGGCTGCATTTGAGTAGTCAGTTACGTGAGCCGCGCCGTCAGTCAATTTCCAAACCAGCCAGGTATCGATAGTCCCAAAGAGCAATTCGCCCTTTTCAGCTCTTTCTTGCGCTCCTTCTACATGGTCCAAAATCCAGCGAACTTTGGTAGCAGAGAAGTAAGCGTCAATAATCAAACCAGTCTTTTCATGGAATTTTTCCACATAGCCTTGGCTTTTCAGCTGTTCAGCCAGAGGAGCAGTCTGACGAGACTGCCAAACAATAGCATTGTAGATAGGAAGACCAGTATTTTTATCCCAGACGACAGTTGTTTCACGCTGGTTGGTGATTCCGATGGCTTCGATTTGATTAGGTTTGACTCCACTTTCGATGAAGGCACCTGCGATAACGGATTGAACAGAGTTCCAAATTTCATTGGCATTATGCTCAACCCATCCAGCTTGAGGAAAAAAATCTGAGTAAATTCTTTTTGACTGGAGCTAACTTTTTCTCCTTTTTTGTTAAAGATGATGGCGCGGGAACTAGTAGTTCCTTGGTCGATGGCCATGATGTATTTTTCTTGTGACATGAACTGTCCTCCTAGTAAAAATCTTGAGGATGTTTCCTCTACAGTAACTAGTATATAAAATAAAAGCGCTTTCTTGTTCATCAATTTTTTTAAAATTTTTAAAAAAATTTGAGGAGATTGTGCGAAAATCACAAAAAAACTGGATTTCTCCAGGTTTCTTAATGAAATATCATGTGACGGATTTGAGCCAAATCTTCCAAATCCAAGTCATTTTTTAAATAATAGACGGGAACCTGCGGGGTCTGATGAATGGGATTATTGGTGATGATGAGGTCATAATTTTTAGCTGGGTCGTAGGCTTCAATGCTAATAAAGCGATTGTACTCTAAGTACCGTCTTAAAATGGCCGTCATCCTGGAAACAACGATAAAACTATCTGTCAAATCCATGCCTATCTTGATGACTTGGCCATCATTTTCAGCAATGTACTCCATCAGCTGGAGCCATTCCCACAAAACCTTTTTATCCAGAGATGTTCCCTGCTGGAAAATAGGCAGTTTGCTAAAAATAGTGTCTGCCACTTGTCGATAATCGTATTCGCTCCATAAGTAAGGATGGCGAAGTTCCAGATCATGCTTGTATTTATCTTGCAAGAGATAGCCTTTGAAAAGAAAGACGCGAGCGCAGAGCTGGCTGAGTTCGTAGGTCACCTGATCTTCAATGTAGTCACCTAACAAGTTCTGGCCCTTCATCTCTTGAATCAGTTGCGTAATCAGACTAGCAATTTCACCGCCAAAGCCCAGAATATACTCCATGGTGTGCAGGGGTAAAATCCGATGGGAAAGCAGAAATGAAAAGAAAATCATTATTTCCCCATCTTCCTGACTTAGAGTAATGTGCTGCCCGGCAAAGAAATCATTCGTTCGTCGATGTAGACGCTGATAAAAGATATTTTCAAAATAGCCCTGCATTTTCTGCTCAATGTTTTGGAATTGACAGGCATTGACTCTTAGGCGCTGTTGGGTGATATGTGCCCAAAGAGCCAAGTCCAATCGCTGTCCTTGAGAGAGCTGGGCTCCGCAGAGTTCTTCTAAGACGGCAACTTCCTGCCTTCTTTCTGGTTTTTGAAGTTCTTTTTCCCAATCTTGGCTGGACCAGACCTTGCGAAAAAGGCAGAAATAAAAATAGCGGATCTGGTGCTCAGGCCCTTTCAAGCGGCCATTTTGGATAGATAGCTCAAACTCTGATAAAATCTGATTTAGACCAGCTATATGGCGGCCGAGGGTCGCTTCGCTAATCATCAGTTCCTGTGCCAATTGATGGGCTAAAAACTGCTGATGATAGAGTAAGTAGTTTAAAATCTGGTATTTGACAGCATTGCCCAAAAAAAGTCTGCGAATGTCCCGTCCCTTGGTATCCGGTCCGATGGACAGACTGAGCGTTTCGTCCTGAAGCTGGATGGATAAGGCTGCATGATGTTCTATAGCCTTGTCGTTAATCAAGCTAATGTACTTGGTCAAGGTTGCTTTCGAGAAGCCGGTTTCAGTCATAACGTCCCTCAAACTGGATGTAGAATGCTGCTGTAAATAAGACAGGACAATAAACTGCCCCGCTTCACTCTTTTCCATTAAGTCTGCTAGATACATTCGAAAACCCTTTCAGTTTGCTAATCTTAGCTTAACACAAAAAGAAAAAAAGACGAAGCAATCTGCTTCATCTGCCACATCCTTTTAAGCATAAGCGAAAAAAAGAAAACCTGAACCAGCGGGATGATTTTCCCAGCCATCTCAGGCTTCCCTTGTATCATCAGGCTTGGTTCACTCTTTTAAGCATGATATTTACATATTCTTTGCAAAATCGAAACGGAACCCAACCTTTTGACCTAATTGAGTCAGTTCAGTCAAAGTCTCCCTGCGACAGACAAACATGACATAGCTGTCGCTATCAATGTCCATTGCTCCGACGCAGTAGCCTGCTTCCTCCCATTTTTCATCCAAGACCTTGCACCATGATGAAATGTCTCCATCTTCATCTAGCCACTCATCTTGCAGTGGGAGATTCTTTGATCTGCCAATTCTTTCATGAAATAGGTGAAGTCTTCTAACTCAGCCTTCCAATCCAGTTCAATAGCCTCACCACTCTCAATTAACTCATCCGCAATCCCGATCCAAACGATGGTATCTTCTGATTCATCGTCCTCTATCCCACGATCGTTATAGCGATCGATATTTTCATCAAAGTAGTCCCACGGTGAGGCAAGACAAGCTTCTATAGCAGAACGGACAGAGCTGTCCTCTGTAAGTAGTTCAACTATGCTGGTAAACATTTCTTTGTTCAGTTCATTTGTCATAACTGACTCCTTTCTTGTCCATAAGGACATATTTTTAACGTTATTGAAAAAAATTTTATCTATAATCCCGACTAATCCTAGTCATAGGACTGATGATTTAGGCGATTATCACTTGTTCGTTTAAGAAGGTTTCATCATCCATAGTGTTCAGAACCTTCAACATCTCGGTATTGGAGTTCTAAATCCGAAATCAATTTTTCTCCATATTCCAATAATTGAGATTTAGTCAGAGCATTTATATTCTTGTCAGAAAAAGCAAGCTCTGCCTTCAAGTCAACTTGACAACTTCCAACAAGAGTCGCTTGGATATAGGCTGCATAGTCACTTCTAGCAGATGCCCAGCCCATTAGCTGAAAGTCCATTTCAAAGCGAATAAACAATTCCCTATCATTCTGCTGCAAGTCTACAATAGTAAGGCCGTCGCTATCATGGATTTCGGATGAATCAACCATATCGAGTTTTTCTCTATTCAGATAGTCCAAATTCTCAGATAAGGCTTTGAAGACAGACAATTCCTCTAATTGATGACCAATAAATTCCCATAAAATAATTTCTAAATCTTTTATTCGTAAGTACTGCTCTTTAATCATGATGCCTCTTAGTCTTTGCTAATAAGATGATGACACCTAGTAAAATAAGAATTCCAATTACAAAAACAGCTATTTCTAATTCTTTTAATCCTTCAATATAGGGTATGATATAGATACTTGATTCCACAAGTAGAAAACCGATAAGAGTAAGGGCAATCGAAAAATATGTCTGTTTTTTATCCATTTTTATGTCCTTCCCTTAACTAGAGTTTACATAAAACTTAACTAGCTCGAAATTCTATTTCCCCTCTACCCACTTATCATTGTCCATGATAAAGGGCTTGGCCAGTCCTTCTCCTGTGTAGTCCTTATATTTTGTCTGCAAGTATTTGTAGACATCTTCCTTGGTCGCAAACTTGATAGCCTGGTATGGCTCTTCAAAGGTCAGCTTTTCGACAAATAAATATCCGTCTTTATATGGAACCAAGACGCCGACATGCCCTACAAAGAGAGAGTCACCGTCAAGATTGTCGTGGACGATGACAGAAAGCATCCGAGCCTTTTCGTTAAACTTGAACTGTTTGAAGTATTCCTCCATCTTCTTAGCATGGACTTTGACATCTTGAGTCGCTTCAGTCTTGACTCTTGAAAACAGGATATTAAATTCTTCCTTATCCTTGGCATCAAAGAGCTTGCCCTTGTCAATCGAGTCATTATCTATGAACAAGAGTTCGTCATCTTTTTCTATTTGAGGGATTTCGATGCTATTTTTCAATAAAGTATAAGTATTGATCCGACAATTTGTCCCGATAAAATCGCCCTTCTTTGCCTGCCATAGAGGATTGATTTTTTCTACATCATATTCGGTTTTGGTGAATTTAGTGAAATCACCCCTTAATCCAGTAGAGCCGACAAGTCCATTGTAGTCATTGACCAGATTTACAAAGTTATTGACACTGTCTTTATCTAAATGAGCTGATAACAAACTCCTCACTTCCTCGACACTCTTTTTACTGTTTAGATTTGAATAAGTGGCCTTCCATGGATATGTTTCCGAGCTAGTCTGACCAACTGTTGGATTCTCTTGAGCGCCATTTGATTGCTTTTGCGCCTTCCCACATGCGGCTAAGCCAAGAATAGCCAAGGTGCAGGCACTCATCAACATAATCTTTTTTTACTTTCTTCATTCTTTCGTCCTTTTTATATTTTTCCAATATTCATCTTCAAATAATTCCTCTTGTTATTATAGCAAGAAATGCTAAAAAACAGAAAGGAAAAATCTAATTTGAACAGAAACTTCCTTAAGCCATAAAAAATGACTGCAGTTGATAAAAATGCAGTCACTTTGATTTATGAATTAATGAACAAGATAGAGTAGCTAACTCCAAATGCCAACTTAAAGAAAATGAATCACTATACACTGGTAAGTCTACTTAATCTTATGCTTGTTCATCTTTTCTTCAAAAATAGCTGTCATGATAGCGCGCAATTCCTCACGCTCCTTTTCAGGAAGCTCTCCTGCTTGCTTAGCCACAGCGTAAAGTTCTGGATATTGCTTGGCAACTCGCTCAACCGTCTTGGTCGTTGCATGCCCTCTCACAAGGAAGGGAATTCGCTTAAGCCATTCTTGTGGCACAAGGGCCAAAATCTTTTTAGCCGCCTCCTTATCGCTAATGACGGCTGTACTAAGCCCCTCTTTGATTTGTTCCTGCTCTTTTTGGGTAAAATCTTTTAATTCCATACTGAACTCCTCTTTTCTAGTAAGTTACTTGCTCTTCTTAAATAGACTGCTCTAAGATTGGTTTTTTGAAATTTGAGTAACTCTGACAAGTACTTAAGTCGAATTTCAAAAAATTAATTTGCTTCAGTTTGCAAATCTTCCGTAAAGATTACAAAGCCTTTTGGTAAGATAAGAAGTTGCCCCTCCGATACTTGGCAATGACTTGCTAGAGTTGCAGAATCACGGTCTAAAAAGTGACTTTCCTTGGATTGGTTAAAAATTGCTCGGACCTTTTGACCATCGTAATCCCATTCCAGAGACAGCACATCAGGCTTGATTTCTTCTAGACTATATTTCCCATGCTGGATAATGTCTGAAACACTCTTGCGAAGCTGAATCAATTTCTTCATAAAATTAAGCATGTCATTGCTTTCGGAAACGCGTTCCCAAGGCATCACACGACGACAATCTGGATCTGGCCCTCCGTCTAACTCTAACTCGGTTCCGTAGTAGAAACACGGAGTTCCCTTTTGCAAAAAGAGGCAGGTAAGGGCAGACTTAACCAGTTGGACGTTTCCTTTTGCTGTTGTCAAAATGCGCTCCGTATCGTGCGAATCCAGAAGATTAAACATCACTTCCAAAATCTGCTGTCTATAATACATAGACTGACAATTAATCTCATCAATGAATTGACTGGTCTTCTTAGCCCCACGCAAGAAATAATCCTTGATACTATCAGAGAGAGGATAGTTCATGACCGCATGGAACTCATCACCATTTAGCCAAGGCTGAGACGTGTGCCAGACTTCTCCAAGAATATAAAGGTCAGGCTTTTTAGCCAAGACAGTCTTGCGGAAATCTCTCCAAAATTGGTGGTCGACTTCGTTGGCCACATCTAGCCGCCAAGCATCGATATCAAACTCTTCAATCCAGTAGGTCGCAACGCCCAACAAATAGTCCCTCACTTGAGGATTGGCTGTATTCAGCTTGGGCATATAGCTCTCAAGGCAAAGGTATGGTAAGGGAGCTTTCTTGGATTCGTAAGCTTATCCTTTGTCACCGGGAATTCTTGAACATGGAACCAGTCTTTATAAGCTGAATTTTCGCCGTATTTAAGGACATCCTGCCACTGTGGAGATTGGTCTCCGATATGGTTAAAAACAGCGTCTAGCATGATTTTCATACCACGCTGATGGGCCTGATCCACCAGTTTACGGAAGGTTTCTTTATCTCCAAAATGACGGTCAATTTCGAAATAATCCGTCGTATTGTACTTGTGATTGCTCGGGGATTCAAAGATTGGACAGAGATACAGACCTGTAATGCCCAAGTCCTGCAAGTAATCTAGATGGTCAATAATCCCTTGTAAATTGCCACCAAAGAAATCTTCACTTTTAGGCGTAATTGACGAATCCCAAGCTAGAGCTCCTTCTGGCGAAAGAGCAGGATTGCCATTTGCAAAGCGTTCTGGGAAAATCTGATACCATACCGTCTTTGAAACCCAGTCAGGAACATGACAAGCATCAATTTCATGAATATAAGGAAGCTTAAAGCCATTCCCCTCGTAATGAAGATTTTCAAGCGTATTTTCAACACATCCCTTATCTCCATACAAGATAGTCTGGCCTTGCTTATCCTTAATCTCAAAGAGATACTGAAGTCGCGCATAGCCGACTGAAACCTCCACCTGCCAATAATCAAACAAAGCATCGGAGGTGACTTTGACCATTTCCTTGCTGTCCTCATAATAATCCTCCATAAAGATAAAAGGATCTCCATAGTGCAAGGTTATACTTTCAATATCTCCCCTTTCGTCCGAATGCGAATGTGCATTGTCTTATCTTTATAAAGATAAGCATACTCCGACTCTGGACTGTGGTAAATAGCTGACAATTCCATATTTTCTCTCCTAGATTTCTCTTTATGGACTCATTGCAATCCTATGCAAACGATTTCAAAATATAGCCCTAGTATATCACTTTAAAAAAACGATTGCAAGGTGTTGAGTTACAAATATTGTAACCTGAGAGGAAGGCGCCAAGGCAAAATTCACATGGGATTGATATTCATGGCCAATGATCTACTCATGTATAACAAGATTATGCCTCGAAACTAAAACAGAGACTCACAACAAATGTGAATCTCTGTTTTTCTTAGCCGAGAAAACTTTTTGTCCTAGACTCCATAATACATTTCTATTATTTAAAAACTTGGATAATATATTGACTCCTTCAACTTACTTTCTTTAAGTTTCAGAACAGTCGCTATAGCTGCGGCTTCAAAGCTCCAATATCCACAATATGTGTCTGAGCTACCCTTATGTGAATCATACCAAGCATATTCAGAATGATTCTTGTACCAACTATTCAAATATTCCAGAAGAGCAGCTTCCTTATCACTAGCTTCAAAAACATCATCCAATGCCGAAAACTCTCTTCCTAATTGTGCCTTATTATCCCATAATGCTTTTTTACCTTGTATATTGTTTGCGATATATTTAAGAAGTCTATCCTTCTCAATAATATCAATCCTTGTCAATTATTTCTCTATTCTATTATTTGACCATTCTTATGGACTCAATCTTATTTTCTCCAGTTCTTAAACTCACCTGTAGTTATTCTTCCATCAATTAATCTATTAGTATATTCGTGAATAGCCCACGATCGTCCAAATTTAACTGCTCCTCGCATCTCACCACTGGAACACATGATTTTAGTCCGTCGTGGAGATTATCCCCACTCTACGACAGCTATCGCATGGGCGGAACATCTGCTTCTACTTCGTCGATGAATGAGCCCGTACAAGCAGTGATACTGCCTCCACATGGCTCGACATGACAGGAAGTACGTCATATCAAGTCGGTCGTTTACGGAAACTTATCCACGATACAATTTAACGATAGTTCAAAAAGTTATCGTTAAAAGGTGAACCCTAGTCTATCTTAAAGTCGTCCGGAAGTATTTGCGTCAAATCTTCCCTTGAGGGATTCTCAATATTCACCACGCGCTTTGCATGATTCATAATCATACCATCAAAGATATTTCGAATCAGTCTTGCATTTCCAAAATACTCGTCTTTGCGTTCCAATTCGTGGGTCAGGTAATTAAGAACTTTTTCTTTTGTTTCTTCTTCTATGACATATGCGTTCTTTTCGCATTCGTACTCAAGTATCTTAATTAACTCATCAATACCATAATCCGGAAATTGAATAAAAGTATTAAACCGTGATCGTAATCCAGGATTCGACTCAAAAAACTTCTCCATTGGTTCAGTATAACCAGCTACAATCACAACCAAGTCATCTCTATGGTCCTCTAACGCTTTCGTCAACTCCGTCAGGCATTCTCTGCCATAAGAATCGCTATGATCATTTTCAGTGATGCTATATGCCTCATCTATAAACAAAACGCCACCCAAAGAGCGATCAATAACCTCTTTAACCTTTAATGCCGTCTGACCTTGATATCCGGCAATTAGATCAGTTCTTGAAACTTCAACAAAATGTCCCTTTGATAGAAGGCCGAGCTGCTTATATATTCTGCCTACTATACGAGCTACGGTAGTTTTACCTGTTCCTGGATTTCCCATGAACGCAATATGCATCGTACTTTTTCTGAGTAAAGTCCGTATTCTCTACGTATTTTCTGCACTCTCTGATATGAAATAAGATTCTGTACCTGCTCTTTAACAGATTCAAGTCCAACTAAAACATTTAAATCTCGTAGCAACTCATCCAATGTTCTAGTATCATCATATGATTCGTCGTCCTTTTTACAGATATCATGCAAAGTTGTGTATCCGTAAAATTCAATTAAATTTCTGTGAACCACATCAACCAACTTATGTTGTTCTGGTCTGCATTCTGGCTCATTGATAGTTTCCGAAAACTTCTCCAATAATTGAATGGTGCACTTTTTATCTCTTTGCTCACACACTTTACTTACGAGCTGCGTAATCTCACCACAGCTGTCCGTTAGTGCATCAAGTTTTGAGGCATTGTTAATTAATGTTTTTTCATATTTATTTCCCATCATATTATCCCAAACAGAACAGCAGCGAGTTCACATAATATCAATACCAAAGATACACCCACACCAATATATGAATATTGAACTCTTTTCTTTAATAAAGCTATTTCATCTTCGCTTTTCGATAACTGCTTTGTTAATTCCTGATTCTTTTGTAGTAATTCCTCAATAGAGTTGCTATTTGCTTTAATACCATTTTGTATCTTGTCCAATCTTACAGTCACTGACGATAGATCATTCCAAATTACATCTATATCCATCACATGCTCATGACTAAATAATTCATACACTCTATTGTACATTTCATCTATATCAAAAAGATGATGTAACTCATCCAGTTTCGATACTTCAAGCTGTAATGCATTATACCTTTCTTCAATAGAATTATAATTTAATGATAAAGTATTAACGGTATTACTGAGTGTTTCTATTTTCAATTTCCTTATTGATTCTGAAATTCTGTACATCAATCTCAGCAACCACAGAGCTTTGCTTTTCAACAATACCTTCTAGCTGATTTTCATAATTAGTAAGCTTTTCTGTCAAATCGTTTACTGCAGTGGCTACTTCATCCAAACGTGCTTTCTCGCTAATATATGATTCTTTGACTTTATCAATTTTCCCTGAAAGTGATTTGGTTTCCTCATATATCTTTGCCCTTGCTTCTTTGTTTTCTTTCGACACATGGTTTAGCGAATCGGATAAGCTACATATTTTTTCTCCCCATTCATCCCACATCTGATCCACATCCTGTAGATGTGCATAACCTTCCATTTTCTTCTTGAAGCTTTTTAATACTTCAAGTGTCTTTACTTGATCATCAACGATCTTGCTTATCTTTTTCTGCGCATCCGCAGTAGCTTCACTATTTTTCTCCGTAGCCTTGATCGAAATCAATATTGCAGATATATAATCTTTATCAAGAGCTTCCAATGCTTTATATACGTGACCTATCTGTGATATAAAAGCTTTGTGCATCTTATTAATATCGATCAGATTATCCTGTACATGACTTGCAAGAGTATTAAGCTCTTCTCCTGTCACTCTATGTTCTGTATCAATTCCTTTACCAAGGAAAAAGTCACCAACACCACCAAAGAATCCTTTTTTCTCGTCTACCATTGGAAGCTTATAATCTTGCGTCGCTTGTTCAGAGAAAATCTGTAAAGCTTTTTTCTCACTCTCAAATTCATGGGTTTTTATTGTATCAAGAGTACTGTTTCCTTCACTTTCTTGCCTTGTACTACTGCTCATAATTTAATCCTCGCTTAACAGGTCATCTAGTTCTTTTGAAACCTGTTCCATTCTTTCTTGATCATCTTGGTCATATTGTACGTTTGCAATAATATTTTCAGTTGCTTCTCGTATAATTTCAGCTGCATCCTCGTGTCTAGCTTTGATTTCTTCAGAGCTATTTATCGAATTATTATGAGTCTCTGATTTTTCACAATTACTAATATCTTGGTTTTCTATATTTTTTTCTTTTTATTAATACATACTATTGCTGATATAACTGATGCCACAGCAGCAATACCGATTACAATCCATGTTTTTCTCATAAATCTTCCTCCAATTCATTTAAAAGATCGTCAACCTTATCTAATTTTTCGTTCGTTTCTTCATCTACAGTACTATTGCTTAGGATATTTTCCACCGAGGTACTTACAATCTCCCCAGCTTCATAATGCCTCTGCTTTATAATTTCCGTATTTTCTTTAACTGTTCTTCTGAGTTTTTCTTTACTTACTTCAAGCAGCTCATGTTGCTTTACAATAACATCATTTGCCTTTTCGAAGTGTTGAGCACCATTTTCTCTTTTTAAATCTTCTTCTATCTTTTTTTCAATTGCATTTATAGAAATTGCGCCTATAATTCCAGATATTACAGCAGATAAGAAAATGCCTAAAATGTTAGCCAAGCTACCAATAAGCGGTATTTCGATGCCAAACCCAGGAATAACCAGAAGAGCTTTTTCTATTACATCACCGAGAACAATGGCACCCACACCGGATAATCCAGCAATGATGATTTTTCCAGTCTCCATCAGTAATCTACCAATAGGTTTTCCTTTATTTACTGGGTTACGTAAATAATCAATCGCATTTTTTAAGGACTTCCCACCCTGTTTGATTATTATCCAAGCCTTCTTAATAGTTGCAAATACTGGTCCGACAATTGCGGTAACAATAGTACTAACCACAACGTTTGCTACATTAAGTACTCGCTCCTTTAAATTCACAATAAACGAATGTATGGCGTCTTTGATACTGTTTCCCAATGATTTAAGAGTTCTTTCCGCAGATCTAAACCAACTCACAAGTTTTGCAATAATTGATTTCATCAAATCTGCCAGCAATGTCATAACAGCTGCACGTAATGCCTTTCCACCTATGCGGAAAGCTTCAGCCTTCTGAGATTTTCTCCCCTCATTTATTACTCTCTCTTTAGCTTTTCCTTTTTCTTCATCATATGCTTTTCGTGCATTTTTATCATTTTCTCTTAGTTCATCTTCGTCCAAACCAAAATAATCTGCTTGTTTTTGTCCATCTTCTCTAGGTTCGTTCAACCACTCTTCTGTTGATAAATCGCTTTTAGATTGATTTGCTGCGCTGTCTAAATCCTGAATATTTACATCATTCTTGGCAAACTTTTGTCGTTCATCCCTGTCCATATAAGCCGCTGCTTCATTGTCCCTCATTTGCTCAGCTGCTGATATTACATGATCTTTATTTACTGTTTTGGTACCTTTTTCATTTTTTGTTCTGGTGTCAAAATTCTTTCGTGCATCTTTTGCAAGCTTCTTTTGCCACTTACCGTTTCTAAGGTTATAATCCTCCCAGATCTTTGTTTCCTCGTTATATCTCGTTTTTCCGACCCATTTACCGGATTTTTTGTCATACCGCTCATATGTTTTGGTATTCTCGTCATACCTCATATTACTAGACATTTTAACTTCCATATTTGGATCAGTTTGAAAGTCAGCTCTCGTCTCATCAAAACGTTTTTTATATTTTTCTATATTTTCAAAATTATGCTCCGGCAGTTCTCCCTTCTCAAATCTATCCGGATCTATGATATGCGCCTTGCTACGTAAATCAAGAGTAAGTCCTCTATTTTCCTTAATAAAGTCCTCTCCTGCAGTTACTGCCACTTGATTAATAAACTGGTCCCAAATAACTCCCTGTATAACTTTACCCAAATTATCTGGACTACCTATCTGTTTCTTCTCCTCTTCCATAAATTTAAGTTCATCGAGTTGTTCATCTACTCCTCTTTGCAAAGCAGCCTCTAGATCATCCAAGTCAAACGAATCCAGTTCCTCTGCTTCTGTTAACGATGTGCCCGCCTCTGCATTTTTATTGGCCATGTGAAACTCGCCTCCTTCAGTATGTGATATTACATTTCTGACATCTTATTTTTTACATACTTTCCACTCTTAATCCTCTGATCATCTGACTTTTCAGCATCCGCAGGGATAGCCCCGTATGATCCAATCTTAGTGGCTCCAGGGATACGACCTTCAACACAAAGTAGTTGTATTCTCCTAACCGTAATACCCATTTTTCTGATGTCTGCTGTATTGATAAGTATTCCATTTCAGTCTCTCCGTAAAATAACTTTACAGTCTATACTTTCATACATTACAGTATATTCCAAACTACGAATAAAATCAATCTACAAATCGAGTAGGGGAGATTTTCTCTCCCCTCTCACACCACCGTACGTGCCGTTCGGCATACAGCGGTTCAAAGCAACTTTAGCGAGTGACGCTCCTTGTAGTAATCAAGACAGCTGACGAGACCTGCTTTTGCTAGTATTGGCTTTGAAATGGTTCTGCTGACACACGTTTTCACGGCAACCAAGTGGTAGCGCTTCCCACAATACGATGTCAATCTCGCCAAATCTTTTCCTATACCGAGTTTCTGCAGACCCCATTACCCTTCTTCGGGACTTTCCACTGCTTCCATATGATGATTCGTAGTCGTGTCCGCAAGTGAGCATCAGTTTCTGCCATTGCTGTTTTCATCGAGCCAAGTGCATAATAGTTAATCCATCCTCTAGTCGCCTAGTTAATTTTGGCAATCTTACCAGTGACTGTTTTGGGCATTTTCCTGCAGGTCAGCTCTTTTAGTCTGCTTTTGAATCTCTTTACAGAGTCCTGATTTCCATAATAAACTTTTAGCATATCTTGGATTGTAAAACTCAAATCATTTTCTCTTTTTACTTTTCTCCAAGCAGTCGCCATATCGGCAGTAAATTTAAAGGGCGAAACATCTGTTAAAGTTGAGAAATATTCTCTAAAGTGTGCGTTAAAGGAGAATCCGCATTCAAGTAAGGGCGTGTCTAAGGTAACGACTTCTACTTGTTTCTTCTTGCTTTTTATTGATGATTTTTAATCAAATTCCCCTTAAAGTACTGCTCAATAATATCATTGAGTTCTTGTTTTGTACCTCTATTTTCAAGCCCTAATGACTTGCATATCTGCGAAAGTTCATCACGATACCAATAGTATTTATTAAACTCATCAAAGGATGCGATTTATCAAACTCAGGTCTAATCTCTATCAATATTTTACCTCCTCAAAACCAATTTACTTTTACATCTCAAAATAATGGAGTTTTAGTTTCTTTATTTTGAGGATTAACTACGTTTCACCAACAAACTCACACACTCAGCGGTTCGAAATTACCGTATCATCTGTAAAAAAGCAGTCTTTCCGAAATAAAGGAAAGTCCTTAGTTTTGATATTGTTCCATTCGTAAACAGAACCTACAATGTCTCCAACAATTGCTCCGAGCATCCGTTTCCTCCTTATGGCATATCAGATTCGTTACACATTTCTAATGAATCACTCTTTAAAAATGGCACTACCAAATCAATCCACTCATAAGGCAGGTAAGCTGATAAATAGCCGTGGTTATAGCCCTTTGCTTCATACAAAATTGTATTTGAATGTAGCTGATGAAATAATTTCGCTGATTCTTTCACACAGTTCAATTCTTTTTCACCATAGATATACAGAACCTGAGCCTTGCTAGCAGAAATCATATCTTTCAGCTTGTAACATCCCATATAGTTTTTGTAAATGGTCACCAATGTTTTGACAGGGGTCCTTGGCAAATCCTCCAAATAATAAGCTTTTATTTCCTCTGGAAAAGCCAGTTTAGGATAGAGTTTGTTCATCATGTTTGACTGAAGTTTGCAAGAGAATTTATTGAACATCAGTTTACCAAATAGAGACACTAGAAAGATACTGATTTTAGCTAACCTTGGTTGAGGAATACAGAGGCTTCCATCTATGATGGCCTTCTCAGCAATTTCACTGTCTAAAGACAAAAGCTCCATGGCAATTTGACCACCAAGTGAAACACCACCGATTGCAAACAATTTTCCACCACAGTTTGCTTTGATATAGTCTAGAATCTCCAAAGCAGAATCTTCAGTAGAAACATAATCAAGTTGATATTCCTCGCCGTGGCCATTCAAAGTGGGTAGAATAATACGGTATTCTTTTGACAAGATTCGTGCTTGACGAAGATAATTCCACCAAGAACTGCCACCACCATGTATCAGTAAAATAGGAGGCAAATTCTTATCACCAAATTCATGGAATTTCATGTTTAAACTCCTTACTGTAGGACTTTCACTAGCTACACCCATGTTTAATCAGCTCGTACAAGCAGCGATACTGCCTCCACATGATGCGTTTGTGGGACTCAAAAGGTTTGGGTGAACCTTTTGAGGATTAACTACGTTTCACTAACAAACTCACACACTCGACGTGGTGCGTTTGAGGAAACAGATCCACTGGCTGGACTTTCTTCAGCTCATATCCC